>WBZM01000009.1_pt1 | contig 468563 bp, 393 predicted proteins | sample 5204271 | NCBI WGS metagenome assembly WBZM01 (sample SAMN12344346, study PRJNA552823) | activated sludge metagenome | biome: Activated sludge suspended growth; feature: Nitrification reactor; material: Wastewater; isolation source: activated sludge from nitrification reactor of wastewater...
GATGCGAAGGCGCGCAAAGTCGCGCGAATCTGGGGTGAGCAGGCTCGTCGTCGCGCCGCATGCGACCGAGGTCGCGATCGCATGCGACAGCGGTCGAGGGTTGCGCGCGATCCAGGGGGGAGCGGTCGCATGGCGCGCGCCGCGGGCGAGGCGCAGCGCGGCGTGGGGCGCGATCCAGGGGGGAGCGGTCGCACGCCGCGCGCCGCGGCGCACCGCCGCCCGCCGCTCGCTGCCCGCCGCTCGCCGCGGCGCACCGCCGCCCGCCGCTCGCTGCCCGCCGCGCGCCGCGCACCGCCGCCCGCCGCGGCGCCGCCGCGGCGCGCCGCCCGCCGCCGCGCTTCCCCTTGGGCGAAACGTGCCCTAACGTAACTTGCGACTGATGCGCGCCGTTCTCTCCGGCTTCGCCTGGGCCCTCATCGCCCTGCTGTTGCTCGCCGACTGCGGCGACGAGGCGGACGCGCGCCGCGACGGCGGCGGCGACGAGGTCCGGCCATCGGGACCGAACGAGACCGCGCGCTGATCTCGCCGGGGGCATGCCGCTGGCGTAGGGTCGATCCGTGCTTCGATCGGTTCGAAGGCTCGCCGCGCTGGTGGTCTGTTTGGCACCTCTGTCGTGCCTCGAGCCCACGCAGGTGACGCTCGAGCTCTCCACGAACGCCACTTGCGCGAGCCAGCCGCTCGCTCCGCTGATGCTGGTGGAGACAGCGGTGGTGGCGGGTCCTGTCGGGCGCTGTCGAGCCCGGATGTGGCGGCGAACACAACGACGCCGGACTGCAGCGGCGGCGATATCGGCACGATGGTCCTCTACCCGGACGGCGGCGCGAAGCGCGCGGGCGTGTTGGTGGTCGGGAGACTGCACCGCGAGCCCGACCCCGGCTCGATAGAGAATTGCCTCGACTTCGCCAATCCCAAGCCGGGCGAGGTGGTGGACGGGAGCAACTGTATTCTCGCGCGTCGCCAGGTCGAGTTCATCGATCACGTCCCGCTCCGACTTCCCATCCAGCTCGACGTGGCGTGCGCCGGCGTCTTCTGCCCGGACGGGCAGACGTGTGTCTCGGGCGCCGACGGCGTGCGTTGCGCGAGCGCGGTGGTGACGTGCGACGAGTCGGGCACCTGCGACGAGCCCGTGGGCGGCGGCGGCGTGGGCGGAGGCGGGGGGAGCGGCGGCGGATCCGGGGAGCCGACGGTCACGCCGATCGAAGGGGTCGACACGGTGGACAACGTCGCCGGGCTGGACGACTCGGGGCAGGCGTACGCGCTCGACCTCGACGCCGTGAGCGGCGTGGCGGCGCTCTACGAGGTCGGCAGCACCGACTTCGTGCCCTACCACAGCGTGGCTCTCTCGAGCACGGTCGTCGCTTCCCACTCGATGTACGCGAGGCGGGGCGGCGAGGGGCAGGTCCAGATCAGCTGGGACAATGACCGCATCGTCTACATGATCGACGACCTCTCCTCCGCCTCGGTCTTCTCCGAGGCGCCGAACCTCGTCGACCATTACCCCCAGGACGCGCAGTCCACGTACTACGTCGTCACGGGGAGCTCCGACGTGTTTGCGTCGAGCCCGCCCGCGACGGCGTGCTCCGTTTCGGCGGCCGGTAGCCCCACGGCGATGACGCAGACCGGCGGCCACTTCTTCATCGTCGGCTCGCGCTTCTGCAACTGCCAGGCTCCCGCCGTGAGCGGTTGCCTCGACCTCCCCAACGGCGCGGTGGCCACCGATGTGGCTGGCTACCCGACGCAGCCGCTGGCGGTGGCGGTCGCGCCCGTCGCGGTCTTCTCGCTGGTGGCTCCGAACGGCCAGCTCACGGTGGCGTCCGAGCTCGTGGCCCCAACGGACAGCCCGCTCGGACCGGTCTCGGTCACGCCGGCGGGAGACGTGTGGGTCGGCTCGTCCAAGGCCCGGACCGACGGCCGAACATTCCTCGCGCGTGGCTCGGTCGCCGCCGACGGCACGTTCGCGCCGACCTGGAACCAGAGCTTCGTGGCGATAGAAGCGGGCGCGAAGGTGGTCTGGGCGACTGACATTCCCGAGCCCGCGGCTTACGTCCTCACCTCCGCAGGCAAGCTCTTCCGCGTCACCGGCCTCTGAACGGTCAGGCCGCGCGCCGGCGCACGCGGAGCCGGAAGCCCTTCGGCTTCGGCGAAATGGTCGGCGTGAGGCGGAGCGGCCCCGGGTCCTCGAAGTCCATTTCACGGACCACCATGGCCAGGCAGAGCGAGGCCTCGATCAGGGCGAAGTGTTTGCCGGTGCACGCGCGCTTGCCGATGCCGAATGGCTTGTAAGCCGCCGCGGGGCGCGCCTTGACGGCCTCGGGGAGGAAGCGGTCGGGATCGAACCGCGCGGGCTCCTTCCAGACGGCGGGGTCGCGATGGAGGGCATTGAGCAGCAAGCCAAACGGCCGACCCTTCGGCGCCACGTACGGGCCCATCGAGGTGTCCTCCTTGGCGGCGCGGGTGACCGCGGGGACGGTAGGCCAGAGGCGCAGCGACTCGTGCAACACGCGGCGAACGAGGTCGAGCTCGAGCACCTGCTTCATGGTCGGCATGCCCTGCCGACCCACGGCCTCGTCCACCTCGCGGCGCACGCGCAGGAAGAGCTCACGATCGCGCGCGAGGGCGTGAAACGCAAAGGACAGGAGGCCGGCGGTGGTCTCGTGGCCCGCCACGAGGAAGGTGAGGATCTGGTAGCGGATGTTCTTGTCGGAGAGCTTCTCGCCCGATTTCGGATCGGGCACGGTCAGCATCAGCGACAAGAAGTCGCGCGGCCACTTCTCTTCGGGGAGGCGCTTCCGCTCGCGGATCACGTCGTCGACCAGGCAGAAGAGCGACTCGATGTCGCGCTGGTAGCGTGCGCGGTGCTTGCGGAAAAACGGCTCGACGAAGAGCGGGCGCTGGAGGACGTCGATCGACTCCTGCAAGGTGCGCGCGATCGCCTGCAAGAAGGGGTGGAGCTCCGCGGTCTCGAAGCTGTCGAAGCGGTGATCGAAGCCGGCGAGCGAGATCGTGTCGAGCGTGAGCTTGGTCATGTCGGGCACGACGTCCACCGGGCCGCTCGCCCGCAGCCAATGCTCGAGGAGCCGCTCGAGCGTCTCGGTCATGGCCGGGTAATACCGCTCGAGCGAGGCAGTGCTGAAGCCCGGCGCGAGGATGCGGTTCGCCTTGTGCCAGTTGTCTTCGTCCGAATGGGCGGTGAAGAGCCCGTCCCCCGCGAAGTCGCGGATGTGCACGAGCGGCCCGTCGAGCACCTTCTCGAAGCGGTTCTCGTCCACCAGATCTTCGGCGAGCGAGGCGTTGCCGACGAAGATGGGGATGATGCCGTCCGGCCGCTCCACGCGCAACGCGCCGACGTCGCGGTGCTGCTCGATCAGCTCGAGCATGCGCGGCATGAACCCTTCCGGGTGGTAGAGCCACGGGAGCGAGCCGATGATCGGCAGCTTCGGGATGATGGGGATGTCGCTCAGCGGGCGAAGCGCGGAAGTCGTTGTACCGTCGGCCACGGCTGGTAGGGTAAGGCCGCCGCTCGGGCGGCGCAGCTCGGGTTTGTGAGGGGCATGGCAAGCGCAAGAACTGCGAACAGAACGGCGCGAAAACCTTCGCAGCAGCGCGCCGTGGCCACGGTCGAGGCCATCCTCGAGGCAGCCGCTCGGATTTTGGAGCGCGAGGGGATCACCCGCTCGTTCGGGACCAACCGCATCGCCCGCGAGGCGGGCGTGAGCATCGGCTCGCTCTACGAGTACTTCGAGAGCAAAGACGCCATCATCCGCGCGCTCTGCGACCGGCACGTGGCGCGCGTCCACGCCCTGGTGGACGCCGCGTTCGAGGAGCTCCAGGCGGTGCCGCTCGATCACGCGGTGGACCACTTCATCAACGCGCTCTTCGCCATCCACGAGTCCCGTCCGGACCTGCAGCGCCACCTCCACCGGGAGTTTCCTCTCCGGTTCGGGTTCGAGCCCTTCCTGGAGACCGATCGGTACGTGCAGGGCAAGCTCATCGAGTGGCTCGACCGGCGAACCCCGGGGGCGGACCGCGCGGAGCTCGCCACGCGGGCCTTCATCGCCATTCGCGCGGCGCGCGCCGTCACCATCCACGTCTTCATGGAGGCGCTCCCGGAGCCCGAGAAGGGCCGCGTGCGCGAGTCGATGAAGAGGGTCCTGGTGCAGACGCTCGCCGGTTGACGCCTACTCGAAGCGGAGCGCCTCGACCGGATCGAGCTTGCTCGCGCGCCGCGCCGGGCCGACGCCGAAGATCAGCCCGATGGCGACCGAGACGCCGAGGGCGAGTGCGACGGCGTAGGGAGGCACGACGGTGGTCCATTGCCCAAGCTTGGCGAGGACGGCCGCCGCCCCGTATCCGAGCGCGACGCCGAGGATGCCGCCGGCCAGCGAGACGACGGTGGCCTCGACCAGGAACTGGCGAAGCACGTCGCGACGGCGCGCGCCGACCGCCATCCGCACGCCGATCTCGCGGGTCCGCTCGCGGACCGAGACGAGCATGATGTTCATGATGCCGATGCCGCCGACGATGAGCGACACGGCGGCGACGCTGCCGAGCAACGCCGTGAAGGTCCCCGTGATCTGGTTCATCGTGGAGAGCATCTCGGCCTGGCTGCGGATATCGAAGTCGTTCTCCTGGTCCTCGCGCAGGCGGTGGCGGAGGCGAAGCGTCTGCTCGACGCGCGAGATGACCGAGCTCGTCTTGTCCTCCGCCGCGACCTGGATCGACACCGTCGAGAGATGATCCTGGCCGAAGAGCGCGGACTCGTGCGTGGAGATCGGGACGAGCACGGTGTCGTCGGTCGAGCCCATGCCCGAGCCCTTCTCTTCCAGCACCCCGACGACGCGGAAGGCGATGCCGTTGATCTGGAGGCGCGTCCCGATCGGCGACGTGTTCCCATAGAGATCCGCCGCGACCCCGGAGCCGAGCACGGCCACACGCGTGCGCTGCTGGACGTCGAGATCGCTGATGGGGATGCCCGTCGACACGACCAGCGATTTGATGTCGAAGTAGGCCGGCGTCACGCCGGTGATGCTCGCGCTCTTGTTCTTCTCCAGGAACTTCACCTGGCCATTGCCGCTCATCTCGGGGGCGACAGCCGCGACGTCCTCCAGCTTCGTGAGGGCCTCTGCGTCGCTCATCGTGAGCGTCTGGACCGAGCCGGATCGCACGCCGCCTCCGCCCGAGGCGGTGCCGGGGCGAATGGTGAGGAGGTTCGAGCCGAGAGAGCGGATGCGCCCCTCGACGCTGCTGCGCGCTCCCTCCCCGATGCCGAGCACCGCGACGACCGAGGCCGTTCCGATGATCATCCCCAGCATCGTGAGGATCGTGCGCATACGGTTGGAGACGAGGGAGCGCCACGCGCTCTTCGCGGTTTCGGTGATCAGCATGTCTCTTGCTCCGGCTCGTGCGTCTCCGTCACGACGACGCTCGGGCGGCCGTCGGCGACGATGTGGCCGTCTTTCATGCGAATGGCGCGACCGAGGGCGCGGGCGATGGCCATGTCGTGCGTGACCATGATGAGCGTGGTCCCCTCGGCGTTGAGGGAGAGCAGGAGATCGAGGACCTCCCGCCCCGTCTTGCTGTCCAGCGCGCCGGTTGGCTCGTCGCAGAGCAAGATGGATGGGTGGGTCACGAGCGCCCGCGCGATGGCGACGCGTTGCTTCTGACCGCCGGAGAGCTCGGTCGGCAGATGGTGCGCGCGCTCCGCCAGACCCACCCGGGCGAGCGCCTCGCGCGCCTTGTCGCGGCTGTTCTTGGTCGACGCATAGAGCAAGGGGAGCTCCACGTTCTCCTCCGCCGTCATGCGCGGCAGGAGGTTGAAGCTCTGGAAGACGAAGCCGATGTGCTGGTTCCGCAGCCGGGCGAGCTCGTCGTCGTCGAGGTCACGGACGTCGCGGCCGCTCAGGAGATAGGTGCCGCTCGTCGGGCGATCGAGGCACCCGAGGATGTTGAGCAGGCTCGACTTCCCGCAGCCGGAGGGGCCGATGATCGCGACGGACTCCCGCTCCTCCACCCGGAAGCTGATCCGATCGACCGCGCGCACCGCGAGGTCCTCGCGGTCGGCGTGATAGACCTTCGACAGATCCTCGATCACGACGGGGGTGACCATTTCAACGGCCTCCCGGGGGCGGGCCCATCATGCCCCCGCGCATGGAGCTCTGCGACCTCGAGGTCGAGGTCGACGCGGGGGTCGGCGAGGACGCGAGGATCGTCTCTCCTTCCTCGAGGCCCTTGGTGACCACCATGTCGGTGCCGTCGGTCGATCCGGTCTCGATCGGCCGCTCCTCGCCGCTGGCGAGCCTGACGAATCGGGTCTTGTTCTTCGATTGCACCGCCGAGAGCGGGACGAGGAGCACGCCGTCCTGCTCGGCCGTGACGATCTCGAGATCCGCGCTCATCCCCGAGCGCAGCAGCGAAGCTTGCGCGTCGGTGACGCGCACCTCCACGTCGAACGTGACGACGCTCGAGGTCTCGACGCCCAGGGGGCTGACGCGGTCCACCGTGCCCTTGAAGACCTGAGAAGGGTAGGCGTCGACGCGGATCTCGACGGACTGGCCGGGCTTCACGCGCCCGATCTGCGCCTCGTCGATGGAGCCGATCACGCGGAGGTCGGACAGATCAGCCAGGGTGATGACCGCGCTGCCGCCGCCCACGTTCGTCAGGGCGGAGGAGACGATCGTCCCTTTCTCGACGCCTACGCTGAGGATGGTCCCCGCGATGGGCGCGTAGATGTCCGTCTCCTTCAGCCGAGTCTCCGCGTCCTGCACGTTGAGCTCGGCGGTCTTGAGGGACAGCGTGGAGGCCGAGAGCTGAGCGCGCCTGAGGCCGAGGTTGGCGGACGAGACCTTCGACGCGTAGCTCGCGGTCCGCGAAGCGTCGGTCGTGCCGAGGCCGAGCTCGGCGCTCTTTTGGGCGAGCTCCTGGCTCGTCTTGCTGTTCGCCTGGTCGAGCTCGGCGACCTGGACCGACGCTGCCGCGGAGGCGACGTCGGCCTTCGCGCGGTCGCGCGCGACCTTGGCCGACTCGAGATCGCGCAAGGCGTCGGTCTTGTCGAGGCGAACGAGGAGCTGGCCCGCCTGGACCACGTCTCCCTCCTTCACGAGCACCTCCGCGACCTCGCCGCTCGCGCGCGACTTCACGTCGACCTGGACCGCCGGCTCGATCTTGCCGGACGCCGCCGCGGTCTCGGTCAGGTTTCCTTTGCGGACGGCCAAGGTCGCGCCGGCGGGCTGCGCCGGCGCGCGCTGGTAGACGGCGTAGGCCACACCCGCGCCCGAGAGCGCGAGAACGGCGGCGACGACACCTCCGAGGATTCGCTTCTTCGTTCTGGTCATGACGCCCTCGTCGAGAACACCGCGCGGAAGCGCGAGAGGAGCGAGCCCGTGACGTGCTCGAGCTCGTAGTTGGTCTTGATCGCGTCGACGCGCGCCCGCAGGCTCCTGAGCTCCGCCTCGCGCGAGGTCTGCTCCGCGCGAACGACGTCGGCCGAGGTGGTGGTCCCGAGGATGAGGCGCTGCCGCTCCGCCTCGGCCAGCTCGGCGGCGATGCGCGCCGACTCCTTCGCGAGCGCGACCTGGGACTCGGCGACGCGGGCCGTCTCCTGGAGCGTGCCGACCTGGGTCGCGACGGCGAGCTCGCGCTCCTGGTACCGGGTCTCGGCGGCGGAGAGCTGTGTGCGGGCACGCGCGGCGTCACCGGAGTAACGCCCGCCGCCGATGGGGAGCTCGAGCTCGATGCCGCCGGTGACGCTGAACGCGGGCCGGCCGCCGCTCAGGCCGATCCCCGCGTCTGCCTGATCCGCCCACAACATGCCGGCGGACCCCGTGACGAAGAGGTCGAGCCGCGCCTGGTCAGCATCTTCTGCGGCGGCGACCCGAACGCGCGTGGCCTCGAGGCTCGCGCGGAGCGCGGCGAGCTCGGGCGATTGCTCCTCCGCGCGCGCGGCGAGGGTGGAAACGCTCGCGACGCGACCGAACGAGGGGAGCTCGCTCTCCGCCTCGAGCCCGTGCGCGGTCCCGGGCTCCATGCCGAGGAGCCGGCCGAGCTCGAGGGCGCGCGTCGTCCGCTGCGTCTCGGCCTGTGCCAGCGAGACCTCGATCGACGCGAGGCTCGACTCGAACTGCAGCACGTCCGCCTTCGACGCGGTGCCGAGCTCGGACTGTCGCGTCCGCGCGTCCTCGAGCTGCTTCGTCGCCGTGACGAGCGCGGCCTTCTGCACCCCGAGCGCTTGCTCGGCGTACCAGAGCTCCCAATACGCGGCGAGCACGGCGCGCGCCGTGTCGCTCGCCGTCGACTGCTGCGTGAGCTCGGCCGCGTTCGCGGAGGCGACCGCCTGATCGCGGGCCGAGAGCTGCGAGTCGGTGCCCGCCCCGCGAAGGAGGGGCTGCCTCGCGCTGACGTAGGCGAGCGCCGAGTACGAGGGCTCGTTGCGGAGGTTCGCGGCCTGGCTGGTCATCCAGCTGGCGTCGGCGGAGGTGCCGAGCTCGAGCGAGGTGCCGATGTCGGTCGTGTAGCGGAGGGCCGCCTTCGTCGCGAGCGCCTTCGTGTTCGGCAGTCCGGCGGCGCCGGTCGAGCCGCTGCTGCTCGACTCGGTGTAGCTGCCGGTGACGCTCGCCGAGAAGATGGGATCGCGCGCGCCCTCTTCCGCCTCCACGCCCTGCGCGGCGGCCTCGGTATCGAGGATCGCCGCCTTCAGGGTCGGGTTCTTCGCGGCGGCCCGCGCGAGCGCCTCTTCTGCGGTGAGCCCCTCGGCGGAGGCCGCGCGAGGCAACAGGGCGAGGAGACCCGCGGCGAACAAGGTGAGGGGGCCAACGTGACGGAGCCTCATGCCCCTGAAGCTAGACAGCGGCGTCTTTCGAGCTGTCCGGTCGTGTAAAGGTTCGTCAAGGCTGCGCTGACACAGCTCGATGGACGCTCGGGCGGCGGCGCTTACACTCTGCACCATGACCGGTCCGGCCCCGCATGTCCTCGTGGTCGACGACGACGAAGAGCTGACCGAGCTCATCGGCGAGCTGCTCGGCCACGAAGGCTTCGTCATGGAGGCGGTCCACGACGGGGCGAGCGGCCTCGAGCGCGCGCAGAGCGGCAGGTACGCGCTCGTGGTGCTCGACGTGATGCTGCCGAAGCTCACTGGCTTCGAGGTCCTCACGCGCCTGCGTCAGTCGTCCGCCGTCCCGGTGCTCATGCTCACGGCACGAGGGGAAGACGTGGACCGCATCGTGGGGCTGGAGATGGGGGCCGACGACTACCTGCCCAAGCCTTTCAACCCACGCGAGCTCGTGGCGCGCGTGCGAGCTCTCCATCGGCGCGCCTCGGGCGGCGCCGTGCCGGCGGCGGCGGCCGGATCGATCGTGGTGGACGACCTCGCCGTCGCGCCCGCTGCGCGCCGCGTGCTCGTCCATGGGGAAGAGGTGAAGCTGACCACCGCGGAGTACGAGCTGCTCGAGGTGCTCGTGCGCAACGCCGGGAGCGTGGTCTCGCGGGAGGAGCTGACGCGCATCGTCCTCGGCCGCCGGCTCGCGGCGTTCGACCGCGCGATCGACATGCACGTATCGAACCTCCGCAAGAAGCTCGGACCGAGCAAGAGCGGCGGCGAGCGCATCAAGACTGTGCGGAGCTCGGGCTACATCCTCGTCAAGGAAGGGCAATGAAGAGCCTCTTCCTCCGCCTGCTCGTCTCCATGTGGGGGACGATGGTCGTCATCCTCGGGCTCTTCGCCGTCATCTACGCGGTCGCCATCCCGAAGGATCTCAACGAGGGGCCGCGGCCGTTCCTCGTACGGATGCTCACCCTGCGCGCCGAGGCGGCGCTGCGCTGCCCTGCCGGCGCCGGCGGTTCCTGCGCAAAGGTCCTCGAGCCGGTCGACTCGCGTGACGACCGCGTCGCCGTCTATCGCGGAGAGGAGCTCGTGCTCGGGCGACCGATCGCCGGCGCAGCGGCGATCCAGGCGGAGGCGCGCTCGAAGCCTGGAGGCGCGGCCCTGCGCTCGGACGACGTCGATCTGACCGCCGTCGTGCTCCCCAGCGATCCTTCGCTGGCGGCCGTCGCCGTCGGTCCCGTCCGGTCGCCCTGGCTCTTCATCATCGGACTGGACACGCTGCCGTACCGGCTCGGCGTCATCATCCTCGTGACGGGGGCCGTCTCGTTCGCCCTCGCCCGTTGGCTCGCGAGACCGCTGGGTGTGCTGCGCGCCGCCACCCGCAAGATGGCGGACGGCGACCTGACGGTTCGCGTCTCGCCGGAGCTCGGTGACGCGGACGGCGAGACGATCGCGCTCGGGCGCGACATGGACGCGATGGCGGAGCGCATCAACGACCTGGTCGAGTCGCACCGCCGCCTCGTGCGCGACGTCTCGCACGAGCTCAGGTCGCCCCTGGCTCGGCTCGCGATCTCGCTCGAGCTCGTCCGCCGCAAGGCGCCCGCAGACGTCTGGCCGGCCCTCGATCGCATCGAGCGGGAGACGGAGCGCTTGAACGCGATGATCGGCGAGCTCCTCGTCCTGAGCCGGCTCGAGTCGGCCGGCGCCATCGAGTCGGGCGAGCCCGTCGACCTCGCGGGCCTGGTCGAGCCCATCGCCGAGGACGCGAACCTCGAGGGAGAGAACAAAGGGATCCGCGTGGAGGTGCAGGCCACGCCGTGCAGAGTCCGCGGCGACGCCGAGATGCTGCGGCGAGCAGTGGAGAACGTGGTCCGCAACGCCGTTCGTTACAGCGAGCCCGGCGCCACCGTCGACGTGCACGTCACAGCGGTCGACGGCGTGGCGCAGATCCGAGTCCGCGACCGAGGGCCGGGCGTGCCGGCCGAGTCGCTCGATCGCATCTTCGAGCCCTTCTACCGGGTCGAGACGGATCGGGCGCGGAGCCAAGGCGGCACGGGGATCGGCCTCGCGATAACGCAGCGTGCGGTGCGGCTGCACGGCGGCACCGTCGAGGCGCGGAACGCGGACGGGGGAGGGCTCGAGCTCCTCCTGACCCTGCCTCTCGCCTCCTGACCAAGCGGCTTGCGGAGCGCGAGGACCCCCGATCCGTGGCATGCTTGCCGTGTGAGCCGCCTCCTTCTCTTCCTCTCGCTCGTCCTGCTCCTTCCCGCGTGCGGCGGGCTCGTGGTGTTCGAGGTCGACGAGGGGACCGGCGGGGCGACGTCGACGACGGGCACCACGGCGCAGGGCTCGACGGTCCAGTCGGGCTCGACGAGCCAGGTCGGGTCGACGAGCAGCGGCAACCCTTGCGACGCGTTGGAGGCAGCGCTGCTCACGGCGATCGATCACGCGCTCGCCTGCAGCCCGCTGGACCCGAACATCGAGTGTGACGGAACAGTCATGATCTTTGACACGTGTGCCTGCCCCATCGTCGCGAACGAGGACAACGTGTCGGAGGTCGAGGCGGCTCGCGCCGCGTACGACGCGTGGGTCGCGGCGGGCTGCGGCCCGTACCCTTGCGAGACCTGCGTCGTTCCCCAGGGCGGCTTCTGCATGCCGCAGGGGGACGGCGGCAAGGGGCGGTGCGCGGGCATCTTGCCCGACTGAGCCGCAAGAAGCTCGCGGGGCGCGCAAGCCGCGCGCCGACGCCTCGGGCTTGGGGCCGGTGCGCCGTGACTGCCGTGGCTCTTGGTGCACGCTTTGCGCGGAGAGCGGATCGTCTCCGCCATTGCTCGAACCGGACAAAGGGTGGACGAATCCGCTACGATAGGGGCTCGATGGCGAGCTGTGCGCGCCCGGACATCCCCGACGCCCGGGCCGACCTCGGAGCGTCCCCGAGCCTTTCGGAGCACTACCGCCTCCTGTTCGAATCCGCGCCGATCGGCTTCGTCCGCGTGTCGGCGCAGGACCACATCGAAGACGTGAACGTCGCCGCGCGGCGGCTCCTCGGCATCGACGCCGCGTGGCCCGAGCAGCCGCCGTTGTCGTTCACCGCGTTCTTCTCGGCGGGCTCGTTGCCCCTCTGGCTCGATCTCACGAAGGGAAGCGGCGGCTCGGCCCGGGCGAGCATGGTCGCCGATCGCAGGCCCTTCACCGCGGAGGTGCGCACGGTGCCCTGGCGCGGCCCGGGTGACGGCTGGCTCGTCGTGATCGCCGACGTGACCGAGCTCTCGGAGGCGCGCGCGCGGCAGCTCGAGGCCGAGGAGCGCTTCGGCCAGGTCGTCCAGCAGATGTCGGACGGGCTCGTTGTCGTCGACGAGAAGACAGGGCTCATCGAGGATCACAACGAGTCGTTCGCCGGGATCCTCGGCAGAAACGGGGAGTCGCTCGTGGGGCTCGCCCACGAGGAGCTCTTCCTGTCGGAGCACGCCACGGACCAGCGCACCGCGCTCCGCCAGGCGCTCCGGGATGGCAGGCATCACGCGCTCATCCGCTACGCCCACGCCGACGGCGGCGAGCTCGTGACGGACGTGACGATCGGAGCGGTCCAAGCCCGCGGCGCGGGGCTCGAGTACCTCGTCGTACGCGACGTCACGGCGCGCATGCGCGCCGCGGATGAGCGGAGCCGTGTCGAGGCGCGGATGGCCGAGACGCAGAAGCTCGAGGCGCTCGGATTGCTCGCCGCCGGCGTCGCACACGACATGAACAACCTCCTGACGGCCGTCCTCGCCGCGACCGAGCTGCCCCCCACCGAGGAGACCTTCGCGGACCTGCGTGCGGCCGCGCTGCGGGGACGTGAGCTGACCGAGCGGTTGCTCGCGGTGTCCCGGCGGAAGCCGCTGCGCAGCCGAGCCTTCGATCTGCTCGGCGTCGTCGACGACGTGGTCGCGCTCGCGCGGCGGACCTTTCGTCGCGAGATCGCCGTGCTCTTCGATCGGCCGTCGACGCCGTGGATGGTCGAAGGAGACCCGGGGCAGTGGGATCAGGCGCTGCTCAACCTCCTCATCAATTCACGGGACGCGATCTACGGCGCAGGCACCATCACGATCGCCACGGAGACGACCGCCAACGTCAGGACGATCCTTGTGCGCGACGACGGCGCAGGCATGCCTCCGGAGGTGCTCCGGCGGGCGTTCGAGCCCTTCTTCTCGACGAAGACCGAAGGGCAGGGCACGGGCCTGGGGCTCGCCCACGTGCGCGCGGTCGTGGCGTCACACGGCGGAACGATCGCGATCGAGTCTTCGCCCGGCGAGGGGACCACCGTGCGGCTCGAGCTCGAGCATCGCGCGCCGCGCGCGGCGTCTGCTTCCTCGCCGCGCGTCTCGGCGGTGCCACACGCGCGAACGGCGCTCGTGGTCGACGACGAGCCGTTCGTCGGTAAGGCGGTTGGCCGCCTGCTCGTGCGCAAGGGCTGGACCGTGGTCGGCGTGAGCTCCGTGAGCGAGGCGGTGAAGCAGCTCGAGGAGCGGCCGTTCGGTCTCGTGCTGACCGATCGCTCGATGCCTCAGATGACCGGAGACCAGCTCTGCCGGGCCGTTCGCTGCCGCTGGCCCAACACCGCCGTCGCCGTCATGACGGGCCTGGCGGATGACGAAAATGTCATCGCGCTCGAAGCGAGCGGTGCGGACGCTGTGCTCAGCAAGCCGTTTTCGTCGGACGAGCTCGGCGGGATGCTCGAGGCGCTCGAGGTGGAGCGCACGGGTACGGCGGACGTCCCTTCGTGTGGCTTGCCGCAGTCGGTCTGCTCGTGCGCCCCGACCTGCTCGCGACGTTCCGACAAGCGGTAGCTCGACAGCTCACTTCAGCGCGCAGTCCTTGGCCAGATCGGCCCAGGGCGCGTAGTCCCGCCCCTCGGTGAGGTTCACGAGCGCGGCCTCGCGCGCGAAGACCGGCATGTCGCAATGGCCGACCGCCGCCAGCTCGTCCACGTCGTACTCCGAGCAGATCGTCATCTCGCTCTTCGCGAGCGCGCGGTGGCCGTTGAACCCGAAGCCGAGCGAGGCATACGTCGAGCAATCCCCTTCGGTCGTGTCCGTCTGGCGGTACACCCACGCGCGGAGCACGTTGCTCGGGATCCGCGCCCGCGAGATCTGCGGCTGGAAGGCGTCGAGGAGCACCAACCCGGCGACGCCCCGGCGGCTGCTCGTCACGCGGTCGTCTTTGCGGAGGCGCTCGGCGATGTCGGTGACGTTGATGCCGCCCCAGGAGAAGCCCACGAGGTAGACGAGAGCAGGCTGGTCCTTGGAGCTGACGATGCCGTTGTGATTCGTGTCGAGCGCCGCGAACAGCGCCTCGTAGGCGCCGCCCTCGTCGAGCGCGCCGAACGCGGGGTAGTCGCCGTCGCGCACCAGCTCGAAGCCCTCGTCCTCGGCGGCCTCGCAGAGGTCGAACAGGCCCTTGTCCCACTCCATCGTCCGGTCGGAGAGCCCTTGTTCACACAAGAGGACCCGCCGCGCCGAGACGCCCTGGCCCTCGTCCTCGGCGTCCTCGCTCGGGGTGGAGGGGTCCACGGGGGCGCAACCGAGGAGGAGGCAAGTGGCGGCGAAGGAAAGGGCCCAGCGGCTTTGCATCGGGGTCGGCGTTGCGTGTGCAGCCGCCGTGCCAGCGAAGAACCCCGTGAAACTGCGGAAAAATCGTCCAGGGCGGATCCACGATGATCCGCCGCCTTGGATCCAGTCCGCGGGCCGGCTCCCAGGCATCTCGATTGCTTGATGTTCTACATGGGCGACACGCGCCTGTTCCACGATCGGCGAACCGCCGGGCGCGAGCTCGCCGAGTCGCTTCGCGCCTTTCTGGATGGTGGAACCGTCGTGCTCGGACTGCCGCGGGGAGGCGTCGTCGTCGCCGACGAGGTCGCGACGACCCTCCGCGTCCCGCTCGACGTCTGCGTGGTCAAGAAGCTCGGCGCGCCCATGCAGCCCGAGCTCGGGCTCGGCGCGATCGCCGAAGGAGGCGAGATCGTCCTCGACCGAAGGACGATCCAGCTCACCGGGACGACCGACGCCGAGGTCGCCGAGATCATCGCCCGCGCGGAGCTCGCCATATCGGACCGGGTGCGCCGGTACCGGCGCGGTCGTCCCCCCATCGACGTCGAAGGCAAAACCGTCATCGTCGTGGATGACGGGATCGCCACGGGTGGGACGGCGCGCGCCGCCCTCCGCGCGCTCGGGCGCCGGGGGCCTTCCCACCTCGTGATCGCTGCTCCGGTCGGATCCGTGAGCGGGATCCGAGAGCTCAAGGCGGAAGCGGACGCCGTGGTGTGCCCGTATCCCGCGGAGCGGTTCGTGGGGGTCGGGCTCTGGTACCGAGCCTTCGATCAAGTCCCCGAGGCCGAGGTCGTGGAGATCCTCGATCGGGCGAACGAATCGTTGCCCGCGCCGCGCCTCCAGCCCCCCCCCGCTCGGCTGAGACGCGGAGATCACTGCGGCTCGGGCGCGGGCGCGCTGCCGCCTTGCCCCTCGGGAGGCGGGGGAGCGCCACCTTCGCCGGTTCCGCCGCCTCCCTCCCCGCACGCGCAGTCGTCGACCTCCGGAGGGTCGTCCTGCTCACCGCCGCCGTCGTCGCAGTATCGAATGGTGAAGTGGTCGCTCTCGGTCGACCCGTCCGCGTTTTGCCAGGTGATGAAGGCTCGGTCGCGGCCGGTGCCGTGGTTGCCCTCGTGATCACAGTCCGCCTGGGTGACGACGTAAGGCGTGTTCGCGAGCAGCTCGGGGAGCCTCCACTCCGGCGTCTCCATCGTGAGCTCGAGCACCGCCGCCGGCAGCGGCCCCTTCTGGAGAAACGCGTCGGTCAGCTTGAAGGTCTGCCCGAGAGCGAGGTTCACGTTGTAAGGGAGATCCGCCTCCCCAGCGCAGGTGCACGTCTCGTCCTCGGGGTCGTCGGTCGAGTCGTCGACTCCGGGGTCGTCGTCGTTCGTCGTCGGGTCGTCGTCGCCGATTCGCTGCGCGCCGCTGTTCGAGCCGGTCGGGCTCATGCAGGCTCCGAGCGCGATGACCATCATGGGAATACCAAAGCTCCAGATCTGCTTCATTGGTTGCCTCCGTGGCGCGAGGTAGAGCAATGGTGGTGCCAATGAGCGATGGGCCGATAAGCGGCGATTCTTGCCCACATCGGGCCACGCGCCGGCAGGTTCTCGCCATTGAGCGGCGACGAGTCGCCGCTCGATGGCCAGGGCGCCGAAATGGAAACGAGACGGAGCGCCTTTCGGCGCCCCGTCTCTCTCGAGCCTCGTCGCTCGTGTCCGGGCGTGGTCGTCAGGAAGGGGGGGCGAGCTCGCTGGCGCAGCCGAAGAGGACGTCGACCTGGGCCGACGTGTCCGCGCTGACTGTGCTGCAGGTCGCCGGGCAGAGGAGAATGGCGGCCGGATTGGCGTTGTCGTCGTAATACCAGCCGCCGCCGGGGCCGCAGTCGGCGGCGGTCTGTACCCGGAGGACCTTCGTCGACGGAACGACGCCGCCCGGCTTGTAGGCGACGTTGACCATGTCGGGGTCGAGCGTCTCGCCCTCGGGCGGCGAAGGAATGGTGAAGTTGCACGGCACCTGGGCCCCGATGATGACACCGGCAGCCATATCCGCAAAGACCGGATCGAAGTCCTGGCTGCAGAGGTCACCGAACGTTCCGCCGGTCGATTGGCTGAGCTCCTTGTAGATCGCGCCCTCGGCCGCGGAGATGGGGTTGCACCCTCCGCAACAAGCGCCGCACGTGCCGCAGCTTCCCTGGCATGCGGCGAGGCACTCGTCGGGGCCCTGATTGGCCACGATGGAGTCGAAGATCATCCCCTCGAAGCTCGGGTCCAGGGCGGCCATGGCGGTCACGAACTCGGACGCCGACATGGCCGACTCGTCGTCGCTGACGACGGCGACGACCTTCACGGCGTCGGGCCGAAGCTGGGCTTGGTAGTCGGGGTAGGTCGAGATGACGACGTCGAGCGCGTCGTTGCTCGTCACCGACTCGACGACGTGACGGTACCCCGGGAGCTTCTCGTCGGTTCCGTCGCAGAACCCGTCGGGCTGTGCGCCGTTGCCGAGCGGCGCCGGTATGCAGATCTCGTAGGGCTGGGGCGGCCCCGAGTTCTGGCCCTGGCCCTTGTCGCTGATGAGGATGACGCGGGCGTCGATGCCGCTCTGCGCGATGATCGTGGCGAACGCGTTCATGTTCGCCTGCACCTCGGCGGACTCCTCGATCATGCTCGCCGACGTGTCGACCGCCCAGATAATGTCGGCCGGGGCCTTCTTCGCCTCGGCCTTCGCGCCCGTCGCCACGCACGCGTCGAAGCCGCCGCTGCCGCCTTGCGCCGACCCGCTTCCCTGGGCGAAGCCTGCGCCATCACCGGTGCCTGCGCCCGCGCCGTCGGACGCGCCGGAGCCGAACGCGTCCTCAGCGTCGCTGCTGCATGCGGCGGCGAGCAGGGGGCAGAGCGCGATCGCAACGATCGAATGATAGGTCGAGGTCATCGAGGAGGTTCCTTCGGTCAGTCGGCGACACAGGTTTGGGAGCTGCATTTCGGGAGAGCCGCGGGGCAATACTCGTCGCCGTCACATTCGACGCAGGTGCCGGCCTTGCAGGCGGGGAGGTCGGTCGGGCAGTTGGCGTCGGTGACGCATTGGACACATTCGCCGTCCTGGTTGCAGGTCGGCGCCGCGACTCCGCAGTCGGTGCTCTGGAGGCAGGCCACGCAGGCGCCCGTCGCCTCGTTGCAGAGCGGCTTGCCGGCGTCGGTGCAGTCCGCGTTGCTCGTGCAGGCGAAGCGGCAATCGTGGCCCTGGCAGACCTCGTCGGCCTTGCAGTCCGAGTCGACGTTGCACTGGACGCACTCGCCGTCGGCGAGGTTGCACTGCGGCTCGGTCGCGCCGCAGTCGTTGTCGGTCATGCACTCGGTGCACTGCGCGGTCTGGGGCTCGCAGAACGGCTTCGCCGAGGGGCAGTCGCCGTCGGTGAGGCAGCCGACGCAGGCGCCCGTCGTCATGTCGCAGATGGGCTCGTTGTCTCCGCACGCGGCGTTGCCCGAGCAAGAAGGCTCACAGGTCCCCTCGCGCGGGAAACAAGAGTTGCCGGGGCCGCAGTCGTCGTTGCCGTCGCACTGCACACACTGGCCGAGCACACACGCCGGCGCCGCGGCTCCACAGTCGGACGCACCGAGGCAGGCCACGCAGCCGAGGCTGTCGTCGCAGAGCACCGAGCACTCCTGGCCGCGCTCGGAGCAGCCGAACGGGGTGCTCCCGGTCGAGGCCCCCGCGCCGCCTCCGCCGTCCGCGGCGTCGTCCGAGCACGCGGCGACCGCCGTCGCGGCGAACCCTGCGATCAAACCCAAGGCAAGCAATCTGGTGTGGCTCATGGAGCCTCTGCCACAGCAAGGGGGATGCCGTGCACGCACCGGCGATTCGCGGCCGATTTCGGGCTATCCGGCGTCCTGCTTCGCCGGCGAAGCGGCGAGCTTTCGCCGATCGGCGAAAGTTCGCCGGCGTCGTGCCCGCTCAGAGCAGGCAGCAGATCGTGGTCACCGCGGTCGCGCCCTCGGGCAAGCCGCCGACCGGCGCGCAAGCGGGCGCCGGTGCGGCGGCGAACCGGGCCGACTGCGGCGTCTCGGAGAGCACCGCGCAGGCGAGCCCGTCGTGGGTGACCGTGGCCTGCGTACCGACGCATCCGTTGTCGGCGAAGAGCGTGGTGGTGCCGGAGCAGGCAGGGGGGGAAGGCTCACAAGCGCACGCCGTGCAGCCGGCGATCTCGCCGGCGGCGAACGTTCGCCGAGCCGGGAATCCTTCGGGGCAAGGCCAGTCGCCGTCGCGCGAGACGCAGGCTCCTTCGGCCTCCGGGAAACACGTCGTCCCGGTCGCGCAGCCACCTCCGCCCGCAGACTCGCAGATCGCCGCGGCGCGGAAGCCTCCGGTGCCGCTCGGCGTGCAGGCCGCGCTCGCGACCGGGATATCCCCGAGCGCGCCGAGAGAGCCGCCGCTCACGCCCAGCTCGACGCAGGCGCCATCCCCGACGGGGAGGCTCTGGTCGAGCGGGGCAGGGCAGCCGGCGTCCCCGAAGGAGACCGACGCGGAGCCGCACGTAACGGTGCCTTCGCAGCCGCAGCCACCGCAGACGTTGCCCGTCGCGCGCGGCTCGGTCCCCTCGGGACACGTGTCCCCGTCGTAGACGACAAGGACGGGGCCCAGCCACCCCTCCGGCGCGGGGGGCGCACAGGTGGCCGACCCGCAGTCCTCGTCGGCGCAGTCGAGCTTGCCGTCCTCGTCGTCGTCGACGCCGTTCCCACACTCCTCCGCGAAGTGCCGGCGGAAGTCGACCGCGCACCCCGCCGAGGCGGAGCCGAGCAGCGCGAGCGCGACGAGTCGTTCGAGCGGTGACATGGGCAAGCGGGCGGAGTCGAGCTAGCTTAAGACGGTCCCCGCATACCATGACGACGGAACCGACCGACCCTGCCAAGCGCCATCTGGGTCGATATGTCATCTACGACGAGATCGCGCGGGGCGGCATGGGCACGGTTCACGTCGGCCGGTTGCTCGGACCGGTGGGCTTCCGCAAGCTCGTCGCCGTCAAGCGGATGAGCCCGCTCCTCGCGTCCGATCCCGAGACCGTGCGGCGGTTCCAGGCGGAGGCAGCGGTGACCGCGCGCGTGCTCCACCCGAGCGTCGTGTCGACGCTCGACATCGTCGCGGAGCAAGGGGAGCTCTTCCTGATCATGGAGCTCGTGCGGGGTGACTCTCTCGCCCGGCTCCTCGCGGTCGCCCGCGAGCGCTCGGAGCCGGTCCCGGTGAGCGTCGCCCTGGCGATCATGACCTCCGTGTTAGCAGGGCTGCACGCGGCCCACGAAGCGACGGACGAGGAAGGCCGGCCGCTCGGTCTCGTCCATTGTGACGTCTCTCCGCAGAACATCCTCGTCGGTGTCGAGGGCCTCGCCCGCATCGCCGACTTCGGCATCGCGCGGTCGCGCTTCGAGCCAGCCGCCGACGAAGGACGACGGCTGCGGGGCAAGGCTCGGTATCTGGCGCCCGAGCAGCTCGACTACGACACCGCTCGCGTGGATCGCCGGTCGGACATCTTCGCCGCCGCGGCCGTGCTCTGGGAGATGCTGGCCGGGCGCCCGCTCTTCGACGGAGACGACACGGCTTCGATCATCGAGAAGATCCTGGCGGGGGAGGTCCCGGCCCTGCGCTCGCTTCGCGCCGACGTGCCGGCCTCGCTGGACGTCGTGATCGAACGCGCCCTGGGTCGCGCGCCGGAGTCACGCCAATCGACGGCGGCCGAGCTCGCCGAGGCGCTCGAGTCGAGCGGCGTCGGTCTGGCTTCTCAGCGTGCGGTCGCCGGTTGGGTCGATCCGCTCGCCGCGGATCGACTGGGCCGCCTCGACGCGATCATCCGGCAGGCCGAGCGGCTCGGCGTCCCGCCGGCCGCGTCCTCCGCGGGGGAGGCCGAGGCCCCGACCGTCATCGTGGACAAGCGCACGACGGAGAGAGCCGCCGTCCCCGTTGCGCCGCTCGATTCCTCCGGAGCCGAGGCGTCTCCGACGCGGACGTTTACGATCGATGTCCCCCGGCCAGATTCGCCGTCTTCGAGCGCCAGCCCCGCCATGGATCCGCCGGCCTTCCCTGCCGACGAGCCGGCTCCGCGTCGGTCGGCTTCGCGTTGGTTGATCGCGGCAGCCGGTGCGGGGCTCGTCGCCAGCGTGGCCTTCGTCTCGCTCCGCGCCGACGACGCGCCCCGCGATGGGGCTGCAGCGCGCTCCGTCTCGCCCGGTGCTCCGAGCGCTTCGGCCCTCGCTGCGGCCGCGCCTCCGCCGGCCTCTCCTTCCGCGAGCTCGCGGGAGGAGCGTGCGCTCCCGTCCGCCTCCGAGGAGCCGAAGCAGATCGACCAGCCGAAGCCGCGCTCGTCGCAGGCCTGGGCTCCTCCGCCGCGGGCGAGTAGCCCGCCGCCGCGCCCCACTCAGGCTCCGCGCGCGGACAAACCCTACGTCGCCGATCGGCCATGAAGAGACCGTGTGTCCTCGCAGCTCTCGGGGTCGCGCTCGCGATCGTGCCTGCCCTCCCCGAGAGCGCTCGGGCCGATGAGCCCGCCGACACACCGAACGTGACGCGCGCGGTGGAGCTCTATGGCCAGGCGCGATCGAGGTTCGACGAAGGAGAGCTGCCGGCCGCGCTCGCGGCGATCGAAGAGAGCCTCACGCTCCTCGATAGCCCGAACTCGGATCTTCTCCGCGGGCACATCCTTCGAGGCCTCGGTCGCCGCGTCGAGGCGATCGAGGCCTACGAGCGCGCCCTCTCCGGCTCCAAGCGCAAGCTCCTGGCAGGCGAGGCGCGGTTCGAGCCGACCGCGGCGGAGTCGGGCCGGTGGGTGGGGGTGCTCGGGGCCGATCTCGCCGAAGTGGACGTCGCCGTCATCGGCGCGTCGCAGGCGTCCGCCGTCTCGGTGGGTGGGCGCGCGGTGACGCTCCAGGGCGGGAGCGAGAGCCGGACCGCCAAGATCTGGTTGGAGCCCGGCGACGTCACGGTCGAGGTCGTCGACGGCTCGCGGCGAGAATCGAAGAAGCTCTCCGCTCCGGCGGGCAGCTCGCAACGTATCCTCCTCGATCTGCGGGGCCCGGTCGCGGCTGCCCCCGAGGACTCGACGGCGCTCCCGCCGCCGGCGGCCTGGGTCGCAGCGGGCATCGGTGCTGCGGGGATGACGGCGTTTGCTGTCCTCGGAGGTCTCGTCCTCGCGACGGACGCGGAGCTCGCGGACTCGTGCTCGCCGCGTTGTCCGCCGAGCAGGCTCGACGAGGCGGAGCGAGGTGAACGGCTCCAGATCGGGGCCAACGTGGCCGTCGCGGTCGGCGCGGTCGGTCTCGCGACGGGCGCGGTGATCTGGATCGTGGACGCGGCGACGCGAACGAAGGCCGAGCCTGCCGCGTTGCTCCGCCCGGGTCGCGGCCTCGTCTGGCGATTCTGAGGTTGCGAGGGCGAGGCGCAAGCGCCAGCCCGCCGGTATAGGATGCGATCCTCGGTGCGCCCCGACGACCACGTCCCCACCAGCGACCACACCCTGCACGCCGGGCTGTCGTGCCACGTCTTCATCGGAGACCGCGCCCACACGATCGAGCTCCCGCTCGTGGGCTCGATCGTTGTCGGTCGCGGCTCGGAGGCGGATCTGCGGGTCTCGGCCGAGGGGGTGTCGAGGCGGCACGCGATCTTGAAGATCGATCGCGACGCCATCTCGGTCGCCGACATGGGCTCGAAGAACGGAACCCACGTAAACGGGAAGAAGATCGCGTCGGAGCAGGTGCTCGCCCACGGAGACGAGGTCCGCGTCGGCGACGCCCGCCTCGTCATCGCCCGCCGCTCGCCGACCTCGTCGGCGCCGACGGTGCTCCTCCACGACGCCTTCTTCGCGCGGCTCCGTATCGAGGTCGCTCGGGCCCACGCGTTTCGCCGCGAGCTGACGCTCGCGCTCGTGCGCCTGGATCGCCCCTGGACGGACATGCCGCTCGCCAGCGCCGCCGCCGGTCTGCTCCGCCCCGCGGACGTGCTCGGGCTCCATGACGACGTGACAATCGAGGTCCTGCTCCCCGGCCTCGACGAGGCTGCGGGCACGCAGGCGATCGAGGCGCTCGCTCGGTCCGCCCGTGACGTTGGCGTCGACGCCAGGTCCGCGGTGGTGTGCCTCGATCGCGGGACATCCGCGGAGGATTTGCTCGAGTGGGCGGTGGGGAAGCTGGCGAGCGTCGGGGGCGCGTCGCCGTCCCTCGATAGGAATGACGAGCCCGTCATTGTCGATCCGGTCATGCGCCACATCTACGATCAGGTGAAGCGCGTCGCCCGCGGCGCGGCGACGGTCCTGGTGATCGGCGAGACCGGCTCGGGGAAGGAGCTCGTCGCGCGGGAGATCCATCGCGCGAGCAGGCGCCGCGGGAAGCTCGTGACCGTGAACGCCGCCGCGCTCCCGGAGTCGCTGGTGGAGGCCGAGCTCTTCGGCCATGAGCGCGGCGCCTTCACCGGCGCGAGCGCCGCGCGGGCCGGCCTGTTCGAGGCGGCGGACGGGGGCACGTTGTTCCTCGACGAGGTCGGCGACTTGCCGCTGCCCATGCAAGCGAAGCTGCTGCGTGTCCTCGAGGACGGGACGGTGCGCCGCGTCGGCGCCGTCGAGGACCGCAAGGTGGACGTCCGTGTCGTCGCGGCGACCAACGCGGATCTCCAGCAGCTCTGCGCGGAGCGTCGCTTCCGAACGGATCTGCTCTTCCGCCTGAACGCCTGCACGTTCGTGGTCCCTCCGCTGCGCGATCGCCCGGCGGACATCCGTCCGCTCGCGGAGCACTTCGCGCGCCGGGCGGATCGTGGGAGGCCGCTCACCCTGTCGGATGATGCGGCGCGCGCGCTCGAGGGGTATGGTTTCCCCGGCAACGTCCGCGAGCTCCGCAACTTGTTCGAGCGCGCCGCGCTCCTCTGCGACGATCCGAGCGGAGTCATCCAGGTCCGACATTTGCCGGAGTCGGTGAGTCGCGGCTCCGCGTTGCCTGGCCCCGCAGCGGCACCCGCCGGCTCTCAACGCGGGGCCGATGTCCGCCAGGAGGTTCGCGACTACGAGCGGGAGAGGATCGAGCAGGCGCTCGCGGCGAGCGACGGGAACCTGACCCGAGCCGCCGAGATGCTCGGACTGCCGCGCAAGACGCTCGCGTACCGGGTCGAGAGGCTCGGTCTACGCGCCAAGCGGTGAGAGGTCCGGATGCGACGACTGACCCTTTTTTGGTGGCTCTTGGTTCTCGGCGGCTGCAGCGGCGCTGCGCGTTCGCAGCCCGCTTCGCCGCCGGCGGAGCCGCCCCTGCCTCCCATCACCATCGTGGACGCGCCTCCGCCCGTGCGCGTCGCCCCGCGCGAGCCCGAGCCTCCGAAGCAAGACCCGGTGATCTCCCGTCTGACCGTCGACTCCGACACGCTCGCCGAGGACGCGAAGGACATCCTCCGCAATCACCCGCCGGAGCTCCGCGTCGCGGCGGCGGAGCGCCTCGTCGCGCTCGTCCGCGAGGTCGATTCGAGGGCATCGGAGACCGAGGCGTGGCGAGACGCGCGCGTCGGGCTCGTCTTCGACGCCATGGCGGAGCTCGGAGGCGCAGCGCTCGCCGACGTCTTGCTCGACGAGGCGGAGCGCGCGAGCGCGTCTTTGCCACGTCGTCGAGCGGCGCTGTTGGCGGCGGAGACGGCCCTGCCCGGTGACCCGACGAGGCTGGAGCGTCGCAAGGCGATCGCCGTCGCGCTCCTCGGGCTGGCCGCCAAAGAAACGCCCACCCCGAATGGCAAGGAGGAGGCTGCCATGATCGCGCGCCGTCTCACCCCGGGGTTTCGTCGCTGCTACGACCGCGCGCGAGAGGCGAAGCCGGACCTCGACGTGAGCTTCGAGCTCAGCCTCGAGGTGGACGCGCGTGGCGCCGTGAGCTCGGCCAGGGCGGCCGCGACGACCGCGAAGGACCTCGCGCGGTGTGTGGAGGCGATCGGCCGCGCGATCGTCTTTCCTCCGATCGCCGGCGGGAAGACGACGGTCGTCGTCCCCATTGCGTTCACGCCGAACCGGATTCGCTCGCTCTGACGTGGCTTCGTGTGGGCCGCGTGGCCTACCGGGGCAGCGTCACCTTCTTCGGCGCGTAATCGATGTCGGGCTCTCCCCAGCAATAGACCTCGCCCGCTTCGGTCCGAGCGCAGGACGCGCCCGTGTCGACGAAGGTGGAGGGCCGGAGGTAGGGGCGGCCGTCCGGGCGCGCGGTGATGCCGCCGGCGCAGACGGCCTCGGCCTTCCATTCCGTCGACAGGTGGACAGGGTCGTCGGCGTACGCCTGGTCCCAGCTCGGCGGCTTGCCATTGCCGATCTGACCGGAGTCGTTGCTCCCCCAGGTCGTCACCCGGCCCGAGGCGTCGCGCGCGATGTAATGGCCGAGTCCGGCGCGGATCTCGACGGCCGCTCCAAAGGCGGGCTGCACCTTCGGGCTCGGGGCCTCGTTCCCATAGCCGGGGAGCGCGCCCCAGCAGCTCACAGCGCCTTCGCAGCTCACGGCGCAGGCCGACGCCAGGGAGAGGCCGAGCTGCCTGGCGCAGAGCCCGGCCACGGGGGTCGGGGTCGTGCTGCTCCTGGCTCCCCAGCAGGACACGGAGCCCGCGAGCGTCCGCACACACGCCTCGTCGTCACCGGTCGCGATCTCCACCGCGTCGCGGACGCCGTCGATCGGCTCCGGTGTGCCGGTCGCCGCGTCCGCGATGGCCATGACACGGCTGCGGTTGTCGCCCCAGCAATGGGCCGTGCCGTCTTCGAGGACGGCGCAGGAGTAGTCCACCGCCACGTCCACGTCGACCGCCTTGCCTGCGAGGGCGACCTTCGACGGCGCGACGATCCGCGGCGTCGGGGCGTCCGGGCCGTCGACCTTGCCGTCCCCGATGGCGCCGCTCGACTCCGCGCCCCAGCAATGGACCTCCCCGGTGGTCGTCACCGCGCACGCGTGTGTCAGGCCGACGGCGATGACCGCGGCGGGCGGGATCTCCACGAACGCTCGCGCCTTGCGCGGGTAGGGGAGCTTGCCGCTGCCGAGCTGGCCGAATTGGTTGAAGCCCCAGCAAGCGACCTTGCCCTTCTGTGTGATGGTGCAGCCGAAGTAGTTGCCGCAGTCGAGGGTGCGACGGATCGGTCGTTGCGGAGCTGCAGGGGGATGGGTCGCCGCCGCGCTCGCGCTCGAGGTTGCAGACGCCGGGCCCGGCGGCGCGGCCGTGACCGCCGACGAGCGTGGCGGCTCCGCGCTGACCGGCGGCTTGCTTGGCTCGTCGCAGGCGAGGAGCAACGCCACCATCGCGGCGCTGTTTGCATCCAGGAGGCGGCTCCGACACCGGCCGGCGGTCATCCCGTCGCACCGGTCGAGGTGCTGCTCGCCGCGGGGAGCGGCTCGGGGGAGGCGTCGCGCGCGATGTAGGGCACGTACCGGAAGTCTCGAATGCTCGAGACACGATCGCCATCGAACGTGAGCAGGATGAAGTAGGCGGGCGCGGCGCTGCCTCCCACGTGTGCGGCGAGCGCGAGCTCGCCGTCGAGCTGGACGACACGCAAGGTGACGTCCTCCTTCTCGTAGCGACCGAAGTACAGGCCGACCTGTTTCCCGCGGCGCTGGGACTTGGAGACGAGATCGAGTCGGCAGTCGTCGGCCACGAGCGCGCGGACGCCGTCCCAGTCGCGCGCGTTGAACAGCGCGGCGTAGCGATCGAGCTGCTGTCGCGAGACCTCACCTCTCGGCGCGCTCGCCTCCACGCCCGACGCGCGCAGGGTTCCCCGACCGCGGACGAGGGCGGCCTTGACGGCCAGGACGGTGGTCCCCATCGTCTCGGCGGTCTCCTCCAACGAGTGGCCGAGCACGTCTTTCAGGATCACGGCGCTCCGCTGGCTCACGGGGAGAACGAGGAACTGCGCCAGCGCCGCGCGGACGGCGAAGGGGTCGGGAGGCTCCTCCGCCGTCGCGTCGACCACGTCGGTCATGTCGGCGCGCACGTCCGTGAGGCTCTTGCCGTGGCTCTTCAGGTAGTCGACCGCGGTGTTGTGGGCGATGCGGAAGAGCCAGGGGCGGAGCGGGGGAACCTCCGGAAGCTGGCCGAGCGCGTAAAACGCCTTCGCGAGGGTCTCCTGGACGATGTCCTCGCCCTCGACGACCGAGCCGGTCAGCCTCGCGGAGTACCGGTGGAGCTCGGGGCGAAGGTCTTCGACCAGGCTCAGGAACGCGTCGCGAGCTTTGGCGATGGATTCAGCGGCCTCGGACATGAGGGGACTGTAGCGGCTTCCGCGAGCCACGATCGAGCGCATCCTTCTGGCGAGCTGGCTCGTCCTCGGAGCGGAGGTCCCCGATGAAGACGTTGCTGGTCCGTTACAAGCTCTTGCCCGAGCGCGTGGAAGAGAACGAGCGCCTGGTCCGAGCCGTTTTCGAGCGCCTCACCGCGAGCCGGCCGTCGGGAGTCCGGTACGCGACGTTCAAGGCGGCCGATTCACTGACCTTCTTCCACCTCGCATGCATCGAGGCGCCGGGCGGCGTGAACCCGCTCGCCGACCTCGAGGAGTTCAAGGCGTTCACCGCCCGGATCGCCGAGCGTTGCTCGGAGCCGCCCGTCACCACGGTGCTCGAGGAGGTCGGCGCGTACGAGGTGTTCCAGCCCTGAGCGGCGTGGCCGCCGGTTCGAGGCTTGACACAATTGGATTGTGTACTATTGAATTGTGTACATGGCAACGACGACCGCTCCCGAGAAGACGCCGCGGCTGGACGACCAGCTGTGTTTCGCCCTCTACGCGGCGTCTCGCGCCGTCACGCAGGCCTACGCGCCGCTCCTGGCTCCGCTCGGCATCACCTACCCGCAGTACCTCGTCTTGCTCGTCCTCTGGGAAGAGGAGGCGGCCTCGGTCAAGCGGCTGGGCCTCCGGCTCCAGCTGGACAGCGGAACGCTGACTCCCGTGTTGAAGCGAATGGAGGCGCAGGGCCTCGTCGTTCGGAGGCGCGACCCGGAAGACGAGCGCGTCGTGCTCGTCTCGCTCACCGCGGCGGGCAAGGGGCTCCGCAAGGGCGCCCGCGCCATTCAGGAGCAGCTCTTGTGCCGCCTCGACGGCAAGTGGAAGGAGCTCGCGCGGCTGCGCGACGAGCTCAGGAGACTGACGAGCCACGTCCGCGCTTCGTGCGCGGCCCAACCGGAAGAGAGTGAGACATCATCATGAGCGCCGAGTTTTCCCCCCTCTACACCGCGCACGCGACCTCCACGAACGGCCGAGCCGGGCGCGTGAAGTCGGACGACGCCACGCTGGACCTCCCGCTGTCGATGCCCAAGGGGCTCGGCGGCGACGGCGCCCCGGGGACCAATCCGGAGCAGCTCTTCGCGGCAGGCTATTCGGCCTGCTTCGGCAGCGCGCTCGGGCTCGTCGCTCGGATGCGCAAGGTGCAGACGGGCCCGGTCGAGATCACCGCGCACGTGACGATCGGCAAATCGGGCGAGGCGTTTGGGCTCGCGGTCGAGCTCGAGGGGCACCTGCCGGGGGTGGACCTCGCGACCGCGCGGGAGCTGATGGATGCGGCCCACCAGGTCTGCCCATACTCGCGCGCGACCCGCGGAAACGTCGAGGTCACGCTGAAGGTGCGCTGACTCTCTCTGCAGGATGCCAGCCCCGGCGCGGGACGCCCGACGACGGCGTCAGAGCGCCGGGATGGCGGCGAAGGCGCGGGCGTCGTGCGCGGGGACGACGTGCAGATCGTCGAACCTCGCCGCCAGCGAGGCCATCCGGAGGATGTTCTCGCGCACGAGCGCCTCGTCGGTGTCCCCGAGCGTGCGCTGGAGCCACGGACGCTCCTCCCTCTGGAGGATGCCCTCGAGCTGCCAGACGAGATCGCCGACGAACACGAACCTCCCGCCCCCCGGCAGCGTCACGAAGACGATGACCGAGCCGGGGGTGTGGCCGGGCGCCGGCACGATGACGACGGAGCCGTCATCGTAGACGTCGTGGCTGGCGGGGAAGCCCAGGTAGGCGCCGCCGTCGAGCTCGTAGGTCTCGTACCGGACCGCCGGGAGGCTCCGGGCGACGGCGGTGAGGAAGCCTCCTTCTTCGATGAATTCACGCTCCGCTTTCGTGACGAGCACCGGGGTCGGGGCGAGCTCGCCCATCCCGCTGACGTGATCCCAGTGCGCGTGTGTCAGCACGACCCCGCGCAGCCGCGATCGATCGTAGCCGGCGGCATCCAGCTGCTCGGCCGCCGAGCGCGTGCGCTCGTACGAGGTGGTCACCCGGAAGAAGGTCGGCATGAGGGCGAAATGCGCGTCCACGTCGCGCCCGAAGCCGGTGTCGATCAGGAGATCGCCCTTCGGGTGACGAACGAGCACGGCGGTCATCGTGAAGTCCCGCGCGTCGGAGAACGAGCCGCCGCGGTAGGCGAAGGCGGCGCTGCGGTGGGTGATGCCGGTCGGCAGCTTGTGCAGCGTCATGCCCTCCGGTGGTGACGCTCGCGGCAGTTCTCCTTCGAACGGCGGCGGCTCGGGCAACGGCGCGGCGCGAAACGTCGCGAGGAGCGCGAGGCCGGCCGCGATGAAGACCGCCATCGTGGCGCCGACCCACTTCGTCCAGCGTCGCCTCATCGTCACGGCCGAGGATAACGCCGCCGCCGGGGACGTGCTCTGGTCCGCGCGACGCTCCCGCAGGAGCGGCTCCTCCAGAACGCGCCTCGGCCGATCGGCGACGCCGAGCTCGGCCTGCTCTTTCGCGGCGCGCTGTCGTATTGAGAGGTCCGATCATGCCCGAAGCGAGCCGCCAGCCCCGGAGCCGATACCCGTTCTTCGCGCCCATCACCACGCGCTGGATGGACAACGATGCTTACGGTCATGTCAACAACGTCACGTACTACAGCTACTTCGACACGGCCGTGAACCTCTACCTCGTCCGCGAGGGCGGGCTCGACATCCAGCGCAGCGAGACGATCGGTGTGGTGGTCGAGTCGGGTTGTCGGTACCACGAGGGCATCGCTTATCCGGAGCCCATCGAAGCCGGCGTGCGCGTGGGAGAGCTGAGGAACCGCGCCGTTCGGTACGAGGTGAGCATCTTCCGAGAGGGCGGGGCGGAGTCCGTGGCGGACGGGCATTTCGTGCATGTCTTCGTCGATCGAGCCACGCGCAAGGCGGTGCCCATCCCCGACCGCGTCCGCGCCGCGCTCGAGAAGCTGAAGTAGGCCCGCTCGCGTCCGGGGCAGCGGGGCACGGGCCCTGCATTCGATCTCGTCAATGGCGCCCGACGCCGAGATCCGAGTGCACGAGGTGTCGGTGCAGCCGCGCCCCATTGCCGCGTTCGAGCCCGTCCTCGGGGAGCAGGTCGGGCGCGTGCTCGCCGCTGCCAGCGCGCTCCGGGAGCGGCTCGGACAACGTGTCATCTGGAACATCAGCTCCACGGCGGTGGGCGGCGGCGTCGCGGAGATGCTCCGCTCCCTCGTCGGATACGCGCGCGGCGTCGGAATGGACGCGCGGTGGCTCGTCATCGGGGGCCGGTCGGAGTTCTTCCACGTCACGAAGCGGCTGCATCACGCGCTCCATGGCGCGCTCGGCGACGGCTCGCCCCTCGGCGCAGCGGAGCGGGCGGTCTACGATCAGACGCTGCACGAAAACGCGCGCGCGCTCGCGGCCATCGTTCGTCCGGGTGACGTCGCGATCCTGCACGATCCCCAGACGGCCGGGCTCGGCCCCCACCTGCTCGCGGCGGGGCTCTCCGTCGTCTGGCGTTGCCACATCGGCAGCGACGGAGCCAACGAGGAGACCGAGCGCGGGTGGCGCTTCCTCGAGCCCTACCTCTGCGACATTCCGGCTTTTGTGTTCTCTCGCAGCGCCTACATCCCGCCGTATTGTGACCACGGAAAGTCGACGATCATCCCTCCGAGCATCGACATCTTCTCGTCGAAGAACCAGCCGATGGCCGAGCCCGCCGTCCACACCATCCTGGTTCACGTCGGGCTCGTGGAGGGCCCGCCGCCCGAGCCGGCCGACCACGGCTTCACCCGGCTCGACGGGACGCCGGGGCGCGTGCAGCGCCGCGCCGACGTGATCCGCATGGGGAGAGCGAGCGCGTGGCAGACCCCCCTCGTGGTCCAGGTCTCCCGGTGGGACGAGCTGAAGGACATGCAAGGCGTGATGGAGGGGTTCGCGCGGCTGTCGAACGGCGCGACTCCCGCGAACGCGGAGCTCGTCCTGGCCGGCCCGAACGTCAAGGCGGTCGCCGACGATCCGGAGGGAGCGCGCGTGTTCGACGACGTGGTCGCGGCGTGGCGTGCCCTCCCGCACGGCACGCGCAATCGCATCCACCTCGCGACGCTCCCCACGGAAGACGTCGACGAAAACGGCGCGATCGTGAACGCACTGCAGCGGCACGCCGCGGTGGTCGTGCAGAAGAGCCTTCGAGAGGGCTTCGGGCTCACCGTGACGGAGGCCATGTGGAAGGCGAGGCCCGTCGTCGCCAGCGCCGTCGGCGGCATCCAGGACCAGATAGAAGACGGCGTGAGCGGGGTGCTTCTTCCGTCTCCGACCGATCTGGACGCGCTCGGCCGGGCGCTCCGCGAGTTGCTGGAGAACCCGGCCGAGGCCGGCCGGCTGGGGGCGGCAGCGCACGAGCGGGTCCGCGAGCGCTACCTGGGGGTCATGAGCCTCTTGCGCTACGCCGAGCTGCTCGAGCGCGTGAGCGCGGCGCGATGATCACTCCGCTGCGGTGTCGAGCTCGGCGGCCAGGCGGGCCAGGACGTCGCGCTTGATGCGGCGCCTCTCGAACGGGTTCAGCTTGCCCCATCGCCCGTGTTTGTAGACCGACTGCGGGATGACGAGCTTCGGGCCGAGCACCTGGAGCAAGCCTTGGGGCTTGGTGGCGCCCTGATCCTCGATGATCTCGGCGGCGACCAGGGCGCCCGTCTCCGCGGCGCCTTCCATGTACCCCTGGAAGTCGAGCGAGCAGTGCTCGCCGCAGAAATGCACGTTGCCTTCGCGCGCGCCCTCGAGCTCGAAGAAGGCCCACTGACCCACCTTGTAACAGGCGTAGCTGCCCTTCATGGTCGGGACCGTCGGCCAATGCATGCGGACGGCGATGCCGGTGAAGGCGGCCGTCATGCCGGGCCAGACCTGCTCGAGATCGGGCAGGATGCCGTTCACCCACTCGACCTCGGTCCCCGTGCCGGAGGCGGTGCCCTGCTGGCCGCCGAGGAAGTTCGTGATGATGCCGTGGGTGCCTTCCTGGCCGATCGTGGTCTCCCAGGTCTGCTGCACGCCGAGGTCGGTCGTGAGGCTGCCGTTGGCGCTGTTCGTCATGTTGCGCCAGACGCGCTCCGAGAAGCCGGCCATGACCTTGGCGTTCGTGCCGTAGCCGAGCTCGGCGATGACCTGGCGCTTCTCGTCCGAGAGCGTGAGCCCGCTCAGATCGACCTCACGCAGCAGCGTGAACGGGAGCGCGAAGACGATCCGCGTACAGGACACCGTCTTCGGACCGCTCGGCGTCTCGAAGTCGAGCTCGAACCCGCCGTCCGCGTCGCGCGCGGCGACCAGCTTGTGCTCGAGCTGGATCTGGTCGGGCTCGAGCAGCTCGGCGAGGAGCTTGGGGAACGACTCGTTGCCGAGGTGCGTGTGGAAGCGCTCGTCGCTCACGCCGAAGATGCGGAACGGATCGGGGTCGTCCGAGCCGATGAGGTAGATGAGGTTCAGCGACGATTGCTCGGTGTTTTCGAGGCCGTATTCGCCCCGGTAGGCTACCTGCAACACGTTGTGCAGCTCGGGGTATTGGGCGACCGGGACGTTGTCCTTGAGCCATTGGTCGAGGCTCGTCGCGTCGAGCTCGTCGTACGCCGTGGAGTCGTCGGGGTTGTCGGCGGCCTCGAGCGCGGCCAGGAACACCGGCGCGAGGGTGTTGAACTGCTGCTGAATGACAGCGTTGTCGATCTTGGCGCCTTCGATCCAGTAGGTCTCCGTCTCGATCCCGGCGGGCTCGTTCGTCCTGTCGTCGAGCTGCAAACCGAGCTGCTGGGCGAGCTCGTGCAGGGTGCTGTGTCCGGTGTCGATGAGCTCGCCGCCGAGCTCGCAGAGCTGCGCGGGGTCCTGGGAGAAGAGCCCCGTCGCGCTGTACATGCGGCCGCCGACTCGCTTCGCCGCCTCGTAGACCGTCGAGGTGATCCCCGCCTCCTTCAGCTGGTAGGCGCAGTGGATGCCGGCCATCCCGCCGCCGACGATGGCGATGACCTCTTCTCCGGGGGTCTCCTCGTCGTCGCCGCAGCCCGCGACGGCGGGGGCGAGGCCCAAGCCGGCGGTGCCGAGCGAGGCCTTGAGGAAGGCGCGCCTTCGGGCGAGGACACGCTCCTTGTCGCTCGACTCGGGGGACTGGACGCCCAGGGCACGTCGGAAGGTGCGCTGAAGGGAGGAGAAAAGCGGAGTCTTAGCCATCGTGGGGACGAGGCTATCCGGCTCTGCGGTGCGCCGCCAAGCGCGCGCAGTGTGGCGATGGGCCTCAGCCCGGGACTGCCAGCGTGACCAGCTGCGAGCCTCGCGGGACCAGGCTCACCGTCCATCGCCCGAGGACCTCGCCATTTCGCTTGATGGTGACGCCGCGAACGAGGACGCCGGCGACCTGTCGCTCGACGAGGACGCCCTCCCATCCCCCGCCGAACGAGGCCAGCGTGCGCTTCACGCACTCCTCTTCGCAGGCCAAGAGGCCGTCCTGGATCGTCTCCGCCGCGTGAGCGACGGCGTCGTGCAACGTCATGGGGCTCTCGGCCCGAATACGGATCGAGCGGGGCCGAGCTGAAGCCGCCTTCAACGGGCGCCGCGACGAACGCCGGTCACGATGGGGGAGGGGGGCTCGAGATCGCCGCGCATGGCGGTAGGAAACGGCTCTCGTGTCGCCCCGGGCGGGTTGTTCGGGTCGTTGTCGTCGACGATCTCCCGCCCGCCGTCCTCGTCGAGGAAGGGGCCTCCGACCTCCGTCACGCTCGTCTGTTCGAACCGCTGCTCGCCCATGTCCTCGTTGGAGGTCGCCGCGACGACGAACTCCTCCCCCAGCTCTTCGGCCAGCGACCCGGCCGCGTCCGGCTCATGTTCCGCGTCCTTCGGGGGGGCCTCGTGCTCCGTCGGGTCCTGGATGAAGGCGTGGCCGTCGTCTGGACGCGGCTGTTTCCGGGCCACGGTCGGGTGTCGTCTGCTCATTCAATCGAGCCGAGCATCGACCGTGCCGTCGCCGCGCCCGAAGCGCGGTAGAAGGAGGAATGGGTCCAGCGTTCGGGCCGGGGTCCGTGGTGGCCGGTGGGTTCCGGCTCGACGGGGTGATCGGGCGGGGAGGCATGGGAACGGTGTACTCCGCCACGAGAGACGACGGCGCTCGCGCAGCGGTGAAGGTCCTGCACCCGGCCCTGGCGATCGACAGGCTGGTCCGGGCACGCTTCGAGCGGGAGCGCGAGGCCGCGCGAAGGGTCGATCACCCAGCGGTCTTGCGCGTGCTCGGCGACGGTGTCGGACCGCGAGGCGAGATCTACACGGTGATGGAGCTCGTGGAGCAGGGCGTGACGCTCAAGCAGCGCGCCCGGGACGCCGGCGGGACGTTCGGCGTGCCCGAGCTCCTCGGCATCCTGGATCGGCTGCTCGAGGCGCTCGAGGCGGTGCACGCCGCTGGCGTCGTCCATCGCGACGTCAAGCCGGACAACATCCTCCTCACGCCGTCCGGCGCGCTTCGCCTGCTCGACTTCGGCGCGGCGCGCATCATGGGAATGCCGCCGCTGGTATCGGGCACCGGCTCGGGGCTTTCGCTCGTCGGCACGCCTGGGTTCCTGGCACCCGAGCAGGCCGCTGGTCGCTGGCAAGACACCGACGCGCGCACGGATCTGTTTGCCGCGGCGGCGCTGGCCGTGCGGCTGCTGACGGGCCACCACGTCCACGAAGACACCTCGGTCGCGGGCGCCTGGCTCAAGGCGGCGCGCGAGCAGGTCGCGCCGGTGGCGACGCTCGCGCCCGGCTTGCCTGTGGCGCTCGCGGCCGTGCTCGATCGCGCGCTGCAGTTCAGCCCGCAGCGGCGATGGCGAACGGCGGAGGAGATGCGCCGGGCCCTCTTCGATCTCCAAGCCCCCACGATCGCCGCGCCGACCGAGGTCGACCTCCCTGCGGCCACCGATCCGGCGGTCCTCGTCGAAGCCGCGCTCGCGAATGGAGACGCGCACCTCGCGGTGTCGATCGGCGAGCGGGCGATCGAGCAGCTTCCGGTCGAGACGCTCGCTCGCTCGCTCGCCCTTCTCGCCGAGGCTTACATGGTCGTCGGCCGCCTGGAGGAAGGAGAACGTTGGTCGGGCAAGGCCCTCGAGCTCGCGGCCGACGAGGCCGCCTGGCTCGAGGCGGCGAGCGTCCACGCGCTCGCTCTCTCCCGGATGGATCGCCCCAACGCGATGGACCTCGCCCGGCGCGTGGTCGCGCGCGCCGACGAGCGATACGCGCGTTTCGCGCATCGGTTCGTCTCGCTGTTGTCGTATGTCAGGCGTCACAACATGCGCGACCTCGAGGCAGAGATCCTCGGGAAGCTCGAGCGCTTCGTGGCGAGCGCCCCGGACGAACCGCTCGTGCGGGCCTCCTTGCATCGAGCGAAGAGCTGGATCGCCTACTATGAGGAGCGCTTCGACCTGTGCCTCCACCACGATCTCGCCGCGGAGGCCATGCTCGAGAGCCGTCCGCTGGCGTGGTGTCGGGCCTGCCTCGACGTCGGGATCGACCTCAGCGCGTTGGGCGCCTTTGCCGAGGCGCACGGGTGGATCGCGCGAGGTCGCATGACGGCCGCGCGGCTCGGCGACGTCCTCACCGAGCTGGAGGCGCTCCAGAACCTGGCTCTCGCGGAGATGGCCCTGGACGAGCTCGACGCCGCGTACGAGCACGCGTCCGCGTCACTCGAGCTCTCGCTTTCCTCGCGATTCCGGTTCGCCGAAGACCCCTCGCGCGCCATCCTCGGAATGGTGCAAGTGGCGCGAGGTGATCTCGAGGACGCCGAGCGTACGCTGGCCGAGTCCCGGGAGAAGCCCCTCAACCGATGGTTCAAGGTTCCCATCCTGGGCAACCTGGCTCGCATCGCGCTGCTCCGCGGAGACCCGGAGCGCGCGGCGGCGATCGCACGGGAGGGGCTCGCGGCATCCGCTGCGGGGCCGAGGGAAGGCGGCCTACCCGAGATCGAGCTCGCCCTCGTCGAAGCGCAGCTCGCGAGCGGAGGCTTGTTGGAAGACGGCGTCGTCACGCTGCGGCGGGCCGGCACCCGGATCCGGTTCAAGGCCGACAGGATCGAGGCTCCGAAGTACCGCGCGACCTACCTCGCCATCCCGGTGCACGCGCGGCTGCTGGAGCTCGAGCGGGAGCACTGCGGCGAAGCGTGACGGTGCACCGCCGCGCGCCGTGATAGAGGTCCGCGATGGGTGCCTTCTCACGCGCGCTCGCCTCGCATCACAGGACGGAGAAAGCTCGGCGCTGGCTGTTCGTGCCCTACGATCAGCTGAGCGACGAGATCGGCCCGCTGTCCCGCGAGGACCCGAAGGAGCTCGGTATCGTCCTCGTCGAGTGTCCCGCGAAGGCGGCACGCCGCCCCTATCACAAGCAGAAGCTCGCGCTGGTGCTCACGAACCTGCGCCACTTCGCGATCGAGCAGGCCGCGCGGGGCGTCGCCGTGCGGCACGTCGTCGGCGCGTCCTACGCGGCCGCGCTGGAAGGGCTGTCCGCCGAGCTCGGGCCGCTGCGGGTCATGAGGCCCGCGGAGCGCGAGCTCCGCGTCGAGCTCGCGCCGCTCTTCGATCGAGGCGCGCTGCTGGAGATCCCGCACGAAGGGTGGCTCACGAAGAGGGAGGATCTGCAGGGCCCCGGTCCGTGGCGCATGGACGCGTTCTATCGCGGTGTGCGGCGTCGATTGGGCGTGCTCATGAAGGGCGGCAAGCCGGTCGGCGGGAAGCTCAGCTTCGACGCAGAGAACCGGCAGGCATGGCCCGGCACGCCTCCGGCCCCCGCGTCTCCGACCTACGAGGTCGACGCGATCACCGAGGAGGTCTGCGAGCTGGTGACGAGCCGGATGGCGCACCATCCGGGAGCGCTCCGGCCCGAGGCGCTCCCCGCGACGCGAGCGGACGCGGAGCGGACCTGGCGCTGGTCGAAGCAACACTGCCTCCCGCTCTTCGGGCCCTTCGAAGACGCGATGTCGACGCGCTCGCGGACGCTCTTCCACACTCGCATCAGCCCGCTCCTCAACCTCGGTCGCCTCCGCCCGAAGCAGATCGTCGACGACGTCGAGCGGATGGACATCCCGCTCGCCAGCAAAGAAGGCTTCATCAGGCAGGTGCTCGGCTGGCGCGAGTTCGTCCACCACGTGCACGACGCGACGGACGGCTTCCGGGTCCTCCGCGGCGTCACACAGCCGACCGCGAGCGGACCCGGCAAGGGCGGCTTCGACGGCTGGAGCGAAGAGCCCTGGCCCGCGGCGCCGGGAGGCGACGGCGGCTCGCTCACCTCCGTCCTCGGCGCCGACCGACCCGTGCCGCCCGCCTACTGGGGCTCGAGCTCGGGCCTGCGCTGCCTCGACGAGGTCGTCGCCGCCGTGTGGGAGGACGGGTACAGCCACCACATCACGCGGCTGATGGTGCTGTCGAACATCGCCACGCTGCTCGACGTCTCGCCGCGCGAGCTGACCGACTGGTTCTGGGTCGCTTACATCGACGCGTACGACTGGGTGGTGGAGCCGAACGTCCACGCGATGGGCACGTTCGGGGTCGGCGACCTGATGACGACGAAGCCGTACGTCGCGGGCTCCGCCTACATCGACAAGATGAGCGACTACTGCGAGAGCTGCCGCTTCGATCCCAAGAAGTCGTGCCCCTTCCCGTCGCTCTACTGGGCCTTCCTCGGGCGCCATCGCGACGCGCTCGCCGGGGTCGACCGGATGAAGCTGCCGCTCGCGTCCGAGGCGCGCAGGACTGCCGCGCAGCGCCGTCACGACGCAGAGGTCTTCGAGCGCGTCGCGGCCGCGCTCATGCGGGGAGAGGCGCTCGCGCCCTGACACGGGGATGATTCGTAAGGAGGCCTGTCCGGACGGTCATCGCGATCCGTCTGGACGGGGGCCACCTGTTTGATCCACTCTTCGCTTCCCTCGAAGCCCGGAGGCGCTCCCGCAGCACCCGCATCGTTCCAAGACAACTTGCCCTCGTAGCTCAGTGGATAGAGCAGCGGTTTCCTAAACCGAAGGTCGTGCGTTCAAATCGCGCCGGGGGCGCCACAAGCAGCAGAGCCGCGCCATCCAATCCTCCGGGGGCGTCGTTGTCGAACCCGCTGTGCCTTGCGTGCTCGCGGAGGTGGATCGAATGAGGTTGCGGCTGGCTCTCCGTTGCGCCCGCGGAGTCGCGTTCTCCGGGCTGGTTCTGGCGTCTTCGTCGTGCGCGCCCCGATCCGGGGCGGCGGTCTCGCCTCCAGCCGAGCCGGCGCGCGTGGCCGAGGCGCTTTGGCCCGCGCTGCCGACGCCGGAGGCCCCGTCGCTCGGTTGGACCGGCACCGGCCAGGTCACCGTCGAGGCATCCACGCCGGCGATCGGAGCCGCGGGGAGGACGACCTGGACCGAGCTCGGCTTCGTGCTGCGCGCCTCCGGACCGGCTCGGGGCACGCTGTCATTCCCGGCTGACGCGCTCACCGTCGGCGCGTCCGCCGAGGGGCTGCGCCTCCACGAGCGCCGGCTGGGCGGCCCTGGTGGCGCTCGGGTGCTGGAGACCGAGGAGATCGCGCTCGGCGAGGGCGAAGAGCGGCGCGTCAGCGTTCGTCTGGTCGGGCAGGCGCCGGGACCGGGCACGGCGCCGGGGCCCGGGACCGCCGCCTCGACGCTGGTCCTCCTCGCGACGAGCGCCGCCCGAGCCTACGACCTCCCGCGGGAGGCGGAGGTCGTTCGCTTGATCGCGAAGGACGTCCTCACGCCGAGCTCCCCGCTCGTCGTCGCCGCGTACGACGGCCGCCCGGAGATCCTCTTCGACGGGACCGCCGGCGACATCGGGCCGGCCTTCGCGACCGCGCTCGGTGAGCGCGGCGCCCTGGGCGCGACCGATCTCGCGGGCGCGCTCGGCTGGGCGGCGGCGCGAGCCCGTGAGCATCGGCATGACCGAATCGTCATTGTAAGCGACGGCGTGGCGACCGCCGGAGAGGTGGACTCGAAGGCCCTGGAGCTCGCGGCCGGAAAGCTCCAGGGCGGCGCCCGGGTGGATTGGCTCGTCCCCGGCGGAGCACGGGACAGCGAGCGGCTCGCGCTCCTTTCTACGGCGGCCGGCGGGCTCGGGAGCACCGCCCCGTTGCACGCGACCGACGCGTCGCTGCTCGCCGCCTTCCAGAGCCGCGGCGCGGAGCCGTCCCCACTGGAGATCCCGGCGAGCGCACCAGCGTGGGTGGCCTCGGTGGCGCTCGCGCCGCCTGCGCCCCCCCTCTTGCCACCTCGCGCTCCCGGCGCCGAGATCGTCGGCGCGTTTGCGGCCGCCGCGCGCCCCACCGCGCCGTCCGAGGCACGCGCCCAGCTCGATCCGATGGCCGGCGATCTGCCCGCATCGCGGCCCACGGCCCGAGCGGGGGACCCCGCGGAGGAGAAAGACGTCGCGGCGGTCGCCAAGGCGCTCTCCGCCAACGCGCCCGCTCCTGCCGCGGCCGCACCGCCGCCCGAGCCTCCGGGGCGCCTGCCGCCGGTCGCGATCCAGCTGGTGGTGCGGCGCAACTTCGGCCGGTTTCGCGCTTGTTACATCGATGCCATGCGCCAGAAGCCGGGCTCGAAGGGGCGCGTCGTCGCGTCGTTCCGGATCGATCGTGACGGATCTGTCGGTGTCGCGCGGGTCCTCGAGACCGAGATCGCGCACCCGCCTTTTGTCGCTTGCGTCGTCCGGGCGCTCGAGGCGCTGAGCTTCCCGGAGTCACCCGGCGGCTCGGTGACGGTCACGTATCCGCTCACGTTTGCCCCTGCCGACGGGAACGGACCGACCGAGAAGCCGCTCTCGGGGCTGATGCCCGTGGCGTTCGGGGGAGGCAAGCCGGCCGCTCCACCTCCTCCTGACCCCTGGCTCGGCGACGTGAGGACCGTCGAGGAGGCCATCGAACGCGGCGATCCGACAGCGGCGTTGCGGGTGGCGACGCAGGCGCGCCTCGACGGCCCGGGATCCGCGCTGGTCTACGTCGCCTTGGCAGACGCGCTCGCGGCCGCCGGCCGCGGCGAGGAGGCGGCCCGCGCGACCGCATCCATCGCCGACCTCGCGCCGGCGGATGCTCCTGCGTTGAGGATGGCTGCGTTTCGTTCGCTGGGATCGTCCGCCGCTCGCCTCACCGCGGAGGACTGGCTCGTCCGTTCGCTCGCTCTCGAGCCGGCCTCGATGGACGCGGTGCGCGTCATCGCCGAGCTGCGCGCGCTGCGCGGGGACTTCGACGCGGGGCTGCAGATCCTCGACGGGCTCCTCGCGGCGACGCCGGCGTCACGCGCCACCGCGAGCACACGTGAGGTCCTCCGCGCCGACCTCTCGCTCTTGGCGGCTGCGCTCGTCGCTCGGGACGGCTCGCGCCGCCTGGAGATCGAGTCGTGGGCGGCCGCCGTGGGCGTCGTCCTGCCCGAGCAGGCCGTCTTCCTGGCCGCCTCGCTGCCACACGAGAGCGGGGTCGATCTCGATCTTGCGGTCGCCGACCTCACGGAGGCACGCGCCACCCGCGCGACTCCCCACCTCGCGACAGGCGGCAAGCTCGTCTCGTCCACGGTCGGGCCCGGCCCCGAGGCCTTCCTCAGCGACGGGCGAAGGGCCTACCCGTATGACTTCGAGCTCACGCTGCGCGCGCGTGATCGCTCGTTCGCGTCGGGCGCGGTCGCCGTCCTGGAGCACGACGGGCGCGGCGACCTCCGCATGACGGCGATGCCGTTCGTCATCCAGGTGCGAGAGGCGCGTGTGCGCGCGGGGCGCCTCGAGGAGCGCCCGTGAGGCGCCGCCGCGCGAGCAGGGGACGTTCGCTCAGAAGATCCGCGTGCCGTCGTCGAAGGTGAGCCGCTTGGCGAGGGCGCGGAGCTCGGCCGCCCGGGCTCGGAGCGATTTGGCGCGGCTCTGGTGCGTCCGCGCGCGCGCCTCGGCGCTTCGCGCCTCGCGATCGGCCGACTGCGCCTTCCTGAGGAGGATCTCGGTGTCGAGCTCGGGGAAGAGGCGCGCGCGCTCACGGAACGCCGCGGCGAGCTGGCGCTGCCGGCTGGCGGTTGCCTGAGCGGAGCGAGCCTTCGCGGACTCGGACGACGCCGCGCTCTCGAGCTCCCGTGCCTCGAGCAGGAGCTCCTCCGCCTCGGACAGCTCGGGCTCGATCGCGACCGGGCGATTGTCGCCGCCCCCCGCCGGGCAGGCCTCGGCCGTCCCCACGCCGAGGGCGCCGACCGCGATGAACGACGTGAGCCAGGTCACCGCCCAGAATCGAAGGCCACGCCGCCGGGCGGGCAGGAGAGTTTGCAACATGAGAGCCTCCTCGTCGGGACCACGTGACGGCGAGCCGGCCCTCCGTGACCGTCTTTTTTCAGGAAGCGGGTTGCTCGCCCCCGCCGGGTAGGTCAACTACGCTGAACCAATGACGACTTCGGGTGAAGACAAAGGCGCGGCTCCCCAGAAGAGCTTCGTCCTGCTTGGCCACCCCGTGCGGCACTCCATCTCGGCCCCGATGATGACCGCGGCCTTCCGCGTGGCCGGCTTTCGGCACACCTACAACGCGCTCGATATCGCGCGGATCGAGCAGCTGCGCCGCGGCGTGCAGATGATCCGCGACGGCTTCTACGAAGGCGCGAACATCACCTTGCCCTACAAGACCGAGGCGGTCGGCCTGGTCGACCGGCTCGACGACTCGGTGACCGCGGTCGGCGCCCTGAACGTCATCGCCGTGGAGGCGGGGCGCAAGCTCGCCGGCTACAACACGGACGTGACCGCGCTCCAGGCGGAGATCGCGGCGCTCACGCCGGCGCGCGGCCGGGCGGTCGTCATCGGCGCCGGCGGGGCGGCCCTGGCCGCCGTGGCGGCCTGCAAGCGCCTCGGGTTCGCGCTCGTCGGGGTCACGACCCGATCGTGGAGCCACACGGAAGCCATCCACGAGTCGAAGAGCGCCGAGCGTGTCCGTGCGCTCGGCGGTATGGCCGCCGTGTGGCCCACCGGCGACCAGGCGGTGGCCGTGACCAAGCTCTCCATGGAGATGCGGCTGCAATGGTCCGAGCTCGCGCGCTCGGCGGATCTCGTCATCCAGGCCACGAGCGCCGGCATGCTCGGCGGCGCGCCGGGCGAGCCCATCGCCGCGCTCGTCCCCTTCTCGGCCATGCGCAAGGACGCGGCGGTCCTCGACGTGATCTACAGGCCCGAGCGGACGCCTTTCCTCGTCGCCGCGGAGGCCGCCGGCCTCCGCACGGCTTCCGGCCTGGGTATGCTCGTCCGGCAGGCCGAGGCGACCTACCGGATCTGGCTGGGCCAGGAGCCACCCGAGGGGGTGATGCGTCGGGCCGGCCTCGCGGTGCTCGGCGGGGACGCCGCGCCGCCCCAGCCCACTTGAGCGACGAACCGCTGATCCCGCCCACCCGCGAAGTGCTCTGCGGGGACGGCCGCGCCTGGCTCGAGGGCGCGACGCTGACGGCGAGCGACGCGATCGTCACGTCCCTCCCGGACGTCTGCGAGCTCGGGGGCGCGACCCTCGAGGCGTGGCGCACCTGGTTCCTCGAGACGGCCGAGCTGGCCTGCCGCAAGACACATGACGAAGCTGTCATCGTGTTCTACCAGACCGACATCAAGCGCGACGGCCGATGGGTCGACAAGGGTTACCTGGTCCAGCGCGCCGCGGAGAGCGCCGGGCTGTCCTGCTTGTTCCACAAGATCGTGTGCCGCGTCGCCCCCGGGGAGACGACGTTCGGCCGCCCCGCCTTCGCGCACCTCCTGGCGTTTTCGCGTGAGGCCCGCTTCGAGGTGAGCCAAGCTCTGCCCGACGTGCTGCCGTCTCTCGGAAAGATGACGTGGTCGCGAGCGATGGGCGTCGAGGCCTGCGCGCTCACCGGCCGTTTCTTGCTGCGCTCGACCCAAGCGCGCCGGGTCATCGATCCGTTCTGCGGGATGGGGACGATGCTCGCGGTCGCAAACGCCCTCGGGCTCGACGCGTTCGGCGTCGAGCTCTCGAAGAAACGCGCGCGCCGCGCCCGGAGCTTGGTCATCGACGTGACCGGGCGAGGTGACGGTGCTTGAGGCGCGGCCCCACCGCGAGGTGTGCGCGGCATGTCTCCGGCCGATCTCGGTCTGCTGCTGCGCGCTCCTCCCGAGGCTGACGAGCGGTGTTCGGCTGGTCGTCGTCCAGCACCCGCGCGAGCACCGGAAGCCCATCGGCACGGCGTGGATGGCCGTCCGCGCCGTCGAGCACGCGGAGCTCTTCGTGACCACGACCGTGGACGAAGGCGGCCAGCTCTCGTCCCTGCTCGCCGACCCCGCGCGGCCCGCGGTGCTCCTGTGGCCAGGGGAGGGCGCGCGGGATCTCGAGCACGATCCGCCCGCTCTCCCGGTCACCCTTGTCGTCGTGGACGGGACGTGGAGCACCGCCCGCAAGCTGCTTCAACGAAACCCCGTCCTCGCCGCCCTCCCGCGCGTGCGGATCAACCCGAGGCAAGCGAGCCGCTACCGCATCCGCCGCGAGCCGCGCGCCGAGTGTCTGTCCACGGTGGAGGCCGTCTCACAGGCGCTCGGGTTCCTCGACCGTGCCCCCGGCAAGTTCGATCCGATGCTCGCCGCGTTCGAGCGCATGGTGGACATGCAGATCGAGCACCAGGCGAAGGGCGGCGGGCGTCGCGAGAAGCGCCCGCGGGGGGAGAGACCCCCGCGGCCTCCGCCCCCCGAGCTCGCCGGCGTCGATGACTGTGTCGTCGTCTTCGCCGAAGCGAACGCCTTCTCGTATCTCGAGCCCGACCGGCCGACCGACGAGCTCCTCCACGTCGTGCTCCGGCGCATCGGCGACGGCGCCACGCTCGACCTCGTGACCACGCCGACGCGCGCGCTCGCGCCCACGGCGCTCGCCCACGCCGGGCTCCCGCCCGACGCGCTCACGACCGCGGCCTCACCGGAGGAGGCGCGGGCGCGGCTCGCCGCCTTCTTCCGACCCACGGACAAGCTCGCGGGTTGGGGGCGATACGCACGCGACCTGCTCGCCTCGTTCGACCCCTCGGTGCCGCGCGCGCACCTCGATCTCAAGCCCCTCGCCGCGCGAACCTCGCGAGGCCGCCTGGGCTCGCTGGAAGACGCGGCGGCTCGTCTCGGCCTGCACGCGCCCCCGCTCGGCGCCGGCCGCGCGGGCCGGCGCCTCGGCCTCGCGGTCGCGCTCGTGGAGCACCTCTGCGATCGATACGCGCCGCGCGCTTGAGGAGTCGCCGCGCTCTCTCTGCTTGCGGCGGCGAGAGCCGTCGATCACCATTCGGAGGGCGTCGATGGTGTTCGGCTACTACGAGCGGCTCTCGAAGAAAGACCGGCGCATCTACGACGCCAGCGACGCGGTCCCACGTATCGATCTGGGAGACGCCGGCCGCGCCCGCGAGGCGCGGCGGGCCGTCGAGGCGGCGCTCGCGATCGAAGACCGGCGCAAGGTCGGGCGCGCCGCGCAGGCGCTGGCGAACGCGATCTGCGACGACCGCGGTGTGGAGCGGCTCGTCGTCCGTGTGCTGGCCAAGCGCCCGAAGGACGAGTCGGCGGAGCTGCACGGCCTCTACGTTCGCGAGGAGGACGAGGCGGCGATCATCCGCGTGTGGATGCGCACGGCCGAGCGGCGTCAGGTCGTGAAGCCCAAGACGTTCCTCCGCACGTTGCTGCACGAGATCGTCCACCACCTCGACTACGAGCTCTTGAAGCTCGACGACTCGTTCCACACACAAGGCTTCTACCGCCGGGAGGCGAGCCTCTTCCGGCAGCTCGCGGAGCCGGCCGACCTGCCCGCCGAGCGTCCGGCGCCGGTCCCGCGCCCGCGCAAGCCGGTGCAGCTTGGGCTCTTCGGGGACGGGCCGATCTGAGCGTCGCTCAGGACTGAGTCACTTTCGTCACGGCGGCCCTCGACGCGGCGATCGAGCTGAGCAAGGCTCGCCTTCTTCCCGAGGCATCATGCGGCAGCTCCTTGCTCGTGTTTCGGTCGCGCTGGTTCTTGCGGTCGTGGCGGTCGCGTGTGGCGACGACGCGAGCGGTCCCACTGGAACCGGCGCAGGCGCCGGTCCCACGGTCGGCGCGGGGCCGGGCGGTGGTGGAGGTCAGGGCGCGGGCTCGACGTCGTCGTCGGGCGGCGGCGGCGCAGGGGGCGACGGCGGCGCGGGGCCGCTCCTCTGTCCCACGACGATCACGTTCGAGAGCGGCGCGCCCGCGACGAACGTCCGCGTCGCCGGCGAGTGGCAAGGCTTCGATCTCGCGACCGCGGCGCCCATGGCCGGGCCCACCGCGGGGGGCGAGTTCACCGCGACGATCGACCTGCCACCCGGGCTCCACGCCTACAAGATCGTCCACGACGACGGCGTGGGCGGCACGTCGTGGGTGCTCAACCCGACCGAGGGGCGACGCAAGTACGTCGACGGGATCGAGAACTCCGCGGTGAAGGTGCGCGACTGCTCGCTCCCGACGCTGACCGTCGACGCGAGCGAGGTGTCGCGGCCCGCGCCGGGGCAGGGCACCTTCACCGCCAGCCTGGCTTATGTCGCGCCGGTGTCCGGCAGCGGCGCCGCCCCCGCGGGCTTCACCGCGGAGCTCCTGAAGGACGACACGTCGACCCCGCTCTCCTCGGCGCAGCTCAGCGTCGCGGCGAACGGCGCGACCACGGTCTCGCTCGGCGGTCTGAGCGACGGCAAATACCGCCTCGTGCTCCGACCCCAGGCGCAAAGCGGCGCGACCGGCGAGCCCGTCCGACTCGTCTTCTGGATCGAGGCCGAGCCGTTCGATTGGCGCGACGCGCTGATCTACATGGTCATGACCGATCGCTATCGCGACGGGGACCCCTCGAACAACGCCGCGCCGACGCCGAATGCCGACCCCCGCGGCGACTGGATGGGTGGCGATCTGGAAGGGCTCCGTCTCGCCATCGCCGAGGGCAAGCTCGACCAGCTCGGCGTCCGCGCGATCTGGCTGACGCCGTTCCAGACGAACCCGACGAGCGCGTATCCCGCCAGCGACGGCGTCCACCAGGTGACCGGTTACCACGGCTACTGGCCCATCAAATCGCGGGAGGTCGACCCTCGGATCGGGGGCGAGGCGGCGCTCCGAGCCCTGGTCAAGGAGGCGCACGCGCACGGAATCCGAATCCTCCAGGACTACGTGGTCAACCACGTCCACGAAGGTCACGAATACGTCTCGGCGCACCCCGACTGGTTCCGGACCGGGTGCGTCTGCGGCACGCAGGACTGCGACTGGACCGCCCACGCCCTCGACTGCATGTTCGCGAGCTACATGCCGGACATCGATCACACGGTGCCGGAGGCGAACGCACAGATCGTCGCCGACGCGATCTGGTGGCTCGACGAGCTCGATCTGGACGGCCTGCGGGTGGACGCGGTGAAACACGTGGAGGAGGTCGCCACCAGGAACCTCGCCGCCGAGGTCCGCGAGACCTTCGAGCCGTCGGGCCTCACGCGCTACTTCCTCATGGGAGAGACGGCGATGGGCTGGAGCGACTGCGCCGACCCTTGCAACGACGAGAACTACGGGACCATTTCGAAGTACGTCGGTCCCCACGGCCTCGACGGCCAGTTCGACTTCGTGCTCTACCACGGCGTCTCCTACCGGACGTTCGCCTACGGCGACTCGGGGATGCTCCACGCGGACTATTGGCTGAAACACGGCCTGTCGAAATGGCCGTCCGGCGCGGTCATGACCCCCTACATCGGGAGCCACGACACCTCTCGGTTCACCAGCCTCGCCGACTACCGCGGCCAGGACGCCGCCCACGATCGCGGCATCCCCGGCAACCAGTGGTCGAACACCGCCGTCGCCCCGACCGACGCCGAGCCGTACCGGCGAACACGGCTCGGAATGGCGTGGCTGCTCAACCTGCCCGGCGCGCCGCTCCTCTATTACGGTGACGAATACGGACAATGGGGCGGAGCCGATCCGAACAACCGCCTCTTCTTCGGACCCGACGCGGCCCTCTCGCCCGAGGAGACGGCGACGCTCACCTTCGTTCGCAAGCTCGGCCAAGCGCGCCGGGACGTGCCGGCGCTTCGCCGCGGTGACTACCTGTCCTTGTCCGTGACCGAGGACACGCTGATCTTCGGCCGGAAGATCGCACAAGGGTCGGCCGCCGTCGTGGGGCTCACGCGCAGCGCCGTGCCGGTCCAGGCAACGTTCGACGTGAACGGCGCGCTCGGCTGGCCCCCAGGCATGGTGCTGACGGACGAGCTGGGCGGTCCCGGGGCGACCGTGGCTGGCAATGGGTCGCTGACCGTCACGGTCCCCGCAAGCGGCGCGCTGGTGCTGCGGCCATGATTCGGAGAGGTGTCGAGGGTATGGGAAAGGTCTGGACGATGATGAGCCGTGGTTCCCGTGGTTTCCTCCTGGCGCTCGCGCTCGCCGGCTGCGGCGACGACTCCGGCACGGGTGGCAGCTCGACGACGGGCACGTGGTCGACCAGCTCCGGCACCTCCGGTCAAGGCGGCTCGACCGTGACCGGCCAGGGCGGCTCGGGCGGAGAGGGCGGCATGATCACGATCGGACCGTGTGTCGACGCCGAAGGGCCTGGGGCGAGCGGGACCGACCAATGGCAAGACGACGCCGACACCGCGAGCGTCGTGATCGGCGGTGACGACGCCTGCGCGCGCTCGTACGAGCTGTCGACCACGGCGCCGCTCCGGGACAATAACCCTGCCAATCCGCGCACGTACGTCGAAATGGCCGGGCAGCCGGTGGTCCGCACGAAAAACGATCTCTTCGACGCCCTCTACGCGCTCGCCATCGAGGAGAGCCGCGAGGACAGCGTCGACTCCATCTCGGACTTCGCGTTCAACGGCGGCCAGCCCATCCCGTGTCCCGCCGGCGGTTGCTTCGAGACCGGCCGGCTTTGGAAATACGTCTGGACACGCGACACCGCCTATTCGGTCGCCCTCGGGCTCGGGCGGCTCGACCCGACCCGGGCGAGGAACTCCTTGGAGTTCAAGACGAGCACCTGGCGCGACGGGACGCGCCTGGAGATCGTGCAGGACACGGGCTCGGGAGGCAGCTGGCCGGTCTCGACGGACCGCGTCGTGTGGGCCCTCGGCGCGTGGGAGCTGCTGAAGTTCCTCTCCGGCGCGGAGCGCACGGCCTTCCGCGCCAAGGCCTTCGAGGCGCTGAAGAACACGATCGAGCGCGACAGGCTCGCGGTGTTCGACGCCCGCTCGGGGCTCTACCGCGGCGAGCAGTCGTTCCTGGATTGGCGTGAGCAGTCCTACCCGGGCTGGACCGCGACCGACACGGCGCAGATCGCCATGAGCAAGTCGCTCGGCACGAACGTGCTCCACCTGCGCGCCCTCGAGATCTCGGCGGCGCTCGCGACCGAGGAGGGCGACGGCGCCGCGAGTCAGAAGTACGCCGGGTGGGCAGACGATCTGCGCTCGTCGATCCGGTCGCGCTTCTGGCTCGAGGAACGCCAGCTCTTCAGCACCTTCATCACGACCGAGCTCGACTCGGCTCCTGCCTCTCGGTTCGACCTGCTTGGGTCGGCGCTGGCGGTGCTGTCGGGCGCGGCCACCCCTGATCAGGCCCGGGAGAGCGTCGCCCATTACCCCCACCTCCCGAAGGGCGCCGCGGTCATCTGGCCGCAGCAGCAGAACACGCCCATCTACCACAACCGGGCGATCTGGCCTTTTGTCTCGGCGTATTTCCTCAAGGCGGCGGCCAGCGTCGACAACGCGGACGCGATCGACAACGCAGTCCGAGCGTTGGTCCGCGGGGCTGCCATGAACCTCTCCAACATGGAGAATTTCGAGGCGGTCACCGGGGCGAACTGGCTGGACGAGGGCCCGACCTCGGGGCCCGTGGTCAACTCGCAGCGCCAGCTGTGGAGCGTCGCCGGCTACCTCTCGATGGTCGAGGAGGTGATCTTCGGCCTCGAGGCCACGCAGACGGGCATTCGCTTCCTTCCGAAGATCACCCGCGACATGCGGCGTACTCTCTTCTCGGGCGCGGACTCGATCGCGCTCTCCAACATCCGCTACCGTGGGAAGCGCGTCGCCGTGGTGGTCGAGCTCCCGCCGGCGGACACCGATAACGGCGTGCTCACGGTGAGCGGCGTTCGCCTCAACGGCGCCGAGGTCGGGACCGACTTCGTCGACGAGGCCGCGCTCCAGGACGATAACCTCTTCCAGATCACCTTGACCGCCGGCGCGCCGGCTTCGGCTGGCATCACCCTCGTCGACGAGGCGGCGATCGCCGACTACAGGAACGTGTTCGGCCCGAGGACGCCCACCCTCACGGGGCTCGCCATCGTCGGCGATCGCATCCAGGTCGGCTGGGACCTCGGCGGTGAGACCGCCGGTGACGTGACGGTGAATGTCTATCGTGACGGGGTCGCGGTCGCTTCGGGGTTGCCCGGCTCGACCACCTCCTTCGTCGATCCGGGCAGCGGCGCGCACGCCACGACGTCGTATTGTTACACCGTCGAGACGGTCTACTCGTCGGGGAACGCCTCCCAGCGCGCGCGACCGGCCTGTTATTGGGGGCCCGGGAACGCACGCATTCAATCGTTCGGCGCGCAAGGCTTCAGCGCAGTCGGAGGTAACCTGGTCTTCAACTATGGCCGATGGCACTACGAGGGCTGGGGAGAGCCGAGCCACACGCTCTCCGTCGGTGCGGTGACGGCCGCGCAGTCCGGCCGCCATCTGTTCCAGGTCGTCGCCGGGAACGGCGCGGGCGGCTTCACGACGGGGATCACCTGCGGCCAGAAGGCCATCGAGATCTACGACGGCCAGACGCTCGTCGCGTCGGGCCAGCTCGTCATGCCTCACCTCGGAGCATGGAGCGAGTGGCGCGACTCGGCGTTCGTCTCCGCCGATCTGCAGGCAGGAAAGACCTACTCCGTCGTCATCCGCGAGGACGCGGCGTCGGGCAACATGTCGGACCTCGACCACTTCTCGCTTTATGGCGGAACGGGCGGCACCGGTGGTCGGTTCAACAACGTGAACATCGCCGAGCTCAAGGTATTGGCGATGGGCCAATGACGGGTGGCCTGGCGCCTCGGGCGTCAGGCCGCTTCGGTGGGCGAGAGCTCGAGCGGCATGCGCTCGATGCGGGAGCCGTTCTCGCTCCACCAGGCCTCGGCGCGTGGCTCCGTCCACGGGATCTCGACGCGGATCGAAGCGAGCCTCGCCTGCACCTCGGCCATGCTCGCGGGGCGCTCTCCTGGTACCTTCTTCAGACAGTCGAGCACGATGGCGTCGAGCTCGGGCGGGACCGCCGGTGACCGGGTCGACGGAGCAGCAGGCTCATCGTGGACGTGCCGAACGATCATCTGCATCGGAGACTCGGCTTCGAACACCAGCTCCCCCGTCAGCAGCCAATACGCCACACAGCCAAACGCGTAGATGTCGACCCGCGCGTCGGAGGCCGCAGACACGGCGAGCTCCGGCGCGATGAACGCAGGTGTGCCGAGGATGGCGTTGGCCTGGGTCAAGGTCGCGCCTCTTGTCTTGGTGTCGCCGTCCGCCATCGCGCGAACGAGGCCGAAGTCGAGCACCTTCACGAAGTCGTGTTTCAAGCCATACCGGCAGAGGAGGATGTTCGCCGGCTTGATGTCGCGGTGGACGAGCCCGCGCCGGTGGGCCTCTTCGAGAGACTCGCAGATCTGCGCCAGGACGAAGACCGCCCGCTCGGGCGGCAGCGGACCCGTCGCGCGCACGAGGTTCTCGAGATCGACCCCGTCGAGCAGCTCCATCGCGTAATAGAAGGTGCCGTCCTCGCTCTGGCCGAAGTCGTAGAGCGCGATCGTATTGGGCGCGCGGAGCGCCGCGGTGGCGCGGGCTTCGCGCTCGAAGCGCTTCAGACGGTCGGCGTCGTGGTCGGCGCCCGGCCGCATCAGCTTGATGGCGGCGGGGCGAGCCAGCAGGTCGTGCTCGGCTCGCCAGACCTCTCCCATTCCTCCTTCTCCGAGCTTCTCCACCAAGCGATAGCTCCCCATGCGACGCGCCGCGGTGACGCTCCTGGCGAGACCGTGCAGGACGCGGCTGATCGCCGTCGCACCGAGCGCCGCGCCGAGCGGTCCGGCGGTGATCGCGACCCATTGCGGCACGCTTGGGTTCGGGTTGCCGTGCGCCAGCGTGATCAGGAGCCCCAGCGGTTCCATGGCCGCCGAAGCCAGAGAGACGGCGAGCGTTCGGCCTGGCGGCATGGGAATGAGCGCCGCGAACACCAAGATCAAGAGGGCCACGGGGGAGGTCTCGCGGAAGCCGTCGTCCGGCATCCACGGGACGAGGTGGCGCATCGTGGCGATGAGCAGCGCGAGGATGACCTGGTAACCGAAGCCGATGTCGAGGCGTCGCTCGATGGAGACGCGTTCGTCCTTGAGGAGCCAGCTCAGCGCGAGCGAGAGCCCGATGACGATGCTGATGATGACGATCGTGGTGCCCCGGGCGGCGCGGATCGCCGAGCCCTCGGGGGCCAAGAGCAACATGATGACCAGCGCGACGGCAGGCAACACCGCCGCGCCGCGGGCGATCAGACGAAGGCGCCGGATCGACTCGAGCTTCGGGTCGCCGAACGTGGGGCTCGAGCCGGAGGCTCGGTGGAAGACCTCTTTGACGAGCCGTTCGCTCACGGCTCAGTTCGTGACATAGCGAGCGGGCTCGAGCCCCTGCGCTTCCGCCAGCGTCTCCCAGTCGAAGCCGAGCTCTTCCGCCAGAGAGAAGAAGGACCGAGCCTTGTCCTCGTCCGCGGAGACCTCGTCGCCGCGCGCATAGACGACGCCGAGCACGGCGGCCGCGCGACCGTGGCCGGCCTCCGCGGCGCGCTGGTAGTAGGTGATGCCCTTCGTCACGTCGCGCTCCACCGCGTTGCCGGTGAAATACATGCCCCCGAGGTTCGCGAGGGCGCGCGCGTTGCCACGCTCCGCGGCGCGGACGAGCCAGTCGTGCGAGGCCTTCTCGTTCGGCTCCGTGCCGATGCCCTGCCCGTACATCGCGTAGAGCTCGAAGGCGGCCTCCGGATGGCCGTTCTGCGCGGCGCGCGCGTGCCACTCGATGGCCTCCGCGTGGTTCTGCGGCACGCCGTGGCCCCAGAAGGAGAGCAGCGCTCGGAGATACGCGGCCTCGCCGAAGGGGTCGTGTCTCAGCGCCGCCTCGACGAGGCGGGCGCATGGGGCGGCGGTGGACGTGCGTCGATCCCGCCACAAGAGCTGCGCGCCCGCGAGCGCGAAGGTCGGGCCGCCGCGATCTCGCGCCGCCTCGAGCGCTTCCACGAGCAGGCCCTCGAGCTCGTCGAGCAGCTCCGGGCGCACCGGCGACAGGCCGATCATCTTGTCGGTGTCGCGGAACGCGAGCGCGAGCTGGGCGGACGACGCGGCCTCGAGCAGGTCCTGGGCGTCGCCGCCGCCGAGCGCGGCGCGCAGCGCCGCGGCCTTGTCCGCGACGTCCTCCGTGCGGGGATCGGCGTCCTTCGGACCGCGGACGCGAGGGGAGGGCGGCGGCGTCGACGCCTTGGGGAGCGACGCCTTCCGCGCGGGCGCAGCGGTCGTCCGCGCGGCGGTCTTCTTCGGGGCGGTCTTCTGGAGCGGCGCGGCTCTGTTGGGTGCCACCTTGGCGGCGGCCTTCTTGGGCGCGGCCTTCTTCGGCGCCAGCTTCTTCTTCGGCGCCGCGGTCTTCTTCGGCGCTGCGGTCTTCTTCGGCGCTGCGGTCTTCTTCGGCGCTGCGGTCTTCTTCGGCGCTGCGGCTTTCGCGGTTGCGCGCTTCCTCTTCGGTGCAGCGACCTTCTTGGGCGCAGCAGCCTTCTTCGAGCTCCCGCTCTTCACGGGTCGCTTCTTGCTGCTCGCCGAGGATCGCTTCGCCGTTGCCTTCGCCATGTTGCCGGATGCGCAGCGTACACGAACTCGGAGGAGCGCAAGAAGGTCAGGAAGCGCCTCACGGCCGCGTGCGTTTGCGCGCGCGCGCCTTCACCGCGGTCGGCTCGCCTTGCGTGACCCGCGTGGCGCCGGCGATGCGCTCGAAGTAAAGGAGCGAGTCCGGATCCTTGATGGCCTCCACCAGCAGCGTGGAGTGCGTGGTGACGATGATCTGCATGCGCTGCGACGCCTGCTTCAAGAGCTCGGCGATGACGGGGATGATGCTCGCGTCGAGCCCCAGCTCCGGCTCCTCGATGCAGACGAGGGGAGGGGGCTGCGGGTCGAGCAGGATCGCCAGGAGGGCCAGGTACCGGAGCGTCCCGTCGGAGAGCCGGGCGGCCGAGACGATCCAGGAGCGCTCCTGCCCCGTCGACTCCACGTGCTCGTGCAGGACGATCTCGAGCGTGCCCGCCTCGACCCGCGTCTCGAAGTCGTCGAAGGTCTCGGAGAGCAGCCGGAAGTGGTCGACCAGGTGCCGCTTCATCTTCGGCTGGTGGCGCAGCCGGTTGAGCACGAGCGCGAGGTTGGCGAAGTCCTCCTGGATCTCGCCGCTCATGAGATCGGCGCGCTGCGGTCCGCGCAGGATGCAGTCGCGTCCGAACGTCCACCCGCGGTAGAGCCGGATGGCGCGGTAGGCGTCGCCCACGCCGCTCAGCTCCGGGTACCGATTGGGGTCACGGATCTGCGACAGGACGGACTGGTGCGGATCGAGCTGCCGCCGGCCGAGCTGGTCCTCCACGCCGCGACTGCGCACGATGGGGCCGTGGGTCGTGTTCATGAAGAAGAACTCGCCGTCCGCCGACTCCGCCGGGAAGATTCGCTCGAAGTCGACCACGGCGCGCACGCCGTCGATGCCGATCTCGAGCCGATGGGCGACGTTCGCTTTGAGGCTCGGGAGGCCGAGCGTCGCGGTGACGGCGAGCTGCTCGGGCGCGAAGTCCTTGTAGACCCAGGCGTGCACGCCGCCGTTCTGGCGCATGTACCGCTCGACGTCGCTCGGGCAGGCGCGAAGCAGCCCGATCGTGTCGAGGAGGTTCGTCTTGCCCGACCCGTTGGGCCCGACCAAGACATTGAGGTTGCCGAGGGCAATCGTGACGCTGCCCCCGAACGAGAGCACGTTCTCCAGGGTGAGCGAGCGGATGAGGCGCTTCACGTTTCTGCCCTATCGTAAGCCGAAAGCGTAGGATGGCGGGCGCTCATGGAGAAGCTGCTGCCGGTCGCTTTGGGGGTCATCATGCTCGGGCTCGGCCTGAGCCTGACGCTGACGGACTTCAAGCGCGTGATCGAATATCCGCGCGCGGTCGTGGTGGGCCTCGTCTGCCAGATGCTGCTTTTGCCGGCCGTCTGTTTCGGGATCGCGAGGACCTTCGCGCTCCCGCCCGAGCTCGCGGTGGGGCTCATGCTCCTCGCGGCCTCGCCGGGCGGGGCGACGGCGAACCTCTACAGTCACCTCGCGAAGGGGGACGTCGCGCTGAACATCACGCTGACCGCGGTGAACAGCTTGCTCTCGATCGCGACGATGCCCTTCATCATCGAGCTCAGCACGGCGAGCTTCCTCGCGCAGGAGCAGAAGGTCCCGCTGCAGTTCGGCAAGGTGCTCCAGGTCTTCGCGATCGTCCTCGTCCCGGTGATCATCGGCATGGTCATCCGCTCCAGGAACGCGGCCGTCGCGGCGAAGCTCGAGAAGCCCGTGCGCATCCTCTCGGCGCTGTTCCTCGTCGCCGTGATCGTCGGCTCGGTGCTCGCCGAGCGGGCGAACCTGGGCGAGTACTTCCGGCAGGTCGGGCTCGCGGCGCTCGTCTTCAACCTCGCGAGCATGGCCGTCGGTTATTTCGTGCCCAAGCTCTTCGGCGTGATCGAGAAGCAGGCGATCGCCATCGGGATGGAGATCGGCATCCACAACGGGACGCTGGCGATGGCCATCGCGACGACCGTGCTCGAGAGCCCGGTCATGCGAATCCCCGCGGCCATCTACAGCCTGATCATGTTCTTCACGGCGGCCGCGTTCGGGACCTACGTGGCGAGGCGCGTCACGGCTTGAGGATGATGACCTTGAACTGGCTCGGGACCACGGTCATCCCGGGTGAGTTCAAGAGGTTCTGGATGTTCACGGTGGTCATGCGCGTGGCCGGCAGGCCCATGAGCAACATGGTGAACGCCCCGATGATGTGACGCGTCGGCGCCATGACCGTCTGGGAGATGAGGCCGAGCAAGAGGCCCGGCGTATCTCCGACGCTGAACATGGGCATGGTCATGATGTTGTGCGACGGCGTGCACATCCAGAAGATCTTGAACGCCGGCGGGAAGCCCGTCGGCCCGAACGAGATGTTCGGGTACGGGATGGGGATCATCGGCGGTGTCTTGCAGATATCGGGGAAGCCGATATTCACGCCGCCCATTTGAGAGTTGCCGAACATCGCGCCCTCCTTCAGCCGAAGTGAATCTGCTCGCCGTCGACCTTCACCAGGTCCTTCGCGGTCGCGACCATGTTTTCGCTGCGAAGGCTCATCGTCTCTTCGGTGAGGTAGTCGAGCTGCTTGGCCTTGAGCTGATCGATCTCCTCCACCCGGCGGAAGCTCCGCTTCACGCGCTCGCTCACGCGCTCGAACACCTTGTCGAGCACGTTGCCGCGGAGGCGCGTCTCGGCGAGCTCCGCGACGACCCGCGTGCCGAGGGCGACCACGTCCTCCAGCATGAGCTTCGCCGTGTGCGCGTGCATCGCGAGCTCCTGGCTCACGAGGTTCAGCGCCTTGGGCGTGACGACGTCCACCCCCTCGGCGGCCGTGAGCCGCACCTTGCCCGCGCGCGTCTGGAGGTTCATGTCGCCCTCCGAGACGAGTGTGGTGTGGGGGCTCTCGCGCTCGAGGACCGCGAGCACGTACGCCTCCTTGTTCTGGCAGGCGACGAGGACGAAGTCGTGGAGCTCTGGCGCGACCAGACAGCTCACGGCTCGGCGGGAGCGGAGCTCGCCTCGATCCGTCTGGACCACGAAGACATCGCCCTCCACTCGGATGACGGGCCCCATCGACTGAAAGACCGCTTCCGCTTCCAGCTTGGTCGCGAGGTTCTTCATGGTCTGCTCCTTCACTCCACCATTCTATCGCGCCGTCACGAGGCGCTCGGCTGCCAGTTTTCCGCTTCTTCGAGGTCTTTGTCGGTGCCGATGGCCACGAGCTTGCCCGGGCCGAAGACGGCATCTTTGTCTTTGATTGCGTGCAGGCGCGTGCGCATGAGCTTCGCGCCCGAGAAATCCGCTCCAGACACGTCCGCGTGAGACATCTCTGCGTAGGTCAGGTCCGCGTCGCGCAGCAGCGCCCGCTGGAGGTTGGCGCGCATCCACACCGTCATCTGCGCATCCGCGCCGGTGAAATCCGCCTCGGTCGCCTGCGCCTCCACGAAGAGAGACTCGCGCAAGAACGCCTTCTTGAAGGACGCCTGCGCCAGATCGGCCGCGGCGAACATCGCCTTGCCTGCTTTGACGCCGTCCAGCCGGGCGCCCTTGAGGTTGGCCGACTTGAAGTTGCCCTGGGTGATGTTCGCGCCGCTCAGGTTCACGCCTTCGAGGTCGGCCTCCTGGAACTGGCAGAGCTCGAGATCCATGCCGGAGAGATCCATCCGCGAGAGCTTCGCCTTGAGCATGACCACGGTGTCGAGCTTCGTGCCCCGGAGCTTCGCTTCGCGCAGATCGGCCTCGTAGAGGACGGTGTGACGCATCGTGGCGCCGACGAAGCTCGTCCCCGCGAAGTCGCTCTCGAGGAACTGCGTGCGGTCGAGGTTGGCGCCGTCGAAGACGGCCATCGCCAGCGAGCTCTTCAGGAAGGCCGTCGCGAGCAGGTCGGCCTTCTCGAGCTTCGCTGCGGCCAGCTCGCATTCCATGAAGCGCGCGATCTTCACGTTGGCTCCGGTGAGGTCCACCGCCCGCATCGCGCACTTGTGCGCGGTCACGTGGTGCAGGTTGGCGCCCGCGAGGCGGGACCCGGAGAAGTCGCACTCGCTGATGAACGACTCCTTCAAGAGCGCTCCCTCGAGGTTCGCCCCCGCGAAGCTCACGCGCTCGAGGACGGCGCCGCCGAGGTTGGCGCCGCCGAGCTCAGCTCCGGACAGATCGAGGTCGGCCAGGACCTCGCCCGTGGCGACCAGAGCCTCGAGCTTCGCCCTATCCATGGAACACCCCCGCCACGAGGGCGCGCTTCACGTTGGACCCGGCGAAGGTCGTCTTCTTGTCGCCCTGGGCCCCGGTGAGGTCGGCGCAGAACAGGTTCGCGTTCGACACGTCCGCGCCGCGGAGGTTCGCCCGGTGCATGATGGCGAGCATGAAGTTCGCTCCCTGGAGGTTCGCGCCCTCCAGGTTCGTGTCCATCACGATGCACTCGACGGCGATGCCTCGGCTGAAATCGACCCCACGCATGTCGGCCGTGCTCAGGTCGCTGCGCCTGAGGTTCGCGCCTGTCATCTTGGAGCCGGCGAGCTTGGCGCCGCGGAGGTTCGAGCCCGGCATGCGCGCCATGCGGAAGTCGGCCTTCTCGAAGGACGACATGACGAGGCGGATGTTCTCGGCGTTGGCGTCGAGGAAGTTCGCGCCGTCCGCGTTCGTCATGACGAACGCCGTCTGCGAGAAGTCGGCCGCGCCGCAGTCGATCTCCGTGGCGTCGCATTCGAGGAGCACGCTCGCGGTGACCCGCGCGCCGCGGAAGTTGGCGCGAGAGAGGTTCGCCTTGTAGAGCACGAGCTGGTTCGCGACCACGCGGGAGAAGTCTGCGCCGGCGGCGTTCAAGCTGAGCGTGTTCGCTTCACCCAGATCGACGCCGACGAGCTTCGACTCCGTCAGATCCGTCTCGTAGAGGATGGCTCCCTTCAGCTTCGCGCCCGAGAAGTCCGCGCTCCTCGCGATCGCTCGCCCGAGGTTGGCTCGCTCGAGATCGGCGTTCCTCAGGATCGCGCCTGTCAGGTCGGCGTGCGACAGGACGGCGTCGCGCAGCTTGGCGCCCTCGAGGTTGGTCCCGACGAGGCGCGCCCGCTCGAGGAACGCGCCCTCGAGATCCAGCCCGCGCAGATCGAGCCCGGAGAGGTCGACGCCGGTGAAATCGCGCTTGTCGCGCGGCGCGCCCTTCACGACCGCGAGCAGGTGGTCGCGCGCAGCCTCCGTTGCTTCGGCCGGCGCGCCGGGCGCGGGCTCCTGGAAGTGCGCGCCCATGCGGTACGCGGCGTAGAGCTGCTGCTGCGCCTCGAGCAGACGCGCTCGGAAGTTGGGATCGGCGAGCTTCTCTTCGACGCCCGGGACGGGCACCCCGGTCTTGCGGCCGACCTCCGCGAGCTCCTCCAGCTGAGCGATCTCGCGCTCGGCAGAGAACCTCGGCGGCCCGCTGCCTTCGCGCTTCTTCTCTTCACGAATCTTGTCGAGGTCGAGCCCGTGCTCCTCGCAGATGCTCCGGAGCTGGCTCTCCATCTCGCGCTTCGCGACCTCGGCCTTCTCGATCGCGGCCTCGCGCTCCTTCTCGAGCGACTCGACCAGCTCGGGGAGCGTCTCGAGGTTCTTCGACGCGGGCTGCGGCGGGGCAGGCGGCGGCGGGATCATCTCGGGGGCGACCCCTTGCGCCAAGAGCTCCTCTTTCTGGCGTTCGTAGAGCGCCAGGCCGCGCGCATACATGTTCCGCGCGAGGAGGTTGTCTTGCTCGAGCGCGTCCTCGAGCGGGTCGCCCACCCGGATGCCGGCCTCGTTGCCGGCGTCCGCGGTGGCGGGCATCAGATCGCGGTCGCGCAGCGAATAGAGGCCGCCGCGCTCCTTGTCCAACCGGAGGCGCACCACCTCCGCGTAGTGCGAGAGCGGCTTCCTGCTCTCCGCGCTCTCCTCCAGTGCCGCCACGGCGAGCTCCACGTCCGTCGCGTCGGGGGTGCCGATCTGCGCGAGACCACGGAACGTGACGATGCACCGCTCGTGGTGAGGGAAGACGTGGATCGTGTCGAGCTTCATGGCGACGTCGGCGGAGGGCTTCTCGAGCGTCGCGCCCTTCTGCACGACCAGACACCGCGGCACGTAGCCGGGGAGCTTGAAGTCGAGCACCCGCTTGTCCGGGTGCATGTTCTCGATGTGCACGTCCTCGTCGCCCGCGAAATAGCCCTCCACCCGCTGATCGGGCGCGGCCACGTTGAAGAGGGAGAAGTCGATGTCGTCGGCGAGCGAAAACCCGTTCTTCTCGACGTGATCGAACCCGTAGCTCCCCATCTTCTTCTTGAAATGATGAGGCCACGTGAGATCCCACGCGGCGAAGCTCCCGGGCGTGGGGCGATCGCCCTTCGCCTTCATCAGCTGCTTCGGCTCCTCGACGTTCGGCAGCGGGTGGTACTCCGCCCCCGTCTCGTCCTTCAGCGGGACCATCCCCTTGCCGATGGGGTTCTGGTCGAAGCCTTCGCCGCCGAACGCGTGGGCGTAGTCCACCGGCATGCGCGAGAACATCTCCGGCTCCGAGGCGCCGGCGAGCGTCCAGCGGCGGTTCCCGAAGACGAAGAGCTTCTTGTCGACGCGGCGCTTCTCGGCCGGACCGATCGCGAGGCGTACGAACTCCGAGCCCTTCTCCCGCTCCCCCGTGAAGCACGAGCCCGTGACCAGAACCTCCGCTTGCGGCTTGAACATCCAGAAGTCCAAGACGCCGAAGCGGCCGAGGTCACTCGCTGCCATGCGCCACATTTCGGTTTCGGTCACGGGGGCCCGGGGTGTCGTCAGGGGGATGCAGTAGGAGATGCTCGCGACGAAATAGTGGTTCTTCCGGTGGTCGAAGACGCGGTGGATGAAGCTGAGTCGGAGAGGTTTGATGACCCGCACGTCGAACCCTGAGTGGCCCCGCCAAATGGACGGTTGGCCCAAGAGACACGCCCCGTTCGGCTCCGTCAAGCCGGCCGGGGCGCCAGCCGGTCAGATGTGGAGCTCGATCGCTTGGATGTAGATACGAGGCGCGCCGATGTTGATCGTGACGGACGTCATCTTGATGTTGACCGGCTTCATCTTCACCTCGGGCGACGGGCTGAACTCCGCCTCCGGGCCCATGTGCCCGCTCAGCTTCGCGCCGAGCGTGATGTCCATGAGGGCGCCGACGGTGATCGCGGCCTTCGCAGCGAGCGTGAACTCGGTGAAGAGGCCGATGTTGTAGGCCTGCTTCATGCCGACGGTCCACTCGTTGAAGTACCCGAGCGAGAGCGAGAACTTCGCGCCGATGTGCTTGTCGGTCTTCAGTCCGATGAACGTCTCGTTCGTGGGGCCGTGGACCGTCTTGTTCTCCTGCGCCTTGACCTCGGTGTTCCAGTTGCCGTCGACGGTCAGGTCGTATTGGCCGTGGACCTTCTCGACCTGGTTGGCGGTCACGTCGATGGTCTGATCGCCCTTCACCGTGAGCTCGCGGCCCGCGTCGACCTTGTGCGTCTCGTGAGTCTTCACGTGGAGGTCGAGGTTGCCCTTCACCGTCGCCGTGACGTTCGCGTTGAAGTTCGCGGTCGTGTTGCCGGTGACCGTGAGGTCGACGGTGTTGTCGAACTTGATGGTGGCGGCGCCCTTGATGTAGTGGTTCAGGGTCGCCATCCACTTGATGTCGACGTTGCTCGTCACCTCCCACGTGAACGTGTTGTCGAATTTCCACGTCACGGCGAGGTCGTTGACCCAGTTCTGCGTGTTGTGGAAGTGCCAGTCGACGTAGTTGACTACGTCGACGGTCCACCATTGGTCGACGTCGATGTTGAGGTTCAGCGTGGTCTGGATCTGCCCGCAGCCTTGCGTCGTCAGGTTGAAGTTCCAGGTGCCGAAGCCCAGGAACAACGTCGACGAGAAGATGGGGCACCAGACGTCGATGTACATCGACCCGGCGGTGTCCTCCATCACGATGTGGTTGAGGCTGCCGGTGCGGATGACGTTCTGCGTGTAGTTGTTCTGCGTCACCACGCTCTGGTTGAGCATGTTGTGGACGACGCCGTTGATGACGGGACGGTCAGGGTCACCGCCGAGGAACGAGCAGACGACCTCCACGCCCTTGCGCAGCGGGAAGTGGTGGCCCTCCTGGGGCCCGCCGTGTGGCTGGACCATGCGGATGAACGTCGAGGCCTTGCCGTTGTTGAGCGTGCCTTCGTCGAACTTGAACTTGACGTTGTAGCGGCCCTGGTCGTCGATCTGCGCGTATTGGCTGTTCGCCGCGCCGTCGACGACTGCGTTTTCGTAGCCGTCCACGCGGGGCCAAGGGGACTGCGGGTTGCGGAACTGCGTCTCGGCGGGGATGGCCGCGAGCTCCACCCGGTAGACGTCGGTGTACTTCGACTTGACCAGCGAGCCCCACGCCGACGCGAACTGGGTGTCGTAGCCGTGGTGCTCGATCGTCGTGCAGAGGTACTCCGCGTTGTACTGGAAGAGCGGATGGTCCTCGACGGTGAACTTGTACCCGGCCGAGAGCTGCGTCGCCGCGCCCGTGATCTCGAACACGTCCTTCGTGGCGAGCTGCTCCTCCGCGCGGACGTTGGCGATGCGCTGTGCGTCGGCGGGGGTGAAGAAGCGCCCGCCGTATTCGGTGATCTCGCCGACCGCGTTGCTCTCCACGCTGATCGTGGCCGACACGTCGAGCAGGGGCTTCGCGTAGTCGTAGTCGATGAGCTTCACGCTGGCGGGCAGGGCGTTGTGGCTGGCGGCGAGGTTGTCGAACGCCTGCTGCGAGAGCACGTCCTCGTAGTTGGTCTGCGGGAAGTACTTCACCGGGTTGAGGCGCAGCGACTCGTGGGCCGCTTTGTTGTCCGCGATGACGAGGAGGTCCGCGCCGTCCGTCTGCTCGAACCAGTAGTACATGCCCTCGCGATCCATCCACCGGGTGATGAACGCGAGGTTCGACTCCTTGTACTGCGTGATGTGCTCCTCGACCGGGTAGCTCGCTTGCGTGCGGAACTCGTATTCGATGCCCGCCTCGTCGAGCACCTCCTTGATCACGTCGACGCTGCTCTTCTTCGTCCAGATCCGGCTGTGTTTCGTGAGCGTGAGCTGCCACAGCTGCGGGACGAGCGTCGCGTGGAAGAGCGAGATGTTGTCCGACGCACGCACCAGCCTCACCGACGCGAAGATGCCGTGGTACGGCTGCTCGGGCTCGTTGCCGAGCTGGATCGACAGCTTCGCCTTGGCGAACACGGCCTCGTTCAGATCGAACGCGAGGGGCGTGTTCGGGAACGACTCGAGCGTGAAGTAGACGTCGAAGACATACGGCCTCGAGATTCGCTCCGTGCCGCGGAAGCCAGCGACCTTGGCGGTCATCGGGATGGCGCCGGAGGTGAGGTTGAAGATCATGTCTGCTCTCCGTCAGGTTGCGTAAGGCTCTGCTCGCGTCGAACACCGAGCGCGAACGTGACTTGACGGAGGGTAACAGGGAGCCGGCGCGCCGCTTCGGGCATGTGCGCCGACGTCGTCATTTTGGTGGCAGGGTAGGCGTCGGCGATTGGATCGCGACCGACCAGGGGTGCAGGCTCAGCCGGCGCGTCGCGGGCGGAACGTCTCGACGACGCCTCCGTCGTTGGCGACCCATTCCCGGATCGAGACCTGGGAGACGCGCTCGCCGGCCCAGGAGCAGGCCTCGCAGTTCGGATCGTCGCCGCGCTCGGCGCCGAGCGAGACGCGCCCGCAGTCATGGCAGGTCGTGAGCCCGCGCGTGTAGTCCTCCCGGCTCATCAGGCAATCCACGGCGAAGAGCGAGAGCACGCGCTCGGCGAGGGACATGCGCGGATGGCTGAAGGGAGCCCAGCAGACGCGTCCGTCCTCGTCCTGGTAGTCGAGGACGAGGTCGTTCAGGAACGCGTGCACGATGATCGCGGAGCCGATGTCCTGGTCCGCGGCCCCTTCGACGATTTCGCTCACTTTGCGGTGCGCGCGGAGCACCGCTTCCCGCAGCTCCACCTGCCCGATCGGGGCACGAGGCTGCGGGGCCGGGATGTTGCTCCGCTCGGCGTCCGTCCAGACGAGCCGTCCGTACTCCAGGAGCCAGCTCGCCAGATCCAGCTTCGTCCAGCTGGTCGCCGCGCTCATGAACTCCAAAGCGAGGCTCCGGCATCGCCGGGCAGTCCGGTCGATGTTGCGAGGGCGGGTCTCGGATTGAGGCGAAGCGACGCTGGAGGGGCGCATGACGGACCCTGGCTGCAACCGCCATGCCGCCGAAGCGAAACCGCCAGGTCGCTCTTCGTGGCAGGGCCGGAATGGAGGTGGGGGTGGCCTACACGGGCTCCAAGCTCGGCATGGGTCCTGCGTCTGATGACCACCGACGACCATGCCTCACGCCACCCTCGTCCCGGACCCAGCAGCGCATCGAGGCGGAGCGGCGCTGCTGCTCGCCCTGGCGTGTGTCGTGAGCTGCGCAGCGGAGCCTCCGCGCCCGGTCGAGGTCGTGCTCCCACCGCTGCGGACGGCCGACGTGCTGCCGCCCCATCCGAAACACGCAGAGGAGAGGTCGGACTCCTGCGTGCTGCGCGGTAAGTCGATCGTCCGGCGCTTCGAGCTCGCGCTGACGTCGGCGGGGCGCCCGTACGCGGTCGTGTCTCGGGCGCGGAGCGCCGAGCTCACCCTCGCCGCGGACGGCTCGATGCCTCTCGAGGTCGACGCCGGCGGCGTGACATTCTCGGGCTTCGCGACGAAGGACGACACGCCGATCTTCGCGACGAAGCCGGTCTCGATCGCGGGCGCCATCGTGCCCTACGGTTGGGCCGAGCTCCGCTTCGCGGGGCTCGAGCGCGGAGCCGTGCGGGTGATGTTGGACTCCGACTGGCTCCCCGAGCTGGTGAAGGGGCTCGAGGAGGAGCCCGCGGGGGTCACGTCTTGTGACGGACTCTCCCTTGCGCCCGGGAGCTTCGACCCCGTCGCCGCGCTCGTCCTGTCGGGCGCCGACAGCGCGACCGTGAGCGGCGAGCCGGTCCTCGTGGGAAGGCGCGCGGACGAAGACGCAGCGCTCTCGCTCTGGCCAAGCCCCGACTCTCCACCGGTCGCTCGGATCGCAGGGCGGGTCGGTGACCGCGCGCGCATCGTCCTGCCGCTCGCCGACGTCGTGGTCTACGGATGGGTCGACGGGAGCCAGCTCGCTCGCGCCTCGAAGGCGGCGCCCCTGTCGCCGCGCCGGTCCGCCGTTCGGATCGACCGGGCCGTCTTCGCGCCGAGCACCGTCGCTTGTCCGCGCCCGGTCCCGATCACGGCCGAGGTCGACGGCGAGGCGAGGTTCGTCGGCCACGTGTCGGCGGGCAAGGCCATGGGCCTCGAGCTCGATCAGGACGGCGGACTGCTGCTCGCCGTGGAAGGGTCGGGTTTCCAGCCGTCGGGCCTCGCGGAGCTCCGCATCCGAAGCGACGATCTGCGCGGCTGCCGTGTGAAGGAAGCTCACTAATCGGCGCGCTCGGCTGGAGTTGACCGCCGCCCCGAGAGCCGCCAAGGTGCCGGGCCGCATGTCCAGGTCCCCGCTCTCGAGCGAGGTCGAGCCGCCCTCCGAAGGCGGGTTCATCCACCTTTGGTCAAAGCTCCTCGAGCGCCTGGCTCTGGCCACCGTTCGGCGACCGATCTTCTTCCTCGTCGTCGCGCTGGCGACGTTTTTCCCGACCGCCTACCTCGCCTCGAAGCTCAGCCTGAAGAGCTCCTTCATCGATCTTCTGTCGCCCGACGACGCCGAGGTGAAGGACCTGAACCTCGTGCTGGAGAAGACCGGCGGGCTCGGCTTCAGCACGATCGCGATCGAGGCCTCGGACCGCCCCCGCGCGGAGAGGTTCGCCGTGTCTCTCGCCGAGCGGCTCGAGAAGCTCCCCGGCGTGAAGTTCGTGCAGGCCCGGCTCGACGTCGAGTTCCTCGAAGACAGACAGCTCTATTACCTCTCCGCGAAGGAGCTCGAAGAGCTCACCGCCGAGGTGAAGGCGGCGATCGACTACCGCGTGCAAGAGGAGGCCGGGCTCATCATCGACGAGGACGCGGCCAAGGCGCCGGACCCGCTCGAGCGCATCAAAAAAGAGGGCGAGAAGAAGGGCCTGGGCCTCAGCCCGTTCCTCGTCGGCAACGACGGCAAATACCTCTACGTGCTGCTCGGGCTGGGCGGCTCGGTGGGGGATCTGGACGCGACGACACAGGTCCAGGCGGAGGTCGAGCGCACCACGAAAGAAGCGGCGAACGAGCTCGCTCCGGGGATGGAGGTCCTGTTCACGGGGCCCATCGTCAACCGTCGCGACGACGCCAAGTTCCTCGGGGAAGACCTGAGCCGAGCCGGCATCCTCGGCTTCGTCGGCGTCGTCGTCATCGTGCTCGTCGCGACGCGCAAGCGCAGGCCGATGCTCCTCTTGAGCCTCCCGCTCGCGCTCGGCCTGACCTGGACGTTTGCGTTCGCTTACCTCACGGTCCACCACCTCAACGCCGTGAGCGGGTTCCTGGTCAGCATCCTCTCCGGGCTCGGCATCGAATACGGCATCCACCTCTACAAGCGCTACACGGAGGAGCGACGTCGCGGCCGCGACCCCGAGGAGTCGACGCTGCGCATGCTCCGCTCGACCGGTGGCGCGCTGCTCGCCGCGTGCCTCGTGAACGCCGCGGTGTTCGCGGTGGTCGCGGTCGCCGGCTTCCGCGGCTTCATGGAGTTCGGCCTCATCGCGTCGGTCGGCATGCTCATGACGATGGGCGCCACGCTGCTGCTCTTCCCGGCGCTCAACTTCCTCATCGATCGTCGCTGGCCCGTGTTCGCCGGCGAGCGGCAGCGGATCGCGCCGCTGATGTTGCCTGCGTGGTTGCGCTACGGCCTGCTCGCCACCGTCCCGCTGTTGGCCGCGTTCTCCGCGCACGCGCTCTACACGGGCAAGGTGCGTTTCCACACGGATTGGCGCGAGCTCGGCTCCGACACCCCCACGTCTCGGCTCGACGCCTACGTCATCAAGACGCTCAACCAGTCGGTGACGACGGTGCTGCTCTACCTGGACGAGCCAGGCCAGACGAAGGTCGTCCGCGAGGCGATCGAGTCGGTCCGCGCGAAGCGAGACGAGCAAGGCAAGCCGTTCAACGTCGTGCGGATGGTCGGGGTCGACGACATCGTCCCGCAAGAGCAGCAAGCGAAGGCGGCGGTGCTCGAGAAGCTCCGCGTCCAGCTCGAGCGCGTGAAGGTCTCGAAGCTGAAAGAAGACGAGAAGCCGCTCTTCGAGCGCGCCAAGAAGATGGCCTCGCAGCGGCCGTTTTCGCTCGACGACGTCCCGCGGTCCATCAAGCAGCGCTTCCTGACCGCCGACGGCAAAGGCACGATGGGCGTCATCACGACCGAGGGCGTGTTCGAGGAGTCGTCGCGGCTCGTCGATTGGTCCAATCAGGTCTCCGAGCTGCGCGCCGAGCTCGCGTCGCGCAAGGTGGCCGGCGCGCTCGCGTCCGAGAACGCCATCGCCGGTCGCATCTTCCGCATCATCACGGAGAGCGGTGGCCGCATCCTCGGCGCGACGTTCCTGGTCGTGTTCATCGTGCTCCTGTTCGAGTTCCGGAAGTTCTTCCACGCGCTGGCGGTGCTCGCGTCGGTGGCGTTCGGGATGCTCTTCGTCGCCGGGGGGATGGGTGCGTTCGGCATCGAGCTGAACTTCATGAACGCGGCGGTGCTTCCGATCATCGTCGGCGTCAGCCTCGACAACGCGATCCATATCTTCCATCGCTACGTCGAGGAGGGACCCGCCTCCATCCCGCTCGTCCTTCGGCGCACGGGCTCGGCGGCGCTGCTCTCCTCGTCGACGAACCTGGCGGGCTTCGCCGCGCTGCTCGTGGCTCGCCACGGCGGGCTCCGCTCCGTCGCGGAGCTGAGCATCCTGGGTATCGCGGCGACCGTCTTCACGACGACGGCCATCTTCCCGATCACGCTCGACCTCGTCGGGCGTCTGCGCGGGCAGGTGCGCGGAGACGAAGCGCCGGTCTCGTCGCGCGGCACGATGGAGCGGCCGCGTCCGCCCGGCTGAGCGCTGGCGCCGCGGGTCTTGGGGGGGACACGCCGCCGCCAGCACGTCTTTCTCAGCGCCTGGGGGGCGGCACGCGATCTGCTCTGCGGCCGAGGTGACCCTCGGTCGCTCGCTCCTGCTCGCGGCGCTCTGCCTCGGCGCATGCGCCGACGTGGCGCGCGCCGACGCACCGGTGTCGTGGCGAGATCGCCCCACGGTCACGCCCGGGGACGACGGAGGTCGTCATGCCGCGGCGCCCGATCTGGCGCGTCAGGTCGAGGGCGGTCCGGTGGTCGAGCCGGAGGACGTCGCGCTCGCGGGCCCGCGGGTCGTGTTGGCTGTCCCGCGGCTGATCGCGACGATCGCGCTCACCCCCGTCCACGCGATCGCGTATGTCGTCGGGCGTTACCGGGTGCCCGAGCGCGTCGTCGACATCCTCTACAACGACGAGCGCACCGCGGCGGTCTTGCCCTACGTGACCTTCCTCGGGCGGCAGGGGGCCACGCTCGGCGTCTCCGCGTTCCACGCCGGGCTCGGCAAACACCACGAACGCGTGTCCGTCGGGGCCCGCTTCGGAGGCGTCTACCAGCAAGCGTACAGCGTCGCGTTTGCGGCGCCCGCCGTCGCGGGGACTCCGCTCCTCGTGGAAGCCGAGTCGGTCGTCGAGATCCAGACGGGGGAGGGCTTCTGGGGGCTCGGCGTGCGCCCACGTGACGACGGGCTCCGCCCTTCTCGACCCCTGGGCCCGCGGGACGTCGCGGTCGCGACGCAGCTCGAGCAACGACGTTACCTCACGCGCCTGCGCGCGGCGTGGGCGCTGCCCGACGTGCAGGTCGGGCTCATCGGCGCGTTTGTCCACCGCGACTTCGACCCGAGCCGGATGGACGACGACATTCCATCCATCGAGCGCATCTACGACGTGGATCGGCTCGTCGGGTTCGAGCGTGGCTTCACGCTCATCGAGCCGCTCGCGAACGTCGTGGTCGACACGCGTGCGCCGGCCGGTCGACCATCTTCGGGCCTGCGGCTGGACGTCTTCGGGGGCGGCCCGCCGCCCCAGCGAGGTGCGATCGGCTATCTCCACTATGGAGCCTCGCTGACCGGGTACATCGACCTCTACGCCGGTGACCGGATCCTGGTCCTCCACGCCGCGCACGAGTCCGTCATCGGACCCGACGGGGCCATCCCGTTTGCGGAGCTGCCGCGCCTCGGCGGGCCGCGCCGCCTGCGCGGCTACGAGCGAAACCGCTTCCGCGACGAGCAGACGTTGCTCGCGGTCGCCCAATACGAATACCCCATCCACGAATACGTGGACGGCGCCGTCTTCGTCGAGATGGGCAGCTTGGGCCGCGACTACGCCGAGCTCGTGGATCCGGAGCAGTACCGATTTTCGGTCGGAGGCGCGCTCCTCTTTCGATCGCAGGACACGCGCTTGCTCTCGCTTCAGATCGGCTACGGGGAAGGGGTCCAGGTGTTCATCACGACCGATCCGTTCGTGACGTTCCAGGACAAGGCAGGGGAGCCGTGACCGGCGCCGCGACCGCTACCGCGCTCCTCGCCCTGCTCGCCGGGTGCGGGTCCGAGCTGAGGTTCCTCGACGCGCCGATCGTCTGGCGCGTCGAGGATCAAACGCCCATCGAGGAGCCTCGGGAGAATCGCTTCGTCGAATATGCCCTCTACGCCCAGATCTTCGGGCTCGACCCGATCGATCGCGCGCTCGCGTTGCCGGACGAAGAGCCGGCCCGAGACACGAACGCGCTCGACGAGGTGCCCGACTCGACGTGGTTCGAGAACCGGATCGGCCGCTATGCGCTGACGCCCGAGGACGTCGCGCGAGGGCCGGGCGGACCTCCGCCGCGGCTGCCGCTCGTGGTGACGAAGGGCAAGTCGGTGGGGTCGAACCCAGGCTTCTTCGCCAGGGACGCAGAGGGGCGCGACTTCCTCGTCAAGCTCGACATCGTGCCCGAGATGCACACCGGCAACGCCGCGATCGTGTCGCGGCTCTTCTGGGCGATCGGCTACCACGTGCCGACGGAGCACGTCTTCACGTTCTCTCGCGACGAGGTCGCCGTCGGCCGTGTCGCCACGTACGACCAGGGCCTCGACGAGGACCTGCCCTTCACCGAGGCCCACCTCGATCGGCTCCTCGCCGGTACGCCGCGCCCGAAGGTGGGGCGCTACCGCGCGCTCGCCAGCGAGATCTTGCCGGGTAAGCCCAAAGGTGGGTTTCGAGACCGCGGCAGGCGGGACGACGACCCGAACGACACGATCGACCACGAGCACAGGCGGGTGCTCCGGGCCTTGAAGATCTTCGCCATCTGGCTCGATCACTCCGATATCGGCGAAAATAACAGTCTCGACATGTTCGTGCGGGAGGACGGGCGCGCCTTCCTTCGTCACTACCTCGTCGACTTCGGCGAAACGCTCGGCGCACACGCGATCGGCCACGCCTGGGTCGGCTCCTCGCACCTCGTCGACTACGAGCACCTCGCGCTGGGGTTGTTCTCCTTCGGGCTCTGGGTTCGTCCGTGGGAGCACGACATGGAGTGGCCGTTCCCGAGCGTGGGACCGTATTTCCCCGACGTCGATCCACACGCGTGGAAGGAGAAGAAGCCTTACTACGCGTTCCGCGAGATCACCCCGGCGGACGCCTTCTGGGCCGCGAAGATCATCCTGCGCTTCGATCGCGCCCATCTGCAGGCGGCGGTCGAGTCGGCGCAGCTCAGCAATCCCGCCGCCGCTCGTTACCTCGTCGATACGTTGGTGGCCCGCGCCCGCACGATCGGCCTCGTGTACCTGTCGGAGGTGACGGCGCTCGACCGCTTCCACCTCCGCGACGGCCGGCTGTGTATGGTCGATCTCGTCGCGCGCCACGGGATCGGGTTCGGCGGAGAGGCGGAGCGGCTCGTCGAGGGGGAGGTGATCGAGCGCCACGCGATACCCCAAACGGGGGACGTGTGTTTCCGCGGCCCCGTCGAGGCTTACGAACGATACGAGCTCCGCGTCAGGCGAGACGACGAGCTGCCCCCCATCGAGGTCCACGTGCGCGGCGGCCGCGCGCCCAGGATCCTGGGCGTCGTTCGGGACTGGTGAAGCGCGCGCTCTCGGCGAGCTCCGCGCCGGCTCTACCAGCCAGCTCTACAAGGAGGAGGCGCCGAACGTGTCGCAGGCCGACGGATCGCCGCTCTCCATCCCACGCTTGAACCAGCGCACGCGCTGCTCGCTCGTGCCGTGCGAGAACGTCTCCGGGCTGACGCGGCCGCGTGCACGCCGCTGCAGGGTGTCGTCCCCGATGGCCGCCGCCGCGCCCAAGGCTTGCTCCACGTCGCCGACCTCGAGCAAGCCCTTCTTCTTCACGTACGCGCCCCACGCGCCGGCGTAGCAGTCGGCCTGGAGCTCCATGCGGACGGCGTTGCCTGTCGGCCCCTTGTCCTTGCCTTCGCCGCGCACTCGCGCTGAGGTTCCCAGGAGGGTCTGCACGTGGTGGCCGACCTCGTGCGCGATCACGTAGGCCGCGGCGAACTCCCCCTCGGCGCCTAGCTTCTTCTGGAGATCGGCGAGGAAGTCGAGGTCGACGTACGCGTGGCGATCGCCGGGGCAATAGAAGGGCCCCACCGCGGACTCCTGGAAGCCACACGCGCTCGGGACTCCGTCGCGGAAGAGCACCAAGGTCGGCTCCTCGTAGGTCTTGCCGAGCTTCGGCAGCATCTCTTTCCAGGCGTCTTCCGTCGTCGCCAGGATCTTCCGCGTGAAGACCGCGCCAGGATCGTTGGGATCGACGGGCGCGGCGCTCGACGGTGCGCCATCTTGCTTCTGGACCTCGCCGAGCAAGGTCAGCGGGTTCTTGCCCGTGATGAGCGCCGCGATGAGGACGATGACGATCGTGACGCCCGAGACCGCAACGGCGCCGCGCTTCGCGGCGCCACCGCCGCGGCGGTCTTGGACGTTTGTGCTTTCGCGGACGTCTCCGAGCTTCATGGTGCGCGTCTAGCCGAACCGAAGGGCGACCTGGTCAGCCGCTGCGGCGGAAGGCGTACGCCGTCTGCTGGAAGTAGCCGTCGGGGAACGGCTCGGAGAGCCCGTAGCCGGGCGGCTTCTCCTTGGGCAGGTGCGCGGTGCCGAAGATCCAGTCCCAGAACGCGAACTTGGTCCCGTAGTTCATGCCGTCCCCGATGTACTCGCGCGAGTGATGCCAGCGGTGCATCTCGGGGCCGTTGATGATCTTCTGGAGCCACCCGGACCGAACGTTGATGTTCGAGTGGATGTACATGCCCCACACCGCGTCGATCGTGCCCTTGATGAGGGCCATCTCGGGGGGCGCGCCCAAGAGCACGATGGGGAGGAACTCGATCGTCTGGTTGATCGAGATTTCGAGGAAATGAGAGCGCGAGCCCGCCAGCCAGTCGACGTCTCTCACCGAGTGATGCGCCTCGTGGAGGCGCCACAGGACCGGGTATTTGTGCTGCGCTCGGTGGAACCAGTAGATGTAGAAGTCGTGTGTGACGAGGAAGAAGGCGACCTGCAGCCAGAGCGGCCAGCCCGTGACGATGCCGAGCCGTGAGGCGCCCGTGGTCGCGTCCACCCACTGGATGAACGCGCCGATGACGAGGCCGAGCACGTAGCTCTGCACGAGGGTGTACCAGAAGAAGTCGGTGAACCAACCTTTGCGGAAGAGCTTCTGGCCCTTGTCGTACGGGAAGAGCCGCTCGAGCCCGATGTAGATCCAGGCCGAGACGGCGATGATGACCGGGGAGAGGATCTTCCAGTCGCTCAGGTACTCGCCGATCTTGTCCAGCATGGGTCAGCCCTTGTTGGCGGGCGCGGACGGGGCGCGGCGGAGCTTCTTCGCCTGCGCGAGCTCCTTCTCGTGCACGCGCTTCACGCCGTCTCCCATGGCGGCGGTGATGTCGCGGATGCTCGAGACGAGGCGCATGACGCCGGGGATCTCGACGCTCGCTGCCTGGTCCGAGCCCCACATCGCGCGATCGAGCGTGATGTGTCGCTCCACCATGCACGCGCCGAGCGCGACGGCGGCGAAGGTGGGCGCCAGGCCGGTCTCGTGACCGCTGTAGCCGACGGGCAGGAACGGGAAGCGCTCCATGAGCGTCTCGACCATGCGGATGTTCAAATCCTTCACCTCACACGGGTACATGCTGACCGCGTGCATGAGCCCGAGGTCCTCCTGCCCGAGCAGCTCCACGGCGGCGTCGATCTCGGCCATCGTGCTCATTCCGGTCGAGAGAATGAGCGGGCGCTTCGTCGCGCGGAGCTTCTTGAGCAGGTCGTTGTCGGTGAGGGAGGCCGAGGCGATCTTGTAACAAGGCGGCTCGAAGCGCTCCATGAAGTCCACCGCGGGCTCGTCCCAGCAGGACGCGAACCAGTGGATGCCGCGGTCCTTGCAGTGTTTGTCGATCGCGGCGTACTGGTCGACGCCGAACTCGGTCTTGTGCCGGTAGTCGATGTACGTCATCCGGCCCCACGGCGTGTCGCGCTCGATGGCCCACTGGTCCTTCGGCACGCACACCTCGGGCGTGCGCTTCTGGAACTTGACCGCGTCGCACCCGGCGAGGACGGCGCCGTCGATCAGCTTCTTCGCGATGTCGACCGAGCCGTTGTGGTTGATGCCGATCTCGGCGATGACGTAGACGGGGTGCCCGTCCCCGACGAGCTTGTCCCCGATCTTGATCTCGCGCTTGTGTGCTTCCTTCTTCGACATCACTGCCTCCTCACACCGATTGCAAAGCGCCCGAGCCCCGCGCGGACAGGATCCACTCCGCGAAGTCGCGGAACGCCCCGTACCCGCCACGGACACGCGACACGTAGTGCGCGCGTCGCGCCACCTCGGGCATCGCGTCCTCGGGGACGGCGACCAGGCCGACCTCGCGGACGCGCTCCATGGCGCCCAAATCGTTCACGTCGTCTCCGATGTACGCGACCTCGTCGATCGACACCTGGTGGACCGCGAGGATCTCGTCGAGCCTCGCGCCCTTGTCCTTTACGCCGAGGTGCGCGCGGATCTTCAGCTTGTCCGCCCGGCGCTGCACGCACTCCGAGCTCTCCCCGGTGACGATCGCGGTCGCGATGCCCGCCTTGCCGAGCCGCTCGACCCCCATGCCGTCGCGGAAGCTGAAGCGCTTGAGCTCCTCGCCCCGCCCCGAGTAGTAGACCCCGCCGTCGGTCAGGACGCCGTCGCAGTCGGTCAAGACCAGGCGCACGCGGAGCGCGCGCGCCCGGACCTCCGACGGAGCGAGCGGCTCTTCCTTCACCACGCGGTCCACCCGCCGTCGACCACGACCGCCGAGCCGGTCATGTAGCTCGACGCGTCCGAGGCCATGAAGACGATCGCGCCGCTCATCTCGTCGCGTTTGCCCATGCGTCCGAGCGGCGTCTTCTTCCCGTAGTTCTCCAGGAAATACGCCTCCTGGCCGTTTTCGATCCCGCCGGGGCAGAGCGTGTTCACGCGCACGCCCGCCTTGCCCCAATACGCGGCGAGGAACCGCGTGAAGTTCATCACGGCGCCCTTGGTCGCCGGGTACGACGCGGACTTGTAGAACGTCTGCGTGCCGTCCGGTCGGACGTAGATCGACTGGTCGGGACCGACGAGACCGTAGGTGGAGGCGACGTTGATGATGGACCCCTTCCCCGCCTGCGCCATGACGGTGCCGAGCACCTGGCAGCAGAGGAACACGCCGGTCACGTTCACGTCGAGCGACCTCTGCCAGAGCTCGAGCGGGTAGTTCTCGAACTTGGACAGCTCGGCGCCCGCCTGCGGGCTCTCGAACATGTCGTTGATCGCGGCGTTGTTCACGAGGACGTCGATCCGCCCGAGCTTCTCGAGCACGGTGTCGCGCGCCTTCTCGAGCGAGGCCTTGCTTGTGACGTCGACCGCGACGCCGAGCACGCGCCCGGGCTTGCCGGACGGGCCCGGCGAGCCTGACAGCTCCGTCACGAATGCGTCCACCGCAGCCTGGCTCACGTCGGCGACCACGACGTCCGCGCCGGCGGCGCGCAGGGCCTTGCAGTGCTCCTTGCCCAGGAGGCCGACCGCGCCCGTGACGATGCAGACCTTGCCCGAGAGATCGAAGGAAGCGCCCACGACGGTCAGCCCTTCCTCGGCTTGATGTGGAAGTTGTCGGTCTTGCGGAAGACCGGCTCGAGCATCTTGCCGCGGAGCTGCTTCTCCACGCTGCGCTCCTCGAGCGCGCGGGCGAGGAGCGGGAGCACCTCGCCGTAGGCGCCGAGGATGTGATCGACCTCTTTGTCGCCGTGAGAGAACGACACGTTGTGGAAGCCGCCCCAGAGGACGCCGCGCGCGAGCATCTCTTGCTGGACGAAGGTCTTCATCGCGAGCGGGCTCGAGCGGTCGTCCGCGTAGGTCATGATGGTGCGGGCGTCGTAGCCGAAACACTTGGTGGAGGCCTCGATGCCGGCCTTCTTGGCGGCCGCCAGGTAGCCCTCGCGGAGCTTGGTCCCTTGTTTGGCCAGGTAGCCGGGGACGTCGTGTTTCTTGAGCTCGTTGATGGTGGCCTGCGTCGCTGCGAGGCTGAGCGCTTCGCCGCCGAAGGTGGTGAAGAAGAAGACGTCCTTCTCGCAGAGCGCCATCACGTCCTTGCGGCCGCAGACGACGCTGATGGGCATGCCGTTCGCGACGGCCTTGGAGAAGCAGGCGAGATCGGCGCGGACGCCGTATTTCTCCTGCGCGCCGCCGAGCGCGAGGCGGAAGCCCGTCCACATCTCGTCGAAGATCAGGAGCGCGCCCTTTTTGTCGCAGAGCGCGCGCAGGCCCTCGAGGAACCCGGGCTTCGGCGACTCGAACACCGTGGGCTCGAGGATGACGCACGCGACCGAGTCGTCGAGCGCTTCGTCCACCGAGTCGAGGTCGTTGTATTTGAAGGTGTAGACGAGGTCCTTCGTGCTCTCGGGGATGCCCGCGTTGCGATCGGTCACCGAGATGTACCAGTCGTGCCAGCCGTGGTACCCGCAGCACAGGACCTTCTCGCGCTTCGTGAAGGCGCGCGCGAGCCGGACGGCGGCGCTCGTCGCGTCGCAGCCGGTCTTGGAGAACCGAACGCTCTCCGCCCCGGGGACGACGTCGCGGACGAGCTCCGCGACCTCCACCTCGAGCGGGTGCATCAGGCTGAAGGTGATGCCGCTCTCGAGCTGGGCCTTGATGGCCTCGTCCACCGCCGGGTAGCAGTAGCCGAGCGAGAGCGGGCCCACGCCCATGATCAGGTCGACGTATTCGTTGCCGTCGACGTCCCAGACGCGCGCGCCCTTGCCGCGCGCGAGGTACTTCGGCGCGACCCCTTCGGTCCACTGGCCGGGACCCTTGGCGAGGGTCTGCGTGCCGGCGGGGATCAGCCCGACGCTGCGGGACCAGAGGGCGTTCGATTTGTCGATCTTCGGGTACGTGGTCATGGTCGTGCCTTCAGCGGACGTCCGTCCGGGTCATCTCCGCGGAGACGGTCTTCAGCTCCCCGACGTGGTGGCGGTACCAGTTCACGCCGGCGTATTCGGCATTGAGCGCGTAGATGTCCGGCCGCTTTTCGACCAGCTCGAGGATGTCGTCCAGAGGGAAAACCGCGCCGGGACGATAAAGCGCGTCGTAGACCGTCGAGATGAAGACGTAATCGGCCGGGTAATCGATCGTGAAGCGGTGGCTCATGCTGAGATCACGTCCGCCCTTCCAGGCGACGTTGCCGATCCGGAACCGCTCGGGCTGCTCCCAGAAAAAGGGCGTCGTGTGCTCCCGCTCGAGCTCGCGTTTGGCCTCGCGATCCGCGAGCGCGAGCAGCTCCGTCGGCATGATCTCGACGTCGTTCCCGTCGGGCCAGCTCGGCGGGTGCAGGTTCGAGACGAAGTCGAAGTCGCCCGCGAAGAACACCCCGAGGACTTCGTCGATGACCGCCGGGTCGATGAGTGGGCAGTCGCTCGGGATCTTCACGACGAAGTCCGCGCCGAGCTGGCGCGCCGCGCCGAGGTGGCGGTTCAAGCAGTCGAGCGGGTGACCGCGGTAGACCGGCGCTCCCGCCTCCTCGGCGAGCTCGACGACGCGGTCGTCCTCCGGGAGCGTGGAGGTCGCCACGACGATCTCGAACGGCGTCTTGGCCGCGCGGATGCGCTCGAGCATCCGGACGAGGAGGGGCGCGCCGGCGAGGGGAAGCGCGACCTTTCCCGGCAGCCGCGACGAGCCCATCCGAGCTTGGACGACGACGGCCGTCTTCGGCATCAGGCCTCGACCCCGGGGAGGGTGCTGCGCTCGGAGGGCCGACCCGACCACGGCTCCATCACCGGAGCGTCGCCGAGCAGCTCGCGAGCGACGTTGGCGATGCGCGCCGCCGAACGTGCGCCGTTCTGCAGCGGGAGGAGGCGCCGGAGCTCGTCGTTGGAGAAAAACGAGTGCACCTCTTTCCCGAGGGCCATGCCGACGTACGCGACGCTCGAGTACTTGCAGATCAAAACGTCGCAGTTGGCCACCATCTGCTCGGCGCTGCCGGAGGTGTAGACGAGCGCGCCCGGGGCCCACCGCTTGATCTCGTCCACGGCTCGCGGGAGCTTCTCGTTCGGGTGCAGCTTGAAGATGAGCGGCTTCTTGTGTCGCTCGGCGATCTCCACCGCCTTCAAGAGGAACGCCTTGCGGTCCTCGTACCAGAAGACCTCGCGCACGTCGGAGGTGCAGCAGAGGACGTAGCCGCGGTGCGGGAAGTCGTTTTTCTCGTACCCCTTGCAGTCGTCGAAGTTGGGAATACCCGTCACGACCATCTTGGCGGGGTCGCAGCCTCGTTGGGCGAAGAGCTCCTTGTAGCCCTCGCTCGCGACGCAGAACTTCGTGTACCGGTTCGTCAGGCCGAAGGCGCTCGTCCCAGCCAGCCAGCCGGGGAGCGCTCGGAAGCGCTTCACCACGGGGTAGAGCACGCTCGGCGGGTCGGTCATGCCTTCCTGGACGAGGATCGACGGGCGGCTGTCCAGGTTGTTGGGCCACACCAGGTCGGAGCAGTGGAGCGCGAGATCGAAGTCGCCGCGCATCCCCCCGAACTCGCAGGGCAGGTCGTTGTCGCGCAGGTAGTCGAGGCAGCGCCGCGAGAGCTTGTGGCCGCCGATGGTTCCTTCGAGCGCGCCGATGCTCTTCAAGAAGTCGAAGTCTCGGTTGCCGTAATACGGCGTGAAGACCTTCTCGTACTCGGGCAACTGGTTCGCGATCTTGTGCATCTGCGTCGTCTGGTTGATCGATCCGCAGACGAAGAGCAGCTTCTTCTTCTTTTTCATCATGGGGTCACCGTGATGGCATCGCTCTGACGAGAGCCTCGCTTGACGAGGGTGAGCAAGAAAAGTCCAACAGCTACGTAGAAGAGCTCCTTCGTTCGTTTGAGGAGCACGAATGTGGCGCCGACCTCGGTGGCGCCGGGGACGCCGAGCGCGGCGAGCAGCCCGATGTAGCTCGCGTCCTGGACGCCGAGCCCGCCGGGCACCACGAAGGCGAGGGAGCGGACCATGGTCCCTCCCAGCTCCACGAGGAGCGCCTCCGTGAAGGAGAACGGAACACCGAGCAGGCGTAGCACGAGCCACGTCTCGAGCACCTCGGCCATCCACTGACCGAACAGAAAGACGCCCGCCAGGGCATGGCGCGACGCGGGCATCGTTGCTGCGGCAACGGTGTCCGGCCGCTCACGCTGGCGGGACGCCCACGTGCGGACCCGCTCCCAGCGGACCTGCGCGAGCCGGCTGGTCGCGGCGCGCGCGACGCGACGTGACGAGAGCAGCCCGAGCGTCACCGAGCCGGCCGCGAGGAGCGCGACGGTCATCCCGATCGCGAGCCACAGGAGCAAGCGACCTTGTGGGGTGCCGGCTGCCAGGCGGTCGAGCTCGGCCTGCCCGACGACCAAGAGGAGCACCATGCACACGCCGTGGGTGAGCACGACCCAGGCCTTCTTGGCGGCGAGCGAGGCGAGGGCGCGCGTCCAAGGGATCTCGAAGCGGCGCACGATGCCGAACGCGGCCACGCTCTCGCCGACCGCCGGGCCGGCCGGCGCAACCATGCGCGCGGCCTCCGAGCCGAAAAACGTGGACGCGAGCGCGAAGAGCGGTGCGCGGTTGCCGAGCCCGGCGAGAAGCTCTTTCCACGCAGCGGTGTGAAGCAACATGCCCACCGCCTGGGGCACGAGGATCAGCATGGCGAGGGGGCCGACCGAGCGCAGCAGCTGGCCCAGCCGCGAGATGTCGAGATCGCGCAGCGTCCACGCGAACAGGGCCACCGCCAGCCCGAGCGCCGCGAGCCTCAGCAGCGAACGCCCCAGCCCTTGTTTGGGCTGCTGAGCGGGCGAGTGTGCTGCGTTGGACATAGGGGCACCCCGGCGACTGCAGGGTTCGGGCCAACGCGAGGACGAACGGTTCGTCAGGCTCCGTCGACTTGGTCGGCTTTAGAGACACCACCCCGGCGAGACAAGCCAAATAAGGGCGCAGTTTTCGCGTGAGTGGGCTTCTTTACAGCGGTCGCGGACCCGCTCCGTCGAGGGCACGGTTTCGACATCCGACGCGCTTCAATTGTAACCGTGAATTGTGCGAATATGGCAAGCTCAGAGCCGCGTGGAGCTGGTGGTCAGAACAATCCGGGGACGACCTTGAACGGCACGAGCCTCCGGTACTCGGCCCAGGCCGCGCCGTATTTCACCTGGCAGCGGCGGTCGTCGCGTCCGACCCGGTCGAGCAAGAGGGTCGCGAGGAAGAGCACGTAGACATACGCGACGCCCGCGGACGCTCCTACCGGCAGCGTCCAGGCGAGCGCGACGGCGATCTCGGGCAGGTAGTGGAAGTGCCGAGCGAGCGCCCAGTAGCCCGACACGAGGAGGAGGTTCGTCCTGACGGCGCCGTCAGCGGTTTCGTAGGTGGCCTCGATCAGCCTCGGCGGCTTCCCCCACACGAGGGCCGCGCCGGCGGTCGCCCTGACGCGCTGTCGTTGTGCGTCCGCCGAGTAGTTCACGAGGATGGCGAGGAGCCCCAGCGAGACGATGGCGAGCCCGGCAGGCCACGACAGGTCACGCGGCGTCGTCGCGAGCTGCAGCTGCGCGATGGGGTAGACCGCCGGGACCCAGACGAGCACCCCCCAGCAGATGTAGAAGCCGAATCGATCGTGGACGATGTCGAGCGAGTTGAAGTAGCCGGTCTCCCAGACGAAGAACTTCAGGAGGTAGACCTCGACAAGGACGGCGGAGGCGGCGAGCGCCACGGTCAAGTGCCCGAGGGACTCGATCTGGTGCGCGCACATGGCGATGACGATCGCGCTCCAGCCCATCATCGAGATGCGGCAGTTGACGAGCTGCTTCAGGTCGACGCCGAAGGCGCGCGGGTGCAGCTCCACCCCCTGGAAGAAGTCGAAGATCGGGTTCTTGGTGCGGACGACGTCCGCTCCGCTCGGAGACCACGCCCCCTTCACGCGCAGGCCCGCGCAGAGCACGAACGCGAGCAGACACGAGGTCGCCAGGATCTCGCCGAATCGCCGGTGCAAGGCGGAGCCCGAGAGCACGCCCGAGGAAAATCCGATCAGCAGCAGGCCGTGTGTGACGAGCCAGGCCAAAAGGCCGTTCGCCCGATAGTGCGGCCTCTCTCCGGCGGGCGAGGGCGGGCCCCGGTACGTCTCGCCGGGCAAGAAGCGCAGGAGCGCCCAGGCGAACACGGCCCAGCCGCCGAGGACCGCGGCCGCCCAGAGCGAGGGCAGCGGAAGCTGGGAGAAGGCGGTCCCGTTCGCCACGGCGGCAGCGAGCCCGCGCGCCGAGCCTCCGTGGTGAGCGACGGCAACCCACAGGAGCAGCGCGGCTGGCGGCGCGAGCACCATGAGCCCCAGGGGGCCGACGGTGCGTCGCAAGACCGAGGAGACAGGACCGCCTCGTTCGGGTTTCGTCACCTGCTCTCAGGGAGCAAGCTCCTTGCCCGAGGTCGGGCGGCACGTTCGGTGCAGCGTCCGAGACGACGCAGCTTCCGCGGGACGCCGCATTTATCGTAGAGTCGCGCACGATGAGTACCCGCCCTGCGAGCGGCAGCCGCCGCTCCACCGGACGCACAGCCGCGCCCAAGAGCTCGAAGAAGCCGATCGCGCGTGCGCCCCAAACCGAGAACGGAAGCGCGACGTCGAAGGCGATGATCCACGTGTCCGGCGCCGCGGCCGCCGAGCCGGCGCTGGCGTTCGGGAGCTCCTGGGTCTACGCGCCGTCCCCCGAGGCCACCGATCACGTCAAGATCGACAAACGCTACGAGCTCTTCGTCGGCGGCCGGTGGCAGGCTCCGCTCTCGGGCCGGTACTTCGACACGATCAGCCCTTCGACCGAAGAGAAGCTCGCGGAGATCGCCGAAGCGGACGAGCGCGACGTGGACAGGGCGGTGAAGGCCGCGCGCGTCGCGTACGACCGCTACTGGTCGAAGCTCCGGCCGATCGACCGCGCGAAGTACATCTACCGCATCGGGCGCGCCATCCAGGAGAAGTCGCGTGAGCTCGCGATCGTCGAGTCGCTCGACGGTGGCAAGCCGATCAAGGAGTCGCGCGACGTGGACGTCCCGCTCGCGGCGTCGTGGTTCTTCTACTACGCGGGCTGGGCCGACAAGCTCGCCTACGCCTTCCCCGGGCGCAACGTGCGGCCGCTCGGCGTGGCCGGCCAGGTCATCCCGTGGAACTTCCCGCTCCTCATGGCGGCGTGGAAGCTCGCGCCCGCGCTCGCGTGTGGCAACACCTGCGTGCTCAAGCCCGCGGAGACGACGCCGCTCACGTCGCTCCTCCTCGCGAAGATCATCGAAGAGGCCGACCTGCCCCCGGGCGTGGTGAACGTCGTGACCGGGGCCGGCAAGACCGGCGCCGCGCTCGTCGGCCACGCCGACGTCGACAAGGTCGCGTTCACCGGCTCGACGCTCGTCGGCAAGCGCATCCAGAAGGCCATCGCGGGGACCGGAAAGAAGCTGACGCTCGAGCTCGGCGGGAAGGCCGCGAACATCGTCTTCGAGGACGCGCCGCTCGATCAGGCCGTGGAGGGAATCATCGGCGGCATCTACTTCAACCAGGGCCACGTCTGCTGCGCCGGCTCGCGCCTCCTCGTCCAGGAGGGCGTGCACGACGTCGTCGTCCGCAAGCTGAAGGACCGCATGGCGAGCCTGCGCGTCGGTGACCCGCTCGACAAAAACACGGACGTCGGCGCCATCAACTCGAAGATGCAGCTCGACAAGATCAAGGAGCTCGTGGAGAGCGGAGACCGCGAAGGCGCCGAGCGCTACAGCGCCCCGTGTGAGCTGCCGAAGCGTGGGTACTGGTTCGCGCCGACCTTCTTCACACACGTCTCGCAGTCGCACCGCATCGCCCGCGAGGAGATCTTCGGCCCCGTCCTCTCCATCCTCACGTTCCGCACACACGACGAGGCGATCGAAAAAGCCAACAACACGATGTACGGCCTCTCGGCGGGCATCTGGACCGACAAGGGCTCGAAGATCTTCGAGGTCGCGCAGAAGCTCCGCGCCGGCGTCGTCTGGGCCAACACGTTCAACAAGTTCGACGCGAGCTCGCCTTTCGGGGGCTACAAAGAGAGCGGCTTCGGTCGCGAGGGCGGGCGGCAGGGCCTGCTCGCTTACCTGGAGGTCGAGTGATGGCTCGCCCGAAGAAGACCTCGAACGGAAACACCGCGCTCGCGCTCGATTGGCAGCCCGTCCGCCTCAATGTTCGAAAGGCCTACAAGATGCTCATCGGTGGCGCGTTCGTCCGGTCGGAGTCGGGTCGCTACTCCCAGGTCGAGGAGACGCGCGCTCCCGGTCAGCGCGGTACGAAGGAGAACGTCCCGCTCGCGTCCCGCAAGGACGCTCGTGACGCCGTGAAGGCTGCACACGGCGCGTTCGAGGGTTGGTCGAAGCGCGTCGCGACGAACCGCGGCCAGATCCTCTACCGGCTCGCCGAGATGGTCGACTCCCGGACGGACGAGCTCGAGGCGAGCCTCGTCCGCGGCGGCATGCCGATGATGGACGCGCGCCGCGAGGTCGTGGCCACGGTCGAGCGAGCCGTCTCGTACGCGGGGTGGACCGACAAGTACCAGAGCCTGTTCTCGAGCCTGAACCCGGTGGGCGGCCCGCACTTCGACTTCTCCATCCCCGAGCCCATCGGCGTGGTGGCCGTCGTCGCGCCGCCCCGTCCTGCCTTGCTGGGCCTCGCGGGCGCCATCCTCCCGGTCATCGCGAGCGGCAACACCTGTGTCGTCCTCGCGAGCGAAGAGGACCCGCGCACCGCGCTGATCTTCGCCGAGTCTCTCGCCACGAGCGACATGCCCGGCGGCGTGGTCAACATCCTCACCGGCCGGGTCGCCGAGGTGTTGCCGCACCTCGCCAAACACATGGAGGTCCAGGCGATCGATCTCCACGGCGTGGAGACGAAGCTCGCGCGTGCCACCGAGGAGCAGGCCGCGGACAGCGTGAAGCGGTTCCGCGCTCGCGACCTCGACGAGGCCTCGTGGTTCGATCACGACGCGTGCACGAGCCCCCGATGGATCGAGCGGTTCATCGAGCTGAAGACCATCTGGCACCCGTCGGGCGCCTGAGGTCGCGCTGGCACGCGGAGGTCGGCTCGCCTCGTTGGCACAACGGTGACGCGGCACACCGGTTCGGCACAGCTTGCGCCAGTGGAACACCTCGGGGCGCGCAATTGTCGTGATTTTGCCGGTTTTGGTGGGTGGCACTGGCCGTGCAATATGCGCGGCCATGAGCCACACGATCAAGCCTAGCCTGCTTCTCCTCGCCCTCGGCGCCACGCTCGCCTTCGCCTGCAACAAGGTCGTCGATGACCCCCAAGACGGAACGACCGACGACGAGCTCGCCGGGGAGGATTGTCCGTCCGAAGGCGCCACCGAGTCCTGCGGCGAGGACGGCACCGGCGTCCGCGCGTGTGAGGTGGGCGAGGACGGCTTGCTCGCGTGGTCCGATTGCATCGCCTCGGCGTGCTCGCAAGGCGAGACCGAGCCTTGTGGCGACGGCGGAATGCGCACGTGTGTCGTCGACGAGATCGGCGTCGGGACGTGGGGCGAGTGCCAGATCTCCGGCTCGTCCGCGACGACCCCGCTCGTGCTCGCCTTCGGGGCGGCGCCCGTCTCGTTCAGCGACGCTTCGGGTGGGTTCGACCTCAACCCGACGATGAGCGTCGTGACCGACTGGGTCTCGAGCGCGACGCCTTGGCTCGCCCTGGATCGCAACGGCAACGGGATGATCGACGACGGCTCGGAGCTGTTCGGCTCGGCCACCCAGTTGGCGTCGGGGGCGCGCGCCGCGCACGGCTTCGAGGCCCTCGCGGAGCTCGACGAAAATGGCGACGGCGTCATCTCGAGCGCCGACTCGCGGTTCGGTAGCCTCGTGGCCTGGGCCGATCTCGATCAGGATCGCCTCACCGACCCCGGTGAGCTGACCACCATCGCGAGCTTGGGCGTCGAGTCGATCTCTCTCGGCTACTCGAACGTCGTCCGCTGCGACGAGCGGAACAACTGCGAGCGCGAGACGGCGTCGATGGCCTTCCGCAAGGCGTCGGGCGAGCCGATCTCGGGCCGCGTGGTCGACGTCCACCTCGCGCACCGCTGAGCGGCGCTTACACGCAGGTTTTCGACGCAGCGGTCCGGCGCGTGAGTGATAGCCCTCCGAGGTGGAGGAGCGCGCGCGGACCCGAGCTGCGATCGCGGCGGCGATCGCGCTGCATGTCGTGTCGTACGGTGCGCTCGAGCTGGTTCCCCGCCGAGCGCACCGGTGGCTCTCACCCCGGACGGGGCCAGCGATCGCCGTGGAGGTCGAGCCGATCTCGACGGCGCGCGAGCCTCTCGAGCCGGTGCGCGCCACGATCGAGCCGACCGCGACCCGGGCGTCGACAACGGCGGCCTCGGCTCGCGGCGCGGGCCCGAAGCGCGCGAGCCCGGCCGCTCGCGTCGAGAACGCCGAGCCACGAGGGGAGGAGGGGTCGCCCTCGGAGCGCGAGGACGATTGGTCGGATGCGACCCCCGGCGCGCCGTTCCAGCTCCCGGTCGGCCTACCCTGGAGCGAGAGGCTCTCGCTCGAGCGTGCCTCCGCTCCTGCTCCGACCACGCCGCCCGTTGCGCCGCCCGTTCGCGCCGACGCCGCGAACCTGGCGCTGATGGTGGCGGTGCGTGCCCACGACGCCGAGCTCGGCCTCGGCAACTCGGAGGAGGCGATCGTCGCGACGGCGGTGCAGGAGGCCGGCCGCGCCGCGGCGGTTCCCAAGGACACGCGCTTCCGCGTGGAGGTCGATCTGGATCGCGACGGGCATGTCCTCGGCGCTCGTATCGCCCGGGCCTCGGCCGGGACCGAAGAGATCTGGCGCGGCGTAGCCGAAAAAATTCGATCGTCGCTCGGAGACGCGGTGCAGGTCGGTCCGTCTGCGCGGGTCGCCGGCGCGAAGGTTGTCGTCGACGCGGAGGTGAAGCACCTCTTCGTCTCGGGGGTGGACGAGCACGTGGTCGTCGGGCCTTGCCCCACGACCATCCACACCTCGGGGATGTGGCCCGCCGACCCGTTCTTCTGGGTGGGCGGCGAGCCGTATGGGGACTACGCGACCGGCACGTGCCCGCTCTCGGACGCCTCGAACGGTCAGCCCAAGCAGATCCGCGTGAGGACGAAGGTCGAGGTGGTCTTGCCCGGGGCGCCGCCTCCGCCGGTGACCTCGTTCCCCAAGCCCTGGAAGAGGACGCGGCTGCCCTCTCTCCAGGAGATCATCGTCCTCTTGATACCGCGCTGACGGCTTCGTCGTACCAGCGCTCGACGACCCCGCGGAACGGCCACATCCACCCGTAGGCGGGGCCGGTGAACTGCGACACGATCCTCTCGCGCAGCGCGGGTGAACGGAGCGCCTTCTCTCCTCTCAGCTCGTACGTCGCGCGGAGCGTCTCGGTGTACGCCTCCCACTCGATCCGCGCCCGCCCGTAAGCGAGGCCAACGGGGAAGGGGAGGAGCAAGTACAGAACTGTCATGCCGGCCATCGTGTACCGCCGACGCTGCCGCAGATGGATGCGCTCGTGGCGGAGCGTGATGACGGCGTCGATCGGATCGACGTCGTCCCACCCGGGGGGCACGTAGAGCCTGTCGCCGATGACCGTGTAATAACGCGTGAGGTAGGCGCGCTGCCCGCCGAAGGTGATGATCTTGAGGGCGACGTCGATCGCCTTGGAGAGCGGGCTCTCGGCCTTCTTGATCACGCAAAAGCGCGGGAACTCGCGCCGCATCTCGGCCAGGAAGGACTCGAGCACCGCGCGGTCGCTCAAGGGGCTCCTCCGAGGGTGGCGCCCTCGACCAGCGTTCGGCCGCTCGTGAGCTCGAGGGCGCCGAGCGCCTTCTTCCCCTCGAGCTGCGCGCGCAGGACGGCCACTCTGCCTTCGCCGCACGCGATCTCGATGACAGCCTTCTTCGCGACGACGACCGTGCCCGGCGGTGCGTCTGCTGGGCCGCCTTCGAGCCGAGTCTCGAGGATCTTCAACGTCTTGCCGCCGAGCGTGGTGAACGCGCCGGGCCAGGGAGACATGCCCCGGACGTGGTCGTGGACCCTCTTCGCGGGGCGGTCCCAGACGACACGACCGTCTTCTTTGGTCAGCATCCTCGCGTGGGTGGCTCGCGCGTGGTCTTGCGCGACCGCGACCAGCTCGCCTTCGACCGCTCGCAGCAGGTCCGCGCGGACCACGTCCGCGGCGCACCGCGCGAGATCGACGGCGAGCTCGCCTGAGGTCTGGTCCGTTCCGATCGGGACCTCGTGCATCGAGAAGACAGGGCCCGTGTCCATGCCTTCGTCCATTTGCATGAGCGAGACCCCGGTCGTCGGTTCCCCGTCGACCACGGCCCAGGTGATCGGCGCCGCGCCTCGGTACTTCGGCAGGAGCGACGCGTGGAGGTTCATGCAGCCTCGGCGCGGCGCTTCGAGCACGGCCTTGGGGAGGATTCTCCCGTAGGCGATGACGAGGGCGACGTCCGCGTTCTGCTCTGCGACCCAGGCCGCGAACTCCGGCGTCCGCACCTTGGTGGGCTGCGTCACCGGCAAGCCGAGCTCCAGCGCCTTGACCTTCACCGCGGGGGCCTTGAGCTCGAGGCCGCGACCGGCCGGCTTGTCGGGCTGGCAGACCACCGCGCTGATCGTCGCGAGCTCGTGGAGCGCCTCCAGCGCGGGGACGGCGATCTCCGGCGTGCCGAAGAAGATTGCGCGCATCTCGATCAGTCCGGCTTCTTCGTCCGCTTGCCGTTTTCGTCCAGGGTGCCGGGCTCCGCGCAGCAGCGGAAGCCCGTCTCGTAGAAGACGAAGCTCGGCTCGTGCGCGTCGTTCGTTCCGCGGCACCCCGTCCACGGCTTCGCCCAGAAGCCACCCATGAGCGAGCCGGGGTGCTTGCGGTGGGATCGGCTCGTCACCCACTCTTCCACGTTGCCCATCATGTCGAAGATGCCGAACGCGCTCGCGCAGCCGGGGAAGCGACCGCTCGGCGTCCCTTGCCAGAGCCGCTCCGCCTCGGCGTTGGCCTCGTCGTCGAGGGCCTTGAACTTGTCCCAGTCCACCGGCATCCACTTCTTGTCGCTGTTGCAGATCTTCTTGTCCACGCTCCAGCCGTACGCGAGCGGCAGGTACTCGGGGCCTTCGCAGGCCGTCTCCCATTCCTGCTCGGTGCAGACACGTTTGCCGCGGTCCCCGCAGTACTTCTTGGCCGAGTTGTAGGACTTCATGACGAGCGGCTTGGCGCCCTTCTTGTTCGGCGCCTCGTATTGATCCATGCACACGCGGATGGGCGTGGTCGCTCCTTCGAGCGCGGTGATGCCCTCGAAGTAGGAGAAGCAGTGGGTGTCTTTCGTGTCTTCCTGCGGGGACACGCAGAGGTGCTGGACCTCCTCGAAGTGTGTCCCGGTCACGAGGCGCATGTCCTTCGGGCACTCCGGGCTGGGGCCCGGGTCGAGCGACGTCGAGGCGTCACCGGGGGAGGCCAAGGCGAAGGAGAACGCCAGGAGGGATGCGAGCGGATCCATCTCAGACTCCGTATCGGGCTCGGATGACGAACCAATAGAGCGCGCCGGTTCCTCCGAGGATCGCCACGACGAGCGGCAAGACCCACACCCAGGCCGCGCGCTTGCGCGGCTCGGCCGGCGGCACGACGGAGATGTCCGCCGGAGGGTAAGCAGGCGGCATGGCCATCGGCTGGGCGCCGCCGAACGGGTGAGGCGAGATCGGTCCCGACGACTGCGGCGCGGAGAGGACGGCGGGCGAGGGCGGCCCGGACGAGAAGGGCGCGGACTGTGCAGGACCGGCCGACTGTGGGCTGAAGGACGAGGTGGAGATCGACCGAGCTGACCCACCGGTCCTCGGGGGCGGCAAGGGCAGCTCGTCCGGCCGCGCCGACTGCGGTCCCACGAGACGCGCCCCGAGCTTGTGCGACTCGGTCGCTGTCAGCGCGACCGTGCCGCCGAGGCTCGAGCTCCGGATCGACTGCGCCAGGGCCGCGCCCCCACCCATGAAGCGGGTCTGGGCGTTCTCGTCGATATCGTCGAGCTGAGCCGGCGGAGGAGGAGCTACGGGAGCCGCCTGCGGTGAGCGCACGGGCACAGCCTGCTGGGCGCCGTCCGTGGATTTGCGACCTGCGTCGATCTTCGCCTCGAGGTCGGAGAAGGTCACCCCCCCGAGCCTGAGCCCTCCGGATAGAGCCTGCGCGAACCACGCTTGCTGTTGCGGCGTGTTGCGCCGGACGAAGGCAGCGAGGGAGCTCGCGTCGTCCACGTCGAAGCCCCGCTCGCGCCTCCACGCGTCGAGCCTCTCTTTGATCTCCGATGCGGACGAGAAGCGGTCGTCGGGGCGCTTCTTCAGGCAACGGTCCACGATCTCCGAGAAGACCGGGCTGACCTTGCGGATCTCCTGCAGGCTCGGAGGCTCCGACGTGGACACGGCGATGAGCGTCTCCAGATCGTTCTTCGCCGTCCAAGGCCGTCTGTCGGCGAGGAGCTCGAACATGACGACGCCGAGCGCGAAGAGATCGGCGCGCAGGTCGATCCCGCCGCCGCGCGCTTGCTCCGGCGCCATGTACGCCGGCTTCCCTTTCATCATTCCGATCCGGGTGCTCGTCAGCCGCTCTTCCGCCTTGGCGATGCCGAAATCGGCGATCTTCACGAGGCCGTCGAACCCGATCAGGATGTTGCCGGGCGTGAGGTCGCGGTGGACCACCCCGAGGAGCTGTCCGTTTTCGGCACGGAGGCCGTGCGCCGCCGCCAGGCCTGAGCAGATCTGCGACAGGATGAAGGCCACCGTGCGCTCGGCGAACGGCTCCTTCATCTCCTTCGACTCCTTGATCAGGCGCGAGAGGCTGACGCCTTCCACGAGCTCGACCGCGAGATAGAGCCCGTACTCGTCCCGGCCCCACGCCTCCACCTTCACGACGTGGGGGCTGTTGATCGTGGCCGTGATCCAAGTCTCGTCCAGGAACATGTTGACGAACTCGGGCTCTTGCTCGATGGCCGGGTTGAGGCGCTTCACGGCCACGTGGCGCCCGCTCAGCCGCCCGCTCGCCACCCGCGAGAGCTGGACCATGCCCATGCCCCCCCGAGCGATGTCGGCGAGCTGGACCAGCTTCAGGTCCTCGGCCGGCGGGAGCGCCGAGTGCATGCGGGGCATCCTACACTGGATTCCACGGGGGGCGTGATTCAGCCCCTGCGGCCGAGGAAAGGATTTGACCTTCGGCGCAGGGGCCTTACTGTCCAGGCAAAGAGCAGGCCGAGGCAACCGAATGACCGAGAAGAAGATCCCTCCCGCGCGTCCCGAAGAAGAGGTCACCTTCGGTGACGAGCTTCCCGTCCTCCCCATCCGCAACGCCGTCCTCTTCCCAGGAGCGGTCGCGCCCTTCGACGTCGGTCGCGAGAAGTCGGTCGCGCTCGTCGAGGACGTCGACAACCTTCCGGGGCCTGTCATCGCGATCTTCGCGCAGCGAGATCCGCAGACGGACGACCCCGGTTACGAGGATCTCTACCACGTCGGCTGCGCGGCTCGCGTCCTCAAGGCGCTCAAGCACAGCTCGGGGAACTACTCGCTCATCCTCCAGGGGCTCACGCGCATCCGCCTCGAGAGCGTGACGCAGACCGCGCCTTACATGCGCGCGCGGATCCGCAAGCTCGACGAGCCGCATACCGAAGACGTCGAGGCCGAGGCGCTCGCGATGAGCCTGCGCGACATCGCGAAGCAGGTCATCCAGCTCATGCCGGAGCTCCCGCGCGAGGCCGGCTCCCTCATCGACTCCATCCAGGCCCCGGGCGCGCTGGCCGATCTCGTCGCCGCCAACCTGGACGCGCCCGTCGAGGAGAAGGCCCAGCTCGTCGAGACGATCGACGTGAAGGAGCGTGTCCGCAAGGTGCTCCGCCTGCTCACGAGGCAGCTGGAGATCCTGAAGATGCGCGAGCGCATCAACTCCCAGATCAAGGAGGAGATGGGCAAAAACCAGCGCGAGTACGTGCTCCGCCAGCAGCTCAAGGCCATCAAGGAAGAGCTGGGGGAGGACGACGGCGATCAGGGCGATCTCGACGGCCTCGAGGAGCGCATCGCGAAGACGAACCTCCCGCAAGAGGCCGAGACGGTCGCGAAGAAGCAGCTCAAGCGGCTGCGCACCATGCAGGTCGGGTCGGCCGAGTACACGGTCGTCCGCACCTACCTCGACTGGATCCTCGACCTGCCGTGGACGCACTCCACGCCCGACAACCTCGAGATCGCCAAGGTCCGCGAGGTGCTCGACGAGGACCACTACGGTCTCGAGAAGGTGAAGAAGCGCATCCTCGAGTACCTCGCGGTGCGCAAGCTGAAGCAAGACAAGAAGGGGCCCATCCTCTGCTTGCTCGGGCCGCCCGGCGTCGGCAAGACCTCGCTCGGCCGCAGCATCGCGCGCTCGCTCGGGCGCAAGTTCCACCGCATCTCGCTCGGCGGCGTGCACGACGAAGCGGCGATCCGCGGCCACCGGCGAACCTACGTCGGCGCGCTCCCCGGCCAGATCATCCAGGGCATGAAGAAATCGGGCACGGTGAACCCCGTCTTCATGATGGACGAGATCGACAAGATCGGTCACGACTTCCGCGGCGATCCGTCGGCGGCGTTGCTCGAGGTCCTCGACCCGGAGCAGAACAACACGTTCGCCGACCACTACCTGGAGATCCCGTACGATCTCTCCAACGTCATGTTCATCGCCACGGCCAACGTGGCCGATCCGATCCCGCCTCCGCTCCGTGACCGCATGGAGATCCTCGAGATCCCCGGCTACACACGGCGCGAGAAGCTGGCGATCGCTCGCCGGCACCTCCTTCCGAAGCAGCTGAGCGAGCACGGTCTGACGGAGCAGAACCTCGAGGTCACCGACCAGGCGCTCGAGCTCATCATCGATCACTACACGCGCGAGGCCGGCGTCCGTTCGCTCGAGCGGCAGGTCGCGGCTGTCATCCGCGGCGTCGCCGTGAAGGTGGCCGAGGGCGACGACAAGGCTCGCCGCGTCGACAACGAGGACGATCTGCACGAGTTCCTCGGCGCGCCGAAGTACACGAGCGAGGTCGCGGAGCGCACGGCGGAGACCGGCGTCGCGACGGGCCTCGCCTGGACGAGCGTCGGCGGTGAGATCCTCTTCATCGAGGCGACGCGCATGTACGGCACCGGCAAGCTCCAGCTCACGGGGCAGCTCGGCGACGTCATGAAGGAGTCGGCCCAGGCCGCTCTCTCGTTCGTCCGCACGAACGCGGAGCGCTACGGCATCCCGAAGGACTTCCTCGAGAAGAGCGACCTCCACATCCACATCCCGGCCGGCGCGATGCCGAAGGACGGCCCGAGCGCCGGCGTGACCATGTTCACCGCCCTCGTCTCGCTCCTGACGGGCGTGAAGGTTCGCCACGACGTCGCGATGACGGGCGAGATCACGCTGCGCGGTCGCGTCCTGCCCATCGGCGGCGTGAAGGAGAAGGTGCTCGCGGCGCACCGCGCCGGGATCAAGCGCATCCTCCTGCCCGAGCGCAACCGGCCCGACCTGGAAGAGGTCCCGAAGGAGGTCGTGGACGAGCTGCAGTTCTTCTTCGTGTCGCGGATGGAGCAGGTGCTCGAGGCCGCGCTGGAGTCGATGCCGCAGGCGATCCCGGCCGAAGAGGCCTCGGCCGAGCCGAAGGCGGAGGTCGCGCGCAACTAGGCCCATGAGGCCAGCCCACCCGAGGCGAGCCGCGACGGCGGCTCGCCGATTCGGGATCCTCTTTCGCCGCTTGCGAAGGGGCCCCCGAGGTGAGCTACCCTGTCGCTTCCCGCATGAGGCCTTGCCCGAGCTGCGGTTGGATGCTCCAGGACGGCGATTCGCACTGCAATATGTGCGGAAACGCCCTTCCTGGCGCTGGTCCATCGGTCGGCGGTGGTGCTCCGCCGCCGCCGCCTCCGCCTGCTCCTTCCATGAGCGCGGGTTACCCGCCGCCGCCTGCGGCGGGTGGTTACGCCGCGCCGCCTCCGCCCGCGAACGGCCCAGCGGCCTTCTCCACGGGTGACAATGCGCCGATCCCGCTGTCCCCTTGGGCCGCGATGGCGCCAGCCAAAGCCGTCGCGCCGCCTCCTCCGCCGCAGCCCATGCAGGCCCCGCCGCCTCCGGCGCCGCAAGGGTACGGGCCGCCACCGCAGCCCATGATGGCTCCTTCGATCGGTCTGGCGCCCCCGCCTGCAGCGCCCGGCTTCGGCATGCACCCAGGGATGGCCCCCGCACCGGCGGGGTATCCCGCTGCGCCAGCGTTCGCGCCGCCTCCCGGCGTGCCCGCTCAGCTCCTGTCCGGCCCGCACGCAGGCCCACCGCCGATATCCGGCGGCGGGCCCGTCGCGCCTCCTCCGCTGGTGGGCCTCGTCTCGGGTGCTCAGATCGCCCCGCCTCCGCCGCCGATCATCAACGCGCCCCCGCCGATGGTGCCCGGCATGGGGATGCAAGGGATGCCCGGTATGCAGGGAGGCTTCGCGCCGCCGCCGCCCGTCGTCGGTCCGCCGCCGCCCGTGCCGCCGGCGGCGCTGCCGCATTCGCCCGGCGTCCTCTCGGGGCCTCAGCCGCTCGCGCCCCAGCAAACGGCTGGGACGTCGAACGGGATCCTCGTCGGCTTCCTCGTCACCTTCCAGAACGAGCCCAACGGCGTCTTCTGGCCGATTCGAAGCGGTAAGACACAGCTCGGTCGAGCGGGGTCCGACAAGGTCGATATCGGCATCAACGACGCGAGCGCGTCGTCCAAACACGCCAACGTCTCCGCCGACCCGTCCACGGGCCAGGCGTTCGTTCAAGACGACGGCTCGCGCAACGGGACGTTCCTCAACGAGCAGAAGCTCAACCCGGGCGAACAGCGCCAGCTCCACGACAACGACAGGCTGCGCCTCGGCAGCACGACGCTCGTGATCAAGCTGCTCGTGTCGTGAGGCGACGTCCCGCGGCGCGGGCGGTCATGACGGCACTGTCAGTGCTGCGTCAGCCAGGGCCGATGCAGACCTTGAGGCCTTCGACGACGTCGCAGACGTTGCTCACGCAGTCGCCGTCGGTCAGGCACATCTGCCCGTCCCCACATCGCGTCGTGCAGAAGCCGCCGCCGCAGTCGATGTCCGTCTCGGCGCCGTCCTTCTCGCCGTTTTCACACGGCGGCGGAGCGGCCGGGATCGCGCACTCGAAATACGTGACCACGTTGCCCGAGGGGCACTGGCCGCTGCCGTCTTTGCAGGCGGTGTAGTCGGGATCGAGGGGCGGGTAGAAGATGCGCGCTCGGATGAGGCCGGTCTGCCCGACGCCGCCCGGGTTGAAGTCGATCTCCGCGTGCGGGAGGAGCTCCTCGAACTGCTGGCACTTCGTGATCTGGAGCCGGTCGAACTTGAAGGAGACGGGGTTCTGCGGGCACGTGACGAGCACGGTGTCGAAGTCCTTACCGCCCTCCATCGAGAACTTGCCGCCCGTCACGTCCTCCGGCTCGGGGACGCCGCCGTCGACGACCGGATCGCCGACGATGTCGACCGTGAAGTCGTATTTGGCCTTGAAGGTGATGGTGCCACACGGCGTCGAGTCCGCGTTCACCATCGTGAACTTCAGCGGCTCCTCCGACTCCTCCAGAGGAACGGTGAGGTCGATCGGCGGCTCGAACGTGACGATCCCGCCCTCGGACAGGAAGCAGTTGTCGAGCTTGTCGCGCGCGGCGAACACGCCGGGGCGAGGTTGGTTCACCGCTCCGCACCGCGCCTGCACGTCCTCGAAGTACTTGACGTAGCAGTTCCCGGGGTCGCTCACCCACGCGCAGAGATCGTCGTATTGCGTCTCGGATTCGCAGCCGTACGCGAGCAGGGTCGCCGCCGGTGCTGCGAGGCCGAGCAGCCACACGGAACGAACAAGAAAGCGCCGCTTGACCATGTTCCTAGTATCCGCGCGAGAGGTAGAAGTTTCCACCCATACTCGGGGCTCAGAACTCACTGTAGCCGCCAGAGATCACGTACACGTCGTCCACGCCCGTGTAGGTGAACGTTCCCCAGCAGACCAGCCGGTACTTGATGGCAAACTGGAGTGCTTCGGAGAGGCTCGTCTTCGGGGCCAGGATGGCGAGGTTGCCGCGCCGGAGCCCCCACCAGCCCGGGCCGTGCTGCAGCAGCGAGTCGTGCAGGTCCTTCGCCGCGCCGTTCCGATCCTTCAGGATGGCCAGACGCAAGCGGACCGAGCCTTCGCCGGGGTCGTTCTCCTCGGCCAAGAACTCGTACCACCAGAGGTCGTCTCGCGCGCGCTTCGGCTTCTTCTCGACGCCGCGCGTTGCCAGGAAGCGCCCGAGCTCCTCCTGATCGAGCGGCCCGGTCACCATTCGGGTATCGATCCCCTCACACACCTTCGGCGAGATCTTGACCTTGCCGAATGCGACGGAGGGGTTCGGATCGCCCTCTGGGGTGAGGAGGTAGTCGTCGAGGTCGATGTCCGAGACATCGGGGTACTCGACGCCGGCGTCGAGCCCCACGCAGCCCGTCGCCAGCACGGCGATCGCTGCGACGAAGACGGAGGTGCGGGGCCAAGGGAGTCGTGCCATCGCTCCTCGTACGTTATTTCACCCGGCCGCCGGCGGGCAAATTGCCCGAGCCCTTCCGATCGACGCGCGCCGGCCATCCCCGGTGCGGGCGGGAGGAACGAGGCGCCAGCTCGGCGCAGCCGCCCGGAGGGGACCCCAAACTTGGCTAGAGCGCGGACAATTGCTTACGCTGGACGCCTGATGCAATCGCGGAGCGTCGCCCTTCTCTCGACCGCGCTGGCCGTCCTGGCAATCGGGTGCGGAGGCTCGCCTTCGGCGCCGAAGACCGACGAGGTCTTCTACCTGCATGGCGGGGGCGTGATCGACAAGGACCGGAGCTGGGAGGTCTACTTCCCCAAGCTCGACCGTGAAAAGACGGTGACGTTGCCTCGCTACGTCGGCGTGGGCGTGCTCGACGGCGACGTGCGGCTCTCGCGCCCGATCGACTGGACAATCCGCGACGCGGACTACACCGCCGAGAGGCGCTTCATCCAGTATCAGTCCCCGCGTCAGTTCACCTTCTCGATCTACGAGCGCGTCGACCCGAACCGCGAGCCCTGGCCTGACGTACTCAAGCGCTACGAGGAGGAGACGAAGGGGCAGGGGGCGACGCTGCTCGCCAACCGACAGCCGATCGGTACCGCGAACTCGCAGGGCCGCGCGTATCTGATGCGGACGACCGTGAAGGCCAAGCCCAAGCCTTACGAGGCGTATTCGACCGAGATCCTCGTCCGCAGCGAGGAGCGCGTGCTCCTCGTCCAGATCGTGCACCGCGGGCACATCGATCCCATCGGCGAAGAGGTGGCGCAGGCCGTCTCGTCGATGGTCGTGTACTAGCCTTCACTCAAGCGCTTGCGCGCTTGAGTGTCCTCACTGCGCGGCTTCCGCTTCTTCGAACGGGTTCGGCGGCGGCTCGCCGTGGTCGTCGTTCTCCTCCGTCGTGGGCGGAGTCGGATCGTCGAGCGGGACGGTGAGGATGAAGGGCTTCTTGGGGCCGCCGAGCCAGGCCGTGCGCTTCAGCGTGGAGGCGCGGGGTGAGCCGAGCTGGAAACGCGGCGCGGCGTCCGGCTTGACGTGCAGCTCGAGCAGGACGTCGTAGTAGCCGCGCGTGAAGACGGCGCAGACCCCGCGCATCATCGGGCGTTTGTGCCCTCCCGGGAGGAACGCGAGGTAGTCGTCGTAACCGAGCGGGCCGAGGACGATCTTGTAGCGGCTCGACGCGTCGAAGACGTAACGACCGATCGTCAGGCTCTCCCCCAGAGTCGAGTTCGCCTGGCCGATGCGGTTCCGGTAGGGCTTCTCGATCAGCGTCCACGCGCCGACGAACTGCTCGATCTTCACACCCAGGTTGCCGAAGAGCTCGTGCAGAGCGACGGCAAGGCCGTTGGCGGTTCGCGCGCGCCAGGCCAACATGGGGGCGTAGCGAAGGAACAGGAACCGATGGATGGGCGTGTTGTGGACGCCGAAGCCATCGATGCCGGCCGAGCACAACATCCGGCGGGTGAACGCGTCGGCGCCGTTCTTCCGGTAGCCGACGTAGAGCCGGTATTTCGTCCACGCGCGGTACACGAGCGACAGCACGCGGTGGTGCATGACGTCGAGCAGCTCCCGCGCTGGCTGCTGTTGGCCCTGGTATTCGGCCTGGGAGACCTGCTCGATGAAGTAGTTCATGAGCGGCGACGAGACGCCGTACAGACCCATGAACGTGGTGCTCACCCGGGTGCGCTCGATGCCGTCCGGGTACTTGAGCTGTTTGACCTCGGCGACGTCGCTGGAGGGGAACCCCATCGACGCGTCCGGCCGCAGGCGAATGCGCTCGTCCGTCGCCGGGCCGGTGCCACCAAGCGAAGCCGAGCCGCCGTGCATCCGCTCGAGGAGGAACAGGAGCTGGAAGAACGCGTAGCGTTTTCCCTGTTCCTCCAGCGGACGGAGCCGCTCGGTCAGATCAGGTACTTGTTGCCGTTCTTCGGCTCCCATTTGTACTCCACACGGGTGCTCTGCCCGACCGCCGTCAGCTGCGTAAACGAGTTCAGCGCGACGTACGACGCGAACATCTCGTTCAAGACGCTTGCGAACAGGTACATGTCGCCCTCGCCCGCGAAGCCACCCTCGTCGAGCTCGAGCCTGGTGGCGATGCCTCGGATCGGGGCGCCGCGATAGAGCCGGTCTGTCGGTTTGACCTCGACGGACTTGATTGCCTGTACCCGGAGCTGGTTCGCGCGGGCTGCCTGGCGATCGATGAGCGCTTGGAAGTTGTAGATGTCGACCGTCCCCCGCAGCACGTCGAGCTCGGCGATCGAACGGTAGGTCATGGCCATGTGGGCGAGCACGCGCCACTGCAGCTCGCGCCCGATCGGCGGCGGCAGCGGCTGCGTCACCGGCGCGATGTTCGAGAACGTCGCCACGGCGGGTGAGGTGGCCGTCGACACGCGGAGGTCACCTTGTTTGAGCTGCGCGGGGAGGCGGCGGTTCGTGCAGGTCGCGTCGATGCTGATGACGTCGAAATCGGGGAGCTGCGCGACGTCCTGGGCGGTGCCGAACGAGATGTAGACGTCGGCGCCGTCGCCCACCGCGGCGGGGCGGATGTGGTGCTGATGGAAGACGCCGCGCTCCGCCGCCTCCGCGTCGATCTCGTGCTCGAACGAGAGGAAGCTCGGGATCTTCACGCGCTGGCTCGTCTTGCGGGCGATGCCGATGACCCCGTCGATGCTGTAGATCTCGTAGCCGTTGGGCTCGCCGCCCGATGGTCGAACGAGGAACTCGTGTTTGGTCGGGTCCGGCTTGATCGGGTCGGCCGTGTGAGCGAACAGGTTCACGACCGGCGAGCAGAACAGCTTGAACGTCTCCTTCGTCACGCGCGCGGTGTTGGGGAGCGCGTCCTTGAAGGTGATGAGCACGGCGAAGCGATCGCCTACCTTGTCGTTGGGGACCTGCTCGAAGCCGCCGATATCGAAGAAGGCGAACTTCTGCGGGAGGCTGAAGTACTCCTGCAGGAGACGGAAGCCGGGGTAGACCGTCTCGGGGTAGGGGATGAGCGCCTCCGACTCGGTGAAGCCCACGAGCGAGAGCTGACGACGCTGGGGCACGGTGAGAACGGTGTCGCGGCCGGACGAGTCGACCGCTGCGATCGCGTAGCTCTCCACGTGCTCGCCGAGCCAGAGGCGGACGTCGTCCTGCACGCGGCGATCACCGGTGATGTAGAAGCGCAGCGTCTTCAGGTTGAGCGCCTGGAAGTTCGCGCCGCCGGTGAACCGCAGCTCGATGCGCATCGTCTGGTTGAGCGTCTGCCCGGTGTCGACGCGCACGTCCTCCACGACGAGCGGCAGGAGCGTCACCTCCTGCGTGGTGCGGAACCGACACGAGACGCCGTCGACCGGGACGCTGCCGACCTCCGAGCCGCGCGGGACGACGAGCTTCTCGCGCACGACGTTCGGCAGGGGCGTGAACTCGACGATGCTCGCGCTGGGGACCTGGCGAACGTAGTGCGGGAAGAGGAGCGCAGCGACGGAGTGGATGACCTCCGGCAGCTCGTCGTCGATCTTCTGGCGGATGCGCCCGGTGAGGAACGCCGCGCCCTCGAGCAGGCGCTCGACGTCGGGATCGCCGCCGCGCTCCGCGAGCATGGGGGCGATACCAGGGTAGGCGCCCGCGAACTCTCGACCGAGGTCGCGCAGGTAGGCCAGCTCATCCTGGTAGTACTTGTTGAACATCGAGCGCCCTCAGGCTTTCGAACAGACAGCGTCCTGTCAACTCCCGAGAGGGCTCACAGCTCCTCGAGGTTCACGATGCCGTGCTCGTCGACCGTGGTGCCGATCCGAAGCGCCTGCTTCCTGCCGTCTCCGAGCACGATGTGCCCGGTGATCTCGAAGACCATGGCGGGCTGCCCCTGCGCGTTTTCGTTGCGGACGTGGCGGACCTGGACGTTCTTGAGCCGCGGCTCGTACGTCTGGAGGGACTGTTTCACCGCGCGTTGGGTCACGGCGATGGCCTCGCTCATCTCGTGCAGGAGCTCGGTCACGTCGGGCACGCCGTAGTCGGGGGCGGTGAGCGAGCTGCCTTGCCTCGTGGAGAGCAGCTGCTTGATGTGCTCCATCACGTCGGCCGCGAGATCATTTGCCTTCCACGTGTGACGCTCGACGTTCGTTGGGTCGGCGGCGCGGGCGAGTCGCATGAGGAGGCCGGACACGATTCGGCAGTCTACACCCAAGATCGCCCGGAGACCCAGGACCCCACAAAACGAAAACCGGGACGGCTTGCGCCGCCCCGGTCCAGTCGTCGAGCCCGCCGATCCGTGAGGAACGATGGCCCGACTATCCTGTCACTTCGCGTTCTTCCACTCGTCGACCGCCATCTTCGTGGTGCCGGCGAGCCACTCCCACGTGATCTTCCCGTAGACGAACTCGACTCGGATCGTGTGGTCGATCCGGGAGAGGTTCGGGTCACGGTTGAAGGGCATCGTGTGGGTGATGCGCGAGAGGAACGCCTCGTTGAGCGTTACGCGGTAGTGAAGGGTCTCCACGCCCTGGCCGCCCATCTTGGTGTTGATGTTCGGCGAGAAGCACTCGGTCTTCACTTCCTTGAAGGACTCGTTCCGAGCCAGAGCGTCGTAGAGCTGCGGCAGGATCGGGTCGTAGTAGAACTCAGCGCAGAACGGCTTGTGCATGCGCTTTCCGGTCGCCTGGCCGGTCGCCGGATCACGCGGGCTGACGAGCTCGTGGAAGATGGCGAAGACATCGACGCCACCCTTCCGGCTGGTCTTCACCGTTCCGCCCTGAAGTTTCCCACCCGCTTCAAGGGTCGCATACAAAACAGCATCAAGAGCCATGACACACGCTTCCTAGCTCGATCAGGCAGGGGAGAGGTACTCAGTCTGACGCCATGCCGCTGGCCAATCCCTGCGTTCTCGAGTTTCAGGTTTTCTTCTCTTACCCGTTCCGGTTGGATTCCTTTATTGCCTGGCGACCGAAACGTGTTCCCGGGATGAAGAAAGCCCGGGCATGGCTCAAGAGACTAAGCTCGCGGCTGTAGCCGTCAAGCCCCAACGGGGCACATTCTGCTTGACGCATGTGACGCGGCGCGTGCCCTACATGTGGGCCCACCGTTAGCCGCGAATTCGTATGGTCCAGCGGTGCCGTGATAATTTCTGAAGCGTGACGACGCAGCGATCTTGGGCGTTTTTGCTGGCCGTGGCTGCTTCGGCGCTCCTGGGCTGCCCTGGGGCGACGAACCAGGACACGCAAGTCCCTGTCCGCTACGTGACCCCCGTGTCCGTCTGCCGGATGAAGCTCCCGGCCTCGAGCTCACCGGAGCGGCAGCGCGCTGCCGTACGCGACCTCGATCCGGAGGAGTGGGTCGAGGTGTTGATTCCCGCGTACGACAACGAACGCGGGATCGATCCGACGAGCCTCGACTGCACGGGCAACTACGTCTTCGCAAACGAGTCGCTCCGCGGCGGCGCGTCGGCCAAGGGCTGGCCTCGGATGGTGGACCCCGACGACGTCACCATCAACACCGGGCCTCAGGGCATGCGCGTCGTGTGGCTCAAGGCGCTCAAGTTCGACAACGGCGACGACGGCGGGCCGCTGGTGCTCGGCCGCGCATACGGGGACGCCGCCGAGGTCTACGCGGTCGGCAGCTTCCGCGGCCCCGCGGACGCGCAATTCTCGACCGCGCGCGTAGGCAACGAGACGATCATCGTCGGCGAGACGAAGGAGTGCACGCCCGAGGGCGACTCCTGCCGGAAGCGATCCCACTTCATCTTGCCCCGGCGCGGGCGCCTGGTCGCCGCCGCCGTGATCGACACCGAGCGCACGCAGATCATCCCGTCCACGACCGAGCGCGGCGTCTTCGCCCAGTATCGGCTCGTGACCGACGTGACCTACAAGCCGGACGGCATCTTGCTGCTCGAGCAGGTGAACGTCCGCATCACCAAGACCGAGGTGCCGACGCTCGACAGCGATCGAGACCTCCGCACGGTGGAGTTCCAGCGCTTCCTGCGCCTCGAGCGCGACACGCTCTTCTCGACGAACGAGCCGCTCTGGGAGCGCGTGGTGGGGCGAGACTGACCACTTCTCAAGACTCACGAGGTCGTTCTTTTCCACGGCGTCGGTCCCCGTGGCTTCACCCCCCAACCCCCCTCACTTCGTGAGGGGGGCTTTCGCCTTCCTGGGGGCACAAAACGAGTTCCCCCCTCAGCTCTGCTGAGGGGGGTTAGGGGGGTGAATCCACAGAAACGGACCTGTCAGGAAAGACGACGCCGTCAGTCTCGGCGCAACGTCAGTCTTGGCAGGACGTCACCAGCAGATCACGTTGTTGCCGTACCCGCAGTTCGGCTCTTGCAGGAGGGCGTAGGGGAGGCCGATGAGGAAGCCGGTGATCATGCCGGCGGCGACGCCGACGCCGATCTGCGCGGGGTCCTCGTAGGGCTCGGTGCCGACGCCGCGGGCGATCGAGGTGAGCGTCGCGGTGACGCCCGTGACCACGACGTTCGGGATGAGCGAGCCGACGTCCACCTGCTCCGAGTAGACCCACGCGTCGATGATCCAGATCGCGAGGCCCGCGCCGTGGGCGCTCCAGGCGGCGAACGAGTGGGACGACGGCATGCCGTACGACTCGCAGTTCGAGCCCTCCGCGCGGATCTCCGTCTCCTCGACGGAGCACTCGGGGCGAGTCCCTTCCGCCAGGTTCTTAATGGGGCCATCCACGAAGATCGTGGCGGACGTCAGCGCCGCGGCGACGCCGAGCTGCGACACGTGGTAACGCGCCTTCCACCCGACGGTCGCCTCCGGATCGTTGTAGTAGATCCGGGGCATGAACGTGGTCGTGCCGACGCCGATGAGCATCGAAACCGTCGAGACGGCTTCCCAGTTCTCGTCGCGCTCCGCTGCGGGCGGGATGGCTTGGGCGTGGGCTTCGCGCGGAAGGACGGCGGTCGCCGCCGCACCGGCCAGAACGCCTCCGAGGATCAAGGATCGCCGAGCTCGCATGTAGCTTAGCGAGATAGCCTACGTAGGGTCGTCGCGACGGCAAAGAAAACGGACGCCCTCTTTCGGGCCCGCCGTCTACGTTCCGTCCCGATTGCGTGATCCGGCGAGGGTGAAGCGGCCGGCCTTGCCCGGCTCGCCCTTGTAGTTTTCGCCTGCCGCGGCCTGGTAGGCGCGGGAAAACTGCGACCCGAAGATGACGAGGAACGTCTCTTTGTCCTCGCCGGCGTAGTCGCCGTGGCGGACCTCGTAGAGCTTCCAGAGCTCCTCGAAGCGGCTCGAGAAGAGGCCGCCCTTCTTGCCGGACCGTTCGAGCTCGGCCTCGATGGCTCTCGGCGAGAGCTTCTCGAGGAGCTGCTTCACACCCTCCATCACGCCGTTCATCAGCCCGACCTGGTGGCTCATGACCTCGACGAAGGTGTTCTGGAGCGAGCGCGCGGTCTCGTCGGACGCGGTGTGGCCGAGCAAGACGTTGCCGAGCTCCTTGCCGTCGCGGGCGGCGTTCACCGGCTCGCGTTGCGTCTTCTCGCGAGCCAAGACCTCGGTCTCGAACTCCTGCATGCCGTCGCGGAGGCTGATGAAACACCGCAGGAAGACGTCCATCGAGTCGCGCAGGCGCTTCACGAAGAGGAGGATGCTCGGGACGTCGTCGGGGAGCTTCGTTCCAGGGGCCAACGTCGCGGCGAGCTCGCCCAGGGCGGCGAGCGCGGCTTGTCCCGGCCCGGCCTGCGTGAACGCGCGGAGATCGACTCCGTAGTATTGCGCGATCTTCCGGAAGTCGCTCTCCAAGCTGACGGAAGGGTTCTCGTACCCGAGGCGCCGCAGGTACGAGGTGCGCACGTCCGGCGGCAGGCGGGTGAGGTGGTCGTAGATGACGCGGTAGACGGTCTGCCACGCCTGTCGGTACGCCTCGACGTAGGGCGCGACCTGTCGGACATACGGATCCTCCGCGCCGGGCGGGACAGGGCCGAAGCGCTGCGCGAGCGCGCGGACCGTCTCGGGGCCGTGACCGAAGTCGAGGATGCCCCCGTCCTTCACGTCCTCCGGTCGAACCTGCTGGGGCTGCGCCGAGACGAGGCCCAGCCGGATGACGACGGGGCCGATCGTGACCTCGGGCGCGGCGGTGATGTCGATCAGCTGATCGCGGATGAGGCGCTGCCCTTTGTAGAGCGTGCCGTTCGTCGAGCCGAGGTCCTTCACGAACAGCTGGCTGTCGTTCTGGACGTCGATGGCCGCGTGGAACTGCGACACGTAAGGCCGATCGATAGGCATGTCGTTGAGCTGGTTTCTCCCGACGCGCACGGGGAACCGCTCGAACGTGGCTTCGAAGCTCTGATTGGCCTGGGTATCGAAAACCCGGGCGACCAGGGCGATCGGCATCGAGCGCAGCCTACCAGACGTGGAGCCAAAATCGGTGTGGCGGAGAATTTGTACGCGCAGCCCACCTTGTACGACAGTGCACGACACATGAGCCTCCTCCACAAGATCCCACCGCTCATCTCCGCCCTGGCGTTCGGGTACGGGGTCGGGATGGCCGCCCCGGAAGAGTCGATCGGCCAGGTTCGGGGAGTTCTGGCCCAGGACGCGAAGACGCAGCCGAAGAAGGCGCGCCGTCCGGCCGTGGCCGAGCCGCTCAGCCCGTCCCTCGAGCAGCGGCTCTCGGGTGAGGAGTCGGCGGCGCTCCGGGAGCTCCGGGCGACGCGGGCACCCTCGAAATACGGAGAGGCCGAGCAGTCGCGGTTCGACGGCGGCGGCTACTCCAGCGAGGGACGCAACGTCTCGCGGTTCTACGACGAGGATCTCCAGGCAGAGGCCGACGAGTTCGAGGCCGCCGAGTCGACCGCGATCTCGCGCCTGCAGCTGCCGGACCTCGGCCTCGGCGTTTCGCGCCAGACCCTGAAATACGTCCGCTTCTTCACGAAGACGGATCGGGGCCGGAGCATGTTCGAGAACTGGCTGAAGCGCAGCGGCCGCTACCAGGAGATGATCCAGGACGAGCTCCGCGCGCGGCGGCTCCCCGAGGATCTGATCTGGGTGGCCATGATCGAGAGCGGCTTCGACGCGACCGCGAAGTCGCCCGCGGGCGCCGTGGGCCTGTGGCAGTTCATGCCCGCGACCGGCGCCGTCTACGGCCTGAAGCAGAACAAGTTCGTCGACCAGCGGAAGAACCCGAAGCTCGCGACCCAGGCCGCCGCCCATCACCTGCGCGATCTCTACATGCGCTTCGGGCAGTGGGACCTCGCGCTCGCCGCCTACAACATGGGCTACGAGCAGCTGCTCGACCGGATGGACCGGGTCGGCACGACGGACTTCAACGAGCTCGTGCGAGCGGGCGTGATGCCCTCGGAGACCTCGAAGTACGTCCCGAAGATCGTCGCCGCCGCGATCGTCGCGAACAACCTGGAGCGGTTCGACTTCGACGAGGTGGAGCTCGCGCGGCCGGTCGACTCGGCGGAGCTCGCGGTCCCGCCGCGAACGAGCCTGGAGACCATCGCGAAGGCGTCCGGCGTCTCGACCTCGGCCATCCGCAAGCTCAACCCCGATCTGCTCTCGAAGGAGCTGCCGCCCGGACGCGGTGACTTCCTGGTCCAGATCCCGACCGAGAGCGTCTCCCGGGCGGTGGCGTCGATGCCCGCGCTCCTCAACCTGGACCGCGGCAAGCTCGACGATCCGTCGCTGCTCGATCCGACCGATCTCATGAGCCCCGAGGGCTACCGCCCCCGCGTGAGCGAAGACGCGGACGACGCGAGCTTGCTCTCGCTCCTGCCCAAGCCGAAGAAGAAGCGCCGCAGCCTGCGCAACAACCTCCTCGACGACGAGGGCTACAGCGACAGGCTCGACGACCTGGCCGCGCTCGAGGGGGAGAAGCGACGCGAGCGCTCCGAGGGACGCGAGAAGGTGGTCTACCGCGTGGGCGCGGGCGACACGCTGGTGGACGTCGCGCGGCAGTTCGCCACCGACGTCGACGACGTGGCATCGGCGAACGGTCTCCGCGTCGGAGACAAGCTCCGCGAAGGCACGCTGCTCAAGCTCGAGGTCCGCAAGGACCTGCTCGACGGCGGGCTGCGCCAGAAGGAAGGCGGCACTGCCGAGGAGTCGCCCCGCAAGCCCGGCAAGCGCGGCTCCAAGGGCTGAGATCCGGCCGGGTCACGACCCGGCTGGGTATTTGATCGGCTCGCGGTACGGGCTCGTGTTGATGAAGTCGGTCTGGAGGCGCTCCATGAGCTCCGCCACGACCGACATGATCTCGTAGGCGTCGTCGCCCGAGCCCTCGATCTTTCGATCCTGACCCGCGTGCAAGCTCATGCCCTTGCTCTCGAGGAAGGCGAGGAGCTCCTTCGTGCGCTTGACGGCGTCGATGAACGGCTCGATCGGCCCGCCCTCGTCCTGGAGGCGCGCGAGCAGCGAGCAGCGGAAGCTTCCGCAGATGTGCGGGCGGTCCGTGTAGACCTCGCAGCGGGTTCCGTCGAGGCGGGGACAGGGGAGCTCGAAGACGCCCTGCTCCGGGATGACGCGGAGCCGGCTGCGCTTGGCGATCTCGAGGTCTCCGGGCTCGAGCAGCGGCGCGTGTGGGCCCAGGATGCCCGTGCAGCAGAGGCCACAAGCCAGGCAGAGCTTGGCGCTGGGGGAGAGCTCGGCGTCGTCGGACATCGGGCGAGAATCCTAACGCGCAGCGCCGAATTATGGGGCTTCTCTTTCTCGCGTGCCCGCCGATAGCATGGCCCTCCCTATGCTCGTCGACCACAAGTCCCTCCTGAAGCGGCTCACCAAGAATTGTGTCGCGGCGCTCGAAGGCGCAGCGACGCAGGCAGTCCAAGCTCGGCACTACGAGATCACGATCGAGCATTTCCTGCTCGCTCTGCTCGATGACGCCACGAGCGACATCGCCTTCATCGTGAGCCACTACGACCTGCAGCCGAGCCAGCTGCGGTCCACGCTCCAGCGCGGCCTGGAGGACCTGCGGACGGGCAACAGTGGCCGCCCCACCTTCTCTCCCGTCTTGCTGGAGTGGATGCAGGACGCGTGGCTCGTCGGCTCGGTCGACCTCGGCTACCAGAAGATCCGCAGCGGCGTCCTCTTCCTCCGCCTCGTGCAGCAGCCCAGCCGGTACTCGACGAGCGGCATCTCGGCGCAGCTCGAGGGGATCCCGAAGGAGGACATGAAGAAGAACCTCCCGACGATCCTCGCCGGGTCGAAGGAGGGCGACGAGCTCGCTCCCGCCGCCGGCGGCGGCGAGGCCGGAAAGGGCGGCGCCTCGGTCGGCGCGCATGGCAGCGTCTCGGCCGACTCGGCCCTCGCCAAGTTCTGCATCGACTACACCGGCCGCGCGCGCGCCGGGCAGATCGATCCGGTGTTCGGCCGCGAGCGAGAGATCCGGCAGATCATCGACATCCTCGCGCGCCGCCGGAAGAACAACCCCATCATCGTCGGCGACTCCGGCGTCGGCAAGACGGCCCTCGTCGAGGGCATGGCCCTGCTCATCGTGAACAACGAGGTCCCGCCGCTCCTCCAGGGCGTGGAGATCCTCGGCCTCGATCTCGGCCTGCTCCAGGCCGGCGCGAGCGTGAAGGGCGAGTTCGAGAACCGGATGAAGCAGGTCATCAGCGAGGTGAAGGGCTCGCCCAAGCCGATCATCCTCTTCATCGACGAGGCGCACACCATCATCGGCGCCGGCGGCGCGCAGGGCAGCGGCGACGCCGCGAACCTGCTCAAGCCCGCGCTCGCGCGCGGCGAGCTCCGCACCATCGCCGCGACGACCTGGAAGGAGTACAAGAAGTACTTCGAGAAGGACGCCGCCCTCGAGCGCCGCTTCCAGCCCGTCAAGGTCGACGAGCCGGACATCCCGACGGCCATCACGATGCTCCGCGGCCTTCGCCCCAAGTTCGAGGAGGCGCACAACGTCATCGTCCAGGACGAGGCGGTCACCGCGGCCGTCCGGCTGTCGGCGCGCTTCATCTCCGGCCGGCAGCTCCCGGACAAGGCCGTCGACCTGCTCGACACCTGCGCCGCCCGCGTGAAGGTCGCGCTCCAGCAGAAGCCGGCCGCGGTCGAGGACATCGAGGTCACGATCAAGAACACGGAGCGTGAGATCGAGGCGCTCAAGCGCGACGAGGCCAACGGCGTCCACATCGACAACGAGCGCCTCGGCGAGCTCGAGACGAAGCTCAACAAGTCGAAGGACGATCTCGTCGTCATGCAGACGGCCTACGACAAGGAGACCGAGGGCGCGAAGAAGGTCCTCGAGCTCCGCAAGAAGATGACCGAGTCGAAGAGCGAGTCCGAGCGTGACGCCGCTCGCAAGGAGGTCGTGGCCGCCCTCGACGAGCTCGGCAGCATGCAGGGCGAGGTGCCGCTCATCCGTCCCGACGTGGACGAGGCCATGGTCGCGAACGTCGTCAGCGCGTGGACGGGCATCCCGGCCGGCAAGATGGTTCAGGACGACGTGAAGAACCTCCTCGAGATGGAGGCGCGGCTCCGCAAGCGCATCAAGGGCCAGGACTACGGCCTCAACGTCATCGCGAAGGAGCTGCGCGCCGCGCGCGCGGGCCTCAAGCCGCAGCACACGCCGATGGGCGTCTTCATCCTCGTCGGCCCGTCCGGCGTCGGCAAGACGGAGACGGCGCTCAGCCTGGCCGACATGCTCTACGGCGGTGAGCGCATGATGGTCACCATCAACATGAGCGAGTTCCAGGAGAAACACACGGTCTCCCGGCTCATCGGCTCACCCCCCGGCTACGTGGGCTTCGGCGAAGGCGGCATGTTGACGGAGGCGGTGCGGCAGCGGCCGTACACGGTCGTCCTCCTCGACGAGTGCGAGAAGGCCGACCCCGACGTCCTCAACCTGTTCTACCAGGTGTTCGACAAGGGCATGCTCTCGGACGGCGAGGGGCGCCTCGTCGACTTCAAGAACACCGTGATCATCCTCACGAGCAACCTCGCCACGGACAAGATCACGAACATGACCGTCGCCGCCCGCGAGGAGACCGGCAAGGACCCGCCGATGGAGGAGATCCTCGAGGCGATCAAGCCGACCCTCTCGTCGCACTTCAAGCCGGCCCTGCTCGCCCGTATGACGATGGTCCCCTACCTGCCGATCTCCATGTCGGCCCTCGGCGAGATCACGCGGCTCAAGCTGAACGGCCTGCTCTCGCGCCTGAAGACCAACCAGCGCATCGAGGCGACCTACTCGGACAAGCTCGTCGAGTCGATCGCGGCGCGCTGCACCGAGGTCGACACGGGCGCCCGCAACATCGATCACATCCTCCGCGCGACGCTGATGCCGATGCTGTCGGCGGCGATCCTGGAGAAGCTCGCGGAGGCGAAGCCGCCGCGCAAGCTCTTCATCGACATCGACGACCAGAAGAACTTCACCGCCGCGTTCTCGGACTGACGTTCGGCCTTCGTAGCGGAAAACTGGGCCGGCCGGGCCAGCGGTGCTTGAATCGCATGGCCATGGCCGGCTTCAGCTCGCGCGTCTCGAAGAAACTCCTCGCCTGCGCAACCGCCGGGCTCCTCATGGGGCCCGCGATCGGGCTCGGGCTGGTCGTCGGCTGCTCCGCCGCGCCTCCGCCGGAGGAGCCAAAGCCCTGCGACAAGCAGTTCGTAACGCTCGATATCTACGCGGGCGGCAACATCAACCCGAACGAAAACGGCAACCCGCGCCCGGTCGTGGTGCGGCTCTACCAGCTCGTGAGCGACCTGAACCTCGCCAACGCGCGGTACGACGACGTGCTCCTCCAGCCGGAAAAGACGCTCGGCAAAGACGTCGTGAAGGTCGACGAGGTGAGCGTCTTCCCCAACGACCACGTTCGGGTGAAGTTCGAGCGGGACAAGCAGGCCGCTTACCTGGGCGGGGTGGCGCTGTTCCACGAGCCGCGTGGCCAGAGCTGGAAGACGTTCTACGAGTTCCCCCTCGCCCCCGGGGAGGCCGCCTGCGGCGGCCGGGGAGAAGACGGGGGTGTCGGCGTGGCCGATCCGAAGGCGGCGTTCTTCGTGAGCCAGGCCAAGATCGACAACGGCAGCCAGTTCGACGAGTCGATGTTCCGGGAGGCGCGGCCGGTCCGGACCATCAACCTGCCGAAGGGCGCCGCGGCGGCCAAGTAGCAGGACGGAGAAGCTGCACGCGCTCACGAAAAGGCGCTTTCAGCAGCCTCAACCTTCCTGATACATGTAGACCCGCCCGATGATTCAACCGCGCAAGCTCGTCTGGACCGAGGGGCTCTTCATGACCCCTCAGCACCTGCAGCAGAGCGATCTGTACCACGAGGCGCTGGTTCACTCTCGCGTGCACGCGATCGTGCCGTATGACTGGGGCGTCATCGAGATCGCGTTCGACGATCGCGCGCTCACGGCCGGTCAGGTCCGCGTGACGAAGGCGCACGGCGTCTTCCCGGACGGCACGCCGTTTTTCGTCGGTGACCGCGGGGAGGATCAGGTCGAGGCCCGGCCGCTCGAGGGGGCGTTCCCGGCCGCGCTCGAGTCGCTGGACGTCTTCCTCGCGCTGCCCATCGCGCGCGACACCGCGGCGAACGTCGCGATGGATCCGGCGAAGGCGGGCCCCGCCACGCGCCTCGTCGCCGCGCAGGTCTCGGTGCCGGACGTGAACACCGGTCGCAACGAGACCGCAGTCACGTGGGGCCGCTCCAACCTGCGCCTCCTCTTCGGGACGGAGCCGCGCGACGCCTTCGAGACGGTGCGCGTCGCGCAGCTCGTCCGCGATCGCACGGGCGCGATCGTCCTGCGCAAGAACTTCATCCCGCCGATCCTCCGCATCAAGGCGAGCGATCATCTGATGAACGGCATGCGCCGCGTGCTCTCGGCGCTCGTCGGCAAACAGAAGACGCTCGCCGAGGGGCGCCGCATGCGCACGGCCGCGTCGGTCGACTTCCAGGCTTCGGACACGGCGAAGTTCTGGATGCTCCACACGCTGAACTCCTTCATCCCGCTGTGCTCACACATGGTCGACCACGGCACGGCGCACCCCGAGCACGCCTTCACCATGCTCGCCTCCATCATCGGGGAGCTCTGCACGTTCTCTCCGGACGGCGACCCCACGGCGATCCCGAAGTTCAACTACCTCGACCTCGGGGAGGTGTTCGATCCGGTCTTCGACCGGGCGCTCACCCTCATCGCCAACGTCCTCGCGGAGAGCTTCACGGTCGTGCCGCTCGAGAAGCGCGACGACGGCATGTACCTCGGCAAGTTCGAGGACCCGAAGCTGCCTCGCACCCACGAGCTCTTCCTCGAAGCGAAGGGCATCGACGAGGGCGTCCTGCGGGAGCGTCTGCCGCGCCTCCTCAAGGTCGGCTCCTGGACCCAGATCGGCTACATCCTCAACGCCGCCATGCCCGGCGTGCGCGTGTCGGTCGAGTACCGGCCGCCCGGCGCCATCCCGATCAAGCCCGGGATCGTGTACCTCCGGGTGGATCAAGCTGGCGATTATTGGAACGACATCCTCGGCTCTGGCACCATTGCCTTGTACCAGCCGATCGAGCCCCAGAAGGTCGAGTTGAGGCTCATCGCGGTGCAAGTGCAGAAGTAACCGAGCTGCCGAGACAAGACCCGCCCTCGCCCACGAAGCGATCTGCCTGCCATTTCACCCCCCCGGCCCCCCTCACTCGGTGAGGGGGGAGTGGGGTAGGGGGAGAGGGGGGTGAAAGAGCGGGAACTTCATCTCGAGCGGCGGATCGTGAAAGACTAGGAGCCACGGTTATGTCGAGCTTGGCGCAGACGATGTACTGGGTTTGCTCGGATGTGCTTTCGCTCATCCTGCAGCTCCGAAACTCGCGCGATCTTCCGGCTCCCGACATCCTGCAGCGCCGCGTTCTCGGTCTCTTCGAGACCATGATGCAGAACGGCCGCGAGCAGCGGATCCCCGAGCAGGACATGATCGACGCGAAGTTCGCGCTCGCCGCGTTCGCCGACGAGGTCATCTACCACTCGACCTGGCCGGGTAAGACGCAGTGGCTGTCGAACCCCCTGCAGCTCCAGTTCTTCGGCATCAACACCGCCGGTGACGGCTTCTTCGTCAACCTGGACAACCTGCACGGCCAGCGCGGCAGAAACCACGTCGCGCAGATCTACTTCCTCTGCCTTTCGTTGGGGTTCCAAGGGAAATACCGCCTCCGGAATCAGGAAGGGCTTCAGCAAGTGGTCGAAGGCCTCGGCAACTACGTGGCCGTCCAGGAGGGCGGGGGAGAGCTCCTCGCGCCCAACGCGGAGCGCAAAGACGCCGGCGCCGGCGTCGTCCGCCGCGAGCTGCCGTTCGTCGCGGTCGCCATGGGCATCCTCGGCCTCGCGGTCATGGTCGTCTTCCTGCTCGCCATGCTCATCCGGTCGCGCGCCGGGGACGTGGTCGAGGCGATCAACAAGCTCGTCCCGGGCTGACCGCGGAGTCGAGGCGCTTGGCAAGCCAAGCGTCTCGACGAGTCACGGGCGGCGCCTCGACGAGTCGAGGTCTCGACAAGACACGGGTGACGTCTCGCGTCTCGTCGGCGTTGGCGCTGCAATCACCCCCCGGCCCCTTCACTCGCTCGCCGTGAGGCCTCGGCGCAACGGCCCGCTCGTTCCCTTCCCCCCTCACGCCATTGAGGGGGCCAGGGGGGTGAAACAGCGGCCCCCACCGGTTCGCGTTGCGCAGACGGTTTGGTCTCGTCCACACGGTAGGGAAAACGGCACGGGTAAGTTGGCTCCTGCGCGCAACCCGTTCATCATCCATCCACGATGTGGCTCTGGATCTTCGGCATCCTCGTCATCCTCGCGGTCTGGGTGATCTGGCTTTTGTTCCCGCCAGCCGAGGCGGGGGCGTCCGAGATCATGCCGCTCTGGCTCGCGGTGGCGATCTCCGTCGTCATCCTCGGCCTGCTCATCGGGCTGTGGCTCGTCCGTAGGATCCGCGCGGCGCGCGCGGCGCGCGCGCTCGAGAACGCGATCAAGCAGCAGGCGCAGGAGCAGGCGATCAACGCCAAGCCCGAGGACCGGGAGGAGATCCAGGCGCTCTACAAGCAGGTCGCTGAGGGAATCAACGCCCTCAAGACCTCCAAGCTCGCGGGCGGCCGCCGCGGCGAGCACGCGCTCTATGCGTTGCCCTGGTACGCGATCGTCGGCCCGCCCGGCGCAGGCAAGACGACGGCGCTGCGTCACTCGGGGCTCTCGTTCCCGTTCCTCGATCCGAACGGCGGCGGCGTGCGCGGCGTCGGCGGAACGCGCAACTGCGATTGGTGGTTCACCAACGAGGCCATCCTCCTCGACACGGCCGGCCGGTACACGACCGAGAGCGACGACCGCGACGAGTGGGTCGCGTTCCTCGAGCAGCTGATGAAGTACCGGCCCGAGAAGCCGCTCAACGGCGTCCTCGTGGCCATCAGCGTGAGCGAGTTGCTCGACGCGACCGACGACCAGGTCAAGCAGCTGGCGGGGAAGGTCCGCGCGCGCGTCGACGAGATGCAGACGACGCTCAAGATGACGATGCCGGTCTACGTGGTCTTCACGAAGTCCGACCTCGTCGCCGGGTTCGTCGAGTACTTCGGCGATCTGAAGAAGAGCGAGCGCGGCCAGCCCTGGGGCGCCACCTACCGGCTCGAGGACGGCAAGGGGGACTCGGGAAAGATGTTCGAGCGCGAGTTCGACATCCTCGTCGAGAAGCTCCACGGCCGCGTCACCAAGCGCATCAACACCGAGCGCAGCCGCACGAATCGCGAGCGCATCTACCAGTTCCCGCTCGAGTTCGCCGCGATCAAGAAGCCGCTCGCCGACTTCATGGCCGAGGCGTTTGCGCCGGGCCGCGGCAGCGGCCCCGACCCCATCCTGCGCGGCTTCTACTTCACGAGCGGCACGCAGGAGGGCAAGCCCCTCGATCGCGTCGTCGGCGCCATGGGCCGCGCGTTCGGCCTGAAGGGCTCCGTCGTCGAGGAGAGCGAGGGCTCGAAGGAGGCGAAGAGCTACTTCCTGAAGGACGTCTTCGAAAAGATCGTCTTCCCGGATCAGGAGATCGCCTCGCTCAGCCAGACCGAGGTGAGGCGCCGGCTGCTGCAGCGCCTCGCCATCGCGGCGGCGGCCGTCTTCGTGGCGATGCTCTTCATCGTCCCCGGCCTGATCAGCTACCTCAACAACCGCGAGCTCGTGCTCGACAGCGAGCGGATCTCCATGGCCGCCGGCCAGGTGAACTGGTCCGACGGCTCGAGCTCCGTGAAGAAGGTGCAGAAGCTCGACGAGCTGCGCTCCCAGATCGAGAAGCTCAAGGACTGGCGCGATAACGGCAAGCCGATCGCCTACTCCTGGTTCATGTACCAGGGGAACACCCTGCTCGACTCGCTCATCAAACAGTACAACGCGACGTTGACCGAAGGGTTCCTCAAGCCCAGCAAGGCCAAGCTCGAGGAGAAGGTCGGGGCCGTTCAGGGCAAGGAGTACCTGAAGGACTACAACAACCTGAAGACGTACCTCCTCCTCGGGGAGCCGGAGCGGCTCGCCAAGGACCCGGAGCTCGAGCGGTGGCACGCGGCGCGGCTGACCCAGGTCTGGTCCGAGGTTCTGTTGCCGCAGAGCGAGCTGCCCGAGCCCGACCTGAAGGCCAAGGTGTTCCCCCACGTGCAGCTCTACGTGCAGCTCATGCGGGACGGCGACATCAAGCCGATCGAGCGTGACACGAAGCTCGTCGAGGCGGCGCGCGAGAAGCTCCGCACGGCCGACCAGGCGACGGCGTATTACGAGCTCTTCGTCCTGCCGCGCAACGAGGAGAAGATCGACGAGACCGGCCCGGATAGCCCGGACAACCTGAAGTTCCCCCCGATCACGCTCTCGGTGGTGTTCGCCGACCGGCCGGAGATCACCGGCAAGCTCGGCGTCCTCGACAGCAAGAAGTACCTCGCCGAGGGCCGATACGGCGAGGTGAAGGGCGCCTTCACGACCGAGGCCTTCAAGGTCGTCGACAAGCTCCTCGCCGAGGAGGGCGTGAAGCTCCTCGAGCGTGAGAAGTGGGTCGTGCCGTACGACCGCGACGAGAAGAAGCAGGGCGAGCGCGTGCAGACGGCGCTCAAACGTGCCCGGCAGCGCTACGAGAACAACTACATCTCCGAGTGGGAGGAGTTCTTCCGCGACATCGACGTGAAGATCCCGGAGAACAACGCCGAGTCCATCAAGGAGTTCCGCCTCCTCGCCACGCCGGACTGGGCCTACAAGCGGCTGCTCGAGACCCTCTCGGACAACGTCCCCTGTCCGGTTCAGTCGGCGGCCTCGGCGTCGCTGATGCGAGACGGCGGCGTGCTCGACCAGATCAAGCAGCGCGCGCAGCGGCGCATCGAGGCGCAGTCGAACATCCAGCTCGAGGAGCTCAAGGCCGAGAAGGACATGACGAGCCGGGAGCGGCTCTGCCAGCACTTCAAGCCGATGATCGTGTTCGGCGTGGATCAGCCCTACGTGCCGCCCCCGGCCCCGGCCGACGGTTCACCGGCTCCGCCCGCGAAGGCGCCGCCGGAGCCGCAGCTCAACAAGTACATCGGGCACCTCGAGTCCCTCGCCAGCGAGATGCAGGTCGTGGAAGAGGGCCCGCTCAACACCGAGACGAAGAACGCGACCGAGCTCTTCACCAAGGCGGTGAAGGAGAGCGAGCAGATGCTCCTCCAGCTCGACAAGACGGGGCAGACGCTCCTGACCCCGCTGCTCATGAACCCGCTCCGCCAGGGCTACGAGGCCTTCATCAAGGGCGCCGGCGGCGCGGCGAGCGGCCTGTGGGAGGTCATGGTCTGGCCGGATTACCGCGACAAGATCAAGGACCGCTACCCGTTCAACTTGGCGGCGCGACGGGACGCCTCCTACGAGGACATGGTCGCGTTCTTCGCCCCCAAGGGCACGCTCTGGGGCTTCTACGACGCGTACCTCGCCAACTTCCACATGAAGCAGAAGCACGACTTCATCCCGATGGCGCACCTGCAGGGGTACACGCCCAAGGGCAAGCCGTTCACTCCCTTCAAGTCGGCGATGTACCCGTGCCTCAAGCGCGCGAGCGAGATCACCGACGCGCTCTGGCCGGGCTTCAAGGGCGATACGCCGGGCGTCGTCTTCCAGGTCAACCTCAAGACCGTCAGCCCCATCGTGAGCGACGTCATCTTCGAGGTCGACGGCCAGACGAAACACTACCGGAACGAGAAGGAGTTCTGGCACGAGTTCAAGTGGCCCGGCGAGGAGCGCAAGGGCGCGCGCATCCAGGTGCGCGGCGCCGGCGGCCTCGACGAGGAGATCGTGCGCGACGGTCCGTGGGGCATCTTCCGCCTCCTCGAGTCGGCCGACAAGCTGACCGCGGAGAAGGACGACGACCAGATGTTCGTCGCGACCTGGACCATGAGCGCGCCGCCTGTCTCGGTCACCCTCCAGGTCAAGCCGCGTCGCGGCAACCACCCGTTCCCGATGAGCTTCTTCCGTGGGACGAACTGCCCGCCCTCCATCGGCGACAAGTTCGGGCCCGGCGGCGAGAAGAAATAAGCCGAGAAGCGTGGGCGAGGTCCAGCGGGACCCAGCGGATGCTGGGTCTAGTTGGAGCGCGTCCCGAAGGTGGTGTAGCCTCTTCCGCGATCGTGTTCTGGCGCAAGAAGAAGTCCGCCGGTCCGGCCGTGGTCGGTTGCTTCGGGAAGATCCCGGCGACCGGCGACTTCATTCGCCATCAAGCTGGCGGCGAGGAGCTCGCGGCGTTCGACCGGTGGCTCGGCGCGGCGATGGATCACGCGCAGCGCAGCCTCGGGCAGGACTTCGAGGCCGTCTACCAGCGCTCCGTCGGGCTCTTCATCTTCCACGGCGAGGCCAAGGGCGAAGAGATGCCCGATCGCGCGCTCGTCGGGGCGTGGGCCGCGAGCGGGGACAGCGCCGGCCGCCTTTACCCGATGGTCGTGTTCGCTTCGTACGACTACGAGCGGCTCGTCCAGCTCGGAGCGGCCGCGCCCATCGCGCTCTGGCGGTTCCTCACGGGCGCCTACGAGATCGCGACCCAGGGGCGCGCCTGGCCGGTCGACGCGTTCTTGAAGCGGGTCGCCTCCCTCGACGCTCCGCAGCTCGATGACGGCGACGCCCTGTCGGCGCCCTATCGCAAGTGGCTCGCCGAGAACCACATGAAGGCCCTCTGGGAGACCGGCTTCGGGAGCGACGCGAGCCGCTACTGGGTCGTGTCGAACGTGGTCGAGTCGGTCTCGCCCTTCCGCGGACAGGAGATGCCGCAGACCGGCCTCGCCCTCCGGCTCCCCCTCGGCGCAGGTGACGCGTACGCGACCGCCGTCTGGCTCGACATGATCCTCCGCCTGGCCGGCTGGAAGCAGACGATCCCGAACACCTTCTGGATCCCGCAGCAGACGGCGCTCATCCACCTGGGGCCTCCCCACGTGGCGTCCCTCCGCGAGCTCATCGCTCCGACCGGCAGCGCCGAGCACGTGGCGGAGCTCTGCGGCCTCCCGACTTGTGACGAGCCGACGGCGCGAGCCAGGCTGCGACCCCAGGTGGACTCGGTCGTGTCGAACACCGACCAGCCGATTGCCCAGTTCCTGAGCGCGCTCGGCTAGCTTTTGTATATCCTCGCCGGTCCGATGAGTGCGGACGACGCGATTCAGGCGGCGAAGACGAAGCTCGAGGGGCTCATCGCGCCCATCGAAGGCGGCGTGGGAGAGGACCTCTCCTACGACGAGGCGTTCGAGGCCGTCAAAGCCGAGATCGACAAACAGAACCAGATCGACGGCGGCTCGATCGAGTGGAAGAACGTAGAGGAGCTCTGCGTCGACCTCCTCTCGAACCGCACGAAAGACTTCCGCCTCGCGCTCTATTACGCGATGGCGCGCGCCCAGAAGGAGAGCTTCGTCGGCCTCTTCGAAGGCCTCGTCGTCTTGAACGAGCTCTGCATCGCGTACTGGGAGCCGATGTTCCCGGCGCTGCGGCGCCCTCGGGCGCGCGGCAACCTGCTCGCCTGGTTCAACGAGCTCACGACGCCGATCGTGAACGCGGCCAGCCCCACACCGCAGCAGCGCCACGTGGTCGAGGCGCTCGCCAAGGTCTTCGCGGAGCTCGACTCGTCGCTCGCGGAGAAGCTCGGCGAGGCGTACCCGCCCATGATGACGCTGAGCGATGCGTGCCGTGGCCTGCTGCGCCGCGCGCCCGCGGCGCCCGTCGCCGCGCCCGAGCCGCCGCCGCCGCCGAGCCTGTCGAGCGCGCAGCAGACCGCGGCCGCAGCGGCTCCGGTCGCGGACAACCTCGCCGCCACGCCGGCGGACGGCGTGCCGCAAGCGGGCGGCGCCGTCATGGCCGCCGTCGCCATCGTCGACGCGGATAGCGCGTATGTCGCGCTCCAGCAGGTCGCGCCGATCCTCGGGCAGGCATCGGGCGCGCTCTTCAACCTCGATCCGGCGAGCCTCGACGCGTACCGGCTCGGGATGCAGGCGGCGTTCCTCCTGATCGGCAGCGATCCGCTCAACCAGAACGGTCAGACGTCGCTTCCGGGCCCGCTCGACCAGACGCGGCAGAACCTCGCGGCGCTCGCCGGCGCCAGCGACTGGCAGGGACTCGTGAACACGGCCTGGGGAGCGATGCAGGAGCAGCCGTTCTGGCTCGATGCCTCGCGCGCGCTCGCGCAGGGGCTCCGCGCGCTCGGCGCGCCACACGACGCAGCCGCGGTCGTGGTGGAGCGAGAGGTGGCGGCGCTCCTCGCGCGCGCGCCGTCGCTCCCGAGCCTCACCTTCGGGGACGGCTCTCCCCTGGCCGACGGCGAGACGCAGAGCTGGATCTCCGGCCTCGGCTCGGGCGGCGGAGGCGGAGGCGGCGGAGCTGCGAGGTCGCCAGTCGACAAGGCGGCCGCGGACGCGAACAAGCTCGCGGCCGAGGGCAACCTCGCCCAGGCGATGACCGTCCTCTCGCGCGCCGCCCAGACCACCTCGCCGGTGGACCGCTTCCGAGCCCGCCTGGAGATCGCCAAGCTCGCCCTCGCGCAGCAGCTGTTCGACATGGCGAGGGCTCACCTCGACGCGCTGGAGCGGAGCGCGGACGAGCACCGGCTCGCCGCCTGGGACCCGGCGCTCTGCGCCGAGCTCTACGCGAGCCTCTACAAGGTCCGACGGATGATCGCCCAGAACACCATGGACGACCCTGAAATCGGCAAAAAAGCCGCCCAATCGTTCGAGCGCCTCTGCGAGCTCGACGCTGCCCGGGCGTTTACCGTCATGTCCGAGGGATAAAGGTTTGGGGAAGAGATTGCCTCTTCCCACTGCTCTGACGCTTTCCGTATCTTAGCGGTCGGCCAGAGCGCATCGAAAGGAGCCGCAAGCGATGAAAGAAGGAAGTGTCGCGCCGAAGGAGCGTGTGAACATCACGTACAAGCCGGCGATCGGCGACGCGAAAGAAGAGGTCGAGCTTCCGTTGAAGCTCCTCATGCTCGGCGACTACACGATGCGCCCCGACCCGCGGCCGCTCGAGGACCGCAAGCCCATCAGCATCGACAAGGACAACTTCCAGAAGGTGCTCTCCGAGCAGAAGCTCAACGTGAACTTCAGCGTGAAGAACACGCTCTCGGAGAACCAAGACGACGAGCTGAACGTGAACCTCAAGTTCCGTCGCCTGTCGGACATGGAGCCCGAGGCCGTCGCGAACCAGGTGCCGGAGCTGAAGAAGCTGCTCGATCTCCGCGCCGCCCTGACCGCGCTGAAGGGCCCGCTCGGGAACGAGAAGGCCTTCCGCAACAAGATCCAGCAGATCCTCGGCGACCCGAGTCAACGCAACAAGCTCATCAACGAGCTCGGCCTCTCGAAGGAAGGGGAGTGATCGATGTCTTCTGAAACCCAGGCCCAGGGGGGCGCGCAGGCGCAGTCGCTCGAAGGCGCGTCGCTCCTCGACGAGATCCTCTCCGAAACCAAGATGGCCCCCGGCAACGAGGGCTACGAGGTTGCGCGCAAGGGAGTCCAAGCGCTGATCGCCGAGCTCGTCACGCCGAAGCGCGAGGGCGAGAAGGTCGACAAGGCGTTCGTCGACGCGCTCATCGCCGAGATCGATCAGAAGCTCTCGCGCCAGCTCGACGAAATCCTCCACAACCCCGCGTTCCAGAAGCTGGAGTCGGCGTGGCGCGGCCTGAAGTTCCTCGTCGACCGCGTGGACTTCCGCGAGAACATCAAGGTCGAGATCGTCAACTGCTCCAAGGAAGACCTCCTCGCGGACTTCGAGGACGCGCCGGAGGTGCCGAAGAGCGGCCTCTACAAGCTCGTCTACTCGGCGGAGTACGGCCAGTTCGGCGGTCGCCCCTACGGCGCGATCGTGTCGAACTACGAGTTTGGTCCCGGCCCCCAGGACATCCTGCTCCTGCAGAAGTGCGCCTCGGTCGCTGCGATGTCGCACGCGCCCTTCTTGGCCGCGGCCGGCCCGCAGTTCTTCGGCCTGAAGGACTACCTGGGTCTGCCGAACCTGAAGGACCTTCGCGCCATCTTCGAGGGCCCGCAGTACACGAAGTGGCAGAGCTTCCGCGAGACGGAGGACTCCCGCTACGTCGGCCTGCTCATGCCGCGCTTCCTGCTGCGTCTCCCGTACGGCGCCGCCACCGTCCCGGTGAAGGGCTTCAACTACGAGGAGGACGTGGTCGGTCGCCACGACGCGTACTGCTGGGGCAACGCGACCTACGCGCTCGCCTCGCGCATCGCGGACAGCTTCGCCAAGTACCGCTGGTGCCCGAACATCATCGGCCCCCAGGCGGGCGGCAGCGTGGAGAACCTCCCGCTCCACCAGTACGAGGCGATGGGCGAGATCCAGACGAAGATCCCGACCGAGATCATGCTCACGGAGCGCCGCGAGTACGAGCTCAGCGAGGAAGGCTTCATCGGCCTCACCTACCGGAAGGACTCGGACAACGCCTGCTTCTTCTCGGCGAACTCCGTGCAGAAGCCGAAGTACTTCGGCCAGAGCGAGGAGGGCCGCGCGGCCGAGATGAACTACCGCCTCGGCACGCAGCTGCCGTACATGTTCATCATGTGCCGCATCGCGCACTACCTGAAGGTTCTGCAGCGCGAGCAGATCGGTACCTGGAAGGAGCGCATCGACCTCGAGAACGAGCTCAACGACTGGATCAACCAGTACGTGGTCGATCAGGACTCGGTCAGCCCGGCCGTCCGAAGCAAGCGCCCGCTCCGGAAGGCGCAGATCATCGTGACCGAGGTCGAGGGCAACGCCGGCTGGTACAAGGTCGACATGAAGGTGCGCCCGCACTTCAAGTACATGGGCGCGTTCTTCACGCTCAGCCTCGTCGGCAAGCTCGACAAGGAGTAGCGCTCGACGAGAGCCGAGCGCTCGCCGCTGGCCTCTGTATGATTCGGCCTCCTCTCTTTCGGAGAGGGGGCCGTCTCGTTTCTTAGGGAGCCGACATGAAGGAAGAGGAGGACGAGCGACCGACAATCGGTCGGCAGGCCTTGGGGGACCAGAAGACCCTGCTCGATCGGTTGGACGGGATCACGCTCGCGCCTCCGGCAACTCGCGCGATCGAGCAGCTCCGCGCCGCGTCCGACGCGCCGGCCGAGCGTTACTGCGTCCTCGACGAGATCGGGCGCGGCGGGATGGGCGAGGTGACGCGCATCTTCGATTCGAAGATCGGCCGTGAGATCGCGATGAAGAAGATGTTGCCGATGGACCCGACCACCGAGTCGGTCCTTCGCGGTCGGTTCCTGCGCGAGGCCCGCGTCCAGGCGCTCCTGGACCACCCGGCCATCGTGCCCGTCTACGACATCGGCTTGGCCGCCGACGGGCTCGCCTTCTTCACGATGAAGCGGATCCGCGGCGAGACGTTTTTCCGCATCCTGTCCGAGCTCGGGGACCAGCGGCAGACGACCCGCTCCCACAAGCTCGGCCTGCGGCGCCGTCTGGTGCCGTTTGTCATGGTCTGCCAGGCGGTGCAGTACGCACACGAGCGCGGGGTCGTCCACCGCGACTTGAAGCCCGAGAACATCATGATGGGCGCGCACGGTGAGGTGTACGTCCTCGACTGGGGCGTCGCGAAGCTCCTCACAGGCGCCACGGAGGGCGTCGCGCCGCCTTTCGACAGCGAGCCGACGAGGCAGGGCGAGATGATCGGGACGCCCGGGTTCATGCCACCCGAACAGGTGCTGGGCGTGCACGCGGAGGTCGACGCGCGGAGCGACATCTACGCGCTCGGCGCCATCCTCTACGAGATCGTGGCCCTCAAGCCCCTCCATGACGCACCCGACGTGATGGGCACCCTCGAGTCGACCCTGAACCCGCAGGGGCCGCGTGTCTCGCCGCCGCCCGACGCGCCGGTCGAGCTCGTGGCGCTGGCGCTGCGCTGCACGCGGTTCAACAAGGCCGAGCGGCCCACGTCGGTGGCCGAGCTCATCGAGGGCATCGAGCGCTACCTCGACGGCGATCGCGACGACCAGCTCCGCACGAAGCTCGCCGACGAGCGAACGATGCGCGCGCGCGCCGATCTGGAGCAGGCGCTCGCCGGGCCGCCGGCCGGCCGCGAAGCGGCCCGCGCCGCGGCGCTGCAGGAAGCTGGCCGAGCCCTCGCGCTCCACCCCGAGCACGCCGAGGCGGCGCGGGTGGTGCTCGAGCTCATCTCGAGCGTGCCTGACCCGCCGCCCGCGGAGGCGCTGGCCGAGGTGGAGGTGCTCGAGCGCCAGCACCGCCGGCGTGCGATGCGCGACAACGCGCTCCGCCTCGCGCTCTGGGGGTGCTCGGTGCCGCTCGTGCTCGCCATGAGCGTGCGCATCCCGGCGCTCGCCGCGGTCATCGTCGTCTTGCTGGCGGTCGCGATCGTGTGGGGGGCGATGCTCGCCCGCACGGACGCGACCTCGGCGGGAGCACGTCTGGGGCTCTACGCGATCGCCTTCGCGACGATCGGCGGCCTCTCCGCCGTGTTCGGACCGCTCATGTTGCTCCCCGGCCTCGCCTCCATGAACAGCATCGTCTTCGGCGCGCAGTCGAAGGCGAAGGAGCGGCCGCTCATCGTCCTGATGGGGCTCCTGTCGATCGCCGTACCGCTCGGGCTCGAGCTCGCGGGGGTGGTGCCGCCGTCGATGGTTTTCGCAGGTGGGTCGCTGGTCATCGTGCCCCGGCTAACGGAGCTCCCGCGAACGATGACCCTCGCGGTGCTCATCAGCTGGTCTCTCTTCGGCGTGCTGACGCCGACGTTCGTCGTCGGGCGCATGAAAGACGCGCTCGCGAAGGCCGAGCGCGATCTCGTCCTCCAGAAATGGCAGCTCCAGCAGCTGAGCCCAAGAGGGCGAAGCGCCACGAGGCGGTAGCACCAGGCGCCTTCGTGTCGCAGGTTCGGGAACGGCAGTCGCATCTCTGCGACGCGGTGTTGTAGCCTGGTCGGGCGAAGCCACCCCGATGCTCTCGTCCTGGGACGACATCCGATTCCTCGAGGCGCTCGATCGCCGCGGCTCGGCGCGCGCGGCGGGGCGTGATCTCGGCGTCGCTCCGTCCACGGTCTACAGACGCATCGCGGCCCTCGAAGCCGCCGCGGGGTTCGCCTGCCTCGACCGCGGCAGGGGCGTCACCGAGGCCGGCCGCGAGCTCGCACAGCTGGCTCGCTCTACCGGCGTCGCGCTCGAGGGGATCGCACAACGTGCCCGCGCGCCGGCGAGGGAGGTGCAGGGCAAGGTCACGCTCACCACGCTCGACGGCTTCGCGCCGCTCCTCGTCGCCCCGTTGCGGCAGCTCGCAGGCGCGTTCCCGCAGCTCGAGGTCGAGGTCCAGATCGCCGAGGGCGGCGGGCCGAGCCTGCGAAAGAGGCAGGCGGAGCTCGCGCTCTCGATCATGAGCGACCCACCGCCCTCCCTCGTCGGCCGCCGCCTCTTCGCCGTACGATGGGGGGTCTACGGAACGCGGGTGCTCGCCGCAACGCCGGAGCGCGCGCGGTGGGTGACGCTCGCGCGGCCACACCAGGGGACCTGGCTGGGGCGGTGGGAAGCGGCGCACGTCCCTGCGGATAGGATCGCGATGTCCACGCCGTCGCGTCGCCTGCTCGTCGATCTCGTGGCGTCCGGGGCGGGTCTCGGGCTTCTGCCAGCGGCGCTCGTTGCCGACCGCCCGGACCTGGTGGAGCTTCCACAATACAAGCCCCTCGTGGTGGACCTCACGCGGATGTCCTGGCTCTTGATGCACCCGGAGGTTCGGCGCGACGCGCGCGTCGCCGCGGTCGTGAAGGTGATGGTCGAGCACCTGAAGGGTTAGCAGACTGCTACAGCAGGTGCCGTGCTTTGATCTCCAAGTACTTGTTGATGAGCGCAGGGGTGAGATCGGTCGGGGGGCAATCGAGGACCATGGCTCCGCGGCGCTTCACCTCGCGGAGGAGCTTGTCGCGGAAGGTGATGAGCTCGGCGCCAGCGGCGCGCAGGTAGGGCCCCTGCTCGTCCCACGGGGCGCTGTCGGCTTCGGTGCCGAGCGCGAGGGCTTCGACCTCGACGTCGCGGAACGGGACGATGAGCGGGAGGTGACGCGGCAGGAGGCCACGCAGGAGGCGGAGGAGCTCGGCGACCGACACGTCGTCCACCAGCTGCGTGAAGAGGACGACGAGGGTCCGCTTCTTCACCTTCACGCCGACGTGCTCGATGGCGGCGGCGTAGCTCGTCTCGGTGAGCTCGGCTTGCAGATCGTAAGCCGCCTGGACGATGCGCGCGGCGGCCTTGGAGCCTCCTGCCGGGGGCGCGAAGCTCTTCACCTCGTCCCCGAAGGCGAGGAGCCCGACGTGATCGCCGGCGCGCGAGGCGACGTGCGAGAGCATGAGGGTCGCGTTGAGCGCGTGGTCGAAGAGCGAGAGGCCGCCGACCTCGGCGGTCATGAGGCGGCCGGAGTCGAGGAGGAAGAGGACGTTCTGGTTGCGCTCGAGCTGATACTCGCGGGCGATGATCTTCGAGTGCCGGGCGGTCGCCTTCCAGTCGATGCTCCGGAACTCATCTTCGCGGCGGTACTCGCGGAGGCGCTCGAACTCGCTCTCGCCGCCCCGCTGCCTCGCGGCGCGTACGCCGGAGAGGCTGCGGTCCTTCATGGCGGCCAGCTCGTAGGCGCGCACGGCCTGGATGTCGGGGTAGACCTTGACCGGCGAGCGCGCCGGGAGCCGTATCTGGCGGATCCAGAGGCCGAGCGGCGAGGGGTAACGGACGAAATGGTCGCCGAGCTCGTAAGCGCCGCGGCGCTGCGGGACGACCCTGTATTTGAGCTGCGCGCGGCCCGAGGGCGCGACCTGCGCCGTCGCGGGTAGCCCCTCCGAGATCGCGTCGGAGAACAAGTCTTGGCCGACCTGAACGGCGAGCCGGCGGCGCGCGCGTGAGCGGACCTCGAGCGTGACCGGGTTGGGCTTGCCGACCGAAAACACGTTCGGCGCCTGGCGCGTGACGGTGACGAGCGGCTTGTAGGCGACGAGCGCGTCGAGCGCCGCGACGATCACGATGAGCGCGTCCACCCCGAGGGTCACGGTGAGCAGGGACCGATCGAAGAGCGTCGCCATCGACAGGATCAGAGGCCCGATGGCCAGAAGGACGAGGGCGCGCGCCGGGATCATGGTCAGGCAGCCGTCCGCGGGACCTTCGCCTCGCGCAAGATCTCCTCCACGCAGTCGTCCGTGGAGATGCCCTCGATCTCGGCGTCCGGGTGGAGGATGACGCGGTGCCGGAGGACGGGGCCGGCGAGCGCCTTGACGTCGTCGGGGACGACGAAGTCGCGACCCTCGGTCGCGGCGTGCGCGCGGGCTGCGGAGAGGAGGCCTATCGAGCCGCGCGGCGACGCGCCGAGGTAGACCGACCGGTGCGTCCGGCTCTTGTTCACGATCTCGGTGATGTACTCGAGCACGCCGTCGTCCACCCGGACCGAGTAGAGCGCGTGACGCATCGCCATGATGTCCTCCGCGCTGGCGGCCTTGGCGAGCTGCATGCTCTCGAGGTGGGCGGGCTGGAAGCCCTGCGCGTGGTTGCGCAGGATGATCTTCTCCACCGCCGGGGGCGGGTGCTTGACGTGCAGCTTCATGAGGAAGCGATCGAGCTGGGCCTCCGGGAGAGGATAGGTGCCCTGCGACTCGATGGGGTTCTGCGTGGCGATGACGAAAAACGGCTGCGGCAAGGCGCGCGTCACGCCGTCGGTCGTGACCGCGAGGTCCTGCATGGCCTCGAGCAGGGCGGACTGCGTCTTCGCCGGCGCGCGGTTGATCTCGTCCGCCAGGAGCAGCTGCGTGAACACCGGCCCTTGATGGAAGACGAATCTGTCTTCTTTGGGGTTGAAGACGTTGCCGCCGGTCACGTCGCTGGGCATCAGGTCGGGGGTGAACTGGATGCGCCGGAACGTGCAGCCGAGGACGTGTGCGAGCGTGCGCACGAGGAGCGTCTTGCCGAGCCCGGGGACGCCTTCGATCAGGACGTGGCCGCCGGCCAGGATCGCGAGGAGCGTGCTGCCGACGATCTCCTCCTGTCCGAGGAGGACGCGCTCGGTCTCGCGCTTGATGTAAGCAAACCGGTCTCGGAACTCGGTGACGTGCATGGTGGTCAGGGGCCCCCGCCTTCGTTCGGCTTGGACGATGCTTGGAGGAAGCTCTCGAGCTGCCTCATGATCCAGAAGTCTCGGCCGGGCCCGGTCGGGCCCTCTCGCTCGCTCGGCGGCGCGCCGGGTCGGAACGACGACGGCGGCGCGGCCTCGTCGCGCGCGGCGCTCGCCTCCATCAGCACCTGCATGACCTGCGCGGGCGTCTGCGAGGTGCGTTGCGCGATCGCCTCGGCGAGGGGGATGAGGCCCCGGTGCCGCGCGCCACCGAAGCGCTCGCGAAGGCGCTCGAACGCCCAGGCGGTGTAGAGGCCGAGCGCGTGGCGGGACGCGCGCGCGCGTGCGTAGGCGAGTCCGATGGCCCGCACGTGATCGGAGAAGGCGCGCCGGCTCGCGACCCGAGGATCGCGGGGGCTGCCGAAGCGTGTGCCCTTGTAGACGAGGTAGAGGAGCACCAGGGCGGCGAGGTGCAGGAGCACGGGGCCGAGCTTCGAGCTCTCGAGCGACTCGAGCGAGCTCGAGGCGCCGGGGCCCGCGCCGGCGCCGCCGGCGGCCGAGGTGTAGCGGTCCCAGACCTCCACCTCGGCCGTCCCGAGATCCTGGAAGAGCTTCACCAGGAAAGACGCGTTGTCGCCCGCGGCGAGCGCGATGTTCTTGAAGAGCGCGTCGTCGGCGAAGAGGGTGACGCTGCCGCCTCCCGGGTACGACTTGGTCACCGCGTACGGCTCGACCGTGTGTGGCTCGATCGGATCGCCTTCGACCCGCGCGAGCATCGGCTCGGCGTGGCCGACTCGCGTCTGGTCGAGGAGGAGCCGGCTGAACCGCGGAACCGCGAGCTCGTGGTTGGGGAACCGAAGCCTGTACGCGTCGGTCGGGACCACCGGGGCCTCGGCGACGGCCTTCGCCCATTTGACGCGGAGCGCGTCGTCGAGCGCGTCGCGGTGGCCCGCGACCACGAGCCGCCCGCCCTCGTCCTCGACCCACTTCGTCAGCCTCCGCCACACCTTCGGCTCGACCACCGCGTCGGGTAGGACGACGACCGTGAGGTCGGGGCCGAGCTCGAGCTCGTCGTCGCGGTTCGCTCTCACCGTCTTGCCGTGCGCCTCGAGGAGCTCGAAGACCGCGCGCGTGTCGAGCGGGGCGGCGCCGCCAGGCGCGCCGTTGCCCCCGATCGCGAGGGTGCGCGGCGAGGGCGGGGCTTCGGCGCACGACGACTGCGCGCCGAGGTAGCCGAGGAGCAACACGATGGCGGCCGCGCGCCCGACCAGGGGCATGACGCGGCGGTAGACGGAGTCGAAGAGCGACGGGCTCGGCTGCTCTGCGCCGAACTGCATGCGCTCGACGTCGGTCGCGATGTCGCGCAGGGCCCGCTTCAGATCGGGGCGTGCGCCGAGCTGCCGCACGTAGTCCCCGTTGGTCCGCGAGGGGTGGAGATCGACCAGGCCGTCCCCCTCGAGGCGGCGGAGCAGCGCGGCGTAGGTGTGCTCGACCGCTTGCTTGAAGTCGCCCGCTTGTGCGGCCGCGCGGGCCCGCGCGAGGAGGCGGTCCACGTCGGTCTCGATCGGCCCGCGCGGCGCGGCGGGCGTCTCCTCCGGCGTCGTGGGCTCGTCGGCCGCGGGCTCGTCCTCGGCGCGTTTGTCGCGACCGCGGACGAAGGATTTGATCAAGAACCAGAGGATGGCTCCGACGAACGCAGCCGCGAGGAGGTAAAACACCACCCGCGCGGTGAGGGCGAGCCAGGCGGGGACCTCGATCTTGGTCTCCTCCGGAGGGGGCGGGGGCTCCTCGGCCGACGAGCCGGGGCCGGCGGAGCCGCCGCTCTTGCCTGCGCTCTTGCCGCCGCCCTTGCCGCCTCGGCCGCTCGCGCCGCCGGCCTTGCCCCCGGCGCCGCCGTGACTCGACGACGGCTCGTCGCCGGTCGGCTCGCCGAAGTCGGTGAACTTCTTGCCGGTGTCGTCGCCCGCTGGCGCGAAGCTGAGCTCGGGGCGAGCGTCGTTTTCGCAGGCCTGGGGAAGGCGCGGGCAGACGCGGCTCTCCCTGCCGACGAGCGGGCAATACGCGCGCTCGGCGTCCGAGAGCGGGTACTCGGCGTCACGGCAGAAGTCGTAGCTCTCGAGCGTGGTCTTCACCTCGTGCTCGAGGCTCGGCGAGGTGCCGGGGCCGAGCGCGGCGGCGGGCCTGGGCGCCGCGAGCAGCGCGGCGACGAGGAGCGCCGAGGAGCGGGACAGGACCGTCATGCTTCTGCCTCGCGGTGTTTGTGGCCCTCGCGCGCGGCGATGGCCATGAAGCGCACTTGGATGTCCCACCCGTCGCCGCGCGTTCGAGCGTCGATGTATTGCAGGAAACGCGCGGTCGCGACGAGCGGCGTGGAGAGCAAGAGGCCCGCGAGCGCGTAGGGGGTGACCCCGTCCGACGAGAGCCGCCCGAGCGGCGCTCCGAGCATGAACAGATCGGAGATGATCCCTTGCATCAGGAGCTCGGCGCCGAGGACGCAGACGACCCGGATGAGCAGCCACGAGACGAGCGCGGCCATGGCCCCGCCGCTGCGCGCCATGACCAGTCGCTTGCTCCGCGCCCAGGCCTCGGTCGGGCCTGCCCGCTCGAGGATCGAGGCCTCCGGCACGAACACGGCGTGGGGGCCCACGACGAGCAGCGGGATGAAAAAGGGGATGGAGGCGAGCGCGAGCAGGAGGGACTTGTAGAGCGACGCGCCGACGAAGCTGAGCGCGCGCCCGCCGAACGCGCGGAGCGCGGCTCGCCCGGTCAGCTGCTCGCGGAACATGAGCCGGCTCGCCGCGACGGTGAAGGGGCCCTCGAGCACGACCGCGAGCACGAGCGCGGCGAGCCAGACGAGCCACGCGTCGAGACCCGCGGCGTAGCGGAGAAGGATCAGGAGACCCAAGGCCGGGAGCAAGGTGAGCGCGGCCAGGCGCGCGTAGAGCCCGAGCCCGAGGGAGAAGACGACGCGGAGCGACAGATCGATCGTCTGCGAGACGCTCCGCGGCCGGAGGACGACGGCCGACTCCGACAGGTTCATGCCGGGCCCCCGGTCGCGGCCTTCTGCGAGCCGCGGCCCGCGAAGGTCAAGAAGCCGACCACGAGGAGCAGATTGAGGCCGCCGACGGCCCACTTCACCTCGTGGGGCGCGGACGAAGGGGACCAGAACGCCTCGAGCGCGGCGGCGATGGCGAGCATCACCGCGGCGCCGACGACCTGCGCGGTGATGTCGCGCGCGTAGCGGCGGAGCGAGCCGAACCGCGTGAGGCCGTCGGTCGCGACGAGGGCGTAGCCCATCTGCAGGCCGGCGCCGCCCGACACGAAGATGGCGATGATCTCGAACGGGCCGTGCCCGCACATGAACGTCCAGATGTTCTCGCCGTAGCCGGCGGCCATCACGGCGCCCGACGTGGTGCCGATGATCAGGCCGTTGTAGACGAGGAAATAGATGCTCCCGAGCCCGAATACGAGGCCGGTCGCAAAGCAGCGGAAGGCGATCCCGATGTTGTTGAAGACGTAGAAGCCGGCCATCGCCGCGTCGACCGACTCGGCTCGACCGCGCGAGAGGCTCTCGCTGTATGCCTGCTCCATCTGCTCGATCATCTGCGCGGGAAGGACGCTCTCGGCGAACTCGCGCGAGCCGAGCGCGCCGAACAGGCCGACCGCCCAGGGGACGAGGAAGAGCAGGCAGGCGAGCGCGAAGAGCCGACCGTTTTTGCGGAGCGCGACCGGGAAGTCGACGAGCAGGAAGCGCACGGCGGAGAGGAGGCGCGCCGGGCGCGGCTTGTAGAGGATGTTGTGCGTGCGGCCGGCGACGCTGTGCAGGTAGGCCAGCATGTCCGGCGTGTACCGAGAGGCCTCGGCGTGCGCGAGGTCGTTGCAGACGCTCCGGTAGAGCGCGCCCATGCGCGTGACCTGGCCGCCGTCCGGCGACTTGCTGCGGCTGATGAGCTGGTCGAGCTCCTCCCAGTCGCGCCGCCGCGCCGCGACGAACTGATCCTGCGGGACGATCACAGCTGCCTCCACGGGCCGGCGCCGTGGCCGGGCCTTTGCCAGCCGACCATCCCGAAGGGAACGGGGCCCGGCGGCGGGTGGTTCATGACAGGATAGTCAGGCGAAGCCGGAATGCCGCGCGTGCGAGCGAAGACGACCTGGAGGAAGCGGAACGGGTCGCGGATGGCTCCGATCCCGATCCGGGCGCCGAAGATGGGCGCGACCATCTCGGCGAGCTCGCGGATGCGCCCCGGCGGGAGCCGATCGGCGCGACGCAAGAAGAGCTCGAGCGCCTCGAGCTCCTCCCCCGAGAGCGGGATGCGCTGCGGCAAGCTCGAGAGCTCCTGCGCCGAGGGAGGCGGGAGGATGACGAGCGGTCGCTCGACGAAGACGCGCTCCTCGACGACGACCATCGTCCCCGCGGCGAGGTCACCGAGGCGCCGGAACCGAGCGTCGCGCCCCATCGCGACGGCGGCGACGACGTACGTGGGCACCTCCAGGCCCTGGCCGACGTGCCACGTGGGCCAGAAGTCGACGGCTCGGAGGAGGTTGCGCAGGAAGCTCTGCCCGAAGCGGAGCGGGTGGCCCGTGTCGGAGAGCACGCGGAGCGAGAGCGCGCGTTTGCCGGGCGTGCGGCCGCTCCAGACGAGCTCCCAGAAGACGTAATAGAACCACTCGATCAAGAACCAGATGACGAGCAAGACGCCCGTCGACGCGTCGCCGATGCCCGCAAACCCCGCCACGCTCGCCAGGATGGCGAAGGCGAGCACGACGCCTCCGCGGACGAGCAGATCGATCACGTAGGCGAGCAGGCGCCGGCCGGGCCCCGAGACCTGGTATCGGAACCGGACGTGCTCCGGTGTCTCGACCTCCGTCGTCGTGTCGAGCGGCTTCTCGGAGCGAGGCTTGCCCATGAGGCGATGGGGACAGGTTACGTCATGCGAGCCGCGGGCTGTAGCCACGCATGACGCCGTACGGCTTCGGCCAGGGCAGGTCGTAGCCCTGGGCCGCGGCGGCGTGGCGGACCCAATAGGGGTCGAACAGGTGTGCGCGCGCGATGAAACAGAGGTCCGCCCGGCGTGCCGCGAGCACCCCGTTGACGTCCGTGTACGAGGAGATGTTCCCGACGGCCGCGGTGGGGATGCCGAGCTCGCTCTTCACCAGCTCCGCGAAAGGGACCTGGTAGAGGCGGCCATAAGCCGGGCGCTGCTCGAAGACGACGCTGCCGCTCGAGACGTCGATGAGATCGCAGCCGGCGGCCTGGAAGAGCCGCGCGGCGGTCAAGAGGTCCTCCTCGGTCGTGCCGCCCGGGGCCCAGTCGCTGGCGCTCAGGCGGACGGTCATGGGTCTGTCGCCGGGCCAGACCGCCCGCATCGCGCCGAACACCTCGACGGGGAAGCGGGCGCGCGCTTCGGCCGAGCCGCCGTATTCGTCCGTCCGCTTGTTCGTGAGCGGCGAGAGGAACGTCGACAGGAGGTAGCCGTGGGCGCAGTGCAGCTCGACCAGATCGAAGCCCGCCTCGAGCGCGAGCTCGGTCGAGCGGACGAACTCCGCCTTGACGCGGTCGAGGTCGGCGCGCGTCATCTCGCGCGGGACGGGGTGGCCGGGCGACCACGGGATCGCCGAGGGGCCGATCAGATCCCAGCCGCCCTCGGGCAGGGGCACGTCTTGTCCTTCCCACGGCGGGAGCGTGGAGCCCTTCCGGCCGGCGTGGCTGATCTGCATGCCGATCTTTGCGGTGGAATGCCGGTGCACGAAGTCGACCACGCGGCGCCAGGCGCCGACGTGGTGCGGCGCGTACATCCCCGCGCAGCCAGGCGTGATGCGGCCGTCCGATGACACGTCCGTCATTTCGGTCATCAGGAGACCGGCGCCGCCGATGGCGCGGCTCCCCAGGTGGACGAGGTGGAAATCGTCGATCGTGCCGTCCTTCGCGCTGTACATGCACATCGGCGAAAGACCGACGCGGTTCTCGATCACGAGATCGCGCAGCTTCAGCGGCACGAACATCGGCGGGCGCGGCCTCTGGCCGGGCGCGGGCTCGGCGCCGGCCTCGCGCGCGAAATCACGGTCGACGCGGTCGACCAGGTCGGGGTCGCGCAGCGCGAGGTTCTCGTGTGTGACCCGGAGGCTGCGCGTGAGGAGCGCAAACGCGAAGGTGAGCGGCGGCTTCTTCACGTGACGCTCGGTCTGCTCGAACCACTCCAGGCTGATCTGCGCGGCGCGTTGCACCGACTCGCTCGGCGGCCGGCGCTCGGCCTCGTAGGCGGCGAGGCTCGCCTCGACGTCCCCGCCGCGGTCGAGCGCGGTGCGGAGCGCGATGGCGTCCTCCAGGGCGAGCTTGGTCCCCGAGCCGATCGAAAAATGGGCGGAGTGCGCGGCGTCCCCGAGGAGGACCATGTTGCCGTGGTGCCACTTCGCGTTTCTCACGACCGGGAAGCGGCGCCAGATCGATCGATTGACGAGCAGCGGGTGCCCGCCGAGCTCCTTCTCGAAGACCTTCTCGAAATAGCGCGCCGTGCCGACCTCGTCGTTCTCGGCGAGGCCCGTTCGCTGGAACGCCTCCTCCGAGCATTCGACGATGAAGGTGGAGCGCCCGGGCTCGTACCGATAGGCGTGGACCTGGAAGAGGCCCGCGGGCGCCTCGCGAAAATAGAAGGTGAACGCCTCGAACGGGTACGTGGTCCCCAGCCACACGAAGCGGCTCTTGCGAAACTCGAGCGAGGGCCGGAGATGCTCCGCGTAATGGGCGCGAAACGCGCTCTGGATGCCGTCCGCCACGACGACGAGATCGGCCGACTTGGCGCGTGGATCATCCGGCCCAACGTCCGTCAGGTATTGGATGTCGACGCCGAGCCCCCGCGCTCGCTCCTGCAGCACCTCCAGCAGGCCGGCGCGCGAGACACCGCTGAACCCGTGCCCGCGCGAGGTGACGACCTCCCCTCCGAAATGGATGTCGATGTCGTCCCAGTGGTGCAGGCGGCCGCGAATCGCGTGGTAGCTCTCCGCGTCGACGCCCTCGAGGTTCTCGAGCGTCTTGTCGGAGAACACGACGCCGAAGCCAAACGTGTCGTCCGGCCGGTTGCGCTCGTAGACCACGACCTCCGCCTTCGGGTCGCGTTTCTTCGTGAGGATGGCGAAGTAGAGCCCGGCCGGGCCCCCGCCGATGCAGGTGATTCGCACGGCGGGAGGTTTACCACGCCCGATCAGCCGACGGGGACCTCGAAGCCCAGCTCTTCCAGCGAAACGCCGAGATAACGCCGCGGGCGGATCGAGAACTGCGCCGCGAGGCCCTCCTCGGTGCGACCGACCGTGACGCCGATCTCGGGGCCGGCAGGCGGCGCCTTGTCGAAGAGCGACCAGGTCGCGGCTTCGAGGACCTGCCTCGTCTCCTCGGGATCGCTGTCGCCGGGGATCTTCCCGCAGAGCGTGCGGGCGAACTGGACGAGCCGCGCGACGAAGAGCTGGTCCACGAGGGAGATGGCCGGCGGGCGATCCTCCGCCTGGGTGGTCGCGGAGTCGTAGGTCTTCTTGTCGGGCTGCACGTACGCGGTGGGCGCGGCGTGTACGTACGCCGCGTCGCTGTTGGGGGCGGCCGCGAGCGCGAGGATGCCGATCCGGGACAGCTCGCGCTGCGACTCGGTGGAGATGAAGGCCTCGGTCGGGATGGCCACCGGGACGCCCTCGTCCTCCACCTCGCGCACGGGGAGGTTCTCGACGATGCCGTTCTTCGGTCCGGTGATGCGGGCGGGCCAGCCGGTGTCCTTGAAGCTCTTCAGGCAAATGGCGCCCAGCGAATAGATGGGCGCCGTCCACACGAACGCCTCGTGGTCTCCGGGGATCTCCTTCACGTTGGCCTCGCGGACCCGCGACGATTGTTTGTCGTAGGGCTGCCGGCCGAGCGTGCCGTTGATCGCGAGCGCGACCCAGCGGAGCGACTGCTTGTTGGCTGTCGCGCGCCAGGGCGCGCGGTGTGGGGCGGTGAAGAGGTTCATTTTGCTGTCGAGCTTGTCGACGCGCGAGAGATCGCCGACGCCGAGGAGCTTCTCGGTCGCGTTGACGAAGACCGGGCACGTGGCGCGCTCGGCGACGTCCGCGAGGCTCTCGAGCTCGGTGAGGCTGCGCGCGGAGCCGTCCACGTCGATGTCGACGAGCGCGAAGGAGTAGGGCGGGTCGGCGCCCTTCAGCGTCTGCGCGAGCGTGGCCGCCGCGCCGTCCTCTCCGATGGAGATGGCCTCGAGGATGACGCCGGGGATGCGATTGGCGCGCTCGGTCAGGAACGCGAGCGCGCGGTACGCGCGCTCGAGGCGTCTCACCTCCGGGTGCTGGAGGATGGCGCCGATCTGCACGCCGATGGCCTCCTCGACCAGCGGGATGCCGGTCTTGCCGCGACCCACGCGGGCGCGGCCGCCGAGCGCGACCTCGCTGATGATGCGGCCGATCTTGTCGGCGCCTTCGACGGGGGCGGGCGCGTCGGCCGGGCCGCTCGAGCCGCCTGGGATGTCCACCATGTCGAGGATGCTGTCGAGGGCCGAGCCGCCGCCGGAAGGTGCTGCGGGTGCGGGCGCGGCGGCCGCGACAGGCGCGGCGGGCGCGCGCGGCGCGCGGCCGAGCACCTCGGAGGCGAGGGGCGCGTTCGACCAGAGGCGCTCGAGCTGGCCCTGCGCTTGGTCCTCGCTGATCTCGCCGGCGCGCAGGCGGTCGAGGACGAGCTTGCCGTCGAGGAGCGAGCGGATGAGCCCGACCTCCTCCACGAGGCCGTCGGGGCGGAAGCTCTTCAGGGAGGTGGGCGCGATATCGATCTTCGACTTCTGCCCGGTGAGGACGTTGTCGATCTCGATCGACAGGCGCGGGCGGACCTTGCCGAAGATGGCGGCGGGCTCGGCAGGATCGAGCCGGATCGGGCGGGTCGGCGCGCTGGCTCCGAGGTTCGACGACTCGGTCGGCGTGAGCGCCGTCACCACGAGGACCCGCAGCGGCAGGATGGGGCCCTCGGCGACCTCGGCGGGGCCGTCTTCGTCGTCGTTGACCTGGAACTTCATGGAGCCGCCCAAGAAACCCTTCTCAGCCATGCGCGCGAGGATACCCGCTCGCGCCCGAGGGAGAAGCCGCGAAAGCGACACCTTGTTGCGCGGAGGGGGCCAGGTGAGGGAGGCTTCCCGGCCATGGCTCTCCGGTCGAACAGCCCCACCAGTGAACGCCGCCGTCCCCACGGAGGCGAGCCGATCGGCATCGGTCTGCTCGGCTGTGGCGTCGTGGGGGGCGGCGTCCTCAAGCTGCTCCAGGCGAACGCGGAGGCGTTCCAGGCGCGGGTCGGCGTCCCGCTCGAGGTCCGGCGGGTGCTCGTGCGCGATCTCGACAAGCCGCGTGTGGTCGAGCTCGACCGCGCCGTGCTCACCACCGACCCCGACGCCGTCCTAACCGATCCGTCGGTCGAGGTGGTGATCGAGGTGATCGGGGGCGAAGAGCCGGCGGGTCAATACGTCGAGCGGGCGCTCGGGTCGGGGCGGTGCGTGGTGACCGCGAACAAGGCGCTGCTCGCCGCCCGCGGCCCCGCGCTCCTGGATCTGGCCGACGAGCGCCGCGTGGATCTCGCGTTCGAGGCGGCGGTCGGCGGCGGCATCCCGGTGGTTCGCACGCTGCGCGACGCCTTCGCCAGCGACGACGTGTTCGAGATGGCCGGCATCCTGAACGGGACCTGCAACTACATCCTCACGCGGATGATCGACGACGGCGTCACCTTCGAGAGCGCACTGGCGGACGCTCAAGCGAAGGGGTACGCCGAGGCGGACCCGACGCTCGACACCGGCGGGTTCGACGCGGCTCACAAGCTCGTCGTCCTCGCCATGCTCGCGTTCGGCGCGCGGCCTCCACATGACGGAATGGTCATCGAAGGCATCGACGGGCTCGAGCTGAAGGACATCGAGATCGCGGCTCGGCTCGGCTACACGGTGAAACACCTCGTCATCGGGCGCGATCACGGCGCGGCGGTCGAGCTGCGCGCGCACCCGACCCTGATCCGACGGACGAGCGTGCTCGGGAGCGTCTCGGGTGTCCTCAACGGCATCAAGCTCGAGGGTCGCGCGCTCGGGCCGTGTTTCCTCTCCGGGCGCGGGGCGGGCGACATGCCGACGGCCGTCAGCGTGGTGGCCGATCTGCTCGACGTCGCGCGGTCGCTCGTGGCGGGGGTCCCGGGGCTCGTCACCGGCGGCCGGCGCCTCGTGAAGCGGCCGCTGCTCGCGCCTGGCGAGGCGACGATGCGTCACTACCTGCGCCTCCGGGTGCGCGACGAGCCGGGCGTGATGGCGAGGGTCGCGGGCGCCCTCGGCGACGCCGGCGTCAGCCTGTCGCAGATCGAACAAGCCGAGGGCAAGGGCGGCGAGGCCGACATCGTGCTCGTGACCCATCGCGCCAAAGACGGCGCGATCACGACGGCGCTCGAAGCGATGAAGAAGAGCGCGGATCTGGTGAAGGGCGCGGTCCACCTCCGGATCGAGGAGCTCTGAGCCTTGCCGCGAGATCTGCCCCTCGGCGTGTTCGACTCCGGCCTGGGCGGCCTGACGGTCGTCCGCGCCATCCGGGCGACTTGCCCAAACGAGAGCATCCTCTATCTGGGTGACACCGCGCGGGTCCCGTACGGCACGCGCTCGGCCGAGACCGTCATCAAATACGCGATCGGCTGCGCCCGCCTCCTGGTCTCGCGCGGCGTGAAGGCGATCGTGGTCGCCTGCAACACCGTCAGCGCCGTCGCGCTCGACGCCCTCCGCGTGGAGCTCGACATCCCGGTGCTCGGCGTGATCCAGCCCGGCGCGCGCGCCGCGGTCGCTGCGGCGAAGGGCGGGACGGTCGGCGTGCTCGCGACGGCGGGCACCATCGCGTCGGGCGCTTACCCGCGCGCGGTGGCCGCGCTCTCGACCCGCGCGGAGGTAATCGGCCAGGCGGCGCCGCTCCTCGTCCCTCTGGTGGAGGAGGGCTGGCTCGAAGGGGAGGTGCCTCGCCTCGCGGTGCGACGCTACGTGGAGCCGGTGCTGGCTCGTGGCGCGAAGGCCATCGTCCTCGGCTGCACACACTACCCGCTCCTCTACGACGTCATCGCGAGCGAGGCCGCGGCCATCGCCGGCGCGCCCGTCCCGGTCGTCGACAGCGCCCACGCCACGGCGGAGGACGTGCGCGCGTTCCTGCAGGATCGAGACTTCGCGGCGACCCGTTCGGGCGCAGGCTCGCTGGAGCTCTTGGTGACCGATCTGCCCGCCTCGTTCGCGACCGTGGCGTCGCGTTTCCTCGGTCACGAGGTCGAGGACGTCGCGCTCGTCGATCTCTGAGCCATGACGACGCCGCCCGCGCAGCTCCGTCCTGCAGTCGCGTGGTCTCTGGCCGTCGGGGCGACGCTCACCATGGCGGTGAGTTATTTCGACAGGCAGGCGCTCGCGGCGCTCTCGCCGACGCTCATCCCGGCGCTCGGGATGACAACCGAGCAATATGGCCTGCTCGGGAGCGCGTTTGCCTTCGCCTACCTCGTCGGCTCCCCGCTCTCGGGTTGGATCATCGACCGGATCGGCTCCCGCCGCGGCCTGCTCGGGGCGGTCGTCGCGTGGTCGATCGTCGCCGCCTTGCATTCGCTCGTCCCGGGTTATGGCGTGCTCTTCGCGCTGCGCATCGCCCTGGGGTTGACCGAGTCGCCGAGCTTCCCGGGGGCCGCCAAGACGATCGAGCGCGCGTTGCCCGCCGCCGATCGCGCGCGCGGGTTCGGTCTGCTCTTCACCGGGAGCTCGTTCGGGGCGCTGCTCGCGCCGTTCGCCGCGAGCGCGCTCACGGAGCGTTATGGCTGGCGCGTCGCGTTCCTGGGGACGGCCGTGGTCGGGCTCGCCTGGATCCCGCTCTGGCTCGTCCTCACGCGGTCTCGCGCCGCCCGCGCGGCCCTCGATCCAGGCCCACGAGCGGAGCTGCCCAGTGCGGCTCGTCGCGGCGTCGCCCCCATCTTCGAGGCCGTCCGTCACCCCGCCGTGCAACGCGCCTGTGTGGTGGTGCTCGCCACCGCGCCGCTCGTCGGCTTCACGCTGCAGATGAGCCCCAAGCTCCTCGCGGACGTCGAGCACATCGCCCAGGCGGACATGGGCAAGTACCTGTGGATCCCGCCGCTCCTGTTCGACATCGGCTCGCTGCTCTTCGGGCACCTCGCCAGCGTGCACGCGCGCGCCCACCGGGGCGAGCCGTCGAAGGTCCTGTTCGTGTTCTGCGGGCTGCTCGGGAGCGGCCTCTGGCTGATGCTGGTGGTCCCGGGACCTCACGCGAAGATGGTGATCTCGGGGCTGGCCATGGCCGGCGTCGGCGGGCTGTTCGCGACGTTCACCGCCGACATGCTGGGGCGAGTGCCCACGAGCTTGGTGAGCACGGCCGGGGGCATCACCGCCGCGGCGCAGTCGCTCGCCCACATCGTCGCGCTGCCGCTCGCCGGTCGAGCGATCGACAAGACCGGCGGCTACGCGCTGCCGATCATCGCGCTGTCCGCCGCCGTCTTCCCCGGCGTGCTCGTGTGGCTTCTCTGGAAGCCGCCGCCGCTGCGTGAGGTGACCACCGACCCGGCCTGAGCCGAGCAGGTGCCGTTGGTACGCGCCCTGCAGCCTGATTGCTCGGCTCATGCGCACCACCTCGCTCCACGGCGCCCTCTGCGCGGCGCTCCTCTCGGCCGGAGGAGGCTGTGACCCGAGCGACGACGACCTCATCGGGAGCACGACCGCCACCACGGGCGCTTCGACCGCGACGTGTGTCGGCGATCTCTGCGACGACGACGGCATCGGCGGAGGCCCGCCGAGCCTCTGCGACGGGATCGTCGCGACTTGCGACGCGCAGTCGGAGACGAGCGCGTGTGACGAGGTCATCGGGTGCGAGCTCCTCATCGACTGCGTGGGCACCTCCGCCGACTGCGATCTCCTCAATCAGGCGAGCTGCAATGGTCAGATCGGGTGTTATTGGAGCTACGTGGTCGACGGGCCGGCCTTCTGCGCGGGCACGGCAGCGACCTGCCCGGAGCTCGGCAGCACGGCCTGCGAATCACAACAGGGCTGTCATGTCGAGACGGTCTGCTCGGGCCAGGCCACCCCTTGCGGCGCAATCGCGTCGGCAGGTGATTGCGCGCGCCAGCCCGGGTGCAACTGGCAGTAGCGACCAAGCGGGCCGGCTCGATCAGGTCGAGCCGGCGCTCTCGAGGCGATCCCTGACGCGCTCGGCCGCCTCCAGCTCGCGCGAGATCGCGCGGCGGTAGGCGCGCAGGAGATCCTGGAGCTGCGGATCGGTGTCCGTGTCCAGCGCTTGGTTGTCCAGGAACTCGAGCGCCTCCTCCTTGTCACGGACGATGGCGTCGAGGAACGCCTCGTCGAACTCGGCGCTGGGGCGCTTTCGGAGCTCGTCCAGAGACTCGGTTGTGTCGTCCAAGACGGCGGCGGCTTCGGGCGCCGGGCGATAGGAGACCTTCGCGGCGGAGGCGTACTCTTGTCGGTCGAACGTGCCGGCGTCGCGCCGCACCAGGAGCGAGGCGGCGAGATCGCGCACTTGCGGGCTCCGGGCCCGACGTGTCGCGAGGCGCGCGAGCTGGACCTCGCGCCTGTCGAGGGCGGCCATGACGGTGAGGATCTCGCCCCGAGAAGGGGGCTGGCGCTCGCGCACGGCCGTGGTCTCGACCGGGATAGGGCTCGTGGACGTGCCACCTGGGGCACCTGGGGCCGTGGCGCCATAAGCCGACTCTTGGCCCGACGTGTTCGGCCTGGAGGGCACGAAGGCGCTCGACTGCCTCGCGGGGAACGTCACGCCGCTCGAGCAGGCCGAGGCCCCCGCGAGCAGCGCGACCAGGGCTATCCCGTGGCGTGCGTGCATGCCCTCGAGAGCTTGCAGAAACCGGACCCGCCCCGGCTCGGGTCAATGGCCCGCGCGCATCTCGCGGTGCAAGAAGTAGTTCAAGGCCGTCCGGATGACTGCGATGGCGCCGAGCTTGCCGATCTGGTCCCAGCTCGGCGCGATGGCGGTCGAGAGGACGTCGGCGCCGAGCTGGAACTCGAGCGCCAGCGCGAGGTAACGCGCGAGCGTGAGCCGCGCGCGGCCGAAGGCGTCGTCGCCGGCGGCGCGGCTCCACGGCGCCCACGCGCGCAGCGCGGCGAGCACGCCGAGGAAGATGACGGTGGCGCCGGTCGCCTCGACGACGAGGCGGATCCATTGCACGAGGGCGATGACGGTCTCTTCGATCACGCCGCCCTCCGGCGCCGCGATGAGGGAGGGCTCGACCGTCACGGGTCCACCCGGAAGCAGTAGTCGGGGTTCTCCGCGCCGTTCTTTCCGTAGACGCGCGCCCAATACGTTCCCGCAGGGAGCCCGCTCAACGTGACGGATTCGTCATCGTCAGCGGAGTAGGAGCCCGTCACGTACTCGAGCGTGGTGGCGGAGTAGATCTCGAAATCGAGATCACCTTCGGCCTGGAAGAACGTCAGGGTCGCGGTGAAGCCCGTGGTGACCGGCAGCTCGAGCCAGTCGACGTCGGCCGCGCAGACGCTGAGGTCGCAGACGTCGACCCCGAACGTGATCGGCGAGGCGGCGCCGGAGGAGCCGTTCGGCTCGAGCGAGTCGGGGGAGCACGCGCACACGCCGCAGTCCTCGAAACACGTGTCGCAGTCTTCGTCGGGGCTGCAGGTGCCGTCGCCGCAGGCGGAGCAAGCGCCGCAGTCCTCCGGGCAATCGGCGCAGGTCTCCCCGGGGTCACAGGAGCCGTCCCCGCAAGAGACGGGCGTGCAGCTGCAGTCCTCGGGGCAGGCCTCACAGGACTCGAGCACGGTGCAGACGCCGTCGCCGCAGGGCGCGTCGGTCGAGTGTCCGCCGCTGCCGCCTTCGTCACCGGCTCCGGCGCCGACGCCGTTCACGCCGTCCTCTTCGCCCGCGCCGACTCCGTCTCCGTCGGCCTCCGGGATCGAGCTCGTGGAAAAACACGCGGCGAGCACGCACCCCGTGCCCGCGATCGACGACAGCGTTCGCCGCGTGCTCACGGCCTCCCTCAGCGCTCGGCGATCCGGCGCTTGCCGTCGAGCTCCAGCTCGACCCGCGACACGTCCGCCGCGTCGCCGGTGGGAATGATGGCGATGCCGCCGGGGAGGTGATCCCAGGTGTAATACTGCGCCGTGGCGGCGGAGCGCCCCCCATTGGCTCCCACCAACGTCGCCGCGAGCGCGCGGCCCCGTGTGTTGTCCGTGACGGTGGTCTCACCGCTCCACGTCGCCTGACCGGCGCCGTCGATCCCGACCACCACGGCGGGCGAGCGCGTGGGCGCGTGGAGGCGTGGGAGGTTCACGTTCTGTCCGCGCGAGAGCAGCGCCTTGTAGGTGTAGTCGGAGACCCACTGCGTCTCGCAATAACCCATGATGTCCGTCGCGGCGGACGGCGCGATGAGGGTTTGTGTCGCGGTATCCATTCCCCAGACGCCGAGCTGGGCGCCCGCGTGCGGGTAGCCGGGGTCGATACCGTCGGGGCCGCCGCAGGGAGCGTGTTTCCGGCCGTGCGAGTGGCCGAGCTCGTGCGCCATCGTGTCGGCGGCGTATTCGGCGAAGCCGACGCCGAGCGCGAGACGCAGGTCGACCGAGCCGGTGTCCGACGGCTGATCGTTGAGCAGCGTGACGCCGAGGAGGCAGCCGCCGCTGCAATAGCTGAAGAACGACGCGGCCGGGTCGAAGATGCCATAATAGTAGACGTCGTCGCTCGTGCCGTCCTGGCCACGCATGTTGTAGACCGAGATCCCGACCTGCTGCCAGCCCGAGCCGTCGGGGCCGATGTATTGGTTCCACGGCGTCGTCTGTCGAACGCTGACCTCGACGTCGGACACCGGGTAGATCTGCTTCAGGCGCTGGCGGTAGAGCTCGACCCGCTCCGCCGACATGTCCGGGACGCGACCGGAGCCGTCGGTGTTGTATTGGAATGGCGCCAGGATGACCCGCAGCTTGTTCGGCGGACCGTCGACGGCGACGGCCTCGAGCCCTTCGGCGGGCCAGCGGGCAGCGGCGTTGTCGTTCGACTTGTTGCCTTCTTCGAGGAGCCCCACCGAATAGGAGAAGGTCTGTCCGACGCGGTCGGCAGGGACGACGAAGTTCACGGTGCTGGCCATGTCCTCGTCGGTGGAGGGGCCGGCGAGCGTCGTCGTGACCTCGATCGGGTCGCCTCCTTCGATCTCCAGCCGCGCGAGGACCTCACCGCCCTCGTAGGTCTCGTCGGTCGTGTAGAAGACGCGGACGACTGCGTCGCGACCGGCGACGAGCGGGACCTCCGCTGCGCCCGGACCGCCGTCGACCATGAGGGTGCGCTTGAGGCTCTGGTAGATGGCGACCTGGGAGACGGTTACGCCTTGCGCCCCGATGTAGGTCGGCTCCGCCTTCTTCTTTTTCTTTGTCGTTTCCCCTTCGTCGGGGTCGGCGCTCTCCTCCGAGCATGCGGAGAACCCGACGGTGAGACCTAGGGCGACCAGGACGAGGGCAAAGCGACGCATGGGCCGCGCATCGTAGCAGACGCGCGACAGCGAACGAGGTGACGTCTCGGGTGCGACGCTTGCCTACATGACGCGAGCGCACGGCTAGCGAAACGGCCCCTTGGTCGGCTCGCCGGTGTCCACCAGGCGAATGCCGCGCGCGGGATCGGGGACCAGCGTGGACAGATCTCGCGCGTAGAGCTCGGTGAAGCCGCAGCCGTCGCATGTGTAGAGATCGAAGTGCCCGCGCGGCGACTGCCGAGGAATGCTGAAGAGGCTCCGCTCGGCGTCGGCCTGGTGCGGGACGAGCGCGAGCTCCTGACCCTCGCTGGTGTCACTCGGGACGCGGAACCGCTCGATGACCCAGATCCGCACGCCGCTGCACTTGGGACATTTGAGCGTCTTTCGCATGATTGGAAGTGTAGCGTCGGCTCCGCCTGCGTACCCTGCTCGAGATGTCGACTCCTCCCGACCTCTCCGCCATCTGCCAACGGTGCGGGCTCTGCTGCGACGGCACCCTCTTCCCGGCCGCGAGGCTGGAAGAGGACGAGGTGGAGCCCATGCGCAAACACGGGCTCGCGATCTTGCGGGAGGGTGGGGGCGTCGGGTTCGAGCAGCCGTGCCCCCAGCTCGAGCGCGCTTCGTGCTCCTGCTCGATCTACCTCGACCGCCCGCGCACGTGCCGGCGCTTCGAGTGCTCGCTCCTCTCGCGGGCGCGAACGGGGGCGATCCCGGCGCAGGCAGCCGTCGACGCGGTGGCGCGGACGCGTGAGATCATCACCACGCTGCAGGCCAAGGGCATGGACATGTCGCCGGGCGCGCCGCGGACCATCAGCGGCAGCGGTGACGAAGCTTACGAGCTGATGTCGCTCGTGGCGGAGCTCATGGAGCGGCTCCAGGGCGACTTCTCTCGCGCCTCGCCCGAGACCTGAAGCGAGGCGAGCCGGAGGGCCCGTCGCCCCGGAGCCCCGGGCCTCGTCACCCGCCTGGTTCGGCGAGGGGAGAGCTCGAGAGGTGGGCGCGGGTCGCCGCGTGCTCGGGAGCCTGGAACACGCGATCGGGCGGTCCGCTCTCGACGATGTGTCCTTCCGAGAGCACGTGCACGGTGGTCGCGGCGCGGCGGGCGAACGAGAGCCCGTGGGTGACGACGACCATCGTCTGTCCGCCTCGGGCGAGCTCCGTCATGACGGCCAGCACGTCGGCGGCCGCGCGCGGATCGAGCGCGCTCGTCGGCTCGTCGAAGAGCAGCGCTTCGGGCTTCATCAGGAGGGCGCGCGCGATCGCCACGCGCTGCTGCTGTCCTCCCGAGATGTCGCGAGGCGATCGGCGCTCGAGGCCACGCAGCCCGACACGATCGAGCATCTCGCGGGCGCGCACCTCCGCCGCGCCTCGCTCCTCCCCGAGGACGCGGACGGGGGCCTCGGTGAGGTTGCCGAGCACGTCCAGGTGCGGAAAGAGGTGCAGCGCCTGGAAGACCATGCCGACCGAGCGCCGCAGGCGGTTCAGCAGCGCCGCGTCCCGGCGAGGGTGGGCGTTTGCGCCGAGGCTGACCTCCCCCACGCGCACCGAGCCGGCGTCGAATGGCTCGAGCCCGTTGATACACCGGAGCAAGGTCGACTTGCCGCAACCGCTCGGCCCGAGGAGCACCGCGACCTCGCCGGTCGTGACGTCGAGCGAGACGCCGTCGAGCACGCGCGTCGCGCCGAAGCTCTTCCGAACCGACCTCACCTCGATCGTCGCCGTCATGCCGTGATCGCCTTCAGCCCGAGCCGAGCCTCGAGCCGCCTCGAGAGGATACCGAGAGGGAGGCTCATCGCCAGGTAGAGCAGGCCCGTGGCGAGGGTGAGCTCCACCGTGGCCTGCGTGCTCATGTTGAGGATGGAGTACCGCTTGGTGAGCTCGACGACGGTCACGACCGAGCAGACGCTCGTGTCCTTGAAGAGGGCGATGAAGTCGTTGACCACCGGAGGGATCACGGTGCGCGTCGCCTGCGGGACGACGACGTGGCGGAGCGCCTGGAGGCGGCTCATCCCCAGGGCGAGCGCGGCCTCCATCTGCCCGGGCGGCACCGCCTGCAGGCCCGCGCGGTAGATCTCGCTCTCGTACGCGGAGTAATTCACGCTGAGGCCGATGATTGCCGTGGCGTAGGCGGGCAGCGTGACGCCGAGCTCGGGCAAGAAGAAGAACAGGAAGTAGAGCTGGAGCATGAGCGGCGTGCCGCGCAGGATCTCCACGTAGGCCGCGAGCGGCCGCGCCAGCCATCGTGGACCATAGAGACGGCCCAGCGCGACGAGCAAGCCGACGGCGACGGCGATCGGAAACGAGACGACGGAGAGCAGGATCGTGATGCCGGCCGCTCCGAGCAGCGTGCCGCCGTAAGCCGAGAGCACCGCGAGCCCGCGCAGTCGCTCCGCGGCGCGGATCGGCTCGGACACGATGGGCTGGGGCGGCTCGGGGGAAGCCGACGCGGACGGCGCGGGCGCGGGTCTCGTGCGCGCGACGCCGAGCAGGGAGAAGAGCTGCTCCTGCTGCGGATTCCAGAGACCATACCTGGTGTAGAGGCGCTCGAGCTCTCCCGACGCGAGCAGGGCTTCGAGCGCGCGATCGATCGTCTCCGCGAGGCGCCGCTCGCCCTTCTTCACGTAGAGGACGTAATGGCCTTCGGCCATCGGCTTGCCGGCGGGGACGAGGGCAGGGAAGCGGGGCGAATAAAACGCGACGATCGGCGTGTCTTGAATGGTCGCGTCGAGCTTGCCGGTCTCGACCTCACGCATGGCGTCGGTGTTGCCGTCGTACGAGACGACGGCCTTGGCGCCGAGTCGCTCGGTGACGAGCGACTCGGCGGCCGAGCCGCCGAGCACGCCGACGCGCGCCGTAGCCTTCTCGGCGAGCGCGTCCAGGTCGGTGAAGGCGCTGCCGCGCTTCACGAGGAGCTGGAGACCATAGACGTAGTAGGGCTTCGTGGCCTCGAGCACCGCCTCCCGCTCGGGTGTGCGCTCGTAGCCGTTCAATACGACGTCGATCTGCCCCGTACGCGCGAGATCCGGGAGCTTGTCCCAGTTGCCCTGGGAGAAACGGGCCTTCACGCCGAGCTCGCGGGCGATCAGATCCGCGAGCTCGACCTCGAAGCCCGTCACGACCTCGGGCGCGTCGTCGCGCGGGTAGACGTAGGGGCCTCCACCTTCTTGATCCGCTCCCCAGATCAAGGTCCCGCGTGATCGAACGGTGTCGAGCAGATCGGCGCGCGCGCTGCGCGGCGCGACGAGGCTCGCCACCATCACGAGCAGCGCGACGAGGTGCTTCCGCTTCGGCATGGCGCGAGAGTAGCCGCTGCCGGCTCTCGTTTCCGGTCAACGCGGCGAACCGCGCGGTCTATGATCCGGACATGCGCTTTTCCGAGACCCGGTTCGCCTTTGCGGTCGCCTCCTCGCTCGCCGTCGCCATCGCCGGATGCGGCGCGGGCAGCGAAGACGGCGACGGCGGCGCCGGGGGAACGGAGGTGGGCTCGGGGCCCGGGGGCACCGGGAGCACGGGGAGCGGCTTCACCGGAGGGTCGACTGGGTCGGGCATGGCGGATGATTGCCTCGCCCAGGCGAAGCTCATCTACCTGGTCTCGGTGGACTATGAGCTCTACTCGTTCGACCCGACGATCGCCGGGACGGCGGCTTACGACCTCGTCGGTCCGCTCTCATGTGCGTCGGGCGGGGCGCCGCAGTCGATGGCTGTGAGCCGCGACGGGACCGCGTACGTCTTCTACGACACGGGGGAGCTCTTCCGCGTCAGCACGACGGACGCCTCGTGCCAGTCGACGTCGTACGTGCACCCCGTGCAGCAGGGCTTCAATCAGCTCGGCATGGGCTTCACCGCGGCGAGCGAGGGCTCGAAGGACGAGGTCCTCTACATCGTGAGCCCCGCGTTTGGTCTCGCGACCGTCGCGTTCCCGTCGTTCCAGGTCTCGCAGACAGGCGCGCTCGTCGGCGCTGCGGAGCTCACCGGCGGTCCGGACGCCAAGCTGTTCCACTTCGCTGCGGCGAACGCGGCGCTGGGGGAGATCGGCCTGCCTTCTTATTCGCTCACGCCGATGCACGTGTTCAGCGAGCTCTCCGGAACGGGCGCGTGGGCGTTCTCCCGCTACGCCGGGAAGTTCTACCTCTTCACGTCGCCGGGCGACGGCTTCCCCTCGACGACCACGGAGTACGACCCGGTCACCGACAGCTCGACCACGCGCGACGCCAGCATCGGCTTCACCGTCGTCGGCGCCGGGCAGTCGACCTGCGTTCCGCCTCCGCCGCCGATGTGAGTCGTGATATCCCCGGCGGATGTCACGAACCATCGTCGTGTGTGGTCATGGGCCGGGGATATCGGACGCCGTCGCTCGGAAGTTCGGAGCGGAGGGCTATTCGGTCGCGCTCGTCGCGCGCAACCAGTCGCGCGTGGAGTCGGCCGCGAAGGCCCTCGGCGACGCCGGCATCAAGGCGCAGGCGTTCGCCTGCGACCTCGCGGACGCAGAGGCGGTCAAGGCCATGATCCGCTCGGTCCGGTCGGCGCTCGGCCCGATCGGTGTCGTCCATTACAACGCGTACGGTGGCGGCGCCGGCGACCTCACGAAGGCGGCGCCGGCCGAGGTGCGCGCGGTCTTCGACATCGGCGTCGGCGGTCTCGTGGCCGCGGTGCAGGAGTCGCTCTCCGATCTGCGCGACGGCAAGGGCGCGGTGCTCGTCACCGGCGGCGGCTTCGCCTTCTACGATCCGAAGGTCGACGCGATGGCGACCCAGTTCGGCGCCATGGGCCTCGCGATGGCCAAGGCCGCGCAGCACAAGGCCGTCGGGCTTCTCTCGCAGAAGCTCTCCCCGGAGGGCATCTACGTCGGCGAGGTCGTCGTGCTCGGGATGGTGAAGGGCACGGCCTTCGACAGCGGTCACGCCACGCTCGAGGCGAAGGACATCGCGGCGAAATTCTGGGAGCTCTTCCAGGCCCGCAAGGACGTCTCGGTGAATTTCCCCGGCTGAGCGGCTGCGGCGGGTGGGGGCCGCTCAGCCCCCGCCGAAAGCCTGCCCGGCCGCGTGAGATCGGCGCATCGTGGTAGGTTCAGCGGGTGACGACGGCCGAGGCGCAGATCGGCGCGGTCTTCGAGCGCACCCTCCTCGCCTTCGCGAGCATCGGTCTCGCGAGGGACGTGGTGTGGGGCCGCTTCGACCGGGCCCGGCTCGAGATGGGCTACGCGAGCTTCGATGCCCTCGCCGAGGCTGGGCCTCGAGCCATCGGGGACGTGTGGGCGAAGGCCTACGAGACGTTGCCGCCGTTCTCGGCGCTCTTCGCTGGCGCGAGCGTCCCTGCCGGGGCGTACGCCGTCGTCGACTACCTCGCAGCGAGCTGCGCGAGCATGGCCGAGGGCACGGCGAAGCTCGCGCGGTACTTCAAGCTCGTGCGGCCCGACGTGTCGTTCGTGCTCACCGAGGACGAGCACGCCGCGCACGTCGAGCTGGATGACAGGCGCCGCGAGGACTGGTTCTTCGACGAGTGGACGATCGGGATCACCGTCCAGCGGTTTCGGGCGGCGACCGGGCGGGTGTTTCCGCTCGTCGGTGCGCGCTTTCGCAGGCCGGCTGCCGAGGGGATCGACCTCGGCAAGGTGGTGTCGTTCCTGGGGACTCCGCCCGTCCTCGGGGCGAAGGCAGGCGGCTTCAGCGTCGACCTCGACGTCTGGCGCACGCCGCTCGTCCTCCGGGACGAGCGGATGCGCGAGAGCCTCGAGGCGCACGCCGAGCGGATCCTGCGCGAGCAGGAGAGCGGCGCCGGGCGGCTTCGGATCAAGGTCCGCGAGGTCGTCGCGCGCCAGCTGCGCGGCGGTGACCCCTCGGTGCAGGCGACGGCGCGCTCGCTCGGCCTCACCCCCAGGACGCTGCAGCGCAGATTGTCTGACGATGGTGTCAGCTACCAGGCGCTCGTCGACGAGGTCCGCGCCGAGCTCGCCGGTCGCTACCTCGACTCCGAAGGGCTCAGCGTGACCGAGGTGGCCTTCCTCCTCGGCTACTCGGAGGCGAGCGCGTTCGCCCGGGCCTACAAGCGCTGGACGGGCAAGAGCCCGACCGAGGCGCGGCGTCAGTAGAAGTCGAGCGGCTCGATATCCTCGAGCTTGTCGCGAGCGACGTCCCAGGTCAGCGCCTGGACCTCTTCGGGGGTCGCGTCCCAGTGGGTCGTACGGCCCGAGAAGGTGATGTCCGACGTCTTGGCCATCGCCTCGGCGTGCGCTCCCGATCCGACGAAGGCGTACAGCGCTTCTTCGCTCGCCCAGACGCCCATGGTCCTCGCGACGCCGCAGGTGTCGTCGGTCCCCAACGAGAAGGCGACGAGGCCCTCGGTCTGCGCGAGCTGGGCGGCGACCTTGCCCGCGAGCTGGAAGAACTCGGTCTCGCCCTCAGGCCGGTAGTAGATCTGCGTAGCGTGGACGACGTAGCTCGCCTGAGGCGTGCCCACGAAGCCGTTCGTGGGGTCATAGCCGGGCCCCGAGAGCTCCTTCGCCTCGGCGAAGACGAGCTCCTCGCACGTGTAGAGCGCGGAGTAGTCCGGCGGCGCGCCGCCCTCGCCTCCCGCACCCGCGGCCTCGCCGCCTGCGCCGCTCGAGCTCTCGCCGTCGCTGCACGCGGCTGCCAGCAACATCACAACAATCGGAGACCATCGCTTCATCACGTACCCTCCTGATCCGGTCTTGTGGGGCGAACCACGCCGAACACGAGCTCGTCGAAGGTTCGCCCCAGCCTCTTCGAGTGGAAGTCACGACGCGTGCCCATGTTCTTCACGTGGACGCGGTCCCCGACCGAGAAGCCCCGCTTCATCGTCACGACCCAGCGCGGCCGACCGTCGTCGGCGGACAGCGCCAGGTACGTGTACGAGCCCGCGGGCAGCCGCTCCACGACCGTGCCGACCAGCTCGGCTTGGTCCGGGCGGGGCGGCTCGACCTCCGCGAACGGGTTCTTCGCCATCGCGCCGGCTGCCGCCGCGTCGACGTCGAGCTCGCCGTCCGCGCAGCCTGCCAGCGCGAGCGCCACCAGACAGGTTTCGAGCACCAGGGTTCGCATCACGACCTCCGTTACGTCCCGACCTTAAAGAGGCCCGGCGCGCCGCGCGCGACAGGCCGCGCCAATCGCCGAACCGATCGCGCCACTTCGCGTCGAAAAGCTGCCTACGCGCCCCTTCCGGGGGAGTAGCATCCGGCAGCCATGTCGACAGTCGAACGCGCCGAGAGCTGGATCGAGCACGACCCCGACCCGCAGAGCCGAGCCGAGCTCGAGCCCATCGTGAAGGCCGCGAAGGCCGGGGACGCGTCGGCCCAGAAGGACCTCACCGACCGCTTCGCGGGACCGCTGGAGTTCGGGACGGCCGGACTGCGGGGGGTGCTCGGAGCGGGGGAGAGCCGGATGAACCTCGCGGTCGTGCGCCGCACGACGCTCGGGCTCGCGCGCTACCTCCTCTCCGACGCGAAGCTCGAGGCGAAGAAGCGGGGCGTGGCCATCGGCTACGACGGGCGGCGGATGAGCAAGGAGTTCGCCGAGACCGCGGCGTGTGTCCTCGCCTCGCAGGGCATCCCCTCGTTCGTCTCCCCAGGCGTCTGCCCCACGCCGGTCGCGGCCTACGCGACCACGCGCCTCCAGGCGGCCGCGGGGATCATGGTCACCGCCAGCCACAACCCGCCCGAATACAACGGCTACAAGGTGTACTGGGGCAACGGCGCGCAGATCATCCCGCCACACGACACCGGGATCGCGGCCGCGATCGCCAAGACGCCCACGGCCGACGCGATCGAGCCGATGCCGCTCGCCCGCGCGCGCGAGGCGAAGCTGGTCCGCAGCTTCCCGGAAGACCTCGAGCGCGGCTACCTCGACGCGGTGCAGGCGCTCTCGATCGCGCAGGGCGGTGATCGGTCGGCGCCCATCGTCTACACGCCGCTCCACGGCGTGGGAAACAGGCTCGTCCGCGAGACCCTCGCGCGGGCCGGCTTCTCGAACGTGCACAGCGTGCCCGAGCAAGCCGAGCCGGACGGCGAGTTCCCGACGGTCCGCTTCCCCAACCCCGAGGAGAAGGGCGCGCTCGATCTCGCCTACGCGCTGGCCGACAAGGTCGGCGCGGACATCATCCTCGCGAGCGACCCCGACGTCGATCGGCTCGCCGTCGCGCTCCGCAAGCCGGACACAGGCTGGGTCCAGCTGACCGGCAACCAGGTCGGCGTCCTCCTTGGGCACTATTTGCTCACCGAGGGCCCGCGGGAAGACGACAGGCTCGTCCTGGCTTCGTGTGTCTCGTCACCCCAGCTCGGGACGATCGCGCGAGCGCTCGGCGCGCACTACGAAGAGACCCTGACCGGCTTCAAGTGGATCGCCAACCGCGCGATGCAGCTCGAGCAGGACAAGGAGTGCAGCTTCGTCTTCGGCTACGAAGAGGCGCTCGGTTACACGGTGGGGCCGCTCGTGCGCGACAAAGACGGCATCAGCGCGGCGCTCCTCTTCGCCGAGCTCTACGCGCGGCGGCGCGCCCAGAAGAAGACCCTGTTCGACGTGCTCGAGGCGGTCGCGCGAGAGTACGGCTTCTACGCGAGCAGCCAGCTCAGCGTGACGATGAAGGGGGCGGACGGCCTCGCGAAGATCCGCGGCGTCATGACGCACCTCCGTGCCACGAAGGTCGACCAGGTCGGCCCGCTCGCGGTGACCGCGGTGAGCGACGTCGAGAAGGGCGAGCGCGTCGAGGGCGGCAAGGCCTCGAAGCTCACGCTGCCGAAGAGCGATGTCCTCTTCTACGAGCTGGAGGGGGGCAGCCGGATCATCGCGCGGCCCAGCGGGACCGAGCCCAAGATCAAGATCTACTTCGACGTCCGCGAGCCCATGCGCTCGGGAGAGCCCCTCGCTGACGCCGAGTCGCGGGCCAACGCGCGGATGGCCGAGCTGAAGAGCGCGTTCTCCGCGATCGCCGGGCTGTAAGGCTCCGGGGGGACGACCCGTTCCCAAGGCCGAAGCGCGGCGCTCCTGGCGACCGCGCCCCACCCGCCGGAGGTCGTCCCGTGCCCCATCTTCCTACGCGCCGTCTCGGCGCGCTTCTCTTGCTCGTGCCCTCGCTCGCTGCGTGCGCTGCGTCCCCGATGGGCGCCGCGGAGGCGCCGCCCGCGCCCGTCATGCAGGCGCAATACCCTATCGGAGCCGATGATGCCCCGAGCTCCGCGCCTGCCCAGGCGGGCCAGCTGGCGCCGGCGGAGGCCGCGAAGGGGGGCACCGTGCCCGCGACACCCTCGGCCGGATCACAAGGCGCGAAGTCGGCGCCGGCCGATCGCGCGAAGGCGCCGCAGGCGCTCGTCGTCTACACGGGTGAGCTCGGCGTGCTCGTCGCCGACGGCTCGGTCGCGAGCTCGCTCGACGCGGCGGTGCTCGTCGCAGAAGAGCTGGGCGGCCACCTCGCCGGACGGGGCAACGACTTCGTACGCGTGAAGGTCCCGAGCGCGCAGTTCCGGGAGGCCATGACCCGCATCGAGAAGACCGGCGAGGTCACGAACCGCTCGGTCAGCGCCGAGGACGTGACGGCGGAGTTCAAGGACCTCGAGGTCCGCCTCGAGAACCTCAAGGCGACGCGCAAGCGGATCGAGGAGCTCATGGGCCGCGCCGGGAACCTGACGGAGCTGTTCGTCGTCGAGAAAGAGCTCGAGCGCGTGACGACCGAGATCGACGTCATCCAGGGGCGCCTCCGGTTCCTCCGCGACAGCACCTCGTTTTCGGTGATCACCGTCCGTGCGGCCGCCAAGCCGAAGCCGGTCGTCGCGAAGGACACCCCCCCGCCGCCGCCGCCCGCGCGCCCCGCGCCCACCACGATCGATCTCCCGGTCTCCTGGTTGACCGGCCTCGGCGTCGATCAGCTCCTCAAGCTCGACTGAAACTCGGAGTCAGGACGATGAAAAACATCCTCGGTCTCACGTTCGCCGCCCTCGTCACTCTCACCGGCTGCAAGGACATCGCCGTCCAGGCGCCGGACGACTTCGCCGAGCTCGAGAGCGGCGAGCACCACGCCTACCGCGCGACGAACGCGTCGGGCGTCGTGCTCGCCGTCCGGGACGAGCCCAACGAGCCGAAGGGCAGCCTCGAGTTCTGGGCGAAGGCCCTCGACAACAAGCTCCAGCGAGGCGGCTACAAACGCGTCGCCGCGGAGCGCATCACGACCGACGCCGGTCTCTCCGGCAAGAAGCTGCGCTACGAGATCGACAGGAACGGGCGCCCGACGGCCTACTGGCTCGGCGTGTTCGTGACCGAGTCGCGCGTCATCGTGGTCGAAGCCGGCGGCGACACGGCGTTCTTCGACGCCGAGACCGAGAAGCGCATGAACGAGGCGTTCCGGTCGCTGCACGAGAGCTGAGCGCCGACGGGATCAGAGCCCTCGGCTTCGCTCCGGCCTGAGGGGGATCTGGCCGGCGAGGGCCCGATCGATGGTCGCCAGGATGGCCTCGCGATCGCGCGGCAGCCTGCCGCCGATCGGGAGGTAGTTGGAGGCGTGGTTCGTGCGGAAGACCGCGTCGGTGGGTCGCGCGAGATCGACGATCGTCCGGAGCTCGCGCAAGAGGCCGTCGACCGAGGGCACGGCGAACCGCCCCTTGCGCTCGAGCGTCGCGAGCGGCGTGCCGGGGACGACGGTGACCGTCAGGGCCGCGAAATAAGGTGGATCCATCTTCGTGATGAGATCGGCCGTCGCGCGGGCGTGCTCCTCGCTTCGGTCCATGCCGATCCCGAGGAGCGTGATGACGCTCATCGACAGGCCGGCCGCCCGCGCCTTCCGCGCAGCCTCCACGTGGCTCGCCGCGTCGTCTCCTTTGGCGATCCGCTTGAGCGTGAGGTCGTCGCCCGACTCCGGTCCGACGTAGAGGAGCGACAGACCCGCTTCGCGCAGCGCGCGCAGCTCGTCGTCCGTCTTGTCGAGCACGTTGCGCGCCATCGCGTACGCGCTCACCCGCCTCAGGTTGGGGAAGCGGCTGCGCGCGCGCTCCAGGATGGGCAGCCAGTGGTCGAGCGGCATGACGAGCGCGTCGCCGTCGGCCACGAAGACCTTCTCGACGTGGTCGCCCACCTCCCGCGCCGCCTCGTCGATGTCCTCGAGGACCTCCGCGAGCTCGCGCAAGCGGAAGGTCTTCTCCCGGTACATGTCGCAGTAGGTGCAGTGGTTCCAGGAGCAACCGATTGTCGCCTGGAGGATGAAGGCGTCGGCCTCCGAGGGCGGGCGGTAGATCTTTCCTTCGTAACGCATGGCCTCGGCAGCCAGCATAGTCGGGGGGCCGGGGCCCGCTGCCGAGGATGTAGGCGCGTCCAGGATGGCCGCTCCGACCAGGGGGACCGATGATCCAGCCTGCGCCAGGCTCGCGTGTTCACCCGCGGTTTCTCGCCTGGTGCGCTCCTTGCGAGGGCGCGCGCGATGCTCAGGCTCCGTTCGCTCCTCGGCGTGGTCTCGATCGCGCTGCCCCTCCTCGCCTGCGGTGGGGCCGACCCTCTGGGCGTGGGCGGGGAAGGGGGCGACGCGTTCGGCGGGGGGGCGGAGGGGGGCGGGCCGAGCACGACCACCGGCGCAGGCGCGGGCTCGGGCGGGAGCGTCCCGGCCGAGGAGGACCCGTACGAGGCGCCGCCTGCCCCGCCCCCCTTCACCGACGACGAGCTCGCCTCGCTGCGAGCCGATATCGACGACGCGCTCGGCTCGGCGACCGCGACGTACTCCGCGCTGATCGTCGGCCTCGACTCCGGCCAGCTCGTCTACGAGAAGAACCCCGACGCGCCGCGCAAGCCAGCCTCGAACACGAAGCTCTTCACCACCGCGGCCTCGCTCGTGATGTCGGGCGAGGCCGGCCGACCGACCGCGGGCGTCTACGCAGCCTCGGTCGACGCCGGCGTCGTCGCAGGGGATCTCGTCCTCCTCGCGGAGCACGACCCGTCGACCACGCCGTGGTTCGGGGACGGCGCGCGGCAAGCGTTCGACGCCATCGCGGCCCGCTTGAAGCAGCAGGGCGTCACCGCGGTCTCCGGCAACGTCGTCGCCAAAGGCGAGTTTCTCTACGAAGGCGACTCGCTGGGCACGATCGATTTCCCGACCGAGCGCTCGCAAGCGGCCACGGGCTTCCGGCAGGCCCTCGTCGCCGCGGGAATCTCGGTCAGCGGCGGCGCGACGACCGCGACGGGGTTCGACCCGCCCGCCGGGGCCGAGCTGCTGCTCGTCGCGCCGAGCGCGTCGATGGACGTCATCGCCCACGCGATCAACGTCCCGAGCCACAACGAGATGGCGGATCTGGCTCTTCATCACCTCGGCTTCGTCGGGAGCGGCGAGAGCACCTACGCGGCCGGCTTCCAGGAGATCGAGGGTGTGCTCGACGAGCTCGGCGTCGCACACGCGGGGCTCGACCTCAACGACGGCTCGGGCCTCTCGCACTCCAACCGCGCGACGCCTCGCCACATCGTCGACCTCTTCACCGCCCTGGCCAGCCGAGCCGAGTGGCCGGCCTACGTCGGATCGATGGCGGTCTCCGGGGTGCGCGGCACCATCGCGAGCCGCATGACCGGCCCCGACACGGTCGGGCGGTTCTGGGGCAAGACCGGCACGCTCACCGGCGTCGTGGCGCTGAGCGGCGTCCTCTTCCACCGCCACGACGGGCAGCGTTATCTCGCGTCGTTCCTCGCGAACGACGTCGCGAGCTCGACGTCGGCCCGCGCCGCGCTCGATGCGGCGGTGACCGCGCTCGCGGCGGATCGAAAGCAGGAGAGCGGCGTCCCCGAAGCGCCCGCGCTCTACCGCCTCGCCGACGACGGCAACGGGCAGACCGCGCTCGTGGAGCTCGGAGCCGTGGACGGCGCGGACGGCTACCTGATCTGGCGCAGCGCCGACGGCCGCACCTGGAACCGCGAGGACGCGCGCTACGTGCACGCCACGTCGCACCGGACCTTCACGTTCGACGGAGAGCTCTATGTGCGCGTCACGGCCGTCGGGCCGGCCGGCGAGAGCGTACCGTCGAACGTCCTCGGCGTCCGCGTGACGGACGGCGCTCCGCGCAGCCTCTACGTCGACGGCAGCGAGCGCTACGCCGCGGGCCCCGTCGCGGAGAACCCGCTCGGCTGGGGTGACGACGCGGTCGTCGCGCACGCGGTCGCCATCGCGGGGCCGTTCGAGAGCGCGTCCCACGGGCTCGTGGAGTCGGGCGAGGTCTCCCTCGAAGGATACGGATCTGTCATGTGGGGCCTGGGGCGCGAGTCCAGCGCGCACGAGACCTTCTCCGGAGCCGAGCAGGAGCAGGTCCGCGCCTTCATCGATGCCGGTGGCCGGCTCTTCGTCTCGGGCGCGGAGATCGCGTTCGATCTGATCGCGGAGGGTGACGCCGAAGACGCCGCGTTCGCGCGGGACGTGCTCGGCGTCGAATACCAGGGGGACGACGCGGCGAGCTGCTTCGTGGGGCCGGACGACGTCGAGATCACGGGCCTCGCTGTCGCGCGGTTCTCCAAGCTGGGGAGGCACGAGGTCGACTTCGCGGACGTCCTCTCGCCTGCGGGCGCCGGCTCGAGCTGTCTCCGCTACCTGGGTGGGCAGGCGGGATCGGCCTGCGTCACGGTCGAGACATCGGCCGGCGGACGGGTCGTCACGCTCGGCTTCCCGCTCGAGTCGCTCGACGATCCCGAGGTCGGCGCCCGCCTCGTGGCGCTCGTCGCCGACTGAGCCTCGGCCGCCGCCCGTTTTCGCGCCGTCTCAACTGGCTTATGAGCCCCGCCGTCATCCATGCGGCGAAACACGTCTCTCCTCGGCTGTTCTCTCGGGCTGCTCTCCGCGTGTGGGGAGCCGGCCTCGACCTCGCGCTCCGAGGAGGCAGCGGCGCCGCTCGGTCGCACGACGCCCTCGTACGCAGCCGAATATTTCGTCGTGCTCACGGGGCCTGCCGCGGTCAAGAGCTTGCCCGCGGGCGTCGACGTCCGCACGGGAGCCGGGGCCGACGCGACCAGGAAGCGCCTCCTCGAGATCGAGGCCGAACAAGCCGCGCTCGAGCCGCTGATCGCGGCGGAGGGCGGCCGGGTCGTCGCGCGCCTCACACGCCTCGCCAACGTGCTCCAGGTCGCCGCCGACGACGCGACGGCGCTCCGGCTCGCCAAGCTCCCCGGCGTCGCCCGCGTGGAGCGTGTCCCGGTCCTCGAGCGCTCGCTCCTCTCGGCCGTGCCGACCGTGGGCGCGCCGGCCGTCTGGGCGCAGGTCCCCGGCCTCAAGGGGGAAGGGATCAGGATCGGCATCGTCGACTCGGGCATCGACTACACCCACGCCGACTTCTCGGGCGCGGGCACGAGCGCCGCTTATCAAGCGAACGACCCGACGGTCCTCGAGCCAGGCAGCTTCCCCACCTCGAAGGTCGTCGGCGGCTTCGACTTCGTCGGAGACGCGTACAACCCCGGGCTCGGCGTGGGCGCGAGCCCCGACCCGGATCCGCTCGACTGCACGACCCTGGTGGGCGAGCAGATCTCGGGCGGCCACGGCACCCACGTCGCCGGCATCGCCGCGGGGACCGGCGTGACCGCGGCCGGGGCGACGTTCCTCGGGCCGTACGAGGCGACGATCGACCCGTCGGCCTTTCGCGTGGGGCCCGGCGTCGCGCCGCTCGCCAGCCTCTACGCGCTGAAGATCTTCGGCTGCGAGGGCGCGACGACCTTCCTCACCTCGGCGCTCGACCGCGCGGCCGACCCAAACGACGACGGCAGCTTCGACGACCGGCTCGACGTGGTGAACGGGTCGCTCGGCAGCTCGTTTGCGCTCGGATCGCAGGTCACCGGCGACATGATCTCGGAGCTGGCCGCCGTCGGCACGCTCGTCGTCGCCGCGGCCGGAAACGACGGCCAGAGCTTCTTCGCGGTGGGCTCGCCCGCCTCCTTTCCGGAGGTGCTGTCCGTCGGAGCGAGCGTCGACAACGATCTCGTGAACCTCCGCGTGACCGCGCCGGCCTCCGCCGTGGCCGCGTACCCCGCCGCGGAGGCGATGTTCACCGCGTCGCTGGTGTCGACCGGTCCCATCACGGCGCCGCTCGTCGCGAGCGACCCGCCGCTCGGCTGCGAGCCGTTCCTCAACGCGGCGGCGATGCCGGGCGCGATCGCCCTCGTCGACCGCGGCGTCTGTCCGTTCATCGACAAGTTCGCGAACGCCGTCGCGGCGGGCGCGATCGGTGTCGTCATCGTGAACAACGAGCCGGCGCAGCTGCCCTTCGCGATGAGCGGGCCGCCTGGCACGTCGCCCGTGCTCGGCGTGATGGTGACGCAGGCCGACGGCGCCGCGCTCGTGGCCGCGCTCGCGACGGGCCCGCTGACGGTGTCGCTCGACCCGGCCGACCCGTACACCGGTCCCGGCGCCGAGCTCCTCGCCGGCTTCAGCTCGCGCGGACCGAGCGCCATCGACGGCCGCCTGAAGCCGGAGATCAGCGCGCCCGGCGCGGCCATCGACTCGGCCGGCGTGGGCACCGGGACCGAGCCCATCCCCAACCAGGGGACCAGCATGGCGTCGCCGGTCGTCGCCGGCGCGGCCGCGCTCGTCCGGCAGGCGAAGCCGGAGCTCGGGCCGTTGGAGGTCAAAGCGCTGCTGATGAACGCCGCGGTCCCGCTCGCCGACTTCTCCGGCAACGCCTACACGACGACCGTGATCGGCGCCGGCCGGGTCGACGTGGCCCGCGCGGTCGAGTCCACGTTCACCGCCGCTTTCGACGCCGCGAGCGGGGAGGTCGGGATCTCCTTCGGTTCGACGACCGCGTCGACGCCGCAGACGATCGTCCGCGACTTCGAGCTCGAGAACCACGGCGCCACCGCAGAGACGGTCACGCTCGACGTCGAGCCGACCTTCTCGCTGCCGGGCGTGGTGGTCTCGGTCGCGCCCGCGGAGATCGACGTCGGCCCCGGCGCGACGGCGACGGCGACGCTCACCCTCTCGTTCGACCCGGCGCTGCTCGGCGACGCCGGTCCGGACCCGGGGACGCCGGCTGTACAGGGCCAGCAGTCGCCTCAGGCGCGGCACTTCCTGAACCAGGCGACGGGGCGCGTGCGGATGGCGTGGGCGACCGGCGACGCCGTCCTCCCGTACACCGGGAGTGTTCGCGCCGCCTCGGCGGAGCGTGTCGTGCAGCCATCGGCCTGTAACGAGCCGCCGGCGCCCGGCGAGCCGGTCACGCTGGCCCGCGAAGGGGAGGGTGCGCACCCCGCGCCGGTCATCACGGCGTTCCAGCTCGCCGCCGCGGACGACGCGGATCCGCGCTCCGCAAGCGATCCGAACGTGGCGATGACGGACCTCCGCGCCGTCGGCGTCGCGACGAACCTCGCGACCGCGGAGACCTTCGCGGACGCGTTCGCCTATTTCGGCGTCGCCGTGGAGGGCCCGTGGTCCACCCCGGCGCGTGGTCCGCTCAGCGTCCTCACGCTGCGCATCGACGCGGATGGTCTCATGGGGGACGACTTCGAGATCCGCGTCGAAGCGCGGAACCCGGACGGGCCGTTCCGCGACGCGCTCGTGGCCAGCCCCTACTCCCTCCCGACGGGTGAGCGAGGCGAGCGCATCCCGGTGAACGTCGTGCTCCCGGACGTCGCCCACACCTATCCCTTCAACTCGACCGTCCTCGTCATCCCGGTGAACCTGGCGGCGCTGGGGCTGGATGACGCGAGCCCGGCTTTCGATTGGCGCATCGGCGCCGAGCGCCCCGATCTGCTCGTCGTCGGCGCCGACTCGCTCGAAGGGCGCTTCGACGCGAACGCGCTCCTCCTCGATACGGCTCGCTTCGGCCTGGACGGCACGCCACTTTTCCTGCCGGGTGAGCCGCTCACGGTCGACCTCGCGCCCGGCGCGCTCACCTCCGGCGATCCGCTCGAAGTCTTGCTCCTGGAGCACACGAATGCGCCCGGCCAGCAGTGGGAGATCGTCAGCCTCGCGCCGAAGGCCCCGGGCAACCTCTCCCTCGCCGCCGCGGGGCCGGCCACGATCGCTGCGTCCGAGTCCGCGCAGATCGTCTTCACGGTCACGAACGGCTCGGCGCCGGCGAGCAACGTCCAGGTGACGGGGACGGTGTCCGGCGGCGAGATCGTCTCGGTGACGACGAGCGCGGGGACCTGCGCGGCAGGCGCGATCTCTTGCTCGCTCGGCGATCTCGCCGTGGGCGCGACCGCCGAAGTCAAGGCGACGGTCCGTGGAGCCGCCGGCGCCACGATCTCCCTCGAAGGGTCCGCGACGAGCGAGCTCGGCTGCGAGTCCGACGAGGCCGACAACGCCGCGTCCTACGTGGTGGCCATCCAGGGGCAGTCGGACGATCCGTCGCCGGAGCCCGTCGCCGTCGGCTACTCCCCGAGCGGCGGCTGCGACTGCGCGATCGATCGAGGCACGCCTCGCCTGGGCGGCGGCGCCTGGCTGGTGGTGGCGGGCGCGATGGCGGCTCGGTGGAGGCGCCGATCACGGCGCGCGCCGGCTGCGCGCTCGTCGTCGCGGTAGGCGCCGCGCCGCGGCGCCTACCGCGGCGAGGGCGAGCCCGAGAATCATGACGGTGCGGTCATGGCCGGGAGCGGCCGCCGTCCGGCAGCCGCAGCCGTCGTCGTCCTCGGGGGGCTCCGCGGCCGCGCCTCCTTCGCCCCCTTCGCCGCCGGCTCCGGAGCTCGACGAGGTGGCGGGCGGCGAGCCGCCCGACGTGGTCGACCCGCCGGACGTCGAGCTCGAGCTCGAGCTCGACGTCGTCCCGGGTGAATCGGTCTCCGCGGTGACCGAGAAGCGGAGGCGAGGGCACCCGCGGTTCTCGAGCACGATGAAGTACTCCGCGCCCGGCTCGAAGTCGGCGCCGGCGAGGACGATCTCGCCGACCGAGCCGTTCACGTCGAGCTGTTGGTCGAACAGGGTCGGGTCCAGATCGAAGATGTCGCCTTCGAATCCGACGGGCGCGTCCTTCCGCAGGTAGACCGTGAACTGCGGGCTGCCCGCGCCGATGGCCTCGGCGCCGACCTCGAAGCGCAGGGCGGTGTCGCCTGCGTCGGTCTTGCGCGAGAGCTGGAAGAGGGCCTGTTGCCTGAAGAAGAGGTCCTGGAGCTCGGCGCAGGTGTAGCCCGCCGCCTCGCCGATCTCGGTCAGCCCATAGGTGAGCTCGATCTTCGTCTCGCCCGGGTCGATCGGGATGATCTGATCGCAGTCGTCGAGCCCGCGCGCCGCCTCGAGCCCGGCGATCTCGGCGCGCTCGGCGGCGGACATCGTGCCGCTCGCGACCATGTCGTCGCAGGCGGCCAGGACCGCGCGACCGTATTCGCCCAAGGTCGCGCCCTCGGGGAGCGCCGCGACGGCGGCCCAGACGAGCTCGTCCGCCCGCGCTCGGCCGAGCAACACGCGCAGGCTCCAGCTGAAGCTCCCGACGATCTCGCCATCCGCGTGGGGCTCACCGAGCATGTCGTCGGGGCAGCGCTTGGAGGTGTCCTCCAGGTCGCGGAGCGCTCCGAGGGGAGCGAGCGCGGCCTCCCCGACCTCGGGGTCGTCGTTCTCCGTGCAAGCCAGGTAGTCGGCGATGCCCTCGTCGATCGACGCCGAGTGTGGGGAGCGACCCTGTTCGGTGTAGTGGTAGTAGCCCGCGTTGTATCCGACGGCGTTCCTCGTGAAGTAGTGCCCCGCCTCGTGCAGCATGACGTCGGAGTCGTAGGCGAAGTCCGTGATCGTCCCTTGCCCGAGCACCATCGTGTTCGGCGCTGTGAGGGGGCCGGCCAGCGCCACGGGCGCGAACAAGGCGTTGTCGAGGGGAGCGCCGTCGTCGTGGAAGTTCGTGACGACGACGATCTGCCACGAAGAAGCGCCGACCGGCAGCCCCAGCGCCGCGCCGAGCTGCCGCACGCGCTCCAGGTGATGGAAGGCGTTCACCTGCGCGAAGGCGTCGTCCGGGTCCAACGGGGTCGCCGGCGGGTCGTAGAGGAAGTCTTCCCCGCCGCTGGGCCCCAACGTCTGCTCGAGCACCACGTCGGAGAGATCCCCGCTGACGTAGTCAGCGAGAATGACGATACCGTCTGCTGAGCTCAGACGGATGGGGTCGGCTGCGACGTCCAGGCTCGCGAGGGGTACGTCGACCGGGCTCGGCGTGTCGATCGGGTTCATCGCGTAGACGCGACCCTGCGCATGGAGGGCGAGGGAGACGGGACCGGACAGCTCACCCGTGTCCGCGTCGACGAGCCAGCGGCCAGGCCCCATCTGATCCCACGCGTCGAGCTCCCAGACGAGGGCGCCCCCGCGCGCCGGATCGACCACCAGCTCCGCTCCGGTGGCGAGGTGGCCGGTCGCGCGGCGCAGGCGAGCTTGCGCGTCGGCGAGGGAGACGACGGGGACGGTGCTCCTCGTCAGATCACGGTCGACGCGCGCGAGGACACGCGCGACGCGGTCGTCGGACGTCACGTGGACGATCACCTCGCGCCCCCGCACGCGGATGCCGTCGAGGGTCTGACCCAGCCGGACGACCGTCAGGCCGCCGGCGCCCCGGAGCTCGTGCCGAGGCTCGAGCTCGACGGCATCGAGCCCGAGCTGGGTCGCGTTGTCGGCGAGGTAAGAGGTGGCCCGGGCGGTCGCGGGCGACGAAGCCGGCGTCGGGGAGGCGAGCGCGGACGTCGCGCCCGTGAACGTGACAAGGAGGGAGACGAGCCCCAGCCGGAGCGGGGGCGTGAAGGAAGAGGGAAACATGCGGCCCATGAAATCCGGGCCGCTCTGCATCGTCAACCGCGCCGGCCGAGGACGAGCCGGCGCCGTGTGCTCACTTCTTCAGGCTCTTGGCGAGCTTCTCCGCGAACGACGTGTCGTAGGCGCCGCCGCCCACCTCGTCCGCTTCGATCAGCTTGCGCAAGAAGTCGATGTTTGTCGCCGCCGGGCCCGCCGCGCCGACGAGCTCGAGCTCGGTCGCGCCGAGCGCCTGATCGAGCCGTGAGAGGGCCGTGCGGCGGTCGTCGCCCCACGCGACCACCTTCGCGATCATCGGATCGTAGTAGGGCGTGACCTCGCCGCCTTCCTCGACGCCGGTCTCGATGCGCAGATCGCTCGAGGCGGCCGGCCAACGGAGCTTCGCGAGCTTGCCGGGCTGCGGGGCGAACATCTTCAGCGGGTTCTCCGCGTAGACGCGCGCTTCGACGCTGTGTCCCTTCCTCGTTGGGCTGAGCACCTCGGGGGCGAGCCTCTCGCCGGCGGCGACGCGGAGCTGCTGCTCCACCAGATCGATGCCGGTGACCATCTCGGTCACGCAGTGCTCCACCTGAAGGCGCGCGTTCACCTCGAGGAAGTAGATGTCGCCGGACTGGCTGGCGACGAACTCGACGGTGCCCGCGCCCTGGTAGCCGACGCTGGTCACGACCTTGAGCGCCACGTCCCACAGCCAGGCCCGCTTGGCCGCGCCTGCCTCTCCCTGGAAGAAGGGGGCGGGGGAGGGGCTCTCTTCGATGATCTTCTGGTGCCGGCGCTGCAGGCTGCACTCGCGCTCGCCGAGCGCGACGGCCTGCCCGTGGGCGTCGCAGAGGACCTGGACCTCGATGTGTTTCGGCGAGGCGATGTAGCGCTCCATGTAGACGCGCGGATCGCCGAACGCGGACGCGCCGCGGTCGGAGCAGGTCTTGGCGGCGCGGGCGAGCTTGCTCGCCTCTTCCACGATCTGCATGCCGATGCCGCCGCCGCCGCCGGCCGCCTTGACCAGGAGCGGGAAGCCGATGCGCTCGGCCTCGCTCAGGAGGACGGCTTCGTCATCGACCGCGATCGGACCGTCGGTGCCGGGCGGAGGCAGCGCTCCGGCTCGGCGCGCGACGTCACGCGCCTTGATCTTGTCGCCGAAGGCGTCGAGGCAGGCGTTCGGCGGACCGATGAAGGTGATCCCCGCCTCCCGGACGGCGGCGGCGAATTCCTGCTTCTCGCTGAGCAGCCCGTATCCCGGATGGATCGCGTCGGCCCCTGTCTCCTTCGCGGCGCGGAGGATGGCAGCGATGTCGAGGTAGCTCTCCTTCACCGGCGCGGGCCCGATCCGGACGGCGACCGTGGCCGCCCGCACGTGGGGCGCGCCGCTGTCGGCGTCGGAGTGCACGGCCACGGTCTCGATACCGAGGCGATGGCACGTCCGTTGGATACGGCAGGCGATCTCTCCACGGTTGGCGATGAGGACTCTTCGGAACATGGTCTTGCCTCGGATAAAACCGGTTGGGATGACGGGGCGTAAACGGGGCATGCGAAGGCGGCAAGAGGTCGAGATGCGAAGGATCTTTCGCACGTCTCGAGGGTTTCCCTGCCTGGGCGTTTCGAGGTAATGGGGGTGCGGGATGGATGATCAGGCCGATTCCTGTGGGCCGCCGTCTGGGTTCGCGCCTCGCGCAGGCCACGCCTGTCCCTTGAAGGACCGGGCGTTCTGCGACCGGATGCTGCCGGGCGTCTCGAGGACGTTTGCGCTCTCGATCCAGAACCTGCCGCCCGACCTGCGCGACGCCGTCTGCATCTCGTACCTGCTCTGCCGCGTGGTGGACACGGTGGAGGACGACCGTCGCTTGCCCCCGGCTGACCGCCAGGCCCTGTTCGACGCGTTCGATCACGCGCTCGCTGCCGCGGCCACCGGCGACCTGACGGCCGGGCCGAGCTTCGAGGAGCGCGCGCAGGCCCACGGCCTCGGGCCGACCCAGCTCGAGGCGGAGCTCTGCGGGGGCGCCGCCTCCGTGTTCCGCGCGTTTGCCGCCCTCCCCGAGGTGCAGCGCCGCGCCATCTTGCCGCGCGTCGCCGAGATGTCCAAGGGCATGCGCGAGTACTCGATCCGCGCGGACGAAGAAGGCGGGCTGCGCCTCCGGGACGTGCCCGATCTCGAGCGCTACTGCTACTACGTCGCTGGCACGGTCGGTGAGCTCCTGACGGATCTGTTCGTTCTCTCGTGCTCGGTCGACGGCAAGGCGCGGCGCGAGCTCGAGGCGCGGGCCGTGAGCTTCGGGCTCGGCCTGCAGCTCGTGAACATCCTGAAAGACGTCGCGGAGGACGCGGTCCGCGGCGACTGCTTCCTGCCGGTCGGCACGGCGAAGGCCTACGGTCTCGACCTGTCGATCGGCTCGGAGGAGGCCGCGCCCATCTCGAGCCGCGTGCTCGACGGGCCCGAGCGGCCGAAGGCGCTCGCGCTCCTGCGCGCGCTCTCGAGCCGCGCCCGCGAGCACCTCGGGCGCGCCGAGGAGTACACGCTGCTCTGGCCGGTCGATCCGGCGGGCGCGCAGATCCGCCTCTTCTGTGCGGTACCGCTCGCCCTCGCGCTGGGGACCCTGCGCGAGGTGGAGCTCGGAGAGGACGCGCTGCGGCCCGGCCGCGCGCCGGCGGTGTCCCGCGCCTTCGTGATGGCCGTGTTCGAAGCCGCGGTGGGGTCCTGCACCGGGCCCGCCGCGGAGAGCGACGCGGCGCTCTTGGCGCTCTTCGATCGATCACGCGCCGGCGTCGCGGGCCGCCCCCAGCGCCCGACCGCCACGCTCGAGTCGTTCGTCCCCCCGTCCGCCGTGCCGTCACGCAGCGCCCCCGCTCTCCCGGAAGGTCCCATGAGCCAGAAGAAGCAGTCCCCCGGTCTCCAGCCGCGCCGCGAGCTCGGCGGAAAGATCCTCGTCACGGGCGCAGCGGGCCACGTCGGCGCAAACCTCGTGTTCCGTCTCCTGTCCGACGGCCACGACGTGCGCGTCCTGCTCCGCGATCGCTCCCACGACGAGGCGATCGACGCGCTCGAGCAGGACACCGGCAAGAAGGTCGAGCGGGTCTACGGCGATCTTCGCGACGCCGGCGCGGTCGAGCGCGCCGTCCGCGGCACCAACAACGTGTTCCACGTCGCCGCGCGCGTCTCGACGCTCTCGGGCAGCCCTCAGGACCTGCGCGACCTGTATGACTGCAACGTCATCGGCACGGCCAACGTCCTCCGCTCCGCGGGCGAGACCGGCGTCACGCGCACGGTCGTCACGGGCTCGCTCTCGGCCGTCGGCTACGACCTCGACGACCCGTCCAAGATCAGCGACGAGTCACAGCCCTTCTATCCGTTCACCGAGCACCTCCCTTACGGGCGGACGAAGTCGCTCGTCGAGCACGAGGTGCTGAAGGCGTGTGTCGAGGGCGTCGACGCGCTCGTCGCGACGAGCTGCGCCGTCCTCGGCCCGTGGGACTACAAGCCGAGCCGCATGGGCCGCACCCTGCTCGACTTCGCGCACGGCAAGCTCCGCGGCTACCCGCCCGGCGGCTTCGATTTCGTCAACGTGAAGGATCTGGTCGACGGCCACGTGCTCGCGATGGAGCGCGGCCGGACGGGCCAGCGCTACATCCTCTCGACCCAGTTCGCGACGGTGGACGAGCTGATGGACATCTTCGAGGAGGTCACCGGCCGCTCGCGCCCGCGCTTCCGCGTCCCGGTGCCGCTCATGAAGACCATGGCGCAGGTCTCCACCTTCGTGCTCTCCACCTTTTTCCCGGACGTCCCGCAGCGCTTCACGCCCGCCGCGGTGCGCCTGCTCAACATGCAGCGCAAGGCGGACACGTCCAAGGCGCAGCGCGAGCTCGGCTACAAGCCGACCGAGATCCGCTCCGCGATCCACGAAGCGTACGCTCACTTCGCGCGGCGAGGTCTGGCGCCCAGCGGCCCGGGCCTCAACGCCAAGCCCGGGGGGGTCCCGCACGCAGTAGCAGAACGATCCTCCTCAGACCGCGAGGGAGCAGCCGCATGACGATGCCTCCGAGCTTCACCGAATCGAAGAACAAAAGGCAGAAGGCGCGCGCCGCGGGTCTCGACCCGAACTACTGGTACGCCGTCGCCCTCTCGAAGAACCTCCAGCCGGGGCAGGTCACCCGCGCCACGTTCTGGGGCACACACGTCGCCGTCTACCGCGACGACCGCGGCGCCGTGCACGCGCTGGAGGACAGGTGCCCCCACCGGCACCTCCCGCTCTCCATCGGGCTCGTCGAAGGCGACAAGCTGCGCTGCCAGTACCACGGCTGGGCGATGGACCCCTCCGGCGCCCTGGCGGACGTCCCGCACGAGCTCTTCGGCATGAAGATGCCGCAGTGCCGCATCCGGCCGTACCCCATCCGCGAGCGCTACGGCCTGGTCTGGGTGTTCTTCGGCGACGCCGAGAACGCGGACAAGGTCCCGATGCCGCACATCCCGGATCTCGAGGGGCCGGACCGCTGGGCCTGCGTGCCCATCGAGGTCACCTGGAAGGCACACCACTCGATGATCCTCGAGAACGTGAGCGACTTCACCCACGAGTTCCTGCACCGCAAGTGGAAGCCCTTCGCGGACTCGAAGCTCACCAAGCTCGAGACGAACGAACGCGGGGTGTTCGTCTCGTACGACACCAAGGTCGGCTACGGCGGCATCGCGTCCAAGTTCATCGACCGCGGCCGCATCAACACGAACTCGATGGAGCTCGGCTACGAGTATCCGTACCAGTGGTCCAACACGGACAACCAGATCAAACACTGGCTCATCTGCCTCCCCATCGACGAGCAGACGACGAAGGGCTTTTTCCTCTTCCACTTCAAGAACTTCAAGGTCCCCGGAACGCCGCTCTCGGTGCCGCGGTTCCTCATGGAGCCGATCATCAAGATCGCGAACCGGGTCCAGATCACGCCGCTCCTCGGCGAGGACGGCGTCGCGGTCGAGGCGGAGCAGGCCGGCTGGAACAAACACTGGGACCAGCCGTTCGCCGAAATCTCCCCGGCCGTGCACGCCTTCCAGGCGCTCACAATCAAGAAGTGGGAGCAATACCTGGAGCGTGAGGCCGCCAAGAAGCTCGTCAAAGGCTCGCTGAACCGCGAGGCCCGCCCGGAGAGCGACGCGGCCGCCGAGTAGGGCGGTCGTTTGTCCACGCGTTGCTTACAAAGAAATCAATTCGGCTCGAGGTCGCAAAAATGCGGAACGATCTGAAGTCCTACGACGTGGCGATCATCGGCGCGGGGCCGGTGGGCTGTGTGACCGCGCTGGCGTTCGCGCGGAAGGGCGCGAGCGTCCTTTTGCTCGAGGCCAACCCGAAGGCGAGCGGCCGGCTCGCCGGCGAGTGGCTCCACCCGCCCGCAGTCGAGGCGCTGCGAGAGGTCGGCATCGAGCTCGAGCCCGAGCGGCCGTATTCGACCGGCCGCGGCTTCGTCGTCTACCCCGACGACGGCTCGCGGCCGATCGTCCTGCCTTACGAGGCGGGGAGCTTCGGCTACGGCATCCACCACGAGCGGCTCGTGGAGATCATCCGCGGCCACGCGACGAGCCACCCCGGCATCGACTACGTCGAGAACGCCAAGGCCACGCGCATCGCGGGGCAGAACCTCACCTTCCAGCCCCGCTCCGGCTCGGCGCGCACCATCTTCGCCGACCAGATCGTCGCCGCTTCGGGCCGCGCGAGCATCGCGCACGCCGCGCTCGGAATCGGCTCGAGCGTCGGCACCTACTCGCGCATGGCGGGGCTCTTGCTCGAGGACTGCGAGGTCCCGTTCGAGGGATACGGCCACGTCGCGCTCGGCGCGCCTGGGCCCATCCTCATCTACCGCATCTCGTCTGAGCACATCCGCGTCTGCCTCGACGTCCCCCTCTCTCTCCGCACGACCCGCGACAAGGAGGCGGTCCTGTACGAGAGCTACGCGCCCGCGATGCCCGAGCCGCTCCGGCCGGCCTTCCGCCGCGCGCTCGTCTCCGGAGACATCACCTGGGCGACGAACCAGACGCGGTCGCGCGTCCAGTTCGGGCGCCCGGGCCTCGCGCTCGTCGGCGACGCGGTCGGGCACCACCATCCGCTCACGGCGCTCGGCATGACGCTGGGCTTCCAGGACGCGCTCGTCCTCGCCAACGCGCCCAGCTTCGCGGCTTACCGCCGCGAGCGCATCGTCAAGAGCCGCGTGCCGGAGATGCTCGCCGTCGCCCTCTACGAGGTCTTCGCCGACACACACGACGAGGTCATCGAGATCCGCAACGCCATCTACGACCTCTGGCGCGAGAGCCCGACGGAGCGGCTCCGCACGATGAGCTTCCTCGCGTGTCGCGAGACCAACCCGGCGCTCTTCGGCAACTCGTTCCTCAAGGCGCTCGGCCTCGCCGCTCAGAAGCTGGCGCGTCAGGGCTTCGAGACGTCGCAGTGGGGCCACGTGAAGGAGATCTCCTCCGAGCTGGGCTCGCGCATCCGCTGGCTCATCACCGGCGCGCTTCGCCTTACCGAGGCGCGCCCGTCCAAGGAGCTGCCCTCGAAGGACCCGCCGCGCCAGTCGGACGAGGGCTACGCCGGCGCGCTCCGGGCGGCCGCCGCGAAGGCGGACGTCGTGGAGCTCCCGAGCGTCGCGGGCCACGCAGCACGAACAGGACAGGACCGTTACGATCCCGCGCAGGCCCTCGAGCGCGGCACACGCGCCCTGTGCGCCCTGCAAGACCAGGACGGCTCGTGGGAGGGCGAGACGATCTGGTGCGCGATGCTCGCGGCCCAATACGTGCTCGCGTGCCACATCATGGGCGTCACCATCGACGAGACGCGCAAGCGGCGCCTGTTGCTCCACTTCGAGCGCACGCGCCTCCCCGAGGGCCTCTGGGGCCTCTCGGAGGTCACGCCGCCTTCGCTCTTCGTGACGACGCTCGTCTACGCCGCAGCCCGCGTGCTCGGCGTGGCCTCGACCGATCCGCTGCTCGCTCAGGCGAAGACGTTTTTCGCCCGCGAAGGCGGGGTGCAGGCGATCCCGTCCTGGGGCAAGTTCTGGCTGGCGCTGGTCAACCTCTACAAGTGGGAGGGCGTGAACCCCGTCATCCCCGAGCTGTGGATGTTGCCGCGCGCGCTGCCGATCCACCCGTCGCGTTACTACTGCCACACGCGGCTCATCTACCTCTCGATGGCGACGCTCTACGCCGAGCGCTTCCAGGCGCCGGTGAGCCCGATCATCGCGGAGCTCCGCGCGGAGCTCTACCCGCAGGGCTTCGATCGGGTGGACTTCGAGGCGGCTCGCAACCAGCTCCGCAAGGAGGACCTCTACGAGGAGCCGAGCGCCGCGCTCAAGGCGAGCTACGAGGTCCTTCGAATCGTCGACAAGGTCCGCAACAAGATGGGCCGCGCCGCGGCGCTCGCGAAGATGCGCGAGTCGATCCGGTGGGAGCTCAAGAGCTCGAGCCACACGTCGATCTCTCCGGTCAGCGGGCTCTTGAACATCCTCTCTCTGTGGGCGGCCGATCGCGCGGACGCGGACGCGCTCCGCGCGATCGAGCGCTTCGACGGCTGGCTCTGGGAGGACGACAAAGACGGAACCCGCGTGACCGGCGCCCGCTCGGCGATCTGGGACACCGGCTTCGCCATCCAGGCGCTCGTCGCCGCGCGAGGCCACGTGGACGTCGAGGCACCGATCGCGAAGGCCGACGGCTTCCTGTTCGCGCAGCAGATCCGCGAGACCTTCCCCGACTTCGCGGCGCACCACCGGCTCGACCCGAAGGGTGGCTACCCGTTCTCCTGGGGCTGGCACGGCTGGCCGGTGTCGGATTGCACGGCGGAGGCGATGCTCGGCCGGCTCGAGGCCGACGTGAACGGCGGCCCGACGGACGACGACGTCTCCATGGCCGCCGCGTTCATCCTCCGCTGCCAGGGGAAAAACGGCGGCTTCGGCAGCTACGAGGCGCCGCGCGCGCCCTTCTCGCTCGAGTGGCTGAACCCCGCCGAGATGTTCGGCGACTCGATGACCGAAAACGGCTACGTGGAGTGCACGGCCTCGTGTATCGCCGCGCTGGTCAAGATCTCGCACGAGCGGCCGCACTTGCTCCGGACCCCCGAGCTCGCCAGCATCCCCGACGCGATCGCGCGCGCCCTCGCTCACCTCCGCCGGCTCCAGCTCCCCGACGGGCAGTGGCCGGGCGTCTGGGGCGTCCACTACATCTATGGGACCATGTTCGGCATCCGCGGCATGCTCGCGGCCGGTGTGCCGCCCTACGACCCGTACGTGCGCAAAGCCTGTGCGTGGCTGAAGGCGCACCAGCGCCCCGACGGCAGCTGGGGCGAGCGGCACGCGCTCGACACGACGCAATACGTGGAGGCCGAAGAAGGTCAGGTCATCCAGACTGCCTGGGCGCTCACCGCGCTGCTCGAGGCTCAGGATCCGGAGTGGGACGTGCTGGAGCGCGCGGCGCGCTTCCTGGCGCGCGCTCAGCTCGGGAGCGGCGAGTGGGAGCGGCAGAGCCCCGCCGGCATCTTCTTCCAGACGGCGCTGCTCGAATACACGCTCTACAAGAGCTACTTCCCGGTCTGGGCCCTCGGCCTCTACGAGACCCGGCGGAAGGCGCGTGTCGCGCTGCTCGAAGAGGGCCGGCGCGAGGTCGCGGCAGAGTAGGTCGCGCGGCGCGGCTTCGTCGCGCCGCCGGCTCGCCTCGAACGCTCACTCCATGGCCCGTGCCACGCGTGGCACGGGCGATGCAGCTCGTCGTGCCATGAAGGCTACCGACGACGGCGGCGGCAGGCAGGTGACCGCTCTCGAGCTCCTCCGGGCTCAGCACGAGGAGGTCCGGGACATCTTCGAAGAGATCGCGGACGAACGAGACGGCGAGGAGAAGCTGGAGCTCGTCCAGGAGCTCTCGGACAACCTGGCGGCGCACGCGACGATCGAGGAGCGGATCTTCTATCCGGCCGCCTTCGCCAGCCGAACCGAGGAGCTCTTGCGTGAAGCGGTGGAGGAGCACCTGGCGATGAAGCGAATCGTCGCCGATCTCCTCGAGCTGACGCCCTCCGACGAGACGTTCGACGCGAAGGTGAGCGTGCTCCGGGAGCAGGTCGAGCACCACGTGATGGAGGAAGAAGGCGAGCTGTTCCCGGCCGTCGAAAGAGAGCTCGGGCAAGAGGAGCTCTCGCGCCTTGGCGCGGAGATGAAGGCGCTCTTCGAGGAGGAGATGCGTGGGACCCCGCGGGAGGAGGTCCCCGAGCAGACACGGGCCGCTGCGCCGCTTCGCCGCGCGCACAGCTGAAGTGCGCGGCGCTCAGGCGTTCGGGTAGCGGCCCAGCGCACGCACGAGGCGCGCGACGGCCATGCGCGCGTCGTCGGAGCGCGTGACGATGGGCGCCTCGTCGCCACGACCGGGCGCTCGCGCGGCGGCGAGCCGGAAGCGAGCGGCGCGCAGGTGGGCTTGCTCGTCCGCGAGGAGCCCCTGCCTCTTGGCCAGGCGAGCTTGCGCGAGATCGAGCTGACCTCGTGCGATGCGCACGACCTCGCGGAAGAACGGGCTCGGCTCGAGGAGCTGATCGGCGAGGGCAAAGGCTGCCGCCGACTCGTTCGTGTGATCCAGCTCGGCCAGCACGGCGCCTCGCATGCCCTCGAAGATCCCTTCCACGCGGACGTCGCCGACGTCTCGGGAGAGCTGCGCCGCGCGCGCGAGCAGGCTCTCCGCGTCGTGCAGGTCGCCCCGGTGCAAGGAGAGGATGCCGAGGTAGCCGAGAACGATGCGGTAGGTGCGCTTGGCGCCTGCGCGGTCCGCGATGGTGAGCGCGCGCTCGTAGAAGTCCTCCGATTGCTCGTGCTCCTCGTGCTCGAGGAAGAAGGACCCGAGCCCCGCGCAGGCGCGCATCTCGCCGAGCTCGTCGCCGTGGTGCTCTGCCAGTCCGAGGGCGGACTGGTAATACTGGCGTGCCGCGTCCGCGTCTCCCATGGAGGCGCGCACGCTACCGACCTGCTGCAGCGCGGTCGACTCGAGGTCGAAGAGCTCCAGCGCGCGCGCCTCGAACGCGGCCACGTCGAACCGGGCCAGCGCGCTTCCCAGCTCCCCGAGCTGAAACTCGGCGGTGCCGACGGCGAGCAGCATCTCCACCGCATGGCGGTCGTCGCCCGCTTCTCGAGAGAGCGAGAGCGCGACGCGCGCGTCTTTGGCGGCCTCCTCCATTCGACCGACGCCGCGGAGCGCGGCGGCTCGGACCCCGAGCGCGCGCCCGACGAGCCGCGCGTCTCCGGGTGATCGCTCGAGGCCGGCATCCAGAACCGCGAGCTGGCGCGCGGTGAGGCCGCTGCCCCGTGACACGCGGTCGAGGCCGATCGCGAGCCTGATGACCAGGTCGGCGCGCTCGGCCGCGTGAGCGTAGCCGAGCGCCGCGTCGAGGTCGTCGCGGACGAGCGCGAGGGCCTCCATCGAGGTCTCCTCGGAGGTCGCGACGTCGGCGAAGAGCTCGGCGTGTCGGAGCTGCGCCTCGGCGCGGCGCTCGCGTGCCTCGCGCGCGCCTTCGGCCAAGGCGCGGATCGACTCGCAGAGCGCGAAGCGCCCGCGCATCGTGTCCTCCTGGACCAGAAAGCGCCCGACGAGATCGGACAGCGCGACCACCACGGCCGCTTCCCCGTGGCGTCGCGGCAGGTCGACGACCTTGGCGGCCGCCCGGAGATCGAAGCTCCCGCGGAAGACCGAGCACTGCGCGAGGACGTCGCGCAAGAGAGGGGGCAGCCGGGAGAACGCCCAGAGCGCCGCGGCGCCGGGGTCGTTGAGGACCGGGAACGAGACGCCCGCGTAGGTCAGCGCCTCCGGCGCGCCGAGCGAGGCCGCGCACAGCTCCACCGTGAGCGGCAGCCCGCCCACCCGGCGGATGACCTCCTTGATGGCGGCGCGGTCCGCCACGCTGGCGCGGAAGCCGACGTTCTGCGCGGTGAGGCGCGCCAGGAAGAGATCGAGCGCGTCGTCGCCGCCTCCGTCGTCGAGCGGTCCGATATCGAGGATCTCTTCGCCGAGCAAGCCGAGCTCGTTGCGGCTGGTGACGAGCACGTGCAGGCGTGAGGCGGCGTCGATCAGATCGATGATCTCGTCGCCCAGGCCGGGTAGCAGGTGCTCCGCGTTGTCGAGCACGAGCAGGGCGCGGCCGAGCGCGTCCGCGGCGCGGAGGACGGCCGTCTTGCCCACCGGGCCGGTGAAACGTCCTTCGCTCGCGATGTCGAGGGCGGCCGCGATGCGCAGGCGAGCGGACTCGACGTCGGGCGCGCCGCGGAGCTCGACGAACCAGACGCCGCCCGTCTGCGTGAACCCGGTCGCGTGCTTCGCCGCGAAGCGTTTGGCGAGCCTCGTCTTCCCCGAGCCCGAGGGACCGACGAGCGTGACGAGGCGACACTCGTTCACGCGACGGGAGAGCAGACCCAGCTCCACCTTTCGCCCGACGAAGGGCGAGGGCTCGGGCGTCTTGTGACGCGGGGCCGGGGCGCTGGACAGGCTGCCGCTCACGATGCCAGGAGGATACACCCGGATCGGGCCGACCGTCTCAGCAACTCGGCCGCGAGCGTCTCCGGAGCCAGAGTACGACAGCGGCGACGAGGGCGAGCGGCGCGAACCGACTCTCGCGGCTCGTGAGGGAGCAGCCTGCGCATCCGCCCGGTGCGGCGGCGGGTGGGCCCTGGGGCGGAGGCTCGGGCCGGGGCGACGCCGAGGGGGCCGGTGACGCGACCGTGCCCGAGGGCGGCGCGGTGGGCGACGCCGTCGCGGAGGGCAGCGGCGTCACCTGCGGCGCGCTCTTCTGGGGCAGCGCCTGGGCGAGCATGACGATAACGTCAGGTGAGAGCCCGGCGGTCGAGACGGGCATCGTCGTCTTCGCGCCCTTCTGGATCCAATAACGCAGCGCCTCCACCTCGGCCTTCGTCGGCTGCGGCTCGCCGTCGGGCGGCATGTGGTCCGTGTCGTCGAGCGGGAGGTGGATGCGCGCCAGGAGCAGGCTTTTGTCCGGCGAGCCGGCGACGATCGCCCGGCCGCTCTCGCCGCCCGCGAGGAGCTTGTCGGGGAGATCCACGCGGAGGTCGCCCGAGTCCTGCTCTTCGCCGTGGCAGCCCGCGCATTTCGCGACGAGGATGGGGTGGGCCACGTCGCGGAACAGGTCGAGCTCGGGGGGCAGGGCGGTCGGAGGCGCGGTCGCGGTGGGGGCCGACGAGGCCGCGGGAGCGGACGACGCGGAGGGGGCGGTCGTGGCGCTCGTCGGCGGCGTCCGCGGGACGTTCGCCTGCACGGGCGCGGCGCCGCGGAGATCAGCCGGCAGCTCCGAGGCCGACAGGTCCGCCTTCGCGCCGTGATCGATCCAGAACGCGATGAGGGCGAGCTCCTTGTCGGTGAGCTGCGGCTCCTTCGGGGGTGGCATGTGCTCGGGATCGGAGGGCGGCAGCTTCGTTCGAGTGAGGAGGCTGCTCTTGCCCGAGGAGCCCGCGACCGCGGCCGGACCCTCTTTCCCGCCGCGGAAGATCGCGTCGATCGAGTCGACGCGGAGCTTGCCCTTCTGCTTGGCCTCGCCGTGGCATTTCGTGCACTTCGCCGTGAGCACGGGAGCGACGTAGTCGCCGTAGACGGAGCCGGTCGTGGCGTCGGGCGGCGTCAGCACGCCACCCTGGGCCGGCGGCTCGGCGCTCGGCTCGGCGCTCGGTTCGGCGCTCGGTTCGGCGCTCGGGATCGAGGCCGGGCTCGGGGTCGAGGCGGAGGGCGCGGGCTCGGCCGACAGCGCCTTCGACAGGACGGCGCGCGTCGACTCCGGCGCGAGCGCGTCGCGCACCCGGAGCGTGCCGCTCGCACCGCGATCGATCCACCAGGCGACGAGCGCGATCTCCTCTGCGGATGGTCCTTCACGGCCTTCGGGGGGCATGTGCTCGTCGTCCGCTTCGGGCAGTCGCATGCGCGTGACGAGGGAGCTCTTGTCGCCCGCGCCCTTGATCATGACAGGTCCGTTTTCGCCACCCTTCTCCAGCGCTTCGAGCGAGTCGAGGCGCAGGCTCGCCTTGACCGTCTCGGGGCCATGACACTCGACGCAGCGCTGCTTCATGATCGGCAGGACGAGGTCGTCCCAGACGAGGGGCTCCCGTCCTGGCTCGGCCGCCTTCGCTGGCGGCACGAGCTCGGCCTCCGACTGGGGCTCCAGCCACCGGCGGATCGGCTCGGGCGCGTATTTCGTGAGGTACCCTTCGCCGCGCGTGATGCTCCCGCCGTAGTGTGCTCCGACTCCGAGCGCGGCGAGCGTCAGGGCCAGGAGGCCGCGGTAGGCGAGCCTCCGCGAGGGGGACGTGAGCCTCTCGTAAGCGCCCCAGGCGACGAGCGTCGCGCCGGACCCCATGATGGCGATAAGCGTCAGGCGCCTGTGCCAGAGGACGAGCTTGGACGGAAACCCGCCTCCTCCGGCGAGGAGGTGCCCGACGACGAAGGAGGCGACCGCGCTGGCCACCACGATCGGGAGGACGAGGCCGGTCGCGCGGTCGACGCGCTCGCGGAGGCTGGGCACGAGGCTCGCCCCCTCCGCCGCGGCGACGGCGACGAGGATCCCGATCGGCAGATGGACGACGAGCGGATGGAAACGTCCCAGAAACAGCGCGAGGTCGCCCGAGGCCCGACCGGATAGGGCGAGGTCGGCCAAGACGGCCACGACGACGGCGAGGCTCCCCCCGATCGCGAGGGGCGTCTGCCAGAACGGTCTTCGCACGCTGCTGACTCCGCGCTCAAGCATAGCCCGCGTCGGGGAGCTCCAGGATCTGCCAGAGAGACAACGCCGCGTTGCTGGGGTTCATTCATTTCCTCCGGCGCCCGCGCTCGAGCCGCTCGGCCGAGCTCGCGGCATCCGTCATGGCAAATTCATGGGATCGATATGGATCGTGGCGCGTACGATGGGACCATGGTGCGAAACGAGACGCCGGTGTTCGGGCGGATTCCGCGGGGGGCGACGCACTGGAGCATCCGCAAGCGCGGCGACTACGCGTGGGAGTGGTGCACGTTCGCCGGTCGCGACGGCGTCGCGCAGCAGGAGTTCGGCATCGCCGACCTCTCGATCGCGCTCATCCGGAAGCGATGGGGCGAGGGGACCTACCGCGTCATGTTCCTGTCCCACACCTCGGGGGCGCGGCAGGTCTTCGGCAACGGCAAGGTGTTCGAGCTCGTCGGGTCGAACCAGTCGGGCACCCCGAAGCCCACTGGTCGCGCCACGCCCGAGGCAGGGCCCGCTCCCGCGGAGCAAACGGCGGATCACAGCGACATGGTCCGAGCCCTGCTCCTGTCCGCGCAAGGGCAGAGCGGCGCCAAGGAGCTGTTCGAGGCCCTCGCGATCCCGACCGGCATCGGGCTCTCGAGCTTGTTTTCGTTCGAGCAGCGGGCCAACGATCGCCTCGACGCGATCGAAAGGCGCCTCGCCGCCCTCGAGGAGCGGCTCGGCGCTGCGGCGCCGGCTGCGGCGCTCTCGAGCGCGCCGCTCGACCGCGTCCTCGACAAGCTCGAGGCCCTCGAAGCGCGCCTCACGCGGGCGGCTGCCCCCCAGCTCGGCGCGCAGCCGATCGGCGCGATTCGGCCGATCCAGGGCCGGCGCAGGTCGTCGCCGCTCCGGTGAGCCGTGAGGAAGACCGCCCTCGATTGCATCGGTGACACCCCGCTCGTCGCGCTCGGCCTCGCCCGGGGGCTGGGCGCTCCGGTCCTGGCGAAGTGTGAGCACCTGAACCCGGGCGGCAGCGTCAAGGACCGCATCGCCAAGGCCATCGTGCTCGACGCGGAAGAGCGAGGGCTCCTCCGCCCCGGGATGACGTTGATCGAGGCGACGGCCGGCAACACGGGCGTCGGCCTCGCCATCGTGGCCGCGCTCCGCGGTTATCGGCTCGTCTGCGTGATGCCGGAGAAGATGAGCGTGGACAAGCGCCGGAGCCTCACGGCGCTCGGGGCACGTGTCGTCATCACGCCAAACGCCCCGCCCTCGAGCGCCGACAACTTCCAGCAGGTCGCGCGGCGCCTCGCCCAGGAGAACGGCTGGTTTCTCACCGACCAGTTCAAGAGCCCCGCCAATGTAGCCGTCCACGAGCGCTCGACGGGTCGCGAGATCCTGGAGCAGACCGGCGGCCACGTCGGCGCGTTTGTCGTCGGCGCGGGCACCGGAGGAACGTTGAGCGGCGTAGGGCGCTGTCTCCGCGCGTCGGTGCCCGGCGTGAAGATCATCCTCGCCGATCCGGTCGGCTCGTCGCTCGCCGATTGGGTCGAGCACGGCTCACTCGGCCCGAGCGCGGCGTACGCGGTCGAAGGCATCGGATCGAGCGAGCCGCCCGCGAACCTTCATCGCGACGTGATCGACGGCGTCGAGCGCATCTCGGACGAGGAGTCCTTTTCGACGGCGCGGCGGCTCATCCGCGAAGAAGGCCTGCTCGTCGGTGGATCGGCGGGGACCAACGTCGCAGCGGCGCTCCGCGTGGCGGCCCGCGGGGACGTCGCCGGCCCTGTCGTTACGATCCTGCCCGACGCATGGGACCGATACCGCTCCTGTGCCTGGATGCTCGCGGACGGCTGATCCCGGCCGTGCGCGAAGCGGGCTTCTCGGAAAGGACCGCGTCGTCGTAGGCTTGGGCCGTTCGATGAGTGACGAAGTCATCCACGTCCCGAAAGGCCGACGGGTCCGGTTCGGCCGACAAGACGTCCAGGCGCAGCAGCCCGGGGAGGAGCCGTGGCGCGTCGTCCGTGTGATCGCCTCGCGCCGTCCCGATCTCGAGGGCAGCACCGCCATGGGGCGCGTCCTCGTGGCCTTTCGGATGGCCGTGCGGTTTCGCGAGGTGCTCGCGACCCTGGCCTATTGCTCCGATCTGCCGATGGGGCTCGTGGTCGAGCGTCTGCTCGGGTTGCCGGGCGCGCGCCTCGATCTGGAGCTCCTCCCGCCGGACATCGGCGTCCCGCGCGGTCGGCCGAATGACATCGAAGACGCGGGCTTCAACCAGGTCGTGGAGATCCAGGAGGCGGGCGAGTCGTTCTCCACGCAGCTCGTCGGCCACTGGGTCGATCAGTGTGTCTACCTCTCTCCTCCCTCCATCGAGCGGCTCGAGCACATCGCGAAGGCCGCGTCGCTCACGGCGGATCAGGCGCTCGACGCCGTCATCGCGAGGCACCTCTCGCTGAGCCTCACCCCTCGCTGATTCCCCGGGCCGCTGATCCCCGCAGGGGTGCAACCGCACGGAGGTTGGCGATAGACTGGCGACTCATGTCTGGCCGCGCCGGCGCTCTCGTCTTCCTGATCGGCCTCGCCGGATGCGCCGACATCATCGGGCTCGCCGACTACACGGTGGACGGCGCCGGAGGCGCCGCCACCACCTCGACGACGACGACCGGGGACGTGACCGCGACCACGTCGACGGGGTTGGGCGGGAGCGGCGGGGCGCCGTGTGTCGCGGAGCAGGAGATCTGCAACGGCCTCGACGACGACTGTGACGGCGTCGCCGACGAGCCCGCGATGGAGGTCGGGGAAGGGTGCAGCGGCTGCACCTGGGCGCTGTTCGAAGGGCGCCACTACGCGATCTGCCCGGTGGACGTGGGCGCGTGCCCTGGAGGCACGCGCATCACCGTCTTCCAGTCGCTCGAGGAGCGGGACTTCCTCGGACAGCTCGTTCCGGTCGACGAAGCGGCCGCGCTGGGCCTCACCCAGGCGCCGAACATGATCGACCTCGACGCGGGCTGGTCGTGGGAGCGGACGGGGATGCCCATCCCCTGGGAATCGGGGCAGCCCGACGACTTCGGCGATCCGAACTTCATCGAGAGCGGAGGCGAGGAGTGTGGGTTCATCCTCTCGTCCGCGAGCGAATATGTCGGCGTACACGACGCGTCTTGCAGCGGGTTCGCCAACTTCATCGCCTGCGAGGAGATCGCCGATGAATGTCGATCCGGTGAGCCGTGTGCGCTCCCGGGCGGCTGCGTCGGGACCTGGGACTGCGGCGTGGCCGGCGGTGCGTGTGAGCCGGCGCCCGCGGACGAGGTGTGCAACGGGCTCGACGACGACTGCAACGGCGTCGCCGACGATCAGGGGGCGTGTTCGTGCACCGACGCGGACCTCGCGGGGATGACCTACCGCTTCTGCCAGTTCCCGACGACGGTCGAGGACATGCACTGCGGCGAGGGGTTCGTCCCCGCGATGCCCAAGACCCTCGAGCAGCTCAACGCGATGTTGTCCATGATCTCCGGGTACGGCTCGCCGGTGCGCATCGGCGTCTACCAGTCCGGGGCGGCGACCGAGCTCGCCAGCGGCTGGACGTATCATGACGGAAATGTCTTCGACCCTGCGCTGTGGGAAGGCCCGATCGAGCCGGATGACGAGCTCGGCATGACGGAGACTCACGCGCAGGACTGCGCGATGATCGCCGAGGCCTTCCCGGCGGTGCACGACTACTACTGCTACGACTCCTTGGGCTATCTGTGCGAGATGGTGCCCTGACGCAGGTCAGAACGTGCCCGACACGCCGAGCCAGCCAGGCGAGAGGCGCAAGGAGACCGCCGGCGAGGTCGGCTCGTCGCCGCCGCCCGGACGGACGATGAGCAGGACGACGCCGGTCGCCGCGATGGCGCCTCCGACGATGAAGCTCACGGTCGAGGTGAGCGCGAGGGTGTTCGCGCTGTCGAGATCACCTCGTTTCTCGGGCGGACAGACGGAGCCCGGGCAGGACTCGGCGAGATCGCTCTCGGCCGAGACGGCGAGCCCGCCGGTGATCGCGCCGACGAGGAGGCCAGCGGCTCCGGCGCCGAGGACGACGAAGCCGGGGACGAGCGAGCCCTCGGACGACGCGGGCGCGGGCTCGCTCACGTCGTCCGCGCGACCGCTCGGCGCCAGGTCGACGCGGACGTTCGCCGCTTTGTCGCCCTCCTGAAGCACGAAGCGCTTTCGTGCGCGCTCGGCGTCGCCCTCGCGCACGACGACCTCGTGTGCGCCCGGGTCGAGATCGTACGGACCTGTGGCCGAGACCTCCGCTCCGTCCACCGCGAGCGTCGCGCCGGGAGACGCCGGGACGAGCTCGATGGTCACGCGGGGGATCCTCGGGAGCAAGGCGTCGAGGTCCTTCTCGGCGTCGCTCTTCGCGGCGCGGAACGGCTCGGGGGCAGTCTTCGGGAGGTCGGTGTCGATGACCTTGTGGTAGTGGTCCCGGGCCGCGACGAGGTGGCCGAGGTTGCGGTGGCTGCGCGCGATGTAGAGCCCGAGGACGGGTGAGCTCGCCAGGGTCTCGGCTTGCTCGAAGGCCGCGAGCGCGTCCTGGAACCGGCCCTGGTTGAAGTACTCGCGTCCTCGATGCGCGAGCTCGACGGCGCGGTCCTCGGCGGTGCTCTGCGCCTGCGCGACCGAGGCGCCGAGCGAAGAGATCGAAAGCAGCAGCGCCGCAGCGAGCGGGGCGACACGCATCGAGGAGAAGGTATCGCGAAACGCGCGAGACCGCAGCCCTCGCGGTCCGGCCGGGCGAAGTGTCAGCCGAGCGAGACGTGCCCGGTGAAGAGCGCGAAGAGGAGCGGCCCGAGCCCGAGGAGCGTCGCGACCACGGCGGCGGTCGCGAGGGCGCGAGCCTCTCGCTCGCAGGCGTCGCGGGCGGCGGCCAACGTGCCACCCCGCACGCGGAGCGCCGAGCCGTGGACGTCTCGGTAGTCCTGGGCGCCGGGTAGGCCCGAAACGTGGACGAGCCCTGGCGGGGGCAGCGCGGCGACGCTCGCTCGGATCGCTCGGTCGTCCCCGAGCTGGAGCCAGCCGCTCTCGTCGAGCGTGGCGTCCTCGAAGCCTGCCAGCGTTCGGCGCGCGAAGAGGCTCCGCGCGGAGGCGAACGACATCACGAAGGCCAGCAGCAGGCCGAGCACCGCGGCCGGCAGGAAGTGTTTGGCGGTGTCGATCTCGCCGGCGACGTCGCGCAGGGTGACATCACGAAGGCCGCGCTTTCCGGCCTCGATCGCGCCGATGGGGCTGCCGTTCGCGAACAGCACCGTGCGCGAGGCGCCGGCGCTGCGCAGCTCGATCTCGCGCACGCTCAATCGGTCGAAGCCGCTGGCGAAGTCTCCGTCGATCCGGACGTCGCAGCCCATGTCGCCGTGAGGAGCGAGCGGGCACTGCCGCTCCACCTCGTGCCCCGCGATCGTCGTGGTGCCGACCGTGCATCGGTTGGGGACCGAGACCTCCTTGGCCTCGGGGTAGACGAACGGAGGCAGCGGGAAGCAGAGCGCGTCTTTCGGTGCGTCCGGGATGACGCCAACTGTCGGCAGCGACGCGAGCCACTCTTCCGGGGTCGGCTTCAGGGTCGTGGAGGCGGCGGCGCCGACGAGCACCGCTCCGGCCAAGACGGCGGGCAGCGCCGTGACCGGCACGATCCGTCGCAGGCCGACGCGCTGGCGCAGGCCGACGAGCGGCTTCGCCAGGGCCCAGGAGACCAAGGCTCCGGCGAAGGTCACGAAGCCGGCAAAAAACGGGAAGACGAAGAGGGCCGCGATGTCACCGGTTCCGCAGCGCCAGTGGGAGTAGACGATGGCGTCGGACAGGCCGAACACCGCCGCGAGCGAGGGGACGGTCGCCGCGGTGACGAGGGCGCCCATCAGCGCCAGCCTCGCTCTGTCGTCCAGGCGCGCGCGCAGCGCGACGGCCACGGCGAGGACGAGCAGCAGGGGCAGGGGCGCCGTCTCCGCCCAGAGGTAGGAGACGGCGGTGGTCACCGCGGCGACGAACGAGACGCTGGCTGCCACGCCGAGCGCGACACCGACCTTCTCCGTGCGACGGCTCGTCTGAGGGACCATGGCCGATGCTTCAACGCTCAGGGGGCCATCTTCTTACGCTGGACGAGATCCTTCGCTTCCCGGGCGAGCCTGGTTGGCGCAGGCGCTGCGAGCTCGGGCGCACCGCCTTCGTCGACGGAGCGCGCCGAGCAGGTGTTTTCGCCGCGGGCTTCTCCCGGCACGGTCCTTGAACGCGGGCCGCATGGCCCGCCTTCCCTTGCGACACCGCGCGCCTTTGCGCGCGACCGGTGCGCTCCTCGCGGTCTCCGTCGTGTCGGCTGCTGCCTTGGCCCAGGCGTGGACTCCGCTGCCGACCGCGAGTGACCCGCTCCTGAGGATGCCTGGGACGCAGCCTTCGGACGGCCGCACGATCGCGAGCCCCACGACCTGCCAGGTCTGCCACGCGGCGTACGACCCTGCGATCGAGCCTCACTACTTGTGGAGCGGCTCGATGATGGCGCAGTCGGCGCGCGACCCCTTGTTCTGGGCCGCGACGACGGTCGCCATGCAGGACTCGATCTGGGCGATCGGTCGGCCGAACGCCGGCGATCTGTGCATCCGCTGCCACGCGCCGGAGGGGTGGGTCGAGGGGCGCTCCGAGCCGCCGAACGGCTCGTTCCTGATGAACACCGACTTCGACGGCGTGCACTGCGCCACCTGTCACACGATGGTCGATCCGTTCGCCGAGGCCACCTACGCGGGCCTCACGGAGGGAGACGACTGGGTCGGCTTCTGGGACGAGAGCGGGCAGAGCGTCACGCCGTCGGACGACGCGGCGGCGCTCACGCTCCAGCAGGACCGCGTCGACACGCAGACGATCGACTTCTTCAGCGGCAAGCCCTTTTACGGTGCGGCCACGTTTGCGCCGGTCTCGCCCGGCTACACCGAGGCCGCTTCGGGCCAATACGTCATCTCCAGCGACCCCGCGTTTCGCGCCAGCTTCGCCGACGCGGACGCTCCGCACGCGGCCCGTTACAGCCGGCTCCACAAGAGCCGGCACTTTTGCGCGACCTGCCACGACGTCTCCAACCCGGTGCTCGCGAACCTCGCGTTTGCCGGGACACCGCCGGGCGATGGGACGACCGAGCTCCCCACCGAGACGCAGCCTGCGCACGCGTACGGCCACGTCGAGCGGACGTTTTCGGAGTTCATGCTGAGCGACTACGCCGTCGGCGCCGGAGCGCCGGGGGAGGGCCCGTACGACCCATCGGTCTTCGAGACCTCGCGGCCCGGCAACCTCGTCGCGACCTGTCAGGACTGTCATATGTCGGACGCGACGGGCAAGGCCTGCAACCTCCCGCAGGGCGTGTTGCGTCCGACCGAGAGCGTCGAGCATCCGAAGAGCGGCGTGTCGCGTCACGATCTCACCGGGGCGAACGCCTGGATCCCGCGCATCCTCGCGAGCACCAGGATCGGCTCGCCCAACTACGATCCGGTCAACGAGCAGCTCCTCGCGCAGGGGCCGGGGGTGCTGACGCTGAACCTGACGGCGGGGCTGGGGCTCGACGCGGACGCCCTGCTCGACGGCGCCGCTCGCGCGGAGGCCACGCTCGCGCAAGGGGCCGCGGTCGAGGCGCTCGACTACGACGCCGCGACCGGCGCGCTGTCTTTCCGCATCAAGAACCAGACGGGGCACAAGCTGCCGAGCGGCTACCCGGAGGGCCGGCGGATGTTCGTGAACGTGGTCGTGTACGACGCGGGCACAATCGCGAGGCAGATCAACCCGTACGACTACCTCGCGGACACTCTCCGCGGTCTGCCGGCGAGCGAAGCGCAGAGCAGCCCGCCTCTTTTGCCGACGGAGGAGCACCGCGACGATCTCGTCTACGAGGTCACGTCGCAGAGCGCGCTCACGGGTGAGGCGCACACGTTCCACATGGCGCTCGCGACCAGTCGCACCAAGGACAACCGCGTCCCGCCAAAGGGCTTTCGCATCGCCGAGGCGGCCGCGCGGATGGCCGAGCCGGTCTGGGGCGGAGCGCCCTCGCCCGCGTATTTCTCCGCGGCCGAATACGCAGGTGGGTACGACGCGGTGTCGCTCACCGTCCCCGCCGGCGCCGACGGCGTCGCGGTTCGGCTCTTCTATCAGACGACCAGCCGCGAATACGTCGAGTTCCTCCGCGACGAGATCAACGGCGCCGCGACGACGCTGGCCTCTCCTTCTCCGTCGGGTGAAGCAAACGCCTACATCATCCAGACAGATCCGTTCTTCTCGGCCTTGTCGGCCTGGGGCGACACGATCTGGGCGCTCTGGGATCACAACCGCGCGTTGCCGGGCGCCGCACCCATTCTGGTCGGTGAGGCGACCTGGGGCACGGTGCTCGGTCCGTGCGCGGGGCCGGGCTCCGACGGCGCGCCGTGCGACGACGGGGACCTCTGCACGACGGCGGACGCCTGCATGGCCGGCGCGTGTATGGGGGTCGCGCTCTCGTGTGGGGCGATCGACTCCTGTCACGAGGACGGCGCGTGTGAAGCGGCGACAGGTCTCTGCACCGAGCCGGTGAAGCCGGACGGCTCACCTTGTGAGGGCGGCACCTGCGTCGCGGGGACTTGTGAGCCGAGCACCACGAGCTCGACCGGGTCGGGCGCGGGAGGCGCCGGCGCGGGCGGCTCCCCACCTGGGACCGGAGGCGGCGCGCAAGGCGGGGGAGGTGCGGGCGGCCAAGACGTCCCGCCCGGCGAGGAGGATGGGTGCGGATGTGCGCTCCCCGCTCGAGGCTCGGGGAAGGCCGCGCTCTTCGGGGCGCTGCTCGTCGGCCTCACGTTGCGGCGAAGGCGGGGCGCGCGCGGTTGAGACCCCCCGGCCTCCGCCTCTCCGGTTATCATCGTCTCCTTGCCCGAAGAGCCGAAACCCCCGAGCGTCGCCGAGACCAACATCGTGGACGTCGAGCCGATCGCGGTGCGCCGCAACGGCATCTTCACCATCGCGAGCGGGCTGGACACCGGCAAGGTCCTGCGTCTCCCGGCGGGAGAAATGGTCGTCTTGGGGCGCGCGCCCGAGTGCACCTACTCGTTCGACGACGCGAGCCTCTCGCGGCAACACGCCCGCGTCATGCGCGTGGGCGCCGAATACGTCATCCGAGACGACGGCTCGCGCAACGGCACCTTCGTCAACAACGTGCGGCTGACGAAGGCGGAGGCGCTGCGCAACGGTGATCGCGTGCAGCTCGGGTCGAGCACGCTCTTGCGCTTCGCGCTGGTGGACGAGGAGGAGGAGCGCGCGCTGCGCCGCGTGTACGAGGCGGCCATCCTCGACGGGCTGACCGGGATCTACAACCGCAAGCACCTCGAGGAGCGCCTCATCACCGAGCTCGCCTACGCGGCACGCCATGGCGCGCCGCTCTCGGTCGTGATCATCGACGTCGACCACTTCAAGAAGGTGAACGACACCTACGGCCACCTCGGCGGAGACGCGGTGCTCCGCGCGGTGGCGGCGCTCTTCGGCAGCAGCATGCGCGTCGAGGACGTGCTCGCGCGCTACGGCGGGGAGGAGTTCGTGATCTTGCTTCGCGGCACGCCCGTCGCGCAGGCGATCGAGCTCGCGGAGCGGCTCCGGCGCGCAGTCGAAGCGACCGCCATCCCCTTCGAGGGCCACCTCATCCGCATCACGTCGAGCGCGGGCGTCGCGTCGCTCGCCGAAGCGGCGATGCCTGCGGACCGAGCCGCGTTGCTCGGCGCTGCGGACGCGCGCCTCTACCAGGCCAAACAGTCGGGCCGGAACCGCGTCGTCGGTCCCTGACCCGCGCGGACGCGCCAGTCAGCGGGGCGAGACGCAGAGCCCCGTGAAGCCGTCGCGGACCTTGCCGCTCGGGCAGTCGCCGCTCGGCTTGACGGGTTGCGCGGGCTTGGGCGCCTTGGTCGTCGAGGAAGCCTGGGTCGCGGGGGCCTGGGTCGGCGCCGCCGAGGCGGACGCGCCTGCGCTGGTCGAGGTCGCGGGCTCGGGCTTCGAGGTCCGAGCGTCCGCGGGGAGGGGGCTGGCCGCGGGCGCCTCGGGGGCCGCCGCCGAAGACGAGCCCGCAGCCTGCGATGATGACGATGCCGTCATGAAGCGAATGCCGAGCACGACGAGGAGCGTGAGCGCGGCTGCTCCGGCGCCGCCCCAGGCGAGGAGCTTCTGGCGCTTGCGGGATGCCTGCTGGAACGGGTTGTCCGCCGGCGCGACGCTCAGCGACTGCGAGGCCGTGGCGAGCGTGGGGCTGCTCGGGATCTCGGCAGGCGCGACGATGGCGATCGGCTGGGGCAGCGGCGGCGGCGTCTGCGAGCTCCGCACGGGAGCCGGCGGATAACCCGACAGGGACGCGCGCGCCGCGGCCGAGCGCGCCATCCTCATGCTGGGTGAGCTCTCGTCGAAGCTGCTGGCGGTCTGGCCGACGCTCTCGAAGAACGCGCGCGTCATCTCGTCCGCCGACGTGAAGCGGTGGTCACGCCTGCGCGCCAGGGCGCGTTCGAAGAACGCGTCGAGGCCGGGCGGGAGGCTCGGATCGATCTGCGAGGGCGGCGCCGGCGTCTCCGTCGCGATGGCGTAGACGATGGCGGACAGCGAGTCGCCGCGGAACGGGCGCGCCCCGGTGAGCGCCTGGTAGAGCAGGACGCCGAAGGACCAGAGATCGGTCCGCAGGTCGACCTCGATCCCGGCCGCCTGCTCCGGGCTCATGTGGTGTGGCGAGCCGAGGACGATGCCGGTCGTCGTGTGATCGTCGACGAGCCGAGCCTCGGTCTCGCGAGCGATCCCGAAGTCGAGCAGCTTGACGATCTCCTCGCGACCGCTCGTCGTGATGAACACGTTCGCGGGCTTCAGATCGCGGTGGATGATGCCCGCGTCGTGCGCCGCCGTGAGGCCTTTGGCGATCTGGAGCGCGATGGGCAAGAGCTCCGCCACCGTCAGGCGGCCCACGCGTTTGAGCCGCACCGAGAGGTCCTCTCCGGTGAGAAGCTCCATCACCATGAACGGGATTCGATCCTCGGTCCCGTAGTCGTGCACGCGGACGACGTGTGGGCTGTTCATGCGCGCGCACGCCTTCGCTTCACGCTCGAAGCGCGCCAGGAGCGCGGCGTCGAGCGCGGTGGTCATCAGCTTCACCGCGACGGGGGGCGTCGAGCTGCTCGTGATGGGCCCTCCAGATGGCGCCCATCCCGCCATGCGCCAACGGCTCGACGAGCCGGTAGCGTCCAGCGATGAGCTGCCCCGCGTGGAAGGTCACGGTAGGGAGCATACCAGAGCAGCGGTCGATGGGCCTCTTCAGCGCCAGGAGACGACGCCCAGCCACGGGAGCTCGGGGCGGCCTCCCGGCTCGCAGACGCAGCCCTTTCCCGGTCCGCACATCGTCTTGTCGCTCGGGTCGCAGACCAGGCTGCCCATGTACGCTGGGGAGTATTTGCTGCAGAACGTCCCGACGTCGTGCTCGATCTCGCCGAAGACGTACGAGCAGGCCTCGTCCCCGTGGCAGTCGCTCTGCTTCGTGCACGTGAAGCGGCTCTCACCGGGCACGGCCGCGTGCTCGGGCGTTCCGACGGCGACACACGCCGGACCTCCTTTCGTGAGGGCGCAGATCGGCTTGTCGTTCGCGCAGCGCTTGCCGCCTGCGCAGGTGGCGGGACCTTTGGGAGCTTCACACGTGCCGCCATGCGCAGGGTCGGCCTCACACGTGGTCCCTGCTGGGCACTTCGCGCCGTCGGGCTCGCAGAGCTCGGCCCGGCAGCTCTGCGAGACGTCTGCGCGCGCGACGCAGGCGGAGCTGGGAGAATATTGGTCCCACCGCACGCAGCAGGTCTCGCCCCTCGGGCAGTCGAGCCCGTCGTCGCAGCGCATCCCTCTCTCGGTGACGGCGGCTGCGTCGACGCAGGTCCACTCGCCTGCTTCCGTGAAGACACACGCCTGCGCGGGCGCTTGGCAGCGGGCGCTGCCGCACGAGATCGTCCCGCGCGTCGAGCCGGGCGCGCCGTCGCGAGGCGGCGCCACGTAAGCGGAGGCGGACGCCGCGGGCGCGGGCGCCGCGGATGGTGCGGCCGACGCGGAGATCGCGGCCGGCGCACGCGCGTCTCCGTCGGGGCTCGCCGTCACCGTCGGGATCGGCTGCGCGTCGTTCGAACGTGGCGGAGAGGCGCAAGCGGCGAGACACGCCGCGAGCGCGGTGATGCCGAGCGGAGAGACTCGTCGGCTCACTCGCGGATCCATACCGCCGTCCCTTTCTTCACGCGGCTCGCGACCTCGTCGATCTCGGGGTTGTCGAGGGAGACGCAGCCGAGCGTCCAATCGACGAGCTTGTGGACACCGTCGACCATGTCGGCGCGCCTGCCGTGGATGGCGATGCCCGAGCCCGCGCCGACGCGCGCGGGGGCCTCGCCTTTGGCGACGAGCGCCTCGTAGCGCGAGACGTCCTCCGGGCCGGGGTAGTCGAGCGCGAGGTACGTGTGCCACTTCGTGTTCTTGATGACGGCGGTCACCGCGAATCGTCCCATCGGCGTGATCTTGTCTCCTTCGTAGCCTTTCTGGCCCATGCCGCCCGACCCGAGCGCGACCGAATACGTCTTGGCGACCGCGTCTCCGGCGACGAGAGAAAGACGGTGCGCGCGTTTCTCGACGAGGATGAGATCGATCGCGGCGTCGGCGGGGACCGCCGCGTCGCACCGGAAGCCGGCGGGGCAGGGGGGCTCTGTCGGGGCGGCGTCGGCCGGCGTCGAGGGCCGAGGCGCAGCCGCGTCGGCGATCGCGGAGGCAACCGCGCTGTCATGGTTCACCGCGCTGGACGCGATCGCCCCGGGAGGGTCCGCGGGGCTGCAGCCGAGGAGGCAGACGAGCGGTAGCAGTCCCTTCACGTGGGCTCCCAATATTCGAGCCCCCGGAACGACGCGCCCTCGAACACGAGCGTCGTCACCGAGCCGGGGTGGCAGCGCGTGCGGAAGTAGAGCCACGGGAAGAAGCGGGGCGTGATCTTGCCGGCGTGCTCGACCGCCACGCAGAGGAGCCGGATCGGTGTCTGGTGCGAGACGAAGACGGCTTCGCGCTGGCTCTCCATGGCGTCGAGAACGTCCGAGACCGCGGTCTGCATCCGGCGGGCGATCTCCGGCGGGGGCTCGTCTTTCGGCCGACCAGCGAGGTCCAGCGCGCGCGCGAGGTACGAGCGCGCCTCGAACGAGCGGGGCAGGCCCTGACGCCAGCTGCCCGCTTCGGTCAAACGCACGTCCGTCTCGATGTCCTGGGCGAGACGTTCACCGAGCTCGTCGGCGATCAGCGCGGCCGTCTCCTGGGCCCGCTCGAGCGGGCTCGAGACGATGCGGGCGTCGGTCGTGTGGTCGCGCAGGTACTTTCCGGCCGCCCGAGCCTGCTCGCGTCCGGAGCTGCTGAGCGAGAAGCCTGGGATGCGTCCGTAGTGGATCCCGTTCGGGTTCTCTACCTCTCCATGGCGGACGAGGTGGATGCGGCGCTGGTTCGGAAGACCCAATTTCTGCGTTTCTTCGGAGCTGCCGAGCGTGTGGCCCCGGCCGCGCTCAATTTCTCACGCGCGCTTTGCCATCGCACGAGGGAAGGGCTACTGTCTTTCTGTTCAGTATGGCGCTCCCGGCCACGCTCCAGGCTCTCCACCCGAAGCTCAAGCTCGGCTCGACGGAGCGAGCGAAGGTTCTCCCGCTCTTCTTGGGCGAAGCCCTCCCAGACGGCGGGCTCCCTCGCGGCGTCGTGGTGGAGGTGGCGTCGCCTCGCGCGCTCGGGAGCGCGACGACGGTCGCGCTCCGTGCGTGCGCCTCCGCCCAAGCGGAGGCGCGCCTGCGCGGCGGGCCGGCCTCGAAGCAGAGCTGGGTGGGCGGCGCGTGGTGCGCTTTCGTCGATCCGTGGTCCACGCTGCACGCGCCCGCCGTCCTCGCACACGGGGTCGATCCGGCGCGCCTGCTCGTCGTGCGCCCTCCGCCTTCGGCCATCGCGCGGGTCCTCGTCCGCCTCGCGGAGAGCCGCGTCTTCGGCGTCATCGCCGTCGACACCGTGGCCGCCCCCGGGGTGGACGCGGGGGTGGAGCCGCTGGGCGTGAGCCTCGACAGGTGGGGCACCGTCGTCCGGCGTGTCGCCCTGGCGGTCGAAAATACTGACACCTCTGTCATTGTTATGACCGACGTGCTCGCGCGCCGGTCCATGCCCCTGCCGGTCGCGCTGCGGCTCGAGCTCGATCGAAGGGGGCCCGGGCTCGTCCAGGTCCGGGTCGCGAAGGATAGGCACGGCCGCGTCGCGCCGCCTGCGCTGGTGGCCGTCCGATGAGCACGCGCGTCGCTGCCATCGTCCTCCCTCGGCTGGCGTGTGAGCTCGCCGTGGCGGAGCGCGAGCCGAGCCGCGCGCCGCTCGCCGTCGTCTTCTCGGAGGAAGAAGACGGGGATACGTCGGCCGCTGCCGAGGTCGGCGCCGTGTGTGAGCGCGCGCGCGCCGCCGGTGTCCGCCCCGGCATGCGCGTGGCCGAGGCGATGGCCCGCGCGGCGGATCTGCGCTTCGAGCGCCTCTCGTGCCGCGCGCTCGTCCGCGCCCTCGGCTCGGTGGCCGAGGTGGCCATGGAGTTCGGTGTGACGGTCTCCATCTCCTCACACGCGCCCCCGCTCGACACCGTCTGGGTGGACGTGACGGGCGCCGCGCACCTCTTCGGAGGGGAGCCCGCCCTCCTGGACGAGATCGAGTCGCGCGTCGCCGTCCTTGGGCACCGCGCGCGCGTAGCCATCGCCGGCGGACCGAACCTCGCGCGGTCGTTCGCGCGCTTCGCCCATTTCGACGGCGTGCCGCGCGTCTCCCCGCCCGGCCAAGACAAGGCGGCGGTGCTCCGGCTGCCGCTGTCGGCCCTCCCTTTGCCGGAGGGGCTCGGCGCTTATTTCGATCGGCTCGGCGTGCGCACCGTGGCCGATCTCGCGAAGCTCGATCGCGCGCAGCTCGTCGCGCGGCTCGAGGCTTTCACGAAGGCCGAGCGCGAGTCGATGCCTCCGCCGTTCGAGCTCCTCGCCTGGCTCGAAGGGGAGGACCCGCGGCCGCTCGTCCCTTATGCCCCGCCCGAGGTGCTCGTCGAAGAGGTGGGCTTCGACGACGGCGTCGAGACCGCGCCGCAGCTCGTCTTCGCGCTCCGCAACGTGGTCTCCAAGCTCTCGGCGCGCCTCGTCGGCCGGCGTCAGGCCACGGGCCGCATCGACATGGAGATCGCCTACGACCGCGCCATCTTCCGGCTCACGCCGTCGGGCGCCATCGGCGCGGAGCCCACGGAGCGCATCTTCGTCGATCTTCCGGCGCCGCTCTCCCACACGGACGACCTCTTCCGCGCGGTCAAAGCGAAGATCGAGCGGCTGGAGCTCGCGGCGCCCGCGGTGCGTATCGCCATCGCGCTCTCGCGCATCACACGCGCGCCGGAGATCCAGCTCGACCTGTCGCGGGACGTCAGCGTCTCGCCCGATGCTTTGCCGGCGCTCCTCTCGGAGCTCTCGGCCGAGATCGGGACCGAGCGCGTGGGCGTCCTCTCGGTGGTGGACGACCACCGGCCCGAACGGCGGACGCGACTCGTCGGCGTCACCGCGGCCAAGGCCGGGCAGGCCGTGTTGCCATTGGACCAAGTCGAGCCGGGAGAGCCGGTGCGCCTCCTGCCGGAGCCGCTCGTGCTCTCGGCCCGGCCGCTCTCCTCCGGCGATACCGTCGTCATCGGTCGCGACGCGTTCGTGGTCGAGAAGATCGTGTTCGACCGGCGTATGGATTGCGTGGCTTGGTGGTCGAACGAGCCCTGCTCTCGCGATTACTTCCGCGTGTCGCTCACGGGCGCGAGCAAGGCGGAGGGGTGGGTCTACGTGGATCGGGTCACGGGGGAGACGAGCCTTCAAGGGTGGTGGGAATGACGGCGCAAAGCTCAGGAGGAGAGGAAACGATGGTCCGAGCCGGCAAACACGTTCACGCTCTTTATGCCCTGCACGGCGTGCTCCTCCAGGCGCGTGACATGGCCCGCGCTGGGCGGTCCGACGCCGACGTCGCGGAGGTGCTCGGCGTCGCCCAATACCTCGTCTCCCTCCTCCTGGAGCAGCCCGACAAGACGCTCGTCTTCCGCGGTCAGCTCAGCCGGTTGGCGGAGAAGTATCCTCCGCTCGAGATCGGCGTCCAGCGATTCGACGGCGTGTTGCCGAGGCGCTGACGGGAGTCGGGCGGCTCAGCTCGGCGCGGCGCATTGGCGCCACGTGTAGATGTGTGAGCCGCCGAAGCGACCGAGCGTGGGGTCGCTATTCGGCGCGAGCTTGAACGGGCTGGCCTCGAAGAGGAGCAGCCCTGCCTGTGCGCCGGCCGAGACGGCGAAGAACCGGCCGTCGAGCGTCAACGTGACCCCGCGCGGGGACGGGAGATCGATGGCGGCGAGGATCGAGCCCGTCTCCAGGCTCCACAGCGTCGCGACGTTTCCGTAGGGGTGGGTGGCGAGGACGCTGCGCGAAGGCTCGTGCACACACACGCTGAGCGACTCCCCGACGAACCGCCTCGTCACCTCCGGCGGCGTCCGGCGCTTGACGAGCTTCGCGCCCGGCAGCCGCAGGCTCACGCCGCCGAGGCTCGTGTCCTCGGGCAAGCCGTCGCGCGGCGCGGAGACGAGCGCAAACGCGCGCGCGCCCGTCATGGCGACGTGTCCGGCGTTGAGCGTGGGGTCGTCGACCTCGAAGCGCTCGAGGAGCGCGCGCGTCGCCACGTCGACGAAGGTAACCGCGGGCGCGCGTGGGTCGCCCGTGGGACCGCCGCCGTTCGTGATCGCGAGCACCGCGCCGTCTTCGACGAGGTGACAATCGTGCGGGGCCGCGCCGTAGGTCGGGAATCGGTCCAGAACCGTGAAGTCGTTGGGGTCGCGCACCGAAATGGCGCCGTCCCTCGTGTCCAGGCTCATCTCGACGGCCAGGAGCGCGTCACCCGATCGCGTGAACGTGCCGTGCCCATAGAACGCGTGGCCGCCCATGGGCGCGATTGTCGAGATGACCGTATTCGACGCGAGATCGACGTACGCGCCGCCTGGCCCGCGCTTCTCGAACAAGGCCGCCTGCCACGGGCGGGCGGGGCTCGGCGCGAAGCCGTGCGCGAAAAACGACAGCATCAGCCGGTTCGTGGGCCGACGCCCTCCTTCCGCGGGCGCGTCCAGATCGACCAGGTCGAGCGAATGGTGGACCGACTGCGTCTTCGGGTCCAGGTAACGCGTCGGACCGACGATTACGCCGAGCTCGGAGAGGAGGCTCATCGCTCGAGTCGGTCCGGCGCTGGGTGCCCGCGTTACTGCCGATACTTGACGACGACGATGTCGTTGCCGCCCTGGTTGGGCAGGTCCCCGCCACCGAAATTGACGGCACCGGTGAAGTAGCCTGTGGCGAACACGTCGCCGCAGGAGGCGACCCTCACGCCGTAGAGATAGTCACCGCCAGTATCCCCCGGCTTCTTCCACCAGATCGTGCTCCCGGAGTTCGGGTTGATCTTGTAGATGAACGTATCCGAAGAGCCGAACGAGCCTAGCGACAACGTAGCGAAGAAGAGCGTGCCGGTGTACCCGCCAGCGAGGATGACGCCGTTGTCGGCGCCGACTCCCATGGCCTTCACGCTGACGTCCAGTGTGCCATTGATCGCCTTGGACGTGAGGTAGGAGCCGGCCGCATCATATTTCACCGCCAGGATGTCGTAGCCGGTCGACGTAGGGCTGATCTCCGTGCCGGCCGTGCCGTTGAGGTCGACCGCCGTGTTGAACTTCCCACCCACCCACACGGCGCCATCGGAGAGGACGACGACCTGCTGGGCGTATTCGTTGCCAGCGGACTGGAACGCCCGCGTCCACAGGTGGTTGCCGTTCTGATCCATCCGGACGACGTAGCCGTCGATGCCGCCGGCGACGTTGATTGTCGGCCCGCCGAACGACATGCTCGTCCCGAGATCGCCGACGATGACGAGATCGCCGTTCGATGCGACCGCGAGGTCGCTGACGTTGTTCTGCATGTTCGTGCCGAAGCGCTTGCTCCACACGTGGTTGCCCGCCGCGTCGAAGCGCGCCACGAAGATGTCGTCGAACCCGAGGCTCGTGAGGTTGGAGCCGCCGAGGTTGATCGTGCCCGTGAACTGGCCGGCGATCGCGACGCCGTTGTCGGGCATGCGGACCACGGCGCTGATGGAGTCGTTCGTGTTGCCGCCCACGAGCTTCTTCCAGACGACCTGGTGGCTGCTATTGAACTTGACCAGGAAGCCGTCCGAGCCCACGCCCGTGAGGGTCGCGCCCGAGCCGAAGTTCTCCGAGGAGCCATCGCCCAGCGAGCCCATGAGGAGGTAGCCGTCATCGAGCAGGACGACCTGCTTCGCCGCGTCACCGCCCGTCCCGCCGAAGTCCTTCGCGTTGATCGCGTTCCCTTCGTCGTCGAAGCGGAGCAGGATGCCGTCGACCCCGCCGTCGCTTGTCACCGACGTCCCCGACATGAGCGTCCCGCTGAAGGAGCCCGCGACCAGGATCTCGCCGTTGGGCAGCTCGAGGACGTCGAGCCCGAGATCGGATTCGGTCCCGCCCACGTCTTTGCTCCAGACGTGATCGCCGCTGCAGGTCGCCGACGAGCCCGAGCAGTCCTGGTCACCGGAGACGAGGCAGGAGTCGCACGCCTGCGGCACGACGTCCCCGACGCAGGCGCCGTATTGGTTGCCCATCATCGTCGCCTGGCAGGTGCTGGTGCCGGCCTGACAGATGCCCACATTGAGCGTGCCGCCTGGGCCGGTGTAACAAGACTGCGTCTGGCCGAGCATGCAGTTGCAGCCCGGGCCCTCTTCGTCGGTCTGTGCGTCGCAGTCCTCGTTGATGCCCGAGGCGCCGGTTCCACACGCTTCTTGCAGCGGGGTCTGCTCTCCGCTGCACACCTGGACGTTGTTCTCGCAGGCCCACGTCCCGCCGACGCAGATGCCGACGTTCTGCGTGCCGCTCGGGCCCGTGTAACAGGCCATGCCCGCTTCCGCCCAGGGCACGACGACGCCGCCTGAGCAGCTGCCGCACCCGGAGGTCGGCAGATCCATGTCGTCGGGCGTGAGCGTTCCGCCGGCGTCACACGTCGGCGCGAGGCAGTCGCCGTCGATGTCGACGGCCGGCGTGTCCTCCGTGTTGACGACCTGGACCACGTTGCCGGCGTCACACGACGGGCTCATGCAGTCGCCCGGCATGTCGTCGGTCGGCGCGTCGGTGTCGTTCGGCGCCTCGACGACCGCGCCGTTTTCACAAGCCGGGCTCACGCAGTCGCCCGGCGTGTCGCCCATGTTGGGGAGGTCTCCGTCGTCCGGTGCGGTCGTGACGTTGCCCTGGCCGTCGCAGGCCGGGACGCTGCAGTCGCCCGCGACGGTGTCGGGCGGCGCGTCTTCGGCGGGCGCTTGCACGGCGTTGCCGCTCGCGTCGCAGGCGGGGGCGAGGCAGTCGCCCGGGGTCGAGTCGACCGCGACGTCCTCCGGGACGATCGCCACGACGACCTCTCCGTTGCCGTCGCAGACGTTGCTCTTGCAGTCGAAGGGCTCAGCCTCGTCGATCACCGTGCCCGCCGGACGGAGCGAGTAGGCGCAGGCGCCGTCCACACACTCACCCGCGATACACGGGTCGTCGGGCGTGTTGCAGGCGTCGTCGGATCCGCACTCGACCGGCTCGGGGATATCGAGGACCTGACGGCAGCCGACCACCGGGGTGGCGACGGCGAGGAGGGCGAAGAGGGCTCGGAGAGGGCGCCTGAGGGGAGCTCGCATACTGGAAGTTCGTTGGAAGGGTGGAAAGGATGACGGAACTGTCAGAAAAGTACGGCTCAGAGTATGCCGTGGCCGGTCGGCGCCCCCGTGGGCTTCGAGGTCGGCTGGGCCACCGGCGCGGACGTCGACTTCGTGGTCGGGGTCGCGGTCTTCGTGCCCGACGGCGTCTTCGTCTTCGGGTGTCCGGCGGGGTGCTCGGCGATCGGCTGCGAGCTCTCGGCCGCAGAGGGCGCGGCCGACGGCTCGGGCTCCGCGCTGGTCGCGCCGGTCGGCTCCGGCTCTGCCTGCGCGGGAGCTTCCGTCGAGGGCGCCGCGGTCGCGGTCGCGGTCTGGGCGGGAGCTTCGGGCTCGGAGGAGGGCGCGCTGGAGGAGGCGTTCGTCGCCGCCGGCGCCCTCATGAAGAAGTAATAATACCCGCCGGCGCCACCTCCGAGCAGGAGCGCTCCGACGAGCGCGAGCGCCGCGACCGGCGAGCTCGATTTCGGGCGCGCCTGCGTGGTGCCCCACCCGGCTTGCGTGGCGCCGGGACCCTGCACGGCTTGCCCGGGCACGGCGCCCGGCGCCAGCCCGAGGTGGGGCGCCGGCGCGTGGGGAGCCGGTGCGCCTGCTTGCGTCGGCCCGATGTTGGCGGCTGGCGGCGCTTGCATCGCCATGGTGACCACGGGCCGGGGAAGATCGAGGCCGCTCGTGCCGGGCGACACGCCAGCGACGACCGCCAGCGCGTGCTGCAGCTCGCGCGCCGATTGGAAGCGATGCTCCGGGCGCTTCGCGAGGCAGCGGCGGATGATGGCCTCGAAGTCGGGGCTGATGTTGGGGAAGATCGGCGTGAGCGGGGCCAGCTCCTCCGAGAGCACGCCCGCGCAGACCTCCGTGATCGTGTCACCGGGGAAAGGAACGCGGCCCGTCGTGAGCTGGTAGAGAATCACGCCGAGCGCCCAGATGTCGGTGCGGGCGTCGACGTTCTTCGACGAGCGCATCTGCTCGGGCGACATGTAGTAGGGCGAGCCCATGATGGCGGTCGTCCGCGTCATCGAGTTCGCCTGCTCGTCGGGGTTCACCGACTTCGAGATCCCGAAGTCGAGCACCTTGATGCAGGGGCTCCCGCTCGGTCGCTTGGTCAAGAAGAGGTTCGCGGGCTTGAGATCGCGGTGGACGATGCCGGCGTCGTGCGCCTCGGCGATGGCGTCACAGGCTTGCATGACGTAGGTCGCGGCGATCGCGGGGGCCATCACGCCGGACTTCTCCACGACCTGCTCGAGGTCTTGTCCGGTGAGGTGCTCCATCACCATGTAGGGCGACCCCGACTCGAGCCGGCCGACGTCGGTAACGCTGGCGACGTGCTCGCTCTTCAGCTTGGCCGCTGCCCTCGCCTCGCGGACGAAGCGCTCCACCGCCTGGTCGTTGGCCAGCGCGGCGGGGAGCATGAACTTCATCGCGTAGAGCTCGCCGAGCTCGCGGTGGCGAACGGCGACGACGACCCCCATGCCACCCGCGCCGATGACCTTCTCGACGACATATTTGCCGAGGAGCACGTCGCCAATCTGGACGGGGATCGCGGGGGGGGTCGGTTGCATGGCGTTCCGGAGGGCTACGAGGCGTGGCTCAGAATTCTGCCGTGAGGCCGAGGCCGATGTCCCCCGGGCCCGCGGCGGGTCGGAGGCGCAGGCGGGCGGTGTCTGCACCCTCTGCGGGCTTCGCGTCGTCATCCCAGGGGGCGAGCGCGATCATGAGGATGCCGCCGGCGGCGAGCACACCGCCGCCGATGAAGAGCCCGGTCGCTGCGTCTGCGAACGTGCCCGCGTCTTTGGCGAGTGTGTTGCCTTCCGCCGAGCAGCGACCGTCTGGGCAAGCGTCCGTCGCCTCGCTCGACTTGCCCATGGCGAGACCACCGAGCACGCCGCCGACGGCGAGCGCGGCGACCCCCACGCCGCCGACGGCGATCCCGGCGGGCAAGAGCCACGCGGGGCGCCCGCTCTCTCCGGCGGGGCCGGGCGACTTGGGCGGATCGGTCAGGCGGGCCGTCGGATCGTCCTCCAGGATCGGGACCTCGACCACGAGCTCCGCGCCGTCCGCGGGGATCTTCGCCTCGAGCTTCCACGGCTTCTTGCCGTGCGCCGTCGCCTCGACGAGGTGTGTGCCGACGTCGATCGGGATCGGCTCGTCGAACTGAGCCGCACCGACGGGGACGCCGCCGCGTTTGACCGCGAGCTCGGGCATCGTCTTGACCGCCGCGGGGACCTTGATGGTGAGCTTCGCGAGCTTCGGCTTCAGCGCCGCAGCTTTCTCCGTCGCGAGTCGCTCGCGATCGCCTTGCCCGGCGCGCGCCGCCGCGGAAGAGACGAGGCTGTACTGGAGCCACGCGCTCGCCAGGCGGCCGTCGGCCTCGTAACACTCGGCCAACGTGAGCTTCGCCCCGAGCCCCTCCGGAACGAGTCGCGTCACCTCTTCGAGCTTCAGGCAGGCTTCGTCGTAGTTCTTGGCCTGCATCAGCTCCATCGCGCGCTCGTAGAGGACCTGCGCGGCGCCGGCGTTGTCGGCCTCGGCCGGGGTCGCGACGGAGAGGATGGCGGCGCCCGCGAAGGCGACGAAGAGGCGGCGGAAGGAGGACGAAGACAGGATGCGCATGGTCGGCAGAATGTCGGCGGGGAGGGGCCCCGACCCTCAAGGACACGTACGCCGCAGCCTACCCTACCTATCCCCCGAGCAATAGTGAGCGATTCATGAGCAGCTCGAGCGCGTGTGCACCGCGATGGCCCGTTGGGTAGGATACGCGCAAAGACCGCGTGTTCGCAGAGCTCTGCGCCAAGTCCAACTTCTCCTTCCTGGAGGGCGCCTCGCACCCGGAGGAGCTCGTCCGGGCGGCGGCCGAGCTCGGCCTCTCGGCCATCGGAATCGCCGACAGGGACGGCATCTACGGCCTCGTCCGCGCCTACCGCGAGTCACGCGCCGCCGGCGCGAAGCTCGTCTCGGGCGCGGAGCTCACGCTCGAGGCGGCAAACGGCGCGCCGCTCCCTCGCGGACCACGCACGGTCGTTGTGCTCGCCCGCGACCACGACGGCTACCGCAGCATTTGCCGGCTCCTCACGATCGGCCACGCCCAGCACGAGAAGGGGACGGCGGGCGTCCTCCTGAAGACGCTGGCCGAGACGAGCGCTGGGCTCGACCTGGTCGTGCCGACCGACATGCCCCTCCTCACGGAGCTCCGCGGCGGAGCGCCGAGCCCGGCGGGCTGGGACGAAGACTGGTCAGCCGTCCTCGAGTCGTTTGCGGGCCACGTCCACGTGGCCGCCTACCGGCGTCTGGACGGCCTCGACGCGCAGCGCACCGAGCTGGCCGAGGCGCTTGCACGAGCGTTCGATTGTGAGGTCTTCGCGACGGGGCGACCGCTCTTTCATCACCCGTCGCGTCGCGCCGTCGCGGACGTCGTGCAGTGCATCCGCGAGAAGACGACACTCGAGCGCGCGGGGCGAGCGCTCGTCTCCAACGCGGAGGCGCGCCTGCGGTCGGAGAAGCAGATGCGCGCGATCTTCCGCGACCGGCCCGGCTGGGTGGACCGCGCGGGGGAGGTGGCCGAGTCGCTCACGTTCTCCTTCGGCGAGCTCCGGTATCACTTCCCGAGCGAGAAGCTCTGCACGAGCGGAGAGACGCCCGACGAGCTCCTTGTCCGGCTCACCGCCGAGGGCCTGGCGCGCCGCTACCCCGGCGGCGTCCCGTCCGGGGTGCGCGCCCAATGCGACAGGGAGCTCGTGCTCATCGAGCGTCTGGCGGTGGCGCCGTATTTCCTGAGCGTCTGGGACATCGTCGAAATGGCGCGGCGACGGCGCATCCTCTGTCAGGGGCGCGGCAGCGCCGCCAACAGCGCCGTCTGCTTCGCGCTCGGCGTCACCGCGGTCGATCCAGCGCGGTCGAACCTCCTGTTCGAGCGTTTCCTCTCGGCCGAGCGCGCCGAGCCGCCGGACATCGACGTCGACTTCGAGCACGAGCGGCGCGAGGAGGTCATCCAGGAGATCTACGAGAAATACGGGCGCGACCGCGCCGCGATGGTCTGCGAGGTGATCTCGTACCGTGGCAAGAGCGCCCTGCGAGAGGTCGGAAAGGCCTTCGACCTCGCGCCCGATCAGCTCGATCGGCTCTCGAGCCTCGTCATGCACTACGACATGAGCGACGTCTCGCAGGACGCGGTGGCCGAGCTGGGGCTCGACCCGTCGGACGCGCGGCTGGGCAAGGCGATCGCCACCGCCCGCGCGATGGAAGGGTTCCCCCGGCACCTCTCCATCCACGTGGGCGGCTTCGTGCTCTCGTCCGAGCCCCTCGACAACGTCGCGCCCGTCGAGCCCGCACGTATGCCCGGTCGCACCGTGATCCCCTGGGACAAGGACGACATGGACACGCTCGGCTTCTTCAAGATGGATGTGCTCGGGCTGGGGATGCTCACGTGCATCCGCAAATGCCTCGCGCTCCTCCACGAGCGGGGCCTCGCGCCCGGGCAAGCCTCGAAGGACGAGCCATTCGATCCCATCGAAGCGCTCGCCCGAATCCCTCCGGAGGACACGGCCACCTACGACGCGATCTGTCGGGCCGACACCGTCGGCGTCTTCCAGATCGAGAGCCGCGCGCAGATGACCATGCTGCCGCGGCTCCGGCCGCGCTCCTTCTACGATCTGGTCATCGAGGTGGCGATCGTCCGCCCGGGGCCGATTCAAGGCGGAATGGTGCACCCGTTCCTCCGGCGCCGGCAGGGGAAGGAGGCCGCCGTGGCGCCACACCCCGTCCTCGAGCCCATCCTCGAGCGTACGCTCGGCGTGCCGCTCTTCCAGGAGCAGGTCATGCAGATCGCCATGACCGGCGCCGCGTACACGCCGGGCGAGGCCGATCAGCTGCGGCGCGACATGGCCGCGTGGAAGAAACACGGGCGCCTCGAGCGCCACCACGACCGGCTGCTCCGCGGCTTCGCTGCGGCCGGCATCTCGCGTGAGTTCGGAGAGGCGCTCTACAAGCAGATCCAGGGCTTCGGCGAATACGGCTTCCCGGAGTCACACGCCTCGAGCTTCGCCCTCTTGGTCTACGCCTCGTCCTGGCAAAAGACACATCACCCGGGCGTCTTCGCGTGCGCGCTCCTCAACTCGCAGCCCATGGGGTTCTACAGCGCGTCGAGCATCGTCCAGGACGCGCAACGCCATGGGGTCGTGGCGCGACCGCCGTGTGTGACGGTGAGCGATTGGGATTGCACCCTCGAGGAGGATCCCGCCTCGTCGGGCGGCTTCGCCTTGCGCCTCGGCCTGCGCCAGATCGCCGGAATCGGCGAGGACGCGGCGAAGGCCGTCATGCGAGCCCGCGCCGAGACACCATTCGAGAGCATCGGCGATCTCGCTCGCCGCGCCGACCTGAAGAAGAACGAGCTCGAGGCCCTGGCGGAGGCAGGCGCGCTCGAGGCGCTCACCCCCGGGCGTCGTGTGGCCATGTGGCGCGCTCGCGCGCCGCGGCTCGGCGGCCTCTTCGAGTCGATCGATCTCGAGAGAGACGCGGAAGATCCCCACCTCCCCGAGGTGGGCAAGGTGGAGCAGCTCCTGCTCGACTACGGGCGGCTCGGCCTCTCGGTCGACGACCACCCGATGAAACACGTGCGGCCGCACCTGGAAGACCGTCAGGTGAAGCGAGCCGCCGAGCTCGCGAAGCTGAGGCACGGCTCGCGTGTGCGCGTGGCGGGCCTCATCATCGGCCGGCAGCGCCCGATGACGGCGAGCGGCGTGACCTTCGTCTCGCTGGAGGACGAGACGGGGGTCGCGAACCTGGTCGTCACGGTGCCCGTGTTCGAGAAGTTCCGGCACCCCCTGCTGCACGGGAAGCTCGTGCTCGTGGCCGGCAGCCTCGAGCGGGAGGGCCAGGTGATCCACGTGCTCGTCAGGCGCGTCGTCCGCCTCGAGCTCCCGAGCGGCGCGGCGATCCGCGCGCGCTCGCGCGACTTCCACTGAGGGAAGGCGCGGTCAGCTCGGCGAGACGATCTCGCCCTCGGCGAGCGCGAAGGCGGGCCCGAACCCGTCCTCTTCGAAGGACGGGCGCACCGCGTCGAGCGTGGCGCTGGCGTGAAACCCCGCGGAGAACAAGGTCTCGCCGAGCAAGGCGGTGAGCTTCGCCTGGTTCTCGGCGACGAACGCCTCCAGCGCCCGGAAGATCGCAGCGACGGCGGCGTCGGCGATGGGTCCCTCGGGGACCCGCGAGAGGACTCGGTTCTGCGGGCCCGAGCTCTTGGCGATCAGATAGACCGCGAGCGCGCCATGGTCGCGCACGATCGACTCGTCCAGCCAGCGGCCGAGGTCCGCGACGGTGCCCAGCACGACGGGGCCCGGAGCGCGGTGGGTCGAGTCACCCGAGGGCTCGTCCACGACACCGAGCTGCTCGAGGTAGCCACGCGCCTCTTCGGCGTCGTCGCCCCACGTGGACGCCACCTCGCGAAGCTCGGTGATCGCCTCATCGTGTCGCCCCTGCTCGGCGAGGAGCAGCGCGAGCTTGAGCCGCGCGCGCGTCATCATGGGCTGCTCCGCGAGCACGTCCCGGAAGAGCGTCTCACCCTCCTCTTGCGACGCGGCGTCGGGCATGCACGCGAGCACGTCCGCGAGACCGAACTTGGCGTTCACGTGTGGGTAGGCACCGAGGAGCCGCCGGGAGAGCGCCGCTGCACGCGTGAGGTCGGGCAGCTGGCCGGCCACCGGGACCGACAGGCGTACGAGCAGAGCGTTGTCGGGGTGGGCATCCATCAGGGTCTCGAGCTCGCCGAGCGCGGCGAGGACGCCGATCTCCTCGAAGCCTTCGAGGAGCGGCAGCGCGCCGGCCGGCAGGAGCTTCGTCCAGCCTTCGCGAGCTTCGTCGATGGTCGCGGCCATCCCGCGAGGCGGCGGCGCCTCCGCCGCGGAGACCCGCTTCACCCAGAGGCTCGCGCGCGGATCGGCGAGCTTGCTCTTCGCAGCCTCGAACGGGAAGAGCACGCTGGCGGCGCCGAATCGCATGCCCGGCGGCGCGTCTTGCTCGACGTCGACGGTGTCGCCGCCGATCCAGCGGGCCTCCGCCTGATGGGCGAGGGCCGTCGCGAGCGCAGCGCCGAGCGCGTAGATCACGATGGGCGCGTCGGGGATCTGGAGCTCGCCCATCGCGGCCTCGAGCTGCTCGGCCTCCTCGTCGCTCTCGGGGTCGCGCAGCGTCGCGCCCTCGAACCAGCGCGAGACCGCGGGGACCGCGAGGTGCGTCGCGACGAACGCGTCGAGGCTGCGCGTGCCGTCGAGCTCGTCGTGTCCACGTGGCCAGCTGGGCAGGACCTTCGGTGACTCGAGCCGGAGCGGCACGCCGTACACCTCGCGGGCGGCCTCGACGAACGCTGCCCCGGCGCGCGCGAAGTCCTCGTCCCCGGCCGGGAAGACCGTCGCCTCGGGCGGGAGCGCGAGGCGACGGGACAGGCTCTCGACGAAGGGCGTGATCGCGGGCCAGAGCGGCGTCTTCCGGTACATGAGAACGGCCATGTCATTGCGACGCGCGTGAGGCAATGTCCGCCTGAGGCGCCGCGGTCGTGGTCTGGTACGCTCACCCGATGCGTGATCCGTCCGAGGCGCCGGGCGAGGGTAGCCCCCGGCACGACAGAGTCGTCGTCCTCGGCTGCGGGTACACGGGCGAGGCCATCGCGCGGCGCGCGCACGCCGAGGGGCGCGTCGTCGTCGTGACCACCCGGCGCGCAGAGCGACGCGAAGAGCTCCGCGCGAGCGGCTTCACCGTCGAGGCGACGCCGACGGACGCGACCGCTGCCGCGGACCTCTGCCGCGGGGCGTTTGCGGTCGTCGCGTTTCCGCCCGACGGCGCAACCGACCGAGCCGTCGCGCCGGGGCTGGGGGCCGCGGCCGCCGTGACCTACCTCTCGACCACGGGGGTCTATCCGCTCGACAGCGGCCTGGTCGACGATGACACTCCTGTCATGAAATACCCCCCGCAGCGAGTCGCGGCTCGGCTCGCGGCGGAGGACGCGTACCGCGCGGTCGGCGCGACCGTCCTGCGCGCGCCGGGCATCTACGGCGCCGACCGCGGCCTTCACGTCCGCGTCGTGAGCGGCGCGCACCGCGTCCCGGGTGATGGAGCGCGCTTCTTGTCCCGCATCCACGTCGACGATTTGGCCGCGTTCGTGCTCGCGAGCGAGCGCACACGAGGGCAGACCTTCGTCGTGGGGGACTCGGAGCCGGCTCCCCATATCGACGTCGTGCGCTGGATCTGCCGCGAATACGGCGTCCCGGAGCCGCCGTCGGTCCCGATCGAGAGCGTGCACGAGACATTGCGCGGCGACAGGCGTGTCGATGCCTCTCGCGCGGCGCGCGCGCTCGGCGTCACGCTCCGATACCCGAGCTATCGTGACGGCATGCGCCGCGAGCCGGGCGTCTCCCGTCCGGAATGAACCCGACACCCGTTCGGTGCTCGGCTCCAGCAGTGTAGTCTGCCGGGGTGGACGCTTCTTTCATCCTGTGCTCGCTGGTCCTCTCAGCGGCCCTGATCGCCTGCTCGAGCCAGGAGGCCAGCCCCTCTGCGTCTGCGGAGGCGACCTCGCGCGCGACGAGCAGCAGCTCGGCGCCGGTCGCTTCGGCGAGCGCCCCGGCCGCGGTCGAAGTCGCCCCCAGACCGCAGGCCATCGTCCGAGCCGCGTTCCCCGCGCGAACGACCATCTTCCCGCTGGGGCGTGTGCTCCTCGCGTGCACCGATTGCAGGACCAGCGGAAAGGGCTTGCCCTCGAAGCCCGAGACCGTCCTCGTGGACCGAAAGGGCTCGAAGAAGGTCTCGTTGTTCCCGGAAGCCGATTGGCGTGGGCTCTACCAGAACAACCCCTTCATCTTCGACGAGCCGCGAGCCGTGTCGTTCTCCGGCAGCTACCCGGACGACTTCCGGGCGAGATTGGATGCGCCTTACGACCGTGGCGGTTATGGCTCTGTCACCCCGCTCCGCGCCGGCGCTTCTGGGTGGGCGGCAGCCTCGGACGGGAATGACCCGAAAGCATGGGCCTGCGCCTCCTCTGGGCTCCTCTTTCAGCTCCTCGGTCTGCGCGAGCGCTGCGACGACGCCGGCTTCGCGCCGCTCGCCTTGAAGCTCGTTCCGGCCCTCGCCCGCGCGGCGGAGCCGCCGAACCGACTCGTCATTTCTCCGGGAGGTCAGGCCGCGCTCGTCTTCGACGGTGGCTATGCCCGACTCGTGGGTGACAAGTGGGAGAAGCGGCCTGGACCGTGGGCGGAGGAGCCGGACTTCGCCGTCGCGCTGGAGGACGGTGGCTTCGTCGTCGCCTCGAAGTCGGGGGTCCACCTGGTCTCGAAGGACGACCGCGTCGCGGAGGTGGCGCTCGCCGAGAGTGGGCCGGAGGGGAAACCCGTCGCCGGAGCGACGGAGCTCTCGCTGGTCCCCCTCGGCGACGAGATCTGGGTGAGCTTCCAGCACGGCGACAAGCTCGAGCTGGCCGCGGTCGACGAGGCCTCGAAGTGGAAGCGGTACCTCCCTGCGCTCCAGCAGCCGGACGGGGAGCCCCCGGCCGTGGATCTCCCCAACCCGGTCAAGTTGACCGATTCATGCGTCACGCCGTTTGTCATGCTCGCGTCGAACAACGACCCTCGGTACACCTTCCGAGCGACCACCGAGGCGTTTTTCGGGCACGGGGAGCTGCAAGAAGCGCTCACGTTCGTCCAGTTCACCAAGGAGAAGACGACGTTCTTCGGTGTCCAGACAAAGACGCGCGAGCAGGCCGAGAAGGCGGCCGAGATCGCCAAGGGCATCAAGCTGAGCCCGCAGCTCACGTGTTTCGACGCGGTCGGGCACATCCCCGACCTCACGCGGCCTCCGTCGGGCGTGCGGGTGTACTTCGCCAACCTCGCTCACAAGCGGCTGTTGTGGCCTTGAGCCGTCGCGTCGCAGCGGGCGTCATCCCGCTGCTCGGCATCGCCGCCGCCGGCGTCGTGCTGACGCCGGTCGTCGCGGAGGCCCGCTCGATGCGGTCGGTCCTCCGGTGGCCGGGGCCCGGGCCACAGGTCCGCGCGACAGGGCTCTCGGCGCGTGAGACGATCGAATGGAACGCCGGCTGCGAACATTGCCACGAGTCGATCGCGGCAGAATGGCGCGGCTCCCGTCACCGCGCAGCGTATGCCAACGAGTCGTTTCAGGCTGCAGTGGCGCGAGAGCCGGAGGGCACGCGAGGCTTCTGCGTTCACTGCCACGCGCCGGAGTCGCGCGCCCGGGTCGAGGTCGACGCGGCCTCGGAGCTCGGCGTCGCCTGCGTCACGTGCCATGTCCCGCTGGGCCCCGTCCTCGCTGCCGAACGAGACCCGGCTCGCCCGGCGCCCCATGCGACGCTCGCGTCGGTGGACTTCCGGTCGGCCGAAGCGTGCCGGGGCTGCCACGAGTTCTCGTTCCCGAAGCACCGCGCGGCAGACACGCTCATGCAGCGAACCGTCTCCGAGCACGAGGAGTCGGGGCGGGACGTGAGCTGCGCGGCGTGCCACATGCCGACCGAAGGTGGTCATCGCAGCCACGCCTTCCGGGGCGGCTACGATGAGCCGTTCGTGCGGTCGTCGGTGGTGGTCTCGGCGGAGCATGGGAGCGGGCTGGCTCGGCTGACGCTGGAGACCAAAGGCGTGACCCACGCCGTTCCGACCGGCGACCTCTTTCGGCGTCTCGCCGTCGAGGTCGTCCCGATCGCCGGGGGAGAGGTGAGGCTACCCGCGCTGACGCGGTATCTGGCGCGCCATTACGAGGTGCGGGGCGGAGAACGTCACGAGATCGGGGACGACAGGCTCCACCTCGGCCCGCGGTACGTCTCCTTCGCTCTGCCGCCCGAGGCCGTCGGATTCGAGTGGCGGGTCCGTTATGAACGCGTTGGCTTTCACGTGGACGAGCGCGAGGACGGCGCGGCGGTCGAGAGCGCGTTCGAGGTCGCCTCGGGTGTGGTTCGCCGGTGACTCGGCGCCCGCGGACAATCGGTGTCAATGCAGCGAGCGTCGATCTTCGGTCTTCGACCGTGCGCGCTGGCCGTCCCCCGATTGGGGCGGCCCCGCCACGAGCTCCAGGATCTCCTCCCGGGAGATCGTCTCTTTCTCGAGCAAGAGGCTGCCGAGCCGCTCGAGGACGTCGCGGCGGCGGACGAGGATCTCTCGCGCGCGGGAGAACGAGGACTCGAGAATCTCTTTGACCTCGGCGTCGACGAGCTGAGCGGTGTCGTTCCCCAAGGAGCGATCGGTCCCGAGCTCCGGAATGGCGAGGAAGCGGAGCGACTCGGGGCGACCGAGCGTCTGCGGACCGACGCGCTCGCTCATCCCGAAGCGGGTCACCATCTGACGGGCCAGCTCGGTCGCGCGCTCGAGGTCGTTCTGCGCGCCGGTCGAGACGTCTTGCCAGACGACGTCCTCCGCGGCGCGGCCGCCCATGAGCACGCAGAGCTGATCGATGAGCTCGCTCTTCGTGATGAGGTATCGCTCGTCGGTCGGGAGCTGCAAGGTCGCGCCGAGCGCCCCGATGCTGCGCGGGATGATCGTGATTCGGTGGACGGGATCGGCGTGCTCGACCGAGAGGGCGACGAGCGCGTGCCCGGCCTCGTGGTAAGCGACCCTGCGCTTCTCGTCTGCGGTCATCACCCGGCCCTCTTTCTTGAGCCCCAGCTGGATGCGGTCGACGGCCTCCTCGAAGTCGACCATTTCGACGGTCGTCGCGCGACGGCGGACCGCGGCGAGGGCGGCCTCGTTCGCGACGTTGGCGAGATCGGCGCCGGTCATGCCCGGCGTGCGCTGCGCCACGAGCCGCAGGTCCACCTTGGCGTCGAGCTTCAGCCGGGCGACGTGCACCTTCAAGATGGCCTCGCGGCCGCGCACGTCGGGGCGATCCACGATTACCTGGCGATCGAAGCGCCCGGCGCGGAGCAGCGCCTTGTCGAGGATCTCAGGGCGATTCGTGGCGGCCATGATGATGAGCCCCGAACCGGAGTCGAAGCCGTCGATCTCGACGAGCAGCTGGTTCAAGGTCTGCTCACGCTCCTCGTTCGAGACGAAGCCCGTGCCGCCCGCCCGCGTCTTGCCGAGCGCGTCGAGCTCGTCGATGAAGATGATGCAGGGCGCGCGCTCCTTCGCCTGCTCGAACAGGTCGCGCACGCGCGCCGCGCCGACCCCGACGAACATCTCGACGAACTCGGAGCCCGAGAGAGAGAAAAACGGCACCCCGGACTCGCCGGCCACCGCGCGTGCGAGCAGCGTCTTGCCGGTTCCGGGAGGACCGACCAGGAGCACGCCCTTCGGGATGTGGGCGCCGACTGCCGTGTAATGGGCCGGGTCCTTGAGGTACCCGACGATCTCGGTCAGCTCGGCCTTCGCCTCGTCCACCCCCGCGACGTCCGTGAACGTGACGGCGTTGTCACGGCTCTTGTCGTAGAGCTTGGCCTTCGATCGACCGAAGCTCATCGGCTTGTTCCGCGCGGCCATGACCCCGCCGCTCATGGCGAAGATGAGGAGACCGAGCACGATGAACGGGAGCAGGCCTGCGAGGAGCGTCCACCACCACGCCGCCCGCTCCATCTTTCCCTGAAAGACCACGCCCTGGGCGCGCATGCGCTCGAGCAGCGCCGTCTCGTCGATGTTGGGGAGGCGCTCGGCGACGAGGCGCTCGGGGGTTGCTCCCTCTTCGCCCTTGAGCTCGACCGTGATCGTGTCGGCGGTGACCTCGGCGCGCGCCACCTTGCCCGCGTCGACCGATTGCACGAGCTCGCTCATCGGGACGCTCTTCGAGCCGGGGGGCGTCGGGCTCCCGCGCGTCGCCCAGACCGAGACGGCGACCGCTCCGAGGAGGAGGAGGACGATTCGCAGCCAGCGCCAGCCGCGCGGCTGGTTCGGCGGTGTCGCGCGCGGTTGGCCCTGCTGGCTCGGCTCGTTGTTTTCCGAAGACCTCACGGCTTGCGAGATGCACGCAGCGCGCCACGCGGTGCGTCGGCGTCCGCCTGGGGATGATGGGTCGGCCGCGCAGCCTTTGCAGATCAGCGCTCGAACACGCGAACGAAGCTGCGCGGTGCACGTTTGGTTCGGAGGCAACGAGTCTCCGCGCTCATGTAGCAAATGGTCACCGCTCGACGCGGGCGGCTGCTCGTGTTGGGGCCCGAGCGATGCCAGACGTGGTTGTGGATGAGCAGGACCTCACCCGCGACCGCCGGGACGTGGACCTCGCGATTCACGGCGTCGTCTCGCTCGACGAGAGCCGCGGGGACGACCCCACCGAGCGGCGTCGCGCGCCCGCCCCGGTGGGTGCCGGGCACGTAGGAGACGCACCCTGCGTCTTTGGGCGCGTCGTCGAGCGCGGTCCAGACCTGCAGGACCGGATCTCGGTCGAGACCCCAGAATCGGCCGGCGTCTTGGTGCCAGGGTATGGCCGAGCTCCCGCCCGCGGCCTTGTTGAAGAGGACGGCGCGGTAGATGGCGACATCCCCCGGGATGACGGCCCGCGCGATGCGCTCGAAGAGCTCGTTCTCGATGAGCGCCCGGAAGCGGTCGTCCTTCTCGAGCTTCTCGAGCTTCCGGTAAGCGAGGGAAGGGCCGACGTAGCCCTCCCCGTGAGTCAGGTCCTCGTAGCGGCCGTTCGGGGCGTCGTGCTGGAAGAAGAGGCCTTCGTGGACCACGCGCCCGAGCATGAGATCGTCCGCGCGCTCACGGAGCGCGGCGAGCCACGTCTCGTCGAACACGGGGCCGATCGAGGCGACGCCCTCGGCCTGGTAGCGCGCGAGCGCCGCGCCGACGTCCCTGTCTCGTGCGCCCGGGAGGAACATGCTCACCGCGCGTAGCCCGTCTCGGTGCCCTGGAATCGTCGGAAGGCCTCATCGGCGCGCTCGCGGCTCTCCTCTCCGATCGGCGTGGCGACGGCGTCGATCGCCTCGTCGAGGTGCGCGAGGGTGCCGGGGCCCACCAGGATGGAGTCGACGTCTCGCGAGGCGGCCAGCCAGGCGTAGGCGAACCGTTGCCTGGAAAGGCCCTCTGCGCTCGCAATGGCGCCCATCTCTTCGGCGAGTGCGAGCATCCGCTCGGACCAATAACGCCCTTGGTAGAGCTTGTTTTTGTCGAAGCGTGAGCCCTTCGGGATCTCGGCGGTCGCCGAGTAGCGGCTCGTGAGCAGGCCGCCGGCGAGCGGGTTGTAGACGGTCGTGTGGAGGCCGTATTTCGACGCGAACCGGAAGTACTCGAGCTCGAGCTGCCGGATGAGGAGGTTGTAGATCTGCTGCGCGATGATGGGCCGCGGAATGGTCGCTCGGTCGCAGGCGTGGAAGATCTCGAGGATCTGCCACGAGGCGTAGTTCGAGATGCCGAACGCTCGAATCGTCCCCGACGAGAGCAACGTCGTGATGGCCTCGAGGGTCTCTTCGATCCGCGTCGCGTGATCCGGCACGTGAAGGTAATAGAGATCGATGACGTCGACGCCGAGCCGCTTCCGGCTCTCGTCGGCCGCCGCGAGCACGCGAGCCTTGCTCAGCCCTTCCAGGCTCCCGCCCTGCCGTCCGAAGCCGACCTTCGTCGCGATGAGCGCCGTCTCGCGACGCCCGGCGAGCGCCCGGCCCAGGATCTGCTCGCTCGCCCCGTCACAGTAGGCGTTGGCCGTGTCGAACAAGGACAGGCCGCGCTCCAGCGCACGGTGGATGATCCGCTCGGCCTCGGGGGCCGGGGTGCGCTTTCCGAAGTTCATCGTCCCGAGGGCGAGCTGCGGACGCTCTCCGGGGGTGCGGCGGCGGGCCCAGGGGGTGAGTTCGAGCACGCCCGATCGGTAGCGAGCCCACGGCAGCGCGGCCAGCAGGATCGTCGGAGGGCCCGCGGTGACGTACACTCCGAGGGTGTCGTTGGTTTCACGGGACGACATCGAGCGCAGCTTGGCGGCGCTCCGCGAGCAGGTGGAGGACCCGCGCGCCGGCCTGTTCGGGCCGAGCACGCTGGCGTGGGAGGTCTCGCGCGAGGCGGCGCTTTTCCTCGGAGCAGGGCGCGCCGCCCTGCTGCAGCTCGCCCACCCCTTCGTGGCGCAGGCCGTCGCCGATCACTCGGTGACCGCGCGGGATCCGCTCGCCCGCTTTCGCGCGACGTTCCGCCTGGTCTTCCGGATGACGTTCGGAGATCTCGAGGAGGCGATCGGGGCGGCTCGCCTCGTCTTCCGGATTCATGAGCGGATCGCCGGTGTGCTCGAGGAAGGCGCGGGGCCGTTCGAGGCGGGGGAGCGGTACGAGGCGCGAGACGTCGACGCGCAGCTGTGGGTGCTCGCGACGCTCTGGGACACGTCGCTGAGGATCTTCGAGCGGGTGGTCCGCCCGCTCACCCCGGAGGAGAAGGCTCGTTTCTACGAGGAGGGCCGGCGCATCGCGATGCTCTTCGGCATCGAGCGAGCGCTGCCGCCCTCGCACGCGGCGTTCGAGCGCTACGTCGAGGCCATGCTGGCGAGCGAGGTGCTGACCGTGACGCGACAAGCGGCCGAGACCGCCCGCGTCATCATGCGCCCGCAGAACCTCCTCGGGAGCCTCGTGCGTGAGGACTACGGCACCCTGACCGCAAATCTCCTCCCGGAGCGGCTGTCGCGACCGCTCGGGCTCGACGCCCGCGGCGACGCCGGTCGAGCTCGGACCGAGCGCATCTTCGATCTGGCCGCCGCGCTCGTCCCGCGCCTGCCGCCCCGCCTCCGGTTCCTCCCGCCGTACGTCGAGGCAGAGCGCCGGGCTCGGGGCGACACACGCCGCGATCGAGTCGGCGAGCTCGTGGAGGCCGTGTACGTGGGCCGGCGGACGCGGTGAGCCCGCTCCCGACGTGGGCGTGATACGAGAGAAGAGTGAGAGCGCTCGCCCTTGTCTGCTCGGTCCTGTTCGCCTTGGGTTGCTCCGACGACGCCACCTCGTCGGGGACCGGCTCCACCGGGGATCCGCCGCCGCCCGAGATCGTCTTCGGGGCGCCCGGCTCGCTCGCGTCGGCCTCGGGGAAGGGGAGCTTCCGGTTCGGCGCGGCGAGCGCCGCGACGCAGATCGAGGATCAGAACCCGAACACGGATTGGTTCATCTTCACGAAGCCGGAGTCCGAGGGGGGCCTGGGGATGGGGAAGGCGCCCGTGGGAGACGCCTCCAAGGGCTACGAGAAGGCGGTGGCGGACGTGGCGCTCCTCTCCGAGCTCGGCCTCGACTCGTACCGGTTCAGCGTCGAGTGGGCCCGCGTCGAGCCTCAGCGGGACGTGGTCATCCAGGCCGAGCTCGACCATTACGGTTCCGTCATCGACGCGCTGCGCGCGGCGGGGATTCGGCCGGTCGTCACCGTCCACCATTTCTCCAACCCCACCTGGGTCGACGATCCGATCGATGCGGCGGCCGACCCCGCCTGCACGGCGGGTCCCACGGACGAGAACCTCTGCGGGTTCGGTCATCCGACCGGCGGGCCGCTGGTCATCGAGGAGGTTCGCGAGCACGCGGCGCGCCTCGCCCAGGAGTACGGCGACCGCGTCGACGATTGGGGGACCGTAAACGAGCCTGTGAACTACCTCCTGGCCGCTTATGGCATCGGGTCCTTCCCGCCGGGCAAGAAGGCGATCCTGTCGCTGACCGAGGCGGGCATCCTCGACGACTTCGTGCCCGTGGTGCGCGACTACCTGAAGTTTCACGCGGCGATCTACGATGCCATCAAAGAAAACGACACGATCGACGCGGACGGCGACGGGGTGGCCGCGGAGGTGGGGCTCAGCCTGTCGGTCGGCTCCTTCGTGCCGGCGGCCTTCAACGAGGTCTCGACCGACCCGGTCGACGTCGCCGCGCGCGACCGCGTGACGTACATCTACCATTACCTCTTCGTCGACTCGATCCAAAATGGCACGTTCGACGCGGACCTCGATGGCGTGGCGGAAGAGCAGCTGCCCGAGGTGAAGGGGACGGCGGATTGGCTCGGCGTCCAATATTACTTCCGCGCCGGCGTCACCGGGACGAACCCCCTCATCCCCGTCCTGGACCTGACGCCGTGTTTCAGCTCCTTCGATTTCGGCGCGTGTGTGCCCCCCGTCGGCGGCGACTTCACGAAATGCGTGCCGGACATGAAATACGAGTATTACGAGCCCGGTATCTACGAGATCCTGAAGGACTACGCGGCCCGCTACCCGACGCTCCCGCTCCTCGTGAGCGAATCGGGGATCGCCACCGCAAACGGCGAACGACGCGCGCAGCACGTGGTTCGCTCGCTCGAGCAGATCGCGCGGGCCCGCGACGAAGGCGTCGACGTTCGGGGCTATTACCACTGGAGCCTGTTCGACAACTTCGAATGGGCGGAGGGCTTCGACCCGCGCTTCGGCCTCTACCAGGTCGACTACACGAGCTACGTACGCACGCCGACCGCCGGCGCGACCGCGTTGGGCGAGATCGCGAAGGCGCGAAAGCTCACGACCGAGATGCGGCAGAGCCGCGGCGGCACCGGCCCCATGGCGGAGGAGCCCGGCTTCCTTCCCGGCGCTCACTGCGGGCAGTAGCGGCCGCGCAAACGCGGCGCCCGAGAAGCCGGGCTGACGGTGCTCCGCTGAGGTAGACTCCGCGCCCATGGCGGCTGCCTCCCCCGAGTTCGACCACGGCCGTGACCTCGACATCGTCGTCTACGGCGCCACCGGCTTCACCGGCCGGCTCACGATCGAGTACCTCGCCAAACACGCCCCTCCGGGCCTCACGCTGGGGATCGGCGGGCGTGACGCGGCCAAGCTGGAGGAGATCCGCGAGCACCTCTACGCCGGCGGGCGCGACGTCCGCGTGGTCGTGGCGCGTTCGGACGACGCGGCGTCGCTGCGGGCCATGGCGGCGAGGACACGCGTCGTCATCACCACCGTGGGGCCCTACATCCGTTACGGGGAGCCCCTGGTCGAGGCGTGTATCGCAGAGGGTGCGGACTACCTCGACATCACGGGCGAGCCCGTCTTCGTGGACCGCATCCTCTCCGTGTACGGCGAGCGCGCGGCGCGGGCCGGCGTCCGCGTGGTCTCGTGTTGTGGCTTCGACAGCATCCCTCACGATCTGGGCGTCTACTACACGATGCGGGAGCTTCAGCCGAAGGGGCGCGTCTCGGTGGAGGGATTCGTCCAGGCGGGCGGCGGGATCTCGGGCGGTACCTGGCACTCGGCGATCGGGATCATGGCGCGCCTGCGTGAGGACCGCGCCAAGGCGAAGGTGTCCTTGGCGGCGACGAACGGCCGCGCCGTCCGGGGGATCAAGGGGCGGCCCCACGCGGAGCCCGAGGTCGGCGGCTGGGTGCTCCCATTCCCCTCGATCGACCCGGCGATCGTCCTCCGGAGCGCGCGGGCCCTCGACCTCTACGGTCCGGACTTCTCTTACGGGCACTACGTCCGCGTCGGTTCGCTGCCCAAGGCGATCGGCCTCGGGCTCTCGGTTGGCGCGGTCGCCGCGCTCGCGCAGGTCGAAGCGACCCGGGAGCTGCTCTTGCGCTACAAGAAGCCCGGCGAGGGCCCAAGCGAGGAGGTACGTCGTCGCGGCTTCTTCCGCGTCACGTTCGTCTCGAAGACGGATGACGAGCGCATGTTGAGCCGCGTCTCCGGCGGGGAGCCCGGCTACACCGAGACCTCGAAGATGCTCGCGGAGTGTGCGCTCGCGCTGGTGCTCGACCGGGCGCGGCTGCCCGCGTCGGCCGGCGTCGTGACCCCGGCGGTCGCCTTCGGCGAGGTGCTGGTGGAGCGCCTGCAGGCTGCGGGCATCCGGTTCGAGGTCGTCAGGCGAACGAAGGAGCGGTAGAAATGGATTACGATGTTGTCATCGTCGGCACGGGCTTCGGCGGCAGCGTGTCCGCGCTCCGGCTCGCGGAGAAGGGCTACCGCGTCCTCGCGATCGAGAAGGGCAAGCGCTTTGTCCCGGAGGACTTCCCGAAGACCAACTGGGATCTCCGCCGGTGGATGTGGATGCCCCAGGTGGGTATGCGCGGCATCTTCCAGATGTCGTTCCTCGAGCACGTGACCGTGCTGCACGGGGTCGGCGTGGGCGGCGGGTCGCTCGTCTATGCGAACACCTTGCCTACCCCCAAGAAGACCTTCTTCGAGGCGGCGTCTTGGTCCGGCCTCGCCGACTGGCAGCGCGAGCTCGCCCCCCATTACGAGACCGCGCGACGCATGCTCGGGAGCGCGCGAAACCCGCGCGTGACCCGCGGCGACGAGGTCCTGCGCGACATCGCGCGTGATCTCGGCCGAGAGGACCATTTCCACCTGACCGACGTCGCTGTCTATTTCGGGCAAGCCGGGGTGAAGGCAAAAGACCCCTTCTTCGGCGGAGACGGGCCCGATCGCGTGGGCTGCACCTTCTGCGGCTCGTGTATGACCGGCTGCCGGGTGGGCGCCAAAAACACGCTCGACAAGAACTACCTCTACCTGGCCGAGAAGCGCGGAGCGCGTGTGATGGCCGAGACCGAGGTGTCGAGCGTGCGGCCGCTGGCGGGCGGCGGCTACCGCCTCGAGCTGAAGGCGAGCTTCGGCGGGGAGCGCGCCCCCGTCACGGCGCAGCAGGTCATCTTCGCCGGCGGCGTCATGGGGACTGTCCCGCTGCTCCTGTCCCTCCGGGAGGACGCCGCCGCCTTGCCTGCGCTCTCGGCGCGCGTGGGTGACTCGGTGAGGACGAACAGCGAGGCGCTCTGCGGCATCATCGTGCCGGGTGGCAAGGAAGACTTCTCGCGCGGCGTCGCGATCACGTCGATCCTGCACACCGACGAGCACAGCCACATCGAGCCGGTTCGTTATGGTCCTGGCTCGGGCTTCTTCCGGACGATGGTGCTCCCGCAGACCTCCGGCGCCGACGCCTTCTCGCGCTTGGCGGGAGCCGCGCGAGGCGTCGCGCGTCACCCGCTCGATTGGCTGAGGGCATACGCCGTCCGCGACTTCGCGCGCGAGAGTCAGGTCCTGCTCTACATGCGGACGCTCGAGGGCACGCTCAGCATGCGGCTCGGCCGCGGGCTCTACACGGGCTTCCGCCGAGGCGTCGTGACGAAGCTCGACGACCCCGCGAGCCGGCCGCGTTCGGACATGCCCGAGGCGCTCGATCTCGCGAATCGCTTCGCGCAGAAGGTCGGCGGTGTCTCGGCCACGCTCCTCACCGAGACGCTGCTCGGCGTCCCCACGACGGCGCACATCCTCGGCGGTGCGTGTATGGGGAAAGACGCTCGGTCCGGCGTCATCGACGACAGGCACCGGGTGCACGGCTACGACGGGCTCTACGTGATCGACGGCAGCGCGGTCTCGGCCAACCCGGGCGTGAACCCGTCGCTCACCATCACGGCGCTCGCGGAGCGCGCGATGAGCCATTTCCCACCCAAGCGGAGCTGAGCGCGCCGCGGCTCACGGCGCCGTTCGTGTGATGTCCAGCGTCCCCGTGATGACCCGCGCCTTCGGCGATCGCCGCGAGGCGATCGCGGCGACGTGGACGCGAGACGCGTCGGCGAGGATGCTCGGCGACGTCACGCGGTCCTCCATGGGGTGCTCCGCGAGGCCGAGCAAGCGCGGACCACGGGCCCCCGTCGAGACGACGGCCGCGGCGAGGCCGGCACGGGTCGTGGCGAGCACCGCCACGCCGTCGGCGAGCGGCGCCGCGTCGATCTCGAAGACGTCGAGGTTCGGAAAGATATCAACCGGCGGCCCGGCCGGGCGGAGGTCGGGCTGCAGGCGAACGTAGTGGAGGCGACCCGTGACGATCTCGTCCTCGTCGGCGCGGCCCGAGGCGAGCGTCTTGTAGACGAGGCCAGTCCCGCCTTCGTTCACCACGACGATCCCATCCACGCAGGCGACCTCGACGCGGCGCCAGGGCGGCGGCTCCCGTGAGGGGCTCTGGACCGCGGAGAAGAGCGCGAGCTGCCGGCCGTCGACGACCGCCGTGATCGCGAGGGAGCGGTCCGCGCCGCGGACGAAGCGCGGATCGGTGAAGCTGTCGAAGCTCCGCGGCGGGGAGATGGCGCCCTGGACGAGGCGAGCGTTCACACGCGCCTGCGCCTCGGGCGACGGGGCTCGGCCGAGAAACTCGGACGGATCGAGTGGCGGCAGATCGTCCGGGCTCCTGAGGAACACGGCGTTCGTGGCGCCGAGGGCGTGCTCGAAGACGACCGCGAATCGGCCGTCGGGGCGCATCGCCGCGTCCCACCGCAGGGCGACGGGCACCATCCCATGGTCGATCGCGACCGGCGAGCTCGGGCCTCCGGCGAGCGGGGTCGAGAGCACGACGTTGCCCGGTACCGGGTTGGGCGGGACCGTGCGGAAGAGCGAGTGGAAGAGGAGCGGGCCGGCAGGGCCACGCACGAGCTCGACCCAGGTCACCTCCGGCAGGGCATCGAGCGGGGTGGGTGATAGCGTGAAGCGGAGCGCCCGGTCGCCTCCCTCGCCGAGCCGTGGCAACGCGGCCGGTGACGTCACGGATCTCTCGTGGGGCGGCGGCCGGCCCTCCGCGGGTCGAGCGGACGGCGACGCGGAGCAGGCAGCGAGCAGCGTCAGCAGGAGGGTCGTGGTGGCGCGCCGGACATTCATGGGGGGGGCGCCTCGGAGACGAAGCGCGTCCCGGTCAGGATCATCGAGCTCACGCCGGAGATCAAACGGCGTGGACCCGGTCCGCGGCCGAGTATCATCCGCCGCATGACGATCCGGATGGGGTACTGGGACTGCCCCTCGTGTGGCAACAAGAAGAACCTGGGCCCGAACCCCACCTGCTCCGGCTGCGGTCGCCCGCGAGGGCCGAACATCCCTTTTTACACGGACGACTCGGCGCCGGTCGTGGAAGACCCGGCTCTCGTCGCGCAGGCTCGAGCAGGGGCGGACTGGAAGTGCAAGTACTGCAACGCCGACAACAAGGCCGGCGTGATGGATTGCCACCACTGCGGCGCTGGCCCTGACGGCTCCGTCCGCCGGCAGGAGAAATACGTCGCCCTCGGGCCGCCGCCGAAGAAGGGGCTCGACGCGAAGATCATCATCGCGATCGTCCTGGGCGTCCTGGGCGTCCTCGGCTTCGGCATCTGGTTCCTCTTCGGCCGCACGACGTCCCTCTCGGTCACCGTCGAGTCGGCCGCGTGGGTGAAGTCCGTGGAGGTGGAGCAGAAGGAGCTCAAGCGGGACGCCGCCTGGCAGGACGAAGTCCCCGCGAACGCGCGTGTCGTCGGCAAGGAGACGAAGGGCCGTTCGAAGAAGGTGCAAGAGGGCACCAAGAAGGTGAAGGTCGGCCGAAAGGACCTCGGCAACGGGATGTTCGAGGACGTCTACAAGGAGGAGCCCAACTACGTCACCAAGCAGGTCGACGACACCTGGGTTCGCTACGAGGTCGAGGTCTGGGAGAAGAAGGAGACCCTCAAAGAGGAGACGACGGACGGGAGCGAGCCGAAGGACCCGGCCAGCCGGTTCAAGCCGGGTGGCGATCGGCGTCTCGGGAAGCGCCAGAACGCCGCGGTGTTCCAGCTCAAGGGCAGCGACGGAAAGCGCTACACCTTCGAGGTCGACGTCGACAAAGAGGGAGCCGGCGCCGTGACGAAGTACCAGATCGGCAAGTCGTACACGGCGAAGGTCAACACGCTGGGGGCGGTCCTGGCGCTCGGGCCCTGAGCCCGGGGCTCCGCTCAGCGATAGGGGCCGAAGTAGCCCGGCCCATACCAGTAGTCGTACGTCGCCGGGATGTACGCGGGGCGTGTCTGCTGGAACGAGGTGACCTCCGCGAAGGAGCCGTCTTCGTGGTCGACCTGCCAGCTCACGCGGAAGTTCGTGATGTCGTCGGGCTCGAGATCGGGCGACAGCTCGAAGGTGACCTCCACCCGGCGACGGTCCCGCGGCGGAATCGTCATGGACCCCGGATCTCGCACGGGACGGACGCCGCGGTAGCTCGTGCCTTGTTTCGTGTTCAGCTCCAGCGACAGCGCGTTCGCCGGCACACGAATGGGCGAGTCGGTCTCGTTTTCGAGGAGGAACCCGACGTTGATGACGGTCGCGTCCTGTCCGTTGACCTCGGTCTCCTCCGCGCCTTCGGACCAGACGCGCCCCTCGCCGAAGACGGTTCCGTCCTCGGCTCGGAGCTCGTAGTCCGCGGCCGACTCCCCTTCCGGAGACTCGCCCGTCGCGTTTTCACTCGGGTGAAACGGCTGGTAGGAGGCGCAGGCGGGCGCCATTGCGAGCGCAATCGCGAGCGCGCTCCTGCGGAGGGGAGCACGATTTTTCATTTGCTGCGATTTGGTGCAACCGCCGAGCCACGAGTCGCCCTGCCACGAGCGGGGGCTCGGCCGGACCAAACGAGCACGGCCGCGGCGTCAGGGCAGCGCGGCCGTGTCGCGCAAGATGGCCTCCGTGAACGTCGCGCGCAGGTAGAAGCCACGCGGGACGGTCCGGATGCGCTCGCCGTCCTCGCCGAACGCGAGCGCGCGTGGCGTGCCGTCTCGGGCCTTGGGGCGGAGCTGCAGGTATCGGCCCAGGTGCGCGGAGACGTCCTCCACGCGCCCGATCCCCAGGAGCCCGACGATGTCGTCGTAGTCGGCCTTGAGCTGCTGGAGCTGCTCTGGGCTCGGAGACCAGACGACCGGTTTGCCCAGGGCCCGCTCGGAGAGCGCAGAGCCGCGGGCGCCCACGATCGGGACGAAGAGCACCCGCTCGAGCTTGCGGCGGACCCAGGAGGCTTCGAAGTCGACGTCTTCGTCGACGCGCATGGCGCAGACGAACGTCGACTCCAAGGGGCGGCCGGTTCCGCCGACGGGGATGGTCTTCAGCTCCAGGCCGACCGACGGAAAGTCCACCCTTCGCTCACCCGAGCCGCCGGTCGCGCCCAGGACGATCTCCAGGATCTCCCCGACACGGCCCTTCGTGCTCGCCCCGCCCGCGGGCGTCTCCCGCTCCGCCATTTGCGCGAGCTCCGCCACGGTGCGGCCCTCGAGCGATGCGGCGCGCCGCACGAGGTCTTCGAGGGGGCTCACGGCCCTCTGGGGAAGAGCACCCCGGGGTTGAGGATGCCGTTCGGGTCGACGGCGCGCTTGGCGGCGCGCAGCGCGGACTCGAAGAGCGGCGGCCGCTCTCTCTCGTAGAACGGCACGACGTCGCGGCCCACGGCGTGGTGGTGGGTCGACGTGCCGCCGGCGTCGACGATCGCGCTGGTGATGGCGGCCTTCAGATCGGCCCAGAGGGCGAGGCCGCCGTCCGCGTCGGGGGCCCGGCAGATGACAGTATAGTAAGGAGCACAGCCGTCCCGGTAGGCGTGGGTGATACGGCACGCCAGGAGGTGGGGGCCGAGCTCCAGCTCGTTGACGGCGCGCCTGACCGCGTCGTCGAGCGCGGCGAGGCGGTCCCACGTGACGGCGGTCTCGTAGGTCTCGACGAAGACGCCGCGGAGCACGAGCTCGTCGCGCAGGTAGGGCGCGCGAAAGAACGCGGAGCGATAGGTCTCTCCGGTCGCGTCGCGACCTCCTGACCCCGCGTCCGTCGTTCGGATCTCGCCCACGAGCTGGCCGCCGTGCTGGCGAGCGATATCGGCGCACGCCTCGAGGGTACCGGCCGTGGGCAGATCGGCGGACTCCTGCGCGAGGAGGAGCAGCGACGTGTCTCCCGCGCCGGCGCCGCTCATGATGGCCTCCGGGCCGTCGATGAGGCGCGCATTGGTGGGGAGCAGGCCAGCCTGGAGGATGCCGCGCAAGGCGAGCGTCCCCTTCGCGAAGTCCGCAAACGCGACCGTCACCGCGCTGCGGCGAGCGGGCCGTCGGAAGACGCGGACCCAGGCCTCGGTCACGATGCCCAGCGTTCCTTCGGAGCCGAGCACGAGGCGCTCCGGCTGGGGTCCCGCGCCGGAGGCGGGCAGCCTGCGAGTCGCGAGCGTCCCGCGCGGCGTGACGAGGCGGACGCTCTCGACGAGATCGTCGATGTGTGTCGGCCCGGTCGCGAAGTGGCCTCCGGCTCGCGTCGCGATCCAACCACCGAGCGTCGAGAGCTCGAACGACTGCGGGAAGAAGCGGAGGCTGAGCCCGTGGGCCTTCAGCGCGGCTTCGATCTCGGGGCCCGAGGCGCCTGCTTCGATGCGCGCCGCGCCGCTCGTCGCGTCGACCTCGACGAGCCTGGAGAGCCGGCGCAGGTCGATCGTGAGGGTGCCGCGGAGATCGCCGAGCGCCGTCGGCTCGACGCCGCCGGACACGCTCGTGCCGCCGCCGAAGGGGATCACGGCGAGGCGGGCGGCGTCCGCGGCCTCGAGCGCCCTGACGACCTCGTCTTCGCTCGTCGGCTGAAAGACGTAGTCCGGCGGGTTGTCGAAGCGTCCGCGCGTCGCGCGAGCCAGATCGCGGTAGGAGCGCCCGAGCGCGTGGAGCGCTCGGGCGGCCGGCGCTTCGGAGAGCCCACCCTCGAGGCCACGCGGTGGGGGGCATCTCGGAGGCGCGAGGACGATCGCGTCCGGCGCGGGCGGCTCACGGCGTGGCGGGAGCGGGCCCAGGAGCGCGCCCAGGCTCGCCTCGGCGAACGACAGGGCCGCCGGATCGGGTCCGTCGCCCTCGTACCCCCATCCCCACACCCTTCTCGTTCGCATGAGCTATTTCTGCGGCGCGGGAGCGGGCTGCGTCGACGGCGCTCCGCCCGCGGCGTTGATCGGCGCGGTGACGTTCTCGAGCGACGCGGTGAGCTCGCTGCTGTCCTCGAGCTTGACCTTGTACCGGATGCCGCTGTCTTGGACCTCGGCGACCTGCCCCGGCAAGAGCTCCTCGTTGTTTGCGACCCAGACCTTGTCGCCCGCGCGGTGCAGCGTGGCAACGGTCATCGGCTTGACGGCCGTGAGCGGCACTCGGATGGGGCGGCCGAAGTTGATGACCCAGGCCTTGCCGTCCGCGCTGTGGACGAGGCTCCCCGGTCTCCACACCACGCGTCGCTTCGTGCCTTCGTCGCGCTCCTCGCTGAAGGCGACGGGCGCCCCGAACTTCAGCGTGCCGTCGAGCTTGAGCACCTCGCCGAGCGGCACGTCTTTCTCCTCGAGGCTGCCGGCGAAGCGGTAACGGACCTTCACCTTCTGATCCGCCGGCGGGCTGGCGACGCGACCGAAGGCGCGCGCGCCGCCCGTGGCGATCATGACAGCATCGTCAATGTTCAGCTTGTCGGGTGGTTGGAGCGGCGCGGTGAAGGCGCCCGGCACGAAGGCCTCCGTCTTCGTGTCGCCGGAGGCGATCTCGAACACCGCCAGCTTGGCGTCTTCGATCTTGGTGACGGGGAGCACAGCGAAGCGGAGCGTCTCCCACCCGACGCTGACGGGGAGCACGGCCCACGCTCGCTCGCCCGCCTTCACCGGGGGCTCGAGGTCGGGGCCGCCGAAGTCGGCCCATCTCAGGGGTCCGCTGGCCGGCGCGAAGGACGCGATTGGCGCTGCCGCGCTCGTGGAGGCCGACGCCGCGGCGGAGCCCGAGGCCCGAGGGCGGGGGGTGGAGGCGGCAGGCGCAGGTGTTGCGGCCGGAGGCGGGGGGCCGGGCGGCGGGGGAGGCGGGTCGTCGCCGCACCCGGCGAGGCAGCCGAGGAGAAGGACGTTGGCCAGAGCGGCGCTCGCCGGTTTTGAGGAGGGGGCAGGCTGCACGGAGGCGGATTGTGGTCCAAAGTCCGGGTCGGGCGCAAAGGAAGCTGGACGACCGCACGTAGGATGCCGAAGATCACCGCTTCGGGCTTGGGCCCTCGGCAGGGAGCTATGGACGGCCAGATCCTCGGAATCGACCTCGACCTTTTCGTCACGGAAGTGGGCCTGATCGTCGCTGGTTTTGCGGCGATCATCGGCATCTGGGTGGAGCGGGACCCGGCCCGGCCAAAGCGCTACGCCGCTTGGCTGAGCATCCTCATCGCCTTGGCGACCGGCGTCGGCATGTTCCAGTGTTACGACGACGACCAGGATCAGAAGAAGGTGGAGGGGGACCTCGCCCGAGTCCTCGCCCAGCTGGACAAGATCGCCAGCTCGAGCGACGTCGATATCCCGGCGCTGAACGACCTCATCAAGACCGAGCTCGCGTCGCAGGCTCGGGCCAACCCGGGCGTCGTCGCCAACTTCGCCCAGAAGGTGTCCGACGAGGGGGAGGACCCCAGCGACGTCCTCGGGGCCTACCTCCCCGAGTCCGAGGTGCAGGACCTCACTCGCAAGAACAAGGTGAAGCCCTCGTCGGCGCCGAAGGCTCCGACGCCTGTGCCCACCGTCGCGGCCGCGGAGGGCGGCTCCGATGCACCCGCGGCCGCTCCCGTCCCGCGGAGCCAGCGCCGCAAGCAGCTCTCCTTCGGCGGCGGCGCGCCCAAGCTGCGTATCCCGGTCACCCCGCCCAAGGCGGAGCCGCCGCCCGAGAAGAAGGCGGAGGAGCCGAAGAAAGAGGAGCCCGCCGAGGAGAAGCCTGAGGACAAGGCGGACGACAAGACGGTGAAGCTGCCCCTGGACAAGGGCGCGAGCTTGAAGCGACCGCTCCCCACGCCCCCGAAGGGACCGACCCCGCCGGCGCCGACGCCGAAGGTGGGGCCCTCGCTGAAGCGCTGAGCCAGGCGGCGCGACGGAGTGTTGGCAACACTCTTGCAGCTCCGTCACCGAGCTGTCACATGAGCCTGCGAGCCTGCGCGCCCGAGACCCGGGAAACAGGCGAGGCGCCCAGCGCCGGGTTCTGGAGGCTCGATGGCTCGTATCCTGATCGTCGAGGACGAAACCGACCTGCAGCAGGTTATCGAATACAACCTGCGCCAGGCTGGGCACGAGGTCACGGTCGCGTCTCGCGGGGCCGAAGCGCTCCGCCTGGCTCGCGAGCAGCGGCCCGACCTGGTGCTGCTCGACCTCATGTTGCCCGACATGCTCGGGACCGAGATCTGCCGGACGCTGAAGTCCTCACCCGAGACGCGCGGCGTTGCGGTGATGATGGTCACGGCGAAGGGCGAAGAGATCGATCGGGTCGTCGGGTTCGAGCTCGGCGCGGACGACTACGTGGTCAAGCCGTTCAGCGTGCGTGAGCTGCTCCTGCGTGTCGGCGCGGTCCTCCGCAGGGCCCAGCAACCGACCGAGGAGAACGCCATCGAGTTCGGCGCGCTGAAGATCGATCGGGCGGCCCACCGCGTCTGGATCAACGGCGCCGAGGTGGACTTCACGCCCCTCGAGTTCCGCCTCCTGGTCACGCTCTACGAGCGGCGAAACCGGGTGCAGACCCGCGCATCGCTCCTCGACGACGTCTGGGACGTCCACGCCGAGCTGACGACGCGGACCGTCGACACCCACGTGAAGCGGCTCCGTGAAAAGCTCGGCCCGGTGCGCGACTACGTCGAGACCGTCCGAGGCGTCGGCTATCGATTCGTTGGAAATCCGGCAGAGGCGGGGCGCTAGCCGCCACGCGGATCGATGCGGATCGGCCTCCGAGAGAAGCTGTTCCTCGTGTCGGCCGGCGTGTTGATCGTCTGCGGGTTCACCACCTACGTGTACGTCTCGAGCGAGCTGGCGGCGGACACCCAGCGCCGGCTCCACGGCGACGCGCTCGCCCGCGCGACGCTCCTCGCTCGTGAGCTCGACCTCCGAGGCGGAGAGATCGCGCCGTCGGAGACCTGGGACGCGCTCGCCGACGAGCTCGCCGAGAGCGCGCGCGGACGGGTGACGATCTTCTCGGCAGACGGACGGGTCGCCGGCGACTCCGCGCTGGACCTTCCCGCCATCCTCGAGCTGGACGCCGGGGCGCCGAGCCCGGAGGCGGCGGTGGCGCTCGAAGGCCGCGCCGAGACCGCGTCACGCTTCTCGCCGAGCGCGCTCGAGCCGCTGGTCTTCGGCGCCGCGCCGCTCAAGCGCGGGGGGGCCCCGGCCGGCGCCGTCCGGGTCGGGCTGTCGCTCGATCCGGTCGCCGACGTTCGCTCGCTCGTCGCGAGCCTGACCGCGCTCGGATCGGCGTTTGGGCTCGTCATCGCGGCCGTGCTCTCGAACCTCGCGACGCGGCTCGCGTCGCGAGGTTGGCGAGAGCTCGGCATCCTGGCGCGCCGCATGGCGGGCGGCGATCTGGAGGCACGCGCGCGCGCCGCCCCGGGCGAAGCGGAGGTCGCGGACCTCGGCCGCTCTCTCGAGCAGCTCGCTGTCGGGCTGCGCCGCTCGCTCCGCGAGCTCGTGGGTGAGCGAGACCTCCTCAGCGGGATCCTCACCGGCATGCGCGAGGGCGTGCTCCTCGTCGATCGCGACGGGAAGGTCGCGCTCTTGAACCCCGCGCTCCGCGAGATGTTGCTCCTGCGCGACGAGGACGTCGGGAAGCTCCCCATCGAGGTCATCCGAGACGCCGCGCTTCACGACCTCCTCGACGCGGCTCGCCGCTCGGGCAAGCCGGCGCAGGGCGAGATCGAGGTCGGCGGGATCAAACCTCGCAAGCTCCTCGTGCGGGCGGAGCTCCTCGAGGTCGAGCCTGGAGGTCTGCTCGTCGTGTTCTACGACGTGACCGACCTGCGACGCCTCGAGACGCTCCGGCGCGACTTCGTGGCGAACGCGTCTCACGAGCTCCGGACACCGGTCACGTCGATCCGCTCCGCGGTGGAGACGATCCTCGCCATGCCCCCCCAGGACGCGGCGATGCGCGAGCGCTTCTTCGGGATCGTCGAGCGGAACGCCGAGCGCCTGCAGCACCTCATCGACGACCTGCTCGACCTCAGCAAGATCGAGTCGCGAGAGCTCGAGCTTTCGCTCGAGCCGACGGATGTCCGGGCGGTGGCCGAGCGGACGGCCCTCCTCTTCTCGGAGCGGGCCGGGCGCACCGGCACGAAGGTCGTGTTGGATCTACCGGGCGACCTCCCGGACGCGAGAGCGGACGCGCGCGCCCTCGAGCGCATCCTCTTCAACCTGCTGGACAACGCCATCAAATACTGTCCGGGCGCGACCGTGACGCTCGGCGCAGAGGCCGACGACGCCCAGATCACCGTCCGGGTCACCGACACCGGGCCCGGGATCGAGCCGCAGCACCTCGACCGCTTGTTCGAGCGCTTCTACCGCGTCGACACGGGGCGTTCGCGCCAGCTCGGCGGGACCGGGCTCGGCCTGTCCATCGTGAAACACCTCTCCGAGGCGATGGGAGGCGCGATCTTCGTCACGAGCACGGTAGGGAAGGGGACGCGGTTCTCACTGCACCTGCCTAAAGCTGACGAAGCTGTCATGAGTGGCCGCGCGAGCCTCCCGCCTTCGGTGGTCGATGGCTGACGCCGGCCCCCGCAGGATCTCCAGGCGATCGGCGCTCGCGGCGCTCGGCGCCGCCGGCTGCTCGGCGCGCGGACAGATCCTCCTCCGAGGCGCGGGCGCGACGATCCCGTCGGCGCAATACGAGGTCTGGTTCGCGGCGTTCAGCGCGGCGGTCCCGCGTGTGACCGTCGACTACGCGCCGCTCGGCTCGGGCGCGGGGCTGAGGCAGCTCCGCGCGGAGGAGGTCGACTTCGGCGCGAGCGACGTCGGGATCCCGCCCGAGGCCCGCGCGACGTTCGCCGGCCCGATGCTCGTCTTGCCCATCGCGATGTCCGCCGTCTGCATCGCGTTCAACCTGCCCGAGCTCGAGGGGCAGCTCCGCCTCAGGCGGGAGGTCGTGGCCCGCATGTTCCTGGGGGATATCCGCTCGTGGGACGACGCCGCCATCGCGGAGGACAACCCCGGCGTCGTGTTGCCGCGACGCCCGGTGACGCCGGTGGGGCGGGCCGACGGCGGCGGCTCGACCGCCATCTTTTCGCGCGGGCTCGCCGCCGCCTCGGCCGCCTGGCGATCGGCGGTCGGCGTCGGCCTCGCGGTGACCGAGCCGCACGCCGTCAACGCGCGCGGCAGCGATGGGGTGGCCGCGTTGCTCTCGCGCCTGCCGGGGGCGGTGGGCTACGTGGAGGTCGCGCGAGCCGTCCAGGCCTCGCTCCGCGTCGCGCTGGTGGACGACGAAGCGGGAGCTTTCCTCGGCCCCACGCAGGAGGCGGTGCTTCTCGCGGGGGAGGATCTGTCGCGCGCCGGTGATCTGTTTGCGCTCCCTCGGGCGGGGTTCCCCTTCGCCTCGCCCACCTTCCTGGTGGTGCCGGAGGAGGTGCCCGACGTCGCGCGTGGGGCCGCGCTCGCGCGGCTCCTCCATTGGCTGCTCGACGAAGGACAGGCCTCCCTCCGGGGGCACACGACGACGCCGGGCGCGCCGGCGAATACGCTGGCGCCGCTGCCCGACGTGGTGCTCGATCAAGCGCGCGCCGACGTTCGCCGCATGCGATCGGGACGAACCAACCTGCTCTCGATCGACTGACGCTCCGCTCCACGAAAAGGCACGATGGACTCCCCCGTTTCCAGCCCTTCTCCGATCTCGCGAGCTTCGAGCGCTCGCGCGAACCGGCGTCGCGGTTCGTTCGGGCAAGGTGAGGGGCTCTTCCGCGCGGCGGGGGTCGCCGCCACCGGCGTCCTGATCGGGGCGCTCGGCGTGATCGTCGTCGCGCTCGCGCGGGAGGCCGGCACGCAGCCCCTCGGCGGGGCTCTCGCGATGGACTGGAGCCCGTCGCGAGGGCAGTTCGGATTGGTCCCGCTGCTCCTGGGCACGCTGATCTCGTCGGCGCTCGGCGTGGTGCTCGCCGCGCCGCTGGCGATCCTCGCTGCGATCTTCGTCGTGGACCTCGCGGCGCACCGCGTGCGGCGGCGCGCGCTCGCGGTGATCGACGTCGCCGCGACGATGCCGGGGGTCGTGTTCGGGCTGTGGGGGCGAGCCGTGGTCGTGCCGGCTACCCGGCGCGTCCTCGTCGCGCTCGGCGTGGAGGACGCTCACGGGTTCGGCCTCTTGCCAGCCGGGCTCGTGCTGGCCGCCATGACGCTTCCGACGATGTTGTCGCTGACCTGCAACGTGCTCGGCGCGGTGCCGGCCTCGCTCCGGGAGACCGCCCTCGCGCTCGGCGCGTCGCGCTGGGAGGCGATCCGTCACGTCGTCCTCCCCGCTTCGTGGCCGGGGATCGCGGGCGCCATCGCGGTCGGCGCCGCCCGCGCGCTCGGGGAGTCGGTCGCGGTCGAGCTGGTCTGCGGCTCGAGCCCGGTGTTGCCTTCGGCCCGCCTGGCCCAGGCGAGCACGCTCGCCACCAACCTGGTCGACGAATACGCGGAGGCGATCGGCGCGGCGCATCTCGGCGCGCTCGCGCAGTCCGCGCTCCTCCTGGCGGTCATCGCGGTGGTCGTCGACTGGTCGGGCAGGCGCCTCGTCGCGCGGGTCGGCGCGGGCCACGAGGGTGGACGAGGCAGCGGCGCGGCGGGCTCGGGCGAGCGTGATCCGCAGTGGAGCGCAGCGTGACGAGCGCGGTCGCGCGCCGGCGCCGGACGGAAGCCCTCGTCATGAGCGGCCTCTGCGCGGCCGCGTTCGGCGCCTTCGTCCTCGCCGGTTTGAGCGTCCTTCTGCCGCTCTTCGCGTCCGTCGACCTCTCGCCCGATACGTGGCGGCTCGTCGCTCGGGCGCTGTGGGGGACCACGCAGATCGTCGGGCTCGCGCTGCTCGGCGCGGTCCCCGTGGGGATCCTCGCCGGCGTCTTCGCGGCCGAGATCGGCGGTCCGCTCGGTCGCCTCGCGCGCATCAGCGCCGAGCTCTTGTCCGCGATCCCCACCATCGTCGTGGGCGTCGCCGCCTACTCGCTCGTCGTCCTCTCGCTCGGCGGCGCCTCGCGCTCGGCCGCCGCGGGGGCGATCGGCTGTCTGGTCGCGCCGGCGATCGCGCGCTCGACCCGGGCGCTGTGCCTCGGGGTGCCGGGGCACCTCCGCGAGGCGGCGCTCTCGCTCGGCGTGCCTCGTTACAGATTCGTCATCTTCGTTCTCCTGCGAACGGTCGCGCCGGGCCTGTTCGGGGCCGTCTTGACCTCCGCCGCCCGCGCGGTCGGCGAGGCCGCGCCCGTCCTCTTCGTCACGACCTTCGCCAGCGCCTGGGACGGCGAGCGCGACGACGCCCGCCTCTCGGCGCTTCCCACCGAGGTCTTCGCGCTCGGGTCGGCCGCCGGGCCCTGGGGCTACGGACGCGCCAACTTGGTGTGCCTCGTGCTGCTCGGCGTCGTCGTCGGGCTCGGCGTGCTCGGCCGGCTGGGCGCTCGGAGGTCGAGGTGACGGAGCCGGAGCCGAAGATCGCCACTGACGATCTCACCGCGAGCTTCCGCGGCGTGACCGCCGTGCGGGGCGTCTCGATGCGTTTCCCGAAGCATCAGATCGCGGCCATCGTCGGGCCGGCATCGAGCGGGAAGTCGACCTTCTTGCGTTGCTTGAACCGCCTGCACGAGCTCGGCGAAGGGGCGGCCGTGGCGGGTGAGGTCCGGCTCGACGGGGTCGACATCTACGGTCCCGCGGTCGATCCGCTCGCGCTGCGCCGGAAGGTCGGTATGGTCTTCGACCGTCCGACGCCGCTTCCCGGCTTCTCGATCGCGGACAACGTGCTGGCCGGTTTCCGTCTGGCCGGTGAGGAGGCGGATCGCCCCGAGCACCTGGTCGAGGCGATGCTGCGCCGGGTCGATCTCTGGGACGACGTGAAGGATCGGCTGGGGCAACCGGCGCTCGGGCTCTCGAGCGGCGAGAAACAGCGGCTCTGCATCGCGCGATGCCTGGCGCTCAAGCCGGAGGTCTTGCTCCTGGACGAGCCATGCTCGGGGCTGGATCCAATCGCGACGGCGCGCGTCGAGGAGGTCTTGAACGAGCTGCGGTTCGGCGTGACGATTGTGCTGGTGACCCACAGCTTGCAGCAGGCGGCGCGCGTGGCGGACACGACGGCGTTTTTCCTGGGCGGCGAGCTGATCGAGCACGACCGTACCGAGGTGTTCTTTCGCAATCCGCAGGACCCGCGCACGGAGAACTACCTGACGGGGAGGTTCGGATGAGCTCGATGCTGCATACACACAGGCTCTACGAGAGCGAGCTGGCCAAGCTGCGGGAGAGCGTTCTCCTCATGGGCGCCAAGACGGAGGAGATCCTCGGCCGCGGCATGCAGGCGCTCGCGGACCGCGACGTGCCCGAGGCGGAGAGGTTGATCGGGCTCGATCAGCAGATCGACGAGCTCGAGGTCCAGATCGACGATCTGGCCCTGATGATCCTCGCGCGGCGCCAGCCGGTCGCGTCGGACCTGCGGCTGATCGCGGCGGTCCTGAAGATCGTGACCGATCTCGAGCGCGTCGGTGATCTCGGCGTGAACATCTGTGAGCGCGTGATCGAGCTCGCGAAGATGCCGACCTTGCCCGGTCAAGCGGACGTGTGCGAGCTCGGCCGGCTCGTGGGGCAGATGCTGCACGACGCGCTCGACGCCTTCGTGCGCGCCGACCCGGTGCTGGCTCGCGACGTGCTCGAGCGCGACCGCGAGATCGACTCGCGCTTCGCGCGCATCTTCGAGGCGTTCGTAGCCCGGATGATGGAGGACCCTCAGAACGTCGATCGCGCGACCCGCCTCCAGTCTCTCGCGCGTTACCTGGAGCGCATCGCGGACCACGCGACCAACGTGGCCGAGATGGTCGTCTTCATGGTGAAGGGCAAAGACGTTCGCCACTCGCAGCGCGGCGAGCGCTGAGGCGGATCAGTCGACGCGACCGCGCTTCATCGTCTTCGAGAGCGCGGTCCCTTCTCCGCCGCTGAGGCGCGGGTAGCTCCCGAACGGCTTCGTTTGTTTGCTCCGCAGGATGCAGCGAACGTCCCGGTCGAGGTGGTCGATGGCGCGCTTCAGCGCCTTGTCGTCCGCGCCCGGTTGGCTGGCGGCGGCCACCTCGCCGAGCGACTCGGCGAGCGGAGGGCACTTCCCCGGGGAGATCGGAAGCTCGAGCGGCGCGACATCGGCGGGGCAGCAGCGGCCTCGGAGGACAGCGTAGGCGCCCAGCTCGAAGAACCCGAGGATGGCCCACTCCTTCATGCCCTCGGTCACCTTGCCGTCGCTGTCGCGGACCAGCGCCTCGCGGACTCGTGGTGCACCGCGGACCGGGCTCGGCTCCTCGCAGACGAAGGTCAGGCTCGCCGCACCCTCTTGAAACGTGTCCGCAGGGAACAGCTTCCGCATGCAGGCCGCCACGTCGGCGGGCGCCGGAGGCGCGGACGCCGGAGGCGCGGACGCGGACGACGCCGCAGACGTGGACGGCGCGGCGGACGCGGACGACGACGCGGACGCCGACGGCGCGACGGACGCCGACGACGCGACGGGCTCGGTCGCGCTCGCCGCCGGCTTGCCCGTTGGCTCGACGAGAGACGAAGCCGGCCGCGGCGCTTCGGGGCCGGGCTTCGACGGGGTCGACGAAGCTGCGGCTGGCCCCCCATCGGCGCGCGTGGGCGGCGGCTGGGTCCTGTCGCGGCCGATCACGTACGCGAGCACAACCGCGGCCGCGGTGCCGCCCACGACGAGCGACCACCGCGCCTTGCCGGGCTCGGCCTTGGGCGCCGCGCGCTTCGCCGCCGCGGGCTTCGGCGCCGCGGGCTTCTCGGCGTCGTCCGCCGGCGTCGACGAAGGAGGGGCGTCCGCCTCGTCGGCAGGCTTCGCCGGCTCGGCGCGCGGCAGCGTCGGTCGCTCCTGCTCTTCGTCGGGAAGGGGAGGTATCTCCCGAGCCGTGGGCCGCTGAGGGGGCGGCTTGCTGAGCGCAGCCCTGGGCGGGACGAGCCTGGGTGGACGGACGGATCGCTTCCGCTCGCTAGCCTCCGAGTTCTTCCAGGTGCTGTCTTCGTCGAGGACGGCGAACAGATCCCCTTTGTTCGGCTGCGCAGGGGCAGGCTCGCCGGGTGAAGGCGGAGGCGGCAGCGAGGCGACGTCCACGACCGGCGCGTCGTCCGAAGGCGCGTCCGCAAAGGGCAGCGCGTCGTCGACGGTCGCGCCCTCACCGTCCAGCCACGAGTCGAGCTCCGCGCGGAAGGCGGCGAGCGAGCGCGGTCGGGCCGCGGGCTCGACCGAAAGAGCGCCGAGGAGGATCTGCTCGAGCGCGTCGTCTCCAGCGTCGAACACCGCGAGCGGCGGAGGGCGTTGGTTCTGCGGCGCCGCCGCCTCCGCCGAACGCGGCTGCGTCCAGCCGGTCAGCAAGAAATAGAGGAGGAGCGCGATCGCGTACCCGTCGTCTCCCCTCGAGGCGCCCGCTCCTGCGCGTCGCTCGGGCGAGTGGAACGCGTCGTCGTCCTTGCAGGCACTCGCCGGGAGCAGTCGGGCCTGCGCGATGCGCGGACCGGCGAGCGCGATCGCCTCGGCGCTCAGCCTGCCGTGCACGGCGCCAGCGGCGTGTAGCCCCTCGACCGTCCGCAGGAGGCGAGAGGTGAGGCGCACCGCATCCCGGGCCGGGATGGGTCCCTCCGTGTCGATCCTTCGCGCCAAGAGGTCCACGGATCGCGCAAGCTGCCAGGGCCCCGGCCGCGCGACAAACAAACTCCCACGGCAGTCGAAATCGATGCGTCGCGGTACTAGCCGAACGTATCGTGCGGGGCCCTTATCCCACCTGAAAACAACGGCTCCCCGGGTTATCCACCGCGCGTCCACAGGTGAGCCCCCCGCCCGCATGGCGCGCCGCGCGATTCTTCGGTCGTCGCGTCATGGGTGCGCTGCAGACGATTGAAATGATTGGACATTTTCTTTGCGACGGACCCGAGGCGTGCCTGTGACGCGGCCCACACCGCCGTCTGGCCCTGTGGGAAACCTAGGGAGACCGCGTTCGCGGGCGACCTGAACGGTAGCTGTCAAAGCTGTCAGCTTCACCGTGGCCCGGTGCCCCGCCTGCCTCGGCAACCAGGGCGAATTGGTGTACCAGCGAGGCACCATGCACAGGCTCCGCTCACGTGCCCTCGCCCTCGCGCTCGTGTCTTCGGTCGTCCTCGGTTGCACCGACGGCGGTCGCGCCAAGTACCCCACAGCGGACGCGGATCTGAAGCTCAGCCGCGTCGTGCTCTACCGGAACGGCATCGGGTACTTCGAGCGTGTCGGCGAGATCGACGGAGATCTTTTGACCATCAAGGTTCGCAAGGACCAGGTGAACGACCTCCTGAAGAGCCTCACGGTCGTGGAGCGCGAGACCGGCAAGGCGGTCAGCGTCTCGATGCCGCTCGACCCGCAGAGCTGGGCGAACGCGGCGCTCGCGACGCTCGCGCCGGGTCGCGGCAACCTGGCCGAGGTCCTCGACTCCCTCCGCGGCACGCAGGTGACGCTGTCCACGACGGAGGGCACGATCTCCGGCCGCATCGTCATGGTGGAGGAGCTCGACGACGCGCCCTCCGATCCGGTGCCGGCGCGTGGTGGCATGATGCCTCCGCCTCCTCCGACGGGCGGGCGCGACCACCGCGTGACGGTCATCGACGGCGCCGACATGAAGGTCGTCCGCCTCTCGAAGGTCCGCGGCGTCCGCCTCGAGGACGGCGACCTCGCCTTGCAGCTCAACCGCACGCTCGACGCCAGCGCCGGCGAAGGCATGTTCCAGCAGATCGGCGTGAGCATCCGCCTGGCGGGCGCCAGCAGCCACGATCTGCTCGTCAGCTACGTCGTGTCGGCGCCGATGTGGAAGCCGACCTACCGAGTCGTGCTCCCCAAGGAGGGCAAAGGCAAGGCGCTCCTGCAGGCGTGGGCCGTCGTCGACAACACGAGCGGCGAAGACTGGTCGGACGTGAACCTCGGCCTCACGTCGGGCGCGCCCATCGCCTTCCGCTACGACCTGCACACCCCGCGCGACGTCGATCGCGCCGATCTGACCGAGAGCGGCGTGCGCAAGCAGGCGCAGGCCATGGTGGGCGAGTCCACGTTCGAAGAGGCACCGGCGCCGCCGCCCGCTCCCGGCTACGCTGGCCCCTCCGGCGACGGCGACGACGAGAGGAAGGAGATCGCTGCGGCGGGCGAAGGGAGGGCCGCGGCTGCGCCCAAGGCCCCCGCCAAACGTGCCTCCAAGGACAAGGGCGCTTACAAGTCGGCGGAGCCGGCCGCGGCGGAAGCGCCGAGCGGGAGCAGCGGCTGGGGACGCGGCGGCCTGGCGAGCGCGACGCCCATGCCCCTCGAGGAGCAGGCGCAGACGCGCCGTGAGGTCGACTTCGACTCGCTCCGCCGCTCGACGCTGGCCCAGGCGCGCGCCGCTTCGGTGGCCGGCCAGACTCGTTACGATCTCGACACGAAGGTCACCGTCCCCGACGGGACGAGCACGATGGTCGCGATCGTGAACGCCGACGTGGAGGGCGAAGAGACGTTCCTCTTCCGACCCGGCGGCGCGGGGATGGGGTACGAGTCGAATCCTTACCGTGTCGTCAGGTTCCGCAACACGACGCCGTTTGTCCTCGAGCCCGGCCCGATCTCGATCTACGCGGGCGGGAGCTTCGTCGGCGAAGGCCTGAGCGAGACGGTGGGCAGCGGGACGAGCGTGACGATCCCGTTCGCCGTCGAGCCCGGCATCCTCGTCTCCTCGACGGCGAAATACGACGGCGACGAGATGCGCCTCATGAAGATCTCGCGCGGCATCCTCGAGGTCGAGCAGTTCGGTCGGCGATCCACGACCTACGCGGTCAAGGCTCAGACGCTCGACAAGGGCTTCACGGTCCTCGTTCGCCACCCGAAGTCGGGCTACAGCTACGAGCTCGCGCCGCGACCCGAGGGCACCGAGGACCTCGCCGACGCCTACCTGGTGAAGGTCAGCGTCCCGGCCGGCTCGCGTGAAGGCACGCTCACGGTCGTCGAGCAGACGCCGAGCCGGACCAGCCTGTCGATCTGGGACAAGCCCGCGCTCGAGCTGCTCGAGAAGCTCATGCTCGTGACGGACCTCTTGCCCGACGCCAAGAAGAAGCTCCAGCCCATCGTCGACGCGCGGCGCGAGGTCGCCAAGATCGACGAGAAGCTCGAGGGGCTGATCAAGCAGCGGCAGCAGCTCGATCAGCGCGCCGAGGAGACGCGCCGCAACCTCGACGCCATCCAGAAGGACCAGGCCGCAGCGCCGCTGCGCCAGCGGTTGACCAAGCGCCTCGAGGAGTTCGCCAGCGAGGGCAACAAGCTCGGCCGCGAGATCGTCGAGCTCGAGAACAAGAAGATGGAGCGGCGCATCGCCCTCGAGGACCTGTTGCAGGATCTCGAGCTGACCGCGCCTCCCCCGAAGAAGGGCGCGGCCACGCCAGCTCCCGCCAAGCCCTGATCCGCAGGTCTGGCCAAGGGGTCCGACCAGCCAACACAGTTGACGCTGGCGAGCCTCCGCAGCGGCGGCTCCGGGCAGTTGGCCGGGAACGACCCTTGCTGCTGTTCTTCCGCTCGGCTCGAGCTGAAAGGTACGAGCCGAGACCACCCCGTCGGGAGAACGGTCGCTTGCAACCCGCTTCACCACTCGGGCACGCCGTGGATCGACCTGGGCACAGGCCTCGCCGCCCAGGTCGTTCGCCGGACGCCTGGGCACCTTTCGTCCGGCTGGACGCAACACCGTCCAGTGGGCCCAGGTGGCGCCGATGCTAAGATGGGCGCCGACGTCCATCGCGCGGCCCGAGGGTCGCGATCGCAGTTTCGCTTACGCGGCCCAGGCCGAGCGCCCGATGCTTGGAACGAGTCCCTCCTCCCCAGACAAGATCCCCGCGGTCCGCGAGGGGGATGTCATCAACGGGAAGTACCGCGTCGAGCGCCTCATCGGCGAGGGCGGCATGGGTGTGGTCGTCGCCGCGCGGCACCTCACCCTCGACAAGCCGGTCGCGCTGAAGCTCCTGTCGCCGAAGACGGGCGACAGCCAGGAGGCGCTCGAGCGCTTCACGCGCGAGGCACGGGCCGCGGCGCGCATCCAGAGCGACCACGTCGGCCGGGTGCTCGACGTCGACACCCTCCCGACCGGCGCGCCCTTCATCGTGATGGAGCTTCTCGAGGGCCACGACCTGGCGGTCGAGCTGCGGAAGGGCTGCCCCCCGCTCGAGCGCGCGGTCACCATCATCCTCCAGGCGTGTGAGGCCGTGGCCGAGGCGCACGCGGGCGGCATCGTCCACCGGGATCTGAAGCCGGCCAACCTCTTCTTGGCCCGAAAAGATGACGGTTCTGTCGTGGTCAAGGTCCTCGATTTCGGGATCTCCAAGATCACGCGGCACGAGCCGTCCGCCGAGATCACCGAAGAGAAGGCGCTCACGAGCGCAAACACGATGCTCGGCTCGCCGCTCTACATGTCGCCCGAGCAGATGAAGGCGTCGGGGGACGTCGACGCGCGGACCGACATCTGGTCGCTCGGCGTCATCCTCTACGAGCTCGTCTCCGGCAAGTCGCCGTTCGACGCCGCGACGATCCCGATGATCTGCGCCAACGTCCTCAGCATGCCCCCGCCCAAGCTCGAGATCGTCGGGGCGCCCGAGGGGCTCGAGCGGATCCTCCTCCGGTGTCTGGAGAAAGACCCGCACGCGCGCTACCGGGACGTCGCCCACCTGGTTCGCTCGCTCGCGCCGTTTTCGCCCGAGCAGGCCAAGATCACCCTCGAGCGGATCGGAAAGCTGAAGGGGCCGGACGGCCTCCCTGCCGCCAGCCCGGCCTCGATCGCACCCCCGCCGAACCGGGAGCACCGCGAAGGCGCGGCGACCATCACGTCGTGGAACACGAAGACGCCGACCGCAGGGTGGCTCGCCGGGCCCGGCCGCCGGTGGCTTCCTCTCGCGGTCGTCGGCGGTGTGTGTGCGCTGATCCTGATCGGCGTCGCGTTGCAGTCGGGCAGCACTTCGGCCGAGTCGGCGAGGACGACCCCGACGGTCGCAAAAGACCCCGAGCGTCCGACCGCCGCGCCGCCTCCGAAAGACACCCCTGCGACGAACGCGTCGAGCGCGAGCGCCCCCGCCGCGTCGGCGCCCATCGAGACCGCGGAGCCTGTCGTCTCCGCCTCGAGCAACCCGCCCGTGGCGCCGCTCGGCCCATCCGGCCAGCCGCCGAAGGGAAAATGGCCCCCGCCGAAACCGAAGAGCACGGGGTACGGCGGACGTGAGTGACGGAATGCGACGACTCCTCGCCGGACTAGGCCTCTCGATCGGTCTGTTTCTCTCCACCTTCCCCGCGTCCGCCCAGCCGAGGGAAGAGCCCACCCCGGATCAGAAGGCGCAAGCTCAGGTCTTGTTCGACAAGGGCAAGGCGCTCTTCGATCAGGGCAAGTGCGCCGAGGCCGTTCCGCTGCTCTCGGAGTCGAACCGCATCGATCCGGGCATCGGCACCCTCCTCCACCTCTCGGATTGTCAGGCGCAGCTCGGGCAGACCGCGAGCGCCTGGGCGGGCTTCGTGGAGGCAGCGGCCCTCGCGCGAGCCAAGGGCCAGGCCGAGCGCGAGAAGATCGCGCGGCAGCAGGCGGACGCCCTCGCGCCGAAGCTCTCGCGCCTGCGAATCACGGTCGCCGAGGAGAACAAGTCCATCGGGCTCGTGCTGAAGCGCAACGGCGCGGTGGTGAGCGATCTCACGTTCGGCGACTGGGTGCCCGTCGATCCCGGCCCCCAGAAGCTCGAGGCCGAAGCTCCTGGCTTCAAACCCTGGACCGAGACGGTCGAGGTCGGCGCGGGGCCGACGCGAACCGAGGCCAGCGTCCCCGCGCTCGAGAAGGCTCCCGAGGCGCCCAAGCCCGTCGTCCCTGCGCAGCAGAGCGGGCTCACGCTCGGCGACATCATGAAGATCAGCGGCATCGCCGTCGGCGGCACGGGCATCCTCAGCATCGGCGTCGGCGCGGCGTTCGGGATCCACGCCATCGTCACCTACGACGAGGCGCGCTCGACCTGCGAAAACGACAACCCCGAGAACTGCACGCCGAAGGGGGTGCGCCTGCAGCGCGACGCGAGCACGTCGGCGCTCGTGTCCACGGTGACGTTCTCGGTGGGCGGCGCGCTCGTTGCAGGTGGCGCGTTGCTGTTTTTCCTCGCTCCGGCAGACGAGCCGCCGCCTCCTGTCGGCGTCTCGATCGACCCGCGCGGGGGCGCTTTCTTCACCTTCGGAGGTGTCTTGTGACGATGAAAAATCGCGGGCGCCACGCCAGCGCTGCGGCGCTCCTCGGCCTGTCTCTCGTCGCGTGTGACGCCATCATCGGCATCGAGGAGCTCCGCTCGAACCGCAACAACGATCCGGCCGACATCCAGTGTGAGATCCCGACCGACTGTCCGAGCGCGGGGAACTCCTGTTTCCTTCGGTCGTGTGAGGGCGGCCTCTGCAAGGTCTCCGAGGCGCCCGCGGGCACCGAGGTCGCGTCGCAGATCGAAGGTGATTGTCGGATCGTGGTGTGCAACGCCGAAGGCGTCGCGGAAGACTCCGCCGACCCGACCGACGTCTCCCCCGACGGCAAGGAGTGCACGACCGACGTCTGCACCGACTCCGGCCCGATGAACACGCCGTCGGCCCCGGGGACGCCGTGCACGGAAGGCGTCTGCGACGGCAGCGGTGAGTGCGTCGAGTGCGTCGGCCCCGAGCAGTGCGGGGGCGAGGTCTGCATCAACAACCTCTGCGTTCCGCAGACGTGCACCGACCAGACGAAGAACGGGCTCGAGACCGACGTCGATTGCGGCGGCGGCATGTGCCCGCCGTGCGGCGTGAACGACGATTGCAACACGGGGACCGACTGCACGAGCCTCGTCTGCGGAGGCAGCGGCTCTCAGAAGACCTGCCAGGCGCCCACGTGTGAAGACGGCGTGAAGAACGGGCAGGAGACCGACAAAGACTGCGGCGGCGGCGCTCCGCTCAATTGCCTGCCGTGCGGCGACGGCAAGCACTGCAACATGCCCACCGACTGTCAGAGCAGCGTCTGCTCCTGCGAAGGGCAAAACTGCGATCCGCTCTGCCAGGCTCCGACGTGCACGGACGGCGTGCAGAACGGCACCGAGGTCGCGCCCGACTGCCAGGGCGGCTGCGTGGGCACGTGTGATCCGAACGAGCCCTGCGAGGAGCCGACGGACTGCGGTAGCAACGTCTGCGAGGGCGGCATCTGCCACGACTGCTCGGACGGCATCATGAACGTCCTGGAGACCGGCGTGGACTGCGGCGGGCCCGTCTGCCCGGCCTGCCCCGGCTGAGCGGACAGGACCAGGCGCGGGCCCGGCGTCGATCGGGCGACCGTCAGGCGAAGACGGCGACGCTGCGGCTCGGCCGCGTCCCGAGCGAGCGCAGCCGGCGAACGCGCTTCTCCGTGAGCGGGTGCGTGGAGAAGAGCTCCATCACGCCGCGCGCCCCCGCGAGCGGGTTGACGATGTAGAGGCTGGCGGTTGCCGGGTGCGCCTCGCCGTGGATGGCGTGCGCACCGACCTCGAGCTTCTCGAGCGCGCGCGCGAGCGCCTCGGGATCGCCGGATAGCCGCGCGCCCGCCTCGTCGGCCAGGTACTCCCGCGATCGCGAGATGCCCATCTGGATGAGCACGGCCGCGATGGGGGCGAGGATGGCGAACAGGAGCCCGCCGAGAGGGGAGCCCCCCTCTTCGTCGTCCCCGCGACCGGCGAACGCCGCGAAGGAGAGCGCCTGGCCGAGCCACGAGATCGCCGAGGCGATGACGGCTGCGACGCTGGCGACGAGGATGTCGCGGTTCTTGATGTGCGCGATCTCGTGCGCGAGGACGCCCCGCAGCTCACGGAGCGACAGCACGCGCAGGATGCCCGTCGTGACCGCCACCACGCCGACCTTCGGGTTGCGTCCGGTCGCAAACGCGTTCGGCTGCGCGTCCTCGATGACGTAGACCCGAGGCGTCGGGATCTGCGCGCGCGCCGCGAGCTCCTCCACCACGCCGTACAGCTCCGGCGCATCCATCGGGCTCACCTCTCGGGCGTGGCTCATCGCCAGCACGATGCGATCCGAGAAGAAGTAGGCGCCCACGTTCAGGACCAACGCGAGGGCGAGCGCGCCGTACGCGTACGCAGGGCCGATGGCGGCGCCGGCGCCCACCAGCAGCGAGGACAAGATGCCCAGGAGCAGGATGGTCTTGAGTTGGTTCTTCATGGCGTCGCCTGAGATCGTAATCACGACCTTTCGTTGCGGTAGGCCCCTTGCCGAGCCGTCCACGACCTGAAAGAGTCGGGCGGGTGAGGCTCTATTCCCTGCCGCTCCTCGCCCTCGCCGTCGCGTGCTCGTCGAGCCCGCCCGACCTGGTCGTGGCGCCCACGCGACAGTCGTCCCCCGCGGCTTCCTCTTCGGCGAACACACCCGTGAACCAGATCAAACGCGCCCTGGCCTACCCGGACAACCACGCCGACCCCAACACTGCGGACGTCCTGCACGGCACCAAGGTCCCCGACCCGTACCGCTGGCTGGAGGACGAGAAGGCGCCCGACGTCGTGGGGTGGCTCGACGCCCAGGACAAGCTCGCCCGCGCCGAGCTCGAGAAGATGGGCGAGCGCGAGGAGCTGAAGAAGCGCCTCAAAGAGCTTGTCTACATCGACGCGCTCTTCGCGCCGACAAAGAAGAAGAATCGCTACTTCTACTCCCGCCGCCACGCCGACAAGGAGAAGGCGATCGTCTACTTCAAGGACGGCAAAGAAGGGAAGGAGCGCGTCCTCTTCGACCCGAATGGTTGGAGCACCGACGGCAGCGTCTCGCTCGGGACGTGGTCCGCGAGCCACGACGGCAAGAAGGTCGCGTACTCGATCAAGAAGAACAACTCGGACGAGTCGACGCTCTACGTGATGGACGTCGACTCGATGAAGAAGAGCGAGATCGACGTGATCGAGGGCGCCAAATACGCGTACCCCTCGTGGACCGCGACCGGCGACGGCTTCTTCTACACCTGGCTCCCGGTCGACAAGGCCATCGCCCCGGCCGACCGGCCCGGCTACGCGGAGGTCCGCTTCCACAAGCTCGGCGCCGATCCGAAGAAGGACACGGTCGTTCGCGAGCGAACGAACGACGCGACGAAGTTCGTCTCCGGCTACGCGACGCGCGACGGCCGGTTCTTCTTCCTCTCGATCGACCACGGCTGGTCGGGTAACGAGCTCTACTTCCGCGACGGAGGCAAGCTGACGGATCCGCTCGTGGCGCTGTCCACCGACGCGAAGGCGCACTACCGGGCGACGGGCTACAAAGGCTACCTCTACGTCCAGACGGACGACGGCGCACCCCGCTGGCGCATCTTCCGGGTGGACCCCAAGAAGCCCCAGCGCGACGCGTGGGTCGAGATCGTGAAGGAGTCGCCCGACGCGACCCTCGACAACTTCGAGATCGTGGGCGGCCGGCTCGCGCTCACGTACCTGCACAAGGCGGCCAGCCGGCTGGAGCTCCGCGAGCTCGACGGCAAGCCGTTCAAGACGGTCGACCTCCCGACGATCGGCACCGTCGGAGGCCCGACCGGCAACCCCGACGACAACGAGGCCTACTTCACGTTCGAGTCGTTCACGACTCCGCTCGAGGTGCACGAGCTCGACGTGAAGACGGGGAAGACCAAGCTCTACTCGAAGGTGAAGGTCCCGGTCGACCCGTCGAAGTTCGACGTCGAGCAGGTCACGTATCCTTCACCCAAGGACAAGACGCCGATCACGATGTTCGTGGTCCGCCCCAAGGGCGCGCCGAAGGACGGCAACGGTCGCATGTACCTGTACGGGTACGGCGGCTTCCAGTCGGTCGAGTCACCCTTCTTCTGGTCCACCGTCTACCCGTGGCTCGAGCGGGGCGGCTCCTTCGCGGTCCCCAACCTCCGCGGCGGAGGAGAGTACGGCGAGGCGTGGCACCAGGACGGGATGCTCCTGAAGAAGCAGAACGTGTTCGACGACTTCGTCGGAGCGGCCGAGTACCTGATCCAGGAGAAGTACACGAGCCCGCAGCGTCTCGTGATCAGCGGCGGCTCGAACGGCGGGCTGCTCGTCGGCGCAGCCATGACCCAGCGGCCCGACCTCTACGCCGGCGTCGTCTGCGGCGTGCCCCTGCTCGACATGGTCCGCTACCACAAGTTCGGATCGGGTCGGACCTGGATCAGCGAATACGGATCGGCCGACGATCCCGCTCAGTTCCAGGCCCTCTTCGCCTACTCGCCCTACCACCACGTCAAGCCGGGGACGAAGTACCCGCCGCTGCTCCTGCTCGCGGCGGACAGCGACGACCGTGTCGACCCGATGCACGCGCGGAAGTTCGCCGCAGCCGTGCAGGACGCGTCGGCCGGGGGGCCGGTCCTGCTCCGGGTCGAGCGCAACGCCGGGCACGGGGGCGCGGATTTGCGCAAGAGTGAAGTCGACAAAAGCACGGATCGGTTGGCTTTTGCGCTCTGGGCCACCTCGTCGAAGTAGGCCAGGGGTGCCCGACCGGGATATCCTTCCGGCATGCGAACCGGAAAGACCCTGTTACGGCTCGGCTTGGCAGTTTCCGTCGCTGTCGGCGCCATCCCGCTCCTGGAGTCCACGGCCTGGGCCGTCGGCGAAGAGAAGGCCGGCCCCTTCATGGGGAACCTCAAGATTGGTCCGGCCATTCGGCTCGACGACATCCCGACCCAATTCGCGATGGAAGTCGAGATCGCGGGGGCGCTGGATCGCGGGAACGACGCCTACCTGGGGTTCAACCCGCAGTTTCAGTTCTCGGATGGTCTGGCCACCATCAACCTGACTGCGACCTTCCAGTACGACATCGAGCTGCCGGTCAAGGCGCTCTACCTCTACCCGAAGATCAACGCCGGCCTGGCGATCAACGCGCCGACCGGCCGCGGGGGTGATCCTGCGCTCGGCTTCGCGCTCCAGCCGGAGTTCGGCATCAAGTACCAGCTCGTCGAGCACGCCCACATCGGGGCGGAGCCCATCAGCATCCCGCTCTACCTGGGCAACAACCGGTACATCGGCGCCATCGACGCGCAATATCGCCTCTTTTTCTACGGCGGCTTCGACATCTGAGGAGCGCGACGGAGCCGAGCGTCTTCCCCGGCCTCCAAGGTCGGGCTAAAGGTGCGGGCCCCCATGCTGCGGTTTCCTCCCCCCCGACCCCCCTCCACGACGTGGAGGGGGGCGTGACCCCGATTCAGTTCCGGCTCGACGAGCGCGCGGCTGGCATCTTGGTCCACCCGACCTCGCTGCCCGGTCCCTTCGAGAGCGGCGACCTCGGACCCGCGGCGCACGCCTTCGTCGACTTCCTGGCGTCTTGTGGGCTCCGCTGGTGGCAGATGTTGCCCCTCGGGCCGGTGGGCCACGGGCACTCGCCCTATGCGTCGACCAGCGTCTTCGCCGGGAGCGACGTGCTCGTGAGCCTCGAGCGCCTCCGTGACGACGGCCTGCTCGACGCAGCCGACAGCGCTCTCGCGCCGGTCGAGGCCTCGGCTCGGTGCGACTTCGGCGCGAGCGACACGCGTCGAGAGGGCGCCCTCCGACGCGCGTTCGAGAAGGCTCGAGGCCTCGAGGTCGAGCGAAAGAAGCTCGCTGCGTTTGGGGAAGAGTTCGCCTTCTGGCTCGACGACTACGCCACCTTCGCGGCGGTCAAGCGCATGCTCGGGGACAAGCCGTTCTTCGAGTGGCCGGAGGGCCTGCGCCGCCGTGAGCAAGCCGCGCTCGGGTCGTTCGCGGAGGCGCACGCCGAGGAGATCGCGTTCGAGAAGTTCGTCCAGTCCCGCTTCTGGTCGGACCTGAGAGCGCTGGTCGCGTACGCGCACGAGAAAAATGTGGCGCTCATGGGCGACGCGCCGATCTACGTGGCCCACGACTCCGCCGAGGTCTGGGCGCATCCGGAGATCTTCCAGATGGGGGCCGACGGCGAGCCGGATCACGTCGCCGGCGTTCCCCCCGACGCGTTCAGCGACGAAGGCCAGCTCTGGGGCAACCCCCTCTACGACTGGGGGTACCTGGAGAAACACGGGTTCGGCTTCTGGGTGGCGCGCCTCCAGCACCAGTTCCGGATCTTCGACGCGGTGAGGCTCGACCATTTCATCGGCTTCTCCCGGTACTGGGCCGTGGCCCGCGGCGAGAAGAGCGCCAAAAACGGCACCTTCCATCCCGTCCCGGGCGACCGTCTCTTCGAGGCCGTCTTCCGCGGGCTCGGTCCGGTGCAGCTCGTCGCGGAGGACCTGGGCATCGTGACCGACGAGGTCAGGGCGCTGCGCGACAGGTTCCGCCTGCCGGGGATGAGCGTGCTGCAGTTCTCGTTCAGCCCGGGGCGCCACGCCGAGACGAGCCGCCCGCACCGCTTCCCGGTCCGGACCATCGTCTACACCGGCACGCACGACAACGACACGACCGCGGGTTGGATCGGCTCCGCGCCCGAAGACGCCTCGGAGGGCGCGCGCACCCACTGGCAAGCCGAGCGTGATTTCGCCCTGCGCTACCTCGCGCTCGACGCGGCCGCGCCGCCCGCGTCCCTCGCCTGGGACCTCGTCCGAGCGGCCTTCGCCAGCCATGCGCAGACGGCCATCGTCCCCGTGCAAGATCTGCTCGGTCTGGGGCGCGACGCCCGCATGAACCGTCCCGGTATCGCCGGGGGCAACTGGTCGTTCCGGCTCCTGCCGGGCCAGCTCGACGAGCGCCTCGCAGCGAAAGTGCACGACCTGGCCGAGCTCTACGGGCGCACGAGCGCCTGAACGCGGCTCATAGTTGGCGAGGGCGGCCTCGCGCCTGATAACCTTCCCTCATGGTGCGTAGCTTCACTTGGGCCGCCAGCCTCGCCCTTCTCGCTTCGTTCGGCTGCAACACGGACAATGATCCGGGCGGCGTCGAGGACAAGACGGGCGTCAACGACATCCCTCCCGGCCAGAGCACGAGCGCCGGCAGCGGAGGCGAGGGCGGCGGCATCGGCGGAGACCCGTGCACCGACCCGACCGACTGCGACGACGGTGACGCGTGCACGGTGGACGAGTGCGTGCAATTCAACTGCCGCAACACCATTCCTTCCGACGACAACGCGTGCACCTACGACGATTGTCAGGACGGCGCGAGCACGTACACGACCTCGAAGGTGCTCTTCTCCGAGGACTTCTCCGACAACATGGCGATGTGGTCGCTCACCGGGCAGTGGTCGATCGGCCCGACCGTCGTGAGCGCCGGCGGTCTCGACGGCGGCAACGACCCCGCGCTCGATCACACGAGCTCGATGGATAACGGCGTCGCCCAGACGGCGGCGGGCGCGCTCGTCCAGCCTACGGGCGGCATCTCGGAGACCCTCGAGTCACCGGCGATCCCGCTCGCCGGCGTCGGCCAGTCGGACTTCTACACGCTGCGGTTCTGGCGCTACCTCAACGCCGACGCGCCGCCGGTCATGACCGCCACGGTCGAGGCGAGGCAGGGCATGTCGGGCATGGAGATCGTCTGGGAGAGCACGTCGAAGATCATCGACGCGCCGCCGCGTGGCACGGGTTGGTTCGAGGTCCGGCTCGACGTCACGAACGCCGTGCGCGCGTGCCTGGCCGACGGCGTGTTCCCCATCTTCCGCTGGGGCTTCGTCAAGAACGGCAGCGCCCAGAGCGTGGGCGGCTGGGCGATCGACGACGTCTCGCTCGAGGCCTCGAAGGTTCCGGTCGACGATCTCCTCTGCACGCTCGACTCCTGCGCCGACGTGAACGGCATGGCCGTGGGCGTCTCGACGCCGATGCCGGCGATCGACGACGGCCTGGCTTGCAGCACCTTCGTCTGCGACGCCGGGAGCTTCGACAACCCGACGCAGCAAGAGACGGCCCCCATGGCCTGCATGTTCCCCTGATGCTCCGCCTCGTCGTCATGCGCCACGCGAAGAGCGACTGGGATGCCGGCGCGATGTCCGACCACGAGCGCCCGCTGAACGCGCGCGGCCGCCGCGAAGCTCCGGTCGTCGGGCGGGAGCTCGCGAAGCTCGGCTACGCGCCCGAGGTGGTCGTCTCGAGCGACAGCAAGCGGACGACCGAGACGCTCGAGCTCGCGAAGCCGCACTGGCCGCATGCCAACGTCAGCTTCTCGCACGCGCTCTACCACGCAGGCATCGGGGAGGTTCGCGACGCGCTCGCGTCGATCCCGGCCGACGTGAAGACGGTGCTCGTGCTCGGTCACAACCCGGGCTGGGAGTCGATGGTCTCGACGCTCTCCGGGACCCACGTCGAGCTGAAGACGAGCCACGCCGCGGTGCTCGAGTCCGAAGCGGCCTCGTTCGCGGACGCGCTCGCGCCGGGTCGGAAGATGAAGCTCGTGACGATCGTCACGGCCGGCTGAGCGTCAGCGCGAGCCGCGGAGCATGAAGTAGACGAGCACGCCGGTGATCGAGACGTAGAGCCAGATCGGCAGGGTGATCTTCGCCACCTTGCGGTGACGGGTGTGGTCCTTCTTCCACGCGAAGTAGAACGTGGTCAGCGCGAGCGGCACCACGCCCATGCTGAGCAACACGTGGCTCGCGAGGACGACCAGGTAGACGGTGCGCATGAGCCCGGTTCCGGCGTATTTCGTGTCGCCGTGCGCGTAGTGGTACGTGACGTACCCGATCAGAAACAGGCTCGACGCCGCAAACGCCGTGACCATCAGCGCCCGGTGGATGTCGGGACGCTGCCGCTTGATGGCCACCCAGCCGAGCGCGAGCGCCGTGGCGCTCGCGGCGTTCAGGCAGGCGTTCACGGCCGGCATGAACGACAGGTCAGCGCCGACGCCGTCGGCCTGGCGGATCAAGAGGAGGTAGGCCAGGAACGCGAGCGCCCCGGCCGACAGGACGGCGTTGATCAGGAAGAAGGTGCGGTCCGAGAGCTGGGGTGAGGCGGGGGTGGCGGCCACGGCGGTTCTTTAGGCCTGCGGCGGGGACTTGAAAAGCCCACGCGAGATCTCCCCGGGCTGGGTTACCCTCCGCTGCCATGCCCTACAAAAACGTCAGCCAGCCGCGCGTCGTCGCCAACGTCGAGGGCGAGATCACGGGCGGCTCGTTCCACAAGAAGCTCGGCTCGGTCGCGATGATCGGGAAGAACCCGGTGCAGATCGCGCTCGTCGGCGCGTCCGGGAGCCCGGCCAAGGTCTTCGGCCTCGGCCTCGACGACGTCAGCGACATCGCGTTGATCTCGCGCGACATGGCCGTCGTGCGCGACGGCTCGACCCTGTGGGGGGTCGTCGACCTGGCCCACAAAGCGAAGGTCGATCAAGTCGGCACCGACTCGCGCCTGCTCGTGGGGCCGCAAGGCGACACCGCGCTCAGCCTGAAGTGGGACGGCAGCGGCGAGGCGCTCACGCCCGGAAAGGCCGACGTGGCAGTGCGCCCGTTTGGCCTGCGCGGCGATCATCGCGCCGCGGACGTCGGCGAGAACGAGTGTTACGCCGTGGTTGACGGCGGAGATGGGGAGTTCCGGATCCATCCCGGTTCCTCACCCGAGCAGGGCTCGATCACGAAGACGGCGTTGCCTCCTGGCTGCAGGGACCTCGATCGCGTGAGCGGCGGGCGCTTCTTGTCGGTCGTCTACTCTCGTGGGCAATCGATGGTCTGCGCGGTCCGGCGGGCGGGCAACCGGCTCGAGCCCAAGATGCTCCGGCTCGACATCCCGCTGACCGATCTCGCGGTCTCGGAGACGTCGATCATCGCGCTCGCGCGTGACGGCCGCGTGGTCATCTACGACTCGGAGGCAATCGACAAGGCGACGAGCTCGCTCATCGAGCCGAAGGCCGAGAAACACCTCGGATGTCGCGGAGAGCCCCGCGTCGTCGTGGTGGCGGGGGGTAACATCTTCGTGGGCACTTCCGGCGGGGAGGTCGTCATGGCCGCTCTCGTCCGAAAGCAGCTCATGCAGTGAGTGCGCTCACGAATCGGCGCGCGACAAAAACCATCGACTAACCAAGCGGTTAGCGTTACATGCAAGAGGTAAGCCCGAGTGGGACAAAATTAGCCGGAAAGTTGCGGCCGCTTGGCCATGGCGTTTTGGCCTGATATGGTCCCCCCCTGGTTACTTGGAGCACGGCTTCGGTTCGAGCCGTGGGAGGAAGACGCTCAAAATGACTCGCTTTATGAAATTGGCTGGACTGTTCACCGTGCTCACCGGGATCGCGATGTCCGTCGCGGCCTGCGGAGACGACTCGGGTTCGGGCGGCAGCGGTACGACCTCGTCGACCAGCAGCAGCACGTCTTCGTCGACGAAGTCGTCGACGTCGGCGACTGGCAGCACCACGTCGGCCACGACGGGCTCCACGACGGCGGCGACCACCGGCGCCGGCGGCTGATCCGAACCGGATTCTGAGGAACAGAGGCGGCAGGGCTCATCATGAGCCCTGCCGTTTTTTTGTGCCTCGGAAGCGACGCGGCGCGCGATGGGCGCGCGCCGCGCGTAAACGCGGTGCGGCAATTCGCTCGGGGCCGCTCGCGGTTGGTGCCTGGCTTGTTGCGGATGTAGGGTGCTCGGCCGATGCAGACGATCACCGCGCTCGAGGCGATCCTCCTGGGCGCGGTCGGTCTGGTGGCGGGCTTCGTGAACACGGCCGCGGGAGCAGGCTCGCTCCTGTCCCTTCGCGCCCTGATGCTGGTGGGCCTCCCGGCGGATCTGGCGAACGGGACGAACCGCGTTCCCGTGCTCGCGCAATCGTTCGTCGCGGCGCACGGGTTCGCGAAGCACCGACCCATCGTGGTCCCCGAGCTCCTCAAGGCGGCGATCCCGGCGAGCCTCGGCGCGCTGGCCGGGAGCCTGGCCGCGACCTTCACGCCCGAGAGGTTGATGCGTTACCTCCTCATCGGCGTCTTGCTCGGCGTCGCGTTCGTCGGGCTCTGGGGGGCTTTTCGCAAGCGCGGGGCGGCCGACGCGGAGGCGAAGGCGCTCGAGCTCGGCCCCGCGACGACGGTGTGGCTGTTCCTCTCCGGGCTCTATGGCGGGTTCCTGCAGGCAGGCGTCGGTCTCATCCTCCTCTTCGCCCTCGGCTCGGTCGCCCGTCTCGGCTTGGTCCACGCCAACGCGCTCAAGGTCACCACCGTCGCGATCTTCTCGGTGGTGGCTGCGCTCGTGTTCGTCTTGCGCGGTCAGGTCGCCTGGCCACACGCGCTGGCCATGAGCGCGGGCTCGGTCCTCGGCGCACGCCTCGGCGTCGCTTACGCCGTGGGGTACGCGAAGCAGCTGCAGGTGTTCGTGGTGATCGTCGACGTGGCGGCGTGCGCGTGGCTCGTCTGGCGTGAGCTCGCCTGAGCGGATCAGGTCGCGGGCGCAGTCGGCTGCGCGCTCGCCGTCTTCTCGTCGTGTGAGGTCAGCGGGCTCGAGAGCGCCGAGGCCGTGAGGCCCACGAGCGACAGCCAGAGGAGATCCGCGGCGAGCAGGTGCAGGAGCTGCAAGGCGACCGGCGCCGCGAGGAGCAGGTTGATCACGCCGATCGAGACCTGCGCCGCCGCGCCGAGCCCGACCCGCGCGGCGAAGCGTCGGGTGGAGGCGTCCGTCGAGCGACCGAAGGTTGCAGCCACGATCAGGAGGTGGAGCGCGCCCGCGGTCGCGAGGAAAGGGTGGATGACCCGGAGCTGCACGAACAGATGGGCGGACGGATCGAGATCCTGCGCGAGCCCCTCGGCCAGGTTTCTGGCTGGAAAGAGCGTGTCGCCGAGCGCGGCGATGGCGCCGGTCACGCCGACGGCGAGCATCGCGCCGAGACCCGAGAAGAGCAGGTACGCCGCGCGGCCCGTGCGGCGCAGCGTGGGCGCGGTCTCCCGTCGTACCGCCCAGCAGACGAGCCCGATGGCGCCGACGAGGAGCGTGGTGTTCACGAGGTGGGCGCCCATCCAGAGCGCGCGGCTGTGCGACTTGTCGCCCGCGACCTTCTCGAACAGCACGAGGCCCGCGCCGAGCGCCGCCTCGACGAGCATGAGCACGACCGACCAGCCCGCAGCCTTCCGGGCGAGGTGGCCCACGGCGAACGCGCGCCGCACCGCGAAGAGGAGCGCGACGACCGAGAGCAACGAGAGGCCGCTCGTCACGCGGTGCGTGAGCTCGATCATCGTCGCGATCGAAGGCGCGCGGGGCAACACTTCCCCGTTGCACATCGGCCAGTGGCTCCCGCAGCCCGCCCCGGAGCCGGTCGCGCGCACGAACGCTCCCCACAGGATGACCGCGAGGGTGAAGACGAGCGTCGCGTCGGCGAGGATTCGGGCGCGCCGGAGAGCCATCGGTTGGACTATGGTTCGGCCGGGTCGAGGAGAGAAGCGAAAGAAATGCGCCTATCCCCCAAGAGCGTCGAGTGGGCGCTGGCCGTGCTCGCGCTCGGCTACTTCGCCTATTTCGTCGCCGTTCAGATCCCGGACATCCCCAACACGTGGATCCTCGAGTGGGACACGCGCGCCACCTCGCTCCCGGCGTGGCGCTACCACGACACCGGCCTGTTCCCGAACGACCTCATCGTCGACTACATGGGCGCGTTCTACGGGACGCCCGGTTGGGCGCTCCTCTTCTGGGTGGGGACCCTCTTCACCGATCCGCTCACCCTCACGAAGATCCTCCCGCTCTTCGCGCTCGCGGTCGTGGTGTGGCAGGGCGGGGCGTTTGGGTACAGGCGGTTCGGCCCGGCGGGCTTCGCGGTCTCGGTGGTGATGCTCGTCAGCACCTACTGGATCTGGTTCCGCCTCCTGGGCTTCAACTCGCGCGGCTTCGGGTTTCCGCTCCTCTGCGCGTTCGTGCGTTACGCGGACGCGAAAATGGAGAAGCGCGTGCTCGCGACGCTCTTCATCGCCGCGCTGTCGTACCCCTCGGTCCTCTTGCTCATGGGGCCGGCCTACGGCCTCTTGCTCCTCGCCCAGCGCGCCCCGCGCGTCGCCTGGGTGCGGCTCGTCGCCGTCGGCGTGCTCTGCTTGGGCGTCATGGCGCGGCAGATGTTTTTCCCCGACCCGCGAGTCGGGCGCCCGCCGACGTACGAGCAGGCCGCGACCCTTCGCCAGATGGGGCCGGGATCCAACCAGCCGTTTTATCCGCTCGCGTCGGCGCGCGAGTTCTTGATGCCCGTGGTGGACGGCTTCTTCCAGACCGCCGGCAAGCCGGTCTGGAAGAAGGCGCAGAAGCGGCTGCAGAAGCACCCGATCGTGTACGCGTCGGCCTTCGGCGCGGCTCTTCTGCTGCTCGCGCGGCGTCGGGCGAAAAATCTCCCGCTCGTGTTCGCCGCCACGCTCGTCTCGGCGATCGTCATGTACTTCGTCATCCGCGCCGTCGCGTACCGCTTGTACCTGCCGGATCGCCCGCTCACGTTCGCCTATCCGGTGGCGCTGGCGCTCGGCTTCCCGGTCCTCGCCTACGAGGCGTTCTCGCGCCTGACACAGAAGTGGGCGGGGAGCCTGGCCGCGGTGACCGTCGCGGGGTTCTTTTTCCTCATGCGAGGCAACGGGGTCGTCCCGCCGGAGAAGTCGATGCCCGACTACTCCGCCTGGAACACGCCGGTCCTCGGGTTCGTTCGGTCGCTCCCGAAGGACTCGCTCATCGTGGCGCTGCCCGAGCAGTCGAGCGTGATCGCGGCCTACGCGCAGCGCAGCACGCTCTTCTCGATGCACTCCAACACGCCGTTTTTCTACCAGTTCGCGCTCGAGATGGAGGCTCGGTTCGAGGAGTTTTACCGGGCCTTCTACGGGACGAGCTGGGAGCCCTTCCGCAAGCTCCGGGACGAGCGCGGCGTCACCCACGTCGTCTACAACGAGGCCGACTTCGGTCCGCAGGCGATCCCGCGGTCGCGTTACGCGCAGCCCTGGAGCTCGCTGAACGCGCGCCTCATCCTCGCGTCGCGACCGGACGAGAAGGTGCTCAAGAACCCGCCGCCCGAGGTCGTCGTCTACCGCGCGAACGGCGAGATCGTGGTGGACCTGCGGCGGATCCCCGCGGACGCGAAGTAGCGGCTGGCGCCACGCTTTGACTCGCTTTCTTCCGCAAGGAAACTTCCCGGGCGATGTACTAGAGTCCGCCCACCGTGAGCCTCCGTGATTTACTCGTACGCCTGCAGGCAGGCGAGGTCGGTGTCGACGAAGTCGTCGAGCACGTCGCACGACTGCCCCAGCGCGAGCTCGGCTTCGCGACGGTCGACACGCAGCGTGAGGCGCGGCAGGGCGCGCCCGAGGTGATCTTCGGGCTCGGAAAGACTCCCGCGCAGATCATCGGCGTGGCTCGCGCGCTCGTCGAAGCCGGACAGAACGTGCTCATCACGCGGCTCGAGAAGGACGCGGCGGCGGCCGTGACCGAGGCCGTCCCGGGCCTTCGCTACAGCGAGCTCGGGCGCATCGCGCGGCTCACGACGACGCCCGTTCCGCCCCGGGTGAAGGCCGGCAAGATCGCCGTGGTGACGGCGGGCACGAGCGATCTGCCCGTCGCGGAGGAGGCGGCGGAGACCCTCGACGCGCTCGGGCTCGTGGTCGACCGTCACTACGACGTGGGGGTCGCGGGTATCCACCGCATCCTGCACCGCTACGACACGCTCCGGAGAGCGGGCGCGGTCATCGTGATCGCCGGGATGGAAGGGGCGCTGCCGAGCGTCGTCGGCGGCATGGTGCGCGTTCCTGTCATCGCGGTGCCCACGTCGACCGGGTACGGCACCGCGCTCGGCGGCTTCACCGCGCTCTTCGCGATGCTCACCTCGTGCGCGAGCGGGGTGACGGTCGTCAACATCGATAACGGGTTTGGCGCTGCCCTGGCGGTTCATCGGATCGCCAGCTTGCGGGAGCACGCGGAAGAGGCGAGCACATGAGCGACGAGCACGGGCACTCTCACGGTCACGGGCACGGCCATTCGCACTCTCACGAGCACTCGCATGGCCATTCGCACGGGCATTCGCACTCGCACTCTCACGAGCACGGGCACTCTCACGAGCACGGGCACTCTCACGAGCACGGGCACGAGCATCACGCCCACGAGCACGGAGAGGGGCACGAGCACGAGCACAGCCACGAAGGCGCGCCGAAGCTGCCGCTCCTGAAGCAAGGGGAGGGGGCGGGCAAGACGGTCTTCTTCGACGCCTTCAGCGGCGTCGCGGGGGACATGACAATCTCGGCGTTGCTCGATCTCGGCGTGCCGCTCCTCGTCGTGGAGCGCGCGATCGCGGCGCTCCCCCTGGAGGGCTTCCACCTCCACCGCGGCCACGCCCACAAGAGCGCCATCGTCGCGACGAGCTTCGAGGTCCACCTCGAGGCGCCGCAGCCGCATCGAAACTTCGCGACGATCGACGCGATGCTCGAGCGCTCGCCGCTCGACGAGCCGGTCAAGGTCCTCGCGCGCGCCATCTTCCGCACCCTGGGCGAGTCGGAGGCGATGGTCCACAAGATGCCCCTCGAGGAGGTCCACTTCCACGAGGTCGGCGCGGTCGACGCCATCGTGGACATCGTGGGCGCGTCCGCGGCGCTCGTGTACCTCGGGGCGGACGTCGTCTGCAGTCCGCTGCCGATGGGTCGCGGATTCATCAAGGCCGAGCACGGCTTCTTGCCGAACCCGCCGCCCGCCGTCGTCCACTGTCTCGCGGGGTGTCCGACGTACCCGGTCGATCTGGATTTCGAGCTCGTCACGCCGACGGGCGCCGCCATCGTGAAGACGGTCGCCAAGCGGTTTGCCCGCTGGCCCGCGTTTGCGCCCGAGCGCGTCGGCTACGGAGCGGGCAAACGTGACCTGCCCGACCGGCCGAACCTGCTCCGCGTGGTGCTCGGTCAGGAAGCCGAGGGGGCGGGCGCGACCACCTCGTCCACCCACGTCGTCCTGGAGGCCAACGTGGACGACATGACCGGTGAGCTCGCGGCGCACGCGCTCGAGGTCTTGCTCGGCGCCGGCGCGCTCGACGCGTGGGCGAGCCCGGTCACGATGAAGAAGGGCCGGCCCGGCCTGGTCGTCGCGGCGCTCGTCGACTCCGACAGGGCCGACCAGGTGGCGGCCGCCATGTTGCGCGAGACGACGAGCATCGGCGTTCGAAGGACGCCGGTGACACGGACGGAGCGCCCGCGCCGGGTGGTCACCGTGAAGACGCCGTTCGGCGACGTGCGCTGCAAGGTGAGCGAGGGGCCCTACGGCCCGCCGCAGATCAAGCCGGAGTACGAAGACTGCGCGGCGCGTGCGAAGGAGAGCGGTGTTCCGCTGCGCGAGGTCATCGCGGCCGCGCTGCGCGCGTTCTGATCAGAGCGCGCGGCCTGCGGCTCAGAACGCGCAGCCGAACATCTCGACCGGGGCCGTCGCGGAGGCGGTCCCGCCCTGATCGTCGGCGAAGTCGACGAAGAGCTGGCCCGACGCGCCGCACACGCCACATGGGCCCGTCGTGCCGGTGCCCGAGCCCGAGTCGGTGACCTTGGTGAAGGTGGCGGAGATCATCCCCATGGCGGGCACCGAGCCGGTCGACGCCGGGGTGACGTCGAAGCTCCACACGAGCGTCTCGGCCATCTCGGTGAGCTCGAGCCGGGCGCCGGTGACGGTCATTGTGGTCGCGGTCCCGCCGCTGTTCGTGAACGTCGCGTCGAAGCTGCCGTTCATCGGATCGGGGCCGACGATCGGCATGCAATCGGCGAAGAGCGCGACGTCGGTGATCGTGGCCTCCACGTCGGACGGTGACGAGCCGCCTTCTCCGCCCGTTCCGGTCGACGAGGACGACGACGAGGTGGAGGACGACGTCGTCATGTTCGAGCCGGTCGTTGAGGTGGTCGAGGACCCCGTCGTGGACGACGTGGTCGTGGTCCCCCCGCCGCCCGTGCCGGCGTCGTCCCCGCAACCGAAGGGCAACGCGGTGAGGACGAGGAGGGCCAGCGTGAGCCGGCGAGGCGTCGACGGGGCAGCGGCGCGAAGAAGCGAAGGTCTCATCCGGCCATCGTACCGGCAGGGCCACCTCGGGGTCGAGCCGGCCCGGGGACGCTACATGCGCTCGGGCGCTTCGATGCCGAGCAGATCGAGCCCGAGCGCGAGGGTGCGCGCGGTGACGTCGCAGAGCGCGAGCCGTGAGGCGCGCTCCGCCGGCGTGTCCGCGCCGAGGACCTTGCAGTTGCGGTAGAAGGTGCTGAAGGTCTGCGACAGCTCGTAGAGGTACGTGCAGAGCCGGTGGGGCTCGAGGGACTTCTCCACGTCGCGGATGGCGCCGCCGAAGGAGAGAAGCGCGAGCGCGAGCGCGCGCTCCTCCGGCGCGGCGATCGCGATGGCCGAGGGCGGGGGCGTGGCCTCACCCGACTTGCGCAAGATCGACCGGTTGCGGGCGTGGGCGTATTGCAGGTACGGCCCGCTGTTGCCCTCGACCGCGAGCATGCGGTCCCAGTCGAAGACGTAGTCTTTGACGCGGTCGCTGGAGAGGTCGACGTATTTGATGGCGCCGACGCCGACCGCGTGGGCGACCGCCTTCTGCGTCTCCGGATCGAGATCGGCGCTCTTCTCGACGACGACCTTGAGCGCGCGCTCCTCCGCCTCCGCGATGAGATCGAGCAGGCGCACGGTGTCGCCCTCGCGCGTGCGGAACATCTTGCCGTCTTTGCCGAGGACGCTGCCGAAGGCGACGTGCTCGGCGCGGGCGGGCGGCGCGAGCCAGCCGGCCATCTCCGCGGCGCGGTAGATCATGGTCAGGTGCTGCGCCTGCGGCGCGCCGACCACGTAGAGCAGGCGCGTGCCGCCGAGCTTCTGCAGGCGATAGCGGATGGCCGCGAGATCCGTCGTGGCGTAGCCGTACCCGCCGTCTTGTTTGCGGATGATGAGCGGCAGCGGATCGCCCGTCTTGCTCTTGAAGCCGGGCGGGAAGACGCAGAGCGCGCCTTGATCGACGCGCGCGAGGCCCTTCTCCTCGAGCTCCGCCACCACGCCGTCGAGCATGGGGTTGAAGAGGCTCTCGCCGGCGATGTCCGCGTCTTTCAGGGTGACGCCGAGCCGCTCGTAGACCTGCGCGAGGTAGGTGCGCGAGACGCCGACGAGGCGGCGCCAGTGCGCGAGCGTCGGCTCGTCACCCTTCTGCAGGAGGACGACGCGCTGGCGCGCGCGCTCCTGGAAGGCGGGGGAGGCGTCGAACTTCTGCCGGGCCTCGCGGTAGAGCGCGTTGAGATCCGCCACGCTCGCGTCGTCGATGCCGGTGCCGAGGTCGACCAGGTGCTCGATGAGCATGCCGAACTGCGTGCCCCAGTCCCCGAGGTGGTTCTGGCGCACGATGGTGTGGCCGGCGAAGCCGAGGACACGCGCGAGCGCGTCTCCGATGATCGTGCTGCGGATGTGCCCGACGTGCATCTCCTTCGCGACGTTGGGCGAGGAGTAGTCGATGACACACGTCTCGGGCGCCGGCGTGGCCGCGACGCCGAGGCGGGCGTCCGCCGCGGCCTGCGCGAGGCACTTCGAGAGGAAGTCGGCGCGCAGGTGGAGGTTGATGAACCCGGGCCCCGCGATGTCGGTCTTGTCGCAGAGGTCGTCGACGTCGAGCGCGGCGAGAATCTTCGTCGCGGCGTCGCGCGGGGAGCCGGGGACCTTGCCCTTGAGGGCGAGGGCGACGTTCGCCTGGAAGTCCGCGTGCTGCGAGCGCCGGATGGACGGGTCCGTCCCGGCCAGCTCGTCCCCGAACGCCTTGCGGAGCGCCGCGGCGAAGCGGCCCGAGAGCTCTTTGACAGGGTCCATGTACCTGAGCCCCCTCTACCTTCGGGAGAGGGGGATGGGGGGTGAGGGTTGAGCGGGGAAGACGAACATGACGATATTGTCGCTGTGGATCGCGGTGCCTCCCCCTGGCCCCCTCCGCCTTTGCGGAGGGGGAGAGATCAGGGCCGCTCGACGGGGAGCAGGCTGCCCTCCCACGAGAGGAACCCACCCTCGAGGAAGGCGACGGGCATGCCCCCCGCCGCGAGCTTCTCGCTCATCTGTTTGGTCTTGTCGCCCGAGCGGCAGTAGAGGACCGGCTCGCCGGCGAGCATGTGCAGCTCCGCCAGGCGGTTCTCGATCTCCTCGAGGGGGATGTTCACCGCGCCGGGGATGTGGGCGCGCCCGAACGCCGCGGGCTCACGGGTGTCCACCGGGACGGCCTGCTGCTCGGTCACCAGCTGCGCGAGCTCCGCCGGCTTGATGGCGCCCGCCGCGCGAGGCAGGTAGGGGTCCACCATCTCGAGGATCTGCGCGCGCCGCATGACGCCCTGGCCGCCGGTGACCGGGCGCCCCTTGTGCACGACCATGAAGGTCGGCACGCTCTGGATGCGGAACATCGACGCGAGGCGCTTGCTCTGGTCGATGTCGACCTTGAAGACCTTGAGCTTGCCTTCGAGATCGCGCGCGACGGCCTCGACCTCCGGCGCGCTGATCTTGCAGGGCTGGCACCAGTTGGCGGTGAAGTGCACGAGGACAGGGAGCTCGCTCCGCAGCACCTCTTGCTCGAACTCCTGCTCGGTCACGTAGGGAACGGGCATGCGCGAGTTTGTAGTCCAGGCCGGACCGGAAGGCGAGGGGCGGTCGCTCAGGTGGGGCGGCGCCCGGGCGCCTCGCGCAGCCGGACGGCCCGCGGGTCGGTCGCGTCGCGGAGGGCGTCGGCGAGCAGGAACGCGGCACCCACGGTGAGGCCGATCGCGAGCGTCGGTGCGGCGAGCAGCCACGGGCGGTCCGGGTGGCGGGCTGCCTGCGCGAGCAGCTCTCCCCAGGATGGGTGGTCGCTGGCCGGCCCGAGGCCCAGGAAGGTGACCGCGCTCTCGAGCAAGGTCACCGAGCCGACACCGAGCGCTGCGCAGACCGCCACGGGCCCGACCGTGTGCGGCAAGACGTGGTAGAGCAACGTGCGGAAGCGCGAGGCGCCGAGCGCGCGCGAGGCCAGCACGAAGTCCTCGAGCGAGAGCCGGAGCACCTCGGCGCGCACGACGCGCGCGATCTCCGCCCACTTCACGAGCGCCACGCCGGCGGCCATGCTCCACGCTGACGGCTCTGTCTCGATCGCCCGGATGAGCGCGACCGCGACGATGGCCGGGAACGTGTCGACCGCCTCGACGAAGCGCGCGAGCCGGCGGTTCCACCGCGTGCTGCCCGATCCGGCGAGCGCGCCGAAGGCGAGGCCGAGCACGAGCGAGAGCGCGATGGCGAGCACGCTGGTGCCGAGCGCGATCCGCGCGCCGTGCACGAGCCGGGCGAGGACGTCCCGGCCGCGCTCGTCGGTCCCGAGCGCGTGGCCTCGCTGCGGCGGCGCGAGGACCTCGGGGCCCAGGGCGGTCGGATCGGCGCGGACGGGCGCGAAGACCGCCGAGCTCGGCTCGTGGTCGCTGCCGTCTTCGCCCACGAGGCCCGAAAAGAGCTCGACGCGATCGCCCCAACGGAGCAGGGGCGCGGCGGACGCGATGACGTCCGCGAAGACGGCGACGAGCGCGATGGTCCCGAGGATGGCCAGCGAGGCTCGGGCTCGGCGGCTCGCGGCCAGGTAGGCTGCGGCGGTCCGCGCGTGTGTGGGGCCGCGCGCGATCACCTCAGCCGGCTCCTGCGAGCCGCCCGCGCAGGCGCGGGTCCAGGCCGGCGTGTGCGAGGTCGCTGCCGAGGACGAAGAGGGAGGCGAGGATGGCGCTGAGGAGCGTGAAGAGCATGAGGAAGCTCGTGTCGCGCTCGGCGACCGCGCGGACGACGGCGGCCCCCACGCCGTCGAGGCCAAACGCCGCCTCCGCCACGAACACCGCGGCCAGGGTCGAGGGCGGCTCGACGGTGAGCAGCGTCACCGTGGCGAGGAGCGCGTGTCGCGCCGCGTGGAGCGTGAGCGCGCGGGCGCGTGAGAGCCCGCGCGCTCGGGCGGCGAGCACGTAGTCATGGGCCATCGCCTCGGCGATGCCCGTGCGCTGCTGGCGCGCCGGCGTGGCCGCGAGCCCGGCGGCGACGAGGATGGTCGGCCACACGAGCGATCCGCGATCGGCGCCCGCGCCGATCACGAGGGCCGCGAGCGCCGCGGTGGGCGTCGCGTAGAGCGCGATGACCACGGCGCCGACCCCGAGATCCGTGCGCCGGCGCCGCTGCGCCGCGCTCAGCATGCCCAGCGCGATGCCGATCGAGTACGCGAGCGTGATGGAGCCGACGAGGATGGTGATCGTCACCGGCGCGCCGCGCATGAGCCTCCCGAGCGCGAGCCCGGTGAGCTCGCGGGTGGAGAGATCGAGAACGGCGCCGGCGGCCCATTTCCCGTAGCGCGTCTCGCGGAGCATGGCGGCCGCGCGGGCCGCGCCGTCGAACGCCGTGAAGTCGCTCTCGTGGACGAGCCACCACGCGCGCCACCGCGCGACGCAAGCGGACGCCTCCGCGAGGCTGGCGTCGGGGCCGAAGGTGTCGGGCCGCCCCGTCACGCGCGCCGCGAGCGCGACCAGGCTGCCGGCTACGTCCCGGGTCGTCTCGTCGCGCGGCGTCGGCAGGCGCTCGAAGAGCGTGGGGAGCACAAACGTGTCGAGCGCCTCGAGCTCGGCGGCGCGGGACGCGGTGCGATAGCGCGCCAGCCTGTCGATCGCGGTGCGCACCGACGCGGGCTTGAACTCGACCCCGCGATCGTCCCAGAAGCGCCTCCAGAGGCCGACTGCTCGGTCGGGGTCCGACGCCTCGCTCGCGTTCGGCAGGTGCATGCGCTTGGCGAGGGGCGCGAGCGCCACCGCGACGCGCGCGCGACGCTCGGGATCGAAGGCGTCGAGCGAGGCGATGACGTGGGGGAGCGCTGCGCCGCCGAGCCTGACGAGCTCGGCTTCGGCGAACCGGGCGTCGGGGCCGCCCTCCGCGATGGCGCGGATCGCCTGGAAGGTGCGGGAGCGAACGTCGGCTGGGTCGAGGTTCAAGAACCGCGGGAGATCGAGGAAGCGCGCGCGGCGCCGCTCCTCCATCGCGGCCTCGTCCCGGACGAGCTTGCCTTCCTCGGGGTCGGCGGGCGGGGGAACGAACGAGAGGACGAAGAAGGTCAGGACGGAGACGACAAAAAGCGTCGGCAACATCCACAGGAGCCTTCGGAAAAACAGCGAGAGCATGGCTCGCGGGCGGGGCTCAGCGCAGCAAGTAGTAGCCGGCCACGACGACACACGTGACGGCGCTCACGATCATCATCGTCACGATCCAGGACGGGGCCTGCGTCGGCAGCTCGACGGGATCCTGGATCGCGCCGGAGGGGAACTCGGACTCGTAGTCGTCGTAGCCCACCTCGATGCTCGGTCCGATGCTCGTTCGACCGGGGCGGACGCTCGTCCGGACGCCGGCGGCCGACGAGACGACGTCCCCGGGGCGGCTCGAGACCGTGTCGGGAAGCTCGTACTTTCGGTACTTCAGCTCGGCAATCTCTTCCGGGCTGGGGGGTTCGAGGCCGTCGCCTTCGAACCGCGCGACGACGACCGTCACGTTGTCGTGCCCGCCCGCCTGGTTCGCGCGGTCGGTCAGCTCGCGGCAGGCCTCGAGCGGATCGTCGAACGTCCGCAGCACCTCGCGGATCTCGTCGTTGCGGACCATGCCCGACAGGCCGTCCGAGCACACGAGGAGCACGTCGCCGCGGCGGAGCTCGACGAAGGTTAGGTCGACCTGGACGGTGTCCGCGGTGCCGAGCGCCTGCAGGATGATGTTGTTGTGCTCGAACGTCTCCGCTTCTTCCTCGGTGAGCTGACCGGCCTCGATCAGCTGGTTGACGAGCGATTGGTCGCGCGTCACCTGCACCATCCGATCGCCTCGGAGGAGGTAGGCCCGGCTGTCGCCGACCTGGCCGAAGAAGAGGTGGTCGTCCACCAGGGCGGCGACGGTGGACGTCGTGCCCATGCCCCTTCGTGAGCGGTCGGCTTTCGCCTCGGCGAAGATGCGTGTGCCTGCCGATTCGATCGCGGAGACCAGGCGGGCGGCGAGCTCGTCGTGGCTCCCGGGCGGGTCCCCGCTCACCATGCGCTGGTAGATGATGTCGACGGCGAGCTGGCTCGCCACCTCACCGGCTGCTGCGCCGCCCATGCCGTCGCACACGCCGAGCAGCGTGCCGCGCTCGCCCACGGTCTGGATGCGGTCGGCCTCCATCAGGCCACGGCTCGCCTTCGTGAGATCGGCGACGAGGAAATTGTCCTCGTTGTGGTCGCGAACCTGCCCGACGTCCGTGCGACCGAACACCCGGACCTGGATCGGAGCCCGCTGAGCCGCCGGGGAGGGCGTCTCGATGGGGGCCGTATCGGCGGTCAGCTCGGTCGGGTCGTCGGCGATCTCCTCCCGGCCGCGGGACGAGTCCGCGAGCGCCTCGCTCTCGCCGGCGCGAAGCACGGCGGAGGTGAGGCTCGACGCGGGGCTGTCCGACGCGGGGGCCTTGTCGGGCTCGGCGGCGCCGTTCGAGCCGGGCTTGGCCGCGCTCGAGCCGTCGCCCGCGGCCACCTCGGACGAGCGGGTGCCCGCGGTTTCATTCGGCGCTGCCTCCTCCGAAGGGGCGGGCTTCTTCGCCGCGGGGGTCTCGCTCATGCTTGCACCGCGCTCATGATGCACCGAACCGGAACAGATGCTGGCCGACCCGGATTCGATCGCCGTCCTTCAAGGTCCGCGAGCCGCGGATGGCCACGTACGTTCCGTTCGAAGACTCGAGGTCCTCGAGCGAAAACTGGCTCGACGCCGGATCGCGGCGGAGCACCGCGTGGCGCCTGGAGAGGAACGCGTCGGCCGTGTACACGAGGTCGCCGACCTCACGGCCGAGGACCGTCTCGTCGCGATGGAGGTACACGACGTCCCCAACCAGCCCCGCAGTCGTCCGCTGGTCGAGCCGAGCAACCCGCGTCACCGGCTTGCTCCCGAAGACTCGTGTGCCGTGTTGGCTCACGGGCCCCAGGTGGCGCTCCTCTTCGCTCACGAGCTGAAACTGTAACACCTGGGACCCCAGAAGAATCAAGTCACCGTTCTCCAGTGGGGTGCGGCCCTTGATGCGGACGAACACGCGGTTGAGGCTACCCAGATCCTCGACCTGCCACGTCCCCCCCTGCTCGGTCAGGCGGGCATGGCGCGGCGAAACGTACGGATCGTCGAAAAGCAGCACATCCCCTTCGGTTCGGCCGATGATGACCTCGGGGCCGGCGAGGTCGAAGGATTTGCCGTCCGAGCCGTCCTCCACCACGACGACGAGCTTCGCGTGCCGAGGTTTCGTCAGCTTCAGCGGCGCTCCTGCGGGCGCGGGGGGTGGTTGACGCGCCGGGGATGAGGGCGGCGCCGGGGGCGGGGCTCGGTCCGGCGCGCGGGTCTGGACGGTGTCCCCGCTGGGCGCCAGCCCGCTGCCGATGAGGGGCGAGACGACGCCGGCCGGCACCTGGACGGGCGCGATCCGGGCGATGGGCTGCGGAGCGGGCGCTGGCGGCGAGGCGACCGGAACGGGAACGGGCGCCGGGGCCGGAGGCGCCGGTGCGACAGCAGGCGGATCGATCGGCGCCGGGGCCGGAGGCGCGGGCGCGGCGACAGGGACCGGCGCCGGTGCCGGCGCGACGGGCGCGGGCTGCGGGCGGGGCTGCGCGGGTGCGGGTTGTTGTGGCGCGGCGGCGCCGCCGGACAACGGGGCGCCGCAGTACTTGCAGAACCGAGCCAGGCTATCGGACTGCCCCTGACAGCGCGAGCACGTCAGCATCGTCGGGCGCGGCTGCGGGGGCTCCGCTATCGCGACGACGGGCGACGCGAGGATGGGCGCTGCCGCCGGCGCAGGCGGCGCGGGGAAATGGGGCGGCGGGCTCGACGCGGCTGCCGGCTGCACGGGCGCCGGCGCGACGGGGACCTCGAACAGATCTCCTGCGGGCAGCGGCGCTTGTGCGGGCGGCGCGAGCGGCGATGGCGGAGGCGGAGGCGGCACCGCAGCCGCGCTCGCGACGCCCGCGCTCGTGCCGGGCCGAAGCGCGCCGCCGCACACGGCGCAGTAGCGGTAGGTCGGCGGGTTCGTCGCGCCGCAGACCGAGCACGCCGGGTCCGACGCCTCCCCCGGGCGCGTTCCCCCTGCCGGAGCGCTCGTGGCCTGCGCAGGCGGCGCCGCCGCCGTTTGCCCGCTCTCGGCCGGCGGCGGCGCGAACGAGAAGCTCGGCGCCTCGGGGCGCGAGCGCCTGCTCTCGGGCGGGCTCGTGGAGGTCGGTCGCGCACCGGCGGGAGGCGCGACGTCGGGGCTCGTCGGCGAGGCCGCGCTTGATCCGTTTTTCGTGGGCGCAGGTGCCTTCAGGCGCTTGCCGCAGTCCTGACAGTAAAGAAGCCTGTCGGGATTGTCGCGTCCACAGACGTCGCAAAGCACCGAAGGAGGGGACCGTGCCCGGGCGCGTTCGTCAAGTGTTCCGCTGCTTCAATTCGGACGCCCCGCCCCTCGCGCCCTCACTCCCGGTTGAGCTCGGTCCGGAGCTCGATCACCAGCTCGAGGTGCAGGTAGTGGGCGACGCCGGTGTCCCGGGACTGCCCCGCCGTGTCGACGAAGCCGGCGAACAGCATCGGGTTGTAAGCCAGGTCGAGGCCGACGACGGCGAACCTCGTGAGCTCCATCTCCAGGCCCAGCCCCGCGAGCGCCGTCGCGCCACCGGTCTGGACGCTGAACTCGTTGCCGTAGACCATCCCCCCGAGCCCGGCGCTCACGTAGGGCGAGACGCGCGACCCGGTCGCGAAGAGGTAGCGCAGCTCGCCGCGGAGCTGCTGGAGGATGCCCAGTCGGTAGAGGTTGTTCGAGTCGAGCTTGCTGAACTGGTACGCGCCGCCGAAGTACCAGGGGCCCGCGGGCCTGTAGCCGCCGCGCAGGATCGGCCCGCCGCCGAGCCCGATGATGCACGGGGTCGTCGCTTCCTCCGGGCACACGCCGCCGGTGAAGAGGGGGACCTCGGTTGCGAGCGCCACGCCGTACTGCGCGTACTCGACCTCGAGCGGCGACGGCGTCGTGCTGCCGAGCGGCTCGTCCGCGGGCGCGCGCGCAACGCGAGGCCTGCTCAGCGCGGACTCCGGTCCGGCCTGCGTCCGCGGCTCCGCTTGCTCCGTCTCCTTGGCGAGCACGGCGCGCGCGAGCGTCGTGCTCGCGAAGCAAAGGAAAAAGACGGTGCGTGGCAGGAGCCGCCTCATGTGTCAGCTCGGCCGTTCCATCCTAGACCCAGCGTCGCGCTCGCCGTGCGGAAAGTGCCGCGCAACGAGCCCGCTCGCCCGTGAGGGCGGGCGGTTTGCGAGGTCGACACAGGTGAGCTCTGGCCTATCCCCATTGTCGCGAGCTTGACGAGAGGTCCGATCCTTGCCTAAACGCTATCTCGCGCACATGGAGATCTTCCTCGACAAGCGTGCCGTAAAACAGATTCGTCTCTCCGCCGCCGACGCGATCGAAGAGGGTGACACGGAGTCGCTGCGTGAAGACATCCTCGAGGCCTTCAGCGAAGAGCAGGTCGAGGAGATCGAGCGGCGCCTCGACAACGCAGACTTCTACGAGTTTCTCTCCGACCTCCTCGACGACTGGAACGGTGACGACGCCGACGAGCTCTTCGAGCTCCTCGAGACGCAGCTCGGTGAAGTCGGCATCGACGTCAAATACGAGAACCGCGGCGGCGCCGAGGCCGACGAGGACGAGGAGCTCGAGGATGACGACGACGTGGACCTCGACGACGACGACGCGGACGACGACGACGCCGAGCCCGAAGAAGACGAAGAAGAAGAGCGCTGAGACGGTGGCGTCATTTTGACGCGACCGTCGATTCGCGCGCCGTACAGCACCACGATCGTGCTCGCCCTCTTGGGCGTGCTCGCGTGTCGCGCGCGACCGACGTCCGGCCCTCCGCTCCCAACGGCGGTCGCCTCGAGCGTCCGCGCGGCCCCGCCGCCGGTCCCTCCGGCGGCCGGCCGCGCTGCGCTCGTCGGCCGCGTGGTGGATGACTCGGGGCGTTTGCTCGGGAGCGCCGTCGTCGTCGCCGTGCCTGCGGAGGCAACGGGGTTCGCTGCGGGCGCGCTGGCGGGCCTGGCCGTCACCGAGAGCGACGGCGCGTTTCGGCTCGAGGTGCCCCCCGGCCGCTTCAAGATCTGCGTCAGCCGGCCGGGCTCCCTCGCCGGCGCGACGGAGCCCGTGGCCGCGGCGATCGGCTCCCTGCACGATCTCGGCGCGGTCGTGCTCCCTCCAGCCAAGGCCACGTTCTCCGGCGTCGTTCGTGACGTCGGCGGGGCGCCGCTGCCGAGCGCGCGGGTGCTCGCCATCCCGACCTCGGGGCCCGGCCGCGCGTTCGTCGCGCTCGCCGATTCGCAGGGGCGCTACTCGCTCGGCCTCGAGCCCGCGCAATACTTCGTCCTGCCCGACGTCGAGCCGGCGCCAGCGGGCGTCGAGCCACGGATCGAGCAACGCCTCCTCGAAGCAGACGAGTCGCTCGACCTCGCCTTCGAGCCGCGGCCTCCTCCGACGCCAAAGGACGACTCGGCGCTCCTCGCGTGGTTGAAGGAGTCCTCGACACGCATCGCGAGCGTCCGCCCCTCGAGCGGGGCGACCGACCTTCGTGCCTTCGGCGAGCTCGTCGGCGGCGCTCGTGTCGTCGCGGTGGGCGAGGCGACGCACGGAACGCGCGAGTTCTTCCAGCTGAAACACAGGCTCTTCGAGTACCTCGTCACGGAGCGAGGCTTCACCGTCTTCGCGATCGAGGCAGGGTGGGCCGAGGCGGAGGCGGTCAACGAATACGTGTCGGGTGGCAAGGGCACCGCGCGCGCGGCGCTCGCGGGGCTCCGCGTCTGGCCGTGGAACACGGAGGAGGTCGTCGAGCTCGTCGAGTGGATGCGCCGCTACAACACGGCGCCCGGTCGCAGCCGCAAGATCACCTTCCGGGGCTTCGACATGCAGTGGAGCGCGGCTGCGGCGAAGATCGCGAGCGACTACCTCGCGAAGGTGGCGCCGGACCGAGCCCCCGCGTTGGCTCCGCTCCTCGAGCTCGACTTTCAGGCCAGGTGGGCGGAGCTGCCGGTCGAGGCGAAGGCGCGCCTCACCACCGAGCTCGTCGCCCTGCGTGACCTCCTCCGGTCACGCAAGGACGAGCTCGTCGCGAAGACCGGAGAGGAGCCCTGGGCGAACGCCGAGCACGCGTTGGCCGTCCTCGTTCAAGGAGATCATTGGCTCCGGACCGGCCGCAACGTGCCCGTCCGCGACCGAGCCATGGCGGACAACGTGTCGTTCCTGCTCGAGCGGGCGGGCTCGGGCGCCAAGATGATGGTCTGGGCGCATAACGGACATGTCTCTTTCCGCCACAACTTCATGTACCCGCTCGGCATGCACCTGCGCGAGCGATACGGCAAAGACTACCTCGCCGTAGGGTTCCTCTTCCGGCAGGGAACCTTCCAGGCTCGGGGGACGGGAGCGGGCGGCGGCGCGCCCGCGCCGGTCGAGGTCTTCTCGGTCGGTCCGACGGATGATCGTTTCTTCGAGTCGAAGCTCGCGCGGCTCGGCTCGCCTCGACTGCTGGTCGACCTGCGCGCCGCGCCGGCGCCCGTCGACGACTGGTTCCGCTCGGTCGTGCTCACGCGCCAGTTCGAGGCCGTCTTTCGCGGCGAAGCGGCGGGCGAGACCCCGGTCGCCCTCGGTCGCAGCTACGACGCCATCCTCTATCTCGATCGGACGACGGCCGCCGTTCCCACGCCCGACGCGAGAGCGCGCCATGGCGCGAAGCGAGCCCCCGGGCCTAGTCCCCGGTGATCGAGCCCTCGATGTACGAAGGGCACGTCTGATCGCTCCGCGAAGGGTCGTTTGCGGCCGCCGTCGGGCAGAGGAGCCTCACGCAGCGCACGTAGCGGGAGTCGGGCTTCTTTCCGGTCAGGATCTCGAGCGTGGCGCAGGCGTCTTTCTGCTCGCCGTCGTCGTGCTCGAGCTTCGCTTTCTGCCAGAGGGCGTCGTCGGTCTGTCGCGCCGTCTCGTGATCCGCGTAGACGCGGTAGAACTCTCGCTTGGCCGCCTCCTTGTCGCCCAGCCGATCGCGGTAGAGCACCGCGAGGCGGTACTGCGCTTGCGGGAACCGAGGTCGCCTGTAGCTCGCGCCGGCGTACGCAGCTTCCATCGGGGCGAGCATCTCCCGCAGGACATCGATGGCTTCTTTGTAGCGCCCCAGATCCTCGAGGAAGAGCGAGGCCACGTAGAACGCGTCGTCCGTCAGCGAGCCCTGGGGGTACTTGAACTTCCGCGCCTGCGCGAGGAGGCTCGCGATCGCCTCTTCCTTGCGATCGCACCGCGCGAGCAGCCCGCCTCGCTCGTAGCTCGCCGCCTCCTCCGCTTCGGTCCCGACGAGCCGCGCGTGCACGGGCTCGAGCCAAGCGAGCGCGGCCTCGGGGCCCTTCGTGTCCTCCACCTCCGCGATCATGCGCCTCAGCGAGTGCCGGACGAGGCCGTGTTGCGGATATTTCTGGATGGCCGCGAGCAGCTCCGCCGAGCCCGCCTCGAAGCCTCGGATCTCCCAGACCAACCGGCCGAGCGCGTAGGCGGCGCGTTGCCCCTGGTAGCGACCGCCGGCCTCCTTCTCGATGCGCCGGTAGAGCGCCTCCGCCTCGTCGTTCCGCCCGAGCTTCTCGAGCGCCTCCGCCTGGAGGAGCCGCGCCTCGTCGCGGTCCTTGTAGCGCTCGCCCTTCTCGCCGGCCTCGGCGAAATGCCGGGCCGCCTCTTCCCAGCGACCGGCGTTCTGGGCGCGCAGGCCCGCGCCGAGCGCTTCCTGGTAACCCTCCGCGTAGGTGGGCGCGCACCCGAAGGCGCTCGCGCCGATGGCCACGACCAGGACCAGGCGCCTCACGAGGCCTCGGCGAGCACCGAAACGAGCGCACGCCCCGCCGTCTCGACCTGCGCCATCGTCACGTCGAGGTGGGTGACGACGCGGAGCCGCTTCGGGCCGAAGGCGCTGACGAGAACGCCGCGTTCGGCGAGCGCCCGCACGACGGGATCGGCGGCCCCGGGCAGATCGATCATGACGACGTTCGTCTGGGGAGGCTCCGCCGTCGCCCGCCCGCTCTCGCGTGTGATCTCGGCGAAGCGCTTCGCCGCGGCGTGATCCTGCGAGAGGCGCTCGCGGTGGTTCTCCAGCGCGAAGAGGGCTGCGGCGGCGAGGATGCCGACCTGCCGCATGCCGCCGCCGAGCATCTTTCGATGCCGCTTCGCGGCGAGCACACGCTCCGCCGTCGAGACGAACGCGCTCCCCACCGGTGCACCGAGCCCCTTCGAGAAACACACGCTCACGGTGTCGAACGGCGCCGCGAGCTCTCTCTCCGAGAGGCCCGACGCAACGGCCGCGTTCCAGAGTCGGGCGCCGTCGAGGTGCAAGCCGAGGCCTTCGCGCTTGGCCAGCTCGGCGACGCGCGTGGTCGCCTCGTGCGGAACGACCTTGCCGCCGCCGCGGTTGTGGGTGTTCTCGATCACGACGAGCCGCGGGTTCGGGCACCAATACGCGCGGGGCTTGATGGCCTCGGCCAGCTCCTCCGCCTCGAAGATCCCGCCGCTCCCCACCTCGACGATCTGCACGCCCGAGAGCGCGCCCGCGGCGCCCGACTCGTACCACGCGCAGTGCGCGCCCTGGCCCGCGTACACCTCGTCGCCGGGGCGCGTGTGGCCGAGGATGGCGAGCTGGTTGCCCATGGTGCCGCTGGGCACGAAGAGCGCCGCCTCCTTCCCGAGGAGCTCGGCGACTCGGGCCTCGAGCGCCTTCACCGTCGGGTCTTCGCCGTAGACGTCGTCTCCGACCTCCGCGCGGGCCATGGCCTCGCGCATCGCAGGCGTGGGCTTCGTGACCGTGTCGCTCCGCAGATCGATCTTGCCGGCGCTCCCGCTCGTCATCCGGCCCTCCGAAGGGCCGGGAACCGCGCGTCGATGTCCCAGGCGAACTTGGTCGCGGTCGCCATGATCGGAACCTGGGAGTTTACGCCGATGCTGGTCGGCAGGACCGAGCCGTCGGCGACGAAGAGGCCAGGTAGATCGAACGCCTCCCCGCGTTGGTCGACGACGCCGCTCCGCGGGTCGACGCCGGCGCGCGCGCTCCCGAGCGGATGGAACGCCATGCACTCGATTCGGCGCGCGTCGATCTTGGAGCTCTCCATCTTGCGGGCGTCGTCCATGTTTCGGATCGGCGGGAAGCCCCACGCCGACGAGTAGACCTCACGCGCGCCCGCGGCGAGCGACACCTCCGCGAGGATGGTGATGGCCTTGCGCAGCCGCGCGAGGTCGCGCGGGGCCATCTCGTAGGAGAGGATGGGCTCGCGGCCCGGACCCAGCCGGACGCGCCCGCCGCCCTCGTCGTGGATCATCGCGCCGAAGACGGCGGAGTGTCCGAGGCTGCGCGCGCGCTCGCGGAGCTTGGGGCCTACGCCGGGGAGCCCGGCGGCGAGGAAGTTCACCGCGGTGTACACGCCGACCAGCTTGATGCCGTCGTCGTGGAAGTGGTCCGAATAGACGCTCTGCAGCGCGCCGTCCCAGCCGTTGATCGGCTCGTCGAACTTGCCGACGATGCGCACCGCCGGGTGGAGCGTGACGTTGCGTCCGACGACGTCGCTCTGCTTGCCCACACCCGCGCGCATGAGAAGGAGCGGCGTGTGCAACGTTCCACAAGCGAGGACGACGACCGGCGCGTGGATCTTGAACGGCTGGCCCGCGGCGCCGAAGGGGCCACCGAGGAGCACGCCCTCGACGCCCGCCGCGCGTCCGTTCGAGACGATCAGCTTCTTCGCGAGCGCGTCACAGAGGATCGTCGCGCCGTGCCTCGTCGCGCTCGGCAGATACGAGACGTCGACCGAGCGCTTCGCCCCGGCCGGACACGTGAAGTTGCACCGGGCCGAGCCCACGCAGTCGCCGCCCGTGTTGCGCCGGATCGGCTGGTGCTCGATGCCCAGCTTCTTCGCGCCCTCGACGTAGCGCCGCGTCGACTCCGACCGCATCGACTCGGGGACCTCGGTCACGTCGATCCGCTTCTCGACCTCTTCGTAAGCACGCTCGAAGCTCCGCTCGCTCATCTCGGACAGGCCGCGCTCCCGCTCCCAGCGCGCGTGAACGTCGCTTGGGATGCGGAAACACACGCCGCCGGTCAGGAGCGACGAGCCTCCGACTGCGCGGCCGAGCGTGATCGAGATCATGGGCGTCTGTCCCACGCCGAACGCGAGGACCATCCCACCTTCGCGGAACATGCGCCGGACGCTCTCGCTCGGCGCGAAGCGCTGGTAGTCCTCCGGGCGGTAATAGGGGCCTTCCTCCACCACGATCACGCGCTTGCCGGCCTCGGCGAGCGTGGCGGCGACGACCGCGCCGCCCGCGCCTGAGCCGATCACGAGGACGTCGGCCGTGTCCTCGAAGGGGCCTCGCAGCTCGCGCCCCTGGATGACTCGCGAAGCGTCGATCGTCTCTCTCATCGGCTCCTCCGGAGCATGCCCGGCACCATCAGGCTCCGTCTGTCGAACCCGGTCTCGATCAAGAGCGGACCCGCCTCGAACGCCGCGGTGACGAGCGGGACCTTGAAGGCCGTCAGCAACATGGTGAAAAGACCGTTGTCGTGCTCCTCGAGCTTCTCGAGCACGTGGAGCCGGTCCTCGAGGGAGAGCTGGGTGAAGCGCTTCGCCTTGCGGAGCGTGAGGAGCGGCGCGCCCTCCATCGCGCCGCAGAGCGCGAGGAACCCGTTCTGCAGCTGGAGGCTGCCGCTGCCGAGCCAGAGGTCCAGCTTCTGCACGGAGCGCTCGACCACGTCGGGCTCGCCGGGCACGAGCTGACCCGCTCGCTCGTCGGCGAGCAGCGCCTCCGCGACGGACCGGCAGACGCGTTTGCCGAACTCCGTGAGGCCGCTCCGGTTGTGGTCGAGCGGGTGGGCGCCCGCCGGGAACGGATCGCCTTCGGTGGGGGAGAACGGCGTACCGATTCGCGGCAGCCCGCGCAGTCGTCGGGCCGCACGGCCCAGAGTCGCCAACATGAGGGCCGAGAGACTAGCATCCCCCACGGTGAGCGGCGACGCGACTCTCGCTCGGCTGATCCAGCGCGAGCACCGAGGTTGGGACGATCCCGTCGTCTGTCGGGCGGTGTTCGGAACGACGGCCCCCGAGGTGATCGCCGCGAAGATCCAGGCCTGGCTACTCGACGGCCTCGGCGCTCGAGCGGCTCGCGCGAGGTTCTATCGCGTGAGCGTGGGCTGCGTGGCCGGCGTCGATCTCGACGACGGGCGAGCCGTCGTCGTGAAGGCGCAGCGGTCGGGGCGCTCGTCGTCGTATTTCGAGTCCTGCTTCGCCGTTCGCCGCCACCTCGCGAACGAAGGGTTCCCGTGCCCGCGGCCGCTCGGAGAGCCGCTCCGTCGCGAGGACGTCTGGATCACCTTCGAGGAGCTCGTGGACGGCGGCGAGCGGGGCGACGCGCACGACCCGCCGACGCGCGCGGCGCTCGCCGCATCCCTGGCGCAGCTGGTCACCCTCGCGCGCCCGCTCGTGCCTTCAGTCACCCTCGGTCGCGCCTGGTTCACGGCGATCCCCGACGACCGGCTCTGGCCGCGCCCCCACAGCCCGCTCTTCGACTTCGAGCGGACCGCCGAAGGCGCGGCGTGGATCGACGACATCGCGCGGCGCGCCCGCGCGGCTCGCTCGGAGCTGCGAGGCGAGCTGGTGATCGGTCACTTCGACTGGCGCGTCGAGCACCTGAGGTTCGAGGACGGCCGCGTCGTGGCAAGCTACGACTGGGACAGCCTGCACGTGGAGCTCGAGCCGGTGCTCGTCGGCGCGAACGCCCACGCCTTCACGGCGGATTGGCAGCGCGAAGATCTGGCGCAAGCGCCGAGCGTCGAAGAGATCCTCGCGTTCCTCGACGACTACGAGCGCGCGCGTGGCAACCCGTTCACGCCGGACGAACGCGCGCTCGCGCGCGCCTCTTGTGTCTACTCGCTCGCTTACACGGCGCGCTGCGGCCACGCGCTCCGTCCTCGCGACGAGAGCCACGCGGGAGATTTTCGGCCGCTCCTCCGCCTCGCCGCCGAGGCGCTGCTCCCCCGCTGAGAGCCGACGCGCGCGGCGGTCAGGGGTATCCTCTCGCGGATGGACTGGAACAACGCGCCCTGGCTCGAGGGCGGCCTCCGGATCACGCGCTCCGCCCTCGCCGAGGTGGAGAGGGACGCGGTCGCGGGCTACCTCGCCGATCAGGAGGCGTGTGGCTACCTCGCCGGGCCCGCCTCCGACGGCCTGCTCTGTGATCGCGCGGTGCCGATCGAGAACCTCGCCAAGGCGCTCCACGAGCGCGACCCGAAGACGTTCTTTCGGAGCCCGCGCACCTTCTTCGCCTTCAAGGAGCGCACGCTCGAGGCCGCGATCAAGGAAGGCCTCAGCGCCGGGGCGCCCGTGAAGATCCTCTACCACTCCCACATCGACGTCGGCGCGTACCTCAGCGGAACCGATCAGGCCGTGCTCTCGGGCGGCGTCCCCCCTCAGGTGGAAGGTGGGCCAGCCTCGCTCGGCGCCGGACCGGCCTGGCCTCTCGTGTTCCTGGTGACGAGCGTTCGCCGGGGCGCGAGCGAGCCCCACTGCGACGACCACAAGCTCTACGTCTGGAGGCGGGGCGGGTTCGAGCAGTCGACCTTCGAGGTCGTGTGAGCGTCGGCGACAAGCTCACGACATGTCGGATTGCGAATGGACGAAACTGGACCACGGATTAAGCAAACGTGCGAGTTGACCGAATAATTCGGCTCAGGTCTCCTTCCTGACGACGGTCGCTCAACCACGCGAGGTGCTCCGGTGGAGATCAGCCAGGAGTCGATCGAGTTCATCATCTCATGGGAGGTCGCGGGCGGAGACGAGACCCGTTCGCGATCGGAGTACGAACGCAAGTACCACCGACCCCACTGGCCCGGGAACAGCGCCTCGGGCTTGACCATCGGGATCGGCTACGACCTTCGCTTCGCGAGGAAACACTTCGAGGGTGACTGGAAGACGCGGCTCGAGCGCCTGCCGTCCCCGAAGGACGCGTACACGCGCCTCGCCGGCCACCTCGGGCGAGGCGGCTCTCGCGCCGCCGAACGCGCCACGAGCGACATCTCGATCCCCTGGGAAGACGCCATCGCGGTCTTCCGGGTTCGACGTCTGCCGAGCTACATCGACGAGACGAAGCTCGCGTTCCCGGGCGTCGAGTCGATGGACGCCGACGTGCGCGGCGCGCTCACCTCGCTCATCTACAACTGCGGTCGCGGCACCGGGAAGCCCTACCAGCGCCTCAAGCGCGACGCGTACCAGCAGATCCGCGCGGCCGTCTCCGCCCGCGACGTCGCCGGCGTGGCCGCCGGGATCCGCGCGGTGAAGCTCTACCACGATCGGGACCCTTCCGTTGCCGCTGGGCTCAAGCGCCGCCGCGAAGCCGAAGCTCGGATGGTCGAGCGATCTTTGCACGAGTCCGCTGCGTGAGAAGCCCGAGGAGCATGACATGATCGACCTCTTCCAGAGCAAGGCCGTGCGCGTCGAGGTGGCGAGCGGCGATCAGCTCGACGTCCGGAGCTTCGCAGTTCGCCAGCGCATGAACGAGCTCGACCGCGTCGACCTCCGCGTCGTGTCGCCGAACGGCAGCGTGGCGCTCTCGGAGGTCATCGGGAGAGAGGCCACCGTCCGGCTCGACGCCGGCGCCTGGAGCCGGACGTACACCGGCGTCTGCGTGGAGATGGAGCAGGTCCGCGTCGACGAAGGCAACCTCGCGACGTACACGCTGGCCGTCGCGCCGCGCGCCTGGCTGCTCACGCAGCGCAAGAACTACCGCATCTTCCAGTTCCTCTCCGAGCTCGACATCGTGAAGAAGCTGCTCGGCGAGTGGGGCATCGAGCACGAGGCGCGCATCTCGCGCACACACAAGCCCCGGAAGTACCGCGTCCAATACGACGAGGCGGACTGGGCGTTTTTGTGTCGCATGCTGGAGGACGCAGGCATCTCGTTTTTCTTCGAGGCTGCGGACGGCGGGACGAAGCTCGTCCTCGACGACGAGCCGCAGTCTCGCGACGTCGGCTTCCCGATGCTCCAGTTCTACGACAACCCCGGTCCCACGGACGCGCCGTTCGTGACACGTGTCTCCATCGTGCAGTCGGTCAGGCCCGGCGCGATGACGATCGGCGATCTGGACTACCGGAAGCCCAGCAAGGCGCAGCCTCGGCTCGACGCGACCGGCGGGCTTCCTCAAGAGAGCCGGCTCGAGCAGTTCGACTACGAGCCCGGAGCCTTTTTGTTCCAGGGCGGGGGCGGGGGCGGGGGCAACACGCCCACGGCGGACGACCGCGGCGCGTCGCGGACCGACGAGGCCGCCGGACGCGAGCGAACGGAGGGCCGGCTGCTCTCGCGCCGAGTCGGCGACAAGGTCATCCGGTTCGTCTCCAACGTGCTCGCGCTCTCCCCCGGCGACATCCTCACGGTGGCTCGCCACCCGCACCGCGTCCTCTCCCCCGAGTCGCGGCTCCTCGTGACCGGCTCGGTGCTCGCAGGCGATCACGACAGCGATTGGCGCGTCCACGTCGACTCCGCGTCGGCCGCGGTGCCCCGCCGGCCGGCTCAGGTCACACCCAAGCCGCGCGTCCGCGGCATCGAGAGCGCCACCGTGGTGGGCCCCTCCGGCGAGGAGATCCACACCGACGAATACGGCCGCGTGCGCGTGCACTTCCACTGGGATCGGGAGAGCAAGCGCGACGAGCAGAGCTCGTGTTGGCTGCCCACGAGCCAGCCGTGGGCCGGCACCGGGTTCGGCGGGGTCAACCTCCCGCGCATCGGCCAGGAGGTCATGGTCGAGTTCCTCGGCGGCGATCCTGACCGTCCTGTCGTCGTCGGTCGTGTCTACACCGAGACGAACCCGCCGCCGGACAAGCTGCCGCGCTTCAAGGAGGTGTCGGGCCTCTTCAGCGAGTCGACGCCGCGTATGGTCATGGGCGCCGCGGACGGCGGCGGCGCCACCGGCGGCCAGAGCCTGCTCGGCGGCGGCACGCCCATGTCTTCCTCCGAGATCAACGGGATGGTCACCCAGCCCGGCGCGTTCCAGGCCGCGTCTCCCACCGGCATCAACCACGGCTGGAACGGGAGCGGCATCAAGATGGAGGACAGCTACGGCAAGGAGATCCTCTACCTGCAGGCCCAGAAGGACATGAACCTCGTGGTGAACAACTGCTGGCGGACGGTCGTGCGCAACAACCGCGCGTGCCAGGTCGGCACCGACGATCAGCTCGAGGTGGGGCACCGCTCCAACACGGAGATCAAAGAGAACCAGAACGTGAAGATCGGGACCGACCAGTTCCTCGTCGTGAAGGGCAAACGCGTGGAGGACGTCCGCGGCACCTTCACGCAGCTCGTCGGCGCGGACGGCATCCAGGTGAAGTCGACCTCCGAGACCATCACCATCGCGACGCGCGGCTACAGCCAGGTGCTCATGGTGGAGAGCGAAGAGAAGATCGAGCTCGTGGTCGGGAGCAGCACCATCGTCATCACCGCCGACTCCATCAAGATCCAAGCGACGAAGACCGGCATCCAGCCTGCCCAGGGCGGCGGAGCCTGAAAGCGAGCCATGCGAATCCGCTACTTCTCGTTCATGGGTGTTCGGGGCCTCGACGGGCTCCAGCAGGACCTCCCGCACAAAGATCTGGACCTCATCGTCGTCCACGGCGCGTTCGCGCGCGGCAAGACGACCTTCCTCGACACGATCGCCGCCGCGAAGGAGTCCATCGCGGACTACGGGTCGCCCGAGGCTCGTTGGGACGCGCTCGTCACCTCCAGCTCCGGCGCGGCGAAGGTCCGTATCGACTGGGAGCCGAGCGAAGCTGAGCGCGCGCGCGCCGGCACGCAGGAGACCCTCCTCGGCTCCGAGGCGATCCTCGGCAAGCCGTTGGTCCCGCCCGACCACCCCAAGCTCCTCCGCGCGCTGCTCAGCGAGCGCGGCGACGCGGAGCGAGGCTCGATCCACTACCTGCACGACACACGCGACCTCTCCGGCCCGCTGAGCTTCGGCGCGGCCGAGGCGAGCGCGTCGGAGCGTCTCACCACACGCAACACCAAGTTCTCGGAGCTCTACGACGTGCTCGACCAGCCGCAACACGCCGCGGCTCGCGCGCTCGGCGCCAAGCGCTTCGCCGAGCTCTTCCCCCACCTCGAGGTCACCGGGCTCCGCCGCACCGGGATCAGCTTCGTTCCGGGCCTGCGTCACCGCGAGACCGGGGTCGAGCGAACCTTCGGAACGCTCTCTTCCTCGGAGCGACACGCGTTTCTGATGGCCTTCTACACGGCCAAGGCCCCCATCGTGGACTCGATCCTGATGGTGGACGCGCCCGAGATCGGCTTCGGAGACGAGGGCGCGACCGAGATCGTGCGCGCGCTGCTCCGCTGGACGACGAAGACCCAGATCATCGTGGCGACCGCGTCCGCCGCCGTCCGATCCATGCCCGAGGTCGCGCACGTGGTGGAGCTCCGATGAGCTGGTTCTCGACGTCCGCCTTCAGCTTCGAGCTGCCTGGCGACAGGTGGGAGGAGCGGACCGTCAACCTGTTCCGCCCGAGACACGACGACAGGTCGGTCTTCATGCTCGGGCGCGCGAAGATCCCCGAGGGCGGCCCGGTGCCGTTCGAGGAGCTGCTCGAGTCGCTGCCCATGGGGCCCTACGACGAGCGAAAGATCGTCCGTCACGAGCCCTGCCGCGTCGGCATGCTCGAGGGCGAAGACGTGAGCCTCTTCGCGCGAACCGGGGCGAGCGGCGAATATTACAGATTCGTCAGCATCCCTTATTACGACCTGGAGGTGACGTTCCAGTTCGCCGGCCCCATCGCCGACCGGCAGAAGGTGGACGAGAACGCCGACAGGACTCTCGACTCGGTCCGTTTCCGGAAGCGCTGATGAGAACCTGCCACACCACCGAGTGCATCTTCGAGGTCGCCGACGACTGGATCGACGACACGGGGTACACCTACGATCACGGGGATGTCAGGGTCGTAGCCGGACCGTTTGCGCCCGTGTCCGAGTGGCGCCGGAAGGTCGACGAGGCGCTCGAGAAGTTTCGCCTGTCCGTGCCGGCATACGAGCTCCTCGAGCGGCGCCCGATCGACAGGCCCGCGCCCGGCGCGGAGATCGTCGCGCTCAAGGTCGGCGGCAAGATGAAGGTGTTCGAGCTGAGCATCTTCTGGCCCATCGGCGAGACCGTCTGGGTCTTCCGCGCGAAGGGCCCGCAGGCGGTCGAGGAATCTTGCCGAGAGGCCGCCGAGAGCTTTCTCGAGACGTATCAACCGGTGGAAGAGGAGGCGTAGCCGTGGGAGAGGTCAAAGGAGCAGCGCGCAGGACCGATCTGATCGAGCACGGGACGCAGCAGGGCACCGCGGCGGGCAAGGTCGCCGTCGCCGCCTACGAGACCGCCAAGACCGCCTACACGATCTACAAGATCGCGAAGGTCGGCGCCGTCGCGGCGGGGCCCGGCGGCTGGCTCGCGCTCGGCGCTTCGTTCCTCGTCGAGTGGGCGGTGAGCGAGCTCATCGAGGAGGGCGTGAAATACGTCGTCGCGAGGAACAAGCAGGGCATCAAGGAGATCGCCACCGGCTCGCCCAACGTCTTCGTGAACAAGCTCGAGGCCGCGCGCGGCGAAGAGATCGACACGGTGAGCTGCCACGGCAAGAAGGTGAAGCAGGGCAGCCAGTGGGTGACCATCAACAAGAAGCCCGCCTCGCGCCTGGAGGACCTCACGACGTGCCCCGGCAACATCGCCACCGCGTCGACCAACGTGGCCATCGGCGGCCCGCCGACCGAATACAACCCACATCGCGCGCTCGAGAACACGCTGCTCGTCCTCTCGGCCTACAACTCGCTGAAAAAGGGGCTCGTGACCGGGGCGGTGACCGGGGCGATGAAGAAGGCGCTCGTCGACGAAGCGAAGGACTTCGCTTGGGGCCAGGTGAAGGACTACGGCAAGGGTCAGGCGAAGGACTGGGCGAAAGACCAAGGGGCGTGGCCATGGTGAACCAAGCGCAGGTCGGCGTTGCGACGGGCGATTCGCTGGACGTTCGCAGCTTTCAAGTCACGCAGGCGATGAGCCGCCTCTTCCGCATCGAGGTCGCGGCGGTCTCGTCGAACCCCGACATCGACTTCGACGAGATCATCGGAAAGGAGGCGCGATTTTCGCTCTCGACCGCGAGCTCCCGCCACGCCTGGACGGGCATCTGCGTCGAGATCGATCAGATCCGCGTCGACAAGGACAACCTCGCGACCTACTCGCTGGTCCTCGTCCCGCGCGCGTACCTCCTCACCCAGCGGAAGAACTACCGCATCTTCCAGTTCAAGAGCGAGATCGACATCGTCCGCCAGATCCTCGGCGAATGGGGCGTCGAGCACCGTGTCCAGGTGGACTCCGGCTCGCACCTCCCGCGCAAGTACCGGGTCCAATACGCCGAGAGCGACTTCGACTTCGTGTGCCGCATGCTGGAGGACGCGGGCATAAGCTTCCACTTCGAGGGCTCGGACGACGGCACGACGATGGTCCTCGACGACGCGCCTCAGACCCGCGAGCTCGGCTTCCCCCTTCTCGCGTTCCACGACAAGCCCGAGGTCGGTGACACCCGCTTCGTCACGCAGGTGGGCGTCGCGCAGCGGACCCGCCCCGGGAAGACCACGGTCGGAGATCTCGACTACCGGCGAGCGAGCACGCAGCAGCCCCGCCTCTCGGCGACCGGCGGCCTCGGTCAGGAGAGCGTGCTCGAGCAGTTCGACTACCAGCCGGGCGCGTTCCTCTATCAAGGCTCGGGCGGCGGCAACACGCCGGCGGCCGACGATCGCGGCGCGTCCCGGACGGACGAGTCGGCGGGCAACCGCAAGACGCAGGGCTGGCTCTCCGGCCGGCGCCAGGACGCCATGCGCGCGTCCCTCGAGTCGAACGAGCTCGGCCTCGCTCCCGGGGCCATCTTCTCCATCAGCGGTCACCCCCACGCCGCGCTCGGCTCGGGGTCGTCGCTGCTCGTCACCAGCGCGTCGATCGAGGGTGAGCACGACGACGACTGGCGCGTCGAGGTCGAGGCGGTGGGCACGAGCGCCGCCTTCCGGCCCGAGCACGTCACGCCGCGACCGAAGGTGAAGGGGCTCGAGAGCGCCACGGTGGTCGGTCCCTCGGGGGAGGAGATCCACACCGACGAATACGGTCGCGTTCGCGTCCACTTCCACTGGGACCGCGAGAGCCGAAGAAACGAGGAGAGCTCGTGTTGGCTGCCGGTCAACCAGCCCTGGGCCGGCGCGAGCTTCGGCGGCGTGAACCTGCCGCGCATCGGCCAGGAGGTGCTCGTCGAGTTCCTGGGCGGTGATCCCGATCGGCCCATGGTCGTCGGGCGCGTGTTCACGCAGCCCAACCCGCCGAACTACCCGATGCCGGAGGGGAAGAAGATCACCGGCATCATCGGCAAGGTGTCGCCCGCCATGGTCATGGGCGCGGCGTCGGAGATGCGGACCTGGGAGTTCACCGACACCTTCGCGAAGGACTGGTCGTCGCCGGAGATCAAGGCGCAGCCGCCCAAGCCGATGTCCCCGTACATGAACGACAACGCGTTCGTTCTCGGTGACGCGCAAGGGGAGGACATCACGTTCATCCAGGCCCGCAAGGACATGAACTGGCTCATCAAGAACAACTGGACGAGTGTGGTGGGCAACTACCGCGGAACCTTCGTCGGCCGCGACGACATGCTCAAGGTCCGCAACAAGCAGAAGATCGAGGTCAAAGAGAACCAGGAGCTGCGGGTCGTCCAGAGCCAGTTCATCGAGGTGGTGAAGCTCCGCGACGAGCGCGTCGACAAGGAGCTCGCGCTGTCGGTGTTGTCCGACGCCGGCGTGAAGACCGACGGCACCGCCGAGTACAAGGCGCCGAAGGGCATCTGCGTCCAGAGCGAGGAGGCCATCGTCTTCAAGGTGAAGGACTCCTCCATCACGGTCACCAAGCCGGAGATCGTCATCTCCTCCCCCAAGGTCGACATCAACCCCGAGTCCTGAGGAGCGTCCGATGTCCGGAAACAACAACGCGCGCGTGCGGGTGGCCTCGGGTGACGACCTCGATGTCCGGAGCTTCTCGGTCCGGCAGGGCATGAGCCAGCTCTTCGAGATCGAGCTCTCGGTCGTCTCCTCCAACCTCGACGTGGACTTCGACGCGGTCATCGGCAACGCCGCGAGCTTCAGCCTCGAGACGCGCCGGTCCCACATGGCCTGGTCGGGGATCTGCCGGGAGATGGAGCAACACCGCGTGGAGGAGGCGGGCCTGGCCACCTATCGGCTCCTCCTCGTTCCGCAGCTCTGGCTGCTCTCGCAGCGCAAGAACTACCGCGTCTTCCAGTACAAGTCGGAGCTGGAGATCGTCCGGCAGATCCTCGGCGAGTGGGGCATCGAGCACGACGCGAGGGTCGACGGCGGCGCGCACGGGAAGCGGAAGTTCCGCGTACAGTACGGCGAGAGCGATTTCACGTTCATCAGCCGCATGATGGAGGACGCGGGGATCAGCTACTTCTTCGAGCCCTCGGACGGCGGCACCAAGCTCGTCCTCGCAGACGAGCCGCAGACGGGCGAGCTCGCTCACGCGGGCATCCCTTACGAAGACGAGCCCGGGACGACGGTGGAGCGCTTCGTGACCCGGGTCGCGGTCTCCTCGAAGCTACGGCCCGGCAAGATGACGATCGGCGACCTGGACTACCGTCGGGACAGCACGAACCAACCGCGCGCCACCTTCTCCGCGGGGCTCTCGCACGAGTCGGCGCTCGAGCAGTTCGACTACGAGCCGGGGGCCTTCCTCTACACGGCCTCCGGCGACGGCTCGACACCGGCCGCGGACGATCGCGGCGCGTCGCGGACCGACGAAGGGCAGGGGGCGCGCAAGACGAGGAATCGGCTCTACGAGCGGCGCAACGGCGCCAAGACGGTGAGCTTCGAGTCGAGCGTGCTGGAGATCGCGCCCGGGGCCGTCGTCAGCATCGCCGGTCACCCGCACCGCGCTGCCGCCCAGACGCTCCTCGTGACGGAGGCCGACGTGGAAGGCACCCACGACGGGGAGTGGCGCGTGGTCGTGGGGACGGTGTCTTCGGCGGACCCGTATCGACCCGATCCCGTGACGCCCAAGCCGGAGGTGTTCGGGCTCGAGAGCGCCACGGTCGTCGGCCCCTCGGGTGAGGAGATCCACACCGACGAATGGGCGCGCGTGCGCGTCCATTTCCATTGGGACCGCGAGAGCCAGCGCAACGACGAGAGCTCGTGTTGGATCCCGACGAACCAGCCCTGGGCCGGCAAGGGGTTCGGCGCGATCAACCTGCCGCGTATCGGGCAGGAGGTCTTCGTCTCCTTCCTCGGCGGCGACCCCGACCGGCCCGTCGTCGTCGGACGCGTCTACACGGAGGAGAACCCGGTGCCGGACCCGCTCCCGAAATACAAGCAGGTCACCGGCATCTTCAGCGAGGCGACCCCACGTATGGTGATGGGCGCGTCCGGCGGCTACGTCGGTCCCATGGGCGGCGGTCCGAAGAGCATCTATGGCGGCACGCCCCTGTCGAGCCGGCAGATCGCGAGCACCGTCACGCAGTCGGGGCCGTTCCAGGCCGTCTCACCGACCGGGACGAACCACGCCTGGAAGGGCAGCGGCATGAAGCTCGACGACATGAGCGGCGCGGAGAACCTCTACCTCCAGGCCAACAAAGACCTGCACATGGTCGTCTACAACGACTGGAAGACCGTCGTCGGCAATCACCGCGCGACCAAGATCGGGACGGACGACATCCTCACCGTCCGGGGCAACCAATACATCGAGATCGGCGACGAGCAGCGCACCGAGGTCACGAAGGACGTGGCGACGCGTGTGGAGCGCGACCGGAAAGAGAAGATCGGGAAGCAGCTCAAGCAGGAGGCGAAGAAGGAGATCGTCTTCGAGTCGAAGGTCGGCAACCTCATCATCTACGCCAAGAAGGCCATCAAGCTCGAGAGCGACAAGACGATCGAGCTGAAGGTCAAGAACTCCGTCGTCAAGCTCACGCCGGAGGAGATCCAGGTCCAGTCGGGCGCGGACAAGGTCCACATCAACCCCGACAAATGAGCTGACGGGTCGCCCCGGGCCGCAAACCGTTCGCCGCCAGCGAGCTTTGCGCTCCTCCTCGGCGTGGGTTGCCCGTTCGCGCGCGAGGAATGCGCACCGCGTCGGTGGAACGGCCCGTGCACGGAGGGGCTTCCATGACCCAGGCCTTCCGGCGCGTGCTGGCAACGACCGATCTCGAGGCGACGTCCGACGCTGCGCTCCTCTGCGCGAGCGAGATCGCCCGCGGGGCCCACGCCGCGCTCGGGGTCGCGGTCGCGCTCCCCGTCGCGGGCCGCAAGCTCTCCGCGAGGGACGCGGCGGAGCGGCTCTACGACCACGTTCGTGTGGTGACGGGGCGCGAGCGGCACGCGTTCCACGCCTTCGTCGACGAGGGTCCGGCGCGGGACGCGATCCTGGCCCGCGCGGAGGACTTCGACGCCGACCTCATCGTGACCGGCTCGCACGGTCCCGCCTCACACGAGCGTCCTGAACGCCTCGGCAGCGTGGCGCTCTCGATCGTGAGGGACGCCGCCTGCTCGGTGCTCGTCTGCCGGACCACGGCGCCGCGTGGGCCCGTCCTCGTCGCGCTCGACCTGGGCAAGAGCTCCACCCCGGTCCTGCGAGCGGGCGCCGCCTTCGCCCAGATCATCGGCAGCAGCGCCACCGTCATGCACGCCGCGGACGTCGAGAGCCCCGATGTGCTCGTCGCGCTCACGACGTTTTTCTCGGGCACCGTTCCCTCCGGACCCGACCCCGAGGCCATGCTCCTGCTCGCCAAGAGCGCGCTCGAGGCGGAGGTCGCGGCCGCCAATGTCACCGCCGAGGTCGTCGTGCTCCGAGGCGACCCGAAGCGGGTCGTTATCAACAAGGCGGAGTCACTTGGTGCATCGACCATCGTCGTCGGCGCCACGACGCACCCGACGTTGGCCAGGCTCGGGCTCGGATCGGTCGCCGAGGCGGCCGTCAAGCGCGCGGAGGCGTCGGTCTTCGTCGTTCGTTCGCCCCCCCAGCGCGCTGGGTGAGCTGATAGCCTCCGGGCTCTCATGAGCCCTCCTGCTCTCGCCCACGCCGACCCGACCGCACCCGACGATCGACTCGCCAGCGAGGCAGCCAGCCACCTCGCGAGACACCCCGCGCTCCAGTTGATGGCCGAGCTCCTCACTCGGCTGCGCGAGGTGGGCTTCCCGTGGTGGACGCCGGAGCACCTGCGCTCGGCTTACCCTGCCGCCGAGCGCATGCGTTGGCTGGTCAGGCGGCCGGACATCCGCCAGCGCATCACGACGCAGCTCACCGGGCTCGCTCCGCGCGCGGCTCGCAACAAGACGCCGGAGTTCCAGGCCTCGCTGATCGACTCGGTGATCGACGAAGGTGACATCACCCAGGACGTGTTCGAGCAGGCGTTCGAGCCGGTGGACATCGCTGTCTACGGTCCGGCGGCGGACCTCTGGCGTCTCTTCCGCAAGCGCATGCCCTGGGACGACGACGCGACCGTGCATCAGGATCTGGTCGGCTGGCTGGTCGGCGCGCTCCTCGCGGACAAGTCCGCGCTCGACGGCGCCCCACGGACGCCGGTCTTGAGCCCGCTCCAGGTCCGGACCGCGATCGACGGCCGGGTGTGGCACTCGCGAATCCCGCTCCATGTCCGCGTCGCGATCGACGACGCGCGCTTCGCCCACCAGCGCGAGAAGCCGAGCGAGGCGTTTGGGGTCGAGCGGGATCTCCAGATCGCCACCCCGGCCCTCATCGCCGCCAGCATCCCGCTGAAGGATCTCGGCGGCGTGCTCGACGTGGCCGGGCTCGCCCTCGGCTTCGAGGACGGGCAGCCTCCGTCCCGCTCGTTCGCGCGTGAGCACTCCGCGCGCCCGCCGGCACCTGCGGTGGAGGGCGCCGAAGAAGTCCCAAAACCGATCGAGCCGCTGCCGAGAGGAGGCGGCCCGGTCCCCAACCTCGCCGACCTCCTCGAGAGCCTACCGGCCGGAGCTGCCGCGGAGAGCTCGAGCGCGGGAGCGCGTCACGACTTCGCTTCACCGGACACGTACCAGGCGGGCGGGCCCGGCATGGAGCACCTGCCGGACGAGCTCGAGCACACGAACCCGTGGGCCGTCGTGGGAGCGCCGGAGACCTCCGAAACCGACAAACCGCCGAAGGAATGATGTAACGTCCCGGGACCTATGGCGAAGAAGAAGGGCGGGAAGAAGCGCCACCCGGAGACGTCGGACGTACCGAAGACGAAGCCGGACACGGCCGCGCCCGCACCTGACGAGACGGCGCCCACGCCGCCCGAGGACGGAGGTGGCGAGAGCGAAGCGAGCGCCAGCCCGCCTCCCGCGAAGAGCGCGGCGCCACCGGCCCCGCCCGCACCGGGCCCCAAGCCGCTGCCGCCCGGCGCACCTTGGCTGAAGCCGTTCATCTTCTTCGACAAGTGGTGGACGTGGTTCGAGGAGCGACTGCTCGTCGTCGTGGTGATCGGGCTCATGGCGGTCATGGCCGCCTGGGTCCTCCTGAAGGGCCTGCAGGAGCCGGTGACTTCGGAGAGCAAGGCCGGCATGGTGCTCCGCGCGGTCGTCGGCGTGATCGCGCTCGGCCCGACCGTCTGGGTCCTCACGAAACGTCTGGGGTGGTCGGAGCCCCAGCGACGCTTCGCGGCCGTGGCGGGGATCGTCGCAGGCGCGGGCGCCGCGCCGCTCTGGCGGTCGTGGGGGGTCGAGTACTTCGGCCACATGCTCAACTGGCTTCAGGAGGGCTCGAGCCTCACCATGCTCGGCCAGCTGCGCGGCGTCTCCACGCGCCTCACCGTCTTGCTCGCGATGATCGGCGCGAGCCTCGCCGCCGCGGGCGGCAAACACATCAACATCGACGCGTTCCTCCGGTTCATCCCGAAGAAGCTCAAGCTGCCGTCGTTCGTGACGGCTTCGATAGCGACCGTGGCCGTCTGCTTCGTCGCCGCGTGGGGCTTCTTCGAGAACATCTCGATCAACAACTTCGGCGCCCAGCGCGACTGGACGTGGCAGAAGAAGATCGAGCACGTCGAGCACCACGTCTCCCAGGATCTGTTCCTGTGGCGCCAGCAAATGAAGTTCGACCTCGAGGCGCTGCCCGTCGTCGTGGGCGGAGGCAAATGGGACGACGAGTCGCGGATGAACGGCCGCCAGTGGAACGAGTTCGTCGAGAAGAGCGGCTACCGCGACTACTTCACCAAAGAAGAGGTGGACGCCATCCTCGCGCCGCCGTCGGGCCTCGATGGGTCGCGCATCCCGATGGTCATCGTCCCCGACGGGTCGCCGCGCGGCCTGCTCGTCTTCACCATGAACCTCACGTTCCCGTTCGGGCTCGTCATCCTCGGCATCCGCTTCCTCCTGCGGATGTTGCTCGTGCTCGGCGGTCGAGAGGAGCTCGACCCCGACGTGGAGTTCCTCGAGCACCAGGATGAGCAGCCGGCGAAGAACGAGAAGGAGGCGTCGTCGTGACGAAGCTCTCCTCCATCGTCATCACGATCCTGACGTTCATCGGGATGCCGCTCTTCGCCGTCATGGGCGGGATCTCGCTCCTCGCGTGGATCAGCCACGAACGCGAGGACGCGCGCTCCTTCATGCACATCGCGGCGAACGTGCTCGCCGATACGTTCCTCACGTCGCCCATCCTGGTCACGGTCCCTCTCTTCACCTTCGCCGGCTACCTCATGGCGGAGTCGAAGACCCCCGATCGCCTGGTGCGCGCCGCCAGCGCGGCGCTGGGGTGGATGCCTGGCGGGCTCGCGGTGGTTTGTATCTTCGCGAACGCCTTCTTCACGACGATGACGGGCGGCAGCGGCGTCACCATCGTGGCCATCGGCGGGCTGCTCTACCCGGCCCTCCTCAAGCAGGGTTACCCGCAGCGCTACGCGCTCGGCCTCGTGACCGCGGCCGGCGCGGTCGGCCTCCTCTTCTTCCCCAGCCCGCTCGTGATGATCTACGCGTTCATCGCGGGCGTGGACATCGACCGCGCGTACCTCGCGCTGCTGGTCCCTGGCCTCGTGCTGATGGCGGTCCTCGTCGGCCACGCCGTGCTCGTGGGTCTGCGGTCGCACGTGCCGCGAGCCAAGTTCGACGGCCCCGAGGCGCTCCGCGCGATGTGGGACGCCAAGTGGGAGATCATCGCGCCGGTGCTCGTCCTCGGCGGGATGGGGACCGGCACCATGGGCATCGACGAGGCCGCGGCCGCCGCCGCGACCTACATCCTCGTGGTCGAGGTCTACGTCTACAAGGACCTCACCTGGAAGGACGTCGTTCGCATCGCGCGCGAGGCCATCAGCCTCTCGGGCGCGATCCTCATGATCCTCTTCATGGCGACGGCGCTCACCAACTACGTGGTCGACGCCCAGATCCCGCTCCACATCCTCGAGTGGTTCACGAACAACGGGATGGACAAGACGTGGGAGTTTCTCATCGTCCTCAACATCTTCCTGTTCATCCTCGGCGTCGTGATGGACGAGTTCAGCGCGATGTTGGTCGCGCTCCCGCTCATCGTCCCGCTGGCAGCGAAGTTCGGGGTCAGCCCGTTCCACCTGGCCGTGATGGTGCTGCTCAACATCGAGATCGCCTACATCTCGCCCCCGATCGGCATCAACCTCTACATCGCGAGCTTCCGGTTCAACAAACCGATCTCGATGGTCTACAGCGTCGTCATGCCGTTCGTCTGGATCCTGACGGCGAGCACCGTGCTCTTCGTGTTCGCTCCGGTGCTCTCGACGTTCACCCTGACCGATGACATCGCGGAGGCCCGCGCGCAGGCCGAGAAAGACGGCTCGTCGCCGCGCGACGCGTGGCTGCTCGAGTGCGTGCAGACGGACCCGAACCACCCGCGGCCGTGTACGGACGCGGACCGTGAAAAATACGGAGAGCTCGGTGACGGCCACCATCAGCCTGTGCCCGGCGAGGGCGCAGGCGGCGGCGCGCCCGCCGGTGAGGAGAAGCCCCCTGTCGAGCTGAGCGCGGACGAGGCAGCGAAGGCCGAGAAGGAGAAGGCCGATCTGCTCGCCGAGATGCTCGGCGAGACGCCGAAGAAAGACGACAAGGCCGACGCCGGCGTCGACGGAGGGGCGGGCGGCGGCGCCGCCGGCACCTCGTCGAGCACCACGTCCGGCGGCGAGTGATCGGAGGCGGCGAATCGCCGCCTCCGACCAGCACCACGTGGCATACACGCTGCAGGGAATCGATACCGCCACCCGGCGGTTGTCGATCCCCTATGCCGCAGCACCTCGACCTCATCCTGACCCTGACGGGTGGTCTCGCGGTGGCGCTCGTCTTCGGGTTCCTGAGCCTTCGCCTCAAGCTCTCGCCCATCGTGGGGTATCTCCTGGGGGGTGTGGCGATCGGGCCGTTTACGCCGGGGTTCGTCGCGCGAACCGACGTCGCGGAGCAGCTGGCCGAGGTGGGCGTCATCTTGCTCATGTTCGGGGTCGGCCTCCATTTCCACCCGCGCGAGCTCCTCGCGGTGTGGCGCGTGGCCGTCCCGGGCGCGGTCGTTCAGATCGCGATCGCCACGGCCCTGGGCGTCCTCGTCACGAGCTGGTTCGGATGGAGCCTCTCGGCGGGCATCGTCTTCGGTCTCGCCATCGCGGTGGCGAGCACCGTCGTGTTGCTCCGCGTGCTCTCGGACTACGGCGTGTTGCACACGCGCCCGGGCCACATCGCGGTCGGGTGGCTCCTCGTCGAGGACCTCTTCACGGTGCTCGTGCTCGTGTTGCTTCCGGTCTTCGCGGGGGCAGGCGGCGCCGCAGGGACAGGAGCAGCGCTCTCGATCCTCGGCGCGCTCGGCAAGGTCGCGTTCCTCGTCGCGTTCACGCTCGTCGTCGGGCGGCGCCTCATCCCGATGCTGCTCGCCCACGTCGCGCGGTCTCGCTCGCGCGAGCTCTTCACGTTGACCGTCCTCGTGATCGCGCTCGGGATCGCCGTCGGCTCCGCCAAGCTCTTCGGGGCCTCGATGGCGCTCGGCGCGTTCCTCGCCGGGATGGTGGTGGGGCAATCCGAGTTCTCGACGCGCGCGGCCTCCGAGGCGCTCCCGATGCGCGACGCCTTCGCCGTGTTGTTCTTCGTGTCGGTCGGCATGTTGCTCGATCCGGCGTCGCTCCTCGACAACGCGGGGCTCATCGCCGGCACCCTCGTGGTGGTGCTCGTGGGCAAGCCGCTCGCGGCGCTCCTCGTCGTGCTCTTGCTCGGCCGGCCGGCGAAGACCGCCGCGACCGTGGCCATCGCGCTCTCGCAGATCGGCGAGTTCTCCTTCATCCTCGCGGTGCTCGGGCGGCAGCTGGGTATCCTGCCGGAGAGCGCGACCCCGGTGCTCGTCGCTGCGTCCATCGCGTCCATCACGCTGAGCCCGTTGCTCTTCCGCCTCGTCGATCCGCTCGCCCGGCTGCTCCCGGAGCTCCGGCGGCCGCGCGGCGGTGTCGAGCGACCGCAAACCGACGAGGTCGCCCTCCGCCGCGTGGTCGTCGTGGGCTACGGCCCCGTCGGACAGACGCTCGTGGCGCTGCTCCGCGACAACGGGCTTCACCCGACCGTGGTGGAGCTGAACCACGAGACGGTGCAGGTGCTCCGTCAGCGCGGTATCGACGCGGTGTATGGGGATGCGTCGCAGCACACGGTGCTCGAGCAGGCGGGGATCAAGGCCGCCGCGGGCCTCGTCTTCGCTGCGTCGGGTGCTCCGGACGCGGTCGTTCGCGAGGCGACGATGCTGAACCCGCGCTTGCTGGTTCTGACGCGGACGACCTACCTGCGCGAGGTCCCCCAGCTCAAGAGCGCGGGCGCGACCGTCATCGTCACGGCCGAGGCCGAGGTGGCGCTGGCCATGACCGAGCACCTCCTCGACGAGCTCGGCGCGACCGCCGAGCAGCTCGACCGCGCCCGCGACAAGGTCCGGCACGAGCTCTTCGCGTGAGCACGCTCGAGCGGCCCCCCCGTGCCGATCGAGCGCTCGTCACTGGGCGATGTAGACGTCGCCGCCGCTGTTGCCCTCGAACGTGTTGCTCGACTCGATATCGGCGTTGTATTGCGCGTACCCGCCGAGCCAAATGCCCCACTGGGCGCTCTGCCGGACGACGCTGTTCTTCACGTTCACCACGACGCCGTGGCTGTCGCTCTTGGCCGTGATCATCCCGGCCTCGCCCGCGCCGCTCATCGACCCCCCGTATTCGATCACCGCGTGCTCCAGCGAGTTCCCGGCGTTGATCGTCGTGTCGAAGATGATGCTGTGCCAATACCCGTTCGTCTGCTCGACGCCGGTGATGGTGATCGGCTTCTCCGCCGTGCCCACCGCGTGCAGGGCGGCGTCGTCTCCGCCCACGCCGATCCAGCCGTCCTCGGGGAGCATGAGGGTCACGCCCGGCTCGAGGGTCCACACGGCGTCGACGTGCAAGTAGCTCTCGAGCTCGTAGGGGACGCCCAGGTCTCGCCAGGAGACGATCGCGTTCACGCGATCGTCGCGAACCCGCAGCCGGTCGACGTCGTTGTCGGTGTAGGTCGAGGTCGCGTCCAGCTGGTGGACGGCGCGCGCCCCCACGCTCGCGGGCCCGAGCCCGTTGCCGGTGAGGGTGTTCCCCGTGAACGCGGGGGTCACCGCGGTGCCGGCCAGATAGAGCCCGAAGCCCTCGTTCTCCCGCAGCGTCGTGCTCTCGAGGCTCAACGTGACGCCGTGGCTATCCGCGATCGCGCGGACCCCCGCGCCGTATGCGTCGGAGGCGGTGCTTCCGCCGTATTCGATCGTCACGTAGGCGAGCCGATTGGCCGCGTTGTTCGTGCCGTCGAACGTGATGGCGTCCCAGTAGCCGCGGACGGCTTCAGCGCCGGTGAACACGATCGGCGCCTCGGCGGTCCCCGACGCGTCGATGGCGGCGTCGTCGCCGCCCACGCTGATCCAACCTCCCTCCGAGAGGATGATCGTGTTCGGCGCCTCGATCACCCAGGGCGCGTCGACGTGGAGGTAGCCCGAGAGGTGGAACGGCACGTCGATGGCCGCCCAGTCGAGGTTCTTGGAGAGCCGGTTCGAACGGACGAAGACTTCGTCCACGTCGTTGCCCGAATAGGTCGAGGTCGCGTCGAGGAAGCCGGCCACGTCCGAGTCGACGCTCGCCGGGCCGAGCGTGTTCTTCGTGAGCGTGTTGCCCGAGAAGGCGGTCAGCTCGGCGCTGCCGACGAGGTACAGGCCGAAGCCTTCGCTCTCCCGGATCGTCGAGTCGGTCAGCGAGAGGCGCACCTCCCGGCTGTCCGAGACGACCTTGACCGCGGCCGCCTCCACGTCGGAGTCGGTGCTCCCGGCGTACTGGACCGTGACGTGGTCGAGCTTGTGCTCGCCTCCCTCCGTGCGCCCGAGCAGGAGACCCCCCCACGAGCCGCGGGCCGCGACATCGCCGGTGAGGCAGATGGGCTCCACCGCCGTCCCGCTCGCGACGAGCGACTGCCCTTCGCCGACCTCGAGCCTGGTGCCCTCGGTGAAGAGGATCGTCGTTCCCGCCGCGATCGTGAGCGTCACGCCGGCGCCGAAGTCGGGGCTCTTCGCGGCGCGGTAGCAGCCCTTCGCGAGGGTGGTGGAGGTGTCGAACCTCTCGGGGAGAGCCTCGCAGGTGGCCCGCAAGGAATCGACGTCGGCGCAGGCGTCGACGGCGGCCTGCCCTCCCGAGCCGCCGTTGCCGCCGTTGCCGCCGGACCCACCGGGGCCCTCGGGATCATCGCCGCAGGCGGCGGCAAACGTTGCGGGGAGAAGGACCAGAGGAAAGAGGCGAAGCAACGACATGCGGCCCTTCCCCGCAAGCTCGGTGCCATGGGGCAAACATCCCCGAACGCCTCGGTTCGGGCCGGGTTCGCCGTCCTGTTTCGTTGTGTAATCACGATGCAGGTGCGCAGAGTTGCAGGCTTTGCGTCGCAGAGAACGTGACGCGATCGTCATGCTCGAAGCGAGGGTGGTTTCGCTTGCGGACGATCGTCCAGTTGTGCGTTCTTCGTTGCGGCTTGACCGCACCGCCGAACCGAGGTGGTTATCTATCGTTGGCGGGAGATTTCGACGAACAGGCGGTCTTCATCACGGGCCCCGTCGTTGTGTTCAAGTGGCGCAACGAGCCGGGGTGGCCCGTGGAGTACGTCTCGCCGAACGCGGAGGAGGTGTTTGGCCATCCGGCGGAGGCCTTCCTCTCCGGTCGAGTCGTCTACGCGGATCTCATCCATCCCGACGACGGCGAGCGGGTCGCGCGGGAGGTCGAGGCGGCGAGCGCAGGGCAGGCGTCGTCGTTCGTGCACGAGCCCTACCGGGTGCTCCACAAATCCGGCGAGGCGCGCTGGCTCTACGACGCGACCCGCATCCAACGCTCGGAGGACGGCAGGCCCGTCTCGTTCCTCGGCTACGTCATCGACATCAGCGCGCGCGTCGCCGCGGAGACCGAGAAACGCGAGCTCGAGCGACGCCTCAACCACGCGCAGAAGCTCGAGAGCCTCGGCGTGCTCGCCGGCGGCGTCGCGCACGACTTCAACAACGTGCTGACCGGTATCCTCGCTCACGCCGGCCTCGCGAAGCGCGCGGTGGGGACGGAGGCGCCGCAAGCGACGGAGAGCCTCCAGCAGATCGAGCGCCTGGCTCTCGGCGCCTCCCAGTGGACGCGGCAGCTGCTCGCGTACGCCGGCAAGGGCAGCTTCGTCGCCGTCCCGCTCGACCTGAGCGAGCTCGCCCGCGAGATGGTCGGGATGATCGAGGTCATCGTCCCGCGGACCGCAACGCTGCGCCTCGAGCTCGCGCGTGGCCTGCCGAGCGTCGTCGCGGATCGCGGCGAGATCCAGCAGGTCATCATGAACCTGCTCACGAACGCCGTCGACGCGCTCGGCGACAGGCCGGGGGAGGTGACCATTCGAACGGAGCTCCAGCACCTCGACGAGCAGACTTGTGCGCTGCGCTTCGCAGAAGAGGCGCTCGCCGCGGGGGACTTCGTGCACCTCTCGGTCTCCGACACCGGCTGCGGGATGTCCCCCGACGTGAAGGCCAAGCTCTTCGACCCGTTCTTCACGACGAAGCAGTCCGGGCGCGGCCTCGGCATGTCGGCGGTCCTCGGGATCGTGCGCGCCCATCGTGGGGCCGTGCGGGTCGAGTCCGAGCCAGGCCGCGGCACGTCGTTCCGGCTCTGGTTCCCGTCCACGTGGCAGGCCAAGGCGGCCCGGCCCTCACCCGTGCCGCCCGTCAAATGGCGAGGCGCCGGCACGGTGCTCATCGTCGACGACGACGAGGCGATCCGCTTCGCGTTGCGCACGTTGCTGACGGAGATGGGCTTCGCGGCGGAGGTCGCAAAAGACGGCGCGGAAGCCCTCGTGGTCTTCGACTCCAAGCGGGACGAGGTGGTGCTGGTCCTGCTCGATCTGACGATGCCGGTCATGAACGGCGCAGAGACGTTGGCCGCGCTGATGGCGCGGCGTCCCGACGTCCCGGTGATCCTGATGAGCGGCTACACGGAGCAGCAGGCGGCCGATGGGCTCGTCGAGGGCGCGTGCACCGCCTTCCTCGGCAAGCCCTTTGCTGTCGAAGAGCTCGAGGCTGCGGTCAAGCTGTTGCTCGGCTCGCGTTGACCGCCTCGCCCGCGGATCCGCGTATCCTCGCGAGATGGCGGTCCACGGAGGAGCCCGGGTCGGGCTGATCGAGGCGCTCGGCGTCTTGCCGATCGGCAAGACGCTGCGCGAGGCGAAGCTGGCGGTCGCGGGCGACGGCTCGACCCCGAAGACACGCGCCGACCTCTCGTCGCTCCGGCAGTATCGACCACGCCTCGCGCTGGCGCTCTGGCTCGGACGGAAGCCGCTCGGGCGCCGAGTGCCCGTCACGAATCTCTTCAACTACCTGCAGCCGCCCCCGGAGCTCGGCTGGTCGGTCCGGGTCACGAACGTGCGTGACTTCCGCGGCGGGGACACCACCTACGACAGCCACAACGGCACGGACCTCGCGATCCCCCCGGGCACGGCGGTCTGCGCCGCGGCGCCGGGACAGGTGCTGCGTGTCTCGAGCGAGTTCCACCGCGGCGGGCGGAAGGTCTTCCTCGATCACGGCCGCGGGCTCGTGACCACGTACAACCACCTCGCGCGCCCGCTCGTCGCGCCGGGCCAGCGCGTCCGGCGGGGGGAGCGGATCGCGATCTCGGGCTACAGCGGCATCGACGCGGTGATCGCGTTCCCCTGGGTGCCGCCGCACGTGCATTTCAATTGCTGGCTGAACGGGCGCTATGTCGATCCGTTTGCGCCGGCGCAGAGCCCCGCCCCGTCCCTCTGGCGGCGCCACAACGATCCGACACCAGCCGCCCCCGCCGACCTCCAAGACGACGCGTTCGAGCCGTCGAGCTTCGATGAGGCAGCGATCTCCGCGGCCGCGGCGGCGTGTCGCCACCCGGACTCGCGGCGTGAGATCGAGCAGGCCGGCACGATCGCGGAGCGCGCCGGCGCGGCCCTCATGCACCTGGCGTATTTCCCGACGCGCTTCGACCACGCGCGCCTCGGACCCGCGTTCACCCTCTATCGAGAGACGTTCGAGCGCACGTCCCGTCTCGACCTCCCGTTTTCGGCCGACGACTACGACGGCATCGAGATCCTCTGAGGGCGCTCGGGAATAGCCTCGGCCGGTCGGGCCTTGGGGGGCCGTGTTCGACCTGGCGATGACGCTCGCGCTCGCCTCGTGCCTGCTCCGGTCGGTCCGGGTGCGGTTCGCGGTGGGCATCGTGAGCGCGCTCGGCGTCGCGTTCGTGCTCGGCGTCGCCGCCCTCGGCGCGCTGCGGTCGGGTCTCGTGCGCGGGCGCTTCGGGACGGCGATGGGGGTCTTCTTCGTCGGACCCTCGGGGGTCCCGCACGCGGGTCTCTTCGGCGATCCGCTCCTCGTCGGCGCGCTGGTCTGTGCAATGACGGCCGTCCCCGCGGTGTTGGCCGGGCGGGCCGCCTCACGCCGGCCACCGGGCGAGGGCGCGGAGCGGTGGGGTCGAGCGCACCTCGCCTTCTTGGCCGCGTTCACCTTCGGCGCGATCCGACTGGTGACGGCGCTCCTGTTCCGCGCTCTCGGCGGGACGATCTGAGGCCGACTCCGAGCCGACGACCGCTGGTGGCCGGTCGTCCGATCCTCTACCTTGCTTCGCCATGAAAGCCGTCGCCCTCGCTGCGCTCGCTTCGCTGCCGCTCGTGCTCCTCGCCCGCGAAGCCCACGCCCAGCTCCTGTTCGAGGACCAAGGGACCTCCAAGCTCGGCACGCAGCCCTGCGGGGGCTCGGGCTGCTGGACCAACTACGCGCGCGTGACGGACGTCGACGGGGACGGCGATCTGGATCTCGTGGCCGTCAACTGCGGCGGGTTCTTCTCGAACCCCACGCCGCAGCCGCTCACGATCTACACGAACGACGGCGCGGGGAGCTTCACGAACGGCTCGGCGCTCGTCTCGAACTACGTCGCGAGCCTGCGTCAGGTCGCGTTCGGTGACATCGACAACGACGGCGACGTCGACCTCTTCGCTCCCGCCGCGGGTGCCGATCAGCCCGACGCGCTCTTCGTCATGGATGGCGGCACGTTCACGAACGAGGCGGCGGCGCGCTTGCCGGCCAACCTCTCGTCGGACGCGGGGGCCACGCGCTTCGGCGACTTCGACAACGACGGTGATCTCGACATCATCGTGGCCAACGGCTACCTGAACGGCGGAGGACCGGCCGGCCTCTATTACAACGACGGCGCGGGCAACTTCACCGCGGCGCCGTCGGGCTCGGTGCCCTCGATCGGCGGCGGCAACCCGGACGACCTGGACCTGGCGGACGTCGACGGGGACTTCGATCTCGACGTCTACGTGAACAATCACAGCGGGCAGAACGCGCTGTGGTTGAACGACGGCGACGGCACGTTCACGGACGCCTCGTCCACGCTCCCGCCGCTCGGCTCCGGCTCGCAATTTCATTACGGCCCGGTCTTCTGCGACGTCGACAACGACGGCGACTCGGACATCCTGATCGACAACACCGGGGGCGGCTACACCGAGCAGCTCCTGATCAACGCGGGTAACGGCACGTTCACGGACGAGACGTCGCGGATCACCGGCAACAGCGGCGCCGACGACAACCTCGTCTCGTGTGTCGACTACGACGCCGACGGCGATTTCGACATCGTGGTCGGCGCGCTCTCGTCGAACGGCGAGCGCGCCTTCACCAACGACGGCGCGGGCAACTTCAGCGCAAACGCGGGGGCGTTCACCGCGCTGACCGACCCCACCCTGTGGATGGAGTTCGGCGACCTGAACGGGGACGGTCGCGTCGACGCCTTCACGGCGCAGGGGGAGGGCAACCCCCAGCTCGAGCGGGTGTATTTCGGCAACGCGATGGTCGCGGCGGACACCACGCCGCCGCAGATCGTCGCGACCGACATCTCCACGATCGGCTCGGACAACGTCGTGCGCTTCAAGGTGCGCGACAACGCCGTGACCGACGAGGGCCCGCGCCTCCGCCGCGCCTACCTGATGGCGGACTCGATGGAGTATCCGGCTCGCTTCATGGGCGGGGACCTCTACCGAGCCGTGCTCCCGCCGGACGTGGCGATGTTCACGATCTGCGCGGAGGATCTGGCGGGGAACGCGGACTGCGGCGAGCCCATCCAGACGACCACCACGACCACCACGGCCACCACCGGCTCGAGCACGACGGGCAGCGGATCGTCGACCGGGTCGGGCACGACGGGGAGCGGCGCGGGGAGCGGCGGAGGAGCGGGCGGGGGCGGCGCCGACGACGGCGGCAGCGAAGACGGGTGCAGCTGCCGGGCGGCGGGTGGTCCTTCGCGCGAAGCCGGTGCCCTCTTCGGGCTCGGCGCCGGGGTCTTCGCGCTCGCGCGGCTCGTGCGCCGGCGCAGGAAGGTCACGAAATGAGGCCGCCGCGACTGCGCGGCCGCGCCCTCGTCGCTGCGCGCACCGCAGCCGAGACGTCGGCCACCGCCGCATTGCTCGCCGGCGTGCTCAAGAAGAGCCTGGGTCTCGAGAAGCTCGGCGCGCTGTCGGCCGAGGTGCGCGGCGCGCTCCCGGTGGACATGTTTGTCCTTCGCGCGAAGCGAGAGCGCGCGCTCCCAACGGACGATCTGCCCGTCGCGAAACACAAGGTCTGGCCGCGCACGGCGGCGTCCCTCGCGGAGTCGCTCGCGTCGTCTGCGGTCCTCGCGGAGACGCTCGCGGATCGCGCGCTCCAGGCCGCGAAGACGTTGGCTGACAATCGCGTCATGAATGTCCTCGTGTGTGACGACCCCGAGCGCACCCGCCGCGAAGCGGCGGAGTCGGCCGCGCGGTTCAAGAGCGGCAAGCCGATCGGACCGCTCGACGGCGTTCCCTACCTCGTGAAAGACGAGCTCGACGTGGCCGGGCTGCCCACGCGCTGCGGCTCGCTCTGCGAATCGACGGAGCCCCGACCGGCCGACGCGACCGTTGTCGCGCGGCTCCGGGCGGCGGGCGCCGTCTTCGTCGGCAAGACGGTGATGACCGAGTGGGGCATGTCCCCGCTGGGGCAGAACCCCCACTTCAAGATGCCGCACAATGCCCACCACGCCGAGCGCGTGCCGGGGGGCTCGTCGAGCGGGTCGGCGGTCGGCGTCGCCCTCGGCGTGACCCCGCTCGCCATCGGCACCGACGGCGGCGGGTCGGTGCGCATCCCCGCGTCGCTCAACGGGGTCTTCGGGATCAAGCCGACCTCGGGGCGCGTGAGCCGGGCGGGCGACCCGTCGGAGTCGACAGTCGTGCACGTGGGCCCCATCGCGGCTTCACCACACGACCTCGCGCTCTTCCTCGACGCGGTGGCGAGCGCACCGGACGCGCGCGATCCGCTGACCGCGCACGCCGAGCCCCCGCCTCCAGGTGGCTTCGGCTCGCGCCTCCGCGCGGGCGTGAAGAAGCTCCGCATCGGCGTGCCCGAGTCGGAGTGGGCGGACGCGGCGCCTGGCGTCGCGCAGGCCGGCCGGCAGGCGCTCGCGGCGCTCGAGAAGGAGGGCGCCGAGCTCGTCCCGGTCGCCATGCCGATCGCGAAGGTCGCTGCCCCGATCGGCTATTTGACGATCGGCTGCGAGGCGCTCGCTTGCCATCGCGGGGACTGGGAGTCGCGCCGGCACCTCTTCGGCGACGACCTCCGCTTGTCGTTTGCGGTCCTCGACGGGATCTCCGCGTCGGACTTCCTCGACGCCCAGCGGCTGCGAACGGCGCTTCGGCGCGAGGCGGCCTCCGTGCTCTCCGGGGTCGATCTCATCGCGCTGCCCACGACCCAGACCGCGGCGCCCGAGCTCGCGGTGACGGACCGCGGGCAGGCGTTCGCGGACACGGCCGCCATCGACGCGATGTGCCGGTTCAGCTTCCTCGGAAACCTGACGGGCCTGCCGGCCGGGACGGCCCCTGTCGGTCTGGACGACGGCCTCCCTGTCGGCTTGCAGCTCGTCGGTGACGCGTGGGACGAGGCGATCGTCCTGGGCGCGCTCGCGCACCTCGAGCGGATCGAGATCGCACGTGTCGTCCGGCCCAAAGCGGCGCTCGATCTCCTGGGCTGAGCCGCCTGTGGTCCGCGCGCGGCCGGGCCGGCGCGCGGTCAGCCGGACCTGCGGCTCCAGGTCGAGCGGCGGCCGGCCTTCTTCGACATCGATCCCGTTCGCGTCGCCTCGAGCAGATCGGGATCGACGATGATCTCGAGCGTGGGGCTGGGATCGAGATCGCTCGGGGCGGCCTCGACGACCGGCGTCGGCTCGACGACGATCTCGAGCGTCCCGCCCTTCTTTCGCTTCGCGGGCGCCGGCTCGTCTTTGGGCTCCATGACGAGCGTCCCGCCGCGCCCGGCGCGCTTCGGCTCGCCGACCTGCACCTCCGACGTCTTGCGTCTTCGGCCGGCGGAGCTCGGGGGCTTGGGTGGGGCATCCATCTCGAGCGTTCCGTTGCGCTTCGGCGCGCGCTTGGCCTCGCCTGTCTGGGCGAGCACGAACGCGTCGCCGCTCGGCTTGAGGGGCAGCGCCCCGCCGAGCCGGTCGGCGAGCCGCGCCGTGAACCTCGTCACGCCGGCCGGTGTGCGTGACGCCACCTGATCGAGCGCGGCGACCTCGGTGAGGATGGCCAGCGTTGTCTCACCGGGCTCGCGGCTCACGGGCAGCCCGCAGACTGCGCTGGCGCGGAACGCGTGCTCGTGGGAGGCCCGCACGACGAGGCTCACGGTCGTGACGACGGCGGCGAGGGAGCCTCGGTCGACGCGGCAGAGGAGAGAGCCGTCGACGAGGTCGTACACCTTCGTGCCATGTGACTCGACGGCGTGCCGCCACGTGTCGTCGAGCCCCGCCGCTTGGGGAGTCTTGGCGCCAGGCGGTCTGAGCACGACCATCGCGAGCGCCTTGACCGTCTCGGGGAGGGCGGGGGACGGCGCGTTGAGCGTCGGCAGCCCGGCTCCTTCCTGCGCTCGGCGGAACGCCTCCTGGACCTGGCGAGCCTCGGGACGCTCCGCCGGGGTCGCCGCGAGCATGCGGACGATCCAGCTCGCGAGCGCCGGATCGTCGGAGGGGATCGCCGGGCGAAGGCCGGCCAGCGCCGCGAGGAGCTTGCCGAGCCGGCCTTCGGTGGGAGCCCAAACGGTCCCGTTTGCGAGCGTGGCGAGCGTCATGCCCAGCGCGTAGATGTCGGCGGCGGGCGTGGGCGCCTCGCCCGCGACGACCTCCGGCGCCAGGTAGGTCGACGCCGGTCCGACGATCCACGTCTCGGGTGGCTCGACGGGATCGAGCAGCCGCGGGGCTCCGTTTCGCATCTGGCAGAGCACGATCTGGCTCGGTCGAACGTGCCCGTGCACGAGACCGTTTTCGTGGATCACCGAGAGCGCTCCGGCCACGAGCCCGCCGAGCTCGAGGATGGCCTCGGGGAACATCGGACCCTCCACGCTCTCGGCGAGCGTCGGTCCTTGCTCCCACCCGAATGCGAAGAAGGTGCTGTTCTTCCCGGCCGGTCCGGCGGCGAGGCACGGGACGAGCGCGTCGTCCTCCGTCTTCTCCCAGGTGGCCGCGGCGCCAGCGAGCGCCTCGGCCCAGGGCTCGCCGTTGCGAAGGATCTTGAGGCGTACCTTCTTCCCCGCCATCAGGTGGCGGGCGAGGTACGTGTCGACGACGCTCGAGCCGTCGAGGTGGCGCTCCACCTCGTAGTGTCCCCCGACCACGTCGCCGCGAACCAACCGCACGCGGGGATTATCGATGTCGGGGTCGGCCAGGACAAGGCCGACAAACGCGACCGCTCCGTCCTCTTTTCTTCGCTCAGTCGAGCTGAAGATGGAAGTGGGGAGGCGTCGACTCGTTCAGCACGCTGACCCCACCCACGTCGCGGGTCGCCTCGAGGAACGCGCGGCGTTCTGCTGCGTCCATCGAGGTCGAGCGAACGTCCGCCGCACCGGCGCGCAGGTGCGCCGAGACGTAGATGCCGCGCTTCATCTGCGCCCGGATCGCCTCGGCGAGGAGCGTGACGGTTCCGTCCTTGTCTTTCCCGTCTGCACGCGCGCCGTCGTAGATGCGCTTCAGCTCGGCGATGGCGGTCTTGTCCTTGTACAGGCGGGAGAGGTCCTCGCCGCGAGCGAGCTTGGCGAAGATGAGCTCGGCTTGCCTTCCGGGCGCGCGCGTTCCGCTCGTCACCACGAAGGCCTTGCCGGTGCGCTTTCGATAGAGCGCGCCGATGGCGGCGAGCTTCTCCTCGACCGCCTCGGAGAGGGTCACGTCGGGGAGCGTCTCGAACTTCGACTTGCGCTGAACCGGGGCGGACTTCGCCTCCTCTTCGGCGTCACAGGGGTCGAGGTGTCGCTGCGCCTCGAGCGGCTCTGCCGGCAGGAGAACGAGCGCAGACGAGAGGCCTGTCGCCGCGGAGGCGAGGATGAGACGAAGTGCTCTTCGGCGCATGGCTACTCCGTCACCTCGAACGTGCGGCGGCCGATCTCGTCGCCCGCGGCGTCGGCTACCACGACGGTCCACGTTCCCACGGCCTTGACGCCGCGCCGCAGCGCCCAGGTGCGCCACCGGGACTTGTCGCCCACGTCGAGGGTCACCTTCGTGGACGAGCCCGACGGGGGGATGAAGCGGACGACGATCTTGGACTTCTGCTTGGTCTCGTTCGTGAGCTCGACGAACGCGTAGAGCTTGTCGACCTCGGAGCTCGCGAAGGTCTCCTCGGGATCCACCGGCTCGCGGGCCTCGATGCTCTCCGCGAACTGGATCCTCTTGACCTTGAGCGGCGCCGGCTCGTCGGCGTCCTCGGGCGTCTCCTCCTTCGGCCCGGACGACACCCGTTTGCGGCCGTGCTCGCGCTTCGTCGAGGCTCGTTTCTTGGGGCTCGGCTTCTCCGCGGCGACGTCCTCGTCGCCGTCGTCCGCGGCGTCGTCGCCGTCTTCCGCGGCCGCGTCTGCCTGGTCGGCCTTGCTGGGCACCTCGGCGGGCTGCGTCGCCGGCAGCTTCTTCGCGGGCGCGCCGGCCTGCTCTCCGGAGGCCGGCTTCATCAGCTCGGGGGGCTTCGCGAGCGCGTCCGGCGCGGGCTTGGCGCTGTCTTCGGTCTTGCTCCCGTCGCACCCCGCGAGTCCGAAGACCACCGCGAAGGCGGCGAGCGCGGCGGCTTGCGTCGTCCGTCGAGCTCCCACGAACCAGGCTTTAGACCGCGACGCCTGTCGAGGAAAAGAAACGGGCGGGGTCCGGCGTCGCTTCGAGACGCAGTTATCGAAGCACCGCGCGGAGCTTCTCGATGGCCTCGACCGCGGCGTCCAGCACGAGGAGATCGCCAGGCCCGACCTCCGCCTCGGCGCGGGCGCGGACGGGCCGCTCGAGACCCTTCGCTCGAATGCTCACGACGCGGGCGTCGACCGCGTCTTCCAGCTCGGCGACCGTGCGCCGCGCGAAGCGACCGCCGATCTCGAGCTCGACGGCCATCCGGGCGTCTCCCACGGCGGTCGTGTAGACCGACCGCACGCCCCCCTGCGTGGCTTGCATCGCGATGAGCGGAGCGGCGAGCGCGCTCGTGGAGAACGTCTCGTCCAGATCGAGGGCGCCGCCGACCTTGTTCGCCAGCCGCTGGTCGAACATCCGCATCACCACCCGGATCTCGGGGTTCATCCGCTTCGCGTCGAGGGCGACCTCGAGGTTCGCGAGGTCGTTGTCGGTCGCGCACACGAGGGCGCGCGCTCGTTCGACGCCGGCCTCGACGAGGAGCTCGTCCCGGCGCGCGTCGCCCACCAGAACGGGCACCTTCATCGCGCGCACCGAGTCGATGAAGCTCTCGGGCCGCTTCTCGATCGCCACGACCGGCTGGCCGAGCTGCAGCAGCGATTCGACGACGCGGTAGCCGACGTGACCCAGCCCGATCACGATGACGTGATCCATCATCCGTTCGCTCATGACACGCACCCAGAGCTCACGCCTCGCCTCGGCGTCGAGCAGCTTCGAGCCTACCTTCACCACGCCCTCGGCGATGAGGAACACGCCGACGATGGGCGTCACCCAGAAGACGAGCCGCGCGACCGGCGCGCTCGGAAGCGCCTCCGTCGGCTCGAAGAAGAGCTGTGTGTACATCCCGTAGAGCTCGTCACCGAGGGCCCGAGCCTCCTCGCCGCAGCGTTCCATGTCCCACCTGACCAGGAGGGCCGCGCCGACCGTGTACACGACGACCACCGCGAGAGGCGGGATCATCGCCCGCACGAAATGGAGGACAAACGCGAGGCGCGCGAAAGGAACGTGGAGGTGCTGGGGGCGCGAGACAAACGGCGAGCTCGGGACGCGCTGCACGCTCCGCCTCGCTCAGCGCTGCTCGCCCTCGGGGCCGTCCTCGGGCGGACGTTTGCCCACCTCGACCCGGATCCGGCTCTTGTGCGCGCTCGCCTCCCGCTCCTCGGGGGGTAGCGTGCGAGCCTCGAGCTGACCGACGCGGTTGAGCTCGTCGATCGCGTTGAAGCCGCCGACGTAGTCGCCCCGGAGATACACCCAGGGCGTCTGGTATTGCTTCGTCTCCTTCACGAGCCGGCCTTCGAGCGACCGATTGTCGGTGTCGTCGATGTCGTAAAACTTCGCGGGGATGCCCAGCTCCTGGAAGATCTTCACGGCGCGGCCGCTCCACATGCAAGAGCGCCGCCCGTAGATCTGAACCGGGAGATCGGCACGACCGAGCGGAGGCTCGGCCTCGGGCGCGGGCTTGGCCGGCTCCTCCGCCGCCCGGAAGGGGTCGTGGACCGCAGGCGGCGTCGGGACGTCGTGGAGACGACGGCGAGGCGTCTTGCGGAATCGATCCATCGCCTTGTCGACCGTCGTCGCGAGGCGGTCGACCGCCTCCACCCAATCCACCTTCGGCATGGTCGCGACGCTACCACGACCCGGCCGGCTTGCTAGACTCGGCCATCTTGGAGCTGTTGTTCGTCCGGCATGGCCAACCGGCGTGGGCCGATGAAGGCAAGCCGCAAATGGATCCGGGGCTCACCCCGCTCGGCGTCGATCAGGCTGCGCGCGCCGCGGCGCGCCTCGCCGAGCGCGGCGCGAGCGAGGTCATCTCGTCCGACGCGCGCCGCGCGATCGAGACGGCGCGACCGATCGCCGAGCGCCTTCGCTGCGAGCACCACGTCGTGCCGGAGCTCACCGAGCTGCGCCTGCCGAACTGGTCTCACCTGTCGCTCGAGGAGGTCGCGCGGGAGTTTCGCAAGGCACGCGAGCGTGAGCCGGCGGCCTGGTGGGAGGGGCTGCCCGGCGGCGAGAGCTTCCGCGTGTTCGCCACGCGGATCCAGCGCGCGCTGAACGACGTGCTCGGCGCCCGAGGCGTCCGCCGCGTCGAAGGCGAGGAGGCACCGATGTGGTCCTTCGAGCGGGACATCGGGCGCGTGGTGATCGTGGGCCACGGCGGCACGAACTCCGTCGCGGCCGCGCTCCTTCTCGGCATCCCGCCGGTCCCCTGGGAGTGGGAGCGCACCCACCTGAATCATTGCGCGTTCCTTCGTCTAACCAGCGTGCCCCTCGGCCGCGGAAACATCTTCAGCCTTCGCGCCTCCAACGACTGCGAGCACCTGCCACGCGACCTCCGCACCGCCTAGCCGACCGAAAACGAACATGAGAAGTACCGTCGTTTTCCTGCTGCCATTCCTCACGGCCTGCCAGGTCCTGTTCCCCACGCCGATCGACCAACACGCCGACACGGGCCCGGCCACCAAGACGGTCCGCACGGTGGGGGCGACCTACCTCGAAGGTGAGGTGCTCGAGGCTCAGGTCTCGCTCGACGGGGTGGCTGCCGCCAGAGGGTCGCTCCGCGTCGGCAAGCGCTGCCTGGCCGACGGAAAGCCCGTGTTGCCGGTCGAGACCGAGAGCAAGAGCTCGGGCTTCTTGTCGTTCCTGGCGGACGCGTCCGCGGAGACCTGGGGGCTCATCGACCTCGACAACAACTCCCCGCTCGAGGGTCGATGGGACGTCACGAACGACGAGAAGCGCAGCTTCATCGAGATGGACTACCGGTCGGGCGGCTACCGCGTGCACCAGATCCGCTACGAGCCGGAGAAAGATCCCAAACACACGAGGCGTCGGGTGGAGCTGCCGATCGAGCAGGTGCCACACGACGCGCACACCTTCCTCGGCTACCTGCGGCGCTGGGAGCCGGAGGAGGGCGAGCGCGGCTACCTCTACGTGACGATGGGCCGCGGGCTCTACCGCGCCGACGTGGTCTTCGCGGGGCGCGACTCGATCATCACCGCGCAGGGCTCGCAGGAGGCGTTTCGCATCGACGGCGTCGCGGTCCGCATCTCCGACAAGACGCTCAAGCCCCTGGCGCGGGGCGAGAGACCCTTCTCGCTCTGGATCTCGACGGACGAGCGACGGACCCCGCTCCGCATCGTCATCGAAACCGACCTGACGAAGATCTCGGTCGAGCTCGTCCGTTACGCGAGGGACCCGGTGTCGGCCGGCGACCTCCAGCCCTGCACGTCGCGGGTCGACCGCGCCGAGCTCGACAAGGCGAAGGGCAAGAAGAAGAAGCCCGACCCCAAGCAGCTCGCCGAGAAAGACGAGCCCGACGAGACGGAGCCGGCGATGACCCCCGCGCAGAAAGAAGCGCTGGAGAAGCTGCGGTCGCGTATCCTTCGCAAGAAGGACGATGCAGACCGTTGACGATGAGGAACAAACGAACGACGTCTCGCTCTCTCCGGCTGCGAAAGAGGGCGACCGCGTCGTAGGCGTGGACATCCACCTGGTCGACGGCGCGCCCACGCCGTTCCCTTTCGAGGGCAAGCTGGACGGCGCGCTGGCCGAGAGCGTCTATTTCGACGACAAGCCCGCGGCGACGATCGACTCGACCACGAACAACGAGCGCGTCCACGTGCCGCCGCCCAGCAAGAAGTTCGACCGCCCCCCGGCCAACAAGGGCGTCGTGATCGAAGGCGTCGCCACCGTCCTGGTGGAGGACCGGCCGCTCGCGCGCAGCGGCCACAAGGTCAAGACGTGCAACGACCCCGTCGACGCACCGACCGCGAAGATCGTGGCCGAGGGTACCGTCGATGTCGGCGAGTGATCGGGCCCTGCTCGTCGCCGCCGGCCTCCTGATCGCCTGCGGCGGCGGCGAGGGCGGCACGTCGGGCGGCGGGGCCTCGGACACGACGAGCGCAGGCCCGGGTGGGCCCGGCGCGACGGGCTCGGGCTCGAGCGGCACCGCCACAGCGGCGAGCGGCACCAGCACGGGGACGGCCGGCACCGGCGGCGGCCTGCCCGCCTACGCCACCTTCCACCTGAACTACACCCAGGACATCGACTTCTCGAAATGCGCCGAGCGCGACTTCGTCGTGTTCGACATGGAAGAGACGCCGCCCTCGACGATCGACCAGTGCAAGTCGATGGGCGCGACCATGCTCTGTTATTTCTCGTCGCAATACGAGGAATGGCGTGCCGACGCCGGCTCGTTCGGCGCCCTCGCGGAGGGCATCGACGGCTGGCCGGGTGAGTTCTTCGTCGACCCGACCGACCCGCAGAACCTCGCCGTCATGGTGGCGCGCCTCGATCAGGCGAAGGCCAAAGGCTGCGAGGGCATCGACCTCGACAACATCGACCACGCCGATCACGAGGCCTACATCTCGTCGATCTTCACCGAGGCGCGGGCCCGCGGCCTGCTCGTGTCCCAGAAAAACGCCATCGAGAAGATCGATCTCTTCTGGGACCTCGTGGACATGTACCAGAACGAGGAGTGCCAGATGTACGACGAGTGCGCGGCCTACGACGGCCTCGGGCGGCCCGTCTACAACATCGAGTATTCGCCCTGCCACACGCTGCCGTACCTCTACTCGAACCGCAAAGACGTCGAGGCGATGGACGCGTGGGAGGAGCCCTGCGCGCCCTGAGCGCGGAGCCTCGAGCGCGGAGCTCTCGAGTCCCGTGGCCCGCCTCGTCACTCGATGACGAAGCTCTTCGTCATCGAGACCGCGTCGCCGCGAAATGACGGCACGGTCACCTGGAGGAAGAGCCGCTCGACGCAGGCGCCGACCGGGGTGCCGGCATAAGGCGGGTGCACGGCGGCACGGCTGACCACGCCCGACGGCTCGAAGACGACATCGATGGTGCCCGGGCCGGTCGGGCCGAAGGCCCGGTGGCAGAGCTGGGCTGCACGCGCCGCGCCAACGAGCGCGTTGTCGGCGGAGGCCTGGTCGAACCCGCCCGCCCTCGAAGCCGTCGCGAGCGGGGGCGGGCGAGGCCCACAGGAGGAGAGGCACGCCACGTCCCCGGTCCTGCAGCCGCAAGGGCCGAGCGGCTCGGCCGTGGCGCTCGTGCCGGCCGTGCTCGCCGGCTGCTCGGTCGAGCCGGCCGGCGGCGGCGAGGACGGCTCCGTCATGGTCGGTGGGGTGCTCCCGACCACGTTCGCGACACAGCCGACGCCCTCGCGGAACGAGGTGCCGGCCGGGCAATCGAGGATGACCGCCGGGCGGCAGCCCTCTTGCTCCTGCCGAGTCCCGGCAGGGCAGGGCTTGGACTGCCAGGCACCGTTCGAGCCCGCTTCGCTCGACGCACACGAGAGCCCGATGAGGCACGCCGCGGCGATGCGCATGCCTCCATCGTAGCAAGCCGCGAGTCAGCGCGACGGCGACGAGCGTGGCTGGCCGTTTCCGGTCACGGCGCCGCCGCGACCCGTCACGCGGCCCTCCTCGCCCGGCTTGTAGAGCGTGCCCTCCGGGTCGCGGGGCGGCTCGTCGTATTGCTGCCGCTCGACCTGCCTGGCCGAGATCTTGTCGGCGAGCCGAGGCGCGAACTTGGCGACGAAGGTGTTGATCTTGGAGACGGCACCCACCTTCACGGCGCGCCGCGGGTGGGTCGCCGCGTCGAGGATCGCCTCCGCGACACGTCGAGGATCGATCTGCGGCGAGGGGAGCTTCGGCTCCTCGCTCATGTAGTTGCGAGCGTGTTGCGGGTACGGCGTGTCGACGGCCGTGGGCTGGATGAGCGTGATCGACACCGGCGCCTTGTCGATCTCCAACACCTCGACGCGCAGCGCGTCGGTGAAGCCCTTCACGGCGTGTTTGCTGGCCGAGTACATGCCCTGCAGCGGGATGAACGCATCGGAGACCTCGCTGCCCACGTTGATGAGCGCGCCTCCCGAGCGCTTCAGGTACGGCAGCGCGATGAGCGAGCCGTTGACGATCCCCCAGAAGTTCACGTCGAAGAGCCGCCGGCTGTCGTCCTCCGCGACCTCGTCGAGGCGCCCGTAGATCGACACGCCGGCGTCGTTCACCCAGGTGTCGATCCGGCCGAACGTCCCGATCGCCTCGTCTGCGACCGCCTGCAGCTGGCCGCGGTCCGCGACATCTGCGACGACGTGGATGGCACGCCCGCCAGCGGCTCGCACCTGCTTCGCGACGTTCGCCAGCGTCTCTCCGCTGCGGGCCGTGAGGACGACGGCGGCCCCCCGCTCGGCGGCGAGGAGCGCGGTCGCCAGCCCGATGCCGCTGGACGCTCCGGTGATCACCATGACTTGTTCCGACAGGGGTTTGAGCGAGACGGTCATGCCGTCCAAGGAGGGCACGCGACGTACCAGCTCCCCCGCGCGAGAGACGCGGTAGGCTGCCGCGGTCGCATGACGCCGCGGCTGACGAAGGCAGGTGGAACCCGGAAGCGTCCGGTCCGCTATGGGCAGGGCGCTCCGACTTCCGTCGCTCGCGAGCTCGAGGCGGGGCTGCGCGTGCACAAGAAGGGCCGCCATGCCGAGGCGGTCGCCTGGTACCGGAGCGTCGTCGAACGCGAGCCCGGCTGTGTCGACGCGTGGGCCAACCTCGGCGCCGCGCTCGTCGCGCTGGGCCGCGCGCGCGACGCGGAGCGCGCGTTCTCGTCGGCCGTCGCGGCGGCGAGCCGCGACGCGCGTGTCTTGCGTGACGCCGGGATCGGCCTCGCCTCGCTGGGGCGCTGGGGCGCCGCCCGTGAGCTCCTCGAGGCCGCGATCGCGCTCGATCCGACGCTCACCGGGGCCGCGCTGCACCTCGTTCGTGTCTGTGCCGAGGCCGGTGACGCGGCTGCGGCGCTCTCGCACGCGCGAGGCACCGTCGCGCGCGCGCCTCGCGCCGCGGCGGCCCACCTCGAGCTCCACCGCGCGCTCTTTCGGGACGACGCGCCGATGCTCGCCGCGCCCGCGGCCACGACGGCGCTCGAGCTCGACCCGACCTGGGATCTCGCCCGGCTGCAGCTCGGAGGCCTGCTCGGCTTGGCCGGTCGCGAAGACGAGTCGCGCGCGATCCTCGCCGGGCTCCGGGCGTCCGCGGGGCAGCGCGGGGCCCTCGCTTACGCGCTCGAGAGCCGGCGCGCCTCGACACGTTTCTTCGCGTTCTCGCGACAGGTGCTCGCGTTTGCCCTCGAGTCCTCGCCGTCCGCCGGTCCCGTGCTGGAGTTCGGCGTGCGCCACGGCATCAGCACACGCCTCCTCGCCGAGCTGGGCGGCGCGCACATCCACGCGTTCGACAGCTTCCGGGGCCTGCCCGAGCCCTTCTACGGGCGCGCGCCGGGGGCGTTCACGACCGACGGCGAGCTGCCCGACGTCCCGGAGAACGTGACCCTGCACGTGGGCCTCTTCTCGGAGACCCTGCCGCGCTACCTCGAGCTGGGACTGCCCGCGCCGCGCCTCGTCCACATCGACAGCGATCTCTATTCGAGCGCCCGCGAGGTGCTCGACGCGCTGGCCCCGCTCCTCGGCCCGGGCGTCGTCCTCGTCTTCGACGAGTATCTCGGCAACGATCGCTGGCAAGAGGACGAGTTTCGCGCCTTCCAGGAGGTCCGCGTGGCCCACGGGTGGCGCTACGAGTACCTCGCCTTCAACTGGTTCACGGGTCAGGCGGTCGTGCGCATGTGCTGACGCGCAGGTGGCGGCGGTCCGGCCCAGCCGCCTTCTGGCTGAGGCGCCGGCGCACCCATCAGGGCTGCAGCTTCGCCAGGTAGAGCCGGTTCTTCCCGTCGACCCCCGTCACCGATCCCGCGACGGTGATCCGCCCGGCGGGATCGAGGTCGACCGCGCTGATCCAGGCGCGTGCGCCGTCGGCGATCGTCTTCGTCCACGCGACCTCGCCCGACGGGGTGACCTTGACGACGAACCCGTTCGAGCGGCTCCCGAACGCGAGGCGCTCGCCGGCTTGCCCGACGACGTAGGTGTTGCCGGCCGCGTCGCCCTTCGCGTCGGAGACGGAGACCATCGGGCCGGACAGCAGCTCCTTGCTCCAGAGGACGTGGCCTTCGCCGTCGAACGAGGTCACGGTGAGCGACGCCTCGCCGCCGGTCGGCGCTCGCTCCGTATCGCCGAACCGCGTCGTGCCCGCGGACGCGCTGACGAGCCTGACATGTCCGTCAGGAGAGGCCACCACGGCGGTCGTGAGGTTGTCCGCTCCGTGCCCGAAGCGTCTGGCGAAGACCTTCTTCCCGTCGCGGTCGAACGCGAAGAGCACCGGCCCGAGGTTGGTCCCCGCGTGGCCGCTCGGCTCGGCGAGGTCGGCGGTCCTGTCCGAGCCGGCGCTGACGTAGAGCCGCCCGCTCGGATCGACCGCGCTGTCCGTTCCGGCGTAGTCGAGGCGCCTGCCGAACGACGCGCCGAAGCGGCCTTCGCCGTCGGGGCCGACCCGCGCCACGAAGAAGGCCTTGCTCCACGGCTTCTGGAGCGGCCCCGTCCCGAAGTCGACCTTGCCGTTGTGCCACCCGGTCGCGACAACACCTCCTTCCGGATCGGGCCGGAGACGCAGATCGATCTGGGTGAGCGGGTCGCCATACCGCTTCGCCCAGAGCACGGCGCCGTCCTCGTCGAGCTTGGTGAGGAACAGATCCTCGATCCCGGCGCAGCGCATCGGCCCCTTTCCGAGATCGATGCTCGGGCTCTCGAAGTTCCCGCTCACGTAGGCGGCCCCGCGTGTGTCGATGACGACGCTTTGCGCGCCGTCCGGTCCGCTTCCGCCGTAACGCTTCGCCCAGACGGGCTCCCCGGCGGGGTCGAGCTTCAGGACAAATGCGTCGCTGCCACCCTCGCTGACCAGCGCGGGGAGCCCGCCGAACGTCGCGTGAGCCGTGAAGCTCCCGACGACGAGCATCGCGCCGTCCGACGCGACCGCGAGGCCAGCCGCGTTCAGGCTGGGGCCGAAGAGCTGCTCCCACACGATCGCCCCGCCAGGCGGAGCCGGCCTCTTCGGCGGCGCGGCCCGCGGCGGCTGGGGCGGCGAGGGGGCGGGCTCCGAGCCACACGGCTTGCCCATCCATCGGCTCCCGTCCGGGCAGGTCATTTCGGAGAGGATGGGCGGCCACGGGGCCGTCCCACCGGAGCAGCCGGAGACGAGCACCAGGAAGAGCCGGACGCCAGCCGAGGTGATGCCGGAGCGCACCCCGAGACTCTACCCGGTACCGGAGCAGAGAGAACACGCGGCGCTCCGGTGTTGCCGTCGGGCCGTTGGGCCGTCGGGCCCTCGCTCACGTCGCCGATGTCCTCCGCCGCGAGGTGCGCTCGATCATCGCAAGCTCGGCACGTGAGACGCGGCCGACGGGGCTCGCGGAGGAGGCGTCGATCGCTCCACGGTCGCGTCGCGCGGGCGACGCGAGATCGCCCAACCTGCGGCGAGGAGCAACACCCCCGAGGCCAGGAAGCCCAGGTCCCACGCGAGCTGGTTCTTGCCGGGATGGACGTGATGCAGCCCGAGGACCTGATGGTCGATGAGCCCTTCGACGAGGTTGAAGGTCCCCCAGCCCCCGACCGTCGAGCCCACGAACGTGCGCGTGGACCAGGGCGCGCCATGGAGCCCGGCGCGCCACAGGAGCGCGACACCGAGCGCGGTCGCGATCCAGGTCCCCACGTGGAACAGGCCGTCGAAGACCATGTTGGCCTTCACCGTGACGAGATCGACTGGCGGGATCACGCTCGAGAGCATGTTGTGCCATTGCAGGATCTGATGGAGCAGGATCCCGTCGACGAAGCCTCCCAGGCCGATCCCGATGAGGAGCCCGGCGGTGGCGACCGAACGAGATGACGAAACAGTCATGGCGTGGACCTCCAGGGGCGCAGGTGCGCGAGCCCGACCAACAAGGCGAGCACCACGAGCGGCGCGCCGAGCAAGACGAGCCGCTCCGCGAGCGACCCATCGAAGACCAGGGCGCGAACCGACACGCTCGCCTCGCAGTCGGGGCACCCGAGCGCCAGGCCCGTCACCATTTCACCACGCGATGGCCCGACTCGATGAGCTCGAACAGCCCGTACGCGAGCAGACCCAGGGCCGCGGCGCCGAGCACGACCCATCCCGCTGCCCAGCCGTGAATCGTGGAGATCGCTCCGTGCAGATCGAGCGTCTGCTCCGACCCTTGGTGGGACGCGGCGAAGATCAGGCTCATGGCCAGGAGCGCGAGGAGCACGCCGCGCGCCGTGCGCCCGAAGGTGCCGAGTCCGCGGACAAGCGGCCGGAGCCAGGGGCGCATGTCGCGCAGGTCGAGGCGATCGGTGTCGTGGTGGACGTTCGCGCGGAGGATCTCGCGCGCGGAGAAGGCGGCGAGCGCCGCGCCGAACGCGCCCACGGCGAGCTCACCGCCGGGACCCCAGGAAAGGAGGCGGGGCAACCAATCGGACCCTCGAGGGGCGGCTCCTCCGCGCGCCAGGAGCTCCGCGGACACGAGCGAGATCGCGATGTGGAAGCCTCCGCTCGCGGCGTACGCCATCCGCCTGACCCAGAGGTCGGCGATGGTCGTCCGCGGGACGCGGTCGACGGTCGCGCAGATGAGCTGCCAGGCCGCGTACGCTGCCGCCCCGAAGGCCGCGAGGAGCAAGAGCGCCGCACCGAGCGGTGACGCAACGACCGCCGCGACCGCGTCCTCCGCGGGAGCACGCCCTGCAGCTCGGATGGCGGCAACGGCGAGGAGACCGCCGATGGAGAGGTACAGGATCCCTTTGGCGACGTATCCGATTCGAAACGCGCGCTCGAGCCCCGTGCCGGCTGGACGCCGTTGTTTCTGCTCCCAGGGAGGGGAGGATGACCGCCGCTGATCCACCGATGGAGGTACGGCAAGCGACGTGCCCGGCGAGGGAGCGTGTCAGCTCTGCTCGTCGGGGGGCACGACTGCGCCAGCGCGGGCCTCACGCGCGATCTCGAGGAGCTCACGGGCCATACGCAGGGCGAGCGGGCCGATCACGAGCCCGACGGCGCCGAACGCGGCCAGGCCGCCGAACGCGGCGAGGAGCAGCCAGAACGCCGGCAGGTTGAGCTTGCCCCCCCATCTCTGGAAGAGCGGCCTCATGATGTTGTCGATCGTTCCGACGCCGAGCAGGCCGATGGCGACGAGGATGATGGCCTTCGTGGGCTGCCCCTGCATCGCCAAGCCGACGGCGACCGGCGCCCAGACGGCGGCCGTCCCGACCGCGGGGACGAACGCGCAGATGTACGTCACCGCGCCGAGCACCATCGCGCGCGGGACGCCGAGGACCGCGTAGCCGACCGTGGCGACGATCGCCTGCATCAAGGCGGTGAGCCCGGCGCCGACGATGAGGCCGCGCCCCGTCTCGAGGAACGCGCCGGCGAGCCGCGCGCTCGTGGCGCGCGAGACGGGCGCGTGCTCCTCGACCCACGTCCACATCGCCCGGCCGTCGCGGATGAACTCGAACAGCGAGACGAAGAAAACGAGCAACACGACGAGCGCCCACGCGCCGGCGCCCGCCACGCCTCGCGCGGTCTGCCACGCGGTCATCCCGTGGGTGCGCGCGAGATCGAGCCACCGCTGGGCCTGGTCGGTGGGCTCGATGGCGCCGCCGTTGGGTGACACGAGCACCTCGAGCGCGTGCGGGACGGCGCCCGACGCGAAGAGCTGCTGCCCGAACGCCACCACGCTCGAGACCAGCGAGGTGATCAAGAGCCCGACCGGGACGAAGAGCGACAGCAGGAGGACGACACACACCGCCGCGCCGACCGAGCGGCGTCCACCCGCGAGCCGCGAGACACGAGCCGCCAGCGAGTCCAGGATGGCGGCAGACCACGCCGCGAAGAGGAGCGGCGCGAACAGCGGGGCGAGCGCCCAGCCGGCGAGCACCACCACCGCGACGGCTGCGATGCCGACCACGACACGATCGAGGCGACCGGTGAAGGCCTGCGGCGTCTCGTGTGGGTCCACCCGATGTCTCGTAGACGAGGCGGGGCGCCCGCGCAAACCAGCGCTGCGCCCTGCCTCCTACGTCTCTCTCATTTCGTCGGCGCCTTGTCCGGCGGCGGATCACCGGTGTCGCCGGGGCCAGGCGTGGGCGCCGGCTTGGGCTCGGGCATGGGCTTGGGCTCCGCAGGCTTCGGGTCTGCGGGCTTGACCTCCTCCTCGGGCGCCGTGTTGGCCTTTTCGGCGCTGGCGCAGCCGCCCGCGATGTTTGCACCAAGAGCAAATGCAGCGAGCGTGACGAGCCGAACGATCTTCATGAGCTTCTCTCCATCAAGCGCGCCACAGGTGACGCGCGACTGTGACATGGCAACGCGCGTGCCGACCGAGCGCACCGCCAAATCGCCTGGAACCTCGCGCGCATCGCCGAGAGAGCTCGCAAGCGCCGCGGAGACGTGTGCACGACCTGCACAGGCGGCACGCAGCGCTTTGGTGTAGAAGCTCTGCGTGGATCCGCTCTCGACCTTTCGTGAGCCGGTACGGGCGTGGTTCCGAGCCTCTCTCGGCGAGCCGACGCGTGCGCAGGCGCTGGCCTGGCCGGCGATCGGCGCCGGGCGCTCCACGCTGCTCCTGGCCCCGACGGGCAGCGGCAAGACGCTCGCCGCGTTCCTCGGTGCGCTCGACAAGATCCTCTTCGCAGAGGACCCGGAGACGCGCCTGCGTGTCGTCTACGTCTCCCCGCTGAAGGCCCTCGCGGTGGACGTCGAGCGCAACCTCCGCGCGCCGCTGGTGGGCATCACCGCGGCCGCCGAGCGCCTCGGGACGCGGGTTCGCTCGCCCGTCGTCGCCGTGCGCTCCGGCGACACGCCGCAGCGGGAGCGGGCGCAGCTCGTGCGCTCCTCCGCCGACATCCTCATCACGACGCCCGAGTCGCTCTACCTCCTGCTCACGTCGGAGGCGCGCAAGCACTTCGCCGGTGTCGAGACGGTCATCCTCGACGAGGTGCACGCCGTCGCGGGCACCAAGCGGGGCGCCCACCTGTTTCTTTCGCTCGAGCGGCTCGAGGCGCTGCGCGATCGCGCGCTGCCCCCTCTGCAGCGCATCGGCCTCTCCGCGACCGCGCGCCCGGCCGAGGTGATCGCGCGGGCTTTCGGCGGCTACGCCGCGCCCGGCGAGCCGCGTCCCGTGGAGATCGTCGACGCCGGCGCGAAGCGCGCTGTCGACGTTCGCGTCGAGCTGCCCATCGAGGACTTCCGCGCGCTCGCCGATCGTGACGACACCGGACCTCGCGCGGCCGAGGGCGGGCGATCGATCTGGCCGTCGATCTATCCGCGGATCGTGGAGCTCATCCGGGCGCACCGCACGACGCTGGTCTTCGTGAACAACCGGCGCACCTCGGAGCGCCTCGCCTCGGCGCTGAACGAGATCGCGGGCGAAGAGATCGCGTTGGCCCACCACGGCTCGGTCGCCCTCGACCGGCGCGTCGTGATCGAGGACCGCCTCAAGTCGGGCTCCATCCCCGCGATCGTCGCCACGAGCTCGCTCGAGCTGGGCATCGACATGGGCAGCGTCGATCTCGTCGTCCTCATCGAGGCTCCGCCCAGCGTCGCGGCCGGCCTGCAGCGAATCGGCCGATCGGGTCACCGCGCGGGGCTCGTCTCGAAGGGCGTGCTCTTCCCGAAGTTTCGCGGCGATCTCCTCGCGTGCGCCGCCTCCTCGAAGGCGATGGGAGACGCGGAGGTCGAGGCCACGGTGATCCCGGAGAACCCGCTCGACGTGCTCGCGCAGCAGATCGTCGCGGCGGTCTCGCTCGGCCCCGTCTCGGAGGGCGCGCTCTTCGACCTCGTGCGCGGCGCGGCGCCTTTTGCGTCCCTCCCGCGCGGCGCCTACGAGGGTGTGCTCGACATGTTGAGCGGACGTTACCCGTCCGACGAGTTCGCGGAGCTGAGGCCTCGCATCGTCTGGGACCGGGTGAGCGGAGAGCTCTCGCCGCGCCACGGCGCGCGCCGCCTCGCCGTGGTCTCGGGCGGCACCATCCCGGATCGAGGGCTCTTCCCGGTCTACTTCGCGGGCGGGGAAGGGAAGAGCGTCCGGGTGGGGGAGCTCGACGAGGAGATGGTGTTCGAGTCTCGGGTGGGTGAGGTCTTCCTCCTCGGTGCCAGCTCCTGGCGCATCGAGGAGATCACCCACGATCGCGTGCTCGTCACCCCCGCCCCCGGTGAGCCCGGCAAGATGCCGTTCTGGAAGGGTGACAAACCCGGCCGTCCGCTGGAGCTCGGCCTAAGGATCGGCGCGCTCTCGAGGACACTCGCCGATCTGGAGGAGCCACGAGCGAGGGCCTTGCTCGAGGAGTCCTACGCGCTCGACGAACGCGCCGCCCGGAACCTCGCGCGGTACGTGCACGAGCAGAAGGAGGCGACGGGCGAGGTCCCGAGCGATCGCACCATCGTCGTCGAGCGCTTTCGTGACGAGCTCGGGGATCAGCGCGTGTGTGTGCTCACGCCCGTCGGCTCGCGTGTGCTCGCCGCCTGGGCCACCGCCGTCACCACCAAGCTCCGCGACGAGCGCGGGCTGGAGGTCGACGCCATCTGGACGGATGACGGTATCGTCTTTCGATTGCCGGACGTGGACGCGGCGCCGGAGCTCTCCGCGTTCATCCCCAATCAGGACGAGGTGGAGGAGCTCGTCGTACGTGGCCTCGACAAGACGGCGCTCTTTGCGTCGCGCTTCCGTGAGAACGCGGCGCGCGCGCTCCTCCTCCCGCGGAAGATGCCCGGCAAGCGCAGCCCGCTCTGGGCGCAGCGGAAGCGCGCGGCGGATCTGCTCGGCGTCGCGTCCCGGTACGGCTCGTTCCCGATCGTGCTCGAGACGTACCGCGAGTGCCTGCGGGACGTGCTCGACGTCGCGGCGCTTTCGGGCCTGCTCGGGCGCGTCGCCCAGCGCTCCTTGCGGGTGGTCGCGCTCGACGTGCCGCTCCCGTCGCCCTTCGCGAGCGGCATCCTGTTCTCGTACGTCGCGGCGTTCATGTACGAGGGAGACGCGCCGCTCGCCGAGCGCCGCGCGCAGGCGCTCAGCCTCGATCAGGAGCGGCTGCGCGAGCTCCTCGGCGAGGTGGAGCTCCGCGAGCTCCTCGACGAGGAGGCCATCCGTGACACCGAGGCGGCGCTGCAGCACCTCTCCACCCGGAAGGTGCGTCACGCGGACGGGCTCCACGATCTGCTCCTGGTCCTGGGCGATCTGCGTGAGGACGAGATCCGAGCGCGCACGGAGCCGGACCTCGACGCGTCCGCGCTCCTCGCGCAGCTCGTTGCGGCTCGCCGCGTGATCCGCGTCTCGATCGCCAACGAGGAGCGGGCGATCGCGGTGGAGGACACAGGGCGCTTCCGTGACGCGGTGGGCGTCGCGCCGCCTCCGGGCGTTCCTCAGGCCTTCCTCGAGCCGGCGCCGCGGGCGCTCGTGGACCTGGCCGCGCGCTACGCGCGTTCACACGGCCCCTTCACGGCCGAGGCCTTCGCCGAGCGCTACGGGCTCGGACGTTCGACCGCGAAGACGGCGCTCCTCTCGCTCGTCGCCGCGGGCAAGCTCCTCGCGGGGTCGTTCACCCCGAGCCGCGTCGGGGAGGAGCTCTGCGACCCGGAGGTGCTGCGCACCATCAAGCGCCGCAGCCTCGCGCGGCTGCGGCGCGAGATCGAGCCGGTCTCGACCTCGGCGCTCGCTCGATTCCTCGTGTCGTGGCACGAGCTCGATCGGCCGCGATTCGGCCTCGACGGCATCCTGTCGGTGATCGAGCAGCTCGAGGGCCTCGCGCTCCCGGTCAGCGTCTGGCTCGGCGAGATCTTCCCGCGCCGAATCCGCGACTTCCGTCCGTCGGACCTCGACGATCTGTGCGCGGCCGGCGAGGTCCTCTGGCGCGGCGTCGAGCCGATCGGGACGAGCGACGGCCGCATCGCCCTCCACTTGACCGATCGCTACGCGCTCCTCGCCGCTCCTCCGGGGGAGGCGGCACACGAGCGTGCGCCGGAGGTGCTCCGCGCCCTCGAGCGCCGCGGCGCGGTCTTCTTCGGCGAGCTCGCGGCGGAGGTCGGCGGCTTCGCAGGGGACGTGCTCGACGCCCTCTGGAGCCTCGTCTTCGCGGGGCTCGTGACGAACGACACGACCGCGCCGCTCCGGTCGCTGTTCAAGATCGGCGTCGGGCGAGAGCGCGCGGCACCGGCGCGGTTCCGCACGCGGCGGGCGCTGGCGCCGGGGAGCGAAGGCCGCTGGTCGCTCTTGCCTCGGCTCGTGGCCGGCTCGCCCTCCGACACCGACAGGCGGACGGCGCTCGCGACGGTCCTGCTCGAGCGATATGGCGTCGTGAACCGCGAGGTGGTGCAGACCGAAGGCATCAGCGGCGGCTTCAGCGCCGTCTACCCGATCCTCAAGGCGATGGAGGACGCAGGGCGAGTCCGTCGTGGGTATTTCGTCGAGGGGCTCGGGCCGGCGCAGTTCTCCAGGCCCGGCGTGGACGAGAGGCTCCGGGCGCTCCGCGATCCGGGCGGCGACGCACCGGCCCTCGTCCTCGCGGCGACCGATCCGGCCAACCCGTACGGCGCCGCGATCGGCTGGCCCGAGGGCGACCCGCGCCCGCAGCGGGCAGCGGGCGCGGAGGTCATCCTCTTCGAGGGCGCGCTCGTCGCGTTCATCGCGCGCGGGGGCGAGGCCGTCGCCACGTTTTTGCCTGCCGAGGAGCCCGAGCGCGGCCGCACCATCGAGGCCATCGGCGCGGTCCTCGCGCGCGAGCTCGATCGCGGGGCCAAGAAGGCCATGACCATCGCCCGGATCGACGGCGCCGACGCGGCCGACTCGCCGCTCGCGCCGCTCTGGAAACCTTACGGCTTCGTCATCAGTGGCCGGGGCCTTTTGCTGCGGCGCCGCTGAAGAAGGCCGCTATCTCCGCCGCCGACGGGCTCAGGCTGCCGGCTCGGCCCTTCTTTTCCAGCCCCAGGCGCAACACGGTTTTGTCCGAGGTGCGCACGACGAAGGGATGCCCGTCCGTGCCGCCGAGGAAGCGGCCGTCCGGTGAGAGCGCGAGCTGCCTCCAGTTGGTGCTCCAGGGAAGCTCGAGCTCGTGGGTGACCGCGCGCGCGGCCGCCGACCAGACGCGGACGATGGGCTCGGCGTTCAGGTACAGATCTCCTTCGGCAGACCAGCCGATGAGGTGATCGGCGCCCTCGATGACGAGCGGCGGGGCTTTGGTGCCGATGTCGTAGACGAACGTGACCTGCTCGTCTTTGTCGCCATTCTGGCGCCTGCCGCTCACCGCCAGTCGCTTGCCGTCACGAGAGGGGGCGAGGTCCCAACAAGGCAGGGTGGAGAGTGTCGTCGTGGCTCGAGTGTCGACGTCGAACAGCTCGACGCCTCTTTCGTCCCCGCGGTACACGCGCCTTCCGTCGGGGGTTGCGTAGAGCGAGCACTGGTCCGAGCTCCTCGTGAAGCCGCCCACGTCCTCGACCGCAAACGGCTCGAGCGTGACGCGCTTCACGACGCCGCGGCAGCTCGCGATGAGCGCGCCTTTCTCGTGCGGGATTGACTCCATCCGAGAGCTGCCTCCGAAGCCGTCGGCACGGCCGAGCTTCTTCCCGGTTCGGGGGTCGAAGAGCTCGATGTCTTGCCAGGTCACGAGCAAGCGCGCCCCTTGACCGGGCCACGTGAAGTGCATGGCAGCGCTGGTCCCGAAGGGGTTATCCATCTGCTCGCGAACGATCTGGTCCCCTTTGGGGAGCCCGAGCAGCGTGAAGCCGCCGATGGCGGAGCCGATCGCTGCGACCGAGCCGTCCGGGCTGAAGGCGTGCGAGTCGTAGACCGCGAGCATGGTCGTCTCGCGGAGCACCTTCTTGTCTCGAAGCCGAACGAGCCGCTGGTGCGCGCCGTCCAGTGCGACCATGACGTATTCGTCATCGGGCGTGAACTGCGCGAGCGAGCCCGTGCCGTTCGGCTCCTTGGCCATCGGGGTGGAGTCGAGCCGGCCGCTGCGACGGTCGATCAGGAAGAGCGGGGCGCTCGTGAAGCGCCCCCTCGTGTCGGTCGGACAAGAGAGCTGACAGTACCCGGCCAGGTAGCGGCCCCCCTCGGACCAGACCAGGACCTCGAACGGCTGGCCGTCGAACGGCGCGCTCGAGACGCTCACGATCTGCGGCTCGGGCGGGGGAGGCGCGACCGACACCGACGCGGATGGCGCGGACGTCGGCGGAGCGGCCGCGCTCACGGCGCTCGACGGGAGCGGTGGCGGCGTCGATCGAGGGTCGGCGGTCGGGGACGCGCAGCCGGCCGTCGAGAGGAGAAGGGCAGCTGCGCCACACCAACCGCGTCCCCGACCCCAGCGCCCTCGCATGTCCGTCATCTTACGCGACGCCTGGTGAACGGGACATCGATCGGACGGCGGCTCACGCCGACGGGGGCTCGACGAGCTTGCGCAGCCGATCGAGGAGCGCCATCGCGACGTCAGGTCGGGGAACCCCCGCGAGCGTCGCCAAGCGCTCCGGGACCTCGGACGTCAGGCTCTCGCGCAGCCTCGCGAGGGCTCGTGTCCGCGCCCGGGCGACGCGGCGCTGCTCGGCAGGGGAGAGCCGCGCGGCGTAGAAGGCGCGGAGCTCGAGGGCGAGCGCGAAATGGCGGGTCTCGTCCTCGGCGATACCGCGGAAGAACGCCGCGACCGCGGGATCGGTGGCGTGGTGGGCCTGGTAGGTCGCCGAGAGCGCGCCGAACGCCTCGCGCACGCAGCCTTCGATCTCGTTCTCCCGTGCCAGGACCACGAGCGACCGGCGCGCGGCCTCGGCGCGCGTCCGCGACGTCGAGCGCCGTGAGCCGAGGCGTGCAGCGCCGTACCCCCGCGCCAGCGTGGCGGCCCGGCGCGCGTGGCGGACCTCGTCGCGACGGGCTCGAAGGCAGGCGCGGACGAGCCCGGCAGGGGCGCCCTCTCTCCCGATCTCGAGCGCGAGGACCTCGAACGCACGAATGCTCGCTGCCTCGAGCCCGGCGAGCTCGAGCAGGTAGCTCGCGACCGGGTCGGTGCCCGGCGGCCGAACCACCGGGCGCGCGCGATACCGAGGTGGTCGGCGGCCGGCGCAAGCGTTGGACTTGTGCACCGAGAGGCGCGCCATCTCCTTGAGCTCGCCCTTGGCGCCGACCTGAATCATGACGGTAGCGTCAGTCATTGGGCACGAGGAGAGGACCTTCTTCGCCTTGAGCTGGTAGCCTCCGCCGGCGGTCGGCTTGATGGCGTCGCCCTTCAGCACGGCGCAGGTCGGGTAATATTCGCCTCCTGGCCAGTACCCGTTCGCGAACGCGAGGAGCATGGCCTCCGTCGGCGTGTCGATTGGCCCGAGCAGCTCGGCGACCTCCTCCGGTCCAGCGAGGACCCTCACGTCGTCTCCGCTCGTCACGACGAGCGCGTGCGCGCAGAAGCCCGGGATGCACCCTTCGTGGAAGCCCCGGTTCGGGGGCAGCGCCGCGTGGTCTGCCTCGCTCTCGCAGGTTCGCCAGTCCTTGGCGGACGCGCACTTCGTCCCGGCCGCCATGAGGGGGGTCGCCGATCCTCCTCCTTCGAAGAGGACGAGCTCGACGTAGTCGACCGGGGTCTGGGTCGCGAGGCCGTGGACCATGTTGGCCATGTCGGGGCCAACCCTCCGGTGCTCGCGGACGCCCGCCTCACACGGCCCGCCGACCGCGACGCGCTCGGGTCGCTCCTCGACGTGCGACTGCGGCGGTCGCTCCGGCGCCGCTCGCTCGGGAGCCGGCGCCTCCGCTTCGCGTGTGTCCGGCTCGGGCTCGGGTGGTGGGCGCGGCGGGGAGCACGCGCTCGCTCCGAGACCGATCACGATCTCGGTGAAGAGCGTCGCGAGCGAGCGTGCCTTTCGGTCGAGCGGCGTCATGGTGCCGCCTCAAGGTCGCCGGGAGCCGGGACGCTCGTCAACCCGCGCGGATCGCGGCCGAGACCCGATCCAGGAGGTCTTGCACGTGGAAGGGCTTCGCGAGGATCGGGTACCGGCCCCGCGCCGCGTGGGCGCCGACGCCGGAGACGAGCAACACCGCCGTGTTGGTCGTGGCGGTGACACGATCGGCCAGGGCGACGCCGTCGACACCAGGCAAGGAGAGGTCCGCCAGCAGCAGGCGAGGCGCGCGGCTCTCGATCCCCGCGAGGGCCTCCTCCGCCGAGCGGAACGTCTCGACCTCGTAGCCGGCGTGGCGAAGGATCTCCGAGAGGGAGCTCGCGAGGCCCTCGTCGTCCTCCACCAGCACCACGTGGGCGCCCGTCGCGCCGCGGCTCGCCGGTCCCGGGGTGGCCTGGCGCGGCTCGGAAGGGGGCTCGCCGAGATGCCGCGGCAGCCACACCCGGAAGGCCGTGCCGGCAGGCGAGGTCTCGAAGTCGACGCGGCCGCCGAGCTCGAGCGCGATGTCACGCACGGTGGAGAGCCCGAGCCCGGTTCCTCGGCCCTCGATCTTCCCGGTCACGAACGGCTCGAAGACGCGAGGCGCGATCGAGTCGGGGATCCCTCGGCCGTCGTCGCTCACCTCGATGAGCACGTAGTCTCCGGGGGGGAGGGTGCCCGTTCGTGTCGAGGTGGCGCTCGTCACCTCTGCCACCGAGGCGCGGACCGAGACAGAACCCCGGTCGTCGACGGCGTCCTTCGCGTTGCTGACGAGGTTCATGAAGATCTGCTCGAGTCGCGACGGGTTGGCCTCCACGACCGCCTGGGCGGAGGCTTCGATCGAGAGCACCACGGTGCGCCCTGCGAGGAGACGGAGCAACCCGCGGAGCTCGTCGAGGTGTTTGTCGATCCGAACCGGCTTCTTCGCCGCCGCGACGTCCCTCGCGTAGCCCATGACCATGCGCGTGAGCGCGCCGCCGCGCTGGACCGCGTCGTGGATCTCGCGCGCGGCGGCGAGGGCGCGCTCGTCATGGCTCAGATCCGACAGGAGGAACGCGTTGCAGCCGATGGCCGCGAGCAGCCCGTTGAAATCGTGGGCGACGCCCAGCCCGAGCTTCGCCACCATCTCCATTCGCTGCGCCTCGAGGAGCCTGGCCTCGAGCTCACGTTGCTGCGTCATCTGCGCTTCGAGGCGCCGCTCGGCGCGCTCGCAGGCGAGCTTGTAGATCCGGTTTCGGTAGCGCTGGAAGGCGAGCTCGACGCCGGTCCGGAGGAGGCGCTCGTCGTAGGGCTTGATCAGGTAGGCGTCCGGGCTCGCAGCGGCCGTGCGGTCGAGCGTCTCGTGGTCCGAGTACGCGGAGACGACGACGAGCCCGGGGCGGGTCGCGGACGCGAGCCGCGAGACGGCGCTCAGGCCGTCCACGTCGCCCTCGAGCCGGATGTCGAGGAGGATGACGTCGGGCTGGTGTCGCAGGACGGCGGCCTCCACCTCCTCACCTCGTGTGACGATGGCGCAGGTCTGCCACCCGAGCTCCTCGAGCTGGTGCCGCAGAGCAAGCGCCAGGACGGCTTGATCCTCGACGATGAGAGCACGGCGAGGCGCGTCGGGGATGCAGGACGACAAGCTTCGCACGATACGATCAGAACCGTACCGTCATCAATGGGCGCCCGTGTAACACTCTTGTTACAGGCGCAACGAGGAACCTCACGTTGTGTTAGTCTCATGTCCAGATGTTGGACGGTTACGATGCCGTGCTTTGCTTCCGCGTCCGCGCTCGGCAAGATCGCGGGCCAAGCCAAGCATGAGGGAGACGCATCGTTCCCCAACGGTCCTCCTCGTCGAGGACGACGACGGCCTTCGCTTCGGGCTCCAGGCCATCCTCGCGGCCCGGGGGTATCGGGTGGTGGAGGCGCGGCGGTGTGACGAAGCGGTCAGGGCCGCCTCCTCGCGGCCCGACGTGGTCGTCCTCGACTACGAGCTCCCCGACGGAAACGCGATCGATCTGATGTCGCGGCTGCGCGCCGAGGGCGTCGAGGGGCCCTGCGTGATCCTGACCGGATACGGGACGATCCCGCTCGCTGTCGAGGCGGTGAAGCGAGGCGCGCACGAGTTCCTGACCAAGCCTATCGAAGGCGCGCGCCTCGCGCGTGTCATCGCCGAGAGCCTGGGGCCGCCGGCGAGCCCGGAAGCAGCGAAGCCGAGCGTTCCTACCCCGAGCCAGCGAACGCTCTGGGAGGTGGAGCGCCAGGCGCTGCTCGAGGCGCTCGTCCTCGAGAGCGGCCGCGTCGGGCGCGCGGCCAAGCGCCTCAACATTCCCCGGAGCACCATCTACTTGAAGATCCGAGCGCACGACATCGACGTGGATCAGATCCGGGAGGCGGCCCTCGCGGCCGAGCCCTCGCGCGAGCGACGGTGAGCCAGCAGGCGAGGCACCGCTGGCGCAACGCTCTCGCGAGCATCCGCGCGAACATCGAGGTCATGAAAGAGCTCCTGGGCGATGGCACCGAGGCGATCGCGGCCGTCGATGCGGCGACCCTGCTGCGCGCCGTGGAGCACGCCATGCGCGCCGCCTCTCTGCTCCCGGTCGACGGCTCTCCGTCGCAGGAGCCGGGCTCGGACGAGGCGGAGGAGGTCGCGCGGCTCGAGCGCTCCTTGCGCGACACGCGCGTCCAGCTCGGGGAGGTCCACCACCGCGTGAAGAACAACCTCCACATCGTCTCGAGCCTCCTCTACCTCCAGTCTCGATTCGTCGAGCACTCGGCCGCGCGCGCCGCTCTGCTCGAGTGTCGTGACCGCGTGCACTCGATGGCGCTCGCGCACGAGCTCCTCCAGGACTCGGTGGACGGCGCGACGGTGGACCTCGCGCGGTACCTCGAGAGGGTCGTCGATGCGGTGAGACAGGCGTGGGTGCCCGGTGGCGGTGTCCTCGTGGTCCCGCGCCTCACGCCGGTCTTGCTCGACGTCGACCGCGCGGTCTCGTGTGGGCTGCTCGTCACGGAGGTCGTCACCAACGCCTTCCGACATGCCTTCCCCGACCACCGCATGGGGACCGTCTGCGTCGAGCTCGTCTCGGACGGCGCCACCATCACGCTGTCCGTCCTCGACGACGGCGTCGGGCTCTCGCCTGGCGCGGAGGCCCCGCGTTCGCTCGGCCTCTCGCTGGTTCGTTCCCTCGGCGAGCAGCTCGGCGGTACGGTCGAGGTGGACGGGGCGCGGGGCACCGCCGTTCGGGTCGTGTTTCCGGCCGAACGCGACTGAGTCGAAGAGGGCACGTCAAGCGGTGGGCTCCGCTGTAGGATGCGCGCGGCCGATGATCGAACGCGCCCGCCAGGTCCTGCTCGACAACACCGTCCGGCTCTGGGAACAGGTGGACGCCGAGGCGCGTGTGTACCGCGACGGGACGACCAGCGCCGCCGCGACCCTCCGCGCCGCCTATGTCCTGCTCGGCGCCGCGCTCTGTCTCGTCACGATCAAGTACCTCGGCAACGAGGACGACGTGAAGCGGCTGGTCTGGCTCGTCGACTCCGTCGGGCTCGACGGCCTCGCGAAGAAGCTGCTCTATGCGCTGCGCGAGTCGCCCGATCGGAAGATCAACGTGCGCGTCTTCTGGTGTGTCTCGCGGCTCGTCTGTTACGGCGTCCTGCCTGCGCTGCTCGTGCGGTTCGTGCTCCGCGAGAAGCTCGGCTCGTATGGCTGGAAGGGCGCGACGAGCTACCGGACGTACCTTGGCCTGTTCCTCGTCGTGTTGCCGTTTGTCGTCGTCGCGTCGTATTCGGAGGCGTTCCAGGCGAAGTACCCGTATTACCGCCTCCCTCCGGGCGCGTCGTTGTGGCCGAACCAGGTCTACTGGGAGCTGCTCTACGGCTCGCAGTTCCTCGCGCTCGAGTTCTTCTTCCGCGGCTACCTCATCCACGGCCTGAAGAAGGTCTTCGGCGGCGCGGTCGTGTTCGTCCCGGTGGTGCCGTACGTGATGATCCACTTCTCCAAGCCGCTGCCGGAGACGATCGGCTCCGCCATCACCGGAATCGTCCTCGGGACGCTCAGCCTCCGCACCGGATCCATCCGCGGCGGTTTCTTCGTCCATGTCGGCATCGCCTGGTCGATGGACGCGCTGAGCCTCTGGCAACGCGGCTTCTTCGGCTCCCATCGCTGAAGCTTTTCGGGCTTTCGGGGCGAGGTCGGTGCCGATACGTTCTGTCGCCATGCACCGCTCAGCCCTTCTCTTCTCCGCCGCGTCCGTCCTCGTCCTCGTCGCCTGTGGCGACGACTCCGGCTCGGGCGGATCCTCCAGCTCGACGACGTCTTCGACAAGCACGACGGGCTCTTCGTCCACCACGGCGACGTCGGGCTCCGGGTCCACGACGAGCACCGGCGGTCAGGGCGGGGACAACACGGGCGGCAGCGGAACGGGCGGCTCGATCCCCGGCTGCGACATGCTCCCGATGGCCGAGCTCACCCCCGAAGCCGAGACGGACGTCTTCAACGGCAGCGAGGACCTCGCCTTCGACGGGCAGGGCCACATCGTCGCGAAGAACGGCAACGACATCATCGCGGTCGACACCAACGACGCGACGACGACGATCGCGACCCTCTCGGGACAGGCTTATGGTCTCCGCTACGGCACCACGGGAGATCTCTTCGTCGCGCGACCCAACCAGGGCACCGTCGTGCGCGTCACGCCGAACGGCACCGTGACAGACTTCGCCACGGGCATCGCCGGCCCGAACGGCGTCTACCCCGATCTCGACGGCAACGTCTGGGTCACCGCCTTCGGCGGCGGTGAGGTCCTCCGCTACGACAGCACCGGGGCGGAGTCGGTGATCGCGTCGGGTCAGAACTCGCCGAACGGGGTCGTCTACGACCCCACGCGCGACGTGGTCTTCTTCACGAGCTACTCGCAGGGCAAGCTCCTCCGGGTCGATCCGGTCGGCGGCTCCCCGGTGGAGGTGGGCACCGTCGCGGGCGCCGCGCTCGACGGCCTGGTGATGGATGCGTGTGGCAACGTCTACGCGGTCGACCAGGGGCAGAGCCGGCTCTTCCGGTTCGACCTCGACGCAGCAGGCGATCTCGTCGGCACGCCCGTCCTCCTCGCCGAGTTCCCGACCAACGTGGCCAACGCGCAGTTCGGCAAGGGCGCCGGGTGGGACCCGAACAAGCTCTACGCGGCGGGCAACCCCGGGGACGTGTACTCCATCGACGCGGGCGTACCCGGCGCCGAGGTGCCGTAGACCGGCCGGGGCCGGCTCCGCCGAGTACTTTTTTTCCCGATCTTGCGCGCTCGGCTACCCTGGGAGGGTCCGATGAGAGCCCTCGGTACCCTCCTGCCGGCAGCCCTGACCTTCCTCCTCGGCTGCGCCGACAACGGAAAGCCCTCGAAGCTCGCGGAGGATAGGGATCCACCCAACGCCCCCTGCGAGACGAGCCAGCAGTGTCGCCGCTATGGCTGGTGCGCCGAGAAAAACGGCGAGTGTGTGGCGGGGTCCGACGGCAACTGCGAAAACTCGGAGCTCTGCAGGCGGAGCGGCCTCTGCAGCCTCGAGGCGAACCGCTGCGTGGCCAAGCCCGGCGACTGCGACAACAGCGACTGGTGCAACCGCTTCGACCTCTGCCAGGCGAGCGAAGGCGTCTGCAAATAGCTCGCGAGCCGAGCGCGTGCGGCGTGTCCACAATGGGTTACACGGCGTAACGCTTTTCGTTCGAACGTGACAGTTCTGCTCTGATCGCGCCGCCTCTGTTGTCGCGCTCCGTCTCCGCGGCTACCACCTCCGCCGAGGAGACGTATGGTCCAGCAGCATGTCGTGTCGAAGCCGAGTGGTCGCGCGGGCCTGAGCCGTGAGGAGGTCGCGGCCACCGCCGCGACGTACGTTTCTCACTTCGAGCGGCCCGCGGATACGTCGGTGGCCGATCGGTACGCCACCATCACCTCGCAGTATTACGACCTCGTCACCGACTTCTACGAGTTCGGCTGGGGCAAGGCGTTCCATTTCGCGAACCGACGCGAGGGCGAGGCGTTCCCCGACGCCCTCGCGCGACACGAGGCCTACCTCTCGGATCACCTCGGGCTTCGCCGGGGTATGCGGGCCATCGACCTGGGCTGCGGTGTAGGCGGCCCGATGCGGCACATCGCGACGATCAGCGGAGCATCGGTCGTCGGCGTCAACATCAGCGGCTACCAGGTCGAGAAGGCGAGGCGCTACAACCGTCGCGCCGGCCTCGCCGACCGCTGCTCCATCCTCCAGGCGGACTTCCTCCACATCCCGGTCGAAGGCGCGTCGTTCGACGCGGCTTACGCGATCGAAGCGACCTGTCACGCGCCCGACAAGCCGAGCATCTACGGTGAGGTCGCGCGCATCCTCAAGCCCGGCGCCCCGTTTGCTTTCTACGAGTGGTGCATGACGCCGCGGTTCGACAAAAACGATCCCGAGCACGCCCGGCTCAAGCTGCTCATCGAGCGCGGCAACGGCATCGCCCACCTCGCGAGCTTCGAGGACGTGACGGAGGCGCTCGACCGCGTGGGCTTCGATGTCCTCGCGGCACGCGACCTGGCGGACGGGACTTACCCCGGCATCCCTTGGTACGCCGACCTCGACGTCGAATCGACAAGGAGCTCGGGGAAGTTCTCGCTCCGCGCGCTGCCCCGGACGCCGCTCGGCCGGGCCGTCACGAACGCCGCGACGGGCCTGCTCGAGAAGCTCTCCATCGCGCCGAAGGGCACCCGCCTCGTCAGCTCGTTCTTGAACGACGGCGCGGACGCGCTGGTCAAGGCAGGGAAGCTCGGCATCTTCACGCCGATGTATTTCGTGCACGCGAAGAAGCGGGGCTGAGCCGGGGCGTGGTTCGGCGTTGCGGCGCCGCGCTCTCCTCCGATAGACCTCCAGGATGCCCCGCATCCGAACCGGCCTCGCCGACAAGCTCGGCCTTCGTTACCCGATCGTCTGCGCTCCGATGTTCATCATCTCCAACAAGGAGATGATCGTCGCGGCGGCGGAGGCCGGCATCCTCGGGACCATGCCGTCGCTCAACCTCCGGACGCGGGAGGAGTTCCGCGCCGCCCTCGAGTGGATCCGCTCGAAGACGGACAAACCGTTCGGCATCAACCTCACGATCAAGCTCACGGACCCGGAGCGCCTCGCCTCCGACCTCGAGACCTGCATCGACCTGAAGGTCCCGGTCATCATCACGAGCTACGGCAACCCCAGCGAGATCGCGCGCCGCGCGCACGACCAGGGCATGACGGTGTTCCACGACGTCATCCACCTCAAACATGCCCTCAAGGCCCAGGAGTCCGGCGCGGACGCCATCATCGGCGTGACCGCGGGCGCCGGTGGTCACGCCGGCACGACGAGCCCCTTTGTGCTCGTCCCCTATCTCCGAGAGAACCTGCGCGTCCCCATCATCGCGGCCGGGTGCATCGCCACCGGCAAGCAGATGGCCGCCTCGCTCGCGCTGGGCGCCGAGCTCGTCTACATGGGCACGCGCTTCATCGCCTCGACCGAGTGCGGCGCGGACCCGTCATACAAGGAGGCGGTCGTGAACGGCTCGCCGGAGGACATCGTCTACACGGACGCCGTCAGCGGCGTGCACGCGAATTTCCTGCGCGACACCGTGCCCGGCTTGGCGACGGAGAGCCGGGAGGCGGCCCAGAAGGCGGTCCAGACCGGCGGCGCCAAGAAGTGGAAGGAGATCTGGAGCGCAGGGCAGGGGATCGCGCTGGCCAAGGATATCAAGCCCATCGGAGCCATCGTCGAGGACATCGTGCGCGAATACGTGGACGCCGTGCGCGGGCTCCCGGCGCTCGAGCCCTGAGCTGCCGGCGCCGCGGAATCGCGGTCGAAAAGTGGGCTCAAAAAGGCGGCCCGCTCGACAGGTCTTGGGCCCGGGCCTATCAAGGCCCTCGTGGGCGAGACCTCGTTCTTCGGCCGGCACAAGAAGAAGCTCTTGCTCCTCCTCGTGGTGCTCGCGGCTGCCGCCTTCGCGGTCTCCATGCGCTTCCAGCCCAAGCCGGTCACCGCCACGCCCGCGGCCCGCGGGACCGCGGTGGACGCCGTCTACGCGACCGGCACGGTCGAGGCGGAGGACCGGGTCACCGTCAAAGCCAAGAGCAGCGGGAGCCTCGCCGAGATCTTCGTGAAGGAGGGGGACGTCGTGAAGAAGGGCGACCTGCTCGCCCGCATCGACAACCCCTCGGCGACCTTCGACCTCAAGCGCGGCCAGGCGGATCTCTCGGCAGCGAGCGCGCAGGCAACCGCGGCGCCCCAGATCTCCGCGCTCGCCTCTCAGGGCAAGGCGCTCGAAGCGGAGCTCGACGTCGCGAAGAAGAACCGCGCGCGGGTGGCCGAGCTCAACGCGAGCGGCGCGCTGCCCCGGGCGGAGCTCGACACGGCGGACGCAAAGGTCCGCCAGATCGAGGCGCAGATCGCGGCGAATCGCTCGCAGCAGCAGGCCGTTCGCATCGACCTCAACGCCAATCGTGATCGGCAGGCCGCAATGGTCGAGTCGCTCTCGTCGCGCGTCACGGACACGGAGGTCCGCTCACCACAAGACGGCGTCGTCCTCGGCAAGCTCGTCGAGGTGGGGGAGGTCGTGGCGATCAACCAGTCCCTGTTCCGGATCGGCGACACGTCGCGGCTCATCCTCGAGGCCATGGTGGACGAGGCGGACATCGCCAAGGTGAGCGACGGTCGCGGCGGCGTGCCGCCGAGCGCCTGCGCCATCAACCTCTACGCGTACCCCGCCTCGGCGTTCGGGGGCACCGTCTTCCAGGTCCTGCCCGACGCGAACCGGGATCGGAAGGCATTCTTGGTGAAGGTCCGGTTCGACGCGCCGCCTCCGGGCCTCCGCAGCGGCATGACGGCCGAGCTCAACGTCATCGCCAGCAAGAAACAGGGTGTGGTGCTCATCCCTGCGGGCGCGGAGTCGGACGGGAAGGTCTGGCTCGTGCGAGAAGGTCGCGCCTCGCGCAGGGAGATAACGGTAGGCACCCGGGATCTGCTGCGGCTCGAGGTCACCGCCGGGATCGACGAGGGCGATCTGGTCGTCGTCGACGGCCAGAGCACAATCGCCGAGGGCGCCCGCGTCTCGGTGACCGAGCGCGTGATGGACAAGCTCGAACCGCTCCCCGACAAGTCGCAGCCGACCACGACGACGATCAAGTAGCCATGAGCCGGGTCGTCCTCTTCATCGCGCTCCGGCAGCTCTGGGACCGCAAGCTCCTGAACGGCATCGCCGTCCTGGGCGTGATGCTGGGGGTGCTCACGCTCATCGCCATCAACGGCATCATGCAGGGCTTCCAGGTGAAGTTCCTGGCGAACATCATCAAGATCAGCCCACACGTCACCATCTTCGACAAGGAGCTCCGCCCCGCGCCGAGCCTCGCCGCGCGGTACACGGGGGAGCTCGTCGTGGCGAGCGTCTCCCACGAGGCCCCGAGCGACCGCCAGCTCCGGATCCGCCGACCTGACGAGATCGTCATGGCGCTCGAGTCGATGGACGGGGTGGACGGCGCGGCCGCGTCGGTCGTCGGCTCCGCCGTGCTGGCTTACGGCCCGAAGCAGTTTCCGGTCGACCTGCGCGGCATCGTGGCGGCGAAGCAAGAGCGCGCGACGCCGCTCGCGGCCTACGCCAAGGAAGGCAGCTTCCGCGCGCTCGACTCGGCGCCGGACGGCATCCTCCTCGGGTCGGGCGTCGCCGACCGGCTCGGCGCCAAGCTCGGCGATCAGCTCATCGTGGGCTCGCCCGCCGGGCAGCGCCTCAACATGCGCGTCGTCGGAGTCTTCGAGGCGGAGATCCCGCCCGTCGACTCCAGCCGCGTCTACGTCTCGCTCCACAACGCGCAGATCCTCCTCGGCAAGCCCGACGTCGTCGGTCGCATCGACGTGCGCCTCACCGACCCCGATCGCGCGCCCGAGGTGGCCGAGCGCGTGGAGCGTTTGTTCGGCTACGACGCCGAGAGCTGGCAAGAGACGAACGCGAACTTCCTGTCGCTGTTCGTCATGCAGAACACCATCATCAGCTTCGTCGTCGGCGCCATCCTCATGGTGGGCGGCTTCGGCATCCTGGCGATCCAGATCATGATCGTCCTGCAGAAGACGCGGGACATCGCCATCCTCCGGAGCGTGGGCTTCACGCGGAGCGACATCCTCAGCGCCTTCCTGCTGCAGGGCATGATCATCGCCCTCGTCGGCGCCGCCGTCGGCGAGATCGGCGGCCACTACCTCATCGGCTTCCTCGGGACCCTGAAGACCAAACAAGAGGGCCTCGTGAAGAGCGAGACCTTCCTCGTCTACGAGGACCCGAAGTTCTACGTCTACGGCTTCGTCTTCGCGCTCGTCGTCGGTGTGGTGGCGAGCCTCATCCCGGCCTGGCGCGGATCGAAGGTCGAGCCGGTCGACGTGCTGCGGGGGCAGATCGGCTGATGGAGGCCGAGCGGCACAGCCAGCCGCCGCGCCCGCTCGGCCCGCGGCTTCCCTGGCCGGCGCAGGGCGGGACGGTGCTCGAGACGAGCGGGCTCGTGCGCGATCTCGGCGCGCAGGTGAAGACGCGTGTGCTGACCGGGATCGATCTCGTGGTCCGCGAGCGCGAGTTCGTCAGCCTCACCGGGTTCTCCGGGTCGGGCAAGAGCACGCTTTTGTACCTGCTCGGCGCGCTCGACAAACCGACGAGCGGCACGGTCCGCATCGACGGCGTCGACATCGAGCGGCTCGACGACGATCAGCGCGCCATGTTGCGCGCCAAGAAGCTCGGCTTCGTCTTCCAGTTCCACTTCCTCTTGCCCGAGTTCACCGTGCTCGAGAACGTCATGCTGCCGATGCTCAAACGTGGCGAGCGCACCCCGAGCTCGGCGGAGAAGCGCGCGCGGGAGGTCATCACGTCGCTCGGCCTCGGCGAGCTCACGGAGCGCCGCCCCGGGCAGCTCTCCGGCGGCCAGCAGCAGCGCGTCTCCATCGCGCGCGCGGTCGCCAACGACCCGCGTATCCTCCTGGCAGACGAGCCGACCGGCAACCTGGACTCGCGCAACGGCGAGATCGTGATGGAGACCTTCGAGCACCTCGTGCGCGAGGAGGGCCTGACCATCGTCATGGTCACGCACGAGCGCACGTTTGCGTCCCGCGCGTCGCGCCAGATCGTCATGAGCGACGGCGCCATCGTGGAGGACATCGATCAGCGCTGAGCTGCCGCGCGACTACGACGCGAGCGGCAGATCGAAGCTGAAGCAGTTGCCGCGTCCGCCGTCGTTGGGCGAGACCGAGATGGTGCCGCCGTGCGCCTCGATCGCGAGCCTGCAGAAAGCGAGGCCGAGCCCGTGGCCTCGGTGCATCGCGTGCTCACCCGCCTGGACGCCGAAGCCGAACACGGCGCCGCGCGCCTCCTCCGGGATTGTCGTGCCGCGGTCTCGGACCGCACACAGGCAGCGGTCGTCGCGGGCGCTCACCTCCACCGAGATCTCTTCGCCCGCGCTGCCGTGTTGGATGGCGTTGGCCACCAGGTTCTCGATCACGCGGCCCACGATCTCCGCGTCCGCGCGGACGAGCGGCTCCGGCGCGGAAGGCGGGACGGTGATCGTCTTGCCCGCCGCGCGCGCGAGCGGCGCGAGGCGGCGCTGCACGGCCGACGCCGCGGTCACGAGCGGGAACACGCTCGGGCGCAGCTGGAGTCGGCGTGACTGGTGAAGGAACACGTCGAGGACGTCGGCCAGCATTCGCCGCGCGCGCTCCGCCGAACAGATCAGCTCCTCCACCGCCGACGCCGAGTCATCGTCCGCGGGCTCGATCGCGTTGGCGAGGAGCGAGACCGCCGTGAGCGGGTTGCGCAGATCGTGGACGATCATCGCGGCGAGGGCGCCCTGATCGAGCTGGTCTCGTTTCGCCGTGTGCAGCTCGCGCTCGACCAGCTGGAGCCGGCGTCGGAGCTCGAGCTCGGTCTCGACGTAGTGGGCGAGCCCCTCCAGGGTGGAGACGAGCTCCTCCGCGGGACGCCTCGGCTCATGATCGAGCGCGCAGAGCGTCCCCAGGCAGTGGCCTTGCGGCGTGCGAAGGGGAACGCCGCAGTAGAACCGGATGTGCGGGTGGCCCAGGACGAGCGGGTTCTCCGCGAACCGCACGTCGTCCTTGGCGTCGGGGACGAGGAGCGTCGCGTCGGCGCGGATGGCGTGATCGCAGAAAGCCCAGGACCGCGGGGTCTCGGGGAGGTCCAGCCCGCAACGCGCCTTGAACCACTGGCGCGTCTCGTCCAGCAGGGTGACGAGCGCCATGGGTGTCCCCATGAGCTTGGCCGCCGCCCGCGCCAGGCCGTCGAACACCGCCTCCGGTGGCGTATCCAGGATGCCGTAATCGTGAAGCGCTCGGAGGCGCTCGCTCTCGTCCCCGCTCCTACCCACGCTCCTAAATTATGGAACAGGCGAGGTTTGTCCAATTGTTAAGAACGCTGGCAGGTGTGTCACCTTGATGTTGCAGGGCTTGGTCTATGGTTTGCAGCGGGGGCGCCTCATGTACATCGCTCCGGTGCGTCCCCCGCGAATCGGCTCCCCGATGGCGAGCGCCGCTCCTCGGCTCCGATCGCTGCCGCCCCCGATGGCTTGGCCGCCCCCTCCTCCGCAGCGACCGTTACCCTCCTTCGACGACCCGATCACGCTGCACGACGACGAATTCGAGGAGATCCCGCAGGCCGCGCCGCCTCCGCCTTCGTCCCAGGTCGTGCCCAGGCTCCGCTTCGCGGTCTACGCGGGCCAGGCGCCGGGGGAGATCCTCTTGCGGCCGCTCGCTCCGAACCAGCGCCCTCCCGCCGGGGTACCCGTGGCTCGGCTCGAGCCGAGCGGACCGAGCGATGCGCAAGCCATCGCTCGGTGGGCGCGCACGAAGTGAAGGGCCTTACACAATCGTGACGGGCTCCGGTCAGGGCTCGAGCGTCACGATCTCGACCGCGGCGAACGTCTCCACCGGAGCCGGATCGCCGACGAGGTAGTAGGTCGCCGCCGGGTCGGAGCCCGAGCTCGAGCACCCCGAGACCTGATCCCCGTAGTAGAGCTGCCCCGTGTGCAGGGCGCCGAGGAAGTGAGGTGAAATCCCGCCGCACGCCTCGGCCGAAGCGACGGTGGCGTAGGCCGGCGGACCGGGGTCACACGGCTGCTCGTACGTCTGGACAAGCCGCTGCGTACAGGCCGCGTCGGCGAAGAAGCCGCCATTGGCAGGGGCATAGGCGATCGTCGGCGGCCCACAGCGGGTCGTGCCGTCCGGGAACAGGTACGGGTAGCAGCGCTCGCCCGACTCGCTGATCCAGATGCCGGCGCGTGTCGCCGGCGCACCATCCACACGGTACGTCCGAACGCGAGCCGGTCCGGTGCCCTCCACGACCTCCTCCAGAGCCGGCAGCTCGCTCAACGGGATCTCTGCGCCGAGCTCGGCGTAGGCATAGCCCGGCGCACCGAGCGACCCGCAGTTCTCCCCGTAGAGGGTGAACGACTCGGCGGTGTCCGCGCCCACTTGGTAGAGGTACCGCTCGGCGCTGCAGACATCCGATGAGGGGGCCGTCGCCAGCGTCGGCTTGGCGCACGCCGGATCATACGCGAGCGCGCCCGCGGCGACCTCCGTCGAACAGGTCTCGTCGGAGTAAGCCGGTTTTGCCCCCGTGGTCACGCCCGGCAAGCAGACGAATCCATCGCCCGCCGGCGAGGGCCCGCAAGGGAGGCCCCGCGCGACGTCGGTCGGGGAGTCCCCGATCAAGCGCGCGCCGTCTGCGCTCTGGAGGTAGATGACAGAAAGGTCATCGCCACGCGGCTCGGTCACCGTCTCGAAGGCAGCAAACGCCTCGGGCGCGACCTCGGCCAGCTCGGCGAACTCCCCGGCGAGGCCGGGAATGGCCACACACGTGACGCCGTCATCCGCGTAGACCGTCGCCGGCGGGCTCGTGAGGTCCGCGCCGACCTGGAACGCTCGAAGCATCACGCTCGATACTCCGCACCCGGCGTCGTAGCGCGCCTCGGTCACGTATTTGCCGTAGGCCGGATCGAGCTCGCAGACGATATCCGAGCGCTGCAAGACCGGCTGCGTGCACGAGGCGTCGGTGTAGAGGACCTGGCCGACGTAGCCGCTCGGCATGCACCGCAGCGCGCCGTCGGTCCCGAGCCCGGGACCGCAGGCGGCCCCGAGCTCGCTGTCGTACATCTCCCAATACTGCTCGGCGTCGCCCGCCTTCTGCACGCGGATCTTCAGCCGCGTGCCGCTGACGTACCGCGGGATGGCCGCTCCGCCCCCCGCGCCGCCGCCCCCCGACGCTCCCGCGCCACCGGCGCCGGTGCCGCCGTCGTCGCCGCACGCGGTGAGGAAACAGAGCCCTGGGAGGAGGATGGTCGCGAGGAGGGAAGGTAGGCGCATGGCCCCAAAGCTAGCTCACTTCTCGTCGTCGATCTTGGCGACGACGTCGTCGGTCGTGGCCTGGCCGGCGGCGACCTCCTTGGCGGCTGCCTCGATCTCGGCCTGCTTCTCCTTGGCGGCCTTCTCGACCTCCTTCTTGGCCTTCTCGAACTCCTCCGCCGCCTCGCCCTTCTTGAAGGCGTCGAAGGTCTTCTTCGCCTCCGACGAGAGCGACTTCAGATCGCCGCCTTCGGCGAAGTGCTTCGAGACCGTGCGGCCGAGCGCGTAGGTCGTCGTGTAGGCGGCCGCGGCGCCGAACACGCTGCCCCAGACCGGCACGAACTTCACGAGCTGCGTCACCGCCGTCCGCGCGAAGCCGAGGCCGAGCGCACCGAAGAAGGTGGAGGCCGCCTCCTTCCGCGTGAGCTTGTGGCCATAGTAATTCCCGATGTTCGTCACGAGCTCGCCCTGCACGCCGTAGATCACCATCTCGGTGATGAGCGAGATGCCGGGGAAGGGGTTCGCGCCGAGCACCGCCGCCAAGAACGCGCTCTTCTGGATGCGGGCGCGGACGGCCTTCTCGCGGGCCTCCGGATCGAGCGCCGCGGCGTCGTCGGCGCGCTTCTTCGCCGCGGCGTCGAGGATGTTCGTCACCGTCGCGCTCTCGTCGGTGAGCCCGTAGGCCTCGCGGACCTTGGAGAGGATCTTCGACTCCTCCGCGTGCGCTTCGCCGTCCGCGACGGAGAGGAGGAGCGCGGCGCGGTAGGTCGCGTGGCGCACCTCCGGGTCGACGATCTTCTTGAGCTCGTCGTCGAGATCGAACTCCTCCGCGAGCAGCTTCGTCAGATCCGTCATCGGCGCGAGCTCGCGCAGCGCCTCCTCGAGCTGCGCCTTCTCCGCGTCGGCGAGGCTGCCGTCGGCCCGCGCCACCGCGATCATCACCTTCAGCCCGGCAAGCGCTTGGTCATCCGCCATGAGTCCCTCCTGTGGGCCCGCGAGGATAGCGAACCGGTGGCGGCCGCCACCGCCAATTCTGGCGGCGCCACCCGCGCGCGCCGTTTTGCCGCGGTTTCCGGGTGATCCCGGCTGGCATCGCGCTCGCACCAGGGCTCGGCATGCAAGCCACCGCGCTCACCCTCGGCCTCGTCGGTATCGACGCGCACCTCGTCTCGGTCGAGGTCGACTCCGGGCGCGGGCCGTCCGCGTTCCACCTCGTCGGCCTCGCCGAGGCCGCCGTACGCGAGGCGCGCGTCCGCGTGCGCGCGGCGCTCAAGCAGCTCGAGGTGGAGCTCGACGAGCACGTCATCACCGTCTCGATGTCTCCTGCCGACGTGCGCAAGACGGGGAGCGCGTTCGACGTCGCGCTCGCGCTCGGCATCCTGGGCGCGCTCGGTCGGGTGGACCCGGCGACCCTCGCCGGCGTCGTCCTCCTCGGCGAGCTCGGGCTCGGCGGCCAGCTCCGCCCCGTGCGCGGCGTGCTGCCCGCGCTCGCCACGGCACGCCGCCTCGGCGTCACGCGCGCCATCGTCCCCGTCGACAACGAGGCCGAGGCGTCGGCCGTCACGGGTGTCGACGTGCTCGTCGCCTCCACGCTGGAGGACGTCGTGCTCGGCTTGCGGGGCGAGCGAGCGTTGCGGCCCGCGAAGATGCCGGGCGCGAGCGCGGGCGGGTCGGGCTGCTTCGCGGCGGACCTGGCGGAGATCCGCGGGCAACACGGCGCGAGGCGCGCGCTCGAGATCGCCGCGGCGGGCGGGCATAACCTCCTGATGATGGGGCCGCCCGGCGCGGGCAAGACCATGCTCGCGCGCAGGCTCCCCACGATCTTGCCGCTCATGACGCAAGAGGAGGCGCTGGAGGTGACGGCCATTCATTCGGTCGCCGGTCTCCTCGGCGCCGGGGCGGGCCTCCTCGCCGATCGACCATTTCGAGCCCCGCACCATACCGTGAGCGTCGCCGGGTTGGTCGGCGGCGGCAGCCCCGTCCGGCCGGGGGAGGTCTCGCTCGCCCATTGCGGTTGCCTCTTCCTGGACGAGCTGCTCGAGTTCGGCAGGGCCACGGTCGAGGCGCTTCGCCAACCATTGGAGGACGGTATCATCGCGGTCTCCCGCGCTCGTGAGCGCGCCGTCTTCCCGGCGCGGCCGCTCGTCGTCGCCGCGCTCAACCCCTGCCCGTGTGGTTACGCGGGGACCCTTCGGTGCACGTGCCCGCCCGACCGCGTCCGGAGCTATCGCCAGCGCCTGTCTGGTCCGCTGCTCGATCGGATCGACCTGCAGATCGCGCTGCCTCCCGTTGAAATTGCGGATCTGTCATTCGCCGCGGCCACTGGTGAGCCCTCGGCCGTGGTGCGCGAGCGCGTGGTGCAGGCGAGAGCGGCGCAGGCCGCGCGTGCCTCGTCCGGCGAGGTCGGGGCGCGGCTCAATGCGACGCTCGGCGCGGCCGACCTCGCCCGCGTCGCTTCGCCCGACGCAGCAGCCGAGCGCGTCCTCCGGACGGCGGCCGAGGCGCTCGGCCTCTCCGCGCGCGCCTTCGGCAAGGTGCTCCGCGTCGCACGCACGCTGGCCGACCTCGAGGGCGCGACAGGGGTGGGCGCGCCGCACGTCGCGGAGGCGCTGCACCTGCGCCTCTTGGACCGCGTGCGCGCGCCGGCCGCGCAGAACGCGACGGTGGGGTGAGGCGTTTCGCAACGCGCCAACCTGTGGTCTGCTCCTCGGGTGCGCGTCTCGAGAGCCAAGGTGGGGAGCCTCGCTCGCCGCGTGTTCGCGGCGCTCGTCTGCGTGATGGCAGCGGCGGGGTGCGCGAGCGGCGCCGAGCCCGCTGTGCCGCCGGGCGGCGCCGCCGGTGCCGTTGCCGTCGCGGCGCCCGCGACCCCCAAGCGCACGCCGCCGCCATGGCCCGTCTTCCTGCCGGCCTCCCTTCCGCCGCCCGAACCGAGCGCAGCTCCGGCACCCGACCCGGTGCCGGGCGACGACGGGCCGACCCCGACGGGCGGCGCCCTCTCGGGAGCGGCAGACGCCATCGCGTCCTTGGCGCCTTATTTCCGCCGCTGTTACAACCGGGCCCTCCTCGAGGACCCGCACATGAAGGGGAGCGTGCGCATCACCGGCACGATTGGCGCCGACGGTACTGTCATTGACGCGAGCTGGGGTCTAGCCGAGGGGCTCTCGCCCCAGGTGTGCGACTGTCTCAGGCGCGCCATCCTCGCGCAGCGCTTCAATCCACCGGATGGCGGGGGGGCGACCGTCGTCGTTCCGATCGCGCTCCTTCCGCAGCAACCGGCGGCAAGCCCGTCGCCCTGATCGCGTCGCGAGTGTGAGGTCGATGCCCCGGTCGATCACAGTCCCAGGTGCCAGTGCGGCGACGACGTGTCGCGCTCGTCCGTCAGCTTCACGCCCGGCTCGGCGCGAACGGCCGCGCGGAGCGCGGCGATGTCGGAGTCGCGGAGGCCACGCGACCGCACGTCCGCCGCGCCGAACTCGAGGTGGCGCGAGACGTATTCGTCGCGCTCGACCTGCGCCTTGATGACCTTCGTCATCGCGTCGATCACGCTGCGCTCGCTGTGGCGCTTGGCGGACTTGGCCGTCCGGTAGGCATCGAGGATGGGGCGCACGAGGTCGGTGCGCGTGTAGAGGGCGAGCAGGTCCTCGCCAGCCTCGGCCTTTTTGTACATGAGCTTCGCCTGGGTCCGCGGGTCGCGATCTCCGCCCGTGATCACCAGCTTCTTGCCGGTCGACTCCGCGTAGCGCGCGGCGACCGCGAGGAGCCTCGTGCGAGCCGTCTTCGTCAGGCGCAGGCTGCGGGCGTTGACCTCGAGGTGTTTGTTCGACACGACGCGCTGGACGTCGTCGTCCTTCGGTGACTTCTTCTCCGACGAGCCCTCCTCGGCCTCGGGCTTGTCGCCCGCGTCCGCCTTGTCGTCTTCCGTCTTGCTCGGCGCCCCGGAGGTCTCGGAGCTCGGGGGCGCCTCGGGCTTCGCCTTGTCGTCGCGTGCGGGGCCGCCCTTGTCCGCAGCCTTGTCGGAAGCTCGGGCGTCACCCGCCAGGCAAGCGGCGACCATCAAGGCGAGGTGGAGGAAAAACGACGGACGGACCTTCGACGCGCGCACGGGGGGGCCTGGGTGCCACGACGGCGCGGCATCGTCAATCGCGCGCGCCGCGTGCGCGGCTCCTCCTCAGGCCATCCGCGGGGGACGGAAGCTCGGGTGCTCGCTCACGCGCTCGGCGACCTTCGCCACGGCGACAGAGAGAGGCCTCGCGCCGTCGACGCTTCGGCGAATCGCGATGGCTTGGACCACGAAGGCGACCGCCGCGAGCGCGGCGAGCGGCGCGACCCCGGCGGTCGCGGAGCCGAGTTGGGCTTTCATCCAGGCCGCTCCCATCGGCAGAAAGAAGCCGCCGAGCCCGCCGAGCCCGCCGACCACGCCCGACACTGCGCCGACCGACTGCCCGTAATACTGCGGGATGTATTTGAACGTGGCTCCGGAGCCGATGCCCATGGCGATCCCCGCGGTGAAGACGAGCACGACCGTGGCCGCCAGAGGCGGCGCGAAGGCCACCGGGGTGAGCGCGACCGCGATCACGAGCAACGACCACCGAAGCACCGGTCGCGCGCCACGTTCGTCGGCGAGCTTGCCGCCGTAGGCGCGGACGACGGCGGCCGAGAAGGTGAAGGTCGTCGCCAGAAGCCCGGAGACCTTCGGTGTGAGCTTGCAGCTGTCGAGATAGACGTCCGACATCACGAGCGCGGCGGCCACGAAGGCTCCGAACGTCGCGAAGTAGTAGAGCGAGAAGCGAAGGACGCGGGCGTCTTTGACCGGCGAGAGGAGCTCGCGCAGCGTTCGGGTCGGACCCTTCGCGGGAGCGTTTCGAACCGCGAGGAAATAGGCGACCGCCGTGACCGCCAGCACGAGGGCGTAGAGGCGGAAGGTCGCCCGCCACCCGAGGGGCGCCAGAAGGAAGGGCATGCCCAACGTGGTGATCGCCGTCCCCACGGTGCCAGCTCCCAGCACGCCGAGCGTGAACCCTTGTTTTGCCGGCGGTGTCCAACCGGAGACGTTTTGCACACCCACGACGAATGTCGTTCCGACGAATCCGAGGACGAGCCCGCCCACGACCAACCCCGCCAGCGAGCTGCTGAAGGAGAGCGCCAGCGCGCCGAGCACGCCGAGCAGCTGGACGAGCGGGAACGTCGCTCGGGCGCCGATGCGATCGGCGAGCAGGCCGATGGGGAGCCTGAGCGCCGCGCCGAGGAGGATGGGGGTCGCCTTCAGAAGGCCTGCGGTCGTCTCGGAGATGCCGAGATCGCTCGCGACGAATCGCGCTGCTGGGCCGAGCATCACCCAGACCGCAAAGGAGAGCGTGAATGCAACGGTGTTGATCGTCGTGATCAGGATGGTTCGTCTATCGAGCATGACCTGCCTCTGCTGAGTGAGAATGGGGGAGCAAGCGACTCGACGAATGGCGGACCACCCAAACCGAGAGGCTGCCCAGGGCCGGGGTTGCCTCTGGCTTTCAGAAAACGACGGGTAGGTCCGCCTGCATCAGCTGGTAATGGAGCTCCGCCAGCTTGCCCTCGACGCCCATTCCCCACGCGACGCCGGGCCGGAACGAGACCTTCTCCGTGAGCGGGACGTATCCTCGAGCGCCGAGCGCGAAGCTCGTGTTGTCGCGCAGGGAGGGGTCCTTTGCGACGGCCTCCGGCGTGCTCAGCATTCGCTGATAGCGGAGCTCGCCCAGGAAGGAGAGCTGCGGCACGATGAAATATCCGAGGGACAGCCCGGCCGTGCCGGCGAAACGCGCCGGGTCGGGGAGCACTTCCTGGCCACGCGATCGCAGCAGGGGGGCCAGGGCGAGGCCGAGCTGCGCCGTGAAGCCCCGGTAGTGAAACGCGACGTCGCCGGTCAGGGGAACCGCGGTCTCGTTCACGGCGAAGTAGATGTTGTCCATCGAGGCGCGGGTGTAAGCGCCTGCCTTCTGCGCTGCCGCGGCCGCGGGATCCGGGTCGTCTCCTCCTCCGCTGCCGACGGGCGCTGAGAGCCCCAGCGAGGTCGCGAAGCGAACCATCGGGTGGAGATCGGTGGAGAACGACGCAGCGACGACGGGATTCGAGAATGCCGTGACGTCGGACGCCCCATCGGGCATGTAACGCGTGATACCCCACTTCGCGCTCAGGCCGACGTTCGGCGAGAGCTTCACGCCGGCGCCCAACATCGTCACGTTGGCGATGTCGTGTTGGCCGTCGACCGAGGGGATCCCGACCGAGTCCTCGACTCGAACGAAGTGGGCCGCGCTCATTCCGCGCATCGACCAGGAGGGGACGATGGGTGAGGGGGACGGCGCAGGGGCCTTCGACGTCGTGGTGTCGGCGGTCGGCTGGTCCGCAGGGGGCTCTTGGGCATACGCGAGCGAATGCGACAGCAGCGCGGTCGCGCACACCAATGGGCATATCGACGAATGCGCGAGCTTCCTGTTCATGGTGTGACTCCTTCGTGCCTCGAGAGAGAGAGCAGAGCGCGGCTCGACGTCGCGCAGCGACGCGTGGATCGCGCTGGGCGTCCGGTGTGATGGAGGGCCTCGTCGGTGGCGGTTGCCTGGGCGCGGCGCTTCAGCGTGCCGCGGCGACGACCAGGCGGTCGGCCTTTGCCGGTGAGGCCGACTGCGATTGAAGCATCGCGACGAGCTGAGCCAGCGCCTCGGGCGGGAGCTTCGAGAGCGCCTCTTGTGCGTTCGCGACCTTGGCGGAGAGCTTGTATTTGGTCAGGCGCTCCTTCATGACGCCCATCTGACGGCTCATCTGTTCTGCCGCGGAGGCGACCTCGTTGCTCTGCTGGCTGCCCGACTGAGCGCCTTCGGTGACCTGGCCCATCGACTCGGACACGCTGCCCAACATCCGCGCCTGTTCGCTGCTCGCAGCCGCGATCTCGCCCGCGAGGTCGACGACCTTGGTGACGTTGGTGACGATCTCCTTGAGCGCCTCTGCCGTGACGCTGGCGATCTTGACGCCCTGGTCCACCTTCAGCGTCGACTCTTCGATCAGTTGAGCGGTCTCCTTCGCCGCCTTGGCGCTTCGCTCGGCCAGGTTCCGAACCTCCTGCGCGACGACCGCGAAGCCCTTGCCATGGCGCCCGGCGCGCGCTGCCTCGACGGCCGCGTTCAGGGCGAGGAGGTTCGTCTGAAAGGCGATCTCGTCGATCACTTTGATGATGCGCGCGATCTGCAGCGAGGAGCCGTTGATCTGCTCCATGGCGACCGACATCTCGACCATGCGGGCCTGACCCTGCTGCGCGGCCGCGGAGGTCAGCGACACGAGCTGGTTTGCCATCGACGCGTTCTCGGCGTTGGCCTCGACCATCTTCGACGCCCGGTCGAGCGAGCTGGACGAGTCGGACGCGGCTCGATTGAGCTGAACGGAGCTCGAGGACATCAGGTGGCTGGTGGAGCGAAGCTGAACCGAGGCCTGCTCGATCTGCTCGACCACGAGCCTCACCTGTCCGAAGGAGTCGGACATCGCATCGATCAGCTGGTTCATGCCGTCCCCGATCGTCCGGAAGAACCCTTGATAGCCCCTCGCCGCCACGCGCTGCGTGAGGTCGCCTTCGACCGCCGCCGCGAGGACCCGCTGGACCTCCTCCTGGGCCAGGATCTCTTCCGTTCGATCGACCCACTCGAGTGAGTAGCCGACGGCCTTGTCGGAGGCGTCTCGAGCGGCGCTCGCGATCAGCTCGAAGATGCGGCCGCCGAGCTTCACCTGTGTCGTGTGGTGACCCCGGAGGTCTCGAAGCAGGTATTGGTGGGCGGTGGGGTTCTTGTGGAAGCGATCGATGCTTCCGCCGAGCACGTCTTCCACACGGAACTGCGGGATGTCGGCCTGGATGGCCGCCTCGTGTTTCCGAAGGAGCGCCAAGAGCGCCTCGTTCATGTAGACGACCTTGAAGTCCGCGTCGGCGATCATCAGGTTGGCCGTCGCGCCGTCGAGCGCAGACTGGATGCGGAGGCCGCGCTCGACGAGCACCGCGCTCTCTTTCTTCATGCGCTCGCGCTCGTTCACGATCGCGGTGACGTCCTGCGCGAACTTGACGATCTTGAAGACCTTCCCGACGTCGTCGACAACGGGGTAGTAGCGCGCACCGATGAACAAGACAGTCCCGTCAGCCCGGACTCGTCGGACCTCTGCCGAGTGAAACTGCCCGCCGCGCAGCTTCGCCCAGAGCTCCCGGTAGTCGGAGCCGGTCGTCGTCCCGGGCTCCATGAAGATGCGATGGTGTTTGCCGACGATCTCGCTGCGCTCGTAGCCCATCGTCGCGCAGAAGTTGTCGTTCGCGTCGCGGATGGTTCCGTCGCTCTCGTATTCGATCACGGACACCGCGCGCCACAGCGCGTCGATCAGGAGCCTGGAGTCGTCGTTCTCGCGCGTGGTGCTCGGCATGGGGTCCCCTTGGGAAAGCGACTTCGCGGCATGCGGCGCCGCCACCTTCTGGGCCGAGAACGGTGCGCGTCTGCCCCGCTAAAGGGTCCGGACGGGTATAATCGATCGTTTGTTAATTGCGTAACGTAGGGTCTTCACAGAGATTTCAGACGATGCTCAGTCAGCGACGAGACGTTCACGCCGCGGCGCGGATGAGGTCGAGCAAGCCGGGATAGGCGCGCTCGATGTGATCGAGGCGGAGCGAGATGAGCCGCCGCGTTCCGTCGGGCCGTCCCTGCACCAGGCCGACCTCTTCCAGGATCGCGAGGTGGTGGGAGAAGGTCTGCTTCGTGACGTCGTACTCGAAGCCACCGCGCGCGAGCTCGGCAAGCGGAAGATCGCGTTCATCGCCGCCCGCGAGGGTCTCGAGAGCCCACGGCTCGGCCCCGCGCTCAAGCAGGACTTCGGCGGCGTCTTCATCGCCAACCAGGGCTTCACGAAGGAGACCGCCGAACGCGCCATTCTGGAAGGCGAGGCGGACGCAGTCGCGTTCGGCAAGCTCTTCATCTCCAACCCCGATCTGCCGGAGCGCTTCCGCACCGGCGCGCCGCTCACGCCGGGGGACGACCGCACCTTCTATTCGGATGGGCCCGCCGGCTACACCGACTACCCGCGCCACGGAGAACGGGCGAGCGCGAGCCGGGTGGAGGAAGCCGCGCTCTGACCCGCGGCCCGGGCCACCAGAGCTAGAACCTCTCCTCCTCCAACCTTCAAGCAGGGCCGATCATGCTGTCGAGCGGCAGACTCGGCGGGCTCGGCGATGGTCTCGTGTGGTCGGTGCCCGTGGCTCATGCTCGATGCGTTCCGCGGTCTGTCAGCAGAGCCGGGCCCTCGGCACTTCCTGACCCAGGCCCCTCCGGTGGCGGCAACGAGAGCGTCAGCGCCTCGATCGTCGGCATGGGGCGCTCGGTGGCCGAGCGCTCTTCGGGAGCGCTCTCGCCACCTGGGGCGAGGTGAAAGGAAAGGTCTCCCCGGGCGAGCGGTTGCGGGCGACCGACAGGGCCTGGATGAGTTTCATCGTGCCTTCGTGGTCGCATGGTTGGCCTTCGCTGTGCCCCGAATGACCCTGATTCGACCCGTCGGGCGCTCGTAACTGTGCGAGATCTCGTCAGCGGGATCGCCGAGAAGCCGGTGAATGCGACCAAGACGACCCAGATGAAACTCATCCTGGCCTTCGCGGTCGGGAGTCGCGCTGGCTTGCCGATTGGGCGAGCGCAACGACTGAGTCGTGCAGATTGTTCCGCGCGGAGGCGTCACTCGGCCGCTGGCTGGCCCAGAGCTGATCGCCGACTTCGTCGTCGAAGGAGCGACAGACAGAGGCCAGATGAAATTCATCCTGGCCTTCGTGATCGCATGGGACGACGGCGCCGCCGCCGATGCGAGCTCAACTGGGCATCGTCGCCGCCCGGGCCAGAGGCACCGCGCGACCCACTCTGCGCTTCGCTTCGTCGGACCTTGCAGGGTGGCAGCCCGCGCCGCGACAACGTCCGGTGTCTCCAGACCAGGCTCAAAGCGCCGTACGATGCTCAGGCCCGCCTCGACATCGGACGTAACCGGAGGTGGACCCGGCCGCCTGGAGCCTCTTGGCGCAGTCTCGTCTGGCGTAACCCCAGCTCTGCTGTGATGCGCGCAGGAAGCACGCTCCGCGAGTGTCGTACTCTCGTTCGCGGCTGGGGCTTTCCGCCAGGCTTGGCTCGGGAACAGCCGACAACCCGGGCAACCCGGGTTAGCCCTCCTCCAGCGCGGCGGCGACGAGGAACTCGTGGACGCGCGACTCACCCGAAGAGAGGTCGAGCATCGCCAACGGATGAGAGTCCCACATCTCATACGCCATCCACACGCCTGCCAGCGCAAGGTATCGAGGGGACCGCGAAGCCACTTCGCGCCAGCGCTTCCGGAGCTCGTCGTGCATGACGCGCTCCACCAGCCCGACGTCCTCCACCGTGCTCCCAAGCGGGGAGTCGGCTCGACCGAGTGGGTACCTCCCGCGCGGATCGAGCAGGGACTCGCCGCGAAGAAGGTCGCGACCGTCCAGCGCCGTCTCGCGCGGCCGCCCAAGGCTGTCGAAGGTCCACGTGGTGATCCCCACGCTCTCGAACGCGTACATCGGCTTCAGGTCGAACAAAAGGCAGGCAAGGTCGTGTTGGTCATCGGCAAGCCCCGCGATCTCGCGAAGCTCGTCGGTGAGCCTCGGGCCGAGCCGCTCGAACCCAGCGCGCACCGCATCCTCCGTCACCCATTCGATTGTCGGCTTGCTCTCCCGGGCCATGCGCCTCACGCTTAGACGAGCGGGAGGGGTCTGCCTGACCCGTTGGTGCGGCGGCCGCTTCGTCTGATTGCTCCGCGACTGCTACGCGGGTACCACCGTGCTGGTGTCTCGACAGCCGCGCTTCTACGCCGAGTCGTTTGCTCCCTTCTGTGAGCGCGCGCGGTGGGCCCTCGATCACCACGGCCTGACCTACCGCGAGATCGAGCAGGTCCCGCTCCTGGCCGAGGTCACGCTCCGTCTCGCGGCGCGCCGGCTGCGTGGCCCCGTCACGGTGCCGCTCCTGGTCACCGAGGGGCGCACAATCATGGACTCACACGAGATCGCGCGCTGGGCAGAGGAGCGAGGCACGGGGGCGCCGCTGTTCCGCGAGGCGGACGAGGTCGATCGCTGGATCGAGGTGAGCGACGCCATCATGGCATCGGGCCGCGCGCTCCTGCTCGACCGGCTCTCGACCGACGCCGACGCCCTAGCCGAGCAGCTGCCGCCATTTGTGCCCGCGCCGCTCCGCCGCCCGCTCTCGGGCTCCGCCCGTCTTGGTGTGCTCCACCTGCGTCGGAAGTACGGAACACAGGAGCGCGCCGCCGACGCGCACGAGACCGCGCTCCGCGGCCGGCTCGAAGAGGTGCGCGCGCGAATCACCCATCGAGCCGCCGGCCTGTTCTCGTACGCGGACATCACGCTCGCGGCGTCTTTGCAGTTCATTCTTCCGGTTGCCGAGGAGCACATCCACCTCGGCCCGGCTTCGCGGCGCGCCTGGACACATGCTCGTCTCGCCGAGCAGTTCGCCGACGTCCTCGCGTGGCGAGACGAGACCTACGCCGCGTTCCGGCGGCGCGGCTGACCACACGCTCACCTCGCGTCGAGCCAATCTCTCAGATCCGCGCCGAGCTCGGCGGCGGCGCTCAACGTGACCGCGTGGCCGGCCTCGTAGGTCGGGAAGCGGACGCGAACCTCCCGCTCGGGTGAGGTGAGGACAATCTCCCCGGGTCGGCTCGCGCCTGCCGGCGAAGCCGTGTCGAGCGTCACGTCGTACGCCGTGAGATCGAAGAGGGCGGGTAAGGCTTCGGTGTACACGACGGCGTCGTAGCGCGCGTTGGTGACGAACGTGCGTGATCGCGTCATCACGTCGATCAACGCATTGGCGCTGCCCGCGTCGCCCAGCATGTTCGTGCACGCCGGCCGGAGCGGTAGCCAATAGGCGTCGGTATCGGGGAGGTCACCCAAGGCGGCGCGGAGCCCGGCCTCGGCGAGCGCGATCTGCTGGAGATCGTAGTCCTCGAGCAAGCGGGCGGCGTCGGTCCGCTCGGCCGCGGGGAAATGGTCGATCGAGGTGAGCTCGACCCCGAGGAGGTCCTCGAGCGAGAGCGGGTCGTGCAGCGCGTTCTGCGCCCGGGTCGCCACCTCCACCTCGTAGGTGGGGTCGCGCCGCACGTCGTATTGGTCGTAGGCCGCCATGTCGGCGAGGAACGCGGCGAAGTCCGGGTCTTGCGCCATGAGCATGCTCTGGAACTGGATCTGCGTCGTCCCGAAGAAGTTCGGCTGAATGAGCGCTTGCTCCCCGAACTGCGCCGCCACCTCGTCCGGCGTTCGCGCCTCGCCGGCCCGAGCCGGATCCACGGCGTCGAAATGGGCCTGCACACGCTCGCGGAGCCAGGGGAGCCGCTCGTGAATGGTCTCCAGCTGGGGCACGGGCCGCTCGGGCGGGGTCGCGTAATGCTGCAGGAGGTAGAGCATCATCGGCGCGCGCGTGCCGCCGTAGCTCTCGCCGACAAGGACGACACGCCGGCCGCGGAGGGCCGGGTGGGCGTCGAGGAAATCGAGGAGGGCGTGCACGTAGTCGGCTGCGTCCTCGATGTAGCCCTGCATGCCGTCGAGGCAGGCGGGCAAGGGGCCGATGCCATAGGAGAAACCCGTCTGTCGCTCGTCCAGGTAGAGGAGGTTCGCGAAGCGCGTGTAGGGCGCGGGGTTCTCGAAGAGGCCTGGGTCCGTCGCTGCGTTCGCGTCCAGGGTGAGCGGTCCGGTGCCGTACACCAGGAGGAGCCCCGAGGTCGCGGACCCCGGGCCACCATTGAAGAAGAGCAGGAGAGGCGCCTCCGCCGCGTCGGGCGCAGCGGGCTGGAACGAATAGAACATGCGCGCGGGGTAAGGCGGTCCGACGACGGTCGCAGGCGGAACCTCGAGGAACCCGGCCTCCGCAGGGAGGTCGATGGGCGGCGCGCCGCCTCCGCCGCTTCCTCCGCCGCCTGCCGCAGCGGCTCCTGCTCCCCCGGCGCCCGAGCCGGTCGCCGTGTCGTCGCCACAGCCCCACGCGGCCAGAGCTCCCGCGAGCACGAACGAGAGCAAAGCCAAGGGCGAACGCATCCGCGTCATCGTACGCGCGCGCGCGGCGCGGCGAGAAGGGCCCCGGTGCGAGAAGGGCCGAGCCGGTGGCGCCGCCACCCCTCGAAAGCGGCGCCGCCACCCGGGACGCCGTCGAGCCAAGCCTCTTTCCGCGGAGAAATGGTCACGTCGGCATCGGCACGAATGTCGCCATGGGCTCCGTCGCGCGGGTCGAAAGGTGGCCCGCGAGGAGAGTCAAATGAGCGTTTCGGAGAAGCTTCGCAGCATCAAGCCGGTCCTCGCTGCGATCGAGAAGCAGTTCGGGAAAGGGGCCATCATGTCACTCGGCGACGAGGAGGAAGAGACGGGGCTGGGCGTCATCCCCACGGGTTCGATGATGCTCGACAAGGCGCTGGGTATCGGCGGGTATCCGCGCGGTCGCATCGTCGAGATCTACGGGCCGGAGTCGAGCGGCAAGACGACGCTGACGCTCCACGCCATGCGCGAGGCGCAGCGCCTCGGCGGGGTGGCGGCGTTCATCGACGCCGAGCACGCGTTCGACGCCAACTACGCACGCGCCATCGGCGTGGACACGGAAGGCCTCCTCGTCTCGCAGCCCGACTCGGGCGAGCAGGCGCTCGAGATCGCGGAGATGCTCGTCCGAAGCGGCGACGTCGACGTGGTCGTCGTCGACTCGGTCGCGGCGCTCGTGCCCAAGGCCGAGATCGAAGGCGACATGGGCGATTCGCACATGGGCTTGCAGGCTCGCCTGATGAGCCAGGCGCTCCGCAAGCTCACGCCCGCCGTCCACAAGACGGGGACGACGCTCATCTTCATCAATCAGCTGCGCCAGAAGATCGGCGTCGTCTTCGGCAATCCGGAGACGACGACCGGCGGCAACGCGCTGAAGTTCTACGCGAGCGTGCGGCTCGACGTGCGGCGCATCGGCGCGGTGAAGGTCTCCGACGAGGCGGTCGGCTCCAAGACGCGCGTGAAGGTCGTGAAGAACAAGATGGCCCCGCCGTTCAAGGAGGCGGAGTTCGATATCCGCTGGGGCACGGGCATCGACTCGGCGACCGACCTGGTCGACTTCGCGTCGTCGGCGGGCGTTCTGGAGAAGAGCGGCTCGCACCTCTCCTTCGCCGGCGAGCACATCGGACAGGGCAGGGAGCGCGCCCGCGAGACGCTCATCGCCAACGCAGACCTCTACGAGCAGCTCCGCCAGGCGGCGCTCGCCGCGGAGGGCGTGCCCCTCAACGGCGCGGCGCACTGAGCCCACTCTTCACCAATCACGAGACCAAGAAAGAACAACGGAGAAGTCATCATGTCGAACAGCATCAATCGAGTCGTCATCGGCGGGCACCTGGGCGCGGACCCGGAGCTCCGCGTCACGCAGGCCGGGGTCGCCATCCTCAAGCTCCGCCTCGCGACGAACGCGGTCCACTACGACGCGTCGAACAACCTCGTCGAGCGGACGGACTGGCACGACGTCACGCTCTTCGGGACGCGCGCGGAGGGCCTCGCCCGCATCCTCAAGAAGGGGGAGGCGATCGTGGTCGAAGGCACCCTCCGTTCGTCCACGTACGAGCGGGAGGGCATGAAGATCAAGCGCGTGGAGATCGTCGCGCGAGACGTCATGCTCTCGGGCAAGCGACGCGGTAACGCGGGGCCGTCGATCGCGAGCGCGCCCGCGGCGATGCCCTTCGAGGAGGAGCCCTACGCTGCGGATGGCGCGCCGCTCAGCGAGCTCGCCACGACGGGTGAGCAGGTCGTCGCGACGGCCTGACGACGGCGGTGCGGGCGCCTCTCCGGAGGCGCCCGCGCTCGCGGCGCTCAGAGCGCCCAGTACTTCTCGTCGTCGAGGCCGTCCTCGCGCTCGGGCAGGCCGCGCGTGAGCCGGGGCGACGCGCGCGTCAGCACCTCGTAGCTCACGCGATTCGCGTAGCGGCAGACCTGGCTCATCGACGAATACGTCAGGAAGGGGCGCGTGTGTTTGGCCGAGTTGGGGACACGCGCGCGGTGGTGGAGGTTCGCCGACATGTCGTGCAGGAGCGCGGCGAGGGCCGCGTCGCCGGCGCCGTTGGTGCTGGTGATGCGCTCGGGGCCGCCGTGGTACGGAGCGATGTGCGCGTAGACCTTCGTCGGTCGGTCGCACTCGCGGCGCCGGATCGGGCGGCTGAACTCGTAGCGGTTGAACTCGGCGATGGCGCCCGGCAAGAGCGGATAACGCGTCTCGCGCTTCACGGCCTCGTCGGTGTAGCCGGTGAGGTAGAGGCCGATCGGGCCGGCCGTGCAGAGCACGAGATCGGCGAGCTCGAGCGCGCGGTCACACGCCACGAGAGGATCGCTCGCGCCGGTGAGGGCCTCGGCCTCCTCCTCGTTCATGGCGAGGACGTCGACGTGCTCGGCGATGAATGTGCGCCAGAAGTCGGGGCGCTCGGCGATCACGAAGCGCGTGCCCAGCGTCAGCACGACGGGCACGCGGTGCGCCTTCGCGAGCTCGATCGCGCGGAGGGCGGCCTGGGGCATCGGGTCGCCTTCGGCGGCGCGCATCAGGTAGGCCGAGAGGAGCAGACACGCCGCGCCGTCGAACACCTGCTCGGGGATCGACGCGGCGCGCAGCTCGTTCATCTTGCCGGGACAGATCGCGAACGTTCGCTCCCCGTCGGGTGTGATGAGCGCGAAGCAGCGCCCGATCGGGCCGTCGACCGGCTGGAGGTGCTCGAGGTTCACCCGGCTCGAGGTGTTCGAGAGATAGCGGTACGCCGAGGTGCCGGCGCGGATCACCTCGCTCATCACGCCGAGCAGCGTCGCCGGCGCGTCCGCGAGCAGCGAGTAGTTGTGGAGCGTGTTGCCGACGGTGCCGCCTGCGAACTCGTTGGTGATGAGCCCGGCGCCGAGCAGCTCGTCGTAGAGCCGGCCCGCGGCGTCGCCCGTCACGAGCGTGGAGCCCCCCTTCGGCAGATCGTAGCGGGCGAGCAGGTCGTCGCTCACGCGGGCGTCGATGTCGACGAGCGTCTGATCGATGCCGACGATTTGCACGGCCCGCTCCGGCGGCTCGGACGCCCCGTGGCGCAGGTGCGGATCGCGCTCGTGGATCGGGAAGTAGTGTTTGTGCTTGCGGCGGCCGGGGAAGCGCACGCCACCTCCTAGCGGCGCACCCCGTCGCTGGCAACGCGACACGATCCATGAGGCGCCGGGCGGCGCAGAGACGATCTTGGTTTCACCTGGAGCTCAGACGGTCTACGCGGGAGGGACGGTTGGTCGGGGCCAGCCGCCACTACTCGCTCTTTGGAGGCTTCTCATGACTCGAGCTCGGCATTGGCTGCCGCTTTTGGTTCTCGCAAGCGTCGGATCCGCAGCGGCCTGTGGTGATGACGGCGGCACCGGCGGCGCTGGTGGCGCCGGCGGCGACGGAACGACTTCTTCTACGAAGTCGTCCTCCACGTCGACCACCACCTCGACCACGACTTCCACCACGACTTCCACCACCACGTCCACCTCGAGCTCGACGTCCACCGGGATGGGCGGGATGGCGGAAGGTGGCGGCGGCGCAGCGCAAGGCGGCGGCGGCGCCGGCCAAGGGGGCACGGGCCAAGGCGGCGCGGGCCAGGGCGGCGCGGGCCAGGGTGGCATGGGCCAGGGCGGCATGGGCCAGGGCGGCATGGGCCAGGGCGGCGCGGGTCAGGGCCTCGGCGAGACGTGCGGCGACGCACTCGTCGTGACCGAAGGCGAGTACACGGGGACCTACTCCGGCTTTGCCAACGACTACGATCCCACGGCGACCGGCTGCACCGGTTACGCGGCTGTCGGCGCGGACATCGCCTACCAGATCACCATCCCGCCGGGAGAGGAGCTGCAAGCGGTCGTCTTCCCCGACACCGCGGACGCATCCCTCTACATCGTGACGGACTGCTCGAACCTGACGACGTGCGTCGCAGGCGCCGACGATGCGGGGGGCGGCCAAGGCGAGGGCGCGTTCTACACGAACAGCACCAACGCTCCGATGACCGTCTACGTCATCGTGGACGCGTTCGGGATGGCGTCGGGAGCGTACACCCTCTTCCTCAACACCGGCACCGAGACGACCTGCAACGACTGGTTCGACAACGACGTGGACAACGAGCTCGACTGCGGAGACGCGACCACGTGCGGGGGAACGGCGGCCTGCACACCGGGCGCGTCCCTCACCGGCGCGGCTTGCACGGTCAACACGAACTGCGCCGCAGTGGGCGGGGATCCGGCCTGCATCACGCAGACCCTGTTCGGCTACCCGGGCGGGTACTGCTCCGAGTGGTGCAACCTGATGACCGACGACTGCGCGGGTGACGCCACCTGCCTCGATGTCGGGCTCGGGAACGACGGGCTCTGCTTCGACGGCTGCACGCTCGATACGGACTGCCGCACGGGCTACTACTGCGACACGGTCTGCCTGCCGACCCCCGCAGCGTGCATGGCGCCGCCTACCGCCGTCCTCGGCAACAACACGGGTGACACCACCGGGGCGGCCAACGAGATGGCCAGCAACTGCGTTTCGTCCACCGACGGAGCCGAACGCGTCTACACGTTTGTTCCCGCCACCTCGGGCAACATGACGCTGACGCTCACCTCCGCCAGCGACCAAGGCATCAGCGTGCGCTCCCCGTCCTGCGCCGCTCTGGGCAGCGAGCTCGACTGCACGGACGCTTTCGCCGGGGGAACCAACGAGGTGCTCACCCAGCCCGTGACCGCAGGCACCACGTATTACATCCTCGTCGAAGCGTACGGCGCCGGCGACGAAGGTCCGTACACCCTGAACATCGCGATCAACTAGTCCCCTGGAACCATCATTTCTTGAAGAATTCGGGCCGCCCCTGACGGAGCGAAGGCGGCCCGAATTCTCGGGCGAAATGGCAGTTTGTTCCGGAGGGGACTCGGTTCTTTTAGCGTGGAAACTCCGTTTCCACGGGACTAGGCCAGCAGGGTGCTGAAGTAGGGCACCGCCGTGGTGCTCGGTGACTTCGGTGCCGCTCTTTCACCCCCCCGCCCCCCTCGCTGGGCGAGGGGGGGCCCTCGGGCGGCCGCGCACCGCTACCAGCGAAGCTGCACCGGCCGGCTCATCACCGCGCGCTCGCCGTCGCCGAGCTGCCCCTCACCGTCGTCGCCCCAGCAGAGCACCTCGCCGTCGCGACGGAGCGCACATTGGTGGAACGAGCCCGCGGCGATCGCCGCGGCGCCGCTCACGCCCTCGATCTGCATCGGCGTAGCGCGCCAGACGTGCCAGCCCGGGACGATGCCCCAGCAGGCGACGGTGGCGTCGGCGCGCAACGCGCAGACGTGTTGTGCGCCCGCGACGAGCTGGCGGACGTCCGTGAGGCCTTCGACGACGACCGGCATCGTCGATCTCTCGTAGACGAGCCGACCCGCGGGCAGGTCTCCCCAGCACGCGATGCGACCGTCGCGCTTGCGCGCGCACCCCATGGTGTTGGTGAGCGCGATTTCGACGGCGTCGTCGATTCCCTCGACCCTGCGCGGGACGAGCGTCGGGATGCCCTTTGGGGAGTCGGTCGGAGGCGCGGCAGCGGCCGCGTGATCGTCACCCCAGATCCGCACCTCGCCGGCGGCGCCGACGGCCGCGCTCGAGCGCATCCCCGCAGACACGGCGACCGCCCCCGAAAGGCCGGTCACGGGTCGCGCGTCGTCGCGGTCCTCCTGCGAGCCGTCGCCCAGCTGCCCCTCGTCGTTGTCACCCCAGCAGAAGACACGCCCATCCTGGCCGAGCCCGCAGGCGTGTTGCCCCCGCATCGCGAGTGATCGCAGCTCGGAAGCGCCGGCCACGACAAACGGCCGCTCGTACTGGGGGCGCGTATGGCTCGCGAACGCGCCGCCCCAGCAGCGCACCTCGCCGCTTCGCTCCGCCACGCAGGTGCCGTTGGTGCCAGCGGCCGCTGCGAGAACGGGGCCGACGCCTTCGACCCGAACGGGCCGCGGGTAGCGCTGGAGCTCGCCGGTGATCTGATGCCAGCGGTTGGAGCCCCAACAATGAAGGCTGCCGTTCGCGAGGGCGGCGCAGCCGTGCTCGAACCCGAGCGCGAGCGCCGCGATCTGCGGGAGGCTCGCCCGCTGCGCGGCGGCGGTCGGCGGAGCCGCGAGGGCATGCGTCGTCGGCTCGGGAGACCCCGACGACGAGGCGCAGCCCCACGCGGCAGCCGCGGCGAGGAGGAGCGCCGCGGCCGATGCCCTCACTTCTTCTTCGCGAGCGACTGGCAAGCTTCCTTGTGGAGCTTGTAGTCGGCCTCGGAGTCGCGCGGCGAGACGAGGTAACAGGTCACGTCTTTGCCCTCGACCTTCATGCCGATGTGGAAGAAGTACATCTTCTTTCCGTTCGCCTCGACGCTCCACTCGAGCGCGTCGGCCGAGTCGGTGATCCACTCGAGCTTGCCCTTGCCGATCTCGGCGCCCTTCGTCGCGCCCTCCTTCAGGTCCTTCACCTTCGGCTTGTCCATGCGGAAGGCGAGGTCGAACGAGCCGGGGCCCATGACTTTCTTGGTCGCGATGCGGGCGCCGCCCAGATCCTCCATGACCTCGGCGTCGGCAGGGCCCTTCGCGACCCAGCCCTTGAACTTGTCGCCGGCCTTGGAGAGGTCCTTCTCGACGAGCTCCATCTTCTCGGCGGGGGCCTCGGCGGAGGGAGCCGCGGAAGGTGCAGCCGCGCTCTTCGCGGCGGGCGCACCGGAGCTCTTGGCCGCGGCGCTCGACGCCGGCTTCGAGGAGCCAGCCGGCGCGGAGCCTTCGCCGCCGCCGCAGGCGATGGCGAGAGACGCGAGGGTGAGCGCAGCGAACGATTGGATGGTTGTCAGTTTCATTGTCGGTTGCCTCATACGAGCGAGCCCGGCTCATATCCCTCGGCAAGCCCACCAAGCAACGGACAAAGGTTGACAGCACGACCGTTCGTTCTCAGAATGCCCGCATGGCCCGACCTGCCGAGGCAACCCGTCAGAACATCCTCGCTCACGCGATCGACCTCGCGGCGCGCGTCGGGCTGGGTGGGCTGACAATCGGTGGCCTGGCGGAAGCAACGGGCCTGTCGAAGAGCGGGCTCTTCGCGCATTTCGGCTCGAAGGACACGCTGCAGGTCCGCGTCCTGGAGACCGCGGGGGAGCAGTTCGTCGACGCCGTCGTGAGGCCGGCGCTGCGAGCCGCGCGAGGCGAGCCACGTGTGGTGGAGCTCTTCGAGCGCTGGCTGGAGTGGGGGCTGGGACAGGCGGCGGGGTGTGTCTTCACGGCGGCCACGTTCGAGCTCGACGACCAGCCCGGCCCCGCCCGCGACGCGCTCGTGAAGCTCCAGCGAGACTGGCTGGACACGCTCGCCCAAGCGGCACGGATCGCCGTGCGTGAAGGCCATTTTCGCGAGGACCTCGACGCGGAGCAGTTCGCCTTCGAGCTCCACGGGCTCATGCTGGTCACCCACGAGTCGGGGCGCCTCTTCCGCGACGACAGGAGCACGAAGCGCGCGAGAAACGGTTTCGAGCGCCTGCTGCGAGACGCGCGGCGCCCGAGTTGAGGACTGTCGGGCTTCGCCCCTGAACCACGAGAACGGAGTCGCCATGGACAAGATCACGTCGAAAGAAAGCACGACCGTTCGTGCCGGAGCTTCCCGCAAACGTTCCGCAACTCCCCTTCGCTGGCTCAGGCGGGGCTTCTCGTGGCTCGGCCCACGAGCGCCGCATCTCACCGCCGCGCTGGCCGAGCAGGTCTTTCGGACCCCGCCGCCGTACCGAGCGGATCCGTCCGAAGACGACGCGCTCTTCTTCGCCGATCCGTTCCGCGTGCCCTTCGGCCACCGTGAGCTCGCCGCGTGGAGCTTCGGAGAGGGCAAGACGGTCCTCCTCGTCCACGGCTGGGGAGGCAGGGCGACGCAGCTCCGCGCCTTCATCGCGCCGCTGGTGGAGAGCGGTCATCGCGTCGTCCTCTTCGACGGCCCGGGTCACGGCAGGAGCGGGCGCGGCCGATCCTCGTTGCCCGAGTTCGGTGCAGCCGTCGCGGCGGTGCTTCGAGAGATCGGTCCGGTGCACGCGATCATCGCGCACTCGATGGGCGCTGCGGCCACGGCGCTCGGCCTCGAGCAGACAGCCGGAGCGGCGCGGCTCGTGTTCATCGCGCCGCCAGCCGAAGTTCGGGACGTGACCTCGCGGTTCGGCCGCGCCCTCGCGATCCCTCCCGAGGTCGTCGCGCTGATGGAGCGGCGGATCGAGTCGCGCTTCTTGCGCCCGATCGCGAGCTACGATCTGCCTCGCTGGCCGGCGCGCGAGCGGTCCCCGCTGCTCGTGATCCACGACGAGAAAGATCGCGAGGTGCCCTTCACCGACGGCAGCCGCGTGGCGCGCGGGTGGGGCGCGCCGCTCGTCGCCACGCGCGGGCTCGGCCACGTGAAGCTGCTTCGCGATCCCGAGGTCGTCGCGCGCGCGGTCACGTTCGTCGTCGAACGCGGAGCGTAGCCGCTGGTCGCGTCGCGGCGGTCAGCGCGCCGTGATGGTGATGGGATCGCTGTCGGGGCTGTATTCGTTGTCGAGCTCGCCGTCGACGACGCGCAGGCCGGAGCCGGTCGCCTCGGCGCTCTGCAGGAGCTCGAGGTAGCTCGCGCCGTTGCCGTCGATCAGGAGGGAGATGAACTGGCCGAGCGCGTAGCCGCTGCGCCAGGCCGGCGACTCGAGCGCGTTCGTGATCAGATCGAGGTTCTTCGTGCCGCCCTCCTTGAGCGGGACGTAGTCGGCCTCGTAGTAGTTGTACGAGACGCAGCCGTCGACGAAGAGGATCTGGTAGCTCTCGGGGAAATCGCTCTTCGTGAAGTTGCGGGGGTCGAGCGGGCCGGAGCCGATCATGCTGTGGCCGTTGTAGAGGAAGACGTCGCTGTTCTTGATGGCGTGTTTGAACGGCGTCGTCGTCTCGGCGTGGCCGAAGAAGGTCGTGATCTGGATGCCGAAGTCCTTCGCGTCCCCGTCTCCGATCTGGACCGTGACCGGCAGCTCGAACGTGATCCACTTGTCGGCGACGCGCTCCGCGACGAGCGCCTCGAGCTCGCTCTTCTCGGCGTGGCTGAGGCCTTGCGGCGCCGTGCCGTCGTCCATCGCGATGATGTCGTCGAACGTCAGCGTGACCGACTTGCCGCTGCCGAGCTCGTAGCTGAAGATGTCAGCTCCGTCCTCGACCTCGACGACCTGGAAGCCCGGCCGAGCCTCGAAGACCTCCTGCAGGGTGTCGAGCCACTCGCCGTAGCCGGAGTCGCGGTGGAGCTCGGTGCCGGGCTCATGGTCGATGAGCCCGTTGATCAGGCTGATGACAAGCTTGTCGTCTTTGACGCCGCCGGAGAAGAGGCGGTCGTATTCGGGGTAGCTCTTGCCCTTGTTCGTCTTGTCGGCGCCGAGCGCGAAGGTGACCGGGAGGTAGAGGCGCTCGGCGTCCACCTTGGCGACCTGGCTCTCGACGTCGGTCAGCCTGGCGCGGGCCTCGTCGATCGCGGCTTGCTCGGTCGCGATCGCCTCCCCGCATTTGCGGCCGCTGGGCTCGAAGACGTACCAGAGCGCGCTCGCGAAATCGCGCGCGTGTGAGTCGTTCGGCGTGCACTCCTCGAGGATGCGCTGCGACTCGCTCTGGTAGTCGGGCCGGAGCACCGCGCCGGCGAGCGAGGAGCGGCTGGACATGCTCTTCGGCACGACCGCGTCGTCCACGTAGGTGTACCGGACCTCGACCATCGGCGTGCCCTCTCCGCCCGCCTCGGTGTCGACCACCGTGACGTCGCGCTTCACGAAGGTGGCCGGGTCGACGCCCTTGAGCTCACGGTTGTTGACCATGACCTCGCTCGTCCGCAGCGGGCCGAAGGCGGTCTTCGTCTGCTTGTGCACCAGGCGGAGGATCTCGTCGTCGCTCGTGCCGGGCTCGACGAAGACGCGGCCTTCGAAGCGCAGCTCGCGGGAGCGGGCGCGGACGCTGGTGAGATCGCCCTCCGTCTGGGAGACGTCGTCGCAGCCGAGCGGACCGAGGAGCGCGAGGGCGGGGAGGAGCTTGAGGTACGAGCGCATGACGGGCCTCACTGGCAGACGGCGGTGTAGTCCTCGCAGCAGTCGCCTGCGTCGGTGCAGGCGGCGTCACACCAGCAGCCGCCAGCCGCTTGCTGGCCACACGCGCTCTCGCACGAGACGTTGCTGGGGATGTCGTCGACCGGCGTGGGCTGCGGCGCCGGCTCGGAGAGCTTCTTCACCGCGGTGACGTGCACGCCGTGACCTTCGTATTGCATCCCGAGCAGGCCGCCCTGGTGTTTGCCCTGCGCGACCACGTGGTAGAGGCTCGGCGGGACGAAGAGGCCGACGCCGTCGTCGCCGCGCGGGCCCGTCATCATCCGCGCCTTGGCGAGGAGCGGGTCGATCTGCGAGCGGAAGGCCGCGTAGCTCGGGTGCGAGGTGCCGACGACCTTCACGATCTCGGTGTAGAGGGCCTCGACGGCGGCGCGGGCCGGGTCGGTGGCGGGGAGCTGGTCCATGCCCATCGTCTCGAGGAGGCCCGGACGCATCTGCTCGAGCACCGCGCCCTGCAGCGGGGCGAGCTGCTCGCCGAGGAGCTCGCGCGGCATATGCGTGCGGATGAACTGCTCGACGATGTCGGACATCGTCATGGGCTCGAACGCGAGCTTGTCTTTGTCGGCGGCCGGCGCGAGGTCCGCGATGGGCTTGAGCGACGAGTCGGCGATCGTGAGGTCGCGTACGAGCGCCGCGCGCGCATTGTCGTTGAGCGTCGTGAAGGGGCTCTCCTTGCCGGCGTTGTGCGCCTCGACGTAGCCCTTGAACTTGCCCCACGCCTCCTCGCCCACGAGGGGGATCATCGTCTCGTCGTTCAGCGGCACGTGCATGCCGGCGGTGAAGGAGACGAACGCGAGCTCGGCGCAGTAGACCTGGTTGGCCTTGTCCTTGAAGTAAGCCTGCGCGGCGGCGTCGCCGTTCAGGGCCAGGACCATGTTCTTCACGTGCTCGCGGACACGGCTCACGTCTCGCGCGCCGAGCGGGTCCCCGCCGTTGTAGTCGCCGGGGAAGTTCGTCACCGCGTTGAAGCCGAGGAGCATCGTGCGAATGTTCGCCTCGTACGCCTTCACGTCGGTCTTGGACAGGTACGCGGGGTAGACCGGGCGGAGGAAGATCATGGCGTACTTCTCGTTGCCGAAGCCGCCTTGTTCGTAGTTCTGCGGGTTGTTGATGGTGATCGCGCCCGGCTTTCCGTCACGCTCCACGCCGACCACGATCTCGATGTGTGTGTCCTGGAGCTTGAAGTGCTCCTTCATCGAGGTCGGATCCGCCGTGTTGAGATCGAGGGTCGGGAACTCGGAGCGGTGGTGTTTCACCGCGATGCCGAGCTGGCCGGCCTTGAAGACCTTCGCGATCTCTTGGTCCCCGCGCTCGAACGTCTCGCCGCTCGGGGTCTTGTCGCCGTCGTCGTTCGAGTACGGGATCACGTTCACCGCCTCGCCGAACAGGTGCGTCGGCGCGGGGATGGTCATGTCGCCGGCCTTCACCAGGATCGTGTAGGCCTCGTCGAGGTTCTTGAAGGACGTGCCGTAGATGGCGTTGTAGGCCTCCATGTCGGCGCCGTAGGCGCTCTTCTCCGTGACGTCGTAGTCCTCGGTCTCGGCGGGCGCGTCACAGCCGACGAAGGGCGCGGCGGACACGGACAGCGAGACGGCGAGGAGGAGGCGAGCCAGGATGTCGGTCTTGAAGGCCATGCGCTCGCCCAGAGCACACACCGTGCCGACATGTGGGACATGGAATTCCCGGCAAATTTGACATTAACCCCCGACCCAAGCGGGGCAGCCGTTCCCCGGATCCGGATCGTGATTTATCCAGCTCAGCCGAGGAGGCGAGCCACGGCCTCGGGGTCGCGCGGGCTCAAGAGGAGCGGCCTGCCGCGCTTGCGGGTGACAAGGAGCCAAGGCTCGAGCGTCGTGACGTAGACGCTCACCCAGCCGAGCTTCTGGGTCCAGAGCAGGCCGAAGACGCCGAATAACCCGCCCACTCCGACGCGGAGCGCATAGCCGAGCGTCGTCCGGAGCTGTGCCTTGTTCAGCACCTCGGCGCGGACGATCTCGTCGCGGGAGAACGGCAGCTCCCGCATCGGGAAGCGGATGACCAGCTCCCCCTTCGAGAGATCGAGCGCCTTCGGTTTGTAGAAGAGCCAGACCCCGAGGCTGCCGATCGCCACCGCAACGGCGGTGCCGATGAAGGTGAGGCGCAGCGGCGGGCTCGTGAGCCCGATCACGAGGAAGATCACCGGCAGCGCCAGGACCAACCCGCTCATGACGACGAAGGCCGCGGACATCGGGGCCTGCTCGAAGGTCTGTCGATCTCCCGGCACGAGCGGGAGATAGCATCCCGCCGGACCATGATCATCCCCGAGCTTCACACCGAACGGCTCACGCTGACGTTGCCGCCTCCGGGGGCTGCTCGCCGCTTCGTCTCGTTCGTCAGGAAGAACCGGGAGCATTTCGCTCCGTGGGACCCGCCCGCCGATCCCGCGGTGGAGACGACCGACTACTGGGCGCGCCGGCTTGCGCTCGCGCGGCGCGAGCTCCAGCAAGGAGTCTCGTGTCGGTTTGCGCTGTTTGGGCGCGACGACATGGATGGCGAGGTGATCGGGCTGGTCAGCTTCTCGAACATCATCCGCGGGGCGCTCCAGCAGGCGTCGCTCGGCTACAAGATCGCGAAGAAACACGAGGGCCAGGGGCTCATGCGCGAGGCGCTCGAGATCGTGATCGCCTACGGCTTCCAGGAGCTGTGTTTCCACCGCATCGCTGCCGGCTACCAGCCGACCAACGAGCGGAGCGGGGCGCTGTTGCGCCGCCTCGGCTTCGTCGTCGAAGGCTACGCGCGCGACTACCTGTTCGTGGGCGGTGGTTGGAAGGACCACGTGCTCACGGCGCTCGTGAACCCTTCATGGAGACCGCTCCAGCGCGACGAGTCGTAGTATCCTCGGGCATGCGTTTTCCTGGTCTCGTGGTCGCGGCGTGCCTCGCTCTCGCCTGCGACGAGCCCGAGCTCGTGGCCCTGGAGTGTGGCGATGGCCGCGTCGACTCGCCCGAGGTCTGCGACGAAGGGGAGCTCAACGGCACGCCGGGCCACTGCAACGCGGACTGCAGCAAGGCCGCCGCGTTCGTGTCGATCGAAGGCGACGTGCTCGCGTTCATGAGCGAGGTTGGCGGCGAGCGCGTGGACGGCGCGAAGGTCACCATCCTCGAGCGACCCGATCTCGGGGTGACGACGGGCCCCGACGCGCATTTCCGGTTCGATGGGTTGCTCGAAGGGACGGACGTCACGCTCCTGGTGGAGCACCCCGACTTCAAGACGACCCAGACGGCGACCATCACGCTGGGCCCGAATGGCATCCATCCGTTTTCGATCCAGGTCGTACCGAACGCGCTCTTCAATGGCCTCTCCGCGCTCGTTCCGCTCCCGGTCGAGCTCGACAAGTACTGCGTCATCGCGACCACCGTCGCCCGAATGGGGGGCTCGCTCTACGTCCACCTGCGCCAGGGCGCCGCGGACGCGCAGGTCTCGCTCTCGCCCGCTGTGCCGGCGGAGAGTGGGCCCATCTACTTCGACGAGGACGTGTTGCCGGACCCGGCGCAGCCCGCCACCAGCAAAGACGGCGGCGTGCTCTTTTATCGCGTTCCGCCTGGGGACTACGTCATGTCGGCCTCGCGGGCCGACACCGTGTTCAACCAGGTTCGGTTCCAGTGCCGCGCAGGCGTCATCGTGAACGCGGGCCCGCCGCTGGGGTTGCTCGCCAACGTCGCGTCGCCCGAGCGAGGAGCAGGCCAGCTCCGTCCCGACGACGCGTATTCGGCCGCGACCGACGCGCTCTGCGAGAAGACCGCGAGCTGCGTGAACGAGGAGGAGGGGGCGATCCACTACCCGGACACGATGGTCGCCTCGTGCAAGGCCATGTTCGCCGACACGTGGGCGTTCGTCGACGCGTCGTGTGATCCGAGCGCCGCGCTCCGCGACGCCGCGCGCGCGATCTACACGTGCCGCACGCAGTCCACCTGCGACGTCACGCTCGGCGGCGACGACGTGTGCACCGCGGAGGAGGCTGCGTTCACCGCGGCGCAGTCGACGTACGGCGCGTGCCTCGCGACCAAGCAGGGCGGCTGAGGCCTGCTCAGCGCTTCACGCCCATCGCCTCGTGGCAGGGCGAGCACGTCGAGAGGAGCTCCGCGTAGGCGGCGCCGCGCGCCTCGCTCGTCTTCGCCTGGCCGAGCTTCTTGGCCTGCGCGTTGAAACGTGACGCCGCGCCGCGCGCGTGGACGCCGCCCTTCTTGAGCGCATCGCCGGCGAACGGATCGAGCTCGAGCGCCTTCGCGCCCGCCATCCAGGCCTCGTTCGAGGGCACGTAGAGGCCCTCCCACAAGCGCTCGCCGGCCCACTTGTGGCGGCGCATGCGGGAGGTGACCGACTCGTCCACCGCGGGCGGCTCCTTCACCTCGACGCTCGGGCCGTGGGACGACGCGTGGCAGAGGCCGCAGGCGCGCCCGATGTCCGCCGTCGCGGCGGCGACCGTCGCCACGTCCGAGCCCTCGCTGATGCGCTTCGCCGAGTCCGACAGGAGAGTCGCCGAGGCCTGCCACGTCTTCGGGAGCGACGTGATGCCCTCCACGTTGGCGAGCGTATCCGCAGGCCCGACGGCGTTGGTCAGCCGGCCCCAGATCAGCGACTCGCGAATGGTCACCGTCTGCTTGAAGTGATCGCGCATCAGGAGCTCGCCCTTCGAGCCGGGCTCGGGGCGCTCGGCCGTGGGCGCCTCTGCCGACGCAGCCGGAGGGGCCGAGGCGGACGCGCTCGCCGAGGGGGGCGGGGCAGGCTCGGGCACCGAGGCCGAAGTCGCCGGCTGATCGGCCGGGTTCGAATCGTCGACGACCGCGGCGCCCGCGCACCCGGCGGCGACGACCGCAGCGACGAGGAGATTGGGAGGTAGCCGGAGGACCGAGCGCAAGGAACGCATGCCCCGCGGCGAGCAACCCATGTGCCGCTCGTGACGTGCGAATCCTCGCAGAAAACGCGGGCTCATCGGCGCGCGCGGCGCAGCCTCGGCGGAGGCCTGCACCTTCTGCAGCGGACAATGGCCGTATCGTCAGCTCTGCTTCAGGCAAGCGGCGAGCACCGCGCGCTCGTCCGCGCCGAGCTCGACGAAGCGGACGGCCATGCCCAGCCCGCCCGGGGCGCGCCCCACCACCTCGCCAGCGACCCGCAGCGGGCCATGGGCGAGCTCGAGATCGAGCTCCACTCGCGTGCCCGGCGGGTGCGGCAGCGTGCCTTCGAGGAACACGCCGCCGAGCGACAGGTTCGACGCGCGCTGGAAGTACAGCGCGTCCTTCGTTCGCTCCTGGACCCAGATGGCGACGTCGGCGCGGGCGTCGGAGCGCCGGTCGTCGTGGTGCGAGGTGTCGTCGATCGAGCTCACCTTCGACCGGCTAACAAACCTCGGACGCATGGGCCGAATTTTCGACGAGCCTTCAGCTCGGCTCCTCGACCTCACGGACGATCCCGAGGACGATTCGCCACGCGCCGCCGACGCGCCGGAAGACATAGGCGAGCTCGAACCGCATCAAGACGTTGCCTGCGGCGTTCCTCCAGCGCCCGCTGCCGGTGACGGCCTCGGTCTCGGCGTCCAGCGTCCGACCTTCGACGTGGTCGAAGATGGTGCCGGCGTAGCCTCGCCTTCGCGCCTCCTCCATGATCGCTTCGTACGCGCGCTCGACCTCCGATCGGCTCGCGGCCGCGATCCGATCGCGGGGCGTGACCAGGAGCGAGGGCTCGTCGAAACACGCGGCGGCGCCTCGCGCGTCGAGGGCGCCGAACGCGGCCGCGTAGGCGCGAAAGGCCGCGAGCGCTTCTTCACCTTCGGGCGTGGGGAGGGCCTCGGCCCGCTCGCTCGGACGATCGATCACCGTCGCCATACCCTCATGAAGAAGCACGATCCGAGCCGCTCACGAGCGGCGCGGCCTCTGCCAGCTCAGTCGGGGCAGCCGTCGTCGTCCTGGAGGCCGTTCATCACCTCGGGCGCGCTCGGGCATTTGTCGGCGACGTCGGTGATGCCGTCGCGATCGTTGTCTATATCGGGGCAGCCGTCGTCGTCCTCATAGCCGTCCTTGTCCTCCGGCATGTTGGGGCAAGCGTCCGCCTGGTCATTGATCCCGTCGCCGTCGGCGTCACGACCGGCGCTCACGCGCGGCTCGGGCGGTCTGGGACCCACGGTCGGCGTGCCCGGCATCGGCCCGGCCTCCGGCCCGTCGACGACGGGCGCCTCCGATTTGGTGGCCGCCCCGCGCAGCGGCGCGAGCCCGATCTGCAGGATCGCGCCGCATCCGGAGGTGAGCGCCATTCCCTCGTCCGATGGCGCATGGTCGCCACACTTCGCGAGCTCGCCCGACCCACGGATTCGGCGCAGCTGCTCGCTGCGCGATCCGCCCACGCCAGCACCTTGCACGTCGATGCCTCCGCTCACGCTGCCCGACGCGATCGCGTCGAGCGCGTAGGCGCCGAGCGTCATGCGCTCCACGTAGTGGGTCGCGCCTTCGCAGTCTCCCTCCAGCTCACCTGGCCGCCCTTCGGCTCGGCGCTCGCCAACGGCGACGTATTGCAGATCGAGCGCTGACCCGGTCCCGAGCTCGCCCTTGAGGCTCGCAGCCCCGAGCGGGAGCCGAGCATAGAGATCGGACTCGGTCGCGATGCGGAGCGAGTCGCGCGCCGGCGTGACGCCGGTGAAGCCGTATTTGCCGCGAGCCGAGCAGCCCTGCAGGACCTTCAGCGTGCAGCCTGCGTAGCTGACGATGACGAAACCGTGTTTGCTGGTGGAGTCGAGCGCCACCTTGCTCGTGCCCGGCCACTCCACGATGAGCGGGTTCAACGGATCCTTGGCCACCTTGCAGGTCGCCACGTCCTCCACCTGCTCGACCGTCGGTGTCTCCACCACGAGCGGAGCGGAGCAGCCCGCGAGCGAGATACACACCAAGGTGGTCACGGTGGAGAGCGCACGCAGGCCGCAGCGATTCACGGCGGTACGATACACGCGCGCCAGGGACCACGTCTGCCGACGTGAGGCCGGCCCGCGGAGAGGCCGGCCCGGACCTCAGGCGCGGAGCCGCGCCCCGAAGCGCTCGGCGAGCGCCTTCTCCACCGCGGCGTGCCGCTGATCGACCTCGGCGTCGGTCAGCGTGCGCGCCTTGTCGGGGTCGGTCGAGGCGAGCGGGTCGCGGTAGACGACGTGGAAAGCGAGCGAGCGGTGATCCGCCGGGACGGAGCCGCCCCGGAACAGATCGAACACGGCGACGTTTTCGACGAGCGGTCCGCCGGCCTCGGCGATCGCGCGCTCGACGTCGCCGCACGGGACGTCGTCGTGGACGACGACCGCGACGTCACGCGTCGCCGCCGGCAAGCTGGGGATCGGGCGGTAGCGCGGCGTCTTCGGCCCGAGCGCGGCGAGGGCCGCGAGATCGAGCTCGATGAGCAGGCAGCTCCCGCCCAGATCCAGCGACTCCTCCACCTCGGGGTGGAGGATGCCGAACTGTCCGACGACCCGACCTTCGCAGATCACGTTCGCCGCGCCTCGCGGGTGGAGGAGCGGGGAGCGCGAGTCGGCAGGCTGCGGCGCCGCGGTCGCGTCACGGCCGAGGGCGCGGGCGACGAGCTCGAGCGCCACACCTTTGGCGTCGTAGATGTCCACGGCGTCGGCCTTGGCCAGCACCGCGTCGCGTTTGCCCGCGATGACGGCGGCGAACGTGGGCGCCTCCGTCGCGAGCTTTTCGCCGGGCCCGCCCGGGAGGAACTTCGCCCCGGTCACGAAGAGCCGCACGTCCGACACGCTCTGGCGCCGAGCCCGGCGGAGCGACTCGAACAGACCAGGGAAGAGCGACGTGCGCATGGCTGCGCGCTCCTCCCCGAGCGGGTTCTCGAGGACGTAGGTCGCAGGAGGCGCATGGATGGCGGCGAGCGCGCTCGCAGAGGTGAAGCCGAACGTCAGCGACTGCGAGAGGCCGAGCTCGATGGCCGCCACGATGACACGCTTCTCGGCGTCGAAGCCTCGGCCGAGCCCCGCGCGCATCGGCGGGAGAACTGCGGGCACGTTGTCGATGCCGTGGACGCGGAGCACCTCTTCCACGAGGTCGACCTCGATCGCCAGGTCCGGTCGGTGTGACGGCGGGGCGAACGCGAGAGAGGCCGCCGAGTCGGCGCTCTTGCCGCTCGTCTCCTTGCAGCCGAGCCGCTCGAGGATGGCCTTCGCCTCGTCCATCGAGATGGCGAAGCCGAGCAGCTGGTTCATCTTGTCGCGGCGGAGCGGGATGGTCGCGCGCTCGTCGGGGCCGGGGCCCTCCACCACGTAGGTGTCGCCGGCCGTGCCGCCGGCCAGGTCGCAGAGGAGCGCGGCCGTCTCTTTCAGGACGGCGCGGGTGTCACCCGGATCGACGCCACGCTCGAAACGGTGGCTCGACTCCGTGTGCAGGCCGTGGCGACGCGAGGTGCGACGGACCCCTCGCGTGGTGAAATACGCGCACTCCACCAGCACGGTCTTCGTGTCGTCCTGGATCTCGCTGCCCTGGCCGCCCATGACACCGGCGAGCGCGACTGCGCCCTCTGCGTCGGCGATGACGAGATCGTCAGCGACGAGGGCTCGCTTCTGACCGTCCAAGGTGTGCATGACCTCGCCCTCGGCGGCTCGCCTCACGACGATGGCGCCGCCGCGGATGCGCGCGAGATCGAAGCCGTGGATGGGGTGACCGAACTTCATCATCACGAGGTTCGTGATGTCGACCACGTTCGAGATCGCGCGAACGCCGAGCGCCTCGAGCCGGTACTGCACGGCGAGGGGGGACGGACCGACCGTGACACCTTCCACCAGCGCGGCGCCGTAGAGCGGGCAGCGCTCGGTGTCCTCGATGCGGATCTTCACCGCTGGGCTCGGCCCCAGGCCGGCCTTCACGCGCGTGGGCTCGAGCGGGGCGGGCGAGAACGGCAGGCCGTAGAGGGCGGCGATCTCACGCGCGAGGCCCATGTGACCGAGGCCGTCGGGCCGGTTCGGCGTGAGCCCGATCTCGAAGACGACGTCACACGACGCGGGGATCGCCGACGCGAGCGTGGCCCCGGGCTCCGCCGTGCCCGGCGGCAGGATGAGGATGCCGCCTTCGCCACCGGAGATGCGAAGCCCGAGCTCAGCCTCGGAGCAGAGCATGCCTTCGCTCGTGACGCCGCCGATGTCCTTCGGCTCGAGGGTCAGACCCTTGGCCGGCAGATGGGTGCCGAGCGGGGCGAGCACGACGAGGCCGCCGGGCTCGGGGACGTTGGGCGCGCCGCAGACCACCTTCTGCATGCGGCCACCTCCGAGCTCGACCGTGACCAGGCCGAGCTTGGGCCGAGCCGGGTGCGGCTCCTTGGAGACGACGCGAGCGACGTGGACGTGGGCGCAAGCAGCACCGTAGGCGTGCTGCGACTCCACCTCGAGCCCGGCGCGCGTGAGCCGCTCGGCGAGGTCCGCGGCGGGAACCTGGAAGGACGGCCCGAGCAGCTCGCGCAGCCAGTTGTAAGAAGCTCTCATTCGATTCCGTCATTCCTCGGGCAGGTCGAGATCGCCGAGGTCGGGCTCGTCGTGCCCGCCGTGCGGATCGCCGTCCTTCTTGTCGACCTTCTTCTCGTCCTTCTTCTCGAACTTCGACGGCTCCGCCGTGGCCCAATCCGCCGACCAGGACGAGATGACCCAGACCGTCGCGTCATCCGTCTTCTTGACGAAGCGGTTCGTGCCCTTCTGCGTCTTGCCGACGTAGATGACGACGCTCTTGCCGTCTTTGAAGGTGATCGTGACCTTCGCCGGGCCGCCGTCGGTCGCGGCCTTGGCCGTGTCTTCGAGGCCCGTCTCGGCGCCGGCGTCCGCGAAGTCGATCGCGTTCAGCTTCTTGAACGCGCGGAGCATGTCCTCGACCTTCTTGCCGTCGAACTTCTCCCAGCCGTCCTTCGAGGGCTTCTTCTCGCCTTCGTCCTTCTTCGGCTCGTCCTTCTTGGCTTCGGGCTTCTTGTCGCCCTCGTCCTTCTTGGCGTCGTCCTTCTTGGCCTCGGGCTTCTTCTCGTCCTTCTTGTCGCCGTCTTTTTTCGGCTCGGCCTTGTCGTCTTTCTTGTCGGCCTTGGCGTCGTCCTTCTTGTCCTCTTCCTTCTTCTTCGGCTTGCCCGAGTCCTTGAAGGTGCCGGACCAGTTGTCGCCCGCCTTGGTGAAGATGTACTTGCCGTTTTCGTTCTCGATCTCGACGCTCGCGACGTTGGCTTCCTCGAACTCGACGATCGACTTGTCGCGCCAGTTCTTCACCTCCTTCGTGTAGAGGTGGGACTGGTAGCCGTCCGCGATCCAGATGCCGTCGGTGCCGACGACACGCACCATCTGACCGCGCGTGCCGCTCTTGCCGAAGATGACGTCGATCGCCTTGTCGCCGCCCTTGTAGGCGACGAAGTGCACGCCCTTGCCGTCCGACACGTCGTATTGCTCGTAGCCGGCGGTCGTGCGGTCGATGACGTCCTTGGTCTTCAGGTCCTTCAGGCCGTCGAGCAGGCTCTTGATGTCGTTTTTGTTCGCCTTGGCCTGGATGGGCTTCGTGATCTCCCAGGCGTCGCCCTTCTTTTCGAGGACGATCTGCTCCTTGTCACCGCTCTTGAACTCGAGCTTGGTGATCTTGTCCGCCTCTTCCTTGACGACGGTGATGTTGGGCAGGTCGCTCTTGGTCGACGCGCCGGAGTGCGCCTCGCGCTCGGCCTTGGCGCTGTCGCGCGTGAAGTAGAAGGCGCCGCCCAGAGCGAGCAGGACGGCGACGGCGCCGGCGATCTTTTGCTCAGGTTTCATGGTGGTCTACCTCAACCGATCGAGATCTTCTCCCGCGACGCCTCTTTGGCGCGCCAGCGGAGGAAGCCGGCCGCCGCGAAGAGGAGCGCGGGGACGATGGTGAGCGTCCATTGGACGCGTTTCTGCAGCTCGACGCGCTGGGCGCGGTAAGCCTCCGCCTTCTTCTCCTGCTCCTCCGGCGTCTCGTCCTCCTTGTACTCGGGCTTGCTCACGTCCGTGTACGAGAGGGTCGGCTCGCCCAGGAGCTTCGCGCTGACCGCGATGAGGTCGGCGTCGCCGCTCATCCAGTCGATCGTGTTCTTGAAGCTCATGACGAGCGGTCGGAAGTAGTTCTCGAAGTAGGGGCGCGCGAACATCTGCAGCTCGGGGTCGCCGCCCATCGGGCCCATCATCTGCAGCTGCGGGGGCATCGGGGGCGGGTTGCCGGAGCGCGCGAACGGGTTCGCGAGGAACTGCGAGGACGAGATGACGAGGATGCCGCCGGGCGCCTTGGACTGCGCAGGCGCCTCGATGCCCATCTTGTCGCCGCTCGGGAAGGCGGTCTTCAGCGTGCCTTCGATGGCGACGCCCACGATGCGCTGCTCGGCCGGGCCCTTCTGCGCCCACTTGTCCGAGAACTTCATCGGGATGCCGTCGGAGGCGTCCGTCGTCGAGCCGGGGTAGGTGCGCGCGACGACCTTGAACTTCGCGTCGGGCTGCTTGTCCTGGTGGAGGAGCAGCGGCGAGGCGAACGGGAAGGCGACCTGGCGCATGCGGAAGAACGCCGGGAAGGACGTGTCGAGGAGCTTCTGGTCACCCTCGAAACGATCCTCGTCCTGAAGGACGGTGATCGGCGGGTTCATGATCCAGACCTGCTGCCCGGTCGTGGGGTTCATCGCCGGCAGGCGCAGGCCGCCGCCGAAGTCGAGGATGGCCTCTTTTTTCATCTCGACGCCGTAGCCGTCGAGGAGCTTCTCGAGGCCGTGCGTGGAGAGCGAGGCCTTCATCGCCGCGTCGCTCGCCTTCAGGTTCACGGCGCTCGCGTACACGACGAGCTTCTTGTCGCCGCGCATGAGGAACTCGTCGATGCGGCGCAGCTCCTTCTCGGTGAAGTCCTTGCCGGGCTGCGTGATGATGAGGCCCTTCAGCTCCGCGTTGATCTCCGCCTCGCCGTTCTGCAGGTCCACGTCCTCGAACGTGTAGAACGGGAAGTACTCCTTGAAGAGGCTCTGGAGGTTGAACGGCTGGCTGCCGCCGAAGAGGTTGTTCTCCGAGAGCTTGATCTCGTCCTTGCCGGTGAGGACGCCGATCTTCGTCTCGATCTTGTCGGCGCGGTCACGGACCTCGCGGATCTTGTTCGTGAGGAAGAACTCGAGGCCCTGCGTGTCGTTCGGCGGCCAGAACGGGATGACCTCTTTCTCGGAGCCGTAGTTGATCACGAACCCCATGAAGCCTTTGCCGATGGTGACCGTGTCGCCGCTCGCGCTGCCCTCGTCGAGGATCTGCTCCTGGAGGCACTGGTTGCCCGAGCACTCCTTCTTGGCGGCTTCCTTCTCTTCCTGCGTCTTCGGCTCGATGAGGCGGAAGACGAACTTGCTCTTCGCCGCCGGGTCCTTGCAGGTGGGGTTGCCCTTGTCGTCGAGCAGGTCCTTGCAGTCCGCGTTCTCGTACTCCTTGAAGAGCGCGGTGAGGTCCTGGATGAAGGCGTCGCTCTTGGCGAGGCCGCGCGTGACGTACGCGTCCACCCGGAGCTCCTGCTTGAGGCCGTCGGCGACGAGCCGCTTCGAGCCCTTCGAGAGGGTGAAGCGCTCCTCGGCGGTCATGTCGAACCGCTTGAAGGCCGAGAAGGAGATGACGTTCACCACCACGAGGATGGCGGCGAGGAGCACCAGGTAGATGCCCGTGAAGGTTGCTGCCCTAGCTTTGCGTTCCATCGTCGTTCCCTCTCAGGCCCACTTGCGCCGCTCGAGCGCGCTGAATGCCGTCATGAGGCAGAGCGCGGTGATCGAGAGGAAGTAGAGGACGTCGCGCGTCGTCAAGAGCCCGCGGGCGAACGGCGCCATACGCGAGTCGAAGCTGATGAACGCGAACACCTGCTGCATGGTGTGGTTGTCGATCTTGTCCAAGAACATGCCGCACACGTGGAGCAGCACGAGCAAGACGCCTGTCACGAGGACGGCGACGATCTGGCTCTCCGTGATCGAGGAGATGAGCAGGCCGACCGAGACGCCGGCGGCGCTCAGGAGGACGAGCCCGAGGTAGCCGGTGATGACCGGGCCCCAGTCCAGCGAGCCGAGGTTCCACGGCGCCTTGAACATGAGGATGGGGAAGAGCATCGTGCTGGCGATGAGGATGAGCGTGACCGCCCACGCGCTCAGGAACTTCCCGACGATGACCTGGTGGTCCTTCACCGGGAGGGTGATGAGCATCTCCAGCGTGCCGCTGCGTCGCTCCTCCGCGACCAGGCGCATCGTCACGACGGGCACGACCACGGCCGAGATGCCGCGCGCGGCAAAGAGGAACAGCCGCTCGAAGCTGGCGCGGTTCGCCTGCCAGAAGCCTCCTTCGTAGTAGAAGAAGAAGAGGGCCAGGACCGGCAGGCAGATGCACACGACCACATAGAGGGCCGCGGAATCGAAGTTGGCGCGAAGCTCACGCTTCGCGATTGTCAGCGTCGGGCTCATCGTCAGTCCTTCTTCTTGCCTTTGTCCTCGTCGGACGCGTCTTCCTCTTCGTCCTCGTCGGACGCGTCGTCCTCGTCGGACGCGTCTTCCTCTTCGTCCTCGTCGGACTCGTCGTCCTCCTCGGCGGCGGCTTTGTCCTCTTCCTCGGACTCGTCTTCGTCCTCTTCCTCGGACTCGTCCTCGTCCTCGGGCTCGTCGTCCTCCTCTTCGGAGGCGGCGGCTGCGGCTGCCGCGGCCGGGCTGGCGTGGTCGTCGTCCTCGTCGTTCAGGAGGGCGCGGCCGCGGTCCGCGCGCTCGTCGCCGCGCGTGAGGGCCTTGAACACGTCCTCGAGGGTCTGCGTCTCGCGGCGCATCTCGAGGAGGAGCCAGCCCTTCTGGACGATGAGCTGGAAGATGTCGGCGCGCACGTCGGTGCCGAGCGGGCCGGCCAGCTCGAAGCTGTGGGCGCTGTCGTCGGTCGGGAGCTCACGCACGGTGAGCACGCCCGGCAGACCCCGGAGCGCCTCCTGCACCTCTTCCGCGGTGGGCGGCTTGCGCGCCGAGTCGCGGTAGCCCTCGCCGCCCTCGTACACCTTCTTCTCGTGCACGGTGACGACGTAGCGGACCTTGCCGCTCCGCGCGCGGATGTCGTCGAGCGGCCCGTCCGCGACCACGCGGCCCTTGGAGACGATGATCGCTCGTGCACACGCGGCCTCGACCTCGCTCAGGTTGTGCGTGGAGAGGAGGACCGTCCGGTTCTTCCCGATCTCCTTGATGTAGCGGATGACCTCCGCCTTCTCGTTCGGGTCGAGATCGCTGGTGGGCTCGTCGAGGATGAGGACCGGCGGGTCGTGCACGAGCGCCTGGCCGAGGCCGACACGCTGGCGGTAGCCGTGCGAGAGCGTGCGGATGTCCTTTCCGAGGACCTTCGCCAGGCCACAGACCTCGACCACCGTCTTCATGCGGGAACGGAACGCGCTGTCGTCCAGCCCGCGCATCTCTGCGGCGAACCGGAGGTAGTCCCAGACGGTCATCTCTCCGTAGAGCGGGGCGCGCTGCGGCAGGTAGCCGAGCTTGCGGCGGACCTGGAGCGGGTCGTCGAACACGTCGACCCCGTGCACCTTCGCCGCGCCGTCGGACGCGGAGATGAAACACGTCAGGATGCGCATGGTCGTCGACTTGCCGGCGCCGTTCGGCCCGAGGAACCCTACGACCTCGCCGCGGCGGACCTGGAAGCTGACCTTGTCGAGGGCACGGAATGAGCCGTAGAGCTTCGACAGCTTCTGCGCCTCGATCATCACGTCGCTGGCCAAAGTGACCTCCGAGAAAAAAACGGGTGGAGCCGGCGCGAACGACGGACGCCTGGCCCCGTGCGAACGGGTGCTGTGCGGGGGGTCAGTGGTGCCCTCCGCGAGGGCGGCATCCTAGTTGCGGGCTGATCCGTGTCAACCGCCGCCACAAACGAATGTGTTTGTCGTGTATTCCCGAGGGTCGATGGGTTTGCCGGGGGTAGGGGGGCCCCGGTGGGGAGCCCGGGCAGCACCGCGAGCGGCGGGGCGTCCGGCTGCGCAGCGCGGTTGCTCTCGCCTCCGCCTGCCCCGAAGATGGCCACCCGAGGCCCGCATGAAGCTCGTTGGACGCATCCCGTCGGGTCGCCTCGACGCCGAGCCCCTCGTCCGGCTCGACTACCCGCCCTTCGGCGTGGTCGTCGTGCGCACCCCGACCGGGGTCTACGCCATGGAAGAGTCGTGCAACCACGCCGGGGCCAGCATGGCCACCGGCTGGGTGGAGGACGACTGCCTCGTCTGCCCGGTTCATCGGTACGCGTTCGATCTGAAGACCGGGAGCCTCGTCCGCCCCAAGGGCCTCTGCCCTCCGCAGCGGACCTTCGTCGTTCGTCAGGAGGGCGAAGAGATCGCGGTGTACGACCCGTTCCAGCTCGCGATCCTGGGCTAGCGGCTCAGCGAGCTCGGCTGGGTCGAGCCCGACTCCGAAGGAGCACAGCCGCGACGAGGGCGGTCGCGCCGCCGGCCGCGGCCCACCACCACGCAGTGGGCGAGCGAGCCGGCTCCGCGTCCTCGAGGCTCGCCTGCAACACCAAGATCTCCGCACGGAGCGCTTCGAGCGCCTCGGCTCGGCGCCGGTTCGGAGGGAGCGCGTCGAGCGCCGACAAGGCCGCCTCGAGCTCACGCCTCGCCGCCGAACGATCGCCGGCTGCGTCGTGGATCTCCGCGCGGCGAAGGCGCCAATCGGGCGCCGCTCTCACGTCGTCGGGCAAGCGATCGGTCCAGGCGAGCGCCTCGGCCGCGCGTCCCCGCGAAAGCTCGATCTCCTGCGCGCGCTCGACGAAGACGACGAGCGCACCGAGCCGCTCGACGCCAGACTCCAGCGCGGCGAGCGCCGCGTCGGGCCTCGCGGGCGTCGCCTCGAGCAGCGCGCCGGCTCGGTCGAGGTACATGCGAGGCGACGGCTTCGCTGCCAGCTCTATCGCGCGCCCGAACTCCGCATCTGCTTCGTCGAAGCGGCCGAGATCGGCGAGGGCTCGCGCGCGGACGAGCCGCGCGTCCGCGCTCGCCGGATCGCGCGCGAGCACGGCCTCGAGCTCGAGGGCCGCGCGCTCGGCCTCGCCGACCTGCAACAGCGCCTTGGCGAGTCGCTCGTCCAGGCCCGGCAGGGCGGGGTCGAGGTCCCGGGCCGCCTCCAGGTCGCGCACCGCGGCCGGCCAATCCTGATCGCTGGCGTAGAGCGTCCCGCGCTCCATCAAGCGCGCCGCGTCGGCGCCTTCGGTCGCGAGGAGGCGGTCGAGCGCCTCGATCCGCTGGTGCACGTCGCCGTGCGCGCGCGCCTCGCGCGGCGCAACGGCGAGCGTCAGCGCGAGGCAGACTGCGGCTGCACGCAACGTGGCGCGGCCCTTCGTCACTTCGCTATCGAAAACGTGTCGCGGACGTCCCCCGTGTCGTCGATGAACGTCGCGTCGAGCGTGCTCCCGGCGACGTCCACCACGAGCGAGCCGAGCTCGTTCAGCGAGACGAACATGGCGGGGTGATCGAGCGTGCCGCCGCTCGTCTGCCCGGAGGACCCGGCGACGACGTAGACGGCGCCCGCCTCGGAGCCCTGGTCTCGGGTGTACGCGCCGTCGCCGTCCGTGCGGCCGTCCCCGCCGTCGATCAGGTTCGCATTCGAGAACGAGCCCGAGTCACCATAATGGCCACTGATGTAATACGACCGCTCGTAGGAGTGGCTGTGCCCCGTCAGGATGAGGTCGACCCCGAAGGACTCGAGGATCGGCAACGCCCGCTCCCGCATGTCGATCAGCTCGCCCTCGTCGTCGGAGTCGTGGGACCCCTTCGTGTACGGGGGGTGGTGCCAGAACGCCACGAGCCAGGGCTGCGTATTGGCCGTCAGATCGCTCGTGAGCCAGGTGAGCATGTCGCCGTCGGTGCTCGTGTCGGAGTCGTACGAGTCGAGGCAGACGAAATGGATCGTTCCGTAGTCGAATGAATAATACGCCTCCGTCCCGGAGGGTACGCCGCCGGCCTCCGCCTGCCGAGGGAGCGAGAAGATGTCGTAATAGGGGCCGGTCTCGGTGCCCGAGTCCGCCGAGTGGCCGTCGTGGTTTCCGAGCGTGGCCCAGGTGACGGTGTTCTTCAGCACCTGCGGGTACATGTCGAAGACGGCCTCCTGGTATTCGTCGTCGGTGCCGTCCGAATAGGCGTTGTCACCCAACATGAGGAAGAGGTCCGCGCGCTGCGCGCCGACGAACGAGAGATACGCATCGCGCACGGCCTCTTGATTGGCGTTGGCCGTGCCGGCGTCGCCGATGACCCACAGCCGCGTCGGCTGGGCGGTGCCCTTGGTGGGGGAGGTGGAGAAAAAATGCTCCGCATCGCCGCCGACCAGCGGGCTCTCGGGCGACCCGAACGCGTAGAAGTACTGCGTGCTCGGGTCGAGCGCGGTCACGCGGACCTCGTGTTCGGTCGTGGGCTCGGATGGGCCGTTCGCCACGGCGGTGAGCTGGCCCAGCGTCGTGCCCAGGGCGACGACCGAGCCGCTCGGCTCGGCGGTGCGCCACTTCACCGTGACCGCGTCGTCGGTGCCCATCTGGAGATAGGGGCCTCGCGTGACCGTGATCGGATCGCCGGTGCAGACGCCGCAGTCGTCCTCACACGTCGAGCAGAGCTCGCTCGGCGCGCAGGTTCCGTTGCCGCAGACGTCGGTGACGAGCCCGCCGCCGGCGCCGGAGCCGTCTCCGCCGGTCCCCGATCCGCCTCCCACGCAGCCGGCCAAACAAGCCGAGCCCGTCGTGCTCGTCGTGGTCGGCGAGCCGCCGCCGGTCGCGTCGTCGTCGCTGCAGGCCTGGAGCCAGCCGAGGCTGCCGCAAGCGATCAGGAGGCCCAGCCCCGCTCTCGTTCGTGCGCTCACGCGGGCGATTCTAACGTGCCGCCGGCGTGGGACGCGCCCTCTCTCGTCGGCCCGTGGTGGATCGCCGATGTCCCAGGTTGCGCCTCCCGCGCGGGCCGAGGTCACGTCTTTGCAGGGAATTGTCGCCGGCTCGGGGTAGCACGAAGTGTGCATGGGCGCGGCCGGACCATGCGCCGTCTCGTCGCCGCTCTCTGCTTCGCCTCCCTCCCCGCGGTCGGCTGCTCCGACGACACCGCACAAGAGGAGTCGTACGCGACGATGAGCAAGTCACTCACGTTGCGGTTCCAGTCGGAGGGAGGCGCTCTCTCGCTCAAGAGCAGCGGAAAGCTGCTCGCCTGCGCGCAGCGATTCCAGGGGCTCGAGGGGGAGCGCGTGAGCTGCGCGCGGGAAGGTGAGACCGTCGAGGTCATCGTCAAGTCTACTGACGATTCTGTCATTGTCGTCCGGAGCCTCGGGCAGAAACGTGGCTACTACGCGTGCGCCCGGAAGGGCGAGGTCGAGCGCGTCCCGGCGGAGATGAGGTGCAAGCTCACGACCATCGCCCGGCGCGGGACCGGTGGCCTGTCGTCTCCGTTCGACTCCAGCATCGCCGGCGTCGACCTGCCGAACACCCACTGGGTGGACGACGCTCAGACGGTCCTCCGGGGAATGGAGCCTCGCAGCGCCGAACAGTTCGAAGACATCCGCTCGCTCGGGGTGTCGCGCGTCGTCATCTTCAAGAACCCGACGGGGAACGACGACGTCGGCAAGGAGATCGCCGCGCTCGCCCTGCCCGAAGAAGACGTCCTTCACGTGCCGTTCAAATGGAAGGACCTCGCCGGGTTCACCGAGCCTTGTGAGCAGACGCTCGAGGCGCTGCGCTTCATTCGCGAGAGCCGGGCCGCGGAGGAGAAGGTCTTCTTTCATTGCACGGTAGGCGAAGACAGGACCGGCTACCTCGCGGCCCTGCACGCCCTCGTCTTCGAGGGCGCCGAGCCACGCGCCGCCTTCGACTCGGAGATGTGCGAGCGGGGTTATGGCTCGGGCAACCCACAAAAGCCCGGCTTCGTCCTCGGCAAGCTTGAGGATGGCCTGACCCCGCTCTACAGAAAGATGGCGTTCCTGGCTTTCGAGGGCGCGCTGACCGAAGCGCTGGACGACTCGGTCTGCGCGAGCGAGCCTGCTGTCCCGGATGACTTCCTCGCCGATCCGCTCGCCTGCGGGACCTCGACCACCCTCGTCCCCTGATACGGGGAGCGCGCGGCGCGGAGCTTCCGGCATCTGGCTCTTCGCGGCGGGTTATTTCGCCGCCTACGCCCCCTACACGGCCCTCACCAAGGCGGTGTCCAAGGGCGCGCTGCCGTTTGTGCCCCGAGAGCTCGGAGGCCTCGAGATCCTCCCCGTCTCGACGCTCGCGTCGCTCGTGGGCATGCTCGTCTTCCTGACGGCGACCCGGTGGTGGCGACATGCCACGCACCACACGGTCTTCGGGATCTCCCTGCCGTCGCCGACGTTGCCCACGCTGCTCTCGGGCCTCGCGACCGCGGCCATCATCGCGACGACGACGCTCTCCTACACGTTCACGGGGACGTCGATCCTCCTCATGATGCTCTTGATGCGCGGGGGCGTCCTCGTCATCGCTCCCATCGTGGACCTCGCGAGCAAACGCAAGGTGCGCCCGCGCGCGTGGCTCGCGCTTGCGCTCAGCCTGGCCGCGCTCCTCGTCGCGCTGGGCGACGGCGACAACTACGTCCTCACGCTCCCGGCAGTCGCGGACGTCGTCGTCTACCTGGCCGGCTACTTCATTCGCCTGCGTCTCATGAGCAAGCAGGCGAAGACCGATGATCCGGCCGTCGCCAAGCGGTTCTTCGTCGAGGAGCAGATGGTCGCCACGCCGGCGATCGTCGGCTTCCTCGCGTTGCTCGCGCTGGTCGGTGGCTCTCCCGCGCTCCTCGAGATCCGCGCGGGCTTCTCGTCGCTCGGAAGCGTGGAGGCCCTCTTGACGACGATCGGTATCGGGATCCTCTCGCAAGGCACGGGGATCTTCGGCGCGCTCGTCCTCCTCGACGGACGGGAGAACGCGTTCTGCGTCCCCGTGAACCGCGCCTCCAGCGTCCTCGCCGGGATCGTCGCGTCGTTTCTGCTCGCCTGGACGCTCGGGATGGCGCCGGTGCCGACCGCCGAGCGCGCGGGCGCCGCCCTGCTCGTCGGCGCGATCATCGTGCTGGCGTGGCCGACGGCGGGGCCGAGCGCGCGCGCCGCGAAGCGGTAGCGCGCCCTTCGCTCGGCCGAAATGGCGCGGGCCCCCCAAGCCCTCCGAGATCCCGCAATAGCGCCCCGTCGAGGCGACCCGCGTCGCCTCAGCGGTTGGCAGGCGCTGCGCTGATGTCGCCGAGGGCGGACTGCCTGTCTCGCTCCTTGGCGAGGTCGCCGATGGAGAGGATGCCCACCGGCTGTCCGTTCTCCACGACCGGGATGCGTCGAACCGCGTGTTTGCGGAGGAGCGCGACCGCCTCGTCGATGTTTGCGGTCGGCGCGATGGTGTTGAGCTGTCGGCTGCAGAGCTCCTCCACCGTGCACGAGGCCGGGTCCTTGTCCTCGGCGACGCAGCGCACGACGATGTCTCGGTCGGTGACGATGCCGAACAGCTTGCCGCCCTTGGTGACGAGCACGTTACCGATCGATCGGTCTCGCATCAGCTTGGCGGCGTCGCGCGCGGTGGCCCCACAGTCGAGATCGATGATGTCCCTTGTCATGATGTCCCGGACGATTCGTGCCATGTCGGTTCTCCTCGATGACGGCCGCTTTGTGTGTGCCGATCTTCGAAGCAACCTCGATGCCGAAGCGATCAGGCGGGCAGGTTGCTCTCGAACCGGGTGCGCGGCACGAGCCGCTCGAGCGCGGTGAGCACGCCCTGAATGTGGCGCCGCCGGAGCTCGCGCCCGACGTTCATCAAGCTGTTGGTGTCGTGGAGGTGGGCGTCGCCGGCGTCGTATTCGTCCTCCAGGAAGTTGTGGGGCGCGCCGATCGTGTGTCCGTATTCGTGCGGCGCGGTGAGGAAGTTGCTCGTCGAGCCTCCGCCGTGATTGCCCGCGCCGCGGGGGGCGAGGTCGGCCGTGTTGAGCTCGACGATGTTTGCTCCCGGCAACACGTGGCTGTGGTGGAGGTCCGTCGGGCCCGCGCCTGGCGGCATCTTCCAGACGCGGACCGTCCAATGGGCAGGCGGTCGCGTGTCCCAGCGCACGTCGAAGTTGACGGGAACCACGGTGCGTCCGAAGCGCTGGGCGAACTGGCTGCTGCCTCGGACCGTGAGGCGAATGCGATTGCTCCAGACTCCCCACACCTGGCGATCGATCCGCGTGTGCACCCTACGCTTCTGCTCGTAGGTCCACGGGTCGGTGACCCCGGGCCACAGGTTCCACTCGTAGTACCAGTCTTCCTGTACGAAGACGCGGCCGGTGGTGGTGTCGAGATCGATCACGCCCCAAGGCTCACGCGCAACGAGATGTCCCATGGGTCCGCGGTTCCTTTGTCTACGTTCGAGCCATTGTCTGCGTTCGAAGGAGAAACATCATCCAATCGGCGGAAGCCCGGTGAGCGGTCACGGGCCCCGCCGGCGGGGCACGACGCGTGAGAGCGCGAGCGCCCGCAGCGCCACGTACCCCGCGTCGGTCGGGTCCTGAGGAGGATGAGGCTCGGCGAGGAGCCTGACCCGAAACCGGCGAAAGAGGGGCAGCCGATCTGCCAGGGAGGCGTCGAGGTAGGTCGGCATCGGGGGGCCGGCCTCGCCGTAGAGCTCGGCGTAGATGTGGGGCCCGCCGAGGACGTTGCGTCGCGCGTATTTGCGCTCGTCGAGGAGCAGGCGCTCCGTCGTCGTGTCGAGGTAATCGTGCGCGACGCCGCGGGGCGCGGAGGCGAACGTCTGACGAATGCGAGAGGCGAGCGTCTCCACCAAGGTGCTGGCTACGCGTTTGTCTTCCCCGACGGCTTCCGCGGCTGCGTCGACCACGTCCTTCAGCTTCTTGTCGCCACCCGTGAAATGGGACGCGGCGGTGATCATCGCGCGCAGGCTCTCGACGGGATCGAAGGCGAGGAGCAGGTCTCCGCCGATGACACACAGCGGGCGAACGAGCACGCCGTCTTCGTCGATGGCTTCGGTGACCAGGAGGTGAATGGCGTCGGGGGCGATAGGGGCCACGCGCGAGAGGGCGCGCCGGACGTCACGTTCTCCGCGCCCGCGGTCGGCGGAGCGGTCCGCCTCGTCACCGGTCACCCAATCGTTCGTCTTCGGTGGGTCGCGAAGGAGATCGGTCCACGACGCCTGCTCGCGGATCCGCTCCGGCGCCGTCGGGTCGAACCAGACCACGTCGAGGTATTCGTTGCTGGGCGTCCGCTGGAGCGGCGCGGCCTTCACCTGCTCCGCGGCCGCCGGCCTGGCGTGAACGTGAACGGCGGCGTCCGAGGCGGCGGCGATGCCGCCGAAGGCGGCGCTCGAGTCGTGGCGCGGGACCGGGATGGCGCTCGGCGCCGGCGCCGAGAAAGGTGTTCCCGAGACGCGCGCGTAAGGCGCTTGTGGCGCCATCTTCTGCGGCGCCTCCGCGGTGGTGGCGCGCGTGCGCTCGCCGGGGGAAGACGCCGGCGGAGTGAATGGCGTCGCGACGGGCGTCCAGGGCAGCGCCTGCGCGGGCAGCGGCTGCGCGGGCAGCGGCTGCGCGGGCGGCGGCTGCGCGGGCAGCGCCTGCGCCAGCGGCGGTGGTCCGAATGACGGGGCAGGTGGTGGCGGCGTGACCGCGCCGTGTGCGGGGGGCGCGGCCTGGAGGAAGGGCATCGTTCCTCGAGGATCGGCCGATGGCTTGTCGTCCTCGTCGGCTGTCGGCGGGTCCTCGATGTCGAACGGCTGGGACGGATGTCTCATGAGCAATGGGGGACGTCAGCCGCCGCCGCCGGTCGGCGTGCCGCCGGAAGGAGGTGGCAAGGCGAGCTGGGGCTTGGGTGCGGGGAGCGCGAGCTGCGGCTGCGGCGCGGGGAGCGCGAGCTGCGGCTGCGGCGCGGGGAGCGCGAGCTGCGGCTGCGGCGCGGGGAGCGCGAGCTGTGGCTGCGGCGCAGGGAGCGCGAGCTGCGGCTGCGGCGCGGGCAATGCAGGGTGCGCAGCCGGAGCCGGCAATGCAGGGTGCGCAGCCGGAGCCGGCAGCGCCGGGTGAGCGGTGGTCGCCGGAAGCTGCGGCGTCGCGGCGGCGTTGCGAGCGAGCTGCGCGGCGCGAGCCTCCATGGCGCTGTTCTTGAGCCCGCGAAGCCCGAACGCCGCACCCACGGATTTGTAGGCCCAGGTATCGGTGATGTTGTCGCCGATCCATTTCGCCGCCGCATAGTTGCCGGTGGCGTTGAAGTACATGCCGGCGTAGCCGAGCGTCTTGTCCAGGCCGGTGTAGGCGAGGGCTCCTACCTCCAGGAGCCTCGTCAGCTTCGACATCTTGCTCCAGCCCGTGATCAGCCCCTTGCCACCATAGAGAATGGTGGCCCAATCCAGGACCTCGCGTGTCCAGTAGAACCAGGGCGCGATCTCGCCCGTGGCGCGCTTCGGGGCGACCTGGACGCTCGGCCCGCCGTATTTGACGGTCTCGGCGCCCTTCTTGATCTTGCCGTCACACCGCGTCTCTTCGGTGACGCGCGCCGCCTTGCGGCCCTCGATCTCGATCGTCAGCGTGCCGGACACGATGTATTCGCCCGTGTGGCACTTGAGCTTGTCGAAGGTGCGGGCCGCCTTGCGGGTGGGGCCCTCGACGAAGACCGTCGAGGACCCCTCGGCTATGTCGCCGGCCTCGTGTTTGTAGAATTTCTTTCCGAGAAACTCCCCGATCCCGGAGAAGAGGACCGCGGCGCCGGCGACCATCATGAAGATGCCGACCGGGCCGGTCATCGCGAAGGCGACCACGATGGCCACGCCCACGATGATCCCGGCGATGGCGCCGAGGACGGCCCCAAGCATCGCGCCTGTGTGCTCGATGGGGTCGTCGATCCGCGCTGCGCACTCGAGGGGGTCCGCCATGATGCCTCCTGCCTAGTTGCCTCGTTGCCGAAAGACCAAGGTGCCGAGCGCGTGCTCGAACATGCCGTCGATCTCCTCGCGCGCCGCTGCGGGCCCTTGCACCGCGAGGAGGGCGAGGTTTCCGCCGATCAAGAACGACGCGCTTCGCTGGTAGATCTTGCGATCCGCGTCCGCATAGAAAAGCGACACGTCGGCCGTCGGGGCCCCCGACACGAGGCGCTCCGATTGTTGCCCCAGCTCGAAGAAGGGCAGGGCCCGCTGCTGGTCTCGCAGCCGGATGGCGGTGAGCTGGGCGAGCGTCTTGCCCTGGGCCGGCGTTCGCGAGATGACGACGTGAACGGCGCCGGTGGGGCGCTTGTACACGAGGCGATTCAAGCTCGCGTCGCCGTAACCGGTCGGGATCTCGAAGAGCGCCTCTTGCGTCGCGTAGTCCATCGTCAGGCCTTCTTCTTCAGCCTGAGGGTGGAGATGAGCTTCTCGATGAGCGAGTCGCAGAAGGCGTTCTGGGCGCGCGCCCCGGAGACCGTGAAGCAGAGGAGGGTGCCGTACCAGCTCAGGTAGACTTGCCTCTGGTAGGTGGGCACCTTGTTCGTCACCGAGTGCGAGCGAGCTTCGTAGCCGGGCACGGTGCCGACCTCGCGCTCGCGATGGCCGAGCACCTTGAGCCCCTGCACCTTCTCCGCGGCAGCCGTGAGGATGCCGACGACCTGCTGGCCTAGCGGCGCCTCGGTCCGGGGCTCCCGCGTCACGACGATGTTCGCGTTCCTTCCGGTCGGCGACGTCGGGATGAGGATGTTCACGCTCTCGTCCGCGAAGCCGTCGGGCAGCTCGAAGCTGAGCTCGTCGACCTCGTAGCGGACCATCGAAGGCATCAGCCGGCTCCGAGGGTGATGAGGCGTGTGGCCGCGGCGGCGAGCTCTCGCGAGCGCGTCGCGACGACGAGCTGGTTCTCCTCCCCCAGCCGGCTCAGGGCCTCGATGAATCGCACGGCGTCCTCCGTGCCGACGTGTTTCTCGGGCGTGTCGATGAGGACGAGCGAGCCGGACCTGGCGCCGGCGAGGCCGGACCGCACGAAGGAGACCGAGAAGAGGAAGGCCTCGAGCTCGCTGTCGGAGAGCTGCCCCAGTCCGTATGCGTTGCCTTGCGAATCGAAGAAGCCGGGGAGCACCGTCCCTTCGGCGCTGTACAAGCCGCCGAGGCGCTTCGAGCTGCAGAGCGCCTCGAAGGCGCGCTTCGTTCGTCCCGGTGGCCTGGGGTTGCCGCTCGGGTCGACGTCGAGGCCGAGCCCGGCCTCCACCACGAAGCGCACGAGACCGGTGTACTTCGCGTCGCTCTTCTCGAGGCGCATCATCTTGTCGGCCTGCGTCCCCGCCGCCTTCGTCAGATCCACCGAGGCGCCGACCGGCAGCCGCCGCGAAGCATGGAAGTACTCCACCTTGCCGAACTCGGGATCGGGGTCGTATTCGGACAACAGCGCGGCCAGCGCCGGGTTCGGATCGGGCGGGGCGACCACCGCGTCGCCGAAGAGCGTCTCGGCCACGACGGTCGGCTCCACCAGCCCGTACCGATCGCGTTCGAGCTGCGAGAGCTCCCACTCGACCCTTATCTTGGCGGCCTCTTCTCCCGCGCGGACCACCGAGGCCGAGCCGGGCGGCGAGCCGTAGGAGCCGACATGTTCCTTCGCCGCGACGATGGCGTCGAGGAAGCTCGTCTTGCCGCTCGACTGGGCGCCCGTGACCACGACCAAGCGCGCGGCCCAGCCGGTCTTGGAGTCGGTGAGGTCGAACTCCTTGTCCGGGAGGCCGCGGACGCCGTCGAACGAGACCTTGCGGATGCGCACTTGTCTTACGGAGCTCCGAAGAAATGACCGTCTTGTTTCTTCACGCCGTCGATCGTCGGAGGCTGAGGGGGCGACGGAAGCGTGACGTTGCCGGGGTTGATGTAGACCATGTCCGCCTGGATCTTGATCTCGTTCGGCTTGATCACGATCGCGCTCGACCCGACGCGGAGCACGATCTCCTCCTCGCTGGCCGAGGTGATGCTCTTCTTCGAGAGCATCGTCGTGGTTCCCTGGACCGCCGCCTGGATGATGCTGTTGTCGACGACGTGCGCTTGATCGTTCTGGACGCGGATCTTCCGGTCATGACCGATCTTGAGCGTTTGGTCGTTCATCACGGAGCGAGTCTCGTCGTGCCCGACGTGATGGGTGGAGTCGTTGCCGATGACGTGGCCCGAGTTGTTCTTGACGAGGCCGGTGTAGTCCTTCTGGGCCTGGAACCGGACGAGCTCGCTGCCCTTCGCGTCCTCGAACATGAGCTCGTTGAAGCCGCCGCCACCCGGTGACGAGTTCGATCGCCAGCCGCTCTTCGTCTTGTTGGCCGGGAGGGGGTAAGGCACCTTCTGCAGGTTCGTGTAGACGCGTCCGACGATGATCGGCCGGTCGGGATCGCCGCCGAGGAAGTCGACGATCACTTCCTGTCCGATGCGGGGGATGTTCATCCCGCCGAAGCCGGTCCCCGCCCAGGGCTGGTTCACGTGGATCCAGCAGGACGAGTTGTCGTCCATCTTGCTCTCGCGATCCCAGTGGAAGTGCACGCGCACCCGGCCGAACTCGTCCGTGTGGATCTCTTCCCCCTTGGGTCCGACGACCGTGGCGCTCTCCACGCCCTGCACCTTGGGCTTCGGCGTCACGAGCGCCGGGCGATGTGGGATGTCGGTGAAACGTGACTCGCAGACGTGCACCCAGTCGCCCTTCCAGTCGCCCGTGAAGCTCGTCGCCACGACGAGCAGGTTCTTGTTCTCCAGGTCGGGGCGCGGGTAGCCGTCGATCAGCGTGACGTCGCCCGGCTTGAGATCGATCACGGTGGTCCGGAAGACGACCAGGCGCGCGGCCGCTCGCTTCGCGTCGAGCCGCTTCTGCACCTGCGACGCGCCCTCGTCCATGTCGGTGCGGGCCTTGCCCTTGTCGTCCGCGACGGGCGAATCGTCTCCCGAGTCGGCCCGGTAGAGGAACGAGCCCGGGTTGTAGTGGTAGCGCTCGAGCATGCGCTCGACGTCGTCGTCCGACTGGGCGGTGGCGACGAGCGGGAAGCTGGGCGGCCTGCGATAGTCGTGGTCGCGTTGTGTGTACACACCGGGCCGGACCTGCCGCGTCATCTGCACGTCGGTCGCGAAGTCCGTCGGGGTGCGGTTCGTCGAGCGGTTGACGTACGGCAGCCTCTGGAGCGGCTTCTTCGTGTGGAGTCGGTCGGAGAGGACCATCTTGGTCTCGCCGCCGTCCTGCTTGAAGTGGTACGCGATGCCCGCGTCCTCCAGCATGCGGCTCACGAAGGCGAAGTCGCTCTCGCCGTATTGGACGCGGTACTTGCGGTCCTTGTAAGCGCCCATGTCGATCTCGAGGTCGGGCTTGATCCCCCACTCCCCGAGGAGCTTCAGCACGATCTTCGGCTCCGACATCTGCTGGAACATGCGGAAGTTCCGGCGCTGCGAGAGGAGCCAGAGCTGAGGCACCAGCGTGACCTGGTAGGTCGAGAGGCCCTTCGCGGTGTCCTCCACGTCGACCTGCTCGATGTTGCTCGCTACGCCCGTCCACACGCGCGGCTCCCCGAACCCCGCGCCTCGCGTGACCTTGAACGACGCCGCACGTCCCACCACGCCGTCGAAGTCGATGTCCGGTCGCGACGACATGAAGCGCAGGTGGATCGTGAAGAGGCCGCTCACGGCCTCTTTCACGGTGAAGTGCCGGACGTCGAGGTCCGCGTCGGTCGCGAGGGTGAGGGTCAGCTTCGGTTCGGGGATGAGGGCGGCGAGCAGCTGGGCCATGAAGCGGTCTCCTTACGGCGAGAGAGCTGACGACGTGCGCGTGAAGGGTGTCGCGAGGGAAGGAAAGGCGAGCGCGGTGAGCCAGGATAACGGCCGCTCGGCGGGCGCGAAAAGACCCGTGGCAGTACGTACAGCCTCCAGGCTCGGTTCCTTTCTTGCTCGTTCGAGCGGCGGAATGTGTGGGAGGCGACCCGGATCGCCACGGACCACCCTCGTCGGGCGACACCCGCGGAATCGGACGAGAGCCCGACTTGGTGTGGCGGAGACACGCGCGGTCGGCGAAACGCGATGAAACGTCGCCTCTGCAGCACGTCGTTTCAGCCTGTGCGCCTTCCACGCGGGGAACCCGCGGGATTCGACCGAGGCACGATGGTTGCTGCCGCGCCCACGATGCCTCTCTCTCCGACCTTCGATCCCGCGCGCCTCGCGCGCGGCGCCATCGCGACCGCCTCGCTGCTCTGGTCGTCGTTCGCCGGCGCCGAGCCAGCGTCCGAAGTCCCCTCCGACCACGACGAGCACCACCGGATCGTCGTCGGGGCCAACGCGATGGCGCTCGGCGCGGTCTCCTCCGATCGCTTCGTGAGCGCGATCGGCGTCGGGGGCTTCTTCGAGGTCGTCGCTGTCCCCGAGTGGCTGGAGCTCGAGATCGGCGCCCACTACCTGCGCACGATGACCGAGGTGGACGAGGTGCCCGTCGACCTCGTCCTCAAGAAGCCGTTTCACCCTCTCCCGTGGCTCAACCCCTACGTCGGCCTCGGGCCGACGGTGGTCGCGGAGCTCGCCGACGAAGAGTCCGAGGTGCTCGCGGGGTTGGTCGCCGTCGCGGGCTCCTACTTCTGGCTCACCGGTGCCATCGGCGTCTCCGCCGAGCTCGACTACAACGTCGTCCGAGGTCGAGAGCTCGTCCAGGAGGTCGCCGGGCTCTGGGGTTTGGTGATGGGGCTCTGACGCGCGGCGAGAGCGTCTCGCCTCTGTCGAACGTCGGCGTCGACGCGTGGTCGGGGTAGCCTCTCGCCGCATGGGACGAGACGCGCCCTTCGAGCCTCACCGGACGCCGATCGAGGCGCTGTGGCGGCGCCTCGCGTCGACGGCGAAGGGGCTCCCGGAGCAAGAGGTGGCGCAGCGGCTCGCGCACGACGGGCGAAACGTCTTGAGCGCCGCGCCCTCCACGCCGCTCCTGGTCCGCCTGGGGCGCCACTTCGTGCATCGGTTCGCGCTGCTGCTCTGGGCGGGGGCGCTGCTCGCGCTCGTCGGCGAGCGCTTCAGCCCCGGCGAAGGCATGACGCTCATCGCCGCGGCGCTCGTCACCGTGGTGCTCTTGAACGCGGCCTTCACCTTCTGGCAAGAGCAGCGCGTCGAGCGAGCAATGGCCGCCTTCCGTGGGATGCTCGCGCGCCGCGCTCGCGTGCGCCGCGGAGGGAACGAGGTCGAGGTCGACGTCGCGGACATCGTGGCCGGCGACGTGCTCGTCCTCCGAGAGGGAGACAGGGTCGCGGCCGACGCGAGGCTCTTCGAGGCGCACGCGCTCAAGGTCGACAACAGCCCTCTGACCGGGGAGTCGGAGCCCCAGCTCCGAACCACGGAGCTCGCGAGCGGCGCGCGCCTCGACGCGCGCAACCTGGTCTTCTCCGGGACACTCGTGACCACGGGCACCGGCGCGGCGCTCGTGTTCGCGACGGGCAACAACACCGAGATCGGTCGGGTAGCCGGCGTCACCCACGAGACCGTCCGCGTCGAGTCGCCCATTCGGCGAGAGCTCCGCTATTTCATCCGCGTCATCAGCGCGATCGCCGTCGGGCTCGGCGCCGTGTTTTTCGCGACCGGCTGGGCGATCGGCAACCCGTTCTGGACGAACCTGGTCTTCGCGATCGGCATCATCGTCGCAAACGTCCCCGAGGGGCTGCTCCCGACGGTCACCCTCGGCCTCGCGATCGCTGGCCGGAAGATGGCCAAGCGCCAGGCGCTGCTCAAGACGCTGGAGAGCGCCGAGACCCTCGGGAGCACCACGGTCATCTGCACCGACAAGACGGGCACGCTCACCCGGAACGAGATGCGGGTGACACACCTCGCGATCGGACCGGAGCCCGCCGCCGACCTCGACCCGAGCGCGCGCGCGCGCGCCCTGCGTGTGATGGCGCTCTGCAACAACGCCACCCTGCGTGGAGCGGGGGACGCGACCGAGACGAAGGGGGACCCGACCGAGACGGCGCTGCTCCGCCACGTCGAAGACGGTGCTTCCGGCGCGGTCGAGCGGCTCCGCGCGGGCTCGCCGCGCGTCCACGAGCGACCCTTCGACAGCGCGACCAAAGAGATGGCCACCGTCCACGAGACGTCGGGGGGGCCCGTGGCATTGCTCAAAGGCGCGCCGGAGGTGGTGATCGGCCAATGCACGTCGCGGCTCGGTGGTGGAGCCGAGGTCCCGATGTCGGCCGACGCCGAAGCCTGGTTCCGCGCGGAGGCCGATCGGCTCGCCCGCGCAGGGAGCCGCGTGCTGGCCATTGCCGACAAGGTCGTGCCTCCGGGGAGCGACCTGGACCGCGCGGCGATCGGATTGGGCTATACCCTGCTCGGGCTCGTCGCCATGCAGGACCCGCCGCGGGCGGAGGTCGCGGCGTCCGTGGCGCAATGCCGTGAGGCGGGCATTCGCATCGTCGTCGTCTCGGGGGACCACCCGCTCACGGTCGAGGCGATCGCGAGGCAAGTCGGCATCGTGAGAGGTGATGCCCCCGCGCTCTACACGGGGGGAGATCTCGAGCACTGGGGCAAGGCCGCGTTGCGGCACGCGCTCGCCGGGGAGGAGGTCCTCTTTGCCCGGACGAGCCCGCTCGACAAGCTGAGGATCGTGACGGCGCTGCAGGAGACCGGGCATGTCGTCGCGGTCACCGGAGACGGCGTGAACGACGCTCCCGCGCTGAAGCGCGCGGACGTCGGGATCGCGATGGGCCTCACCGGGACGGACGTCGCCAGGGAGGCGGCGGACATGGTGCTGATGGACGACAACTTCTCCACCATCGTCGCGGCGATCGAAGAGGGTCGTGTGATCTATGGCAACATCCGCCGGTTCATCGGGTACGTGCTGACGAGCAACGTGCCCGAGATCCTGCCCTACGTCGCATTCGTGTTGCTCGGCATTCCGCTTCCGCTGCCCGTGCTCCTGGTGCTCGCCATCGATCTGGGGACCGATATGGCGCCGGCCATCGCGCTAGCCACCGAGCCGGCGGAGACCGACGTCATGAAGCTACCGCCGAGGCCCCGCGCCGAGCGTCTGCTCTCGCGAGGCCTCTTGCTCTCGAGCTACGTGTTCTGGGGGCTGTTCGAGTCCGTCGCGGGCTTCACCGCCTACGGGTGGGTCCTCCACGCGGGCGGCTGGTCGCTCGGAGAGCCGCTGCCGGCGACGGAGCCGCTGTACGGGCAGGCGATCGCAGCCTTTCTTCTCGCGATCGTGACCTGTCAGCTCGCCAACGTCTTCGTGTGGCGCACGACTCATCAGAGCGTCTTCACGAAGGGGCTGCTGCGCAACCGATACGTGCTCGCGGGCATCGCGCTGGAGGTCGTGCTCCTGGGAGTGATCGTCGCCACGGCGCCCGGCAGAGCCGTCTTCAACACGGCTGTCCCGCCCGTCCAGGCGTGGCTCGTCCCGGTCCCGTTCGCCTTGGCCATGTTGGGCGTCTCGGAGGCGCAGAAGGCAATCGCTCGCCGCCGCCGCTGAGCTCGCTGCCCGCCGACCCAGCGTCTCGGCCCACGGTGGCCCGCCCGCATGGTGTTCGGTAGGATCGCCCAGCCGTGTGGCAGCTGAGCGGAGCGCGGATCATCGAACTGGGGCTGGAGAGCCTCTCGCGCAGCGCATCGGAGATCTACGAGGGGTGGCAACGGACACGGCGCATCCGGATGCCCTCGCAGCCGATGAAGGCTCTCGTTGCCGGCAAGCCGTGTAAGGTCACCGGCGTGGTCGAGGCCACGACCCTGGAGACGGCGCCTTTCACCCAGACGTCGTGCGCCTACTACTCCGTTCGGCTCGAGCAGCGGAAGATCCGCGAGGACCGGGGGTTCGAGGAGATCGCGTGGGAGCAGCAGCTGCACGTGGTGTCGACCTCGCCTTTCTGGCTCATCGGGGATGACGGCACCAAGGTGCTCGTGGACACGGTCGGGGCGGTCTCGGATCTGCCGACCAACCTCGTGTCGGAGCACGCGCGCGTGAACGACGAGAACCCGGTGCTCTCGGCCTTCCTGCGATCACAGGGGGTGCTCACGACGATGTACATGGGGATAAGCGGCGACTACCGCTTCTTCGAGTCGACCTTGCGGCCGGGGGCGAGGGTCTCCGCTCTGGGCACCGTTCGCGCGGAGCGAGTCGCGACAAACACCGGCTACCGTGGCGCTTCGGCCACGGCGGCCTGCATCGGCGGCGAGCCGCTTCGGCCGTTGCGGGTCGTTCCCGTCGCGACGTGACGGCGCTCGGGCTGTCGGCCACCGTCGGCAGCCTGTCGGGGAGCGATGACGGGGCGCCGAATCGTGATCCGCGCCGGTGCGCGGTCACCGGCGCGAAGCGATGACCAAGCTCCGAGCTCCCGCGGGTATCTCCCCGCAGGAGAGCCGCGAGCGCTCAGCGGATTCGACGGAGATCGTCACTTCGACCTGGCCGTCGCGGGTGTAACGGAAGGTGGCGCCCTCGCGCGTGGCTCCCGGCAGGACACGCGCGAGCTTGTCGGCGACAACGTTGGGCTCGTCGAGGAACGACCATTCCCAAGCAGAAATGTGCGGGCTCGGCGGCGCCGGATAGATGCGCTGGTCGCAGCGGTACGTCCCCCCGAGCGCGCGCAGCGTTGGGGCATCCGCCTCGAGAACCCCGGCCTTGGCGGCTTCGGCGTCTGCGGGTGTGGTGCCGCTCGCGGTCACGGCGGAGGGGGCCGCGTCCGAGGATGCCGCCGGCTGGGGAACAGGGGTGTTTCCGCAGCCGATCGACACGAAGAGGGCGCAAGCGGGGAGACGCATCCAATGAACGTATCCCACTTCGGCTCAGCCGATGGCCAAGAGCGCCGCGGCCACCTCGTCCGGCCGCTCGTCCGGCAGCCAATGCGTGGCGCCGTCGACGACCTCGACCCGTGCGCTGGGGCAATACCGCTGGAGGATGATGTCGACGATGACGCGGCGTAGCGCGGCGTCGCGCGTGGGATACAGAATGGTCGTGGGAACGCGAATGGGGGAGAGCGCGCGGCCGCGGCCGCGCTGGGCGAGGAGGCGGCTGCGAGCGTGCCGGTAATAAGCGAGGCCGGCAGCGACGCGCGCCGGGTCTCGGAGGGGCGCGAGGTAGAGCTCGAGGTCCTCGTCGGTGAACGTGCCCGGGGCGGCGGAGCGGCGGAATGCGAACGCGAAGAAGGCCGCGCCATTCATGGCGAGGAGCTTCTCGAGGAACGGGGTCTGGAACCAGGCCGTGTACCAGGAGCTCTTGCGTTGTTTCGGGTCGGTCCGGATTGCCTCGAGGTAGGCGTCGTAGTGAGGCCCGTTCAAGCTCACGTGGTGGCTCACCAGCTCGGGGCGTTGGTGCAAGAGCTCCCACGCGAGCGGGCCGCCCCAGTCGTGTGCGCAGAGCACGGCCGGCCCCGGCGCGCCCTCGTCCGCAGTCTGCTCGAGCACGCTCGCGAGATCCTTCCAGAGCGTGTCGAGATCGTACCGGCCCGAGCGGGAAAGGTCGCTCTTCGCGTAGCCGCGCAGGTCCACCGCGAGGACACGGAAGCGATCCTTCACGCGAGCGATCACCTTGCGCCAACAAGCGGCGTTCTGAGGAAAGCCATGCACGAGGAGCAGGCGCTGACCCGCGGGGTTGCCCCCCGTGAGGACGCGCAGCCGCGTTCCGTCTTCTGCGGTCACCCACCGGGCGGAGAGGCCGTGCTCGGCCGGGTAGTCCTCGAGGCGGTCGCCGGTCTTGGTCATCGCTTGGTCGTCTAACCAGGTTGACGCGACGCAGCAACGAGCGCTAATGCTCATGGCGAAGAAATGGCCTTGGTCGTCCAGAAGTTCGGCGGGACCTCGATGGGCAGCATCGAGCGGATCAAGAACGCCGCCTCGCGCTCGCTCGCGGCCCACAGAGAGGGGCACCGCGTCGCGGTCATCGTGAGCGCGATGGCCGGTGAGACCGACAGGCTCCTGCGCCTCGCGCGCGAGGTCGCGCAGATCCCCAACGCGCGCGAAATGGACGCGCTCGCCGCGACCGGAGAGCAAGTGTCGAGCGCGCTGATGGCGATCGCCATTCAATCGCTCGGCGGCAAGGCGAGGAGCTTCCTCGGCCACCAGATGAAGGTGCTGACGGACAGCGCGTTCACGAAGGCGCGCATCAAGACGATCGACGCCCAGCGTGTGATCAGCGCGCTCGACGAGGGGGAGATCGCGGTCATCGCGGGCTTCCAGGGGGTGGATGACGAGGGGAACATCACCACGCTGGGGCGCGGCGGGAGCGACACGAGCGCGGTCGCCATCGCGGCGGCGCTGAACGCGGACGTCTGCGAGATCTTCACCGACGTGGACGGCGTGTACACGACCGACCCCAACGTCTGCCCGACGGCCCGCAAGATAACGAAGATCAGCTACGAAGAGATGCTCGAGCTCGCGTCCCTCGGCGCGAAGGTGCTCCAGATCAGGAGCGTGGAGATGGCCATGAAGTACGGAGTCCCGGTTCACGTTCGCAGCTCGTTCTCCACCTCCCCCGGCACGCTCGTCACGAGCGAGGGTGACCTGGAGCAGGTCGTGGTCACCGGGGTCGCGTACGACAAGGCGGAGGCCCGCGTGATGTTGGTGGGCGTGGTGGACAGGCCCGGCATCGTGGCGGAGGTCTTCTCGGAGCTCGCCCAGCGCAACGTGAGCGTCGACATGATCATCCAGAACGTGTCGACGAGCGACCGCGCCCCGGGCGCACCCGGCCTGCGCACCGACGTGACCTTCACGGTCGCCAAGTCGGACCTGGCCCGCGTGAAGGAGGCCATCGCCGACATCGCGAAGCGCGTGGAGGCGCTCGACGTCCGCTACGACGAGGACATCGTGAAGGTCTCGATCGTCGGCCTCGGGATGCGGTCGCACGCCGGCGTCGCCTCGACGATGTTCGGTATCCTCGCGAAAGAGGGCATCAACATCCAGGCGATCTCGACGAGCGAGATCAAGATCTCCTGCCTCGTCGCCACGAAATACACGGAGCTCGCGGTCCGCGCGCTCCACGACGGGTTCGGGCTCGCGAAGGAACCGGTCGAGGAGCACGGCGGCGTCTGAGCCGCTCTCCGGCGCCGGCGTGTGTCAGACGCGCGCCGGCACCGTGACCGCTCGCGGCTCTGCGACGAGCAATCGTACGGCGGGTCGAATGGTGTCTTCGATGGTCTCCCGGAAGGCAACGCGCAGTGCTTCCGGCGTGGCCCGCCCGTGCTCGGCGAGCGCGGTTGCGTCGACGCCTGGATGGTCTGCGACCTCGGGGGGCGACGCGAGCGCGGAGTGGAAGGCCGTGAGGACCGCGCGCCGGACCGGCTCGCCGCCCGCGCCGATCGCCCAGACGACGAAGCGCCACGCCAGCTCGGCGTGACGGGCCTCGTCCTCCGCAATGGTCGCGAGCGCGCCGCGGACGGCCGGGTCGGTCGCCCTCGCGAGCTGCTCGGCCGCCTGGACGGCTGCGAGCGTCTCCCCGATGCAGCCCTCGAGGACGGCGCTCACCGCGACCTGCTCCAGCTCGGTGCGGATCTCGAGGGCGCCGTCGAGCCCGAACGCGCCAGGGCCGACGTCGGCGCCAGCGTAGGCCGAAGCGAGCGAGAAACACGCGCGAGCGTGTCGCACCTCGTCCCGCGCGGCGTCGTGCGCTGCGTCCACGAGCTCGCTCGGTGCGCCGACCGCCAGGAGCTCGAGGGAGAAGCGCGAGAACGAGGCGATCGAGGCGTGCTCGAGGAGGGCGTCACGCGTCCACGCCTCGGCGAGCAGCAGCTGCGTCGCGCAATCGAGCCCGTCGGTCCGCGGCCGGCGAGCGCCGTTCCACGAGGACCTCTGGCGCCTCGCCGGCGCGGTGTGAGCTCGCCCGGAGACGACAAACGGCCTGCCGCTGCAGCAACCCCAGCTGATGTGATAACAGCACTGTCCGTTCTGGTAGCCGAGCAGCTCGCCGCTCGTGAAGCCGCAGCCGGAGACGAGCAGTCCGCTCTGCATGGCCTCGGTCGGAGACGGGCACGGGGCGACGCCATTGCCACCAGCCCCGCCGGCGCCGGGCGCGCCGCCTGCTCCACCGGCTCCGCCGGCTCCGCCTGCTCCGCCGGCTCCGCCGCCGTTGCCACCCGCCGACGCGGTGGTCGGCTGGGGCCACGCAATGCAGACGTCATCTTCCCCGCCTGGCGCGGCCGGGTAACAGGCTCCGGCGGAAGGCGGTGCGTCGCCGCCTTGCCCGGATGCGCCCGTTCCTTCGTTGCCGTCACCCGAACACGCCGCGACGGCCACGGTCGTTCCCAGGGTTCCGAACAGGGTCGCCGCCAGCCGGCGCTGGAAATCTTTCGAAGAAAGCATTGCGGGTGCCGTAGCAAGCGCCGTGCCCCAATGCGAGCGGCGTGCTCGCGCGCGCGCGGAGAGGGCCGCTCCCGGCGTGGCACAAGTCGGCAGCGCGGCGACATCCCGCGCCCTGCCTCAGGGGCGAGCCAATCGGGCGAGGTCGCGTACGGTCCTCGCGAGGGCTCGGGGCTCGACCGGCTTGGCCACGTGCCGCTGGAACCCCGCGCGCATCGCGCGCGCCACGTCCTCGGGCCTCGCGAAGGCGGTCAAGGCGACGGCCGGGATCCCGGCGCTTTCGCTCCGCGAGCGGAGGCGACGAATGAGGGCGTAGCCGTCCTCGCCGGGCATGGCGATGTCGCTGACCAACACGTCGGGGTGGAACCCGGGGAGCACGCTCAGGCACTCCTCGGCGCTCGCCGCCGTCTGCACGATGGCGCCGTAGGACGTGAGCGCTTCGCCCAGGATCTCTCGCGCGTCGTCCTCGTCGTCCACCACGAGGACCCGCAGGCCCTCGAGCACCGGCTGTTGGTGTGGGTCGACCGCGGGGGGGGCGGCCTCCGACGCGGGGGCGGGCTCGGCGTCGACGGCCTCGGTGGGTTGTAAGGCGCGCACGGGCAACACCACGACGAACGTCGACCCGCGGCCAACGCCGGCGCTCTCGACCCGGACATGACCGCCGTGCAGCTCGACGAGGTGGCGCACGATGGCGAGGCCGAGCCCGAGGCCACCTTTGCGGCGCGTGGTCGACGTGTCGGCCTGGCTGAAGCGCTCGAACAGGTGAGGCAGGAACTCCGGCGCGATGCCGCTGCCCGTGTCGGCGACGGCGAGCTCGATGGCGCCGAGCTGTCGCCGGAGGCGGATCTCGACTCTGCCACCCTGCGGCGTGAACTTGATCGCGTTGGAGAGGAGGTTCCAGACGATCTGCCTCAGCCGGTCCGGGTCGCCGACGAGCGTAAACGGGTCGTCGGGGTGGTCGACGACGAGCTCGATCTCTTTGGCTTGTGCGGAGGCGCGCACGGCATCCAGGGCCTCGCCTACGACGGTCAGCAGCGAAGCGGTGCTCTGATCGATCACGAGCTTCCCGGTGATGATGCGCGAGACGTCGAGGATGTCCTCCACCAGGCGGGCCTGCGCCTTCGCGTTGCGGAGGATGACGTCGAGCCCACGAGCTTGTGTCGCGGGGTCGGGCGTGGGCTCGTCACGGAGGATGGCTGCCCACCCGACGATCGCGGAGAGCGGGGTCCGGAGCTCGTGGGAGACGACCGCCAGGAACTCGTCCTTCAGGCGGTTGGCGCGCTCCGCGGCCACGCGGGCGTTCTCGGCCTGGGTCACGGAGACGCGGCGGGCCACGGCGTAGGCGATCTGCGAGGCGATCACGTTGGCGAGGCGGAGGTCCGCATCGGAGAACACCCGCGGCGTGCGCGAATAGATCATGAGCTTGCCGAGCAGCTCACGCTGGTGGACGAGCGGGACGAACGCGAGGGCGGCGATTCCCTCGCCCCGGAAGAGGGGCAGGTACGGCGTGAGCGAGGGATCGGCCTCGATGTCGGGCGTGATGATGGGGACCGGGTCGAGCGCGCCGAAGGGCCAAGGCGAGTGCCCCTCGACGGCGGTGCGGTACGAGTCGGACAGACCGCGCCACGCACGGAACTGCATGACCCCCAGCTCGTCGAACAGCAGGATGGACGCCCTGTCGCACTCGAGCCCGGCCGTGACGGCGTCGAGCGACGGCTCGAACACCTCTTCCAGCGTGGTGGCCCGGTTGAGCCGGTCGAGCATGTCGTAGAGAAGGGAGACCTCGCGCTGCGCCTTGCGCTCGGCTTGGAGGAGGTCGGCGCGGAAGAGCGCCTGCGCCGCGTAGCTCGAGGACAGCAGCAGGAATCCCCTGGCGTCGGGCTCGCGAGGTGACTCGCCGTCGAAGCCGAACACCGCGACCCCGAGCCTGCGGTCCGCCACGACGAGCGGCACGAACGCGAGCCGGTCGAGGCCGGTCGGCCATTCGGGGACGCGGTCGCTCGGGAAGGCGGTCCTGTATTCGTCCTCCGAGCCGAAGAAGAGCGGCTCCCCCGTCGTCAGCGCTCGCCCGATCGGCGTCGGGGCAGCGAGCGCGAGCGGGCGAGCGCGGCAGTCCTCCGCGGCGATGCGGCCTGCCGCGCTCGCGAGGCGCAGGCAAGACGCCTCGACGTCGACCGTCCAGATCGCGCCGAGGCTCGCGCCGACGAGGATCGCGTGGTCGACGATCGCCGCAGAGACCTCTTCGGGGGTGAGGGCGCGAGCGAGCTTCGTCGTCAAGCTCTGGAGGAGCTCGGTCCGCAGCCGGCTCCTTCGCTCGCTGGCGTACAGCGTCGCGTTGTCGATCGCGAGCGCGACCTTCTGCCCGAGCAACGTGAAGAGCTCCAGGTCTGCCTCGCCGAAGGCCCTATCGGCGTCGGTGCCGACGACGAGCACGCCGCGCGATCGGCCGTGGGCGATCATGGGCGCGATGACGACGGAGCGCACACCCAGGGCCGTCAGCAGCGCGCGGCTCTGGTCGTTCGGCGCCCACAGGCGGAGGAGCTCTTCGTCCACCTCGGGGTAGTAGATCGACCGCGCCTTGCGATGGGCTTGCCAGACCGAGCTGGCCGCGCCCGTGAGCGCGACCTCACGCGCGAGGAACGCCTCGAGCAGGCCGAGCTTCGCGGGGTCCTTGTGCGCGACGGCGAGCCGCTCGAGCTCGCCAGCGGGGGACGCGAGGTACACGACGCAGCCGTCTGCCACCTCGGGGACGGTCACGCGCGTGAGGCGTTCGAGGATCTGCTCGACGTCGTGGGCCGCTGACAGAATCGCCATGCTCGCCTCCGAGGCGAACGCGGCGCGTCGGCGTGTTGCCTCGACCTCGGCGCGAAGCGCGGAGAGCTCCTCGCCGGCCGTGTCTTCGACGCGATCTTGCTTTCTTGTCGACTCGAGCATGGGGCAAGCCCACCTCGAGTTTGCTACGCGATCGGGATCCGTCGAGCGTATGGCCCGCCCTTTCGCGTGCGCGCTTGGCGCCCCGCGCTTACGTGGCAGAAGGGCGCCGGTGTGGCGTGGCTCCGCTCACGCCGAGGCGCCAGGATCTCGCGCTCTCCCGAAGAAAAGCGTGGCGCCGGAGGCGGCGTCGCGGAGGAGGTAGTAAAACGGTCGATCGACGTCGAACACGGTCGGCTCGGCCGGGGCGGCCCCCAGCGGGCCGAAGACCGCGGCGGTCGCCGCGGCTGCCTCGGTCCCGTCTTCGTCGAGCCGCAGGGCGGCTTGGTGGAACACCTCCGCCACGAAGAGGCGGTCTTTCGGGTCGGGCGGGTCGGCGATGTCCCGCAGGTCCGCGCGCGACCGGTCGAGGGCTGCCTCGATCCCGACCGCGCGCAGCGCGGGAGAGAGCGGCAGCGCAGCGCCCCCGCTCGCGTCCAGGCGCGGAAGGTGAACGAGCAAGCTGCCTTCGGACAGACCGGCGACGACGTCCTCGACGACCGCGGGCGACAGCTCCGCGCCGAGCGCGGCGAACCGTGACTCGTCGTCCGGCACGAGGACGAGCAGGCTCGTCTGGCCGTCCGAGTAGGGGAGCTCGAGCGCGCGCAGCCCCGGCCCCACGCCCGCCCGCGCCGCGTGTTTCGTCCCGACCATCTTCTGCACCTGGCGGACCTCGGACCCCACCCGGAACGGACCCGGCGCCGTCGCGGCGGCATCGAAGGGCTCCGCCCAGCGGGCCTTGAGGTAGATGGCCGAATCGAGGACGAGCTGGGTGTCCCGGTCGACCGCGCCTTGGGGCAGGATCTCGCGAACGCGGTCCTTGGTCGCGCGCGCGGTCCAGGCGTTGACGTGTCTGCGCGCCTTCTCCGGATCGGCGGCGAAGTCGACCTCCTCGCACCCGGCTCGACAAGCGCGCTCGCAGAGATCGACGAACGCTCGCGAGAGGCCGCGGCCCTTCGCGCTGAAGAGCCGCGTGGCCAGGTGGAGCTCGGTGCGGGCGCGCTCCTTCGCGAGCGCGCCCGCGAGCGCGCCGAGGGCGTCGAGGGCGGCCTCGCGCGGCCCGGCCAGCCCGATCGCGCGGGCGATCTGGTCCGCCGTCTCGCCGCGCGAGCCCGCCCAGGTCATGGCCAGGACGAGGCCTACGCTGACGGGGGACAGGACCAGGTTCTCGGCGGCGGGCCCGAGGGCGCGGGCGAGCTCGAACCCGAGAGCATCGAACCCGGAAGCAGCGGGCGAGGCAGCGCTCATGCGGCCCATGGTAGTCGCTGCCGCTTGACCTCGTGCGTCACAAACTCGCTGCTTTTCCGGGAGCGGAGCTGTGCTAGGGAAACCAACTATGTTGTTCTTCCGCGCTTACCTCGTTCCGCTCCTCGGTCTGGGCCTCTTCACCGCGGCGGTCGCGTGCCGCAGCAACTCGGACGGCGACTCCACGTCGGACGACGACGGGCCTGGTGGGAGCGGCAGCGGCGCCAACAACGCAGGCGGCGGCCAGAACACGGGCGGCAACGGAGAGGGTGGTATCGCGGGCTGCGAAGGCCCCGAGGCGACGGTGCAGGAGATCACGACCGGCGCGGTCGGCCAGGGCGCGAAGGTCTCGGTCAACGGCGTCGTCGCGATGAGCCACAAGTGGCTCGTCTCGCACTCCAAGACCAGCCACAACTGCCTGTGGGGTGTGTTCGTCTCGGCGCCGGGCTTGACGGAGACCGGACCCAACACCGGCATGTTGGTCCTCAGCTACGGCACGAAGGCGTCCATCCCCGAGGGCCAGACGGAAGAGTATTGCCCGCGCCTCGGGCAGGATCCGGTCGGTGACCGCATCCCCGACAACGTGAAGCCCGGCGACGTGCTCGACCTCGTGGGTGTGGTGGATCGGTTCCCCGATCCTCCGATGTGCACCGCGCCCGATCCGGCGAACAAGATCGGCATGCTCCAGCTCAACCAGGTCTGCAAAGCGGACGTCGTCGGCCAGGCCACCCCGCCCACGCCCAAGACGCTCTCGGCCGCCGAGATCGCGAAGATCTCCAGCGTGGACGAGGCGGACAACGGCTTCCACGACCAGTGGGGCGGCGTGAAGGTGCGCATCGAGGACGTCGGCGTGACGCCCGAGGCGGGCGAGGTCGTGGGGATGTACGGCATCATTCACCTCGCGAACGGGGTCGAGGTGGGCGACAAGCTCTACTACCGCGGCTACTCCAACAACGTCTGCCACGAGGGCCCGGTCTTCTCGGACCCGACGATGACGTTCGACCGCGTGGACGGCTTCCACTACCTCAACTGGTGCACCTGGGGCCTGCAGACGAACGACAAGTGCGCCGACTTTGCCCCGCGCAGCGAGGACTGCACCGCGGACGAGTGCACGCCCGACTTCTTGCAGTGACCAGCGCTCCCCCTCGCGCCGACGTCGAGCGGGGCGATCAGGGAACGAACGCGGCGTAGACCCCGGCGAAGAGCGCGCCGCCGGGGTCGCCGGCGAGCAGGAATCGATAGCGGAAGTGGGCCCCCAAGACGAGCGGGCCCACCGTGCGCACCTCGAAGCCCGCGGGGATGCCGATGGTCGCACGGACCGTGTGCGTGCACGCCGCCGGATCTTGCTCGCAGGTGAGGACGATGAGATCGGTGACGCCCACCTGCGCGCCGATGTGCGGGATGAATCGGCCGATGTCGATCACGTAGCTGATGCCTGCGGCGGTATCGGGCACGAGCAGGTCGGGCAGGCTCACGGCTTCGGGCGGCGGGGCTTCGGGATCCGTCGCTGCGTCTGCGGACGGGACGACCACCTGCGCCGGAAAACCGGATAGCCCCGCGTCGAAGGCGAGATCGAGCGCGTCGGTCAGCCCATAACGAACGTGCACGAGGCCACCGGCGCCGTGGATCGGTCCGAAGCTGGAGACCAGCATGGAGTAGCCGAACGCGCCGCCGACGTGCCATTCGTTTTCGGTCGCTCGCGCCTCTGCCGAGACGAAGCAGAGCGCCGCGAAGGCGAGGAGCACGCGAAGGCAAACGGACGCCAAGACCGACGCAGGGTACCGGACGCCGCGCCTCGTTACTCGCGAAACCGGCGCAGCGACGACCAGGGGAACGGAGCGGGCCAGAACGGCGTGTCGACCGCGTCGCCGTCGAGCGAAAACCACGGCGAGCGGCCTTCTTCGCCCGACTCGAGGACGTGGAAATCCTGCGCGGGCATGAAGCCCTGGCCGAGCAGGGCGACACGTCGCCCCGCGGCGTCCTCGGCGACGTCGAGGATCAAGATGGCGTGGCCGGGCCCGCCGGGCAGGACGAAGAAGTCACCGGGCGCAAGCGCGGGCTTGTCGAGCTTGTCCGTCCGCTGTGCGAGGGAGATGGTGCTGGCGTAGTTGAAGACCATGTCGAGGTATCGACGGAAGATCTTCCGGTCGTCGGCGGGCGCAGCGCTCGTCGACCAGGTCACGCGGTTCCCATCCACCCGAGGGCGCTCCCCTGCGGCATAACGCGAGTAGGTCGCGTAGTCGCCGCTCAGGAAATGGTAGCCGATGCGCGCCTTCTCGCCGCGCGACCACCGCCACTCCGCGTGGAGACGGATGACGCTGTCGGCGCACTGCTGGACATCGAGCGGGCTGACGTCGAGCTCGGCGACCGCGAACACGCGCGCGTCGTCCGAGTCGCGCAGGAGGGCGCCGTCGTAGGCCCGCACCTGGGCCTCGGGCCCGCGCAACGGGAGGCCGCGGAGGTACGCCCCGAACGACGCAGGCTCGAGCGCGATCCGGTGATAGCCGGGAGGCGGAGCGGCCGCCTCGTCGAGCGCCCTGACTCGTGCCTCGGGCGGGAGGAACGTGTACCGGCTGCGCTCGGCGTCCGTTGGGGCGCGCAGGGCGGCAGGGAGGGCGCTCGCCGGACCCTCTTGGCGCGCGGCTTCGCTCGCCGGTGGCGCAGCACGCGCCGATCGTCGCGTGGTGCCCGCCCCGAGCGGGTGGGGGACGGTCGGCGCGTCGGGCGGCGCGGGCTCACCGTCGGTGTAGACACACGCCGTGAGCGCGAGCGCCAGCAAGAGCTCGATACCTCTGTGTGCCATTCGAGATGATTGTCGCGCGGGTCGCTGACATTGTGACACCGGGCCGAGCACGGGACGACCCGGAGCGGATCAACTCGAAGACGGGCCGTGGAGCGCCTGCTAGAGCCGCAGGAAGAGCGCCATCTCCGCGAGCTCGTCGTCTTCGGCGAGCTCACGCAGCTTGGTCAGGCGCTCGGTCCACAGGCGCGCATGCGCCTCGTCCCCCCGGATGTGCGCGGCCTCCGCGCGTGCCCAGGCATAGCTACGAAGCCGCAAGCGCCGCGCGTCGATCGCGCTCACCGTATCGAGCCACGTCTCGACGCCGGCCGCGCTGGTGTCGTCGTCGAGCAGGCGCCCCGCGGCGACGAGGAAGGGCAAGAGAAGGGCAGGCGCGTCGCCCCGACGATCGAGGAGCTCGTAGCGGAACGCTCGGCGGATCTCCGAGGACCCGCCGAGCGCGGCCTGCCACGCCGTGAACGCTTGTTTCTGGGCAGGCTCCGCGTGCTCGAGGTACCGGGCGAGCGTGTCCGACGCGCCGAGCCAGGTGAGCGTCGGCGGGGCGGCGACCGCCGGCTCGATATCCGAGAGCGCGAGCGCGACCCAGCGCGCATCGAACGCGGCCTGCGTGTGCGGCGCCGCCTCTGCCAGCGCGGGGAGCGTCGCGGCGACGTGTTTCGCGCCTTCGATGTCGCCGTTCGATGCGCGCACGAGCGCGTCGAGGCTAGCGAACGCGACGGTGAGCGCCGGCTCCTCGCTCTCCTCCGGGGACCCGGGCGCGGCCCGCAGGCGGGCGAGCGCCGTCTCGCGATCGCCGGCGACGTAGGCGGCGCTGGCGGAGGAGAGCGCCGCTTCACGCGGCCTTAGGCCCAGCTCCCCGGCCGCGACGTCGGCGAGCCGCGTCGCCTCTTCGGCCTCGCCGCGCCTCGCGCGCGCTGCGGCCGCGAGCGTGGTCATCATGGCGCTCGCGTCGCGGAGCCGCTTGCTCTGCTCGCCGTCCTTCGCGGTCGGCTCGAAGCCTCGCAGGACGACCGCCGCGCGCTCGAGGGCGGCCGCCGTTGCGTGCGGCGCGAGGCCCGGCGGCTCGACGAGCAAGCCCTCGAGGGAGAGCGCGCGCGGGCCGAGCGGCCTCTCGTTCTTGCGCGGGGTCACGAGGTTGGCCGCGACAGCGGCGTCGATGTCGGGGGCCGGGCCCACCAGCGCTGCCGCGAGGAGCATGGCTCGCGCGTTCCGCGCGGCGGGCGATACGCCGCCCGCGCCCTCACCCTGGAGCAGATCGAGGGTGCGGGCGACGAGCGCCTCGTGTTGCTGCCTTCGCGACGGGAGGCGCAGCGCGGTGGTGAGCCGCGCCTCGACGGCGTCGGCCTCGCCCGCACCGGCGGTCGGCGGCGCCGCGGGCGCATCCTCTCCGAGCCGGGCCGCGCACGCGCTCTGGATGGCGAGCACCTCGCCGAAGTTCCGCTGGATGTTGGCGTAGCGTTTGTCGGCTCGGTCGGGCGCGACGCGCTCGAGCAGCTCCAGCCCTCGTCGAGGGTTGGTCATGCAGAGCACCGCACCGACCGAGGTCCGCAGGTCCGCGTCGTGGGGCCCCCAGTCCGCGTAGCGCTCCGCGATATCCCCCGCGAGCTCGAGATCGCCTTCCAGGAGCGCGTACTCCAGGACGATGACGCGTACCCACCAGAGCCCCGTTCGATCGGGGTCGAGGAGGAGCGTCGTCCTGTCTCCGTGCTGCGCTGCGAGCTTGGCCAGGTGGGGGGCGCCGACGATGGGCCCGAGCTCCTCCAGGCTGATGCGCTGGGAGCCCTTCTCGAGCACCTCCTGCGCGCGCGCGACGCCGAACGAGGTCGTCCGGACCTTCTCGGGATCCGGCGCGCCGACCATCGCGTCGATGTAGCGATCCATTGCGATGCGCGCATAGAGCTCCTCCGCGCGGTACGTCGCGTCGTGACGTGTGAGCGACACGTCGGAAGGGAGCTCGAAATCGTCGATGAGGTGGCTGCAGTCGGGGAGGGCCGGGCCGCGCGGGGCGCGGGCCTGCGCGAGGCACGTCTTCGCTCGATCCCGCGCGACGCGGACCCAGATCTCGGGCGTGGCGAGCCCGGCCACGAGCGAGACCGCGAGCGCGAGGCCCACGTAGCGAGGCCAACGGCGGGTCCTCACCGCCGGTCCGGATCCTCGCCCGGGTCGGTGTCGCCGGGGCCCCACGGCGGAGAGCCCTTGTCGTAGACGAGCCCGCAGAGGCTGCAGGTGAGGCGCTTGACCTTGGGGAGGAACGGGTTCCTCGCCGTGGGCTGGCGCTTCGGCGCAGGCGGGCCGCCGCAGCGCGGGCATGTCTCCGAGACGGGCTCGGTCACGGCCGGGCCCCGAGATCGGCGGCCGAGCCCGCCGCGCGAGGCGCGACGAGCGCGAGGAGATCCGCGTCGCGTGCCGTCGAGAGATCGACCACGGCGTCGAGCTCGTAGTCGAGCGCGCGCCTCACGTGGTCCCCGATCGACAGAGCCACGTCACGGACGGCCTTGGCGCGGCCAGCGACGCGCTCGATCGACGAGACCGGGTATTCGCGGATGCCACACGGGACGATCACGGCGAAGCTCGCCGGATCGAGATCGAGGTTGAGCGCGAAGCCGTGCATGGTGACCCAGCGCGAGACCCGGACGCCGATGGCGCCGATCTTCGCGAGCGATCCGGAGAAGGCCTCGCCCGCCCACTCCGTCGGCCGCGTGGTGTCCACCCAGATCCCGATCTTGCCGTCGCAGAGGCCAGCTTCGACGTCGTGGTCGCGGGCGATGAGGATCATCAGCTCCTCCAGCCCGCGCACGTATTTCCGCAGATCGCAGCGGTCCGGCTTCAGATCGAAGATGGGGTAGCCGACGAGCTGGCCCGGCCCGTGGAACGTCACGTCGCCGCCTCGCCCGGTCTCGACCAGGTCGACGCCCATCTGCCGCAGCACGTCCTCCGAGAAGAGCACGTGCTCGCGTTTGGCGCCGCGACCGAGCGTGACGACCGGCTCGTGCTCGAGCAGGAGGATGACGTCGTCTGCGAGGCCGCGCGCGCGCGCCTCCTGGAGCGTGCGCTGCAGCGCGTGGATCGGCTCGTACCTCCGACGGCCGAGATAAAACGCCTGGGCCCTGCGCTCAGTCATGACGACGCTGTCAGGCAGGGACCTTGCTGCCGCTCGCGGACTGCTCGCCGCGGTACGTCTCGATGCAGCCGTTGAACGCGGAGGCGACCTCGGGGTCGAACTGCGTGCCCGCGCACCGCTTCACCTCGGCCAAGGCCACCTTGTGCGGCAGCGCGCGGCGGTAGGAGCGGTCGCTCGTCATGGCGTCGTAGGTGTCGGCCACCGAGATGATCCGCGCGACGAGGGGGATGTCCGCGCCGACGAGGCCCAGCGGGTAACCGCGGCCGTCCCAGCGCTCGTGGTGCAGGTGCACCCCCGGGACGAGCGGGTGCAAGAACTTGATCGGGTCGAGGATGTCGCGACCGTACGACGGGTGCTTCTTGAACGACTCGTATTCGTCGACCGTCAGCTTGCCGGGTTTGTTCAGGTTGAGGACACACCCGATCTTCCCGATGTCGTGCATGAGCGCGCTCTGCCGCACGATCTCCACCTGCGCCGGGGAGAGCCCGAGCTCCTTCGCGAGCACGACGGCGTAGACCGCGACGCGGTCGGAGTGGCCGGCGGTGTAGCGATCCATCTTGTCGATGGCCTTGGCCAGGCCCTCGATCGTCTGCTGGAACGTGGCCTGCAGATCCTCGTACAGGCGCGCGTTCTCGATCGCCGCCGCCGCGCGTGAGCCGATGATGCTGAGGAGCTTGCGTTGCCCTTCGTCGAACCGCTTGTTCGGCGTGAACGACGACGCCACGATGAACCCGATGGTGCGCGCCTGGACACGCAGCGGCACGGCGAGTGTGGAGACGAGCGGTAGATCGGGGCGCTCCGCGTAGAAGGCGAGGCCCTGGTTCCCTTGCTCGAGCAGCTGCCCCTCGGATCGGAGGCGCTCGAGGACGGCGCGCTCGGCCACGCGGCCCAGGTAGGCCCCGCTGGGGACGTCGGGCCCGACGAGCCGCTGGCGCTCGAAGAACCCGCCCTCGCCGTCCTCCAGCCAGGTGGAGGAGAGGTCCGCCCGGAGCTCGTCGACGCAGCCGTCGCCCACCGTCTCGAGGACCTGGTCGAGCGAGAGGCTCGCCGCGATGGCTTCGCTCACCTTGTAGAGCGAGAGGGCCTCGCGCAGCCGCATGTTCTCGGCAGCCATGCGCTGTTTCTCGAGGCCCCGCTTGAGGACGTGAACGACCTCGTCGAGCTTGAAGGGCTTGAGCACGTAGTCGTAGGCGCCGCGCTTCATCGCGTCGATGGCCGTCTCGACGGTGCCGAAGCCGGTCATGATGACGGTGAGCGCGCTCGGCGCCGTCTTGCCGATCTCTTCCAGCAAGGCGATGCCGCCCATTCGCGGCATCTTGAGGTCGCTGATGACGAGATCGAACTCCTTCTGGGAGAGCTCCGATATCGCCGCGACGCCGTCTTCTGCCGTGCGGACCTCGTAGCCCTCCATCGACAGGAACTCCGCGAGCATGTCGCGGATCATCTTCTCGTCGTCGACCACGAGGATACGCGGTCGATCTTCCACACCTTGCCGCATTCGGAACGACAGGGTAGCCCACTTTTTCGCCCCGGTGCATGATCGGCCCGAAGAATTTGCTCCCCGATTCCTCCCCGCTCGGGGATGAAATGCCCGCCTCGGCGCGCCCGCCCGGGCGACCAGCCTCGCCGCCCTCGCGGCGGTGGGGGCGCGTGGGCTTGCTCGCGGCGCTTCTCTGCTCCTTTCCCGTGGCGGCGCAGGCGAAGCCGGCCGACGCGAAGAAGGGGCTCGCCCTCGCCAAGAGCGGGGACTGCGTGGCCGCGGTCCCCCTGCTCGAACGCGCGGAGGCCGACGCCCACAGGCCGGCGACGGCGGCCGCGCTCGCGCGTTGCCATGTCTCGCTGGGCGAGGTCTTTCTTGGCTGGGAGATCTTCGACGCCCTCGCTCGCGAGAAGCCCGCGAAGGAGTGGACCGCCGACGACAGGGCGGCCAAAGCGTCGGCCTCCAAGCAGGCCGAGGAGCTCGACCGGCGTTTGCCCCGCCTCACCCTCCGGATCAGACCCCAGGACGCCGTGGTCGACGTCCTGGTGGCGGGCCGGCCGGTGGAGGACTTGTCGGAGCCGGTCAGGGCTCCGCCCGACGAGAAGATCGAGATCCGTGTCAGCGGAGAGGGCTTCGAGGAGTTCCGTCAATCGATCGTCCTGACGGAGGGCCAGAAGAAGACGATCTCGGTCGAGCTCCAGCGTGAAGCCGGCGGCTCCGGGGGCGACGGCGCGCCGAAGCCCGAAGGACCCGCCAAGAAGCCCACGTCCCCCGCGCCCACGGGACCCAAATATTGGATGGGCGCGCGCTTCCGCGGGCTGCTCGTGCCCACCTTCGTGATGAACATCGTCGCGGACGGCGGGACCACCACGTACTGGCCGGGCGGCGGGCTCACCTTCGGCGCACGCGTCGGCGACGTGGACCTCGTCACCTCCGTCTCGGTGACGAGCTACGCGCTCAGCACGACGCCGTTCAAGCCCCACGATACGCCGGACACCGAATGGGAGCTGGTGGAGAGCGACCTCGTCGGGCTCGCGGCCTCGCTCGACGTGCTCTACGTCATCCCGCTCGACCCCAAGGAGGAGGGGGCCATCAAGATCGGCGCAGGCTTCGGTCTCGGGTGGGCCTTCGCGGGAGATCTCTATCGCTGGCAGTCGTACCCGAAAGACGGCAAAGAGGGGGACCCGGCCACCTACCAGAAATGTGCGGGCCCCAACAATCCGGCGGGGACGTTCCGCTACTGCAACCAGCTCGACAAAGACGCCGAGCGTTATGGCTCGGCCGACAAGACCTGGAGCGACGGGGGGGCGCGGCCTGTCGTCTACCCGTGGCTCGCGCTCCCGCTCATCGACTTCGCTTATCGGCCGATCGACGACCTGGGCCTCGACCTCGAGGTCGGCCTCACCCTGAATGGCTTCTTGACGGGGGTGGGGGCGCGGTACGGATTCTGACGCGAGCGGCGGTCACCCCACCGCGTCCGCGAAGCGTCGCGCGAGCTCGGTCGCCGCGCGCGCGTCCGGCAGGCCGACGGCGGAGACGAGCGCGCGGGAGACCGGCCGCGCTGCGCTCTGGACCAGCAAGGCGAGCTCGTCGCGCCGGGCCTCGGCGACGCGGCGTCGCGCGGCCCGGCCGAGCCGCGGCTCGATCCACGCGGCGACCGCAAAGGAGAGGGCGGCGTGTCGCGTCTCGTCGCGGGCGATCGTGCGCATGGCCGCGCGGACGCGGCGGTCTCCGGCGAAGCGGGACTGCCAGGTGCCGACGAGCGCGCCGTACGCCTCCCGCACACAGCCCTCGACGGCGTTTTCCTTCGCGATCGACTCCAGATCGCGGGCCGGCGACGCTTCGACGACGGGGTGGGGCACAGCGCCGCCGTACCGACGCGCGAGCGCGCCGACGACCGCGGCGTGTCGGATCTCGTCGGCTCGCGCGCGCCTCGCGGCGCGGAGCAGGCGAGTCGGCGCGCCGTGCTCGCGCAGCTCCGCCTCCAGGCGATCGAAGGCGAAGACGCTCGCGGCTTCGAGGCGGGCGACGTCGGCCAGGTGGGCCGCGACGACGTTGCGCCCGCGCGCCCGCGCCGGGACGAGGCCGACCGGGCGCCGCCCGATACACGAGCCCTCGTCGGAGCTCTCGACCGCGGACTCGAGCTCGGTGATCTCGCCGGTGCTCGCCACGTGCAGGCGATAGAGGGTGGTCTCCACTGGATCACAAGCCGCCGTGATCCGCGACGCGAGCACCTCGTACCCGTCGTTCACCTCTTTCACGCCGCGCGCCTCCGCGTCGCAGGTCACCGTGTAGCCGGCGAGCTCCACGACGAAGACGGCGTCGATCGGCCCGTCTACAGGGACCACACGCGCGCGTGCATCTTCCGGGGTCGTGAGGACGTCGACCGCGTCCCCCGCGTTCACGATGAGCGCGTATTCGGGGCAGAAGTCGACGCAGTCGCCGAGGCGAAAGCCCTCCTGCGGGGTGACCGCGTCGATGGCGGCGAGGCACGCCGGGAGGTCGGTCGCGGTCGCGCACGGGTCGCCGGCCTTCTGCGCGTCGCCCTCCGGCCCGCCGGTGGACGCGACGGGGCGCAGCTCGAGGTAGTCGACGGGGACGGGCAAGACCAATTGGTTCAGGAAGTCGATCCCGCCCGCCTCCGAGCAGGCGACCGGCTCGAAGCCGGTCGTGTCGATCGGCGTGGTGCCGTCCGAGTCGCAGCCCGAGACCCCGAGCGCCGCCGCAGAAGCCGCCACGATCGAGGGCAAGAGCTGCGTCAGACGACGAGAAGAAGGAAGACTCATGGTCCCTAGTGATATCCTGAGCGAGCTCCCTTGGCCACGCGTCCCATCGTCACGCTCGTGCTCACCTTCTCGCTCGTCGGGGCGACCGCGCGGTCGGCGCATGCCTACTGCTTCACGACGACGTGTGACGAGGTGCTCGCGTGCGACGGGGAGCCGGCTCCCGACGAGTGCAAGCCCCTCGGCTGGCGGGGCCGCTGCATGGGGTTCAGCATCCAGGAAGACGGCGGCGGCGGGCTCGACGCCGACACGGTCGAGTCGCTGACCGAGCTCGCCTTCGATGCCTGGCGCCTCGCCGACTGCGGCAACGGCAACCCCGGCTTCGTGGCGGTGAACCTGGGCCAGGTCGGCTGCGAGAAGAACCAGTACAACAAGGACGCCGGCAACGCGAACGTCGTCGTCGTCCGCGCGAAGAAGTGGCCGCACCCCGACACGGGCCACAACATCGCGCTCACCACCACGACCTACGACCCCGACACGGGCGCTCTGCTCGACGCCGACATCGAGCTCAACGCCGACAATTATGGTCTGACGGTCAGCGACGAGAGCGTGGACTACGATCTCCTGAGCGTGCTCACACACGAGGTCGGTCACTTCCTCGGTATGGGGCACTCGGACCTGTCGGAGGCCACGATGTTCGCCGTCTACGAGGGCGGCACGACGGAGCTCCGCAGCCTCGACCCCGACGACGTGGCCGGCATCTGCTCCCTCTACCCGCCCGACGACGCGCCGAAGGAGACCTGCAACCCGCTGCCGAAACACGGCTTCTCGCCGTATTGCCGTGACGACCAACCGGAAGGGAGCTGCTCGCTCGCGGGCGCGCCGCCCTCGCGCGCGCCGCACAGCGGCTGGGTCGTCGCGGTCGCGTCTCTCCTCTTGGTGCGGCGGCGCCGCCGAGCACCGCGTTAGCTGCGGAGCGCGACGGCGCGCCCGAGCTTCTTGGAGAGCACGCGCTCGATCGCCGACCAGAGCTCGTCCCCCGATTTGCTGGCGGTCCAACGACCCGTCGAGAGGTCGGGGTCGAAGTGCCAGGCCTCGCGCTCGGCGGCCATCCAGATTTGCCGCGCGGCGCGGTGGCTGTTGATGATGTATTTCGCGCCGTCTGGCAGCTCGATCGAGAGGATCCCCATCTCGAGCTCGACCTCCGCATCGATCGCGGAGTCGTCGAGCGCGCGCCTCAACGCGTTCAGCTCCTTGTCGGCTGCCTTCTCGAACTCGGCCTCGGACACCGTCATGTGTCCTTCCTACACCAGGGAAGGAAAAGACGCGCCCCCCTCCGCTCGCGCGGAGGGGGGCTTTGGGAGGAGACGACGGATTTCGGAGGTTACTTGGAAGGAAAGGAAGCGCTGTCGAGGCCGAGGCTCAGATGCCCTCGCCGTAATACGTGCAGGACTGGTCGACGCTGGGCAGCGTCACGATGGCGCTCGAGGTGGTGAGGTCGGAGAGCGGGCTCGCGATCACGGCGGCTTCCGAGACGCTGACGACGTGGTCCTCGATGAACACGCCGCGGCGAACGCCGTAGCCGTAGTAGCAGTAGTCGTATTGGTTCGGCTGGAAGTACGGGGTGTGATCGATCCGGCCGAGCTCCGTGATGCCCTCCACGGGATCGACGCGGAAGATCGCCAGGCCGCTGTGCGGACCCGCGCCGTAGCCCTCGACCGGGAAGGCGAGCTTGTCCTCGTAGAACGTGAGCGCCTTGTGGTTGTAGAGCGCCTCGGTCCAGGCCCAGTCGTTGTCGTCGGAGAGCGGGAGCTTGTGCGCGAGGGTCGGTTGCGTGGGGTTCGACACGTCGAAGATCTGCAGCGCCACGCCGCTGGTCCCGCCGTCCCAGTCGCCGTCGACGCCGATCGTGAAGAGGTGCGTGCCGTCCCCGAGCGGGTGCATGTACTCGCTGAAGCCCGGGATCTTGAGCGAGCCGACGACGACGGGCGAAGCCGGGTCGGCGAGGTCGATGACGAACAGCGGATCGACCTGGCGGAACGTGACGACGTACGCGCGGTTGCCGACGTAGCGCGTGGAGTAGATCTGCTCGCCCGGCGCCAGGTTGCGGACCTCGCCGAGAGGCGTGAGCGTCCGGCCGTCGAAGGACAACGTGAAGAGGTCGTTCGAGGTGTCGCCCCAGCTGTCGTTCGACGCGATCTGCTCGGTGGTGGCGACGCGGACGACGCCGCTGTCCTCGTCGAGGCTGAACTGATCATCGAGCGCGCCGGGGACCGTCGCCGACGCGCGGTACGCCGGGCGACCGTCGCCCTCGGTCAGCGCGAACACGTGGAGGTGCGTGCCCACGAGGCTCACCGGCTCGTCGCCGATGTCCCAGACGGGGCCGATCATGGCGTGTTGGCTCCACGACTGCTCGGCGAGCACGAGGTTGTCGTGGTTCTGGTAGATCGTGTGCGTCGCGCCGTAGACGATGGTGCCCACCGCGGGCCCGCCCAGGTTGTCGAGGTCGAGCGAGTGGATCTGCGTGACGCCGAACTCGGTCGTGCCCGAGGTCGGAACGTAGACGTCCTCGCAGGAGACGGTGGCGTCCTCGAGGCCGGCTGCGCCGGCCGCGAACCGATCCGGGAGCAGATCGTCCAGCGTGGCCTCGTCGATCGCCACGATGTTGCGCGACCGGAGCTCCTCGTAGGCGTCGACGAGGTCGTCCGAGTCCTCGTCGCCGTCCCAGGCGTAGAAGTCGGGGTAGAGCTGGAACACGTCGGTCGCGCCGCCCGAGACCACGGTCTGGATCTTCGTGCCGATCTTGCGCGCCGAGACGTAGCCGCCTTCGATGAAGTGCTCGGCGAGGACCTGCGGCGTGTCCATCGACGCGATGTCGATCACGGTGACCTTGGTGACCGGCTGCCAGTAGCAGTCGTAACAGGCGTCGCTCGCGCCCGCGCCCGCGCCGCCGCTCGGGCGCGACTTGCCGGCTTGCGCCAACACCTGGCTCGAGTCGACGTACGAATAGACGACCGCCTTGGTGCCCTCGACGAACATCTCGATGGGCTGTCCCTCGATGCCGACCGAGCCGAGGGTCGACATCTCGGCGATGGGCCAGGAGCGGAGGACCGTCAGCGTGGCGCCGTGCAGCATGTAGATGTGCTCGCCGTCGGTCTTGACGATGTCGGCCTCGTCGACGCCCTCGACCTGGTTGTTGGTCTCCGAGTGGCTCGGGCCGCCGTTCGAGGCGCCGCCGGTGCCGCCGTCTTCCGCGGGCCCGCCGGTGCCGCTGCTGTCGCCCATGGCGACGTCGTCGCCCCAGCCGAAGCCGCGATTTTCTTCGTAGTACCGGATGCTGGCGATCTGGAGGTCGATGAAGCGGTTCATGCGGACCTTGGCGTCCGTCTTGAGCAGCGTCTCGAGGTCGCTGCAGCTCTTGGCGCGCTGGAGCGAGGACGGCTGGACGCCGTCGAACGAAAACGCGACCTCGTCGTTGGAGCAGCCCGCGGCGAGGAGGGTGAGACCCGCAACTCCGAGAAGAGAAAGGAAGCGAGTGGGCTTGTGGCTCATGGTGCCGAACCAAAGAGCAAACCCCGGACCACGTGTGTGGCCCGGGGTTTTCCCGGCTGGGGCCCGCTTCAGAGGAGCGGGGCGGTGTCAGCTTGTGCCAGCTACGCCAGGCCGATCACTTGGCCTTGCCGAACACGCCGACCTTCACCTCGCCGCTCTGGCTTCCGTCGAACCGGAGCTGGACCTTGAACATGCCGCCCTCGTTGGTGCACGTCGCGACCTGGCCCTTGCCTTCGGCCTGTGCCGACCTGTCCTTGAGGTTGCCGTTCTGGTCGAAGAGGGAGATGGAGAACGAGTCCGTCCCTGGCTGGGCGGCCGCGATGATCCAGTAGCACTTGTTCTTGTCGAACTGGATGTTGAAGTCCGTCTTCTTCGCCGTTGCGGTGCGGAAGGTACCCTGCAGCTTCGCGCCGGGGGCCGTGGAGGTCGCCTCTTCCGTGATGGCCTTCTCCAGGTCGGCCGTCGCGGGCGACTTTCCATCCCCGCGCTTGGCGAACACGCCGAGCTTCACCGCGTCCGACGCGTCGTCGACCTTGATCTGCAGGTGGTACATCCCGGCGGCGGTCGCGCAATAGCCGAACTGCGCCTTGTTGCCGTCGGCCTTGGTCTCACCGAGGCGCTTCTTCTGCTGGTCCCAGAGATAGATGTAATAGTCGTCCACCTGCTTCTGCGCCGCGCCGATGAACCAATAGCAGGTCCCTTTCTCGAGCTGCACGTAGAGGTCGGTCTTCTCGCCCTTGGACTCGTACAGGTTGACGAGCGTCGAGCCACTCGCGGCGGTCTCGGCGTCGGCCTTGATGATCGCGTCCAGGTCGAGCTTCTCCTCCGTCGCCACCGCCTCGTTGTTCGGCTTCTTGAACACGCCGATCGCGAAGTGCCCCGCGCCACGGCCCACCTTGCCCCGGAACTTGGCGACCTGCGTCTTCTCGGGGCAGTAGCGGGTCATCGCTTCCCGCCCTTTTTGCTTGTCGTCCGAGACCGGCCGCTTGCTGTCTTCCTTGTAGACCATCAGGTGGAAGACCTCGATCGTCGGATCGCCCGCAGCCACGAAGTAGTAACACTGGCCGGACTCCACCTCGACGCGGAAGTCCTCGAACTCGCCGTGATCGACCGCGATCCCTCGGTACAACGCACCGACCTGCTCGGAGCCTGGCGCAGCGGACTCGGCTTGCTGCTGGATCAGGGACTCCAGCTCGGGAGACGGAGTCGGCGAGACCGGCGGCGCCTCGCCGCGGCACGCGGTGAGGAGGGTGAAAGCGAGCGCGGGAACGGCGAGGTTCTTCATGTCCGCGCGAGGTAGTTCAATGTAGGGCGGCCGGCAAGGGTGCCAATCGTGCTGTAACCCGTTGTTACCGGCGGCTCATTCGGGAGCTGCGGCGGCTTGCCCTTCGGTCACGTCGGGGGGGCAGAGCTTCGGCGGATCCTGGTCGGCCGGCGGCTCGAGGAAGGCGACCTCACAGGGGGACAGGTCGAAGAAGCGGAGCGAGACGCTCGGGTCGGTGAGCGAAGCCTCGCCGGCGAGGCGCTTCGTCGTCCGGGCGCCTTGCTGGGGATCCGAGATGACGAGCGTCTTGCTCGCGCGGATGTAGCGGTAGCTGACCGGCGCGAGCCCGCGCTCGCTGGGCACGGTCACGACCACGCGAACGACCTTCTTATCGGGATACTTCGAGAGCGCGCCGCCGAGGACCCGCTCGAGCTCGCTGCGCGTCCACTCGCCGCGGTCCATCACCTCGCTCGTCTTGACGCTGAGCGAGAGGGTCGCCGGGTGGCCCTGGAGCCGGCCCGGGACGACGCCCATGTCGATCGACACCACGTCCGCGGTCTCGGTGACCTTGGGGTCGTGGTAGCGCTCTTTGACGAGCTCCTCGACCTTCGCGATGTTCTCGGGCCTCATGGTCTCGCGCTTGTAACGAATGGCTGCGGCGCGAATGACCGACTCGACGTGGACCTTCCGGGGCGGCATCTCCCCGCCGTAGAGCTCGTCGAGGCGAGGTTGGACGGCGCCGTCGACGAACGCCGGATCGGTCAGGCAATACTCCGGGCGACCGGCGAAGCAGTGCTCCCCCTTCGTCAGCTCGGTCCGTGCGCGCGCCCACGCTTCGGCGGTCTCTTCCGGCGACAGGTGGCGACGGCACGCGGGCGCGGTGAGCGCAGCCCCGACGAGGCCGAGCACCAGCAGGCGACGGGGCGAAAGATCAGCGGCGACGATTTTCGGGCGCAACACGACGTCTCCGTCCGGGCGAGACGCTAGCACCGCGCTCGCCCACGAGCACGACCTCGGCGCCCTTCCGATGCGAGAGCGCGTAGCTGACGGAACGCGAAAACCTCACCACGCTCCGGCCTTCCCCGCGCAACATCTGCTCGATTTGCTCGATCGACGGGACCCCGTCGTCACGGTACGACACGATGACGTAGCGGGCGCTCTTCGCGCGCGCCACGATCTCGCGCAGGGCTTCGTGGAGCGCCGCTCCGCTCGAGAAAGGGGACGGGCGCCTCGCGAACGGAAGGTGCTTGTAGCGCCGGTCGATCCGCTCTCCCCAGCGATCGTACTCCACGAGCCCTTCGAGGAAGTGGTAGCCGTCGAGGTAGTCGAAGGCGGCGCCGTCGCGGCGCACGTAGGGCGGGTCGAGGTAGACGAGGTCGGCCTCGAGCGGGCAGGCGAGCGCGTCGAGACAGCTGACGGTGTTGTCCCGTCCGTTGTCGAAGACCGCCTCGTTGGCCTCCTCGAGCGCCTCGAGGAAGAGTCGCTCGAACGGGCTCTCCCAGGTCGCCTTGTTCCCGAAGCTCCGGGGGACGTCTCGGAGCCGGACGGCGAGGTTCGCCCGGTGAAAGAGGTTGAACGGGCGCTTCTTCAGGCATGCCTGGAAGAGCGCATAAAACCCGAGCGCGCGCGCGTACCGATCGGGCTCGGCCGCGACGTTCTGGGCGACGACGTCGATGAACCGGTCTTCCTCCGGGAGGAAGAAGCGCCCCCCGAACGTGCGCGCGACGAAGTCGTCGTAGCGCCGGCCTGCCAGCGGGACGAGGAGCTCTTCGGCCCGGGCCGGGTCGAGGCGCGTCGCCGCGTTCTCGACGAGGGCCGTCCCCACCTCGGCGCACCAGCGGAGGCAGTCGTTGAAGTGGACGCGTTTGCCCCAGCTCTTGAAGAGCCAGCTCACGGCGCCCGTGCCGCCGAACAGGTCGACCGCGCTCTCGAAGCACAAAGGACGCAGCGCTCGTTCGAAGAGATCGAACGAGCGCTGCTTGCTGCCTTGGTAGCGTGTGGAGACGAAACGCGCCGGCGGATCGAAGCCGGGCGCGCTCACGTCACTTCTTGACCATCTCGTGGCAGCCCGCGCAGCCGAAGCCCTGGCCCGTGGCCGGGTCGAAGGGCTGGGCGCCGATGAGCTGCGCCATCTGCGGGGTGACCTTCTGCATCATGAAGTCGAGGTCCTTCTGGTGCTTGGCCGCGTGCTTCTTGAAGCCGTCCTTCGGGTCGAGCTTGGGGAGCTTCGGGTTCGGCATCTTGAAGGTCGCCTTGTCGCCCTTGCCGGCGTCGCCGTGGCAGGTGACACACTCGAACTTCCCGAACTCCTTCGCGTCGAACTCGCCGAAGGTCTTCGCCATGGCCGGCATGATGTCCGTCGCCATGAACTTCTTCTTCTCGTCGGCGGTCATGTCCTTCCACGCCTTCTTGGCGGGCGGCGGCGGCGGGGTCTCCGCGGTCGGGGCGGCGCTTGCGCTCGCGGCGGGCTCCGACGTGGGCACGGCCGTGGCCGGCGGCTCGGGCATGTCGCTCGAGGGCGCCGCGGTTTCGACGGGTTGCTCGGTCGTCGGCTGGCCGCCACCACAGGCAGCCGCGACGGCGAGACTGATCGCAAGGACGCTCGAGGCGAGGTACGAAATCTTCATGGGTCTCTCCGGTCCAGCTCGGCTACCCGAGCGGCGCGGCACGGTAGGCGACCATGAAAGGAAGTCAACACTTGTGTGCGCCAGCGCCCGCCTCGTCTCGAGAGGCCGCTCTGCTCCGTCTGTTTCGGCCGGCACGCGCGTGCTACTAACAGGCGCAAGTTCGACCCCTTAGCTCAGCTGGATAGAGCAGAGCACTTCTAATGCTCCGGTCGCTGGTTCGAATCCAGCAGGGGTCGCCGGTCGCAAGCAGTCGGCGTGCAGAGGTGTGCACCTCTGCACCGAAGACGGGCCAGGCCTGCTCGAGCCCCGGCTTGGCCCGATGCCCGGCCGCATTTCGGACCCCGCCGCCGAGATAGAAAATTCCGCTACGAAAGGCGTCTCTTGCGGGTGGCCTGGCCACTTCTGTAAGGTGGCGTCATGCGCTGTCGTGGTGTTGGAGCCGCAGGCCTCTTCGCTCTCACAGCTTGCGTTGGCGACATCGGGGGAGAAGGCTCGGTCACGCTCGAGCCGCCTTCCGTCACGCAAGGCGACCCCTCGTGGGTCGGCATCCACCGGCTGAACCGAGCGGAGTATAACAATACCGTTCGTGATCTCCTGGGCACGTCTTTACGCCCAGCCGACGAGTTCCCGGCGGACGACCACAGCTTCGGGTTCGACAACATCGCCGATGCCCTGAACCTCTCCCCCGTGCAGCTCGAGCTCTACGAGCGCGCGGCCGAGACGTTGACCGAGGAGGCGCTCGCCGCCGCCCAGGCGACGCTCTCCGAGCGGCACGAGGCGGAGGACGTCGGCGGCACCGTCGGCCAGGTGAGCGGGTCGGCTTGGAACCTCTACTCGAACGGCGAGGTCAGCTACACGCAGACGTTCCCCTCGGCCGGCCAATACGTCGTCCGCGTGCGCGCCTGGCAGTCGGCCGCCGGCCCCGACGCTGCGCAGATGTCGATCTCGGTCGGGCCGACCGTGCTCGGGCCCTTCGACATCACCGGCACGGAGGCGAGCCCCACGCTGATCGAAGAGACCGTCACCGTCGCGGCCGGCGCACAGCCGGTGAGCGTCGCGTTCCTGAACGACTTCTACGACGACGCGACCATGGCGGACCGCAACCTCTTCGTGGACTACGTCGAGGTCGAGGGCGGCGGAGGCGCCGCGAGCCCGCTCCGCGATCTGATCGTGACGTGTGATCTGCAGGCGGAAGGCGAGCCGTGCCTCCGGCAGATCGTCGGCGACTTCGCCGAGCGCGCCTGGCGCAGGCCCCTCGCGGACGAAGAGGTCGACGGGCTGCTCGGCGTCGCAGCGCTGGCCACCCAGCAGGGCGACGGCACCGAGGAAGGACTGAAGCTCGCCATCCGAGCGACGCTGCTCTCGCCGCACTTTCTCTTCCGAGTCGAGATCGATCCCGACCCGGCCTCGGACGTCTCGCACGCGCTCTCGGAGTTCGAGCTCGCCTCGCGCCTCTCCTACTTCCTGTGGAGCAGCATGCCCGACCAGGAGCTCTTCGACCTCGCGCGCGCCGGCGCCCTCTCGGATCCGGCCACGCTCGAGGCGCAGGTCGATCGCATGCTCGCCGATCCGAAGAGCGCCGCGCTCGTCGAGAACTTCGCCGGGCAGTGGCTCTTCACCCGGGCGCTCCTCGATCACCAGACCAACTACCAGGCGTTCCCGGACTTCGACGACGGCCTCCGCGCCGCGATGAAGATCGAGTCCGACATGTTCTTCGAGGAGTTCATCAAGAGTGACGAGCGCTCGCTCGCCGAGCTCCTCCAGGCCGACTTCACCTTCGTCAACGATCGGCTGGCCGAGCACTACGGCATGACCGCGCCGGGAGCCGACTTCGCGCGGGTAACCCTGTCCGACGGGCAGCGGGGCGGGCTGCTGAAGCAGGGCATGTGGCTCACCGTGACGAGCAACCCCGATCGCACCTCGCCCGTGAAGCGCGGAAAATGGGTGCTCGAGAACCTGCTCTGCTCGTCGCCGCCGCCGCCGCCCGCGGGCGTGGAGGGCTTCAAGCCGGAGGACGTCGAGGCGAAGACGCAGCGAGAGCTGCTCGCCCAGCACCGGTCGGACCCCGTCTGCGCGTCCTGCCACGAGACGATGGACAACATCGGCCTGGGCTTCGAGAACTACGACGGCGTGGGCGCGTTCCGCTCCCTGGACAAGGGCACGGCGATCGACCCGTCGGGGACGGTCGAAGGAACGCCCTTCGGCGGACCTGACGAGCTCGTCAGGATCATCGGAGCCGACCCACGGTTCGCCTCCTGCGCCGTGAAGAAGATGTTCACGTACGCGCTCGGGCGCGGCACGGTCCCCACCGACCAGGAGTACTTCGACGAGATCACCGACGATTTCGAGGCTGGTGGTCTGAAGCTCCGCCAGCTCGTCAAGCTCATCGTCCTGAGCGAGCCCTTCCGCTATCGTCGCGGCCAGGGCGTCGAAGGAGGCCAGTGATGTTCACGCGACCGAACCGAAGGGGGATTGGCCGCCGGCTATTCTTGGGTGGAGCGGGCGCTTCGCTCGGCTTGCCGCTCTTCGAGTCACTCCTCGGCAGCCAGGCCAAGGCCCAAGACGCGCAGCCGCGCCGCATCCTCGCGTATTACGTGCCCTGCGGCATCCACATGGCGGCTTGGCGGCCGTCGACCGAAGGCGCCAACTACGATCTGTCGCCCATCCTCACGCCGCTTGCCAACGTGAAGAGCAAGGTGAACGTCATCACCGGGCTCGCGAACTTCCCGGCTCGGCCTGACGGGCCCGGCGACCATGCCTCGGGCACGGGCGCCTTCCTCACGGTGGCGCACCCTTACAAGACCGCCGGGGCGGACATCCAGAACGGCATCTCGATGGATCAGGTCGCGGCCAACCAGCTGAAGGACCTGACCCGGATCCCATCGATGCAGCTCGGGATCGACGGAGGCAACGGCGTGGGCGACTGCGACTCGGGCTACAGCTGCGCGTACGCCCGCAACATCTCCTGGTCCTCCGCGACGCAGCCGCTGCCCAAGGTCACGAGCCCGGGCGTCGTGTTCGATCAGCTCTTCCAGGGCTTCGATCCGCAGACGACCGCCGAGGAGAAGGCGAAGCGCCTCGCGTACCGCAAGAGCATCCTCGACTACGTGCAGGACGACACGAAGAAGCTGCAAGGCAAGCTCGGGAGCGCCGATCGGGTGAAGCTCGATCAGTACCTGACCGCCGTGAACGAGCTGCAGGCGCAGATCGACAAGCTGGCGACGGGGCCTTCTTGCGATCCGATCGACAAGCCCGCGGATCCCGGCGACATCGTCGCGCACGCGAACATCATGAACGAGCTGATGGTGCTGGCGTTCCAGTGCGACGCCACCCGCGTCATCAGCTTCATGCTGGCGAACGCCGGCTCGAACCGCAGCTACGAGTTCCTCGGGGTCAGCGGCGGCCACCACGAGATCAGCCACCACCAGGACCTGCAGGACAACTTCGACAAGCTCGTCACCATCGACACGTGGGAGGTCCAGATGTTCGCCGACCTCCTCGAGAAGCTCGACGCGGTCACGGACATCGACGGAAACACGCTGCTCGACAACTCGCTCGCGTTCTTCTCCAGCGAGATCACGGACGGCAACGCCCACAACCACGACGACATGCCCATCCTGCTCGCGGGTCGAGGCGGCGGCGACATCGTGTCGGGGCGCCACATCGTCTTCTCGGGGGATCCGTCGGTCGCGAAGCTCTACCTCACCATGCTCCAGAACGTGGGCGTGATGGTGAACGACTTCGGCGACGCGTCCGGCGCGTTGTCTCTCTGACCCGACTTGCCCGCCTTGGCTCGACGCGGGGGCTTGACGAGAGACGCCCCCGTTGCTCGAGCAGCGGGGGCGTTCTTTCTTGGGTGGCGCCGGAAGGAGGTCTGACCGGCCCGAGGCCCGAGCGGGAAGCTCGGGTCAGCTCGCGCTCGAGACCTGCTCGCCGGTGCGGCCGAAGCGGCGCTGACGGCGAGAGAAAGCCGCGATGGCCTCGTCGAGCGTGGCCTCCGTGAAGTCCGGCCACAGCGTCTCGGTGAAGAAGAGCTCCGCGTAGGCGCACTCGAAGAGGAGGAAGTCGCTGAGACGTCGCTCGCCGCCGGTGCGGATGACGAGGTCGGGGTCGGGCAGGTCGCCGGTGGAGAGATAGCCGCGGATGCTGCGCTCGTTCACTTCCTCCGGGATGACGAGGCCCGCCCGCGCGCGGATGGCGATCTGGCGGATGGCGCTCACCATGTCCTGGCGGCCGCCGTAGGAGAGAGCGAGGGCGAGCTTCATGCGGGTGCCGCCGCGCGTGGCGGTGACGAGCGCCTCGGTCGCGCGTCGCGTCCGCGTCGGCAGATCATCCAGGTCGCCGATGACCCGAACCTCGATGCCGCGCCGAACGAGCTCCTCGAGCTCGTTCTCGGCGAACTCCGCGCAGAGCCGCATGAGGGTGTCGACCTCGCCCTTCGGCCGCTTCCAGTTGGCGGCGCTGAAGGCGTAGAGGGTGACCGTCTTCACGCCCCGCTCGTGGCAACCGTAGACCGCCGTCCGGACCGCCCCGGCGCCGTGCTCGTGGCCCGAGGTTCGGGGGAGCTTGCGGTTTTCGGCCCAACGGCCGTTGCCGTCGAGAATGATCGCGATGTGACCCGGGACCCGGGGGCTCTTCGACATGGGAGGCAGCCTAGTCCAACCGTTTTCAGCGACGGTGCATGAAGTGTGGAGCTTTCGTGGAGGATACGCTCGGAGTTTCTCCGCGGATCTGGCTGATGATTTTGTCAAAAAGAGTCGGACCGAGCCGCCAGGAACCTGCTTTCGTGGCCGGGAAGGGGGCAAACCCCGCCCGGATGGCGTACAGCGGGCCGCGACAAGTCCATAGGGAGGCCTCTGCCATGCGTCTAGCTTCGATCCTTGCCGGTTTCTCGCTCGCCATGCTCGCTGCCGCGGTCGGATGCGGCGGTGATCTCGCTCCGGGCGAGTACGCCGCGTACCGAATCGCGTCGTCCGAGCCGACCCTCAGCGACGACTGCTTCGTCGACGACCCCACCTCGGAGCACAAGTCGAACTTCCGCAGCGGCTCCACGGTGCTCGTCTACAACGCGCCGGAGGCGGACGAAGACGAGTTCTACCTGGACGCCGGCGGCATCGTCCTGCCGGGCGAGCTGAACGACGACGGCACCTACGAGTTCACCGGTCAGGAGACCGACATCCAGGACGTGGGCGGCCAGCAGATCTACGACTCCGACCACGACGGGATCGAGGACATCAGTGACCCTCTGGTCGACTCGGACAACGACGGCCTCGACGACCAGAGCATGATCGACGACCCCGACGTCGACGTGGACATGGACGGCCAGGACGACCGCCTCCAGGACATGCTCGACCAGGACAACGACGGCCTCGACGACCGCATCACGTACCTCGCGAGCGACACGAAGATCACCGAGAAGAACACCTACTCGGTCGAGCTCCTGCCCGACGGCGACCGCGCGACGGGCACGTTCGTGGTCACGACGACGCGCACCTGCGACGGCAGCCAGTGCGCCGGCTATGACGACTTCAAGTGCAAGTCGACCACCAAGTTCGTCGGCGTGGCGATGGATCCCGAGAGCGTCTCGGTGCCGGTCGACAGCGACGACGCCGTGCCGAACCCCTGATGGGTCCGGGCTGTCCGGGCACCTTCAGGTGCTCGGCAGCTTCAGCTCGAAGCAGACCTCCGGCGGGCCATAGCTGACACAAGCCACGGAGCCACCATGGGCCTCGGCCACGGCGCGAACGATCGCCAGGCCGAGGCCCGTGCCGCCTTTGTCGGGCCGCGTGGTGACGAACCGCCGGAAGAGGCGCTTGCGTACGTGCTCGCTCACGGCGCCGCGGCTCACGACGCGCAGCGAGACCTCGCCGGCGCGCGCCGCGACCACGAGCTTGATGGGACCGCGTGCCTCGCCGTGGACGAGCGCGTTGTCGATCAGGTTCTCGAGCAGACGCGCGAGCCAGGCTCGGTCGCCCTTCACGGCGGCCGCGGTGCCGGAGATCTCGATCGGCGCGCCTCGCTCGCGAGCCCGATCGGCCACCTCCCGCGCGACGTCGGAGACGTCGACCACCGCGGCCCCCTCCACGCCACGCGCCTCGAGCCGCGCGAGGCCGAGCAGCTCGCCCAAGAGGACCTCGATACGCGACGTCGCCTCGCGGATGCGGGCCAGAAAGCGCGTCGCCTCCTCCGGCTCTTCGATGGCGCCGTCCGAGAGGACCTCCGCGCTGGCGCGGATCGCCGCGACGGGGTTCTTGAGCTCGTGGGAGAGATCGGCGGCGAACGCCTCGACGAACGGTCGACCCTCCAGCTCGCGCCGCATGGTGTCGATCGCGGAGGTGAGCCGCATCACCTCGCGGCCGTGTGCGGCCGGGGGCTTCGCCCGCAGCTCGCCCTCGCTCACGCGTTCGGCGAACTCGGTCAGGTTCTCGATGGGCTTGGCGATCGTGCGCCCGATCATCGCGGCCGCGATCGCGGCGGCGGCCCCGAGGACGACGCTGATGACGAGCACGGCCGGCGCCAGATCCGCCAAGACGCGCTGGATGACGATCGTCGGCTTCACCACGCGGACCTCGCCGACCACGCGCCCCTCGGCCGCGATCGGCACCGACACGCTGACGGTGCCGCGCTCGTCCGGCTCCGGGCCGGAGCCCACCGAGATGACCGTCGAGCCGTCCGGCCGGAGGATGGTCAGCGGCAGGGGCTCCTTCATGGCCGCCAGATCGCGCGCGACCTCCTCGAGCGTGCGCCCCTTGCCGCCCACCTCGCTGCCGACGAGCGCGGCGATGGCCTTCGCCTCCGATCGCGCGCTCTCCTCCGCCAGCAACGTCGCGCGCGCCTTGACCCGATCGATCACGAGCACGCCGAGGCCGAACGCAAACGCGCCGACGATCCCCGCGAGGGCGAGGAAGATCTGCATGCGGATCGACAGGCCCGCCGTCCGCGAGCGGAGCAGCCGCGACGCGATGAAGGCGACGAAGATGATGAGCGCGACGGAAGACGCCGCGATGAATAACAGGCTCGTCATGAGCCTGGTTGATCGGTGACGCGGTAGCCCACGCCGCGAACCGTCTCGAGCAGGCTCGCGTCGCCGCCCGCGTCCGCCACCTTCCGCCGGAGCGCCTTGACGTGGGAGTCGATCGTTCGGTCCGTGATCGCGAAGCCGTCCCCCCAGACGCGATCGATGAGCTGGGCCCGGGTGAACACACGGCCCGGAGCGGAGAGCAGACACGCGAGCAGATCGAACTCGACGCGCGTCAGGTCGACCGGGCGGCCGTTGACCGTTGCCCGGCGCGACGGCTCGTCCACCGCGAGCGGCATCGCGGCCGCAACGCGCTCGCCTTGCTTCTCCTTCTCGGGGGCCGCGCGCCGCAGGACGGCTCGGACGCGCGCGACGACCTCGCGCGGGCTGAAGGGCTTGGTGACGTAGTCGTCCGCGCCCGTCTCGAGCGCCGCCACGCGGTCCGCCTCGTCGTCGCGGCTCGAGAGCACGATGATCGCGGGCGGGCTCTTCACCCGGCGAGCGCGGCCGATGACCTCGAAGCCGCTCCCGTCGGGGAGCATGAGATCGAGCAGGACGATCTCCACGTCGTCCAGGCGTACGACCGCCTCTGCCAGCGTCGGGGCGTGCACCACGTCGTAGCCGTCGCGCTTGAGCGCGTAGCCGAGCGACTCGGCGATGGCGGGCTCGTCCTCGACCACCAAGACGCGCGGCACGCTCACCTCCCCGGCCGCAGCGCGGCCGCCAGATCGTAGACGAGCCGGAAGAGCACGTCGTAGTGCTCGGGACGCGGCCCGAGCCCGGCCTCGTGGACGACGAAGCCGTGCGGCCGCATCTCGAGGTGCCCCTGGAAGCCGCGACGGCGGAGGTAGTCACGGACGGGCTTCGGGAAGGCGGCGGCGGCCTCCGCCGGCGAAGCGGCGAAGGTCGTCACGTGCTCGTCCCACACCTTGTCGCCGAGCGTGACGGTCGGCGGAGGAGGGGCCTCGAGGAAGGCGACCTTCGTGAGGAAGGGCTCTCCGACGCGCATGGCCGCGCGGCGCGTGAGCCAGGAAGCCGTCGTGAAGGCCACGAGGGTCCGATCCAGGGGCTCACAGGCTTCGCCCGCCGTCCAGGGCTCCGCGATCGTCACGTGCCCGCCCCACGGCGTCGTCTGGGTGCAGGCGTTGTACCAGAGCTCCGGCGAGACCATCGTGTCGTGAGGCTCCCACCGCCGGAAGAAGTCCTCCGCGGGCTTTGCCTCGTAGCCGAGCCGCCGTGACGCGGCGTACGCAGCGATGAGATCGGTTCCAGGCGGCAGCCACGCGGGAGCCATAGCGGTCGGCATCCTAGCTCGTTCGGCCGCCATCCGGGGGCGCCACGGTGTAACCTGGCCCGCTCCCATGTCCCGGGCCAACGAGCCGATCGCCTACGCCGTCATCCGAGAAGACCCCCGCCTCGAAGGCGACCTCATCCTCCGGCTCCGCGCCGAGCGCGTGCTCTGCGTCGCCTCGGGGGGATGTGTCGCGCTCTCGCTTTCGAGCCGATTTCCGAAGGTCGCGGTCACCGCCTTCGACACCAGCGCCGCCCAGCTCGCGCACATGCAGCGCAAGGCCGAGGCGGCGATGCGGCGCGATGCGGTGGCGCTCAACGTGGAGGACGCCGCGTCGACCGGCCTCAACCAGGCCGGCGAGCTCGAGAAGGTCTTCCGGATGCTGCGAGCGTTCTTCGAGGAGTTCATCGCGCCGCACGGCGAGCTCTTCGCCTTCTTCACCAGGCAGCGCTCGCTCCCCGTGCTCGACGGCATGGTGCGGACGTGGACGACCTCGCGTTACTGGAGGGCGGCCTTTCACGCGTGTTTCAGCGACGTCCTGCTCCGCACGACGCTCGGCTCGGCGCCCGCCGCGTTCGCCGACGTCGGCGTGCAGCCCGACTACTTCGCCCGCGCGTTCGCGCGCGCGTTCCGCCGCGACGCCGCGCCGGAGAACCCGTTTCTGCAGCACGTCTTCCTGGGCGGCTACCACAAGGACTGCGCGCCGCACTACATCCGCAACCCGACGCCGTTCCGGGTCGAGATGGTGCACGGATCGATCGCCGACGTGCCCGGCCTCGAGCGCTTCGACGTCGTGTCGCTCTCCAACCTGATGGACATCGTGCCGGAGGCCGAGCTCGTCGCGACGGCGAAGCTCCTCAAGGAGCGGCTCCGGCCGGGGAGCGCCGTGCTCATGCGCCAGCTCAACTCCACGCGCCGCCTGAGGCCGTAAAAACTCTTGACGCACATGGGCCAAGAGGTAGACTTCGAGCCCGAACTGGCGTTCGATGACGTCCTCGGCGGGCGGTACTTCCGCCGGGAGCGGAGTCACTTCTACAATCGCATCGAGGTGGGCTTCCACCGCTGACGTTTGGCGCGACTGTTGCCTGGGCACCGCGTGACCTTCACGCGCGGCCCAACCACGCGTGAGATTTTCGCGCCGGTGTCCACTCCTGAGATCTTTGGTCCTCACCGGTGAGACGCCGAGACCTCAAACCCGCTCCGTCGAAAACCATGAACATGCTTGCTTCGAAGCCCGAACGGGCGCTGCTCTGTTGCATCGGTCTGGGAGCCTTCCTCGCGCATTCCGTGCCTGCCCGCGCGCAAGAAGCGCAGACCGCCGCGGTCGACTTGCCCAAGTTTGCGCCCTCTGTCGCCGGGGACCGCTTTTTTGGCGTTCCTTCGCCCTATGCTGCGGGCGAAGCGACCTTCCACGCGATGGCGCTGCTCGACTACGCGCGTGAGCCGCTCGTCCTGGTCCGCGACGACGCCGACGGCGAGGAGAGCCTCGGCACCATCGTCCGCGACCAGATGTTCGTGCACGTGGGCATCGCGTTTTCGATCATCGACCGATTCAACATCAACGCGGACATGCCCTTCGCCGTTCTCTCGAGCGGGGACGCGACGAGCGCCGGCGGCTTCGATTTCTCGGAGCCTTCGGGCGCGGCGATCGGTGACCTGCGCCTCGGCGCGCGCGTCCGCCTGTTCGGCGAGTACCACGAGCCGTTCCAGCTCGGGGTCGGTGGTTACGTCTGGGTGCCGACCGGCGCGGTCGACTCGTATGTCTCCGACGGCTCGGTTCGCGGCCAGCCGCAGCTCCTGATGGGCGGCCGCGCGGATCGCTTCATCTGGAGCTTCATGGCCGGACCGAGCTTCCGCGGCTCCACGAACCAGGGCCCGATCACGCTGGGCCACCGGATGGAGTGGGGCGCCGGCGTCGGCGCCCTCCTGCTCGAGGAGCGCTCGCTCCAGCTGGGGCTCGAGACCTCGGGCGGGCTCGACGTGGAGAGCCCGGACGAGCGCTCGACGAACGCCGAGGTGCTCGCCGGCGTGAAGTGGCGCCTCGCGCCCTGGGCTGACTTCCTCGAGCTCGGGCTCGCAGGCGGACCGGGCCTCACCTCCGGCATCGGAACGCCGGCCGGTCGCGTGGTCTTCCAGTTCGCGTACACGCCGGAGATCGAGGCGGCTCCCGAAGATCGCGACGGCGACAAGATCGTCGACAACATGGACGCGTGTCCGGACACGCCAGGCATCAAGACGGACGATCCGAAGACAAACGGCTGCCCGCCGCCGCCGAGCGACAAGGACAAGGACGGCATCCTCGACAAGGACGACGCTTGCCCCGAGGTCGCCGGCAAGCCCAACGCCGATCCGAAGCGGCACGGGTGCCCCGACCAGGACAGCGACGGCGACGGCATCCTGGATCCGGTCGACGCTTGCCCGACGGTGAAGGGAGTGCCGAGCAACGACCCCGCGAAGCATGGCTGCCCGATCGCCGACAAGGACGGCGACACGATCCCCGACGACGTGGACGCCTGCATCGACATCCCCGGCGTGAAGACGGAGGACCCCAAGACAAACGGGTGCCCGCCCGACACCGACGGCGACGGCATCCGCGACGACGTCGACGCGTGCCCGAAGGAGAAGGGCGTCGACGATCCCGATCCCAAGAAGCGCGGCTGCCCGAAGGTGATCCTCGGTGACAACGAGATCTTCATCCTCGAGCAGGTGCAGTTCGACACCGCGAAGTCGACGATCAAGAAGGAGAGCGACGCGCTCCTCGACTCGGTCGCCAAGGTCCTGGCCGACCACCCCGAGCTGCTCTTGCTCGAGGTGCAGGGCCACACCGACAACCGTGGCGGCAAGGCGATGAACACCAAGCTGTCCGACGACCGTGCGAAGGCCGTGAAGGCCGCCCTCGTGAAGCGCGGCATCGCCGCCGACCGTCTCACCGCGAAGGGCTACGGGCTCGACAAGCCCATCGCCGACAACGCAACGGAGGACGGGCGCGCGAAGAACCGCCGCGTCCAGTTCATCGTCCTCAAGAAGGCCGACAAGCCGAAGACGCAACCCTGAGGCAGGAGTCGACAATCATGCGAACCAGACATCGAGCCACGGCTGTCCTCTCCCTCCTCGCGTTTACCGGAGCGACCTCGCCCGGCTGGGCCGCCCCCACGCTTCGGGTGCAGGTCGATCAACGAGGCGACTTCCTCCTCGTCGGCAACACGCTCGGCCACGAGTGCAACAACGGCGTCGCTCCGGTGGTCGGGACCGTCGGCGCATGCGGCATCACGGGCCTGAACGACACGGCACCCGACATCCACTGGCGGTCGGAGTCGCCCGGCGCCGGTCAGGCCGAGGCGAACACCACCATCGCTCCGGGCCAGTCGCGCTCGACCGCCATCCTCTCGGTCCCCGCCGGGGCCACCGTCACGCACGCGTACCTCTACTGGGGCGCCAACAACGGCTCCAACAATGCTGACACGACCGTCACGCTCGATCGGCCCGGCGGCTTCTCCCAGGCGATCAACGGAACCTCCCTCGGCCTCAACGGGAGCAGCTACCACGTCGTGGCGGACGTCACGAACGTCATCCAGGCGCAGGGCAACGGCGCATACCGCGTCTCCGGCGTCAGCATGGCCGACTTCCGCAACAGCAACGACAGCGGGCACTACGGCGGCTGGTACCTCATCGTCCTCTACAACGACACGACGGCGCCGCTCCGAAACCTGGCCATCTACGACGGGTTCGACCAGGTCTCGAACGGGAACTCGCAGAGCGCGACCTTGAGCGGCTTCCTCGTGCCCAACGCGGGCTTCACCGGCAAGCTCGGAGTCGTCACCTTCGAGGGAGACTCGGGCATCAACGGGGACCAGTTCTTCTTCGACGGCGCGCAGCTCTCCGATGCGACGAACCCCGCGAACAACTTCTTCAACGGGTCCCGTAGCAACCTCGGTGCTCCCGTGTCGGTCGTCGGGGACCTCCCTCAGCTCACGGGCGCCGCCGCGAGCATGAGCGGGATGGACCTCGACATCGTCGACGTGACCGCGCAACTCACTGCCGGGCAGACGAGCGCGCCCATCCAGGCGACGAGCACCGGAGACGTCTACTACCTCGCGGCGTTCGTCACCTCGGTGTCGACGTTCCTGCCGGATTTCTCCACCTCGACAAAGACTGTCACCGATGTGAACGGCGGCGACGTCTTGCCGGGCGACGTGCTCGAGTACACGATCACGGTCGTCAACACGGGCAACGACACGGCGATCGACGTCATCCTCGATGATCCGATCCCGGCCGGCACCACCTACGTCCCCGGTTCGCTCAGCATCGTCTCGGGCGCGAACGCCGGCGCGAAAAGCGACGCGCTCGGGGACGACCAGGCCGAGTTCGACGGCACCTCGGTCGTCTTCCGCCTCGGCACCGGCGCCACCGCCTTCGCCGGCGGCGACATGGCGATCAACGAGACGACGGTCCTCAAGTTCCAGGTCACGCTGAACAACGGCGCGACCGGGACCATCGTGAACCAGGCGGAGATCAGCGCCGCCGGTCTCCTCGGCGGCCCGCTCACGAACTGGGCCTCGGGCGGTCAGGCCGGCCCGGGCTCGCCGACGACGACGCCGATCGACGAGTGCTCGACGGACGCCCAATGTTCGGCTCCCACGCCGGCGTGTGACACGACCGGCACACCGAACGAGTGCGTCGAGTGCACGTCGGACGTCCATTGCAGCGGCCTCACGCCGTCGTGTGACGTCGGCACCAACCTGTGCGTCTGCGTGGCGAACGGCGCCGAGACCTGCAACGGCGACGACGACGACTGCGACGGCTCGATCGACGAGACCTTCAACATCGGCCAGGCCTGCACGGTCGGTGTCGGCGCGTGTCAGGCCACGGGGGCGCTGGTCTGCATGGGCCTCAACGCGGCGACGTGTGACGCCGTGCCGGGGAACCCGGCCGCGCTCGAGACGTGCAACGACGCGATCGACGCGGACTGCGACGGCGACCCGAACAACGGGTGTGACGATCCGGACGGGGACGGCATCCTCTCGAACGACGAGATCGCGATCGGCCTCGACCCGAACGACGCCGACAGCGACGACGACGGCGTCTCCGACGGTGACGAGCCCTCGGTGGCGGTCGACACCGACGGCGACGGCCTCATCAACGGCCTCGACGCGGACAGCGACGACGACGGCCTCTACGACGGGACGGAGCTCGGGCTCGACTGCATGGGCGCAGGGACCGACGCTTCGGCCGGCCACTGCACGCCGGACGGCGATCAGGGCGCGACGACGACCAACCCACTCGACGCCGACACGGATGACGGTGGTGTCATCGACGGCGTGGAGGACGAAGACCTCGACGGCGTGATCGACGCCGGCGAGACCGACCCGAACGACGGATCGGACGACGGCTCCCGGCCCGACACCGACGGGGACGGCCTGACGGACGACCTCGAGATCTCCATCGGCACCGATCCGAACGACGCCGACAGCGACGACGACGGCGCGCCGGACGGCGCGGAGGCGAACTTCGCGGACGACTCCGACGGCGACGGGCTCATCAACGCGCTCGACCCGGACAGCGACGACGACGGCCTCTTCGACGGGACGGAGCTGGGCCTCGGCTGCTCCAGCCCGGGCACCGACGCGGCGGCGGGGCACTGCACCGCGGACGCCGACGACGGCGCGACCACGACGAGCATGGTGGACCCGGACACGGACGACGGCGGCGTCGGCGACGGCAGCGAGGACTCGAACCTCGACGGCGCCATCGACGCCGGCGAGACCGATCCGAACGACCCGTCCGACGACGACCAGCAGCTCGACACCGACGGGGACGGGCTGACCGACGATCTCGAGCAGACCATCGGCACCGATCCGAATGACGCGGACAGCGACGACGACGGCGTGCCGGACGGCGCGGAGGCGAACTTCGCGGACGACACCGACAACGACGGCGACATCAACGCGCTCGATCCGGACAGCGACGGGGACGGCCTGTTCGACGGGACGGAGCTCGGTCTCGGCTGCGGCAACCCCGACACCGACACCTCGGCCGGGCAGTGCGTCGCGGACGGTGACGGGGGCGCGACCACGACGAGCATGGTCGATCCCGACACCGACGACGGCGGCGTCCCGGACGGCGTCGAGGACGCAGATCATGACGGTGTCGTCGACACCGGCGAGACCGATCCCAACGATCCCGCGGACGACCTGACGGGTGAAGGCGGCGGCGGGGCTGGCGGCGCAGGCGCCGGTGGCGCGGGCACGGGCGGCGCAGGCACCGGCGGCGCGGGCACAGGCGGCGCCGGCGGCAGCGACGTGGAGTCGGGCGTCTACCCGGAGGGCGGTGGGCTCTTCTGCACCGCGACCTCGGCGGGTGCGGACGGCAGCCTCTGGCCGCTCGCCGGCCTCGGTGCGGCTGCGCTGCTCAGGCGGCGCCGGCGCGCCGCGCGCTGACAAGCGAGCCAGCAGGAGCACAGCTGCGGCGGTGAAGAGCCTTCGGGCGACTCGCCGCCGCAGCGCTTTGTGGGCGCAGCGCTTGCTGGGTCGCCGCCATGGCGAACGCAGTGCCTCCGCGAAGCGGAAACAAGGGCGGTTCGATTCGCGACCTCGTGGCCGAGCCGCCTCGCCTCGCTCTCCGTCCTCCCACGCCGCGCGCTGCCGAGCCGGCGCGAACACCTCCACCTGCGCGCGTGCCGTCGCTCCTCGCGCCTCCCGCGCGCGTGCCGCGCCCACCTGGGCGAACGAGCGAGCCGCCGCCCGCCGTGCGTGTCCCGCCGCGCCTGCCGGGGCTCGTCGCCGCTTCGGTTCCGGTCGGGCCGAGCCCGGAGTCCGCACAAGAGCTGTGTCGGGTGGGCACGAGCGCACCCGATCCCCGCGGCCTCGACTGGGCCTCCGACGCGGCGCTGGCGGGTGAGGTGGCCCCGCGCGCGGAACGGCGTGGAATCCTCCTCGTGGCGATCGCGACGGGGTTGCTCGCGGGTGTGATCGGGTTCGGTGCGCTCACCTCGACCGTGCACCGCTCGAGCCTCACGAGCGGCGGCGTCGGGGAGCTGCCGCGGCTCAAGGTGGTGACGGCTGTCGCGAGGCCCGCTGCCGGGCCAGACGCCGGCCCCGACGCGGGGCTCGACGGAGGCCCGCCCAGACCCGCGGCGTCGAGTCCGCCGCTGGCCCCGACCCATCGTTGAGGGCTGACGCCGCGCGCCCCTCGAAGGCGCGTCAGGTCCCGTCGAGGGTGACCAGCGCGACCGGCATGACGACCTTGTCGCGGCCCCGCTGGACGGTCACCTTCACGGTGTCGCCGGGCTTCTTGCCGTCGAGGATGTTGTAGAGCTCGTCGTAGTCGGGCACCGGCTTCTCATCGATGGCGACGATGACGTCACCGATCGCGATTTCGTCTCCGCGCTGCTCGAGCGCGCGCATCCCAGCCTTCGCCGCCGGTCCGTCGGCCTTGAGGCCGAGGATGACCACGCCGCGAATGCCGAGGCGTCGCTCGAGGCGGCTCGCCGGATCGATGTTGATGCCCATCCCGACCTGCTCGGCCTTCCCGGTTCGGATGATCTGCGGAACCACGCGCGCGACCGTGCTCGCCGGGACGGCGAACCCGATGCCGGCGGACTGTCCGCTTCGGGAGTAGATCATCGTGTTCATGCCGATGAGGCGGCCGCTCGAGTCGAGCAGCGGTCCGCCCGAGTTGCCGGGGTTGATGGCCGCGTCCGTCTGGATCATGTCGCGGATGGTCACGCCGCCCGCGCCGTCCACCTGACGCCCGAGCGCGCTGATGACGCCCGTCGTCAGCGTGTGGTCGAGCCCAAACGGGTTGCCGATCGCGACGGTCTTCTGTCCGACCTCGAGCGGCACCTTCGCGGGAGCGACGGCGATGGGGTGCAGCGCTTCCTTCGGCGCGTCGATCTTGATGACGGCGATGTCCTTGCGAGGCTCGACCCCGACCACCGTGGCCGGGTAGCTCTTTTGGTCCTGGAACCGGACGACGAGCGACTTGGCGCCGTCGACGACGTGGAAGTTCGTCACGATGTGGCCGGCGTCGTCCCAGACGAAGCCCGAGCCGGAGCCAGCGGGGACCTCCACCGTCGAGCCGCTCCAGAAGTCGGTCATCACGCGCTTCTGCGTGACGAAGACGACGCTGGGCGCGACGGCGCGGAAGACGGCGATCGTGTTCTTCTCGTCCTCGATCTGCGCGCTCGGCGGGAGCGGCTGGACGGGCGGGCTCTCGGCGGGCCCCGCGGTGGTGGCGTCTCCCGGGAGAGACGCTGCGTCCGTGGTCCGCGTGGCGTCGTGCGTCGCCGGGGCGCCTCGGCATCCGGTTGCGAGGCTGAGCCCGAAGCCCAGGAGCGCCGCGGCTACAAGATCGCGACGAGTCGGGGCAGCATGTACCTGACCGCGCCGTCGCCTTTGATTCCACCTTCCGTGCGTCGTTGGCTGCACAGTCCCTCCGGGGTCGGCCGGGCGAAGAGCGGGATGAGCTTCGACGTGCACCCGGCCTTTTCGAGTTGATCGCCGTGGCGATCGAGATCGAACTCCAGGAGCCTCACGCCGGCGAGCTCCCGATCCAGATCGCCGCGCGTGAGCGCGTCGTGGAAGGCCTGACACGGCTCGCACCACGTAGCCCCGACGTAGACGACCAGCTTGAGCCCATCGCGTTCGGCCTTCTCTACCTCGGCCTGAATGAACCCGCGTCCGTCCGAAACATTCCCGGGGACGGGGACGAGCTCTGGCTTGCGGGCCGATTGGCCCGTCGCCTGCCCGGTCGGCCGCGGCTCCGGGGAGGCCCCGGTCGGTTCGGTGCACGCCCCGTTGAGGAACGCGAGCGCGGCCCAGGCCGCGAAGCGAAGGCGCGACGAAGGCACGTTCGCCTCAGAATCGGCCGCTGAAGGCGACGCCGCCGAAGCCCGGGCCTGCGAGCGGCGTGACCGTGGCCGCGGCGGGCTCCGTGGAGGGCGGCTGGTTGACCACCAGCTGCACCACCAGGCTCGCTACCAGGATCCCTCCGCCCGCGTAGAGCAGGCCCTGACCGACCATGCTCATCGTCTCGCCGGCCTCGCCGTCGTCGACGGCGGTCTGCGGGCAACCCGTGCGCGCGGCGGGATCGGCGCACTCGTCTGCCGCGCTCGACGCCTGCGTCAGCCCGACCCCCAGGAGGACGCCTCCTGCGATCGCGGCGGCTCCGCCGACTCCGACGCCGATCCACGGCACAATCCCGAGGGGCGGGCTCGCTTCCTCGTCCGGCTCGGCCGGGCCGCGCTTGGCCTGGCTCTCGGCGGCCTTCTTCGCCTCCGCGTCGGCCTTCCGCTTGCGCTCCTCCGCCTCGCGCTTCACGGCCTCCCGCAAGGCTTCGACCTTCTGTGTGAGATCGGCTGGGGCGTCGGCGGGAGCGCGCTCGAGGAGCAGCTCGTAGACCGCCAGGGCACCGGCCTTGTCGCCGTCGCGCTCGTAGGCCTGCCCGATGTTGATGAAGACCTTGGGGCGCGTGCAGTCGAAAGTGTACGCGTCGGTCCAGAGCCGCACGGCTTGGGCGTATTGGAACCGGTCGAAGGCTTCCATCGCCGCGCGGTGAGCGCCCGCCGCGGCGGTGACGTCGTCGTCCGTCGCCTTCTTGGTGCAGGCCGGATACCGCGCCTTCACCTGCGCGACCGGGTCTTCGTCGGCCAAGGCGGACGTCGCCGAGGCGGCGAGCGTTCCGGCCGCCATGATCATGATTCGGCACCAGCTGAAGGCCCTGTTCGGTCTCATCGTCGAACCCTTGCCGCGCATCCTACCAGGGTCTGGTAAATGTCGGCCGGGGCGATACGCTGCCAGCGTGATTCCTCCCGAGAAGAAGCAGATCCTGGTCGTCGACGACGAGGCAAACCTGCGGCGCGTGCTCTCGGCACAGCTGTCGCGGGACGGGTACGACGTCCACCTGGCGGAGGACGGGGAGGCCGGCCTCGCTTACCTGCGGGAGCACCACATCGACCTCGTCATCACCGACCTCCGCATGCCGAAGGTCGACGGGATGGAGCTCTTGCGGGCCGCGCTGCGCGACGACGCCTCGCGTCCCGTCGTGATGATGACCGCACACGGCACGGTGGAGACGGCCGTCGAGGCGCTCAAGACCGGCGCTTTCGACTACCTGACCAAGCCCTTCGACCAGGACGAGGTCCGGCTGGTGGTGAAGAAGGCGCTGCGCACGCGGGATCTCGCCAGCGCGGACGCCACCGACCAAGGGCACGCCGAGCCCGACGCGACGGGGGCCCGCTTCGGCATCATCGGGCAGAGCCAACCGATCCTCGATCTCTACGGCGTGCTCGAGCGCGTGGCGGATACGCCGACGACCGTCCTCGTGACGGGTGAGAGCGGCACGGGCAAGGAGCTCGTCGCGCGCGCCTTGCATGAGAACTCGAGCCGGCGCGACGGCCCGTTCATCAAGGTGAACTGCGCCGCGATCCCGAAGGACCTCATGGAGGCGGAGCTCTTCGGGTACGAACGCGGCGCCTTCACCGGGGCGGTCGGCTCCAAGCCCGGGCGCTTCGAGCTCGCGACCGGAGGGACGCTTTTCCTCGACGAGATCGGGGAGCTGCCGACGGACATGCAAGTGAAGCTGCTGCGTGTCCTTCAGGAGAGCGAGTTCGAGCGTGTGGGTGGCATCAAGACGATCAAGGTCGACGTCCGGCTCGTCGCTGCGACGAACCGCGACCTCAAGAAGGAGATCTCCCACGGGGCGTTCCGCGAGGATCTCTATTATCGGCTCAATGTCGTGCCGATCGCGCTCCCGGCGCTGCGCGAGCGGGCGAGCGACATCCCCGTTCTGATTTCGCATTTCGTCGCAAAGTTCAACACCCGCCTCAAGAAGAGCGTCGGCGGCATCGAAGACGCCGCGCGCGAGCGCCTCCTCGCCTATCCGTGGCCGGGCAACATCCGCGAGCTCGAGAACGTGATCGAGCGCGCGGTGCTCTTCGCGGATGGCTCGACGATCGGGCTCGGCGATCTCGCGGAGGAGGTGCGCGGCTCGGCCGGGGTGCCCCGCGCCTCGAGCCCCCCTGCGCTGGAGGCGGCCAAGCCCGAGGCTGGCGCCTCGATCGACGGCCTGAAGGAGCAGGTGAAGGCGGCGATGAGCAGGCTCGAGCGCGAGCTCATCGAGCGCGCGCTCAAGCAGACCCAGAACAACGTGACGCACGCGGCGCGCCTCCTCAAGATCTCGCGCAAGGGGCTGCAGCTCAAGATGAAGGAGCTCGGCCTGCGAGAGAAGGATGGAGACTGAGCTCCGTCCCGCGGTGATCGCGGGACTCGCGCTCGTCGCCCTCGCTTGCTCGGACAAGGGGAGCGCGCCGGACGCCGGCGAGGACATCGCGCCTCCGTGGGGGACGAACGCGGCGGCGCCTGCGCCGCGTCCCGGCATGGTGTGGATCCCTGCGGGGAGGCTCGTCGCGGGGACCCCGAAGGACAAGGTCCCGCGGGTGCCCGACGCCGAGATGAGCGGGGAGCCGATCGACATGACCGGCTTCTTCATCGATCGATACCCGTATCCGAACGAGCCCGGCGCGATCCCCACCAGCCACATGACCTGGGAGGAGGCGAGGGCGCTCTGCGAGAAGGACGACAAGCGCCTCTGCACGGAGCTCGAGCTGGAGCGCGCCTGCAAAGGACCCGACAACACGGCGTACCCTTACGGGAACGTCTACCGGGCGGACGCGTGTGGCGAGTCCGGTCGAGGCAAGGCGAGCCCCCTCGGGCTCAACGCCGGCTGCAAGAGCGCCTTTGGCGTGCAGGACACACACGGCACCGTCTGGACGTGGACGGCCAGCGAGTGGGGGCGAAAGACCGAGGGTTTGATCGCCACGCGAGGTGGCCGGGGGCCGAGCGGCGAGCTCGTCGGACGCTGCGCACACGGCGAGCCGGAGGACCCGACCGCGCGGCGCGACGACCTGGGCGTTCGATGTTGCGCGGGCCCGGTCAACCCGGCCACCGTCGTGCTCGACGTGGACCGCGGGCCGGCCCTGAAGCTCCTGACGAACGACGAGGTCACGATCCAGAAGCTGGAGGACCTCGCGAAGACGCTTCGGTCCCTCGAGGAGGGGCCGGCGCAGATCGGCCAGCCCGACGAAGCGGCCTCCGTCTACGACGCCGAGCGGGCGTGGGCCTGGCGGCCTGCCGGCAACGAGCGGCTCTTGCTCGGCGGCGGCTGCGCGCCGAAGAAGTCCGGGAAGTGGTGCGGTGTCATCGTGGCGCGGGAGGCGGCAGGGGCGGTCGTCCCGCTCTCGTTCGTGGCGACCGAGGAGTGGCAGCCGACCTTGAGCGAGGCGGAGTCGGCGGAGGCCGTGTTCATCCACGGCGGTGATCGCAACGGCGCCTTCCGCAAGCGCGTCACCTACGAGTGGGGGCGGATCGGCGTCGGCGAGAAGCAGCGAAAGAAGAAGCGCAAGGGCAAGAAGCCTCGGTACGAGTGAGCCGCGTCAGGTACGCGCCCCGCCGCGCAGGACGAAGCCGTGATCGAGCGGGCCGTGCCCCGCGCCCAGGCCGGGCGCCGCCGAGATGGCGCCGACCACGTACTCGCGCGCGCGCCGGGCTGCTTCCTCGAGCGTGAGCCCCTGCGCCAGGCTGACGGCGAGCGCCGACGCGAGCGTGCAGCCCGTACCGTGTGTCGATCGCGTGTCCAACCGCGGACCGGAGAGGACGATCTCGGGGCCGTCGGCGCGGACGATCACGTCCACCACGCGGTCGCCCGCGAGGTGGCCGCCCTTCATGTAAGCCGCGCGCGCGCCCAGGGTGAGGAGCCGCTCCCCGGCGCGTCGAAGACCGCCCTCGTCCTCCACCGCCAGGCCCGTGAGCGCTTCCGCTTCGGGGGCGTTGGGGGTCACGACATCGGCGAGGGGCAGGAGCTCGCTCGAGACAGCGCCCTTCGCGCCGTCGTCGAGGAGCGGCGCTCCGCCCTTGGCGATCATGACAGGATCGACGACGAGCTTCGGCCTCGCGCTCAGCGAGCGGATGACCCGGGCGACGGTGGCCACCAGAGCGGCGTCGTGCAGCATCCCCGTCTTGATGGCGTCCGCGCCGATGTCGTCGAGGACCACCCTCATCTGTCGTTCGACGAACACCGGATCGGTCGGGACGACGCCGAAGACGCCGCGGGTGCTCTGGGCGGTCAGGGCCGTGATGGCCGTCATGGCGTACCCGCCCAGCGCGGTGATCGTCTTGATGTCGGCCTGGATGCCCGCCCCGCCTCCGGAGTCCGAGCCTGCGACGGAGAGAACACGTGCCAGCATGAGGGCCGCCCATCTCAACAGGAAGCGGGCGAAAGGGAAAGGTCGAGGTATGCTGCCGCCGTGGTGACGAGGCCAAGCTGGCGAGCTTTGCGAGAGCTCGTGCTCCTTTCGGGGCGCCGGTTGGGCGGCACCGGGCTCGGCCGCCTCGGCCGCCTCGGGGCAGTGGGCCTCGCCGTGGCGTGTCTGAGCTGGATCGTCGCGCTCCGGGTGCAAGGTGGGGCGTCCGCCCCCACGCTCGCCGTTCCCGTCAAGGCGGCGCGCGCGGCCCTCTGGATCGCCGCGTTGCCGGTGGCCCTGGGCGCCGCTCACCAGCGTGGCCTCTCGGACCGCCGCGACGGGTTCGAGCTCTCGATGCTGGCGCGCGGCTTCTCCTCGCAGGACCTGCGGATCGCCCGGCTCGCGGCGGCCTTCGGTCGGATCCTTCGCGCCGCGCTCCTGCCCGTCGTGGTGGCCGCCTTGGCCTCCATCGCCTGCTCGCCGAGCCTCGCTTCGGTCGGGGATCGGCTCCTCGTCTTGGTCGTCGTCGTCCTTCAGTCGCTCCTCGTCGGCCTCGTGCTTGCTCCCCTCGCCGTGGGCTGCGACGTCCTGGCGCCGAGCCGTGGGCGCACGCTCTGCATCGGCGTGTTGGCTGCCTCGTGGGCGCTCGCGGACGTCGCGTCCGACGCGGTGCTCTCGGTGACCGGCGCGCTGGGGGTGTCGCTGAGCGCTCTTCTGTCGGTCCTCGGGCTGGGGAGGATCGGGTGAGCGAGCCTCTGGTCGTCCTCGAGGACGTCGTCGCGCGAGATCGCGCCGGCGCGCGCGGCAACCCGCGTGGCAGGCTCGCGGGGCTCGGTCTGCGTCTCGAGCGCGGGGTCGTGGCCGTCCTCGGGACGCCGGAGGATGGGGCCATCGCCCTCTTCGAGGTGCTGACCGGAGCGCGGCGCCCCGATCGCGGCAAGGTGCTGGTCCGCGGCGCGGACCCGGCGAGGAGCGCGGCGGTGCGCGCTTCCATTGGCGCCGTGGGGCTCGTGGCCGCCCTGCCTCCGGCGCCGACGGTGGAAGGGGCCCTGGCCATCGCGCTCGGCGCCCGAGGCGGAGGGGACGGACGGGCGCTCCTCGCCGCGGCCGGCCTCGCAGCGCTCGCCGGCCGCGCGCCTTCCGATCTCCCGGTCTCGAGGCAGCGCGCGTTGGAGCTATGCCTCGCGCTCGCGATCGATGCGCCGGCCCTGGTCGTGGTGCACGAGCCCTTCTCCGACATGGCCGGAGATCATGACCAGGTTGTCAGGAACATCCGGGCCGCGGGAGAGCGCGCGCCCGTGGTCGTCATCACCAGCTCCCCGGCGGACGCCGAGCGCTTCGATCGCGTGCTCGTCCTCGTGCGCGGCGCGATCGCGCGCGAGTCCACCTCGCCGCACGCGGAGCTCGGCGCCCCGCTCGCCGCGAGCCTCGTCGCGTGGGTCGGGGAGGGCGCGCGAGACCTCGCGCGTGTGCTCTCGCTCCGGCCAGAGGTCGCCTCGCTCATCCTCTCGGCCGACGCGCCGGGCGGGCTCTCGGTGGTTCGTGTCGCGGGGACCGACCTGGACGCGCTCGCGCTCGCCTTCGCCGAGGCCAGCGCGGAGGTCGGCGCGGCAGTCGAGGTCCTGCGCGAGATCCCGCCGGTCTTGGGCGAGGTCACCGCGCTCTCGGAGTGGGAGCTGCGCGCGAGGCAGCTCACGGCGATGCACCTGGCGGCGGCCGACGCCCGATTGCGCGCCGAGCTCGCGGCCCGGGAAGCGCACGAACGCGGCGCAGCGCTCGCCGCCCGCAGACCGGCCTGGGGCCCCGCAGCGCCGGCCGAGACATCCCCCGGGGTCCTCGCGCCCGCCGCCGCGGCTCCCCCGCAGGGCGGGCCGCCTGCCGACGGCGGCGGAGGTGCGCGGTGAGCCCCGCCGCGATCGTGGCGGGGCTTCGAATCGGCGCGGCGCGGCTCACGCGCGGGCGCGCGCTCGCCGCCGCGCTCACGTCGATCGCGGTGACGATCGTCATCGCCGTGATCGAGCGCGGCTCGACCCCGGTCGGCGCCGCCGACCGAGCCCTCGCCACCGTCTTCCGCCTCGTGGTGCCGCTCTCCGCGGTCGCGCTGTCGGGCCAGTCGACCGGGCTCGTGAGCCTGCGCGACGCCGCCTGGCCGGCGAGCCGCTTTGGTCATCCGCGCGCGTCCGTCGGCCTCGGGCTTGCTCTGTCCGCGACGATCGCGACCGCCCTTCTCTCGCTCGTGACCGCGATCCTCGCGCTGCTCGCGACACGCATCGGCGCCGAAGCGGGGCGCGCCGCGCTCCCGCTCGCGCGCGACCTGATGACGACCTCGTGGATCGCCGTCCTGGCCGGCGCCGCGTACGCGGCCTGGCTCGGTCTCGGCGCGACCTGGGGGCGAAGGGGTGGCGGTCGCCTCGTCGTGCTCGGCGTGGACCTCGTGGCGGGTGGTCTGAGCGGGGCCGGCGCCGTCCTCCCGCGCGGGCTCACGCGGCACCTGCTCGGCGGCGAGGCTCCGCTCGAGCTGCCGCAGGCTGCGTCGTCGGCGATCCTCCTCGGCACCACGCTCGCCTGCCTCGGCCTGGTCGCCTTGCGCACGCGAGACTGAGCCGCGCAAGGATTTCGCTCGGGTCACCGAGCGGATCAGGGTGTAAGGTCGGCCGCGCCATGACCGCTCTTTCGTTCGATTCGACGACGTCGTCCGTCACCGTGGAGACGAAGGCCGTAGGGATGCTGGCGAAGCTCGCGCACGATCTCTCGATCGACGCGCGCGGCGTCACCGCGACCGCCGAGGAGTCGGGCGGAAAAATCTCGGTCGTCCTTCGCGCGACCGTCGCGGAGCTCAAGGTGCGCGGTGCGCGCAAAGGTGGGAGCATCGACGAGTCGGCGCTCAGCGCCTCGGACCGAGCCGAGATCGAGCGGAAGATCCAGAAGGAGGTGCTCACGGCGGCGGAGGTCGTGACCAGCCTCAGCTGTGATGCGTCCCTCGCCAAGGTCGCCGAAGACGGGCGGCGCACGGTGCCCGCGACGGGGAGCGTCGAGGTCGGCCGGGCGCGCGCGACGGTGAGCTCGTCCGTGACGCTCCAGGTCTCGCCGGGCCGCGTGGTCGCCGAAGGCAAGGTGGTCCTCAACCTGCCGGCGCTGGGCATCACGCCGCCCAAGGGCCCGCTCGGCGCGTTCAAGCTGAAAGACGACGTCGAGGTCGTCTTCCAGCTGGGCTTCCAGAAAGCCTGACGGTTCCGTCAGCGATCTCGGGCGCGCTCGCCCGTCACTCCTCGGCGTCGGCGCGCGGCGTCTCCACCTCGGGCGCGGCGCCGCCCCGCGAGCACGGGCCGTGCACCTGGTAGGGCTTCCCGCGCAGCCGCTGGGCGGCGGTGGAGCCTCGCCAAGCGAGGTAGGCCTTGTTGAAGCGCCAGGCGTTCTCGGGATCGAGGATGGGGTTCTTCACGTCGCTCGCCGCGACGAGGAGGAGCACCTGCTCGGCGACGCTCACAGGGCAACCCGCGAGCCGGATGGGGCTCTTGGTCCGCGAGGCCTCCGCGACCTTGGCGGTAACGGACGCCATCTTGACGAAGATGTCGTCGTGTTTCGCCTCGTGTGGGTCCTTCGTGCTCCGATCTCGGTAGAGGCTCTCGATCTTGATGAGCTTCCCGCCCACCTCGCCCTCGTAGCGGGCGCAGTCTCCGATGAAGACGACGCGTTCGTCGGGCTTGGCCGGGATCGGCCCCTCGTAGGCTCCGAAGACGACGTGGATGCGCTTGAGCTTGGCGTCGCAGCTCGCGTCGAACTGGCGAAGGATCTCGATGGCCTCCTCGATCGCGCCCGGGCACCCGCCCCAGCAATAGTCCGTGCGCTCCGGCTCCGGCGGCGGGCCGGCGTAAGCCGAGATGGCCGTTCCTTCGAAGTACTTTTCCACGCGTACGAGCCCGACCTCGAAGCCCTCCGCGCGGCGCCGCGCCTCGTCGAGCGTGACGTCGCCGAGCAAATCGATGGCGTCGAGATCCACGGGCCCGAAGCCGCGCTCGTGTGCCATGCGGATGTGATCGACGCTCCTGGGGTCGAGGCCGAGGATGCGACAGCAGACGGCGTCGGTCGCCACCTGGGAGTTGCCGAGGATGACGAGGTTCAGTCGCTTGGGCTTCGGCGTGAGCATCCGGCCCTCGCCCGCGATGATGGCGTCGATCGCCACGAGCTGCGGCTGCACGATGTACTGCAGATCCGCGATCTTCTCGTCGAGGCGGTGATCGTGGTCGATGAGCCTGTGCCGGTCGTCCTGGATGCCGATGTAGTTCTTCAGGCTGAAGGTGACGGTCGTCCAGGGGTGGGCCTTGAACTTCGGGCAGTTCACGAAGAAGTCCGCCCGGGCGACGGGCTCCGGGGTGAAGAGGTAGTCGCGCAGACGGCCGGGGTGGCTGAGCGGGATCTCGACCTGCGGCACCTCCTCGAAGTGGTAGTGCTTCACGCGCGCGCGCTTGAACATCGGGTAGTAGTCGGCGCCTTCGAACGCGAGCCGCGTCGGGACGGTGATGCCACACCGCTCGCCGACGGCGAGCTCCTCCAGGTTGCCTGCGCGGTCCCGGAGCGCGCCGAGGACACCTTCGAGGAACTCCGCCCTCGTGAAGGCGTGCGGGAACTGGGGCTTGGAGGCGACGCAGTTCGGCTTCACCAGCGTCCGGCCGTGCGGCGAGAGTCCCAGCGTGTCGAGCCCCTCGCGGACGATGGCGCGGATCCGATCCGGGTCGTAGGCGTCGCAGTGCCGGATGATGACCTTGGGTCGCGCGGGGATCTTCACGAGCCGGAGCCTAGCAGACGCCGGAAACCCCGCCGAAGGACGCCGGGCCGCGCAAGCGGGGCAAATCCGTTGTAGGGTTCGGCCCGATGCACCGGCACCCGAACATCTCGCTCTGGCAGCGGGAAGAAGACGGCAGCTACAAATCGGAACAGGACGGCTGGACGCTCCACGTGTCCTGGCACCCCGAGACCAAAGAAGCCGACAAACGACGTGGCTTCTCCTGGGCTGCGGAGTCGAGCGACGGCAAGAAGCTCGAGGGCGAAGGCGTCCACGAGGAGATCGAGACCGCGATGTCGCTGGCGGAAGACGCCGCGAAACACGCCGGCTCGGCCTGAGGCGCGACGAGATGGCCGAGAAGTCTGCCGCGCCCAAGATCGAGGTCGTCGCCCTGAACCGGCGCGCGTCGTACGACTACGAGATCGGCGACCGCTACGAGGCGGGCATGGTCTTGATCGGCAGCGAGGTGAAGATGCTGCGTCAGGGCAAAGCGGACCTGACGGACGGCTGGGTGGGGTTCGAAAGGGGAGAGGCCTTCCTCCGTGGCGTGAACATCCCCGTCCTCCAGGGCTCGCCGTACTCACACGAGGCGAAGCGAGCGCGGAAGCTACTCTTGCACGAGCGCGAGATCGAGGCCCTGAAGCGCGCTGTCGACCGCGACGGCATGACCATCACGGTGACGAAGCTCTATTTCAAAGACGGGCGCGCCAAGGTGGAGGTCGCGCTCGCACGCGGCAAGAAGAAGGCCGACAAGCGGCAGAGCGTGAAGGCGAAAGACGCCGACAGGGAAGCGCGCCAGGCCATGGCCCGCGGACGTCGGGGTGACGCGTGAGCAAGGCCACCGAGCTCGCCTGGGAAGGCGGGGGAGAGGCGCGGGTCATCGCGCTCAGCGGCGAGTCCATCGTGATCCGCTCCGCGCGCGCGCACGCGCCCGGCTCGCGCCCGAGCGGCGTGCTCGGCTCCGGCCGTGAGCTCCGCATCAAGACGCACCGCTCGAAGCGCGACGAGTCGCCGGCCGACGGGATGCTGTTCACCGTCGAGGGCCGCGTCCTCGATCTGACGCGCGAGCTGCGAGAGGCGCTCGTGAGCGGGCTCGCCGGCGGCGCCGGCCAGGACCCGGGCGACGCACAAGCCTGACGAAATTGTCAGTCTGCGAGGGCGGCGGTCACCGCCATCGAGCCGAGGGCGACGAGCAGCGCGACCGCGGTCCGGAGGGCGGCCCGCCGCGCGATCGCGTTCGCGAGGGCGGGGTCGCCCCGGACGATGAGCGAGATCGTCTCGGCCGACCGGTACGAGAAGCCGTTCTGGATCTGCTCGAGCACCTGCTTGCCGACGCCCAGATCGATCTGCGGCGCGTCCTGGCTCTCGAGCGCGTCGGCCTCGCGTGGTCGGAGCTCCGACGCCGTGGCCGCGACGCGTGAGGAGAAGCGAACGGCCGAGATCTCCTGCGCGAACGTGATGATCAGGCTGATCGTCGCGATGACCGCGATGGCGAGCGCGGGGGCGGGGTCTTCGTGTGCCATGCGCAGCAGGTACGGATTGCGACGAACCGCGAAGACCGTTCCGAGGGCCAAGGTCGCGGCCGGCAACGTCCAGACGGCCCGCCGCTCGATCTCGTGGATCACCGAGCCGGGGCGCGCCCGGTCCGCGCGCTTGGCGGCGCGCGCCGTCAGCGCGACACCTGGAATCGCTGCGAGCCCGCCCACGAGCCCGGTGAACGTGGCTTCCTCCAGGACGGACGTCGCCGAGCTGCCGAACGCGACCGTCGCCCCGAGGCCGATCCCGGCTCCGACGAGCGGCAGCACCACCCCCAGGACGAGCGTTGTCCAGAGCCTCGAGCGGGCGACTCGCTCCCCCTGGAGGATCGCGCCCAGGAACGTCCCTCCGAGCGCGCCACCCGCCACGGCTGCCGCGCGGAGGAACACGTCACCGGGGTAGTAGCCGAGGCGTTGGAAGTCGCACACGAGCCACGCCGCGAGGCCGCACCAGGCGGCCAGCACGGCGGGAAGGGAAGGTCCGACCCGCATGGAAGCAAAGACAAACGAGGCGGCTCGAGGTTCCGGAGTCAGCGTTCGCCCGAATACTGGGAGAGCGCATCGAGATCGTTTGCGGCCTGACGCGCGGTCTCGGCGCTGATGGTCCGCGCGCGCACCAGGTCCGCCAAACATCGCTCGAGGGGGAGCATCCCGGCGCCGCGGCCCGCCTGCATGGCGCTGCGGAGGGTCCCTGTCTTCCCCTCGCGTATCGCGCTCGCGACGGCCGGGCTCGAGCGAAGCACCTCGACCGCGAGCGCGCGGCCGCCGCCCTCGCGGGGCAACAGGCGCTGGGCGATCACGGCGCGGACCGCGTCCGCGAGCTGGATCCGGATCTGCGTCTGCCGCGCGGGTGGCATCGCGTCGACGATGCGATCGACGGCGGTCGCGGCCGAGCGGGCGTGGAGCGTCGCGAGGACGAGGTGGCCCGTCTCGGCGGCGGTCAGGGCGAGCGAGATGCTCTCGGGGTCGCGCATCTCGCCGACGAGGATGACGTCGGGGTCCTCGCGGAGCGCGTCGCGCAGGCCCGTGTGGAAGTCGCCCACGTCGCGACCGATCTGCCGCTGGCGGACGAGGCTGCTCGGCCCGGGCTCGAAGACGTATTCGATCGGATCCTCGAGCGAGACCAGCACGATGGATCGGCGGCGCAGCGCCGCGCTCGCGAGCGCCGCGAGCGTCGTGCTCTTGCCGGCGCCCGTCACGCCCGTCGCGAGCACGAGACCGTTCGGGAGCATCGCGAGGTCGTCGAGCGGCACAGGGAAGCCGAGCTCGGAGAGCGCGCGCGGAGCGCGAGGCAAGAACCGGAGCGCGGCGGCGAGGCCCGACGCTGTCCGGAACACGTTGACGCGCGCGCGCCCGCCGCCCGCGACATCGAGCCCGATATCACAGGAAGCGCCCGCGGCGAGGCGCGCACGCGTCGTGTCGTTCAGGAGATCGCCGAGCAGCTCCTCGACGCGGAGCGGGAGCGCGTCGAGCAGCGAGCGGAGCGTGCCATCGACTCGAACCGTGGGCGGCTCGCCGTCGGCGACGTGAAGGTCGCTCGCGCCGAGGCCGGCGGCCTGCCCGAGCAGCCGGGTGAGGGCAGGCCCTGGCGCGCCCTGGGGCGGGCTCGTGATCGCGGCCGCCGGCGCGGGCACGGGCGCGGCGATCGGACCGGGCACGGAGGAGGCGATCGGCGCCGCCGACGGTGTGGGCGGGGCCGCAGCGGGCGAGGCCGCGGCGGGCGGAGCCGCTGTCCGCGAAGCGCGCCGGACGACCGCGTCGAACGCCTCGTCGCCGCCGGGCCGCTTGGTCACGATCACCGTCCAGGAGCCGATCTTCTCGGCCTGGTGGACGATCTCCACGCGACCGAGCTTCTCCAGCGTTCCGCGCCGGCTCACGTCCAGGATCTCCCCGAAGAGCTCCAGCAGCGTCGCCGTCGAGGTCGGCGGAATCGTCAGCTTCTTGGGCGTCGCGCCCGCGAACATCGAGGGATTCTTGTCGGAGCCCAGGCGGAGCTCGTCCGCACCTTGGGCGTCCACGATTCGCAACAAGCTGTCGAGCTGGGCCACGGGAGTCCAGCAGCATAGCCGACGAGCGTCTCCTCTCATTCCCATGTGAATGCGCAGCGCCCCGCGTGCTACACCGCCCCTCGCATGTTTCCCGTCGTCCTCAGGGGGGCACGGACCCACAACCTCAAGGGCGTCGACGTCGAGCTCCGGCCCGGCGAGATCGTGTGTGTGACGGGCGTGAGCGGCGCCGGGAAGTCGTCGCTCGCGATGGACACGCTCTACGCCGAGGGGCAGCGACGCTTCGTCGAGAGCTTCTCGCCGTACGCTCGGCAATTCCTCGAGCGTTTGGACCGCCCTCCGATGGACAAGCTCGAGCCGATTGCCGCCGGCATCGCGGTGGACCGGCGCGCGCCGATCAAGAGCTCGCGATCGACTGTCGCGACGATGGCCGATCTCGAGCCCTACCTCTCGGCCCTGTTCGCCCGCGAGGCGGTGCCGGTCTGTCCGACTTGCGGGGTGCTCGCCGAGCGGACCGACGCACACGCAGCTGCTTCGCGGCTGGTGGAGTCGAGCGCGGGCGCGCGCGCGGTGGTCACGTACCCGGTCCGCGTCGACGGCACGGAGGCCTTCCTGGACGCACGCGAGAGCCTGCTGAAAGACGGCTATCGCCGCGTGTTGGTCGCCGGCCAAGCGCGCGATCTGGACGAGCTCGCGCCGAGCACGTTGCTCGAGGGCGGGCGCGGCACGCTCGAGGTCGTCGTCGACAGGCTGCGGATCGGCCCCAAGGAGCGGACGCGCCTCGGCTCCGCGCTCGAACAAGCGTGGGCGCGAACGCAGGGCCTCGCGCGCGTTCACCTCGAGGGCCAGGACGAGCCCGCGCTCGTCGCCACGGGGCTCGTCTGCCCGTCTTGCGCGCGATCGTTCGCGCCGCCTTCGCCGGGGATGTTCTCCTATCAATCGCCGGTCGGTGCTTGCCCCGCGTGTCGCGGCTTCGGCCGCACGATCGGCATCGACTTCGGGAAGGTCATCCCAGACGAGAGGCTCAGCCTCGATCGCGGCGCCATCCGCCCGTGGGGCGGCAAGTCGAGCCAGGTCGAGCGCAGGCTGCTCAAGAAATATTGCCAGAAACACGACATCCCCATGGATCGACCGTGGGGTGAGCTCGACGCCGACCAGAAGAAGGGCGTGCTCGAAGGCGACGGCACCTGGTCCGGCGGGCGGTACCCCGGCGTGCGCAAGTGGTTCGAGTGGCTCGAGACGCGCACCTACAAGATGCACGTGCGCGTCCTGCTCTCGCGTTACCGCGCCTACGAGATCTGCGGCGACTGCGACGGCAAGCGGCTCTCCAAGGCCTCGCTCGCGTACCGCGTGGCCGGGCTGGATCTCGGCGCGTGGCACGCGCTCGAGGTCGGCGTGGCGCTCGCCAAGCTCGACGCGCTCACCACCACGCCGGGACAAGGACGGGTCGCGCAAGCGGAGCTCGCTTCCCGTCTGCGCTACCTCGACCGCGTGGGGCTCGGCTACCTGACGCTCGATCGCCAGGCCCGCACCCTCTCCGGCGGGGAGGCGCAGCGCGTGAGCCTGACAGCAGCGTTAGGTACCGCGCTGACCGGCGCCCTCTTCGTCCTCGACGAGCCGACCGTCGGCCTGCACCCGAGCGACGTCGCGCCGCTGCTCGAAGCCGCGCGAGAGCTCGCCGATCGCGGGAACGTGGTGCTCGTGGTCGAGCACGATCCCCAGGTCATCGCCGCGGCCGACCGCATCCTCGAGCTCGGCCCCGGCGCGGGCCGCGAGGGCGGCCACGTTCAGTTCGACGGGACGCCGAGCGAAGCCGTGAAGCGCCGCGAGCTCGCGACGGCACGCGCCCTCTTGCCGCCGGGCGGCGCCCTCGGGACGGGTAGCGCGGGGAGCGGCAAGCAGATCCTCGTGCGCGGCGCGCGTGGCCACAACCTCCGCGGGATGGATGTCGCCTTCCCGCTCGGCAAGGTCGTCACCGTCACGGGGCCCAGCGGGTCCGGCAAGAGCTCGCTCGTGTCCGACATCCTCTACCGGGCCGCGGCGTGCCACCTCGGGATGGCCGGGGACGTGGAGCGGCCCATCGAGCACGATCGGGTCGAGGGGCTGGCGTTTCTCGCCGACGTGTCGCTGGTCGATCAGGCCCCGCTGGGGCGCACCTCGCGCGGCAACGCGGCCACGTACAGCGGCGCCTGGAACCGCATCCGCGCGATCCTCGCGGCCGAGCCGGAGGCGACCCGACGTCGCCTCGGTCCGGGATCGTTTTCGTTCAACGTGGCAGGAGGGCGCTGCGAGGCTTGCGCCGGCGAGGGCTCCGAGACGATCGAGATGCAGTTTTTGGCGGACGTCGTCCTGGTCTGCCCGACATGCCGCGGCGCGCGCTTCAAGCCGGAGGTCCTCGAGGTGCGCCACCGGGACAAATCGGTCGGCGACATCCTCGGCATGACGGTGGCCGAGGCGCTCGTGTTCTTCGCGCGAGAGCCGATGATCGTCCGCGCCCTCGGGCCGCTCTCCAAGCTGGGCCTCGGCTACCTCACGCTGGGCCAGCCCCTCTCCACGCTCTCGGGCGGCGAGGCGCAGCGCCTGAAGCTCGCGCGCGCGCTCGCGGAGACCAAGCGGGCCAAGCTGTTCGTCCTCGACGAGCCGAGCGCGGGCCTGCACGAGGACGAGGTCTCCCTGGTCTCGGACGCGCTCGAGGCGCTCGTGGCCGGCGGAGCCAGCGTCGTCGTCGTGGAGCACGACCTGTCGCTCATCGCCCGGTCGGACTGGGTGATTGAGCTCGGTCCGGGCGGCGGCGCGGCGGGCGGCGGCCTCGTCGCCTGCGGGACGCCCGCGGAGCTGGCCCGCCGAGAGACGCGTACGGGCGTCGCGCTCGCCGCTCGCGCGCGCGGGGCGAAGACCTTCGAGCGGTCACGCAAGCGCGCCGGTCACCACGAGAAAAATGACGGTATCGTCGTGCTGAGCGCACGCGAGCACAACCTGAAGGAGGTGAGCGTGACCATCCCGCGCGGGCAGGTGGTCGTGGTCACCGGCCCGAGCGGGAGCGGCAAGAGCACCCTCGCGTTCGACGTGGTCTTCGCCGAGGGTCAGCGGCGCTTCCTGGAGACGCTGACGCCCTACGCACGGCAGTTCCTGCCGTCTCTGCCCAGACCCAACGTCGATCGTGTCGTGGGCGTGCCGCCGGCCATCGCGCTCGAGCAACGAACGGCCCGAGCCGGCTCCACCTCCACCGTCGCCACGGTGACCGAGATCGCGCAGTACTTGAGGCTCCTCTATGCGAAGGTCGGCGACGCGCACTGCCCGCGCTGCGACACGCCGGTCCTGGCGAGCTCGCCCGACGAGGTCCTCGCGCGCATCCACGCCGTCCGCGGCGAGCAGCTGCTCCTCGCGCCGGCCGTCGTCGCGCGGAAAGGAACCTACCTCGACGTGTTCACCGCGGCGAGCCGCGCGGGCATCGCGCGAGCCATCGTGGACGGCGAGCCCGCGAGCACGGACGCGCCGCCGCGCCTGAAGAAGACGGTCGAGCACTCCATCGACCTCGTCGTGTTCGAGGGCTCGGTCGAAGAGCTGCCCCGCGAGGTGCTCGACCGCGCGCTCTCCTGGGGCAAGGGCTCGGTGAAGCTCCGGCGCGCGAGCGGTCGCGGGCGAGCCACGGAGGACGTCCTCTTCTCCACCCTGCGCGCGTGCCCGAGCTGTGGGGAGAGCGTGCCTGAGCTCGATCCGCGCTTCTTCTCGTTCGCCACGAAGCAAGGGCAATGTGAGGTGTGTGAAGGCTCCGGGCTCGCGAACCCGGAAGACGCAGAGGCGGATCCGAAGGCCGCGGTCGCGCTCGACCCGTGTGCGGCTTGCGGCGGCTCGCGCCTCTCCGCGCTTCCGCGCGCGCAGCGCCTCGCGGGCTTGCGCTATCACGAGGCCACGCGGATGAGCATCGCCGACGCGTACGCCTGGTCGAGGCGGCTGGCGTTCATTGGCAACCGCGCGCGTATCGCCGAGGCTCCGCAGAAGGAGCTCGTGCGGCGGCTCGCGTTCGTCGAGGACGTCGGCCTCGGCTACCTCGCGCTCGATCGACTGGCCTCGACGCTTTCGGGCGGCGAGATGCAGCGCCTGCGTCTCGCGGCGCAGCTCGGCAGCGGGCTCACCGGTGCGCTCTACGTGCTCGACGAGCCGACGATCGGCCTGCATCCGCGCGACACGGGCCGCCTCATCAAGAACCTGCGCGGCCTTGTCGACATGGGCAGCACCGTGCTCCTTGTCGAGCACGACGCCGACACGATCCGTTCCGCCGATTACCTCATCGATCTCGGGCCCAGCGGCGGTCGGGGCGGCGGCCGGATCATCGCGTCCGGACCGCCCGAGGTGGTGCTCGCCGATCCGGGCTCGCCCACGGGCCGCGCGCTCGCCGCCGAACGCGAGACGGCGTCGGTGCGCGCGGCGCTCGGCCCCTCCGACGAGGCGATCACGTTGCTCGGGCCGCGCGCCCACAACTTGAAGGTCGACCGCGTCGACATCCCGGTCGGTCGACTCACCGTGGTGGCGGGCGTCAGCGGGTCGGGAAAGAGCACGCTCGTCACGCGCGTCTTGTTCCCGGCCGTTCGACGCGCGCTGGGCCTCGAGGCGCCGGTGCCCGGCGCACACACGCGGCTCACCGTCCCCAAGTCGTTGGCGCGCGCTCTCTCGGTCGATCAGTCGCCCATCGGCCGGACGCCGCGCAGCGTCCCCGCGACGTTCCTCGGCATCTTCGACGAGATTCGGCGTCTCTTCGCCGTGATGCCAGAAGCGAAGATGCGCGGCTACACGCCGGCGCGTTTCTCCTTCAACACCGGGGCCGGTGGGCGCTGCCAGGCCTGCGACGGGCAGGGGGTCGTCTCGCACGAGATGTCGTTTTTGCCCGACGTGACCACGCCGTGCGAGGCCTGTGAGGGCAAGCGCTACGAGCCGTCGACCCTCGACGTGAGCTACCTCGGGCTCTCCATCGGCGACGTCCTCGACCTCTCCGCCGAGGAAGCGCTCGCGCTCTTCAAGGCGCACCCTCGCATCATCGCGCCGCTCGAGATCATGGTCGGGCTCGGCGTCGGCTACCTGAAGCTCGGCCAGGGCTCCCACACGCTCTCGGGAGGCGAGGCGCAGCGACTGAAGCTCGCGGCGGAGCTCGCGACGGGCGCGCGAACGAAGCCCACGCTGTACGTCCTGGACGAGCCGACGACGGGGCTGCACTGGGCGGACGTCGCCAGGTTGATCGCCGTCTTCGATCAGCTCGTACGCCGCGGCGACACCGTGGTCGTCATCGAGCATCACCCGGGTGTCATCGCGGCGGCGGACTGGGTGATCGAGCTCGGCCCCGAAGGCGGTGAAGCAGGCGGCCGGCTCGTTGCAGAAGGGACACCCCAGTCGCTCGCGAAGAAGTCGACCGCGACCGGGCTCGTCCTGCGCGACCTGATGGCGCCGCGAGGTCGACCGGCCGCGCGGCGCGCGGCGCGGCCGAGCTGACGCGCCCGACTGACCGGCATGCGCCCAGCTCAGGGCCGCTTCAGCTTCGGGCGCTTGATGAGAGGGGGCTTGCTCGTCGACGGCGTGGTCGGCGTCGTCGTCGGCGTGGGTCGGGGCAGCTTCAGCTGGCCCGGCCGCAAGATGACCTGCGGTCCCGTCGTGGTGGGCGTCGGGGTCGGCGTGGTCGAGGTCGGGTGTGGCGTCGGCGTGGACGCAGTGGGGGCAGGCGTGGTGTTTGTGGGCGCAGGCTTGGGGGTCGTGCCCGTGGGCGTGGGCTTGGGGGTCGTGCTCGTCGGCGTGGGCTTGGGCGCGGTCGCGGACGGCTCGGCCGACGCTTCGGCGGAGGGCTCGGCGGAGGGCTCTTCCGTCGGCTCCGGCTCGGCGGTCGGGGCTGGCGCCGCGGGCGCTGCAGCAGCGCTGGCGGTCGCAGCCGCCTTCTTCTTTTTCTTAGGCACGTCCACGCTGGCTTCGGGCTCGGCGTCGGCCGCGGCGCGCTGCCGGTACACGACGAAGCCGATCGCACCGGTCACCGCCACCGTGATGGCGAGGATGCCCACCAGCATGGGCACGCGTGACTTTCGCGCGAGCGGCTTCGGGGCCGCCGCCGCGCCGAAGGCCATCGGCGAAGCAGCCATCGGCGAAGCAGCCGTCGGCGAAGGAGCGAGCGGAGCCGCGGTCGCGGTCACGCCCACGTGTCCGGCCTCCGGGCCGAGCACGATCGGTCCCCGTTCGGTGACCGGCGCGGGCTCGGCCACGCCGTTGCTCGGCGAGCCGAGCGGCGGCAGCCCGTTCATGTTCGTCGCGCCGAACGGGTTGACCGCCTCGGGCTCGGGGAATGCTGGGATGAGCGGCTCACCGTGCAGCGTCATCCCGGGCCCGAACGCTTGGGGCGTCGGACCTTCGGGGGTCGTCGCCGACGGCCAGCCGGGCGGCGGCCCACCGGTCGGAGCGCCGGCTTCCGATTCTCGGCCCGATTGAGACATCGGCGTCAGTCTACCTCAACGGGCGGGGAGCTTCTTGATCTTCAGGTCGACGCGCGAGCTCGGCTGCTTCGGCGCTTCGGGCGCTTTTTTCGTCGTCACCGCGGGACGATGCAGCGTGGGGAGCTTGCTCGCTTGCCGGCCGGGGCGCTCGAGCTTCGGTCGTTCGGTCGACGTCGCCGGCGGATCGGCCTTCGTCGGAGCAGGCGGCTCCACCGCACCCGTCGTGGGGATGGGCTCGAGCTTGGGCTGCCCCGGGTTCTGCTGCTTCGGCTGCGGGGACTGCTGACCACCGGGCAGGCCGGGGATGTTCCACTCCGGCGGGAGCGTCGGGAACGTGGTCGGCACACCAGGGATGGTGCTCGGGATGACCCACGGACCGGGGCCGGGCTTTGTCGTCGAGCTCGGCTTCGGACCGGGGCCGGGCTTTGTCGACGCCGTCTTGTCGGGCGTCGGCGAGGGCGTCGGGGTCGGGGTCGGCTGAGCCTGAGGCTGCTGCGGATCGGGCTCGACCGGATCGGGCTCCGCTTGTGTCGAGGCCTGCTTGGGTGAGGGCAGGGGAACCGTCTTCGTGCTCTTGCCCTTGCCGCCGTCATCGGAGTCGCGGCCGAGCTGATCGACCGCGTAGACCGCGCCCGTGACGAGCGCTGCGACCACGCCTCCGAGCAGCAGGATCGAGCCGAGGCCGAGGCCCTTCTTCTTCTTGCGCGCCGCTGCGTTGACCGGCGGCGCAGACACCGCGTGGGCCTGCGCTCCCAACGAGCCAGGCGTCACCGCAGCAGGGACGTAGGCGGCGGTCGCGGGCATCGGCCCGAGCGCGCCGACGTCCGTGCCGCCAGGTCGGTGCTGATCGAGCGGCTGGTAGCCCTCGGTGGCGCCGGGATGGAACGGCGCGCCTTCCACGGTCGAGTCGAACTCCCCAGGCTTGTCCCCGGCTGCTGCCCTCAACCGCGCGCTGATCGAGGCGTACTCCGCCGCCCTCTCGTCGGTGATCGGAGGCGAGCTCCCGCGGAAGGGCTCGGAGACTCGCTCCGTCGCGCCGCCGTCGACGCCGGGCGTTGCAACGCCCACGGCGGACGAGGCGACGACAGCGCCCGCGGCGGCAGGCGGCGGCGTGGAGGTGACCGCGCGGCTCTGTCCTTGCGAGAACGGCGCCATGGCGGAGCGCATCTCGAGCACGCTGCCGAAGCGCGCCTTGGGGTCTGCAGCCATCGCGCGGTGCACGGCGTCGACGAGGCCTTGCGGGACGTGGGGCGCCAGATCCGAGAGTCGCGCGACGTTCCCGCTCAGGTATTGCGCGGCGATCTGGTGGGCTTCCTCGCCGCCCACCGGCCGGCGTCCGGCGAACATCTCGAAGAACATGACGCCGCACGAGAAGATGTCGGCGCGCGCGTCGACCTGGTCGGCCGAAAAGACCTGCTCGGGCGCCATGTACTCCGGCGTCCCCATGATGACGCCCGGACGGGTGAGGCCCTTGTAGAGCTCGCCGTTGATCTTCAGCTTGGCGATGCCGAAGTCGAGCAGCTTCACGATCGACTCGCCGCGTTTGCCCGAGACGATCATCACGTTGTCGGGCTTGAGGTCCCGGTGAACGACGCCCTCCTCGTGTGCGGCCTCCAGCCCGTCGAGGATCTGCATCGCGTAGCTGATGGCGTCCTCGAACGAGAGGCGCTTTCCGGCCCGGTACAGATCCTCGTAGAGCGCCTGGAGGCTCTTGCCGCTCAGGAACTCCATCACCATGAACGGCAGGCCCTCCGCCGTTTGTTCGACGTCCGTCACCCGGACGACGTGTTGGCTCTGGATCTTGGCCGAGACGCGGGCCTCCTGGAGGAAGCGCTGGACGAGGCCTTGGCGCCGCGCCAGCTCCGGGTGGAGGAACTTCAGGGCGACCGAGCTGCCGAGCACCTCGTGTTTCGCCTCGAATACGCTGCCCATTCCGCCGTCTCCGAGGAGCCGTACGAGCCGGTACTTGTTGTTGACGAGCTGTCCGACCTGAGGGCGCATGGTCTTCGAAGGGGCGCGAGTCGTGTGCCAGGGGTGGCCGCCCGGGTCGGCCGACGCGTTGGAGGCGATCTCGAGTCTCACAGACCTATAGACGTCCGTGAGCGAAAAAAACCGGAACCGGGTTGGCAGAATCGTGCGCGGAGCCACCCGCGGACGCAAGGTCCCGGGTCGGCCGGCAGTTTCTCAAACATCGGGGCGCCACGCCACAGACCTGCGAGGGCCCGTGGCGCCGACGCCTACCGCCTCAGTTCGGCACGTCCGCCGCACAGAACCCGTTGATGCACGCCGCCGTCGGGTCGCAACAATCCGCCGCGGTGTCGCACGCGTCCCCGAGCTGCGAGCAGCCCCCGCTGTCGTCCGAGCACTTGAACGTGCCGTCATCCGGGTCCTGGATGCAATAACCGTCACAACATTCGTAGCCGGCCGAGCACTCCTCGCCGACCTGCTTGCAGGGGCTCAGCGCCCACTCACCGCGCATGTTCTGGTTCCCGAGCTCCTGCCCGGGCAGCCAGAAGGCCGGGTGGCTCGGATCGACGCCATCCTGCGGGTTCGCGTCGATGGCCGTGACCCACAGCTGCTTTCGGCGCGTGTTCACGTTCGTGTCGGTGAGCACGTTGCCGTACTGGCGCTCGGAGACGATGACGAGCCAGATGTAGCCGCCCGCGGCGACCGGGTTGAACGTGGGCTCGTAGTTCGCCGAGTCCTGATCGTCGCTCAGGTAGCCCTTGCCGTTTGCGTTGTTGAGCTCGATCTGGACCGAGCCGTCCTGGTTCGTCAGCCAGATCTCGGATTGGGCGCCGCGCGACCGCGCCTGCGTCGAGCGCTCGAACGCGATCCAGGCCGAGTCGGGGCTGAAGGTCGGGAACGTGACCGTCGGCCGTGCGGCGTCGTTCGTGGCGATGAGGCCAGTGTTCGAGAAGCTCGGCGGGCTCACGCTGATGTCCGCGATCCACAGCGTCGAGTCGGTGAAGTCGAGGCCGTTGCCATTCGTGCGCACCGCGAAGGCGAGCTTGTTGCCGTCCTTCGACCAGGCCGGGTGCGCCGGCGCCCCGCCGGGTGAGAGCGTCGCGAGGACCGCGTTGTTGTCCTTCGTGCTCAGCTTGAGCGCGCCGTCCGAGCCGAACCCGCCATCGATCCAGTGACCCCAGACGACGTGCGAGCCGTCCGGTGAGATGGCCTGGAAGCCGGAGGAGTTGTCGGTCGCGTAGACCGAGGCGCCGTCGGCGGTGTTGAAGGTGCCCCACGGGCTGTAGCCGCCGTGGAACGAGGCGACGAGCGTGCTGCCGTCGGCCGAGACGCTGTGACACGCGACGCACGTGACCCCCGGCGGCTTCTGCAGGAAGGCCTCGGGCGCCGACGCGCCGGGCTTCAGCCGGACGACGTTGCCCTGGTTGACCTCCCAGTAACAGATGGTGCCCGCCAGGTTGCCTGGCGCGATCTTCCAGGTCTGGCTCAGGGCCTGGTAGGCGGTCGTGCCGTCGTACCGTTGGATCTCGATCGCGACGTCGCCTTCGGACGAGTCGCTGAGCTTCTTCCAGATGTCGTCGGGCAACGTGGGGAACGCGTACCGCGAAGGCGGCGGGACGGTGCCCCAGCCCGTGAACTCGAACGTCGGCGACGCGACATGAACCCGGTAGATGTCCGCTGCGCCGCCGCCGTTCCACTGCACGAGCGGTCCGAGCAGGCCGCGAGGGAAGACGGTCTTGTCATACGGATAGACGAGCGCCATCGCAGGATCCGCGGTGGTCGCCGTGCCGAAGAGGTCCTTGATGTCTTGCGGCACCATCTCCGGATCGCTCTCGTACGCGAGCTTCACCGTGACCTGCGCGTTCGCCGCGTAGCCCAGGTGTGTCGCCTGAAGCGAGCCGACGCCGCCCAGGAAGCCCGTCGCGCTCACGTCACCCTGGCCGGCCACCTGCGCGATGTCCGGGCGGTTGAACGTCCACTCCACGCTGATCTCGCTCTTCGAGCCGTCGCCGTAGAGACCGTAGGCCTTGAAGTCGGTGGCCGCCGGGATGACGCCGTTGTCGACGACGATGGTGGCCGTCGGCGGATCGATCTCGATGCCGACGATCTGACCGTCGGTGAAGCTGCCGGTGCTGCCGCCCTGGTTGCCGCCGCCCGACGTCGGGTTGGTCGTCGACGTCGACTGCGAGCCGCCGGTGCCGGTCGTGCCGTCGTCGCTGCACGACACCGCGAGAGATGCAGCCGTCCCGACCGCGAGGAGCAAAAGGAAGGACCGAGTCTCGAGCGCCATGGGCAGCCTCCTGGCGCAAATCGTACGAGCCGAGCAGTTTTGCTCGAAGGGCAAAATTCCAAAGTCAGCGAAATTTGGCGGAGGAGGTGGGAGCCGAAGATGGGCCTTTTCTTATCCACCCGCTGCCCCCAAGCTGCGCCCATGATCCCGCCGACCGTCGTCGACGCCGCCATCGCTCGAGCCCTGGAAGAGGATCTCGCGGGCGGCGATCTCACCTCCGAAGCGTGTGTGGAGCCCGACCGTCGCGCCAGCGCCGTCGCGCTCGCCAAGAGCTGGCTCGTCGTGTGCGGTGGGGCCGTCTTCGCGCGCGCCTTCGCGCTCGTCGATCCGACCGTCTCGTTCGAGGCGCTCGCGCGCGACGGCGAGGTCGCCGATGGCAAGCGGCCCATCTGGCGGGTCGAAGGCCGCGCGCGCAGCCTCCTCGCCGCGGAGCGGACGGCGCTCAACTTCGTCCAGCGGATGAGCGGCACCGCGACCCTGGCGCGGCGCTGCGTGGACGCCGTGCCTCCGAACAGCCGCACCCGCATCACCGACACACGCAAGACGACGCCCGGGCTGCGGGCGTTCGAGCGGTACGCGGTGAAGGTCGGCGGCGCGCACAACCACCGCGATCAGCTCGGGAGCGCCGTCCTCATCAAAGACAACCACATCGTCGCGGCCGGCGGCATCACCGTCGCGATCGAGCGCGCCCGGCGCGCTGCGCCGCACACCACGCGCGTCGAGGTCGAGGTGGCCAGCCTCGACGGCCTCGAGGAGGCGCTCGCCGCCGGCGCCGACATCGTGATGCTCGACAACTTCTCCGACGTCGAAACACGCGCGGCCGTGGAGCGCGTTCGTCGGCAATCCCCCGCGCCGCTCGTCGAGGCTTCGGGGGGCATCACGCTCGAGCGCATCACGCGCCTCGCGGAGATGGGCGTCGACGTCATCAGCGTCGGCGCGCTCACGCACTCGGCGCCTTCGGCGGACATCTCGCTCGAGCTCTCGATCGACTCGTGAGCCTCACCGAGACCGCCATCCGCGCCGCGCTCGGGCTCCGGGCGGGGGCCCCGTGGACGGCGCCGATCGAGGTGCGCGTCGAGACGGGGTCGACGAGCGACGACGCGAAGGCGCTCGCGCGAGAGGGCGCCGCGGAAGGCGCGATCGTCGTCGCCGACGCCCAGACGAAGGGGAGGGGACGTTCGGGCGCGAGCTGGCATTCGCCGCCCGGCGAAAACGTCTACCTCTCGTTCGTGGTCCGGCCCGCGCTCTCGCCCGCGGCCGTGGCGCCTCTCACGTTGGTCGTCGGGCTCGTCGTGCGCGACGTCGTCGCCACGCGTATCGGCGCGCCGGTGCGCGTCAAGTGGCCCAATGACATCTTCGTCAGCGACAGGAAGCTCGCCGGCATCCTCGTCGAGGGGCAAGTCCGGGGCGACGCGCTCGCGTCCGTCGTCGTGGGCATCGGCCTCAACGTGAAGACAACCGTGTTCCCGCCCTTGCTCGACGCCATCGCCACGTCGCTCGCCAGGGAAGGGGCGCCCGACCTCGACCGCGCCTCCCTCGTCGCAGAGATCGTGGTCGGCGTGATGCAGGCCACCGAGCGGTTCGCGCGTGAGGGGCTCGCGGTCTTCGCCGATCGCATCGCGGAGCACGACGCGCTCCGCGGGCGGGAGATCGCCGTCGGCGGCGTCCGGTGTGTCGCGCGAGGGATCGACGCCCTCGGCCGCCTGCTCGTGGAGCACACGGACGGCTCCACCGAGGCGGTGGTCTCGGGGCACGTCGAGCTCGCCGAACGCCGCTGAGCCCGGGCATCCGGGGTCATTTCCCCGGCGAGCCGCGCACGCCTGCGGCCCGCTCGAGAGCTGTCGTATCGGCATACATAAAAAGTGACTTGTCACTTTTTATGTATCGTGGGATGACTGGATCACGAGGTGCCGGCATGTCCCTCCTGATCCTGTTCGCCATTCCTTTTTTCATCGCGACGCTGCTCGGAGAGGCGTGGCTCCGCCGTCGCCGCAACATGGGCTTCGACACCAAAGACGGCTGGACGAGCGTCGGCCTCGGCGTCGGCAACTTGCTCATCAACCTCGCCATCCAGGGCGTTCAGCTCGGCATCTCGACGTTCCTGTTCGAGTACCGAGTCGTCGATCTGGGGACCGGCCCGCTCGCCTGGGCCCTGCTCATCCTGGCGGACGACTTCGTCTTCTATTGGGCGCACCGCGTCTCACACGAGTGCCGCTTCTTCTGGGCCACACACGAGGCGCACCACTCGAGCGAGCAATACACGCTCACCACGGCGGTCCGGCAGCCGTGGACGCACCTGCCGGTCCTCATCTTCTGGATGCCCCTGCCGCTGCTCGGGTTCCGGCCGGAGATGATCCTCGTCGCCCACACGATCAGCCTCATCTACCAGTACTGGATCCACACCGAGCTCGTCGGTCGCCTCGGCCCGCTGGAGTGGGTGCTCAACACGCCCTCCCACCACCGCGTGCACCACGGCTCGAACGCGCGTTACATCGACAAGAACCACGGCGGCATCTTCATCGTCTGGGACCGCTTGTTCGGCACCTTCCAGGTGGAGGACGAGCCCGTCGTCTACGGCCTCACCAAGCCGCTCGCGCGCCGGGACATCTTCACCGTCGCCTTCAACGAGTGGATCGCGATCGCGCGCGACCTCACGCGCGCTCGTGGCCTCTCCCAGGCCGCGCACCTCGTCTTCGGTCACCCCGCGAAGCTCGCCCGCGAGCGTGAGGCGGCCGCGACGCGGCCCGCAAAACGAGCCATTTCGCTGGACGAGCGCTTGCCGTCACCTTAACGCTCGGGGCGTGGCCGCGCCTCGCACCGTCCGCCGCACGCAGTCCGAACGCCGAGCATCGACGCAGGCCGCGCTCCTCGACGCCACCCTGCAGACCCTGCGCGAGCTCGGCTACACGAAGACGACGACGACGGAGATCGTGGCGCGCGCCGGCGTCTCGCAGGGGGCGCTCTTTCGCTACTACCCCACGAAGGAGGCCCTGCTCTCCGCGGCGGCCACGGCGCTCTGCGCCTCGCTTTTCCCTCGCTTTCGCGCCGCCATGCGCGCGAACAAAAAGGGCGCCGATCCGGTCGAGCAAGGGATCCGCGGGCTCTGGCGCGTCTTCAAGACGGACGAGGTGCGCGTGTTGCACGAGCTCTACGCGGCCGCGCCCTACGAGCCGGCGCTGAAAGAGGCCCTCCTCCCGGTGCTCGTCGCACACCGCGATCACACGCTCGAGGTGGCGAAGGAGCTCTTCCCGGGGCTCGCCGCCTCGCCGATGTTCGAGGCGGCCGCGGAGCTGGTGCTCGCCGCGATGACGGGCGCCGCGCTCATGTCGCTCGGGGACCCGGACAAGAAGCGGGAGGAGGCGTTCCTCGAGTCGCTCGTCGGCTCCACCCGCGTCGCGCTCGCGCTCGCGTCGGGCTGACGCCCTGCTAGTCCCCTGGAACCATCACTTCTTGAAGAATTCGGGCCGCCCCTGACGGGGCGAAGGCGGCCCGAATTCTCGGGCGAAGTGGCAGTTTGTCCCGGAGGGGACTCGTTTCTTTCTTGCGTGGAAACTCCGTTTCCACGGGACTAGCTCGCGCGCGCGGCGTCGCGTTTCTTGTGCCAGCTCCGTGACCCCTTGCCCTTCAAGCAGGAGGCGAAGAGGCAATCGCGCAGCGCGAGCTCCTCGTAAGTCGCGCTCGCGTGTGTCGCGTGGCCGAACAGGAAGGCGGCCGTCGCGTCGACCAGCTCGCCGCGGGTGATCTTCTTCGCGCCGGTCTCCCGGAGCACGTCGACGCCGCGCGACTCGAGGCGGCTCGCGAGCTCCGCGCCCAGCTCGCGCGGCCTGCCTCCCACCGAATAGGAGACGAGCTTGTGGTGGTCCGGATCACCCGTGACGAACCGCACGAAGGACTCGACCTCGCCGTAGAGCGAGTCGAACAGGTAGATCTCGCGGACGTCGACCCCGCCCTGCTCGCTGCAGGCCGCGGCGGCGCGGTATCCACCGGAGTGCGCCGAGAGCACCACACGCCCGGTCTGCTTGGCGGCGCGGAGGGCGGGGACCTGCTTTCGGACCTCGCCCAGGAGCCTCGCCAGGCCGCCCTTCAGCATGAGCTTACCGAAGTCGCCGTCTGCCGCGCGCACCGGCCCCTGCGGCACGACGAGCACGGCGTTCTGCCGGCTCGCCTCGAGCTGCTCGCGGAGCTTGTGCGCGGCGATCGCCGCCTTGGCGGTCGTCATGTGCCCGTGGAAGTGGACGACGAAGTCGACCTTCTTCGACTCCGGAACGGAGAAGAAGGAGGGCACGTACACGAGCACGGTGCTGTCCGTGTATTTCCCGTTCGGCGCCGGGTAGGGGGCGCTCTTCGGCCTCAGCTCGTGCGTGGCGCCGACCGATGCCTCCGTCGAGGCCGCGAGGAGGCCGAGCGCGCCGGCGACGCCCAGGCCGAGGAAGCTCCGCCTTCGCATCGTCCTCGCACTAGCAAGCCGCGCGCTCCTGGGCCAAGCTCGTCGCCGTGCCCAAGGAGGACACCCTCGTCGTCCACGAGATCTACCGGAGCATCCAGGGCGAATCGACGTTCGCTGGGGTGCCCTGCACCTTCGTGCGCCTGACCGGCTGCAACCTCCGCTGCCGCTGGTGCGACACCACGCAGGCCTTCCGCGGCGGCCGGCGCATGCCCCGGGCCGAGGTGCTGAAGGAGGCGCTCTCCCTCGGGACGCCGTGTGTCGAGCTCACAGGGGGCGAGCCGCTCCTCCAGCCGGGAGCGCTGCCGCTCCTCGCGGAGCTCTGCGACGCGGGCAAGACGGTCCTCGTGGAGACGAGCGGCGAGGCGGACGTGTCCGGCGTCGACCCCCGGGTCCACAAGATCATGGACCTCAAGGCGCCGGGCTCGAACGAGTCGCACCGGAATCGCTGGTCGAACCTCGCGTTCCTCACCTCGCGCGACGAGATCAAGTTCGTCCTCTCGGGCCGCGAGGACTACGAGTGGATGCGGCGCATCATCGCCGAGCGCGAGCTCGCCGCCATCGGCGCGAAGCTCCTCGCCTCGCCGGTCTGGGGTGAGCTCGACCCGCGGGATCTCGTCGCCTGGGTGCTGGAAGACGGGCTGCCGGTCCGCGTCAACCTGCAGCTCCACAAGGTGGTCTGGGGACGCGACGCGCAAGGCGTCTGACGCGTCCACGGAGGCTCAGCGTGGCGCCGGAAAGGCAGCTGAGGTAAGGCCTTCCGCATGCTGCGCTCCACCATCCTCGGTTTGGGCTCCTACGTCCCCGATCGCGTCGTGACCAACGACGAGATCCGGTTTCTGAACGACCAGCACGTCAAGTGCGCGGAGCCGCAGACCGAGACCAACGACGAGTGGATCAAGAAGCGAACGGGCATCGAGGCGCGCCGCTACGTCCCGAACGACGGGAAGATCGGCAGCAGCGACCTCGGGCTCTACGCCAGCCAGCGCGCGCTCGAAGACGCAGGGGTCACCGCGAAGGAGATCGACTGCATCATCTTCGCGACGCTCTCGCCGGACATCCACTTCCCCGGCAACGCGGTCTTCCTCCAGTCCAAGCTCGGCATCGACGGCGAGGACGGCTGCGCCTGCTTCGACATCCGCCAGCAGTGCTCCGGCTTCATCTACGGCATGCAGATGGCCGACAGCTTCATCAAGACCGGCGTCTACAAGCGGGTCCTCGTCGTCGGCGGCGAGCTCCACTCGCACTCGCTCGACTACACGACGCGTGGTCGCGACGTGATGGTCCTCTTCGGGGACGGCGCGGGCGCGGTCGTGATGGGCCCCAAGGAGACGGACTCGCCGACCGACGGCGTGCTCTACACCCACTGCGGCGCGGACGGCTCGGGCGCGATGGACCTGCACCTCAAGGTCTTCGAGATCGCGAAGCTTCCCTACGTCTATTACGACGCGAAGAACCGCGACCAGAACAGCATCATGTACCCGCAGATGGACGGGAAGAAGGTGTTCCTGAACGCGGTCCGCGCGATGGTGGCGAGCGTCGGCCGCGCCCTCCGCGAGACGCAGCTCACCTGGAAGGACATCGACTGGTTCGTGCCCCACCAGGCGAACCTCCGCATCAACGAGGCCGTGGTCCAATACGCGGAGATCCCGCCGGAGAAGGCGCTCAACACCATCCAGTATTACGGCAACACCACGGCGGCGACCGTGCCCCTCACCATCGATCACTGGCGCAAGGCAGGGAAGGTGAAGAAGGGGGACCTCGTCCTCTCCACCGTCTTCGGCGCCGGGTTCACCTGGGGCTCGGCGATCTTCCGCGTCTGACCGCCGCTCCGCGCGGCGCTCAGCCCGAGAGCAGCGAGCGCGCGATCTGCGAGATCTGGATCTCGTCGGTGCCGCCGTAGATCTGCAGCACCTTCGCGTCGCGCGCGAGCTGCTCGACCTGGAACTCGGCCATGTAGCCGTTGCCGCCGAAGAGCTGCACGGCCTCGAGGGCCACCTCGGTCGCGGCTTGCGCGCAGTAGAGCTTGCACGCGCTCGCCTCGGCGAGCGGGATCTTGTAGCCGGCCCCGGCGCTCTCGATGATGCGGAACACCAGGTTCTGCACGTTCATGCGCGCGACCTCCATCTTCGCGAGCTTCAGCTGGATGAGCTGGAAGTCGCCGATGGGCCGGCCGAACTGCACGCGGGTCTTGGCGTACTCCACACACAGGTCCAGGCACTGCTGGATGATGCCGAGCGCCATCGCGACCACGCCCGTCCGCTCGGCGGTGAACGTGTCCTTCGCGCCGGTGCGGTAGCTGATCTCCTCGGTCTCGCCGAGCAGCCGGTCCGCCGGGACGAAGACGTCGTCGAGGAAGAGCTCGCCCGTCGGTGACGAGTGCAGGCCCATCTTCTTGAGCGGCTTCGACTGCTCGAGGCCCTTCTCTCCCTTCTCGAGCACGAAGCTGAGGATCTTGCGGTCCTTCGGGTCGTTGCCTTCGTCGAGCTTGCAGATGAAGACGATGGTGTCGGCGTAGGGCCCGTTCGTGATGAACGTCTTGCTCCCCCGCAGCACGTACCCGCCGTCCTTGCGCACCGCGGTGGACTTCATCGAGCCAAACGCGTCCGAGCCCGAGCCAGGCTCGGTGATCGCCCACGCGCCGATCTTCTGCAGGCTCAAGAGGTCGCGCGCCCAGCGCTCGATCTGGCGCGGCGTGCCGCGGCTCATGATCGTGCTCGCCGTCAGCCCGACGCTCACGCCGAGGGCCGTCACCATACCCGGGCAATACCGCGAGAGCTCGATGACCGGGATCATCTGCATCGCCACTTGCTCGGCCGACTCCTTCGCGTCCTCGCGGGGCAGCTCTTCGCCCTTGGCGCGCGCCTCCTCTCGCTTCTTCGCGCGGTGCGCGGCCTTCGACGCGCGCATCTCGGCCATGTCGGCGATGCCGAACGTCGCGAACATCTTCCGGAGCACGTCGTACGGAGGCATGTCCCCGTGCTCGAGCTCCCGCAGGTTCGGCTTGACCTCGGCTTCGACGAACTTCCGCACCATGTCGCGGATGGTTCGGTGCGTGTCGTTCCACTCGATCATCGTCGCCTCCGCCGGCGAGGGTAGCGCGCCTTGCGCCGGCTGGGTCAGTACCTCATGCGGAGCCCGGCCACGGCCCCGCCTGGCCGCGGCTCGAGCCCGATCGTCGGCTCGCCGCGTGTGCTCGGCACCTTCCAGTGCAGGACGGCGCCGGTCGTGATCGTCGCGATGCCGAGGCCGGCCGTGACGCCAGCCGCCACCCAGTAGGGGACCGCGTCGGTGTCCGTCGAGGCGAGCACGCTGCAGACGGTCGCGTTGTCGCAGCCGCCTTGGCGCCGACCGAACGACACCCCGTCGTCGCGTCGGACGCGCATGTCGGCCTGCACGATGAGCGGGATGGCAGCGAAGACCATGAGCACGCCGGCCCCCACGATGATCCACGACGTCGGCACGCCGCCCTTGCTCGCGCCCGGTGGCGCCAGCGGCGGAGCCTCCGATCGCTCGTCGATCCGCTCGTCTGCGCGCGCAGGACTGGCCGAGCCGATCGCGGCGATCAGGACGAGCGGCGTCAGGCTTCGCGCAATCATCGCTTGCCTTGTGCGAACTCCTCGAACAGCTCGACGTCGCGCTTCGAGCCGAGCACCAAGCCGGTGCGCTGGTGCAGCTTGGTCGGCACGATGTCGAGGATGCGGCGCTGCCCGTCCGTCGCGCTCCCGCCGGCGGCCTCGAACAGGAACGCAAACGGGTTGGCTTCGTAGAGGAGGCGGAGCTTCCCCTCGGGGCTCTTCGTGTCGGCGGGGTAGGCGAAGACGCCGCCGCGCAGGAGCGTGCGGTGGGCGTCGGCGACGAGCGTCCCGACGTAGCGCATGCCGTAGGGTCTCCCCTCCGCCTTGTCCTCGGCCTTCAGGTGCGCGTTCCACTTCTTCACGCCGTCCGTCCAGCGCCCGAAGTTGCCTTCGTTGATCGAGTAGGTCGAGCCCTTCTCGGGGATGCGGATGTTCTCGTGGCTCAGCAAGAACTCGCCGACCGTCGGGTCGTACGTGAAGCCGTGCACGCCTTTCTCGCGGCCGGTCGAGAGCACGAGCATCGTGGACGACCCGTAGATGACGTACCCGGCCGCAGCGAGCTCCTTGCCCGGCTTCAGGAAGTCCTTCTCGCCGACCTGGAGGCTGTCTTCGTCGCGCCGCAGCACGCCGAAGATGGTGCCGATGGAGATGTTGACGTCGATGTTGGACGAGCCGTCGAGCGGGTCGAAGAGCACGACATAACGGGCGCGCGCGTCGTCGGTGAAGTGCTCGATGTGCTCGAGCTCCTCGCTCGCCACCGCGGCGCAGTGCCCGCGGCGACGGAGCGTTCCGAGGAGCGTGTCGTTGGCCTCCTCGTCGAGCTTCATGACGCGCTCGCCTTGCACGTTCACCTGCTCGGTCGCCCCGAGGACGTTCGCCAGGCCGGCGCGGCGCACCTTGCTCGTGACCAGCTTCGCCGCGTAGCCGATCTGGTTGAGGAGCGAGGTGAAGACGCCGGTCGCGGCAGGCGAGCCGAGCATCCCCTCCATGATGAACGTCTCGAGCGTCATGCCCGTGCGAACGCCGTCGCTGATCATGACCAGGACCTACCACGGCGGCGCGGGCGCCGTGAGTCGAGAGGGTGTGGCGACCCGACGCATGCCGCCGCCTTGCCCCACTCCTCCGTTTGGACAGCATTGCGGCCGGGGCCCGTGGTGCCTAGGCTCCGGCGTCCCTTCCAAGCGGAGATAAGGCCATGCCCGTTACCGATCGCGTGAAGCAGATCCTGTCCTGGTACCCGTCCGACAACCCCGGGACGCTGGCGAACCTCTACCGATTGCTGATGACCGGAGGCCTCGCCGGCACTGGCAAGATGGTCATTTTGCCGGTCGACCAGGGATTCGAGCACGGTCCTCTCCGGTCGTTCGGCCCCAACCCGGACGGCAACGATCCCGACTACCACATCCAGCTGGCCATCGACTCCGGCTGCAACGCCTACGCCGCGCCGCTCGGCCAGCTCGAGGCCTCCGCCGGGAAGTTCGCCGGGCAGATCCCGCTCATCCTCAAGCTCAACAACAGCGACACGCTCGCGAAGGTCGATCAGCCCCGCTCCGCCCTCACCGGCACGGTGGAGGACGCGCTGCGCCTCGGCTGCGTCGGCATCGGCTACACCATTTACCCCGGCTCGGGCGAGCGCAACCGCATGTACGAGGACCTCAAGGAGCTCACGGCCGAGGCGAAGCGAAAGGGCCTCGTCGTCATCACCTGGAGCTACCCGCGCGGCGCGGGCCTCTCCAAGGCGGGCGAGACGGCCGTCGACGTCTGCACCTACGCCTCGCACATCGCGGCGCAGCTCGGTGCGCACGTCGTCAAGGTCAAGCCGCCGACCGCGCACATCGAGATGGAAGAGTCGAAGAAGGTCTACGAGAAATACCCGGTCAAGCTCGACACGCTGGCCGATCGCGTGCGCCACGTCGTGCAGTGCACCTTCGGTGGCAAACGCGTCGTCATCTTCTCGGGCGGCGAGAACAAGTCGACCGAGGCCGTCTTGGACGACGTGCGCCAGATCGCACAGGGCGGCGGCTTCGGCTCGATCATGGGTCGGAACGCGTTCCAGCGTCCTCGCGCGGAAGGCCTGAAGCTCCTCACGGACGTGGTGGGCATCTTCAAGTCTGCGTGAGTCCCCGGCTTGCCGCGTGAGGCGGCGCCGCGTTGACGCGCGGCGCCGCGACGCACCTTCGCCTTAGCTGACACATCGCGCGCCGGTTGTGCTTAGATGCGCGCTACTCCCTCGCCTATGCCGCTCAAGATCACGCTGAAAGCAACCGATCCCCTCAACGTCGCCGCCGATATCGCCGTCATCGGCATCGTCGAGGGGGCTTCGCCCAAAGCGGGCGTCCTCGCCACCCTCAGCAAGGCTCTCGGCCAGATCGTCCCGAAGACGCTGAAGAGGGAGGAGTTCAGCGGCAAGAAGGACCAGATGGTGGAGTTTGCCACGAACGGCAAGCTCAAGCCCGCGCGTGTGGTCCTCATGGGGCTCGGCAGCTCGGCACTCTCCACCGCGCAAGTTCGGCTGCTCGCCGCCAAGGCAGCGCGCTTCGCGCAGGCCGGCCGGGCCACCTCGCTCTCCTTGGAGATCCCGTTCGGTGTGACCGGCGGCGAGCGCGCAGCGGCGGAGGGCGTCGTGCTCGGCGCCTATCGCTTCACGAAGTACCTCACGGGGGACCGCATCCCGAAGTCGAGCCTCGAGTCGGTGACGCTCACCACGACCGCTCGCCTCGACAAGACCGCCCGCGCCAGCGTCGACGTCGGCCGACAGGTCGGCGAGTCGATCTGTCTCGCGCGTGACCTCATCAACGAGCCGCCGAACGAGCTCTACCCGGAGTCGCTCGCCAAGTACTGCCAGGACATGTGCAAGGAGCGCGGGCTCAAGTGCACCGTGTTCGACAAGCCCGCCCTGCAGAAGCGCGGCATGAAGCTCATCCTGGCCGTGGGCCAGGGAAGCACGCACGACCCGCGCCTCATCCACATGGTCTACACGCCGGAAGCCGACGCGGCCGGCGGCAAACGAGCGCCCCGCAAGAAGCTCGTCTTCATCGGCAAGGGCCTCACGTTCGACTCGGGCGGCCTCTGCATCAAGCCGGCCCAGGGCATGGAAGACATGAAAGGCGACATGGGCGGCGCTGCGAACGTCGTCGCGCTCATGGCCGCGCTCAGCGTCCTCAAGCCCAACGTCGAGGTGCACGGCATCATCGGCTCGGCCGAGAACATGCCCGACGGCGACGCGTACCGCCCGGCGGACATCTTCACCTCGCTCGACGGCAAGACGGTGGAGATCATCAACACCGACGCGGAAGGGCGCCTCGTCCTCGCGGACGTCCTCGCTTACGGTCGCGAGCTGAAGCCCGACCTCATGCTCGACAACGCCACGCTCACGGGCGCCTGCATCGTGGCGCTCGGCACGCTGACGAGCGGCTTCTACGCCAACCAGGACGAGCTCGCCGACAAGGTGAAGGTCGCCGCTCGCGAGGCCGGCGAGTCCATGTGGCACATGCCGCTCATCGAGGAGCTTCGTGAAGGCCTGAAGAGCGACTGGGCGGATCTCAAACACACCGCCGATCGCTGGGGCGGCTCGATCACCGCTGCGCTCTTCCTCCGGGAGTTCGTCGGCAACACCCCCTGGGTGCACATCGACATCGCCGGTCCTTCGATGGCGCAGCGCGCTTATGGCATCTACTCCAAAGGCGGCACCGGCCACGGCGTCCTGACGTACCTCCAGCTCATCGAGAGCTACGCCGCCGGGGCGCCGGCAGCAGGCTGAACGGCATCGTGTCCGACGCGGGCTCTGTGTCCGACGCGGGCTCTGTGTCCGACGCGGGCTCTGTGTCCGACGCGGGCTCTGGGGCGGCGGAGGGGGCAGGGCTTGAGGCGGCTCTGCCGGCCGCCGGCCCGCCGCGTCCCGAGGAGCCTCGGCGCGGAGGTGGGGGCGCCTCGTCGGGAAGCGCGGTTCCGCGTGACCGCCGGCCGCTCGGCACGTTGCTCGCCGAGACCGGCGTCGTGCAGCGCGTGCTCTGCGCGACGTTCGCCTGGTCGGTGACGATCGCGCCGGCCGCGTTCTCCCGCGCTGGCTCGTTGCCCGCGCAGGGGCTCGCGCTCGCTTGCCTCGCCGCAGGGATCGCCGGCCCCGCGCTCGTTCCCACCCAGAAGCGTGTGGGGCGACAGCTCGGGATCACGGTGTTCCTCGCGCTCGCGACTGTCGTCTGGCTGCTCACGCCGAGCGCCATCGATCCGGCACGTCTCGACAGCGTGCGCGCCGGCATCGGCGGGATCGCTTGGGGTGTCTACGCGTTCTCTTGGGGCGAGCCCTGGCGATTCCGAACCGAGGCCCCGCAAGACGATGCAGGCGGCGTCCTCCGCGCCCGGAGCACCTTGCCCCCGGGCGCGGTCCCGATCGCCGGGGTCGGCGTCCTCGCCGGGCTCGCCCTGCTCGTGGTCGGCTGGTCCGTTCGGGACCCGTCCCGGGCGCTGCTCGCGCAGGCCGCAAGCATCGGCCTCTCCGTCGCGGTGGTCAGCGTCTCCGCGCAGGTCGCCATCTCCCGCGGCAAGGGCAGGCGTTCGACCTCGGCTTCGCTCCCACGTGAAGCGCTCCGGGCGATCCTCGCGCTCCTCGTCGTCGCGCTCCTGGGGGCGGCCCTCCTGGTTCTGCGGCGCTGAGCGCTGGGACCGAGCGAGAACGCATCGTCTCGCGGGGCGGGCAGCGCTATGCTCGTGCCCCTCGTGTCGCGTGCGATCGACATCCTCGCCATCGTCCTCGTGCTCGTCGCTGCGGCAGCGTTCGGCTTCGGGCTGAGCGCGCTCGGACAGAACGAGGACTTCCGCGCCGTCTACCTGATGATCGTGGGCGCGCTCGCTTTGCGGGCGTCGACCGAGATCCTCCGTCCTCGCGGAGGCGGGGCATGAGCGGCGCTCGGTTGGGGGCGGCGCTCCCCGAGGGGCGCGTGTGAGGCTTCTTCTCGGCGTGCTCGCTGGCGCCGTCGCGCTCGGGTCGGCGTGTGAGGCGAAGCCCCCGCCGGTCGCGCGCGGCGCGCTCGGCGGAGAGGTCGTCGCGCGGGTCGGAACCGAGGAGGTCGCGGTCGAGACCGTCCGGCAGATCGCCTCCGTTCAGTCCGTCTCGCCTCAGGCCGCGCTCGACCTCGCCGTGGCCGACGCGCTCTTCGCCGCGGACGCTCGCTCGCGAGCTCCCTCCTGGAAGCAGGACAAGGCCGAGGCCCGCGTGCTCGGTCGGCTGCTGCTCTCGCGCCTCCTCGCGGAGGCCAAAGATCAGGGGCCGCCGACCGACGCCGAGGTCGAGGAGAAGACGAACAAATATTGGGTGCGAGTCGCGCGGCCTGCCGCTGCGGTCGTGGGAAACGCTGTCGTCCTCGTGCCCGAGGGCGCCGACGAGCAGACGTGGCTCCGCGCGGAGCGCGTCGCCAAGCGGATCGTCGACGCCGTCGCGCCTGCGGCCAAGCCCCTCGTGCGGACCGAGGGGGCGTACGACTTCGAGCAAGCCGTGCTCACCGAGCCCACCGGCGGCCTGAGCGAGGTGCTGCGCCTGGCCAAGGAGGTCGACGGGGAAGGGCTGAAGGTCGTCGCCGAAGCGTCCGCTCCGTTCGCGGCCGACAACCTCACCGTCACGAAGATAAAAACCGAGAGGCAACCGTACGAGCCGGCCTTCGTCGCAGCGGCGATCAACCTGAAGCCCGGCGAGCTCGCGCCGCCGTTTCGGACGAGGTTCGGCGTCCACGTGGTCGTAGGCGTGCTCCAGATCCCGGCGGAGCAGCTCTCCCTCGACGCCCGCCGGACGCGCTTCGCCGACGAGATCTACAGCGATCGCACGCGCGCGCTGACGAACGCCCTGCTCACGGGGTTGCGCGCCGAGCACCGGGTCGAGGTCGATCGAGCCGCCGAGACGTTGCTCTCCGAGATCAAGGTCGAGCGATGACCGCAACGAGCTCGCGGCGGCGCAGGAGCCCCACGCGGGATCAGGCGGCGAGCCCGTTTGCGCTCATCCTCGAGCAGCTGCTCGAAGCTGTCCCCTTCGTCCGCGGCGCGGCGATCTTCGACTTCGAAGGGGAGACGGTGGACTACGCGGGGGAGCTCGAGCCGTTCGACCTGAAGGTCTCGGCCGCGACGTTCCAGCTCGTCCTCGCGGACCTGCGGACGTGCGCGTGGCTCTCGAGCACGCAGCAGATCTCGCTCTCCACGGCGCGCGCGGGGTACGTGCTGCGCATCCTCGACGAGAGCTATTGTTTGCTCCTTGTCGTTCGTCCGCTCGGAACTTACGCCGTCTCGCAGCGTGCGCTCGACGAGACGGCGTACCGCATCCTCACCGAAGCGGGACTGGCCGCGGGCGCCGTGCCCGGCTGGTATCGAGTCGAGGTCGAGGCCGGGACGGTCCGAAAAGGCGCGCGCCCGCTGCGCCTGCGTCCGGTTGCCCCGCTCGGCGCAACGAACCACGACTCTCCGTGGCTCGACGTGGATGTGCTCGGCGCGCTCGTCGGACTCGGAAAACGGGAGCGCGGCTTTCGCATCCGCCTCGCGAGCGGAGCGGAGGTCACCTTGCTCCGCGAATCGCGTCGTCTCTGGTTCATCGACGAGCGGATCGACGTCTCCAGCCCGGCTTTGTTGGCTGGAGGACGCATGTCCGACGTGTTCGGCGATCGAAGCGCTTGACGGAATCTGCGACTCGAGTAAGTTCTCTCTCGCCGGCCGGGTTCAGAGAGAATTTTTCTCGTTGACAAGGCAGGCGCGAACGAATAAGGTTCGCCTCCCCGTTCGACGAAGGGTTCTCCCTCGGACGAACGGAAGCCGCGAGACGGCACCAGGCCGAAAGGCCGGACCGACTCACGAGCGATGCCGGTGACGCAGCCGAAAGGCAAAGTCGCTGGTCGCGCCAAAGCCCCCGAGAACTCCACAGCCTGTGGACAACTTGTGAGGGCAACAGGGCGAAGTCCCTGGGCGCGGCTCGGTCCTTGAAAACTGGGTTGTACGATTTGGAGATGGCTC